>Ga0210026_1000015_pt1 | contig 272790 bp, 244 predicted proteins | sample CryGeymeta201509_FD_183977 | JGI IMG/M metagenome (GOLD analysis project Ga0210026, IMG submission 183977) | Groundwater microbial communities from Crystal Geyser aquifers in Utah, USA - Crystal Geyser metaG 2015-09 (SPAdes) (version 2) | ecosystem: Environmental > Aquatic > Deep subsurface >...
GAATGCGGATATTGACGAATGGGCGAATTGGGATTGGAACGAGCGCGCCAGCGGATATGTTACATATAAGACCGATTGCCTATAGTCCGAATCAAAATGGAGGGATACGGATAAGTGATACAGGCAATAACTGGAACGCTCGAGTGGCGTTAAAAAGTGATGCTGGAGGGAGTCCTAGATTGACGTTAGATGCTCCGAATGGAGCGGAAGTGGTAACGGTGGCAAACACAAACAATGTTGGGATTGGGACAGCTGTACCGAGTGAGAAGTTGGATGTTAACGGGAATGTTGAAGCGACAAAGTTTATTTCAACCGCCAATACAGCAGGAGCCTCAATTATAGAATACGGTGGGGGAACCCGAGCTTTAGAACAGGTGAGTGCTCGTGGCGGACTACAGCTTTCTTCAAAAGATGATGCCTTTTATATTGGGAATGGAGACGTGGCGAAGAACATTAATGCGACTTATTTTAATCCGGAAGCCGAGAACATTGGGATTGCCTCTGACGGTAATATTTATTTTTACAGTGATTTGCAAGAAGGTTGGGGGACCCAAAACACGATGGTGTACGACAATTCAGGCCGTCTAGGGATTGGGATTGCGCCCACCGACAGATTGCATGTTAATGGAACCGCTCGCGCCACAGCCTTTATTGGGAATGGCGCCGGTTTAACGGCTTTAAACGCTTCAAACATTAGTTCTGGAACGCTTAATTTAAATCAAATTGCGAATGATTCGATTCCAGCGAGCAAGTTAGCCGCCGATTCAGTAGCGGCCTCAGAAATTGCGGCAAATGCGGTTGGGGCTTCGGAAGTAGCGAATGGATCACTCGTAGCGACGACTGAATTAAGTGCCGGGGGAACCAAAAATTCAACCACCTTTTTACGGGGTGATAATACTTGGGCTACGATTCCATCAGTGAACGCTATTCTTGATGGGACTCCTGGAAACTGGGAAGTGGCATCAAATAGCAATTCTAGTGCTTATGGAAGCGCGGCCTTAGAGGTTAGAGAATTGAATCAAGGTGGTGCTCAATCTGGAGCGTTAAGTCAAAGTCCTCGAGTGGCTTTCCACTGGGGAGGGCGTGTTGCCAGTCAAATTGGGATGGATACGACCGGTGCGATTAGAACTTTTAACAATCCAGGAACGGGCTATGAGAACTTTGTTGCAGAAGATATTGACGCTAAAGGAACCGTTTACCGTGGTGATGGAAAAGCAATTATTCAATACAGTGATCCTTGGTTAAGGATTAATCCGGGAAACGATTTTACAAATGGTATTTACGCTGGAACTTTACCACTTAGAACCGATGGTGAGTTGCAAGCGGGTAGTGGCGGAAGTCGTTTTATTGTTAGAACAAATGGAAATGTGGGGATTGGAACGACTAACCCGCAAGAACAATTAGTTGTGGCCGGAAACGTTGCCTTTTTAAATGGAACGGGGAACCAACTTTCTTTTAAAGAATATTCAGGGTCTCAAAATACGGGGCCGTCATTACAAACAGACGGTAGCAATACTCTATACTTGCGTCCTTTCGGGGCTGGTAACACGGTCATTCACGCTCAGGGGAACGGTAATGTTGGTATTGGCACCGATAACCCATCCGATAAACTTGATATAAATGGTAATATTCGAACCCGAGGTAGAAATATTTACTTTGGAGGAAATGGCCAAAAACTTGTCGGTGATGGTGGATCAGCTATGTACAGTGATAGTCATCATAACACTATAACTCAACTCATCATGAGAGATGCCCAAGATGTTCAGTATGGACGACTTTACGGTTCTGGAAATGGTTCAGATTTTGGTTTGCTTGATGGCGATGCCCATTGGGGAATTCGTATGTCAAAAGACAATTACACTTCATTCAACATCAACAACACAGAAAGAATGCGAATCTTGGCTAACGGGCAAGTTGGGATTGGTGATTCAACGCCTGACTCAAACCTAAAACTTGATGTTGAAGGTAAGGTTGGCGCGAGTGAATATTGTGATAATGCAGGGAATGGTTGTATTGATGTTAACCCTCCAACGGGCGCTCCAAGAATCGCCCTGTTTGATGATATTCGATACGTTGGGACGAGCCTTTCAGATATTAGAAGTAAATGGAATACACTCGTAAACCAAGTTGAAAACAATGGTGGTTCGGAAGTAGCCGCAAGTAGTTGGAAAGAAAACTGTACTTGGAACAACAATGAAGCCGTTCCAACCAGTAGTGCCACTCACGCCGCAGGTCACGAAACAGTGAGAGAACGGCTTGATTGGTGTGGCCGAATTATGTGTAGCTATGCCAACGAAATCAATGGATTTGGTCACTTGGTATATGTCGGTGCGCATGGAGAGTCTCCATGGGTATACAATGTAGATTGCTTAATACCGAGCTAAAAACTAAATATCGTTTATATAAAAAACTTACCCAAAGGTGAGTTTTTTTTATGTCTTTAATAACACTAGTTTTAATTATTTAAAAGTGCTATTATTAGCGGAATGCACCAGGTGCATTTATGCTTTGGGATGATTAAAAACAAAAATGAAAAAAATAATCGCAAAATCGCTTTACGTTAGTGCCGTATTTTTATTTACCTGTCAGGCTCAAGCTGCCATAACATGGGGTGAACCAATTGCAATTGGTACAGCTATTAGAGCTACCCAGATTAATGAAATTAGAACGGCTATTGAGACAATTCAAAATTCAATTGATGCCGGCACTGTAGGCGCTTGGTCTAATGGAGCCGGCGGAGATATTTATTACAACAGTGGGGATGTTGGTATAGGCGTTACGAATCCTATTCAGAAACTAGACGTAGTGGGAAACATTAATGCGTCTGGAGATTTGATGGCAAACGGGACTTATATCTATGGTGATGGAAAAACATTGTTCAGTATAATGATGGTTGGTTGCGTTTGAATCAAAATGCAGATTTTACGAGTGGTACTTATACTCCAGGTGACTTTGTGGCAGTTGGGAATGTAGGTATAGGGACTTCAGCTCCCGCTGAAAAACTGCATGTAAACGGAAATATTAGAACTGACGGTAGAAATGTGATTTTTGGAACGGGGGAACAGAGAATTTATGGTGATAATAGCACTGGGTTTTATGTCGACAGTAACAACGCTACAGGCGTACAAATGATTTTACGTGACAGTGATGATACAGTGTACGGTCGAATATATGGTTCTGGTGACGGCTCTGATTTTGGATTTCTCGATGGAGACGGAAACTGGGAGATTCAGATGAAGAAAGATGTACACACTGGGTTTTTAGTGAACAACAGTGAGAAGATGCGAATTCAAACTAACGGGAATGTTGGGATTGGAACCACAAGCCCAGACAGTAATTTGACAGTCTATGGGGCAGATCCTGTGTTGAATTTACAGAACTCAGCAACGGCTGGTGGCTCTGGAGGAGTGGTACGATTTGGTCATAATCAAAGTGGTGGGACGGTACCTATGGCAGAAATTAGAGGAGAATTAACCAATGGAGGCACCACGACTCGAGCCGGCGATATAAGTTTTTGGACGGCGGCTGCCGGGGTGTTGGCCGAAGAAATGAGAATTACGAGCGCTGGGAATGTGGGAATAGGAAAAACAAATCCTGCAACTACTCTGGATGTAGCCGGAACGGTAACAGCGACTAATTTTTCGGGGAACGGCTCTGGGTTAACGGCTATTAATGCTTCTAATATATCAGCTGGAACACTGAATTTAGCACGAATTGCAGATAACTCAATTACGGCTGGCAAGTTGGCGGCAAATTCGGTGGCTTTATCTGAACTGAGTGCAACGGGTACGACTAATTCTTCAACTTTTTTACGAGGGGATAATACTTGGGCCGTACCACCAAGTGGGGCAGATAATTTAGGGAACCATACAGCTACTACTGATCTTAATTTAAGTAATAACGCGCTGCTTTCTGCTGGAGGTGGAAATTTTGATTACATCAAGCATAATGACTCCACTAATACTTGGAGCCTTGGTAGTGACAGAGCTGATACTAATACTCAAGGCGGTTCAATATTAAATGTGGCAGAAATTGAGCTTACTGGGCGAAATATAAAAATAGGAACAGGCGAACAACGTTTATATGGAGATAATAGTTCTGCGTTATATTATGACGGGGAACATAGCACCGTGATACAACAAATTTTCCGTGACAAAGAAGACACCGTTTACGGACGAGTTTATGGAGATGGGGACGGAGCTAGTTTTGGTTTAATGGATGGAGATGCTAACTGGGGAATTCATATGTCCAAAGACGCATACACTCGCTTTATCATCAATAATAGTGAGAAAATGCGAATTCAAACTAACGGGAATGTTGGGATTGGAACCACATCCCCAACGGCTAAGCTAGAGGTGGTAAACGATGGAGTCGTAGCCTCCTTTAACCGAAATGCAACGCAACAGTTAGAAATGATTAATAATAGTGGTGGACCAGAAATTCAAAGTATTTCAGCCGTTAATAATGCTAAAGGATTAACGATTGATGCTACGACTCCCAGTAATGTGGCTCCAACCTCTGGTTCAAATTATCTAAGATTTAACGTTCGTGGCACAGAAGCGTTAAGAGTTGAAGATGGGGGGAATGTTGGGATTGGAATTACAGATCCTACTCAACGACTAGATGTAGCCGGTAATGCACGGATAAACGCTGGTGGAAGTTATACAAATTTAAATATTGGAAGTGATCCGTATGATCAATTTTACGCAGACAACACAGCGGGGGGAAGTTTCGGAGGGGGCATGTGGTTCAGAGTGACGAATGCCGCAGGTACGGGGTATACGGATAATTTCCGGCTATCTGAAAATGGAAATGTAGGAATTAAAAGAAATCCGGCGGCGGGGTATTCACTTGATGTAGCGGGAACGATTAATGCCGATAGTCTTAGAGGCAACGGGAGTGCTATTTCTGGTTTAAATGCGAGTAATATTACGAGCGGCACGTTAGATTTAGCCCGAATTGCTAACAACTCAATTACGGCTGGAAAGTTGGCCGCGAATTCGGTGGCTTTATCAGAACTAAGTGCAACGGGAACCACGAACTCGACCACATTTTTAAGAGGCGATAATACGTGGGCCACAATTCCTTCTGTGAACGCCGTTTTAGACGGTACTCCAGGCGATTGGGAAGTGGCTTCAAATAGTAACAATAGTATTTATACTAGCGCGGCTTTAGAAGTACGTGAATTGAATAATGGAGGGGCACAGTCTGGAACCCTCGCTCAAGCACCACGAGTGGCTTTTCATTGGGGCGGGCGGGTGGCCAGTCAAATTGGAATGGATACGACAGGCGCGATTAGAACGTTTGATAATCCCGGAACAGGCTATGCGAATTTTGTAGCGAATGACATTGATGCTAAAGGATCAGCCTATTATGGAGATGGAAAAGAAGTGATTCGATTTAGTGATTCTTGGTTAAGACTTAATCCAGCCAATGCCTTTACGACAGGAATTTATGCAGGAACGGGTGTTTTAAGAACCGATGGTGAGTTACAAGTGGGATCTAATGGTTCAAGCTTTGTGGTAAAGGGTGGAAATGTTGGGATTGGGACTAGCTCCCCAGCCGGTAGACTAGAAGTGAGTAATACAGGCGGTATCGCCAGCATGCGAATATCAAGTGCTAATAATTCTCAATCTCGTATTCAGTTTTATGATGCAGCCAAGAAAGGGTGGACTTTATTAAATTTAGAAAATGGGGATTTCCGAATTCATTACGATAACACCGAAAACACCATGCAATTAAACGCATTTATGATTAAGCCAAATGGTAATATTGGTATCGGAATGACGAACCCAGCTTACGCTTTAGACGTAAATGGAACAGCTCGCGCGGCGGCATTCCTATACACCTCTGATGCGCGTTTAAAACATAACGTTGATTCCATTTCTGGATTAGACATGATTAAACAACTACGGGGGGTTTCTTTCAATTGGAATGTTGATAATAAACCTGCCATTGGTTTGATCGCACAAGAAGTAGAGTCAGTTTTACCTGAAATAGTGGAAACCGATGCGGATGGTTTTAAATCGGTTCAATATGGAAATTTAGTAGCGCCATTAATTGAAGCCGTTAAAGAACAACAGCTACAGATTGAAGCCTTACAGAAAGAGGTTGAAATTCTCAAAACACAATAATGAAATTCTACGATTCTTCTCGTTTAAAACATTTAGCTGGACTAATTTTGCTAGGGTGCGTTTTGATCCCTTCATTTTCTTCAGGACTAAATACAGTTTCAACTGGCTACCAAACTACTACAGCTGGAAAAGTAATTAATGCTCACAGTGTCTGTAAAGAGGTTGATCAAACAGGTGCGAACTCTTTTTTTGTGCCGACTAAAAGCGCCGCTGAATGGACCGCATTTCGTAATAATAAACCGAGTAATATTAGTATTACGGATCCTGAATGTATCCCTGGTAATATTACGAAACAATCGCAGCTTGATGGCAGTCTTTATTTGTCAACGGCGATTAAAATATCTGGAAACTATGCCTACGTAATTAGTGCAACTGGAAATTTGATGATTTTTGACATTTCAAATCCCAATAGTGTGGAAATGGTCGGAAAAGTAAAAGATTTAGCCATGGGCAATGCTTGGGATATTGCGGTTGCGGGTAACTATGTTTATGTAGCCGCTAGTAATTTTGGCGGCATCATGGCTTTTGATGTTTCGGATAAAACAAATCCTACCAAAGTGGGGCAATTAACCACCAATAAGATGCAAGCGGCTAGAGGTATAGCTGTTTCTGGGAGTTATGCTTATGTAACGGCTATTTCATCGGATTCTATGGCGATAATTAATATCTCCAATCCGGCCAACATGACTCAAACGGGTAGTATTACAACTAGTAGTGCAATTCCGCTTTCAAATCCTCAAGGCATAGCTATTTCGGGGAACTATGCCTACATAGCCGCTTATGATTCCGGTAAGCTTACGGTAATCAACGTTACCAATAAAGCCGCTCCTGTTTTAGCAGCGTCAATTAATGCCCCGGCCATTTTTGATTTAGAAATTGTGGGAAACAATGCTTATACCGCCAGTATGGGAAGTGGATTTTCAATTTTTAATATTGCCACTCCGACAAACCCCACTTTGCGCGATCATTTTAATTCGACAGACCTAAATGGGTTAGACGATTTAGCGGTTGTTGGCGGTTACGCTTATGTCGCCTCTTTTAATAATCAACGTTTCGTGACTTTAAATGTATCAGATGTTAATAATATTTCTCAAACCAACGTTATATTAGATACTAATTATCGCGGTCTGCGAGGGGTAGCCGTTTCGGGTAATAATGTTTACTTGGTTCAATATGAAAACAGCGCTGATGGTGCCTCATCCTCCCTTTTTAAAGTTGATGTAACCAATAAGACCAGCCAAGTAAGGTCAACGGCGTATAGGACCCCTATGCTTGGAGTCAATGAAAACATTGAAGTGGTTGGGAATTACGCCTACATAACCTCTAACGAAACAGATATTCTTTATACCGTAGACATAACGCCGATGATACCTAAATTGGTTAGTGCGGTTGCACTCAGTGGTAATAGTGGCGTAACCGGAAATAATGATGTAGAGGTGTCTGGTAATTATGCTTACGTTGCGAGCATCAATCAAGATCGACTTACCATTGTAAATATTACTAATAAAACAAACCCGGTTGTTACAGGGAGTGTCTCAAATACGAATTTAGACGGCGCTTACAGCGTAGCCGTTTCGGGTAATTATGCCTATGTAGCAGCCCAGAACTCCGGAAAACTTTCGGTGGTTAGTATTTCTAATAAATCTGCTCCTTCGGTGGTTAGAACCTTAAATATTGCCGGAGCAAGAGAAGTAGTAATTGATGGCAACTATGCCTATGTGAGTAGTTACAACAATGATTCGTTTACCATCGTGAATATAACCAATCCTACGAGTGCTTCTATCACAGGGTCTATATCAAATACGCAACTTAATGGCGCGAAACATATCAAAGTTGTTGGAAACTATGCATATGTGGTTTCAAACCTTGGAAATGCGTTGGTCACGATTAATATTTCTAATAAAGCAGCGCCTTCAATTGTTTCGAATTACACAACGCCCTCTCTTAATCGTCCGAATGGAATTGATGTGGACGGAAATTATGCCTTTATGACTTCTGAAAATAATGTTCAATTAACCATTCTTAACATTTCAGATCCCGCCGCACCAACGGTGTGGAAAACAAATTCTTACCCGGATATAAGTGGTATGTCTGGTTTGAAAAAAGTAGGAGATACCATTTATGTTTCGGCTAATAATTTAAATGGCTTTCTCGGGGTCGTGAATGTGAATTGTTCCACGGGCTGTTAACGAGTCAATTGAAAGCGATTGTTAGTCATAGCTCATTAAATTCCAGAGCTTTAGAATTGGTCTTTAAAAGCGTTAAAAATCATAATAGTCAGAAACGCCGTTATAACGCCTAAAACTTGTAATACACTTTGTAGCGTACTTAAAATAATATCTGGTGGTGGTATTGCTTGAGCGCTATACCAGGGCGTTAAAATGACGATTAACCAACCCAAATATTTCATCTTAATGACTTCTGTTTTAATTATTTTAGAAATTCTATTTAAACTAAATTTTTTAGGAAGATTTATATAGCCCGAAATGGGGGTTTTGTTATACTGCTTTTACTCATGTCAAAAAGCTTTGTTAACCTCCATACGCACTCGTTTTACTCTATTTTAGCGGGCACAATGCCGCCCAAAAAAATTTTAGAAGTAGCCAAGGCTCATGGTTGCCCAGGGGTCGCCTTAACCGATAGTGGCGTGGGCTATGGACTGGTTGATTTCTTAGAGCAATCCCCAAAATTCGAAGGCGTTAAGCCAATCTTAGGCGCTGAATTTTTTTTATCTGAAGCCTCCAGATTTGAAAAAAGACCGACCATTGATGGCCAAGAAAAACATATAGTTTTACTCGTTCAAACCGAAGAGGGTTACAAAAACTTACTACAACTTATTTCTAAATCACATTTAGAAGGATTTTTTAATCAACCAAGAATTGATTGGGATTTACTCGAAACTCATAAAGACGGTTTGATTTGTTTAAGTGGAACTTCAGAAGGTCATTTAGGAACTTTATTTTATCAACAAGGAGCGGCTAAAGCTTTAGATTTTTTAGACAAACTAAGATTACTTTTTACCGATAATTTATACTTAGAAATTTGCGCTCGCCCGACCGAAAACCAGGAGGCTTTTAATAAGTTTTTGGCAGAACAAGCAAATCTTGATTTGCCTTTCGTGGTTACCACAGATGCACGGTTTGCAGCCGAAGATGATGAAGAAGCGGCTGAAACCCTTTACTGTATTGGCAAAAATTCTTTAGCGACCGATTCACAAAGACTACGCCCTCTAAAAGGAAATTGGTTTAAGCCTTGGAATGTGATTGAAACAGAACTCAATTATTTACCGGCCGATCTTTTGGAATCAGCCCGAAAAAATACCCTCGCCATTAATGATTCTATTGATTTTGAAATGAATTTTGGGCAAGATCTTTTGCCTAATTTTGAAGTACCAAATGGCGAAAACACAGCTTCTCAATTAAAAAAAGAATGTATCGAACAAATTCCGGTTCGCTATGAGACCCGACCTGATTTAGTGGAAGAAGCTCATACTCGTCTTGATTACGAGCTGAGTATAATTGGAAAAATGGGATTTGAATCTTACTTCCTCATTACTTCAGATTTTATTAATTACGCCAAAGACAATGGCATTGCTGTCGGCCCTGGGCGGGGGAGTGCGGCTGGTTCGATTGTGGCCTACTTACTGGGAATTACCAATATTGATCCGCTGCATTACGAACTTCTCTTTGAAAGATTCTTAAATCCAGAAAGAATCTCGATGCCAGATATCGATATTGATTTCTCTGATGAAAGACGGGATGAAGTTTTGCAGTACGTGATTGAAAAATACGGTACCAATAAGGTTTCCAAAGTTTGTACTTTTGGAACCTTAGCGGCCAAGGCGGCCTTGAAAGATGTTGGGAGAGCTTTAGGGGTTCCCTACACGTTAATGAACCAAATGACGAAGTTACTGCCTAATAAACCAGGCTTTACACTCAAAGATGCTTCAGAAATAAAAGAGTTTACCAGCTTTGTTTCGGCCACTCCGGCTTTACAGAAAGTATTTGAACTGGGGAAAAAACTAGAAGGCTGTGTGCGTCATGTCTCAGTGCATGCGTGTGCGGTAATTATCGGAAAAGATGAACTGAGCGGTAACACGCCTTTGCAATGGGCTCCTGGGGCTGAAGAATTGAAAATCACCCAATATCCATACCAACAACTCGAACACGTCGGGCTTTTGAAAATGGATTTTTTAGGGTTAAAAAATCTGAGCGTGATTGAAAAGGCGATTCAAAACATTCGACAGGCACAAAAAATCGAACTTGATTTAAACATCATTCCTTTAGATGACGAAAAAACTTTTGCGATGCTCGCTGAAGGTGAAACGACCGGAGTTTTTCAATTTGAATCAGCGGGAATGCGTCGTTATTTAAGAGAACTAAAACCAACAGAGTTAGAAGATTTAGTGGCTATGAATGCGCTTTATCGTCCTGGGCCAATGGAGTACATTCCCCAGTATATTAAAGGAAAACACCAACCAAAGTCGGTGAAATATATGCACAAAGATTTAGAGCAAATCTTAAAGAAAACCTATGGAATTGCGGTTTATCAAGAACAAGTTTTACGTATTGCCCAAGAATTTGCGGGCTACAGTTTAGGAGAAGCCGATATTTTACGAAAAGCCATCGGGAAAAAAATTGCTACTATTTTGGCAGAACAACGAGAAAAATTCATCAACGGGGCAATGGCCAAAGGCTATGCTGAAAAACTGGCTGTTAAAATTTTTGATGAAATTATTGTTCCGTTTTCTGGTTATGGTTTCAATCGTTCTCACGCGGTTTGTTATGCCAGAATCGCATATGAAACGGCTTACTTAAGAGCGAATTACCCCGTAGAATTTATGGCGGCCATGATGACGACCGATCGAAATAATACCGATCGAATTGTGCTCGAAATGAATGAATGTCAAACCATGGGGATTGAAGTTTTGCCTCCGAGTGTGAACGAATCGGGCAGCCATTTCACGGTGATTAAAATTGATGAAACCACCCAAACGTTTTTTAGCACAGATGAAGACGAAAATAAAGAACGCAGAGACCAGTGTATTCGTTTTGGGTTAACGGCGATTAAAGGTTTAGGGGAAGAAACCGTAAACCAAATTATTACCGAGCGAAATCGAGGCGGGCATTTTGCGAGTCTACAAGATTTCGCCAAAAGAGTTCCAGCCAAACTCATGAATAAAAAAACTTTAGAAGCCTTAGCTTACTCTGGAGCTTTAGATGCCTTTGGAGACCGAAAAGCAATTGTTGATAGTTTGGATGAATTGGCCAGTTTCGCGAAAGACTTTCAACTTAAACAAGAGAGCGGACAAATGGGCCTCTTTGGAGGCGTTGATGAAGCGGCTATAGAATTTACCTTGCGGGATACAAAAGCGACGAAGGAAGATATATTAAGATGGGAGCGCGAAAGTTTGGGTCTTTTTGTATCCGACCATCCACTAAAAGGATTAAAAAACTACTTTGCCAAATACGGAACTTTAATTGGCACTTTAACCGAAGCTGAAGATGCTGGCCAACAACGAACCCTGCATGCTCTCGTTACCAGCAGTCGACAGATTATTACTAAAGCCGGCAAAAATATGGCGATATTAACCCTTGAAGATACTTCTGGTAAAATTGAGGCCGCGATTTTCCCAAAGGTTTATGGTTCGATTTCCCGTTCGGCGATGGAAATTGATGCCTTTGTGCGGGTTCAAGGTAAAATAGATGATCGTGATGGGGTTCTTAACTGTATCGTGAATGAAATGAAAGTAGGGGACTTAAAAATGGTGCAATCACAGCAGCATTTGTTCACGGAACCTCCCCAAACAAATTCCCCAGCAAACAAAACTCCGCAGCTTGAAGTTTATGAAATTAAAATTCCTGATAACGCGACAAAAGCGCAAATATCAGACTTGAAAACTTTGCTCAGAGAACACGAGACAAAAGAAAAATCGGCCATCAAAGTATCGGTTCAAGTTGATGGAAAAACAATTCCACTTCCAATTTCAATTACGGTTACAACTGAACTTGAAGCCGCCATTGGTAAAATTTTAAACTAAATGAAAGCTTTTATTTTGGCTGGTGGTTTTGCAACGCGGCTCTGGCCCTTAACAGAGCATCGGGCCAAGCCCATGTTACTGGTTAATGGCGAACCTATTTTAGCCCATATCTTAAACCAAATTCCAGCAGAGACTGAAGTGTTTCTTCTTACTAACTCGCGTTTTGAACCTGATTTTAAAACCTTTCTTAAAACCCAAAATAGAGAAGTAGAAATTTTTTGTGAAGACACGCATTGCGACTCTGAAAAACTTGGCGCATTAGCAGCGGTTGCGACCGCAATAAAACATTATAACATAGAAGATAATTTGCTCGTCCTGGCAGGAGATAACTTATTGCCAGAACTTGATTTAAATGAACTTATTCCTTCTGATAACACCGCGCTTTTAGCGCTTAAAAACGTGCCAGACTTAGAGAGTGCCAAGTCTTTTGGTGTGGTTGAATTCGCTGATATTGAGGAAAGTAAAACTGGATTAAGAGCGATTCAAACTTTTATAGAAAAACCTGAACAACCAAAATCTGCGGCGGTCTCGACGGGCTTTATGGGGATCGGTAAAAATTTATTACCCGTGTTACTTGAATTTTCTGAAAAATCTCCTGACGCTCTAGGCGCCATAATTACTGAATTTTTACACCAAAATTTTAAAGTGTCTGGCTTGCTAGTTGAAGGGGACTGGTTTGATGTAGGCAGTTATGAAGCCTATTTATCAGCGCATAAAAGTCTTCAGTCTAAAGATTTATTAAAAGGCAAAAGCGTTGAAATTACTCACGGAACCTTTGAAGGGAAAGTTTACTTAGGTGATGGGGTTAGGATTGAAAATTCAGTGGTAATTGATTCTGTTATTTACCCCGGTGTGAAATTAAAAAATTGTCACATAAGTCAGTGTGTAATTGATGAGAATTGTGATTTTTCTGGTGTCGATTTAAGTCGAAAACTAGTCAGACAAAAGACAAAAGTGCATAGTGAAGAAAAAATATGAAAAACAGCAAATTGCGAGGCGACTCTCCGTTAAAATTAATAATGATTACGCTCCTTATTATTTTCTTTATTGGTATTTTTGCCTGGCAGATTGAAAAGTATTTACTCGTTTCACAAGATACCAAACTACAAGCAGAAATTAGTAAATTAAATTTAATCATTGAAGCGGAAAATATGGCCGCTTTTAATATCCATAAATACGCCTACTTACACCAGGAAGACAATATTGCCGAGCCATTAAGTACCAAAAATTTAAAGACTAATTTTGAACCCGTTTCAACGTTAGTTAACTTATTTATTAAAAATGGAATTTATCCAAAAGGCGCAACCAAAGAATCCTGTTACCTCTATATATATTTCCCGCCTGGCGAGGCGAGCGAAATTTTTGATTTCTACGAAGACAGAGACCCTGGTTACATTGCAGCCGGATGGAGTCGCTTTGAAGCGAAACCTATAGTTTCTGCTTCTACAGGCTTAACGGCTTGGGCCGAAAGTAATCTAAAAGAAAGTGATTTCTATTGTGATTCAAAATCTTTATCTCCAGATAAACTGGCGGTTGATGGTAATGGCTCGATCCTTGATTTACCGGGAATTAATTTCCAATTTTCGGGCCTTAACTTTTCAAAAGTTAAACTATAATTTCAGCTGTGTTTTGAATCAGCGCTTTGTTGTAGCCGTACTTCATTCTCATCGGCCCAAGAATTCCAAAAGCGCCTTCCGCATTAGCGGTTTTAAATTTTGTGACCAAAAGGGTACAACTTGAAATTTCTTCTAAGATATTTTCTTCTCCAATAAAAATCTTTACCTCTCCCGGTTCAATATCGACTTCGTTTAAAAATCGTCTAAATTTTTCACGGCCTTCAAGTATTTCAACTACTTGAGCGGCTTTTTCGGGGTCAGACATAAACTCAGGACTTCTGAGTACATTTGAAAGCCCTAAATAGAAAGTTTGATCATTTTCCACACTAGCAAAGGCTACATTGCCAGAGAGTTGTGCCAGTAAACGCAAGGCATCAAAAACAGACTCTTTACTTTTTTCTAGCCGATAACGTTCGCGGTGTGGCGCGAAAGCAATATTCACTGTCGAAAAATTATGAGCTTCTAAGTCGGGTAAGATTTCATCCACAAAAAAACGGTATCCTTTAGCCGTTGGAATTTTGCCAGCCGAAACATGTGGCGAGACAATTAATCCTACTTCTTCGAGCATTGAAAATTCGTTCCTAACCGTTGCTGAAGAAATTTTAAATTGGTTACTTGAGAGTAATTTTTGTGAAGCCACTGGACTAGCGGTTTCAATAAAATCTTCTACCAAGGCCTTCAAAATTAGTACGGTTCGTTCTTTCATCACGTATTATTTTAACTAAAGTAAAGTTACTTCACAATGCGCTATTATCAAATTGCCTTACGCCAAGTACAGGACACTTATACTTGGGCCTCTGAGTCAGCTTTAAACGTTGGCGATTTAGTGGAAGTCCCGTTTAGGAATAAACCTAAAATTGGGGTGGTCGTTTTAGAAGTTGATGAACCGGAGTTCAAAACAGCCCTTGTAACTCAAACCTTTGAAACAAAGTTTATTGATCGATTATACATAAACCTCGCTTTGTATTTAAGCCAAACGCACTTTACCGCTTTAAGTAAAGTCCTGACGCTGATGATTCCTGAGGCTTTTTGGACCAAAGCCAAACCAATAAAGCATATCACTCAATTCAAACTTGATGAAGAACTCACACTTGAGTTTTTAAAACATCCAACTCAAAAAGGTTACTTTGAATATTTAAATTCCAAAAAGGGATTGATTTGGGAAGATCAAGTTCCAGATGAATTTAAAAACACGCATAAGACGTTTCTGAAAAAAACTTTTTTAAAGGCCATTAAGTCATCGATTAAAACCGAACACAGTTTAAATTTGGCCCCGGCTAAATCAGACCAAAATTTTGAGTTAACACCAGCGCAAGCTTCAGCTTTAAAAAACATTACCAATAATTCAAAAGGAAAACTACTCTGGGGCGTCACTGGCAGTGGAAAAACAGAAGTCTACAAACATTTTTTTAAAACCCTGCAAACGAAAGATTCAGAGGCTCAGTTTTTATTTTTACTGCCTGAAATTGCTTTAACGCCGCAACTCATTAAAGCGTTCCAAAATATGTTCCCGGGGGAAGTCGCCGTGTGGCATTCTAATTTAACGGCCAATGAAAAAGTTCAAGTATGGGCTCGAGTTAAAAATGGCGATATTAAAGTTTTAATTGGCACCCGCTCTGCCGCTTTAGTGCCGATGCCAAATCTAGCGGCTATCGTCATGGACGAAGAACATGAATGGACCTTTAAGAACGAATTTAATCCGCGCTTTTGGACACATGAATTAGTCGAGTTTTTAGCCAAAGAAAAAAACATTCCTTACGTTTATGGTTCAGCGACGCCTAAATTAAGAACGTATCATTTAGTTCAAACTGGCGAACTGGATTTGGTGGAATTACCTGATCGGGTTCATCAAACCGCTTTACCAAATATTGAAATAGTCGATTTAAAACAAGAAGCCAAACGAGGTAATTTTGCGCCCGTTTCTAAAAGACTTGAAGAAGCGATCCGACACGCTTTTGAAAATAAAAAACAGGTCGTTTTATTTTTAAACAAACGTGGGTTTTCAGGTTCAGCTATGTGCCGTTTTTGTGGCGATGCCTTTGGCTGTGACAATTGTGACATGTCATTAAAACTTCACCGCAGTGGCAACCGAAGTATGCTCATTTGTCATGTTTGTGGAGCCATGAAAAATTTCCCAAAATGCTGCCCCGCCTGTAAAAAAGAAGAATTTAATTATCGGGGGTGGGGGACACAGCAACTTGAAAGTCAGTTAAAAGAACTTTTTCCAGAAACTAAGCTTTTCAGGGCTGATCGCGATAGTATTACGGGGCGGTATGATTTTGAAAACCTGCTTTCAGAATTTAAAAACACACCGCAAAGTATTTTGCTCGGAACGCAGATGATTGCTAAAGGTTTAGATTTCTCGGATGTGGCTTTAGTCGGCATTGTGATGGCTGATGTCGGCCTTCATTTGCCCGATCATCATGCCGAAGAAAGAGTCTACCAGTTATTAGAACAAGTCTCTGGCCGAGCAGGGAGACGCCATACCCAAGGGCAAATCTTAGTTCAAACCTATCAAGATGAACTTCCGCTTTTTACTTATTTGAGAGCGCATGACACCAAAGGTTTTATGCAGCAAAAATACAACGAACACGAAAAGCTAAAACTGCCCCCCTTTAGTCAGATTTCAAAAATCATAATGGTTGACCCCAGTAAGGCGTCTGCCTTCGCACTTTGCAAATCGCTTCATGCAAACTTAGTGGCGGCACTTAAAGAACAGAATTTAAACGATAATATTGAAGCGACTTGGGCCCCAGCCTTTTTTCCAAAACTTCATAATAAATATTGGTTTTATGTGTTTCTCAAAAGTGACGATGCCAAAGCTTTAAATAAATTTATGCAAAGTTTTGATTGGCCTAAAGGGATTAAAATTGATGTTAGTCCGGTGAGCCTCATTTAAAAAAAGACCGACAGTTTGTCGGTCTTTTTTAAATTTATTTTGAAAAGTTACATCATTCCCCCCATGCCGCCCATTCCCCCCATGCCGCCAGACATGCCAGAGTTTGCTGGCTCGGCTTTTGGAATTTCAGTAATAGCGACTTCCGTGGTTAGAAAAGTAGCCGCAATTGAAGCGGCATTTTGCAGAGCACTTCGCGTCACTTTTTTAGGATCGATAATTCCGGCTTTCACTAAATCTTTCACCACCCCTTCGGCGGCATCAAAACCATCATGTGGGTTTTTGGAAGCTAAAATTTCATTCACTACTACCGAACCTTCGTAACCGGCATTTTCAGCAATTTGTCTCACAGGCGCTTCAAGGGCTTTAGCTACGATCTCAATACCTACTTGTTCTTCCGCGTTTCGGCCTCGGTATTCTTTTAATACTTGCGCTGCACGCAGTAAGGCAGTCCCTCCTCCAGCGACAACGCCTTCAGCTGAAGCCGCTTTTGTCGCTAGCACCGCATCTTCAATTCGATGTTTTTTCTCTTTTAATTCAACTTCGGTTGCCGCTCCAACTTTTATCACAGCCACACCTCCACCAAGCTTCGCTCGTCTTTCGGCTAATTTCTCTGTGTCATAATCAGAAGTGGATCGATCCATAGCGCGTTCAATTTCTGCGATTCTAGCCGCTAAGACTTCCTTATTACCCGCCCCATCAATTACAGTACAGGTATCTTTAGTGGCGATTACTTTTTTGGCATTTCCTAAATCAGCAATAGTGGCGTGTTCTAAATTTAAACCCACTTCTTCCGAAATAACTTTTCCGCCCGTTAGCACCGCAATATCGGCAAGCATTTCTTTGCGTCTTTCCCCAAAACCAGGCGCTTTTACCGCGAGCACTTTAAACGTGCCGCGCATGTTGTTGACAATCAAAGTTGCGAGCGCTTCAGATTCAACATCTTCGGCAATAATCACTAAATTTTTGTTGCCCGATTCAACCACGCCTTCCAGTAAAGGAAGAATATCTTTGATATTACTAATTTTTCTATCCGTTAATAAAATCATTGGATTTTCAAGCTCTGATTCCATCGTTTCCGGATTCGTCACCATATAAGGAGATAGATAACCGTTATCAAATTGCATCCCTTTGACGACCTCTTTCTCAAGGCCCATTGTGTTGCCTTCTTCAACTGTAACGACTCCATCGGCGCCCACTTCTTCAAAAACCTCAGCAATAATTTTACCCACTTCTGGATTTTGGGCAGAAATAGTCGCCACTTGTTCAATTTTTTCAGCCGAGTTAATTGGCTCTGCCATTTTTTCAAGTTCAGCTACCACCACTTGAACCGCTCCGTCAATCCCGCGTTGAATGGCAATTGGGTTCGCTCCAGCCGTTACATTTTTCAAACCTTCCTGAATAATTGCATCCGCTAAAACCGTTGCCGTGGTAGTCCCATCGCCAGCTAGATCATTGGTTTTCGTCGCTACTTCTTTTGCGAGAGTGGCGCCCATATTCTCGTACTTATCTTCAAATTCAATTTCTTTTGCAATAGTTACCCCATCGTTTGTTACCACTGGTGAACCATATGATTTTTCTAAAATCACGTTTCGTCCTTTTGGACCCATCGTAACACGAACTGCGTCCGCTAATTTTTTTACGCCTGAAGCCACTCTGGCTCGAGCATCGTTACCGTATTTAATATCTTTGGCCATTTTTATACTTATAAATTAATTTTTTTAAGGATGAATCTGTTTTATTTTTCTACCGCTAGTAAAGAGTCAAAACCCATAATATAGAGTTCTTGGTTATCGACTTTAATTTCAGTTGGCGCGTATTTTGTAAACACCACAATATCGCCCACGTTAACCGGGCATTCGATTTTTTCACCATCTTTGATTTTACCGGGTCCAACGGCAATCACTTCACCGCGCATTGGTTTTTCTTTTGAGACTGTGTCAGGAATTACAATGCCTGATTTAGTGGTACTTTCACCTTCTAGTGGTTTTACCAGTACGTTATCTAGTAGTGGTTGTAATTTTGCCATGATAAAAATTGATTATTTTCTATCACCATTTTAGCACTCTAGGAAGAGGAGTGTCAAAACATTTTAGCAATTACCCCTACAGACTGCCAATGAATTTATTTAATTGTGAATCACCGTTAAATTCTTAATATAAAGGCAATGACTAGAATTTTAACGGGTATGCAATCAAGTGGGAAATCTCACTTAGGAAACTATTTTGGGATGATGAAACAAGCGAAAGCTTTACAAGACAATCCCAGTAATGAATGTTTTTACTTTGTGGCTGATTTACACAGCTTTACCAGCAAGCAAGACCCAGAACTCTTTAAACAAAATCAACTCTCGGGAGTTTTAGATTGGTTGGCGCTCGTAATTGACCCAGAAAAATCAGTCTTTTATCGCCAGTCTGATATTCGGGCTCACACTGAACTCTTATGGTACTTATCTTGTTTGACCCCATTTGGACTCATGGAGCGGGGGCACGCCTTTAAAGATAAAACGGCTAAAGGCTTAGAGGCGAACGTCGCGTTGTTTACCTACCCTATATTAATGGCAGCTGACATTTTACTCTATGATGCTGAAATTGTGCCCGTTGGAAAAGATCAAGCCCAACACGTAGAAATGGCACGTGATTTAGCCCAGAAGTTTAATCATCACTTTGGCGATACCTTTGTTTTACCTGAATCTCAAATTAAAGAAGAAGTGCAAACCATTCCCGGTCTGGATGGGGCCAAAATGTCTAAAAGTTATGGAAACACGATCGAAATATTTGCCGATGAAAAAACCATGAAGAAAAAAATCATGAGCTTAAAAACCGAATCGGTTGAACTCGGGCAACCAATTGACCCAGAGACTTGTAATGTAATGGCCTATCATCGGTTATTTGAAAATCCAAACTTAGCTAAGTTAGAAGCGGATTATCGGTCAGGGAGTATTGGTTTTGGAGATTCTAAAAAGCAATTGTTTGAATTGGTATGGGATTACTTTGCCGATGCCCGAGCTCGACGTGAAAGTTTAGCGAATAATCCAGCAGAAGTAGAAAGAATTCTTAAGCTTGGCGCCCAAAAAGCGAGCGCTATTGCCGAAGCTAAATTGCAGAATGTTCGCACTAAATTTGGTTTAAGTGCGAACCATTTGGCTTAAAGGCTCTAGTTTCAACAGTATTTCAAAAATACATAATACTCAGTAATGCAAGTCTAAGCAGTTGCCACTTATTTTGAAATAACCTACAATCGCGTGATTTGTTTACTTCAATCACATGTCAGACTTCGACTTCAAAGATTTAGAAAAGCGGCGCCCTTTATGGCAAGAGATTGTCTACTTTGCTGGATTTTCATTATTAATGTATGGACTCGTACATGTAGGACTCAACAGCAGCGCTTACAGCGAAATTGCCGAATTTAAGTTTGGTCAGTTGAAAGCTTCTGTCTTAGAAATCTCAGATGAAGTCATTACAGCGGTAACCCCAGAAGTTGTGGTTGAAGAAAAATTAGAAAAAGTGGAAAAGAACGAAGCGCCTAAAACCTTTCGTCAAAAAAACTTAAAACCTCGAAATCAAGCCGCCCAAGTGTTTGAGGATATGAAAATCTATCCTTCAGACAATCGGCTCTATATTCCTCGGATTAACAAAAATGTGCCACTTATTACCGTGCCACAGCATCAAAACTGGAATCAATTAGAAAAAAATATTCAGTCTGGGCTGCAAGAGGGCGTGGTAGTACACCCCGTTTCGCACTCACCTGGGAACTTCGGAAATTTCTTTCTAACGGGTCATTCTTCATACTATACTTGGGATGATGGTCGATTTAAAGATGTTTTCGCACTACTCCATGAAGTTAAAGTAGGGGACTCGGTTGAAGTTTACTGGGAAGGGAAGAAATACGTTTACAAAATTAAAGCCGAAGAAGTGGTATCACCGACCGCCGTTGAAGTTCTAAACCAACCTAAAGACAAGTTCCTTATCACGTTAATGACGTGTACGCCAGTGGGCACCAATAAGAACCGATTAATCTTAACGGGCGAATTGAAATCTCAAGAATAAACTTAGTTTTGCTCAGAAGCTTCATAGGCATTAAAAACCTCATTCGCTCTCTCCATGACTTTCTCTGAATAATTTGTCCAGTATTGATAAGCCAGAAAAACCATCAACAGGAAAAAAGCCGAAATAATAAGTAAGACTTTATCCCGATCACCTGTTTGATCGACGACAATTGGTGAAGCGTATTGATTTTTTTGTGCGGTATAAGGGCTCATCATCTTTGGCTTATCAACCTTGGAGTCATTTTCTAAATCGCTCCCTAAAAAAGAATCTAGATTCATGTTTTTAATTATCTTTCCAAAATCAAGCTGATTAAAATGAGTCCAAAAATCTTTATTTGTCAGATAAATGTTAGATTTGTGGAGATAGTTTTGGGCAAGAGTAATACCAAGTATACTTTGAATAAACAACGGAAGTGCGCCATTTACAGTGCCTAAATCTATTTGGCTAAAGCTGCTAGCTAGAATCGGGGAAACAAAATTAACCAGCACCACAATACCGGCAAATAAAGTTAATTGACGAATCAATTTTTGACCATTTGAAGGGTAATTACTTTGGTAGTCATTTCGCTTAAACCAATCATAAATTATAGCGGTAATACCCGCCAAACCACCAAAAAAGAAGACAAAAAACAGCGCCAGTACTTGCAAGTTTTGTGAATCAATTTTTTTAGCCGGCATACTATTTAGTGGAAACCAAGGCTTCCGTTAAATTACTAAAATTTTTCCAGCATCGAATTTGCGCTTCATCATACAAGAATCCAGTCCACCAACGATCATTATCGCTTAAAACATAATAAAACTCGCCACAGAGCAGTATTTTATGGGCCGTTAAGGGCAAAAAGGCTTCACTCTCGGTTGAAGGTAAATGCGTGACCGTAAAGTTATCCGTTTTAAGAAAAGCAAATTCATCATGCCCTAGCGCTGATTCTATCACCGCATTAACGCTGTCATCTACTTCTAAATCTGGGGCTTCGCCCGATAAATCCGCCAGTGTCGTCTGGGCTAAGGCTTCGGCCGCTGGTAAGTTTTCAACCGGAAAAGGCCCAGCAATTCGTTCCCAAGTAGGTTTTCCTTCGCTGTCTAATTCTTCCTCATTCCAGTGATAGACATTAACTTCAAAGGCATCACCTTCTTTATTGACGATTGATTTGTAGTTTAAATTATGGCTGACGTATTCTTCTAAGGTATTCATACTCTAACTGTACATCAAAATACCAATCACCATCAAGATATGAATTGAAATCCAACAGGTATGAGTGAATATAATGGGCTTTTGTTGGTGTAAAATTCCATAAGTGAGCCAAAATGCGGCCGTAAAAATGTAGGCGCTCCACGTAACAATTGAAACTCCCGCCGCGTTTTGTTCTATCCAAATGGTATAAAGTTGTGGAAGTGTCATGACCGGGCCAACCGCCCCTACAAAATAGACCAAGCGGTCAGTTGCGAGTTTAACTTTATCTGGTTGGGCATGAAATAAACGCCACCTTTGTCCTCTTTGCCGCATGTTATAATGATGCAAAGGTTCAATGTGAACTCCTGCAGGCAGGTTTTGATTTCTTTTGAAAATTGAGGTTATAGTCGCGAAAGTCATTGTGTCATTATAACACAAATTCATAAAAAAACTAATATTGATTTAGTGAAAATCAAATCGTGAGTCATAAAAAAAATAGTTTCAGACCTTATGATCTAAAACTATTTTTTGTTCTGGTGAGCGCGGAGGGATTCTTCTAGCTCAACTAACGTTTTCGCCAAAGCTTCCAGCGCCAAATCAAAGATTTGGGCTTACAGTCGAACCTTGGGTTCAAATCCCTCAAGTTTCTGCGAAACTTAAAAAAATAGTTTCAGACCTTATGATCTAAAACTATTTTTTGTTCTGGTGAGCGCGGAGGGATTCGAACCCGCGACCTCCTGGGTGTAAACCAGATGCTCTAGCCAACTGAGCTACGCGCTCTCAACAGAAACTAAAAAGGTGTTATACGTTGTCGGTCGCGACCTCCTGGCTGTTCACCAGATGTGTCTCCGCCAACTGAGCTACGCGCTCTCCACCAAAATGCTTTTCTAAAGCCGAAAGAATATAAATATTTTTTTAGGGGCTGCAATACTTTTTTTTGCTAAGAGTTTTTAAATTACCAAACTCGACCAATCTTAGTGGTTTTGATAAGCTATTATGGAAAATGAACGACGACTACAACCAAATTCTAGATTGGCTTCACACAAGAGCCTCTGAGGCCGCTTTTTTTAGAAAAAAGGAACTACCATCTCTTTCAGAAGTAAATCGCGCCTTAGATTTACTCAAAAGACCCGACAAAAGCTTCAAGTTTAGAGTTATCGTCGGAGGCACAGCGGGGAAAGGTTCTGTTTGTCGACACATTGAACAAACGCTCCTTCAAGAAGGAATGAGTGTCGGGCTTTTAAGCTCTCCTCATTTACAGGTAGTAAATGAAAGAATTCGACTTAATGGAAAAATTATATCAAAGGCAGATTTTACGTACATCCTCACAAAGTTAAAAATTCTTATTGAAGCCGAAAATTTAACTTTAACGTATTATGAAATTTTAGTGGTTGGCGGAATTTTATTGGCCACTGAAAAGGGGATTGAAATTTTAATTTGTGAAGTCGGTTTAGGGGGAGAATTTGATGCCGTAAATGCCGTGCAAGGAAAGCGAATTTGCGGGCTCACTTTTATTGGTTCTGACCACCTAGAAATTCTAGGTCCAAAGCTTGAAAATATAGCCGAAACGAAGTCTAAAATTTTTACTCAAGACTCTATTGCTAATTTTACTTACGAACAAAAATTTAGATCAATATTAGAAAAAAATTCGCACCATAAAATTGAATATATAAAAGGCATTAAACAAAAATTGAATAAAAAATTAGCTCGAAAAATATTAGAACAAATTTTTAGTTCAAAATCTTTTGAAATGCCCCCGATACCAGTGCCTTGCCGTTGGGAGAAAATAGATAAAAAAACATGGCTTGACGGAGCTCATTCGAGGCCGAGATTCGAGTATTTAATTGAGACGAAACTCAAGAAAAATCCAGGGCCCTACACCCTCGTTTTAGGGATGCAAAATCGTCACGAATCAGAAGCGTTTAGTCTGCTTTTTCCCTTCGCAAAAAATATAATTTGGACCGAATCTGGGGAAGCGGATTGCCGAAAATCGGAGGACTTAAAATCTGAATTTAGAGTGGGGGAGTTTATAAAAAATCATCAAGCAGCCTTCCAAGAAGCTTTGAAGCTTGAGGATAAAATCTTAGTAACCGGCAGCTTGTACCTCTGCGGAGCGATTCGTGAAAACGTTTATTCAAGCCAAGCGATACTTGATCAACAAACCGAATGGCCTCTTTAAAAGAGACTTATTTGCGCCTCAGCCGATTTAACTCCGTTTTCGGTATCACCTACAAGGTCATCATTTAACACCGTACCAGAAGGGGATTGAGCGGCCTCATTGGCTAGCTCGTCCGCCCGTTCATTCCCCAAGTTGCCCGCATGCCCCTTTACCCACTGCCAACGCACGTTTAGTTCTTCATTCAACAAATAGCAGGCCTTAAATAAATCTACGTTTTGAATCTTTTCGCTGCCAGATTTGTTTCTGGCCCACCCGAGCTGTTTCCACTTGTGACCCCAGTTAGTCACACTCTCCATTACATACTTACTATCTGTGTGCAGCGTCGCATCTTTAAGATTTTGGGCTTTAATTTGCTGGAGGGCATATAAACAGGCTCGGTATTCCATACGATTGTTCGTCGTATGCTTATAGCTCTGACTGTGTTCGTGCACAATTTTACCGTGCTTAATCATCACAACAGCGTAACCACCAGGCCCAGGATTCCCAATACAACCTCCGTCAGTATAGATCTCCATACGATTAAAATTGATCGATTACTTCCGATAGCGGCACCATTTTAGTTTCGCCAGAACTTCGATGCACAATTTCCGCTTCATCACTTTCAAGCAACCTTTCAGACAGCACAATACGGTAAGGGATTCCCATGAGCTCATGATTGCCAAACTTTTGCCCAGGGGTTGATTTTTTATCTTGCCGGTCATCATACAAAACCTCTACCCCTTTTTGCAGTAAGGCTTTATAGATTTCATCAGCTTTATCATAAACTTCCTGATTTTTACCAATAGGAGCTAAATAAACTTGAAAGGGCGCAATCACCTCGGGCCAAATTAAACCTTTCTCATCATTATATTTCTCGGCAATTGTGGCCATAGTTCGCCCAAGGCCAATACCGTAACACCCCATGTAGTACGGCACGCCTTTCCCAGATTCATCAATATAGGTCGCGTCTTTCATTTTGCCGCTGTAGTGAGTGCCCAGCTGGAATATGTTTCCGACTTCCACCCCCACTTTTTCTATTAAGGTTTTCCCATCAGCGGTTTTTGCGCCGTCATAAGCCTTCGCCACATCAGCCAGCATTTCACATTCAAAATCTCGGCCGTAGTTCACATTTTTCGTATCAGTGGTTTCTGTTTTTTGACCACCAATAAAGTTCTTAACACTGGTGAGAGATAAATCTCCAATATAACGCGCTTTGTGCCCCCAAGAGTGTACAAAACCAGATTTGGTGCCGAGCGCCGCTAAATCTTCGTCGGTAGCGGCTTCAAGTTGGCCGGTTAAATTTAAGACTTTCTCTAGTTTAGTTTTATTGACCTCTAAGTCCCCTCGAATGGTGACAATAATAATTTGATCACTGGTAGTGACTCGAAATACGACGTTCTTTAAAAATCGGCTGGCTGGAAGTTCATAGTGCTTTTCGTTGTCTTCCATCGTTTTAACCCAATCAGGTTGCTCTATGACCTCCAAAGGTAAAACTTCATCATTTGGATTTACTGGTTCGCGCTCAAACACCGCCACATCTTCATGGGCACAGTAACGGCCGTCTTCAGTTTCATAAAAAGTCCCTTCACCGATCGGGCTTTCAACCTGATACTCGTGACAATAATCACCGCCAATATAGCCCCCATCGGCTTCCACTTTTTTAGTTTCAAGCCCTAAATCATTAAAAATATTGGTGTAAACCTCCGCCATTTCGTTGTAAGTTTTTTCAAAAGCCGCTTCATCTTTATCAAAAGTGTAAGCATCTTTCATCACAAACTCACGGACACGCAAAAGCCCACCACGCGCGCGCGCTTCATCTCTAAATTTAGTTGAGAATTGATAAATATTAAACGGAAGTTCTTTGTAACTAATCTGTCGTTTCCGCACCACATCAACCATCATTTCTTCAGCGGTTCCACCTAAGGCAAAAGCGGCTCCACGTCGATCTTCGACGGTCATTAACTCAAAACCGGTGGTGTTGGTTCGGTTCGTTTCTTCCCATAATTCTAGTGGGTGCAGGGTCGGCGTAATCATTTCTTGTCCGCCAACGGCATCCATTCTTTTTTTGATGACGGCTTTAATTTTGTCGTGTACGCGCCAGCCCAGGGGCAAGAAAAAATAACGCCCTGCCACGGATTCTGAGATAAAGCCTGCTTGTTGTAGCAATTGATGACTGCGCATTTCAGAGCCGCCTTGATCTTCTTTAACCGGTTTGCCGAATAATTGTGAGTATTTCATATCTACGCCAGCTTAATAAAACTTGCCTTGAAGCGCGAATTTTAAAACCTTGATTTTTAACGCTTTAGTTTTAAAAAGGCTCTAATGAAGAAATTAGGTCTCATTGATGATTCTGAAATTATAGATGTCAGCCATCCTCAAAAATGGTTGTCGGCTAATGCAATCCTAAAACGGATTGATGAATCAAGAGGTCCAGGATTAAGGGCTTTTCCCGGGGCTATCCCTGGAGAAAACTTTTTGCGTCAGCTCCCACACATTGCGTCTAGAGGTTTAATTGAGCCACTTCACCACATAGTAAAGTCGGCTGAGTATTATGGACTCGATAATGAGCTGGCTGAGCATTCGCTTTATTTAACTTACACCAATCATGTAAATCATTTAAGACTTTTGTTACGGGGAATGGTGGTTCGGCAATTAATGGAAATGAAATGTGCTAGTGAGTTGCAAGATGAACCTTGGTGTGAACCTAAGCCCGTGAAATCATATGAGGAAGATAAAGCGGCACTTTTATTTCATTTTGGTCACCCAGATAATTCAAGTGGTGATGAAACCATTGATCATTTAAGAATTAGTGAAATCTATAAATATGGAGCTGGACCGGCTTATTACCGATTAACCGCTAATGGAGAAGCCATAAAAAGAGAAAAAAAAGAACGTGCGCTAGAAGTAATTGGTGTTCCTCAAGAAGTTTAGGAATACCTTGGAGTAAATTTTTTCATTTCTAGATAGCCGCAAAACCGTAAATTTCAGTCATTAATTTGACTCACTAGTTTAAGTGCTTAAATTTAGGTAACTAACCTCACACGAAATGGAAGCGGTTAAACAGCCTGACTACAGAGAACGTGCGGAGCAAACCTATGAAGCGGTGCAAGCGCTTTTAAAGTTGTCTCAGAATCCAGAAATTAAAGAGTTGGGTTTAGACTTAGAAGCCGAAAAAAACAAAGCGGAACGAGGTCTACGAAGAGCGCAATTGCTGACTAAGCTAAAAGACGCAACCGGTTTCAATTTTGCCGTTTACGAAGGCAGCCTAATGCCTGGGGCTGCCGGTTTTGTTAAAACTAATGGTGAACAAACCATCTATATAGCCGAACATACACTTGATGAACCCGCTTTTGCCGACCATGTGGCTAAACATGAGGCTTATCATTTAAAAACAATGCTGTTTTTACCGGTCGAAACCGATTTTTCGGCCGAGCATTTCTTAGCTTTGAATCTATATTTACCGGAAAAATTTGAAAATAATGAGTTTTACTTAGAAGGATTTAACGAATGGCTCACCGCGAATCACGATGAACAAGGGGAAGAAGTTACGGCTTATGGAGCTCATGTAGCCGCCGCTAAACAGCTAGAGGCTTTGGCCTACGGCGCTACCGGTGAATCTCTTATGAATTGTTTTGAAACTGGAGATTCCCTTGGCTTTGCAAGAATTTTAAAAACTACTACTGATCGTTTAATGCTTCACGAAGCCCTTGAAGCAGGGGAATATGAAGACTCAGAAAAAGCCGCGCTCCGTCCATTTATCAAACTTTATCCTGAGCCAGTTGCAAGCCCTGAAAAGGCAGAAGTAATTATTGAGTCTTGGAGTGCAAAAATGAAAGCCGATAAACTTAAGGAACTACTCCTTAACGGCGAAATGGATGAACTTAAAGAAACGATAGAGTCACAGAGAGCCAAAGAATTAATATCTGCATGAGAGTAAATTATTTCACTTTTTCAAAGCCGGCACTTTTAGCCGCGGCTTCATCCGCAAAGCATTGCTCAGCTTCAATTCGTTTGTACCAGCCAGAAGCTGGAGTATGAAAAGTTTTCTTTGGATTTTTTTTTGAACCAGCCACATTCCCTTTAATAGGACAGTCTGGATCAAACTCAAGCAGGGGCGGTTTAGATTCAGCGTTATTTTCATCTGACTTAATAATTTGGCTTGAACAATTAAGCCACCAATCCGGAGCGACATTTTCTTGGCTGGCACTCAACGCAGCTGATTTTAGCCGATCAACATATTTCAGATTTAGCTGGGTTTGATCGAGCAACGCTAGATTATGAGAAATTAAATGTTCATTTATAAAAAGAGGGGACTGCCAGCGATTGCCTTCAAGCCAAACATAGCGTTGCAAAATTCTTCCTGTAGTGGTGAGTTGCAGTTGGTCTTTTTCTAGCCTTACTTTTTTACCCAGTAGCAACGACTCTAGCTCTTTTACCGTCTGATCTTGCCAACAGCTTTGCAACTCTGATTTTTGTTTGGGAATGCCTAACGCCTGTAACTTTATCTTTTGTCCATTACTCAGTTCTATTAAATCAGGTGAAATTATTCGGCTGACCCAACCAGTACTGACATTACTGAGCATTGATCTATTTTCTACCGCAAGATAATTGGTTAAACCTCGAAGTCTTTGCCGCTCCCGCAAGTTGTACCAGTGGTCACATTCACCCCAGAGTCCTCGCCGATTAACTTGTGCCCTTATTTGCGCATCATGATAGGGCTTTAAAGGTTTTTCTGTATTTTCACTTAATTGAGCCCAACCGTTTTCCAGCAAAATTTCGGCTAAGCCATATTTCCCCTCAAACTTAATCTGCCCTTCACGATATAATGCTTGGCTTGAATATTCTTGGCTAAATTTAATTTTTAAAGGTTTATTAATAATTTTGGTTTTAAGAAAATTTTCAAACCGTTTTTGATAGCACTGATTAGTATAATCTACCTGTTGCATTGCAGGAATAACTATATCACTCGGATTAATGCGCCACCGTTCCTTACTCAAATAAAGGCCTGGATTGATTAAAGTCTGTAGTTCTAATTTTTGCCAATTCGCCCAAACAAGCCGCGGGGAAGCGGATAAATAACAAAGTATTAAAAGCGTTGCCAAAAGTCGGTATTTACTTAGCATGCGGCTCGATTAATACCCTTAATATGTCGAATTACAAAACACTCCCAAACTCGAAAATCAGCTTTGAACTAAAGATTGATCAAGCCGCTCTAGATAAGAGTAAAGCCGCTATTATAAAGCGTTACCAAAGTGAAGTTTCTATTAAAGGATTCCGAAAAGGACACGCGCCTGAATCGGCGGTTATGGCTACGATTGGTCAAGAACGTTTAGCTTATGACACCTTAAACCAAGCCGTTGATAAAGCGTACGTTAATTTTTTACAGACTGAAAAATTGCAAGTCATTAACCAGCCGGAGGTTGATATTAAAGATCCAAACAAAACCCCATTAGAAGTGAAAGTAGAAGTTGAAGTCTTTCCAGAAGTTAAAGTGGGCGACTACAAAAAAATTAAAATTAAGCCGACGAAAGTTGAAGTTGAAGACAAGGAAATAGAAGACGCTTTAAAAACAGTTTGTGCCCAAATGGAAGTCGCCAAAGAAGTGAAACGAGTGGCTAAAGATGGAGATTTAATTGAAGTTGATTTCTCCGGGAAAAACGAGAAAGGCGAAATAATCCCAAACACTCAAGGTGAAAAAACCAAGTTTCGCATGGGAATGGGCCATTTCTTGCCGGACTTAGAAGCGGCTTTTAAAGGCATGAAAGCTGGAGAAGATAAAAAGGGGGTTAAAGTTAAATTCCCGAAAGATTACCACTCAAAAGACTTTGCTGGTAAGGTCGTGCCTTTTGATATTAAACTACACACCGTAAATGAAATTGACCCAGAAGCCTTAACCGAAGATCAAATTGAACAAATCACAGGCCAAAAACAAGATCTTGCGGCGCTAAAAAAACAAATGAGAGCGACCATCGAAGCCAATAAAAAGAAAGCCGCAGAAAAACAAGATATGGATGCTTATACCAAAGAACTTGGAAAGCTGGTTAAAGCTGACCTGCCTCAAAGTTGGGTAGAACGTGAAGTGAGCAGCCGATTACAGCGCTTACAGCAAAATCCCCAATACCAACAAGACCCGGCTACATTCTGGCAGACTATGGGTAAAACAGAATCAGCCTTTAAAAAGGAGTTAGCCGAAGAAGGGGAGCGTGATCTATTAATTTTCCTCGGACTCTCAGAGATCGTAAAAACGGAGGATATTGAGTTGGATAAAGATGAAATGGGACAAGCCCATCATCTAGCACATCAGCATTTGCAGGATGCAGAGGATCATCACAGCCATGCACACCAAGCAGAGATGGAGAAAGCCGTACTTAATCTCAAGATTGACAAATTTTTGCGTACAGCTATAATGAAGTAATAAAATAAAAATAAATTAATGCGGTATATTTATACGACCTTAGCTGGAACATTTGGAATTATCGGTTTGATCATTTGTTTCGAGAACATTCAAATGGCAGCCACGATCATGATAGGATTTAGTTATATGGGAGGAACGAGCTTGTTCTTCCCGTTACTAATCATTCTTTGTATAGGGATTATTGCTGGCTTTTTTGCCGGACTGGCCTTAATGGCCGGTCGAAAAAAAGACGTCATTGATGAGACAGACGATTTGGATCTGTAAAAGACTTTCTAAATAGAAAATAGATTTAAAAGCCCTTCTGGGCTTTTTTTATACCTAATAGATTGTTCAAATTTTTTATTCATTTAAAAAATTAAGAATACATTTTTTATACAAAATGATAAAAATATGAGTTCATGGGTATACATTGTAATCACAAAAATCCACTCATAGACACAACGAAGTCAACAGTGTCACAAAAAAAATTGACAGTCGTACCAAAAACGAATAAGTTTTTTGTACTTAATTGTTCTGCGCAAAAATAATGCTCAAGAAAATGTTTGGATCCGGTGCGAGAGTAAAATTACTACAACAATTCTTACTCAATCCAGAAGAAGAATTCTTTATTCGAGAGCTTACAAGAATTTTAGATGAACAAATCAACTCACTTAGAAGAGAGTTAGAAAACCTTGAAAACATTGGAATGTTAAAGTCTCGAGAAAAGAACCGAAAAAAGTATTACCGTATTAATACGCACTTCCCATTACTACACGAATTCACTTCAATCATTCGCAAAAGTAATGAAAAGTACCAAAGCATTCTTAAAAAAATGAACAAACTTGGTGACATTGAACTTTGTATTCTTTCTGGAGCCTTTGTTGGGAATAAAAGCAGTGTTGATGTATTTGTGGTTGGAAACTTAAATGCACAAGAGTTGCAAGACTTTGTTGATAGTGAATTTGAAGAAGATGGCCTTAAAGTTGGGGTTATGAGTAAAGAAGATTTCTTATACCGAATTACCCTTAAAGATAAATTTGTAGCCACCTTATTTTCAGATTCAGATAATTTGATTCTGAAGAACAAGCTTAAAAAAGATACAGAACACCTCGTTTCTTAAAGAAAAAATTTGCACCGGCTTAACAAGCCTTCTATACTCGCGCGGATTAATGTTAAATTAAATATGTCAAAAGTACTTCAAGAGTTCGGAAACCAGTCATGTAAAGCCTCAGTTCCAGATTTAAAACCTGGTTACTTAGTGGCGGTACACCAAAAAATTAAAGAAGGGAATAAAGAACGGGTTCAAATTTTCCAAGGCACGGTTATTAAAACAAACGCGGGTCATGGGGTAAATGACACTTTCACGGTTCGAAAAATCTCTGAAGGAATTGGTGTTGAAAAAACGTACCCAATTCATTCACCAACAATTGTTAAGATTGAAGTGGTTCGCGCATACAAAGTTCGGCAAGCTAAATTACACTACCTTCGAGACCTAAGTGGAAAAGCTCTACGGATGAAAGAAATTCCTTTAAATCTACGAGAAAAACTTTTCGCTAAACCAGAAGCCCCCAAAGCGGAAGAAGCTCCAGCCGCAGAAGAGCCAACTGAAGAAGCGACTGCTTAATTCATTGAACTCTCAAAAAAAGCCTTAGTATGAGGCTTTTTTTTTATTGATTATATTAAAAGGTAAACAGACATTTTACTTCAGCGCTATAATCTTTCGCACTAAACATCATTTGTATTCCCTAAATAGGTCGTATAAAGATAGTTTGTTTGCGCTGGGAATTCAGCCGCAAGCGTATCAACCTGTTTGGCAACGGGTAAGATGTTTAGTTCACGTCGAAGCAAATAGATGTCTTTAAAGGTTTTGCTTACAAGTCGGGCAATCATTTCATCTGAGAATCCGAGTACTTTGGCCGCCCTGAGGCTCTCAACGTCTAAGGTTTTATTTTTTTCAAGTGTTTGCGCCATATCGGTGACTCTTTTGACTTGGGTCAAAAACCAGTGATCGATTTTAGTAAACTCAAAAATTTCTTCTACGGTATAATAATTTTTATAGAGCGCTTCAGAAACCGCAAATAAGCGACGAGGCGTCGCTAATTGCAAGTATTCGGTTACCTCCGCTTTATCTTTAAAGGCAATTGGCGAATCAAGAATTCCTTCACTCCCTAAACCAAGCATTCTGACGGCTTTCTGCAAAACCTCCGGGAAGTTTCGCCCCAAGGCCATAACTTCTCCTACCGACTTCATCTCCGTGGCAATTTGCTCAGAGACTTTTCTAAATTTTTGAAGATCCCAGCGAGGGATTTTTAAAGCGACGTAATCAAGTGCGGGTTCAAAGTAAGCCGTGGTAACTTTGGTAATTGCATTTGGAATATCAGCAAGTCTTTTACCGAGCATGATTTCTGCCGCCACCGCCGCTAGTGGATACCCCGTGGCTTTTGAAGCTAGGGCTGAACTTCGGCTTAAACGTGGGTTTACTTCAATGACACGATATTCGTGTGGATCATTTGGGTTTAGGGCATATTGAATATTACATTCTCCAACAATACCAAGATGACGAATCGTTTTAATGGCCACGGTTCGGAGCATCTGCCATTCTTGATTACTTAAAGTCATAGAAGGGGAGATCACAATCGATTCTCCGGTGTGAATTCCAAGTGGATCAAAGTTCTCCATATTAACCACCGTAATACAATTATCTTCACCATCTCTAACGACTTCGTATTCTAACTCTTTCCAGCCACGCAAATCTTCTTCCACTAAGACTTGAGGGGAAAATGCGAATGCATCTTTTACCATCGCTTCAAACTTATCCTTAGTTTCACAAAATCCAGATCCTTGTCCGCCTAAAGTAAATCCGGCACGCATAATAAGTGGGAAACCAATTTTTTCTGCGGCGGCAAAAGCCTGATCCATAGTTCTAGCCGGAATTGAACGAGGCGTTTTAACGCCCACTTCCGTACATTTTTGTACAAATATTTCTCGGTCCTCTGTGGCTCTAATCACGTCGACGGGAGTTCCGAGCACTCTTACATTGTGCTTGGCTAAAATTCCAGCTTCTTCTAAATCTAATCCACAATTAAGCGCGGTTTGTCCTCCAAATGAAAGAGCGAGTGCATCGGGTTTTTCTTTTTCAATAATTCGCTCAACAAAATCTGTCGTTACCGGCAAAAAATAAACTTTATCGGCACAACTTGATTCCGGCGCAAAATTTTTAGGGTCAGTTTGCACAGTCGCAATATTTGGATTAATCAAAATAACTTCATGGCCATTTGCCTTAAAAGTTTTAATCGCTTGCGAACCTGAGTAATCAAATTCACCCGCCTGCCCAATTTTCAGAGCGCCAGAGCCTAGAAGGAGTATTTTCATCTGATTTATGTTAAAGGATTATTTAAATATTTCCAAAGAAAATAAGTTTCATACTGCGTCTTATTTCTGGGCTTTATAGATGAGCGCTGGAGGGATGTTTCTCCAGACTATTTTTGAGGTGATTACTTCGTCAAAATTCTCATTTAAAAGAGCTTTAAATTTTTTACCTAAGGGAAGGTAAGTGCCTTGCACATAGGCAAAGGTTATGAAAAGTCCTTCAGGAGATAAAACTTCATAAAAGGCCTTCATTAAGCCTTTTTGTTGAACTTGGCTAAAAGCGGCCCAGGGTAAACTTGAGATAATACAATCACATTGGGTGACGCCTATTTGAGATAAATATTGCTTTATATCTTTACCATCGCCTTCAAACAAAGTCACACCAGGGCAACGAGATCTGGTTAAGGCCGCAAATTGAGCGTTAAATTCGATGGCAAAAAAAACACAATCATTCGATTTCGTTCGTAAAATCTCTTCTGTAAAAACACCTGTTCCAGGTCCAATTTCAACAATGACTTTTTTCCCACTTAGTTGAGCCTCCTTAACAATCGCGCAGGCCAGTTGCTTTGATGAAGGCGCAATGGCACCGGTGACTCTCGGGTTTTTTATGAATTGAGAAATAAACTTCATGCTCCCAGTTTTATAAAAACAAATTAAATACCGAGTCTCCAATTTTTAAAGAAAGCCAACCAATTTAAACCAAACAATACCACAAAAATGAGTCCGGCCATTCCAACACTAAAGAGAGGATCAACTTCTTGCACCCCAAGAAATCCATATCTTAAACCATCCGCAAAATAAAAGAATGGATTAAAGAGCGAGAGAGTTTGAGCCAGTGGTGGTAGCATATCGAGACTATAGAAAATCGCTCCCAGAAAACCCATTGGGGTTAATACAAAGGTTGAAAAGCCAGAAATTTGATCGAAATTTTTAGCCCAGATTCCGATTAACGTTCCGAGCATGGCAAAAGCCCCGTTTGAAAAAATTAACATCGCTAGAAAAATGAGCCAGTGTTCTGGCATATATTTCCCCGTAAAAACACCTGCCACGGCAAAGATAAGAATTGAAACCATTAAACCTCTTAGTAAACCTCCAAGTAAGTAGCCTAAAGTTTTTTCAAGCGCCGATAAAGGCGGCAGCAAAATATCAGACATCGTGCCGCTGTATTTAGCAATGATCAAAGAGCTAGACGGATTCATGTAAGCATTTGTGGTTGATTGCAAAAGCACTAAACCAGGAATAATAAAAATTGAATAGGGGACGCCCTTTAGTTCTGTGATACGACTTCCCAACGCTCCACCAAATACCGCAAAGTACATAACGGCAATCACCACTGGTGAACCAACCGTTTGCGTCCAGACCTTCAAAAATCTTGAAGTTTCTTTATAAGTAAGCGTCCAAAGTCGAATTGGGTGAATCATTTTTTCTTTGTAAATTCTAAAAATATGTCTTCAAGTTTTGGTTCAATAACTCTTAAATTGTGAGCTCGCGGGTAATCCGCCGAAATCTTCTCCAAGTTAAAGCCTCCCTTTTCACCTTCTTCTAAAGTGACCACTTCTCCATCTTCATTGGTTAATTCTAAAATTTTCTTTTTTCGGCCGAGTAAAGTCTTAGTCGATTCAAAAATCAGAGTCTCACCGGCATCTTGAATCGCTACTTTATCGGCTAACAATTGAGCTTCTTCAATATAGTGCGTCGTTAACACTATTGTCATGCCTTCCTTCTTTAACTCTCCTAAAAACTCATAGAGGGAATTTCGCAGTTCAACATCCACCCCAGCGGTGGGTTCATCCAATATTAGAATAGTTGGTTTGTGCGCTAAAGCTTTAGCGATCATGAGACGTCTTTTCATTCCGCCAGAAAGTTGGCGGGCTCTTACGTTTTTTTTGTCGGTTAAACTTAGTTTGTCGAGCAACCAGTTAACATATTCCTCATCTGGTTTTAAACCAAATAAACCTCTTCGCATTCGTAACATTTCTAGGGGTGTAAAAAAAGGATCAAACACCAGTTCTTGTTCCACAATGCCCAAAGCCATTTTGGTGTGTAGTGGGTTCACTTCTGGGTCTTCACCCATTACTAAAATCTCACCCCCATCACGTTTGGTTAAGCCGTTTAAACAATTAATAAGCGTTGTTTTTCCCGCTCCATTTGGCCCGAGTAAAGCCACAAATGTTCCGGCTTCAACCGTAAAAGAAATATTTTTAAGCGCCTTTAATTCGCCAAAACTTTTCTCAACTTTATTGAATACCAATGCATTTTGGGTCATTTAGAGTGTATTAATAAAAGTTTCAAATAAATACTGGGCGTCTTCAGGTCCTGCACAAGCTTCAGGATGAAACTGTACGGCAAAAATGGGTTTTGTTTTATGCTTGATGCCTTCTACCGAGTTATCATTTAGATTCTTAAACCACACTTTAAAATCCGCTGGCAAAGAATCTTCTGCGACTACATAACCGTGATTTTGTGTCGTGACAATACAATGGTTCGTTTCTAAATCTTCAACCGGTTGATTGACGCCACGGTGACCATATTTCATTTTCTCTGTTTTCCCGCCCGCGGCTAAACCAAGCATTTGGTTTCCCAAACAGATTCCAAAAATAGGTTTCTCTTTTTGAAGGGCAATTTTCATAGTTTCAATCGTTTCGGTCACTGTTTCTGGGTCTCCTGGACCGTTTGAGAAAAAGATGCCATCAAATTCGTACTCTGAATCATAAGGGTTCGCGTCAAAGGGAAAACGAATCACCTTAACGCCTCGATCTAAAAAGTTTCTAAAAATTCCGTTTTTCGCGCCGCAATCTACAAAGGCTACCGTTTTGCCAATGTCGCCCTTTGTGGGTTCCAGCACCGTAACTTCTGTTGGAGCCACCTCTGGTACATAGCGACCGTTTAATTTATCGGTGAAATCTAGGGCAGGGGACTCTCCTATATTACCCATTATACAACCACTTTCTCTCAAAGTTTGGGTGAGCTCACGAGTATCAACATTTGAAAGGGCTGGAATATTATTTGCCTTTAACCAAGCTGAAAAATCTTGAAAAGCTTGATGATGAGAAAACGCTTCTGACCACTCGGTTAAAACAACGCCTTTGACCCATATTTGTTGAGATTCGTAAGTTTCATCAACTCCAGGCGCCATCTGTTTTGGTTCAAACACGCCATAGTTTCCAATAAGCGGAAAAGTAAAAACGACTATTTGCCCAAAATAACTTGGATCGGTGAGTGTTTCTAAGTACCCAGTCATTCCTGTGGTAAAAACCACTTCGCCTAAACATTCTGCGTCCGCGCCAAAAGCCGATCCAGAGAAAGATTCTCCAGATGCGAGGTGTAATTTTTTCATGTCCGTGCGATTTTAATAATTGCGAATCAATTTGTCACGATAAAGTTTGTTCAATTTGATGGGCTATATTTAAGGCTCTGTCTTCAGCAAAGGCTTTACACAAAAACTGAACGCCAATTGGAAGTCCGGCTTTTGATTTTCCAATGGGAACCGCCACGCCACAAATACCCGCTAAATTAGCCGGAATAGTAAGAATATCTTCAATATAATCTCTTAGTGGATCTGGATCTCGTCCAACTTCAAAAGCAGTAGTTGGGAAAATTGGCGCCAGCAAAGCATCGACTTCTTCAAAAGCGTTATCAAAATCTTGCTTCACTAAAGTTCTAACTTTTTGCGCTTTTCGGTAATAAGCGTCGTAATAACCCGCAGATAAGGCGTAGGTTCCAATTAAAATACGGCGTTTTACTTCATCGCCAAAACCTTGTTCACGCGTTTGGGTATAGATTTCCTCTAAACTATTACCTTCAACCGCAGATCCATATCTAATTCCGTCATATCGTGACAAGTTCGCAGAAATCTCTGAAGGGGCAATAATATAGTAAGCCGCAATACCGTATTTGGTATGCGGTAAAGAGACATCAACTACTTTTGCGCCAAGGTTTTCTAAAATCGCTTTCGTTGAATCCACTACTGAAACTATTTCATCATCAATGCCCTCAATAAAATACTCTTGAGGAATTCCAATGCGTAATCCTTTTAAGGGTTGCTCTAAGCATTCTGTATATTTGGGTACTGACTCTGGTGGAGTCGTACTATCTTTTACGTCTCGGCCTGCAATAACTTCTAGAACCATAGCGCAGTCTTCAGCGGTTTTAGCCAGACACCCAACCGAATCTAAGCTTGAGGCCATTGGAATCGTTCCCCAACGAGAAACCCGCCCGTAAGAAACTTTTAGTCCTGTACAACCGCAAAAGTGAGCGGGCTGACGAATCGAACCGCCCGTATCGGTTCCGATTGAAGCGACGCAAAAGTTGGCCGCTACGGCCGCCGCCGAACCACCAGAACTTCCCCCAGAAACTTTCGTTAAATCATGTGGATTCTTCGTCACGCCAAAAGCAGACGTTTCAGTGGAAACGCCCATCGTAAATTCATCGGTATTTACTTTGCCCAGTAAAACCGCTCCAGCGTCTTTCAATTTTTGCCACACTGTCGCGTTATAAGGCGGCACAAAGTCTTTTAATATATTTGAACTGGCGGTCGTTTTAACTCCAGCCGTACAAACCACATCTTTTAACGTGACGGGCATTCCGTCGAGGTCAGAAAGCAAAGTATCGTTATTATAACGACTATCAGAAGCGTCTGCCATTTCACGAGCGAGATCGAAAGTGGTCGTCACGAAAGCGTTAATCTCAGAATCTCTGGCTTCTATTTCAGCTATAAAAGCTTCTGTGATTTCTCGAGAAGTAATTTCGCCCGCTTGAAAAGCGGTTGATAAGTCTTTGAGGGATTTTTGAACTAAACTCATATTTATAATTTAAATTTTCTTACATCTCTTTGGGGCGTTACATGATTTTTGGAATCTTCACGCTATTATCTTCCACTTGATGGGGTGTACAGTTAACTAAAGCCGCTTCAATTTCACTCATATGAATTTCATCAGAGCGCGTCACGCTTTCAAGTCCAGTTACTTGAGAGGTTTCAAGTACCCCTTCTGTATCAACTTCTTCAAGAATCGCGAAGTAGTCTAAAATTCCAGATATCTGTGGAGCTAAGCGCTCTACATCAGCCTCGGTCAAATTTATCTTTGCCAGTTTAGCAATATGACGGACTTCATCTTGTGTCAACATATCAAATTTATTATTTTACAAACGGTATTATAGAAATAAAAACGAATCAATCTAATTAACTTTAAACCATTTTTTTGCTATAATAGTCTGATGAACGTAGAACTACCCGTAACTGCCGAAATAGCTGGCGAAACTTGCCAAGAAACAATTGAAGATTTGCTTAACAGCATTGACGATCATCAGGTACTTGGAGACTTCAAATTTGAGGGATGTAAAGCTTTGGCTCGTGACTTAGCGGCGCTTGAAGTAGAAACTCTGCCAACTACACGGGCCTTAATGTTTGATACAAAAGGCGAAGTGTTACTACTCGGAAACACGAAAGACTCTACTCGAGGCGCCACCTATGAAGTGCCTGGGGGTAAAGTGTCTAACAGTCTTAATGACTACAAAGATTTCATAAAATCAAGTTTGGCTAAAAAGGTAGAATCTATACTGGCAACTGTATTAGATGAAATTTCAGAAGAAACCCAACTTTTTATGACTGATGGTGTTTTTCGATATGAAGGAGCCGTAATAGGGAATTTAGATGGGGCTTATTTTTTAAAAGGGGATAATACAAACTACACCACTCCTTTAAATAAAAGACAGGTATTTTGGTTCTCTGGAGCCTTGCCGCCGCTTTATAAAGAAAGAGTTCGTGCCGGACAAACCTTAAATGAAAAAGGGAAACAAGAAGATGAACATGACGAGTTTATTACCGTTCCTGGTAAAGAATTTCAAAACCACACAGATGTTTTGGCCCAGAATAGTGAACTTCCAGATAAACTTAAAAACCGAATTGTCGAAGTTGGATACCGGGCTGTTGCGGACCAAGTTTATAGCGTCATTGATAATGACTACCCGCAAAAAACAAAACTTAACTTTACTGACCGAAGCACTCTGCGACAAAGACACATACGTAAGTTAATGCAGTCAAGTAGTTATTTTTATAATGAAAAGGAAAGAAAATTGGAGGTGCAAAAAATAAAAATTGTGGGCGCAAGAGCCATGAATTGTGTGCGAAATTTTTGGGGGGTTGATATTTCTGAAAAAGTATCACAGGCTTTTTATGGCATCAATAGCTTAGCCGATGTGGTTAATTTTGTTGGAGGGCGAGGTTTTTCTAGCGAACAAGATTTGGAAGCGATTCGCTTAATTTTAATTGCCTTAGATACCTACGGAATTCTAGCCGCTAAAGGTTTTTTAAGGGACGATTTAGAAGAAGTAGCTACAGAATTTCGCGAACGATATCTTAAGGAATTTAATTTCAAACCAGCAACAAAAGCCCATAAAGAAGAAAGCAATGTGCTTTGGAAAAACTATGACAAGTACACTTTTAGAGATCAAAGTGGAAAAACACATAATGTTTTTGTCAGAAAAAATGCTAAGGCCGAACCGCGTATTGTAAATAAGTATATCACTAAACCCACCCTGTCTGAAGACTCAGATATTAAAGACTTACTCGGCCTAAGATTCGTTTTTGAAGATCAAAAAGCCGTCGAGTCTTTTAATTCTTGGTTAGACAAGAAAAACGTTAAAGAAAAACTTGAAATTAAAAGAGACGAGGAGGAAGGCAGTAATGTTGAAGGCAGCCGTCGGGCCGATCAAGGTGAAATTAAATACATTGGTCAACACGTATACCTGCCTTGTGAAGTACAAATTGTGCCCGTTGAATTGCATAAAGAAGATGAAAAAGGAATTAAACATCACAGCAATTATAGTGGTAAACAATTCTTGCAAGGAGCGGCTAGAATTGGAAATACAGGTCTAATGTCGAATGATAGAGTCAGCCAAAAAGTGCAAAAAATATCTGGTGAAATTGGAATAAAACCAGTTGATAACTGGACGAACTGGCGAGAGAGTTTTTTTAAAGGTCCAGATGATATGTGGTATTCCTTTGAAACCGCTTTTTCAATTATGAATACGGATGGTCTTATCAAAGATCAGGAAAGAGTTTTAAAAGCCTTTTTAGCCCTTTTAAATGGACAATGTGGAATTAGTCAGCAGGAAATGACAATAGCCGATTGGTATCATTTGTTTAATGCGCCGCAGAGTTTTGTTTCAAACCCACAAAATCTGCGTCGATTAAAAAGAATTTACCCTCGACTCAGTAAACTTAAGGCTCAGCATTTACAGAAAGTTGTGATTCCAATTATTAAATCTAAAGTAGAGCCAAACATAGATTAATATTATTAAAACACTCATTGCTGGCACTTTCGATAATTTCCATGTGGGACATCAGTGGCTGATTTGGAGCGCGTTTCAAAAAAGCGAATCGATGTGCATTATCGTTGCGCGAGATAAAACCGTTGCAAAGATAAAAGGACGGCCTTCTAAAAATTCTGAATTAGATCGATTAGAAAGAGTTCAAACCGAAACAAATTCAGAGCCAAATATTAAAGTGAGACTGGGCAGAGCTGATGGCGCGTTTTGGGAAACCCTTAAAGAGGAAGCCCCCGATAAACTAATTCTCGGGTACGATCAACATTTTAAAGAAGCCGATATTTTAGCGCATTTTCCGAATCTAAAAATTGAGCGCGCGACAGCTTACGCTCCAGAAATTTTTAAAAGTTCTAAGTTTTAACTAGCGGTGAAAATAGCCGTTAAGTTCTGAGAAAGGCACAAAGTGATGATTTGGTCTTCCATGCGGGCAAAGCAGTTTCCAATCGGTTTTATCAAAATCTTGAATCAACTTTTCCATTTCCGACGGCTCTAGTTTGTCACCAAACATAACGGCTCCGCGGCAGGCTTTGTATTCCAGCAGCTTTCGCATGATCTGGTCTGAAACATTTTCACCTAACTTTTCGTTTTCAAGGTAGGTAACACACGTTTCCAACAAACCTTTCATATCTAGCCCGACCAGAAGTTCTGAAACCGCGGTAATGCAAATCTCATCATCGGCGGTAAAATCGAGTTCAAAGCCCAACTGAGTTAAAACCGTTTTGTGCTCTGAAAGAAGGCTGACCTCGTTTTCACTTAAGTGAATAATAGCTGGCACCAGTAAGGCTTGAGTGGTTAAACGGGCGGCTTTGTACTCTTGCCAGAAAATTTCAAACCGTTGTCTTTCATGCAAAGCGTGCTGGTCAAAAAAATAAATACCAGACTCATTTTGCGCCACAATATATTTATTATCGGCCTGACCAATCAGTCTTATTTCCGAATCACTGGTGGCGGTAAACGAGTCTTGATTTGGCACAATATTTTCCGGTTTATAGTTTTGGTTCCGCTTCGTGAAAGAGGGGAGTGTCGTTGTGCTGGCCAACCTTTGATTAAAATGATTTCCCGCCTGAACCTGAGGGTATGTTGGTCTGGCAGCGTTTGACTGGAACGATGGCGTTGAAGGCCCAAACGAATTGCTGGTCTGGTTTGAGTGGATAGGGGATGCGTAACTGACTTTTTCTAGCGCTCTGGTAGCCGCCATTTTAACACTCCCAAAAACTTCTCCGGGTTCGGCAAATTTAACTTCTAACTTGCGGGGATGCACATTCACATCCACCAGAATTGGATCAATTTTTAAGTGCAGCACAAAAGCGGGAAACAAGTGTTTTTCAATGCCCGCTGATTGCACATAAGCCTCACGTACCGCGTACGCTAAACGATGATCTTCAATGCGTCTGCCATTTAAAAGTAAGTGTTGCTGGTTTTTATTTGAAAGTCCCAGGCCGGGTTTTGAAGTGAAACCCGTAATTTCGAGATTCGGTGATTTATATTCGACGGCGCATAAACCCTCAGCCGTTTTCTTTAACACTTGTCTGACACGGTCTTCATCTGTCGTTGCCGTATAATCGATGGCGAGTTTATCGTCTTTGTAGACCTGAAAACTAACACCTGGATTGCCCAAAGCAAAACCATTTATTTCTTTAATACACGCTCGATATTCGGCCTCGTCTGATTTTAAATATTCGAGTCTAGCGGGGACGGGCTTAAACAAATTTTTAATGGTTATGGTGGTGCCTTCGTTTCCAGCGCTAGAAACCACGCCTTCAAATACGCCCGCGATGCCTTTCAACAAACTGGCTTCATTAACATCAGCCGTTCTTGAACTCAATGCAAAATCAGAAACAGACGATACGGCAGCTAAAGCTTCGCCGCGAAAACCATACTGCTGCAGGTGAAATAAGTCTTCGGTTTTTGATATTTTAGAAGTGGCGTGACGAAGTACCGCTTTCGGTAAGTCTTCAGCCGTCATTCCCACACCGTCATCCACAATTTTGATAAATTTTTTCCCACCACCATTTAAATAAACTTCAATATTTTTAGCGCCCGCATCTAATGAATTTTCAACACATTCTTTCACCACTGAAGCGGGACGTTCTACCACCTCACCGGCCGCAATTTGGTTACTGATTTCTGGGGGCAAAATTTTTATGCTCATACGAGCTTCATAGTAAATGTTAAATTTTAAATGTTAAATTTTAGATATATTTCTAGAGTCAAAAGGATGAAAATTAGCAAAGGCCTCGAACTTGAACTAGAAATCACAGACTTAGCTTTTGGCGGAAAGGGGATTGCTAAAATTATGATAGACCCAGAAGCGGAAAAACCTTTTACTATTTTTGTGGATGGGGCACTCCCTGGGCAAACGGTCAAAGCCCGAATTTCTCTTAAAAAAAGACGTTACGCTGAGGCCAAAGTGCTAGAAGTTTTGAAACCATCAGCCGATGAAATCGCTCATGATTTTCAACCAACGCCGGGAGCGCCTTGGTTGGCTTTCCCCATTGAACTACAACAAAAACATAAACAAGCTCAAGTATTTGAATTGTTTAAAAAATTTGCCGGAACAAATTTGGCGACGGTATTTGATGAATATATTGAATCACCAAAGATTCATTTTTATCGAAACAAAATGGACTATAGCTTTGGTCCGACGACAGAAACCTATACCGAGCAAAAGGGGACTCGCGGTGAAGACGATTTTTATAAAGTCTGGGAACACAGTGGCTTTGGTTTTGGTTCAAAAGCGCGCGGTCAGTTTTGGCTGGTGGAGAATTTAGAAAACCCTTCTGGTTTATTTGATAAAGACTTTGAATCACATTTGCCGGCCTTTAGAGCTTTATGTCAATCTATTGAACCCTCTGTTTACAATTCAAAAACTAATGAAGGTTTTTGGCGACAACTGGTCGTGAAAAAAAGTTTTCACGAAGATAAATTTTTGCTCAATATTATTACGAATTTAAGTGAAGGTGATTTTGAAATTAACACTTTGGTTGATTTTTGGAAGGACGCTTTACCGAAGCAGATTAAAGGCTTTTATTGGACGCAAAGCGACGACACGGGTAATGCCAATGACAAATTTAAAACCCGTGATTTAGTTTATGGCGAAGCGACCTTAACGGAAAAAATTTGTGATTTGGAATTTAATATTTCTATCGATTCATTTTTTCAAACCAACATATTTTCTGCAGAAGAACTTTACCAAAAAGCCGCCAGTTATGTGCAAGCCTCAGACCACATTTTAGAACTTTTCGCAGGAACCGGAACGATTAGCCAAATACTCGCGCGGCAAAACCCAAAGGCCAAAATAACCAGCGTTGAAATTGTTGAAGCCGCTGTTAAAGACGCCAAAGCCAATGCCATTAAAAATAAAATCTCAAATATTGAGTTTGTTTGTGCGGATGTAAATGTATTTATGAAAACCTATGCTGGAAAACCACCTGTAGTAGTGCTGGATCCACCACGAGCGGGAATTAGCCCAAAAGTATTACAAAAAATTATCGACTTTGCCCCGCAAGAAATTGTCTATGTGTCTTGTAATGCCGCTACTTTAGCCCGAGACACTGAAACTTTACAAAATAGTCATTTTAGTTTAAAAACATTTAGCTTAGTGGATCAATTTCCCCATACTGCCCATGTTGAGTGCGTCACCAGATTTGTTCGAAACGCCTGATTTAGATTTTTCTACTGAGCTGGTAGGGGAGTTAATGTTAAGTGACTACGAATTCGTCATCCCCGATGAAGATAGTTTGATTGTTTCAATGCCACCCATTGAACGAGAAAAGTGGTTTCCGGTAATCATAAGACTTTTATTTTGTGCTCGTGGTAAGAGAGTTACCAGTACTTTTTTTGCCGAACTTATTAACCGAGGAGCTTTGACTCAAGAAACCTTGGAATCTTTTATTTTAACCTTAGAGACAGATCCAGACACTCTTAATTTAAAAGAAATCGAACTCTTCTCAGAGGTTTATCAAAGATTAAGATCCGCTCATTCTGTCGCACATTCAATTAAAGCCGCCAACATTACAAATGCTCTGGTGGGTTATGCCTCTGATATTGAGGTACCACGGGCAGACTATATTCAGAACTGGCTAACAGAAGTTGATGAACTGCAAACCGATGGCGTGCTGATGGATGAGGATTTAATGCTTAGATTTAACCAAATTACTTTAGATAAAATTTTAAGTTTACGGCCGCAAAACTAAGTTAAAAAAACGGCAAAAGCCCCCAGATAAAAAGCAATCAGTATCACGGCAAAGCCACGATCAATTTTTCCTCGGAACCATAAAACGGTCATAGCACTACTACTGGCAATGAACCACACAGGCATGGCTTGCCAGAGTAAAAAGTCTGATACTTGATACCCACCAGCGAGCACTGCACCGATCCCAAGTGAAAACAGGGGATCCGTAATATTTGAACCGAGTAAATTTCCGAGTGAAATTCCGTTTGATTTTCGCAGTAAGGCCATCATAGAAATAGAAAGCTCTGGAATAGAGGTGCCAATCCCAGACAGCAAACCAATCATACCTTCTCTTAAACCCAGTTCTCGGCCAGCGTGAATTCCAACGGTGAGTAAGACTTCGGCTGAAATCCAAACCAAAGCGACACCAAAGGTAAAAGCCACAAAGCTTAACATTAAATGCGCATCACTTTTTTTAACTTTCCACTTTGTACGATTTGCCACTAACAAATAATACAGGTAACTGGCGTACATCAACACCAAAAGTAAACCCTCACCCGTACCGATTGAACCATCTAGCCCCAGTAAAAAGAGCAGAACAATACTGCCTACTACCATGGCTCCATCGCGTTTGAGTTTACTTTTCTGGCTTTTCATTGGCCCCCCCACCAATACGCAGAGTGCGAGAATAAAAGAGATTTGCACGAAACAACTTCCCACAATATTTCCCACCCCAATATCATCGACGCCCCGCATACCCGCCGAAATATTTACGAAAATTTCAGGCAGGCTTGAGCCAATCGAAACAATCGTAAGACCAATAATGAGTTCCGAGATACCAAACTTCCGGGCAATCCGTTTGACGCCCCAGATAACTTTATCAGAACCAAACCAAAGCCCAGCAATAGCCATAATCGCAATTAAGGCTTGGGCTGGATAAGGAAGCACCGTAAGTGATTGAAGAAGTTGTTGCATTATAAGTTTTTTGAATCAAGAACTACGCGGCTAAAAGCATTTCTAAAACGGCCAACCAATTGTTCATCAAAGTTTCCGTCAGTCGATTTTTCATCGCTTAACAACTCCATTATTTGTTGTCGGGTATTGGCTAAAGTAATCACCAATTTTTCTTCAGCGCTGGTGCTTTCCCAAAACGTGAGTAAGTCTTGGTCGGTGTATTTATCTACGTCCACCATTAAGAAACGTAAGACGTCTCTAACGGCGCTTGAAACACCTTGATTATCGAGAGGGTAATTTGGTAATGCATCCATTTAGACGAGAATTTTAAAATCTACGCAAACGGCTCGAGTCTCGGTAACCATCACTGGATTAATATCTACGGAAGTAATCCCTGGATAATCTAAAACTAAACGTTGTAAGCGTTGCATAACGTCTATTAGTGGCTCAACTGCTTTGGCTTTTTCACCGCGCACACCGTGTAAAATTTTACCCACTTTTGTTTCATCAATCATGGCCGCAAAATCATGCGTTGGTAAAACTCTAACCGTCGTGTCTTTAAAAACTTCAGTGTAAATTCCACCGGAACCAAACAGCATTACCGGGCCAAAATTATCATCACGCGTCAATCCCATTATGATTTCAGTGCCTTGCGCGATTTGCTCTTGTATTTGAATATGAGCGTCTTGGTAACCAGCAATTTCAATAGAATTGGTCAGGGCTTCCCAGGCAGATTTAAATTTATCGTCATTATTAACGTTTAAAACTACGCCTTGAACATCGGTTTTATGTAGCGCCGCTGGCGCTGATATTTTTAAGACTACATTGCCTGGAAAGATTGATTGAGCGCACTCTAGGGCCGCTTCATACTTTGAAAACCCACAATTATGAGGGAAATCAAAACCATATTTTTCTAGAATATAATTTACTTGGTCTTGTGGAAGTGACGGCCAACCTTTTCTTTTGGCGTCATCAAGCCAAGTTTCAATTTGTGGGTCGTTATTAAAACTTAAATGCGTGATAGGCGAAGTTCCATCTTTAATATCTTTTCGATTTGCTAGTAAGCCCATTACGTGGGTGGCATCAACCGGAAACTCAAAGTGGGGGACTTCAAGCTCGGTTAAAACGGGCCAACCTTGTGAGCTTTTTTCTCCTCCAATAAAACTCGCCATAATATTTTTGTCAGAACGGTTTTTTATTTTTCCGATAAGTTCTGCCGTTTTGATGATTTCTGTACTGCTCTGTGGCGTTAGTAAAACGAGTATTTGATCCACATTCGCATCTTCTGAAACAATTTCAAGTGCGGCTTTGTAACGGTCTGCTCGCGCATCCCCAATAATGTCGACTGGGTTTTTAATGTTGGCTTCGGCGGGTAACACCGCTTGCAATTTCGCCTTGGTTTCACTGCTAAACTCTGCTAATTCTAAATTATCTGATTCGGTTAAATCCGTGGTTAAAACACCAACTCCACCCGCATTTGTTACGACTGCTAAGCGTTTTCCAAAATTTTTGTCTCGATTGAAACTTAACGTCTCCAGTAAACCAAACATCGCTCTCATACTAAAAACCTGAATAGCGCCCGCTTGTTGGTAGGCCATTTCAAGAATTCGTGAGTTTGGAGCGAGGCTTCCCGTATGACTCGAAGCCGCTTCGGCGGCTTTTACCGATTTACCCGGTTCTAAAATAATGACGGGTTTGTGAGGCGCTACTTTTTTAATTTGCTCAATAAAGTGACGACCGTCTTTTAAAGACTCTAAGTAAAACGCAAAGATCTCGACGTTATCGTCATTCGCTAAATTTTCTAAGATATCATTTTCGCTCATACCAGCCTTATTCCCCAAAGAAATAAAGTGTGAAAAGCCAATTCCTTTTTGCGATGCCCAATCGAGCATGGCTGTACAAAAAGCCCCAGATTGACTGACAAAACAAATTTTCCCTTTTTGTGGGTATCCATCTGCAAAACTGGCATTTAAATTCGCATAAGGGAAAATAGCTCCCAAACAATTTGGTCCAAGCAAATTAATGTCATTGTCTAGGCACTTTTTGGCAATGCTTTGTTCAAGCTGTGATTCACCGACCTCACTAAATCCAGCCGATATAATCACTAAATTTTTTGTTTTATTGGCTACGCAATCTTGTACGACTGATTCGACAAATTGACTCGGAACAACAACTACCACTAAATCAAGTGGTTGATCAAGGTTCACCACCGAGTCTACACATGGTTCATTGAGCAGCGTTTCACCGTTCATTTTAGGATTAATGCCATAAATTGATCCCTGAAAACCACTCTGTATAATGTTTTTTAGAATGGCTGTGCCGAGTTTGGTTTCATCGCTTGAAACTCCGACAACGGCTACTGATTTTGGATTAAAAAAAGACGCTAAATTCATATTTGTTTTTATTTAAAGCTTATTATAGCAAAAAAACGCCTTAAAAGCGAGTCACAATCTTCATAAAATCAAATAAAGTTTGGTTTTAGGTTTCTTCAAGTATGGAAAGCAATAATCTTCGATAAGGGGCTTCTATTTGGTCTATTCTGGTCTGTTACAGAACCCGCTCAATTTTCACCGTTACGCCTCCGACTTCTGGATCAGAAACATTTTCTAAATGCTCACTGGTTAATAATCGATCGAGTAAACTCATTTTGTTTTCTTCGTATCAAAAGCAAATACAGCGGCAAGGCCAACACAGAGAACCATAGGGAAAAGTCCCCACCATAAAATTTGATCACTTGGATAGTCTCCATATTTTTGGCTTAATTCTGCTGGTAAATCGAGTATGTATACCCAAGCAAAAATAGTTGGAGCGATATATTTAATCAGCGTATCAAAGGCCACAGGCATTATAAATCCAGATACATGATTTATATAAATTCTTAATTTTTCAACTGGCAACCACCAGCCTATAATGATGAGCTGTAGTAAAATAGTGAAATAGAATAGGTGCCCAAAAATAAAATGATCGAGTATATCTAAACGATACAAGCCATTGCCACCGGCAAACACTAAAGACCAAAGGAAAAACAGGAAACAAAGTGCCGCCGTAAAAGTAGATCTATGGAAGCGTGCCAATAGGCCAAATTGTCTTCTTAAAGCGGCTGAAACCGTTTCAATCATGGAGAACAAAGAGTCAATCGCGAGCGTTAAAATGGAGATAAAAAATAGAACCGAGAAGATTTGCGCGCCTGTTGGTAGCAAAGCTAAGGCATTAGGAAGGGTTACAAAGGCTAAAGTCGGACCAGAGGCAATCAGATTAGAAATACTAATGCCTTGCGCCTGAGACATCCATCCTAGAGTACCAAAGATCACCAGGCCTGAAACTAAACTTACGGCGGCATCACCGAGAGCAATCAGTAAACCAGACATAGCGACCCTTTGGCGTTGGGGGTTACAACTTGAGTAAAGAATCGTAATTCCTAAACCAATATTCATCGAAAAAAAAGCTTGGGTTAAGGCATCTTTCCACAAACCAACTTGCGCTAATTGTGACCAATCTGGGACTAAAAAATAAGCAAAACCAATCTTACTTCCAGGCAGATACAAACTATTTATAAACAAAATTAGGAGTAAAATAAAAGGCAGAGGAACGGTCCACTTTACCGCTTTGCCAACAGATTTTATCCCTTTAAAAAGACAAAAATAAACTAAAACATAAGTGGCCGCCAAAGCAAAAACTACTGGCCACGAGAAACCGTTCCAAACACTTGGCCCCTCGCTTAAGCTCAGTATTTGGTTATAGAAAAAATTTTCTGGATCTTTCCCCCAAGCCAGCGTTGGACTGGCCAACAAAAAATCTATACCCCACGCAATTATCACGGCGTAGTAACCGGCAATTAAAGTTACGACCCCCATGACTAAGTAGCCGACAAAACGGCCAAAATTACCAGCCGCGTTTCGGTAGGCTTGCACGACCTCCGTTTGAGCTCTTTGCCCAAAAGCCACTTCCATAATGACTAAAGGCAACCCAAAACAGAGCAGTATTATGAAGTAGGCAAACAAGAAAGCGCCGCCTCCATTTTCATAAACCATGTAAGGAAATCGCCAGAGATTCCCCAAACCTGCGGCCGCTCCAATGGCCGCCAAAATAAATATTGTTTTCGAAGACCAAGTTTCTTTAAACGCCATTAAGCCAAAAATAACCCAAGGTTAAACATTAAAAAATAGAGAGTTTTTTTTGTTTTGAGATTAATTTTTATATTGCACAGTTTTTTTCACATAGCAAATTTAGCCGTAAGAATAATTATTAATTGTGTGAGGTTGTTAAGTCGAGTAATCTGAATTTATGAGCGATCTTTACATTGTGGCCACCCCGATTGGAAATTTAGAAGACATAACTTTACGCGCGTTAAACACCTTAAAAGAAGTGAATTTTATTGCGGCAGAAGATACCCGGCACACGAAGCGATTGCTCGATAAATATGATATCAAGACGCCTTCAATTTCTTATCATTCTCACAGTGGTGATGCCAAAATTAACTTAGTAATTGAGCGGATTAAAAAAGGGGAGAGTGCCGCCTTAGTGAGTGATGCTGGTACACCGTGTGTTTCAGACCCTGGTTTTAAACTCGTTAAAATGGCTGCACAAGCGGGTATAAAAATTATTCCGATTCCAGGCGTGTCGGCAATTACTACTTTAGTTTCAGCCAGTGGTTTTCCTACAGATACGTTTACCTTTCACGGGTTTTTACCGCATAAAAAAGGCCGTCAAACCCTGATTAAATCTTTTAAAGAAACCGAACACTGTCAGATTGTTTATGAATCGGTGCATCGTTTCCCCAAACTTCTAAAAGAACTGACTGAATTTGTGGGGGCGGATCGATCTATTTGTGTTGGCCGAGAACTCACCAAAATGCATGAAGAAATTTGGAGAGGTACGGTTATAGAGGCTTTGGAGCATTTTAATGAATCCAATACTAAGGGAGAGTTTGTTGTAATTGTCGCGCCTGAAAAGTTTTGTTACACTAAGGCTTGATGAATAACGCCAACACAAATCCGGTTTTAGCTTCAAAACGAGCTCGAATAAGTGACATTGATGCTGGTATTCTTTCTTTACTGGACGAACGAATGCGCTTAGCTATTGAGATTGCTCAGATTAAAAAAGAAACGGGTAAAAACATTGAAGATTTAGAACGCGAAACCGAATTGCTCAGTGATATTTTAAAGCAAAACCGGGAGACAATTTTAGAAGACGCCAAAGTAACCGAAATTTGGCGGGCTATTTTTAAGCTCTCAAAAGAGATTCAAGAAGAAGCCTCAAAAAAAACAGGTTAAGCCCTACTTTGTAATATTAAGGTTTTGATTTTGAGTAGAGGTGTATTGGCTCCTACCTTCGCCATTTATATTCCCTGTTTCTACCGCATCGCCACTGTAAGAATAAGTTGGATCAATTAAGCCACTGCGACTGAGGCTAAATTTAACTTTATCTCCATTTACCGCACCATTACTTATTCTACCCGTCAGCAGAATTTGTGAATTTGGTGGTATTTCAAATGAAGAATCAAAAAGTAAGCCAGAACCTCCATTGTAGGATTCAAATTGATCGGTTGAATCTACCCGCTCATTATTTACGAACAGATTAAAATTATTAAAACTCTGACTGAAGTCTTTTAGATCTGTTTTACCATCACCGTTTTTATCACTTACTTGGGAGCCGGAAGCAATACTGAGAAACAAGCCCTCAACTTGGGTGTCCACTTTACTGTTTAAATAGGTGCTGAAGAAGTTAATATCTTTACTGCCTGGTGAGTAAGTTTGATTGCCTGAAGGTCGGTAGTAATACCGATTTGTCGCAGAAATCGTGTTTACACGGGGTCTAAGGCTCGGAGTATAAACCGAACGAGCGGAAGAACCATAGTACCGGTAAGAAGCATATGGCGACGTGGAACGTATATAAATACCACCGGCTTTAAGTGTTTTTGGTTGAGCGATAACCGATTCACACTCTCTACACTCAAGACTGAAATAATCTAAACCAATAATTGAGGTATTTAGATCTTCTTCACGGCGGATACCGAGCTCAACGGTTTCGCCTGATTGAGCGTAAATTAATCGAGCCTCAACGGATAATTGCAAAGCCTCTCCTCGGGCAATAACAACGTTATCGAAAGTAAACGTGACATTGTTTCTGTCGGCTTGGAAAGCCGCACTTATAGTTTGGTTATTATCGGTGATAACAAAATTTTCAAAACTTTCTGATAAATCAGCTGTTCCGTAATTTCTCAACTTTAGGCGATTAACCGTTATATTTTTTCCACTTCGATTACTAAGCCTAAACTTTGCTAATTGAGCCGTTTCACCCATTCTTATAGTTCCACCACTGCCTTGAGCTTGCAACTCTACGTAGGCACCTCCAAGTGTAGTTTGCGCTTGTAACGTTAAAGGGGCAACGATTATAGCGAGTACGAATAATAAGTATCTCATGTAATCTTAGGTTACTAAAGTTTCGACGAAAGAGGAGGGGAAGGTGTGACTTAAACTACTAAGATTTAAAATCGCTTCATATTTTCAACTGTAGCCCGACAGGCAGAGGCGAGTTCGGTTCCTTTAACACACATATGATCAAAGAAAAATTTATGCTGATCGGGGTTACTGCCATCTTCAGCAAAGGTTTCCTTTGGAGTTAAAACCGCTGAAAGCACTGGAATACCAGTTTGTAGTTGAACATTAACAAACCCCTGCAGGATTGCGTGAGCCACAAACTCATGTCTATAAATACCGCCATCGGTGACAAATCCCGCACAACAGATGACGTCATAATCATGTGTTTCGGCTAGTTTTTTACACATCAAGGGCATTTCTAAGCTGCCGGGGACCTCTATCACTTCGACTACATAATTATCGGGAACATGGGCAATAAAAGCGTCTCGACATTGCCCCACAATATCTTGATGCCATGAGGCTTGAATAAAAGCGATTCGAACGGTATTCATGAAAAAATTAGATTTAATTAAATTGCTCAAATTCATCTTGGCTCGCCGTCGTCAATTCACCAACATAATTTGTCCGCATGGCTTCATTAAAATCAGCCACAGATTTACATAAATTATTTCCAATGAGCCACGCAATTTTAACACTTACAACAGCTTCTGTTTGATCAAAGCAGGGGATAGCCCCCGCATGAAGGGCTTTCATACCGGGTTCATATTCTGCCCCAGAGGCATTGGCTGCCGCCACTTTAGAAGTTAAAAATACCGGTATGTTTTTAGTTTGAGCCAGTTTAACAATCGGTATTAAATTATTTTTACGTTCACTTGGCAGGTTACCTGCCGCATAAGTTCTTATAATCAAAGCTTTTACTAAATCAGTTTCCAAGACCGCTTCAATCACTTCTGGATTTAAACCCGGAGTCAGATCAATTGATAAAATCCGATCGTCAAAATTAACTTGGTCGTTTGAGGTTGGTAAGAACCGATCCTTGGTATTAACTAAGCTTTTACTGATAAATAATTTTTGCTGTTTTATCTGACCAATGTTTGGGTAATTAGGCGAAGCGAACGCCGTGTAATCCATTTCACTAATTTTGATTACCCGAGCCCCGAGCATCACCTCCTTATCAAAATTCACTAATACATCCGCGATGCCTTCTTCACAGGCATGAGCAATAGTTTTAAAAGCGTAATACAGATTATGGTAGGCGTCTGTAGCTTGGGCATAAATACTTTTTTGTGAACCAGTGATACAAACTGGAATTCTTAAAGAAGAACCGTTCGGGTTGCTGCCATGCAAAGCTAAGGCCAAAGCGGCGGCCGTGTAAGCCAAAGTATCGGTTCCATGTGTTACAACCACCCCATCATAAAGTTCTTCGTTTTGCGCCTTTTTAATTCTTAAAGCTAAATGGGTCCAATCGGATGGAACCATGTTGCTTGAATCTTTCGTGGTTACAAATTCGGTCGTGATTTCAAGATCACCAGAAAAACGAGATAAAATGCCAGCGCAGGCCGCGGTAAATAAATCTGGGTCTTTTGCTGGAATTAAATACTTGTGGCCATTTTCGTCTTGGTGTTCCAATTGACTAATAGTGCCTCCGTGCAGTAAAAACAGTACTTTTTTGGTCATGTGGTTAAAGTTTAATACTAAAAAAAAACCCCGCAAGGCGGGGTTTTATATTATAAGCTTTATGACTTATTTATCTTTGTAATCTGGGTGGAACTTATCGATTGTTTTTTGGTTCAAACGTTTTAGTTCTGAAATTGGGAAAGGTCGTAGTAACTCCCAACCAAGTTCTAAACTGTCGATAATATTTCGATCAGAATCAAAACCTTGTCCAACGAATTCTTTTTCAAAAGCATCGGCAAATTTAAGGTACGTTTTATCCACTTCAGAAAGAGAACTTTCTCCAAGTACTACCGCTAGTTCCCGTACGTCTTTACCACGAGCGTAACAAGCAAATAACTGATCTTTAAGTTTTGAGTGATCGTCTCGAGTTTTCCCTTCCCCCATACCCGCTCCCGCTAAACGAGAAAGCGATTTCAATACATCTACTGGAGGTTCAACTTGTTTTTGGTGAAGTGATCGATCGAGTACAAACTGACCTTCGGTAATATAACCCGTCAAGTCTGGAATTGGGTGGGTAATATCGTCTTCTGGCATTGAAAGAATTGGCATCTGAGTTACGGAACCACCTTTCCCTTTAATTCGACCCGCTCGTTCGTAAATAGTTGAAAGATCGGTGTAAAGGTAACCTGGGTAACCTCGTCGACCTGGAACTTCTTTACGAGCGGCAGAAACTTCGCGTAATGCCTCAGCGTAATTGGTCATGTCAGTGAGAATCACTAACACATGCATATCTTTTTCAAATGCTAGGTATTCAGCGTATGAAAGCGCCATTCGTGGCACTGCAATTCGCTCAACCACCGGATCAGCAGCGGTATTAATGAAAAGTGTCGCTTTTTCAATCGCGCCCGTTCGCTCAAATTCTTTTTGGAAGAACATCGCTTCTTCAAAAGTTACCCCCATGGCACCGAAAACAACCGCAAACTCTGAACCATCATTTACTTTCGCATTACGAGCGATTTGCACCGCCAGCTCAGAATGAGGGAGACCAGAACCAGAGAAGATTGGCAATTTTTGTCCTCGAACCAAAGTATTCATCACATCGATTGTTGAAACTCCCGTTTGAATAAAATCAGAAGGGAAAAGACGAGAATAAGGATTAATAGCCGCACCAGAAATATCAACGTGTTTTTCAGCCAGTACTTGCGCTCCACCATCAATGGGCAATCCAGCTCCATTAAATACACGTCCAAGCATGTCATTTGAAACCCCTAGAGTGGCAATTTTACCTAAGAATTTAGCTTTAAGTCCTTGCGTACCAAGTCCTTGAGTTGATTCAAACATTTGAACCATCGCTCTATCTGAATGAACTTCTAGAACTTTACCCATTTTTTTGCTGCCATCAGCGGTGGTAACTTCTACTAATTCTTCGTATTTAGCGCCTTGTACACCGTCAACCACTAAGATTGGACCGGCAATAGACTGAATGTTTTCATAGGTTTTTTGCATCTTACAAAAGGGGGATTAAGAGTTTCGAATCTTTAGAATAAAAGACAAATCGCGCGGATTGTAAAAGGGTTTTGGGGTATGTCAAAGGTTTGGGTTCGATTTTTTGGTGCCACCACTAATTTAAAAAATCCCAACCGAAGTTAGGATTTAAAAGAGGGGAGAGCGCGTCACTAAATTATTTCTTTTTAATGACTTTATCGATTAAACCATATTTACCATATTTTGCCGCTTGAGCCGCTGGAATAAAATTATCTCGGTCACAATCACGAATAATTTTTTCTTTATCTTCACCGGTGCAATCATGAATCATACGGTAGAGCGTATCTTTGGTATCCATTATATGTCGAGCATGAATTTCAATATCAGAAGCTTGACCTTGGGTTCCGCCAAGAGGTTGATGTATCATCACTTCTGAGTGAGGCAGAGCAAAACGTTTTCCACGAGCCCCAGACATTAAAATCATCGCCCCCATACTAGCCGCCATTCCAACACAAACCGTTGAAACATCTGGTTTCAAATAATTCATGGTATCTATAATCGCCAGACCAGCTGAAACAGAACCTCCTGGAGAATTCACATAAATGGTAATATCTTTTTTAGCGTCTTCCGATTCAAGAAATAAAAGCTGAGCGATTACGAGATTCGCCATATGGGCATCAATTCCTGTCCCAACAAAGATCACTCGATCTTTAAGAAGCCTAGAATAGATATCATATGAACGTTCACCGTTATCTGTTTTTTCGACCACCATTGGCACTAGGTGATTGCTTATATTGTTTGTCATGAAAATAAATTTAAGTTCTTGTTATTATAGCGCAATTATAGGGTTTCTACCATTAACTCTACTTGATCAATTAAGAGATTATTTTATATCGATTTACTCTCTAAATATAAAGCCACTGCGCTTACTTTTTTTTGGCCACGGTTACGCCAATACCGAGGATGGCTACTAACGCTAAAATCATCCCAATCAAACTGTAGGGAATAGAGCCGTCTCCGTTACTATTACCAGCGCTACCAGTCCACTTTTCAAACACCGACTCTTTGGCATAAGCATTATCACATTCATCCCCAAACTCATCTTTATCGCGATTTTTTTGGTCTGGGTTTGGCAATAATTTGCAATTATCAATTAGATCAGCGACGCCATCGCGGTCTACATCTAACTGAGAATAGTTTTTCACTTCAACCGCATTGTCACAAGGATCCCCAATACGATCTCCATCTTGATCGGTTTGCGTTTTATTACTCACCAGAGGACAATTATCGGTTTCATTTGGAATTGAATCTCCATCAAAGTCCTCAGAGGCTAACGGATTGAATTTATAGTTTGCAAAGTTGAACTGCTGATCTGAGGGTTGAGTGCTTGAAAGTCTTTCCGAAAAACGTTTGTTATCAAGATTCATATCCCCAAAAAGTAGACGGTAACGTCGCTCTGGTTGCGCCGTAAAATAAACTTTTGCCGCTGGTTTTTTGAAAAAATTAACATCTTCTAGCGTCACATTGGTTCCCCAGAGTTTAATCTCTAGCCAACGAAGTGGAGCATAGTCACTATCAATAATAGGACTAAAAACCGTTCTGCGTTTTAAAGTACTCAAAGAATCTTTACTGTTACCCGCTCGGAGTTCCATACCCGCAATTTCAGATTCAAAAGTAGGCCATAATTCGATTCGATGAAGTTCTACTAATTTCCCAAAATCCACCATAATAGTGGCAGGGGAATTCGCCTCTAAAGGTTGGTCAAAGGCAAAGGTGGTTAAACGATTATCATCAAACAGATTCTTTGGCTCTTGCTCATCTGAAATAGTTGAAAGCTCAACTGCGTTGACGTTTCTAACCGGTCCTGCCGGTTCGTCGAACACAATAAAGTTAACCTCTCCGTTTAAATCATCCAACACTTGTACATTCCCGTAGTCCGTACGAATAAGCCTTAAACTAGGGCTGGGAAGAGTCGCCTGTACTCGCTGCTCGATTTCAACTGGACCTGCGTTTAAGCTAGCCATATAAGGATATGCAGAAGGAGCTGGCGCAGCTGCACTCGCAAACTGAACAAAAAAAGTACTCAATAATAGGGTCGACAATAAATGGTTGTTTTTAAACATCTCTATAAGGATAAAAAATAATTAATGATGACCGACTAGGCTTTTACCTTAGCCGCTTTAGCCTCTTGTTCTTCAATCATATTTTTGATCGCCATAACTTGAACAATGGCTGAACGCTCGGCTTCTCCAAGCTTCATTTTAATAAACTTCAAAGTATCCTCCAAATCTGGAATTAAACGATACTCGAGAGCATTAACTCGCCGTCGAGTTTTTTCAATCTCTAAAGCTAAATTTTCAGCTGATTTTTCGATTTCAGCTAATTCAAGTAATAAAAGGAAAACTTTTGAAAATTCAGAAATGGCTAAGTCTAGTTCTCCACGAGTTTGGGTTAAACCATAATGGAGCGCATTTCCTTCCGTTTTAAGTTTAAAAACCGGAATTCGAACCGACATTACATTTTTAGTCTTCACCTGAAGGCTTAATTTTTGCGTCGGGGTAGACAGGACGTTTTCCAGAATTTCTTTCGGCATAGCGGCTTGTGCCAACAAAAAGCTTTCATTTGCGCCTTTAATAGCCGCTTCTACGTCTGTTCTGAGCTTTTTAGCTTTGTGTACAATCGTTAAAAACTCCTGCATAAGGCCGTCTTGCTTATCTTTTAGAAGTTTATGGCCCCGTTTGGCCACCTTAGTTTGATTTTTTAGACCGAGCATGGTCATCCGAGTAGCGGTAACGTTTTTAATGGCCATAGAGAGAACTTAAATAAAGTTTTATATTTCGCGCGCGATTCTAAGACACCACCGTTGTGTGTCAAAACTAAAAACTCCTTTTATTTCAATTTAAACACTTTTTAGTTAAAACAAGATATATTGTGTTAAGTAAATTAAATATCTCTAAAAACCCCCTTCTCTCAAGCTCTGAAACAAAAAATTGGTACTAAGACACCACTCGATTAAAAAAATCGCGCCAAAATTTGTCGGCTTCTGGCTGATCTTGCTGATTTTTTAAAGTATGTTCTGGATGCGGCTGAATACCCCAAACATTATTTGATAATTGAATTAGGTATGGCATTTCTTCTGGCCCAAGGCCCAAAAGCTTAGAATTAGCAGGCAAGGAAGTAATATAGTCCTCGTGGTCGGTAAAACACTTGGCTAAAGGATTGTCATCGGCGTCGGTAATAAAGACCTCTCCATTAAGCGTTTTTGACCGTTTTCCAAGCTTGCCCCCAAAGGCTTCATTCATTAGTTGGAGTCCAAAACAAATTCCAATAACAGGAATGTCGGTTTGAGACGCTAATTCTTTGGTTAAAAGTTTCACGTTTTTAATCCAGGGGTGTGAGTTTTCTTCCTCCGTATTAAATGGAGACCCACTGAGCCAAATTGCGTCCCATTTTTTTTCATGCGTAAAATGCTCTAAGCTGACGTGTTCATATTTTTCCGCCTCTACAATTTCCCATACGATCGGTTCATTCCAATATCGTTCCAAGCCTTTAATGCGCTGATGAGCACCCGCTCGATGAGAAATAGGGCATTGCCCATTTGGATACGAAAAGCCCTCCTTAGGAGCGTAATTTGAGAGCAATAAGAAATTTTTCATACGTTAAAAAAGATTGAATCGAATAAACAAAAACTCATACGTCTGAGGGACGCACTAGTTTCTGCTTAAAACCAAACAACATAATTTTTTCATTTTTATCATCGCTCATTTTAAAGCCTCAATTGATTTTTGTCTAATTTATGATTTCAAAAGGGTTTTTAATCTCACTATCAATGCTTCGGTTTCCTCCAAAGTAGTGTCCCATCCCCATGATATTCGCAGGCCTTGTGCCGCCTCTAAATCACTAAAACCGAGCGCTTTTAAAACCTTACTGCCTTCAACCGAGCCACTGCTACAAGCACTACCAGCGGACAAGCCAACCCCTTGCAAGTCAGCTTGAACCACGAATAAGCTAGACGGTGTTTGAGGTAAAATCAGATGCAAAATGTGTAAACCACTTCCCTCTTCTGGAGTGGTCATTTTTACTTCAGGAAACTCTGAGTTTAAAAAATTTATCAGTAATTTTTTGATGGTTTCTAAGTTTTGATTTTGTGCCTCTTGATTTTTAAAGAGGGCTTTAAAGGCTTCATGAAGGGCTAAAATTCCTAAGGTGTTTTCGGTTCCCCCGCGCCAACCCCATTCTTGAGTCCCCCCTTGCAAAGGGACGAGCGATACATTTTCTTTTTTTAAGAGCACCCCAGTACCACTTATACCGCCAATTTTTTCCGCTGATAAAGTGAGCAAATCACATTTTTGAAAATCTAACCCCACTCTTTCACTTACCGCTGAAGCGGCCGTATCCACCATAAATAAAGGTTTGAGATTCCCTGATTCTTCGGCCCATCGGATAATTTTTTTTCCTAATTTAGCCGCTGGTTGCAGAATCCCCATCTCAGAGTTTAAGTGCTCTATGACTATCATATCACTCTCCCCTATCAATTTTTCATCGATACTTTCTAAATCAATATGTCCCGTTTTTGAGAGCGGCAGCGGCTTCACTTTAACCGCGTAATTTTGAGCTAGAAAATCTAAGGCTTCGTGCACACAACTATGCACTAAGGGTGAAGTATAAATCACTCCTCTTTTACTTTTTAAAGCTAAATACGCACCAATAATCCCGGTATGAGCCGCCTCAGTTGCGCCTGAAGTAAAAATAACTTCTGAGGACTTAACCATAAAAATTTCGGCTAAATCTAAACGGGCTTCATCAATTAAGCCTCTGGCTTTTCGCCCAATTTGGTGTACAGAACTTGGGTTTCCTAAATTTTCGCCAAGGGCTTTAGCCACTGCTTGTTGCGCTTGGGGGCGAACCGAAGTGGCCGCGGCATGGTCAAAGTACAAATAATCTTTCATTTCTCGTTAACTATGCCAAGAACGAGTCTTTTTAACAAGTGGGCTATTGGCTTTCAATAAAACTCTGAATTAAATCAATATTTTGAAACTTTTTTGATTTATCTTCATAAATTTCATTCGCATTATTCCACGCTTTGGCTTCTTCTGTATCAGGATTGCTTTTTCGGTATTCACCAGATTTTTGCTTTTGAATGTGTTTATCTTTTAAGAATCTGACTTTGCTTCCCTCTTCTCCGCCTAAGAACTGCGAAATCGAGTCTGTAACTCTATCATACTGCGCGTCACAGTCATTGTTATTCCATTCCGCCTGACTCAGTACTACCGCCCCGACCGAACCACCGGTATCCCAATTACCCGCCAATACCTGACTGATCATAAAGTAACTGCGCATCATTTCCCCAAACCGTAGCAGTTGGGTTTTTTTACGATCTTCATACCCGGGCGCTTCTTTATCTTCAACGGTTAAAATTCGTTTCATATAAGCTACACTGTCGTTAAAGTTGTTTTCAAAACTCCCAATTAGATTTACGTAATATTTATCATCCGCCGGACGTTTATCCCCAGAAGCGTAACGCAGAATTCCATCTCGTAGCCGCTCTGACGAAACCAGTAACGGTAAAATACCAGCATCATCTCGATCAATTCCGGTAAGTTGCACTTTCCCCATCCGATCTTGTGAATCGTTGGTGGTTAAGAGCGTTTCATTGAGCCAGGTTCGAACACACTGGATGGTGTGTTTTTTATTGGCCGCACTATTGGCGGTTCTTGGGTCAATCCCTTCAAAATATTTGGCCCAAGCCTGAAAATCCTCGTACGTCCAATTTTTGTGCGAACCAGGCGTTCCGTCTGGCACAACACGTCCATTTAGCTTGGCTGAATTTCCATCATCAAAGGCATCCATAAACGGCATTTTGTTTTGCAGTTCCCCAAAACGAGAAAGCGTATCTGGACTTAAAATTGTATCGCCTTGCGCGTTTTTAAGCGTGAGCCCCATGATAAGATAATACCAACGTCGATCCCCATTTGGATACCCATTCATTTCACCGTTATCAAAGGCATTTCGTAAATAACTTTCAAATTTTGAGCGCTCGAAATTCGTATCCATTTCGGCTCCACTGCCCCATTGCTCAAGTACATTCCCCAGGTAGGTATCGACACTCCCCTTTTGCACTTCTTCGCGGTAATCATTGTTATGACTGTCCACTCGAGATTTGTATTTGCTCGGTAAGTCTTCTTTCCATTGTAACCAAGTTGGACGATCCCAAATTTCAGTCACGGCCATCCCGATTCGCTGTTTTAATTGCGCTGGATTTTCAATGTACTGTTTAATATCTTCTTCTGGATTGAAGGTTACGGTGTCTTGCAAACGCCCTAGCATACCTAAAAATTCAGGACTATCCCAACGCAGCTCCCCTTTTTCCATCACCAATTCTACGGCTGCTTGAACCTCATCTTTATCATTTTGAGCATTTGTAGCCGACTCAATTATGTGAAAGAGCTGTTTGTAATTCGAACTCTTGTGCACGTTTTTAAAGTCACTGACCCGTTGATCTTGTTTTTCATTGGAATCACGAGCAAATTCCCGCCCCAGCCAACTTTCACCAAATAACTTAGAACCCAGCTCTGAAGCCATTCGATCATTCCGACGCTCCGTTCGTTTAGACCAAAATTCCCAAGCTTGTTTTCCCATCATGAAAATTGATCGCAGTGAATACCAACTAACCGTAATTTTATAGCGTTTTTTAAACCAAAGAGTGGGTTTGTTGTTGTCATAGTCTCTTCGAAAAGACAAAAGCCCGGTCGTTTCACCGGCGAAATCTTCTTGCTCAGGACCAAGAACATTCTTAAATTCTTTAAAATTATCCATAAACTTTAAGGCTTTTGGCTGTGTTTCTGGGTTTTCGTAGTCCGCTAGCCATTTATCAAATACACTGGCTTCGCCGCCTTTGTAAGGGCTTTCATCCTTCCCAGAGAAAAAATCGAGCATCCAATTAGCATCTTGTAAACGCGCTTCATTGGTACTTAAAATTTTTCTGGCCTGTTTTTTTGGCAAATGATGTTTATAAAGAAATTCTTCTTCATTAAACTTTTTTAAATCTTTCTCTAGTCGTTCTTTGGCCCCCTCCCAGGCTGATTGGTAATCACTAACCGTCGCTTTATATTCAGAGAGTTGATTTTTGTATTTTTCTCGAGCTTTTTCAGCCCCTTCTGGTTGAAGTACGCCCAACTCATCTCTCACATATTGGTGAGTTTTAGCGGCATTGTGCAAAGTGCTGTCTAATTTATAAGATTCAGCCTTTGCTAAAGTCCCGTTTTTTAAGTCAAAGAGTGGTAAAATTTTACTGTTAACCAAAGCGTTCAAAGTTTTAAAACCTGCATCGGTATTACTTAGATCACGCTCTTTATCATTATGGTTTTTACGAAGCTGCTCAACCCCCGTATCTAAATGGGTTAAAGACTGCGTAATTTCGCGCTCTAAATTTTCGGTAAACTTTATTCTCTTTCCATCAAAATGTAAGTCACATTCAGCGACCATAGCGTCACGCAGCGCATTGAAACGAGGTTTTAGATGATGATCATAGTTTTGCAAAAAACTAGAGACCAGATAATCAGGGTTTTCACCTTTAGAGATAGAAAGTTTAATTTGGTCGAGGTGATTTTGAAATTCTTCTCCAACGTTTGAAGCTTCCACTTGCACCAACCGAGTTCTTCGAGAGAGCTCTAATCGATCGCTCACCCCTAAATTGTCTTCGTCGGTTTGTTCGATTTGATTGGCACCGTGCTTTAAAGCTTCTTTGGCTACTTCGGCAGCTTTCATTTGATCGAGTTTTGCGAGCAAATCTTGAGCGATTTGTTCTAAATGATTCCGATCATCGTTTTCGGGCGTCACTTTGCCCTTAAGTTCATTTACAATTGCCGACTTATAGCCAGATAATTGAAGCTTATTCGCCGAATGAATAAAGCCACCTTCCGGTAATCGAGCTTGAATTTGATTTAACACCGAAGATGCGGAAACACCCGTTCTCAAAATTTTGTTGAGTCCTTCAAGCAACGCGCCTTCTTCGGCTTTAGCAAATAATGAACTTACTTTTTCGTAGGCATGCTCATATACATCATGTACTTTTTCTTGTTTTTCTTTTTGAATATCAGCACTGAAATTAAGCATCTTGGATACTTGGTCTGTGTTGTTAATCGCGTGGTGTTGCCTTGAATAATGACTAATAAATTGATTATAATTCTCCGAGTTTCTTGTTTGCTCAGATTCAATGTTCTGCATTATATCTCGCCGAACATCAAGGGTGACCGCATTAATAACCTGCCGTGCATCAAGTACTCCGGCTTTATCGAGTTGCTCAAAATTTTTAAGTAGTGGGCTTTCTTTACCGCTGGTTTTAATCTTAGAAATGGTTTGCAAAACCCCTTCGTAACTTAAAAATTTGTCTACTTTTGCGAGTTCTGTTTCACTTAAATTATTCAGATCATTGATCTGTAGTTCAGACGCTAAAGCTTCTTCTACCAAACTTCGCGTTTCGGTAATTAAACCTAAAACCTGATGCGCTTTACTCGGATCTCCATCTGAAATTAAATCTGATAAACCCGGTTGATCGTTTTGATTCAACTGGGCCATTAAATCTAAATCTACGGCAAGTAAGCGTCCGGCTTTCAACCGAGCGTTAAAATATTTTTTATGGCTTTGCAGGGCTTTATCTGCTTCTTTACTGGGATTATCGTAAATCCCCATAGCTTTTTGCAGTTCGGCCAGTTCGGTTTCTAAATCTTTAACTGATTTATTCGCGTTATCGACGGCCTCCTGTTGTTCTGCTAAAGCTTCTTTTGAGGCCTCTGCATTTGATTCAGAAATTTCTTTTACCGTTGCCTCTCTCCACGCTTTAAAGGCTTTTAATTCACTGTTTTCTGACTCCGAAGTTTCATCTGTTTCAGAATCTTTAATCTCTAAATTAAGCCAGTCATTATTAAAACTGTTTTTTTGAATTGAGGTTAACTTAGGATGTGACTTTAATTCTGCTGGTTTAGCTTTTTTAAGCGCTTCAATATCGGCTTTTGTTGCCGCTTGGGCTTTATCAAAATTTTCCTGAACTTTGGCTTGGTTGGCTTTAGCCGCCTCAAGCTGTTTTTTGGTTTCGCCGTTCGTATCTAAATTAAACTCCGTCGTACTTTTTTTAAAGTCCTGTAAGAACTGATATTCTTCAAAACTTAACAGCATCGGTACCTGCGCATCGGCAACTTCAGCGCCACCTGCATCTTTCGCTAAAAGGGCTTGTACACTTTCCACCTGAGCACTTCGCTTTAGCCAAGTAGCCATGACAGAAGTCGTGTCATCTAAGTCTGTAGGCACTAAGGTATCCCAATAGGTATATGCGTCTGCGGGAATATTACCCCCACTCTTGAGTGTTTGCGCCAGACTGGCTTCTATCTCTGAAGCTTGATTAAAGACGGTTTGATAAACCGCTTCGTTGCCCCAGTCATTACGACTCGGGAAAATGTGTTTCAATTCAACAAAAAATAATTTATCAACCGGTTTAAGTTCTGACTTCTCTATAAGCCTTGCCGCATAAAGTTTTAAGTTATCCCCCGTATTTTTAATCTTCGGGTTAATTCGTAAGTTCGCTGTGTTTAAACGGTTCCGCACAAATCGGTAACTTCTAGCGACTCGAATTGCTTCTTTACTATCCCACTTTTCAACTGGGTTATCGCCTAACTTTTCAAGTTCTTTTCTTTCTTTGTTCAAAATTGACTCTACTTTTAGGCGTTGAGACTGACTTAGAAATTGCGCCAAACTAGGCGACCTAAAAATCCCAAACAGCGTTCTAGAATGAGTACTTTTGTCATTTTCGTTTTCAACCCGTGCTAATTGGTAATTCACCAAATTTAAAAACTGAGATTGTTCGACCGAATTTAATTTGTGGTCTTGTTGTTGGATTTTCTTTTCGAGGCGCGGAATATCTGACAGACTAAAACTCAAGGGCTGTTTGAGTAAAGACTCAATCCCCCGCTGTTTTTCGGCCGCATCGTCTACACTTCTATCTAAATAGACCACTCTCGGTTTTTCCCAGTTTTTTAAATCTTGAAAGTGAGTGATAAACTTCATTAAGCAGACATTTTTGTGTCCGATTATTATACCTTAAAGACAAGGTTTAAGCGATCATTCAAGGTTTACAAAAGCATTGTATTGTTTTATTTTTATTTACTTAAAAAAGACCCCCTTATTGAGACACAAAAAAGCCCTCAATTGAGGGCTTTATAAAGGCAAAATTTGCGTAAATATTATTAAGTTCCGGCCGCAATATTGGCTAAATTTTGTCGAATTCTAGTAATTGCTGCTGGGTCAGTAATATTTGCCGCACCCGCAATTTGAGTTGCAATCGCTTGTAATCTAGCCGCATCTAGACCCGCTAAATTGGTTTGATTGAAGACCGTTGATAAAGCAGCCTGATCGACAACACTCCCACTTGCCAGTTCAAGCGTAACATCACCACCAGTAACATTAATCGTTTCATCTACAGCCGTAGTAGCTGCTGCAGCTGGAGGATTTGTATTAGCAGGATCTGGTGCGGTTGTAGGTGCTGGTGTTTGCTGAAATAATCCTGTTGCTGGCTGGCCTATTCTATCAATAGCATTTCTTAAATCAGTGCTATTATTAATGGTATCTGCATTAATTTGTGTCCCAGCTGGTAAAGCTAGATTCAAAACTCTCATAAACTCTTGCCTTTCAGCGGCACTTGCATTTTGAAAATCTGATAAAAAAGCGGCTTGATCTCTTCGCTCAAGACTTCTTTGAGCCGCATCGCGGCTTCTCACATTTCTAAATTCGTTCGCAGCCCCAGAAGCAGATTGACCACCTCCCACTACGCTGGAAAAACTGGTATCATTTCCCGCTTCAGCTCGAGCTCGGTTACTGTAAGTATTTAAAAATTGATTCGGATTGAGCCCTCCACCAGGCAATAAGCTGGCTAGCGTCATAGATTGACCATTCCCCCCTGGAATCCCAATTGGAACTTGATCGGCCCCAAATGATAAGGCCGCGCTTCCGGCTTTTTCACCAAAGCCTTTAATGGCAGCGGCTCCTGGCATATCTTTAAGAGCAAAGTTAAACACCACTTGCCAGAAAAGTATCACCGTTAATATAGACCAAAGCATCCGCCATCCGCCAAACTCATCAGGTCCCCATAAACTTCTAAGGGAAGCTCCGGGTTCAATTACCGATACAAAAAACTCACTCGGGATCGTCATCAGTTGCAATTGTGAAATCATCACAAAACCAAAAGCTAATGCCGCCGCAGCTTTTACAGGCACCAACAAATATTTCCAAAACTGATCGCCGATTTCGGGCAGCTTAAATCCAAAAACCCAACTCGTCATTATAATTGGTGAAAATATGATAAACACCCACATCATTACGACTCTCACCAGTAACACAATCATCATGGCCGCTAAGGCCAATAAGTAAGCTAAACCAAATACGAGCGAGAAAATAGCACTATCAAGTACATCTAAAATTCCGCCGGTATCAGCAGAAAGCAATGGCAACGATTCAAGTTTCATAAAGAAACTTCCAAAGGCGAGCATTATGTTTTTCTTCTCCGGGTTATTCATTAACTCAGCCTGCGCTCGAATTTCAGAAATTTCTCTAATCTGAAAGAGACAAGCTTCTTCTGAAGAACAGAATGTATTGTTTACTAGCTCTCGCACCGTTTTACAATTCGGACCACCGGCCCCTCCTCCTGGCGCACTTGGCCCACAAGGTTCAAAGGTTTCAGTATCAATACTTCGCGCGTAATAATCGGCCACATTGTTGATGCCTTGAGCTTCAATCACCGGATCAGCAATACTCAGTAAAGCAATCGTGCCAACGTGTACTACATCTACCATCACTCGAATAGCCAGCATCGAAAAATTAATCGCCACTAAACCCAGTAACACTGGGCCTAGTTTTGATTTAATGTTCCAATCATTAATCCCTTTTCCTGAAGTCACTAAGTTAGAAAAAGCCAAAAACAACATCATTCCTACGAACGCGATATTGGTTAAATTACGAATGTAAATCCACATCGGGCGTAACATATTGGTGACTTGGTCACCCGTAATAAGTTCACTTCCCCAAAGTGGTGGAAAGAACTGTATCAAAAGCATAGCCGCCGCTGTAATCACGTGTACCAGTGTAGAAGCAATTTCTGAAAAGTTTTTTAAAGCATCATTGCTTTGCGCAAAGGCCATATCTGGCATGAATAAAAAACTCAGCAGTAAAAAGCTGCTGAAACTCAAGGCTGTAAAACGCTTTAATAATTGACGCATAAATAGATTTAAATCTGATCATTATACCAAATTTAAGCCGACTTTACAAGCTCTTTAGGTGGCCGTCGGGGCTTCATCCGTTTCGGTTACGGTTCCAACTAAACTGTCTCTTAAATCGGTTAGTTTAAAGGTTTGCCACCCGGCGCCATCACGCGCATTAAACTCAAAATCAGTCCCGTTTCGTCGTAACTGTAAATACACATCGTTACCTTGTGGATTCTGCATCCGCAAAGTTCTCTCTTCACCGGTGTTGGTCATCCAACGATAAAAATTCCGCGGATTCCCAATTTGGGCCAATTGTTCAACGGTTGTGAATTGAAATTGTCCGCGTTCAGGGGTACCAATTGTAAACTCTTGGTCGCCCAATTTAAGTACTTTTGATTCACCACGACCCGCGAATTTATAAAATAAGTCGAGACGATTCAAAATATCGGCATACAAATAGTAATCTCGACGAGCTTTTAGGTTTTCTTGTTGTTCAGCATTCAAACTTCCGTTTGATGATTCAAGCATTGAGAAAAATGAATCACGTAAGGCTGCACGACTCGTGTTATCGTCGTTTGATAAAGTAATTAACGCATCATAACTATCTTGGTCTAACTCTTCGAGTGTTAAATTTCGCACACTGCTATCAAAGTCACTACGACTGTCGAGCACCTCGGCTGCCACCAAAGCCGCGACCACGGCCCCCACTTTATTGGTTTTATCGGCCAACGAATTTCTAAGATTGGTTCGTTCTCCTCGGCTTAATGTCTTTTCGGCATCGGGTGTTCTTCGGCGCGCGGCGCGCGCTTCTCTCGCTTCTTTACCTTTGTTGTAAACGCCTTTAACCCCTTGCACCAGCATAATGGCGTAGGTTAAAGATAGATAGGCCGTTAAAGCTAAGCCCACAAAACCGTGCTTGGTTAAGTTTTCAAAATTAATTTCCATGCCGTTAACATTGCCTTCAAAATTAGCCATTTGTTGCGGACTCCAGCTAAAGTTAGCCGCATTAAGTTGATCTAATTCGGCTGGGCTGAGTGAAGCAAATGCTTGCTGCAAGCTTAAAGTCCCCGTTTCGTTTTCGTAAGCAGCCCGCACAATTGAGGCTTGAGGCTGAAGGGCGTTTTCACCAATAAAACTGTTGTTGATTAACATACAGTATTTACCCAAAATATATTTTTGTTTTTCTTCGTTGCTTAAAACTTCACCAGCACGACGTCTTTCGTCAATCGCGATAAATTCGTCTGGGCTAACTAAATCTTCAATTTGAGCGATAAACACTCCAGCAGTTTGTAATTCTTGGTGCGTTGGAATTCGAGTCAAAGGCCCGCCATTTCTAACTTCTAGCAAGTATTTCATCAGCGGCACCAATTCTTTAGGCGCAAAAGCTTCCCCTTGTCTTAAAAATTCTTCAAGTAAAACATTACTGTTCGGATTTGAACTGATATCAAAATCCCCATCAAAGGTATAGCCAATACTATTAATAACATCATTTCCTAAGCCGACCGCATTTGCTTGAATAGTATCGAGCAGTCCTGGTTGCCCGAGCCCAGCAATAATATCGGTTGTACGCATGGCGCCTCGAACGGGTAAAGCCGCCACTTGAACGGCTCCCCGGCCAACTCCACGCGCTAGATTTATAGTTGCATCTGTTAAATGAGGACTTTGAATCGCGGTGGCAATTCCCCCCAGTCCAACTCCCCAACCGGCACTGCCGGTAAGTACGAAGCCGCCTAAACCAGCCCCAACGATAGTCAAAATTCCTTGGGTATCGAGTTGCGATAAATCTTGAGTCGCCCCTTCTAGGTTATGGCCCGCACTTTGTACGGCACGGGTAATAGCGGCTCCTAATGAATTAGAATTAATGCCTTGGGCTTCAATAATTTCTGCCGCTCGGGCAATAGAAGCATTTAAAATTCTCACATAAGCTTGTTGATCGGCAGGATTTGTAGAAATTTGTAATTGATTCACGAAATCAATAATTTCGGCCTGTGTTTTTCCTTCTAGCTCTGGAAATTCCGCCACAGCCACTTCACGCAGGGCGGTTTGTTGTGCCTGCGCCATCGCGTCTAAAATTGGCGTGTCGACCGTTTCAGCATGAGCTGAAAGTTCCGCCCCTACGCCTAAATTTTCACGGTCGCGTTCCACAATAGCGTCAAAATCCAAATCTGGGTGTGGATCATGACCTTCAACTCTTTCATGGGCGCGCGTTCTATCGGCGTGACTCATGTTTTTTGGTTTATAAACGAAATACTCGACTCCATAGATCGAAACCGTTTTCTCTTTTGTCGGCTAAGTGTTTGAGTTCAATCTTCTCCATCGCTCGGATAATTTTATCGGTTTTGTTTTCACCCAATAAAACCCGAACCCGATCTTGGTTCCAACTTTCACTTTCAAGAACTAAAAGTCTTGAATGGTGATCTTGTAAAAACCAGTAACCATCAAAACGTTGCCACGGAATAATAGCTCGTTCGCCAATTTCAATTCCATTTTCGTAAATCGTTACTTCTTGTTGAGTTTCGCCTTCGCGGTGCACCCATAAGTAAAAAGCGGCCATTAAACAAATACAAGCCACGGGCACACTGCTTGATTCTGGATCCATTAAAAAAATAATCAGTGCACTACCAAAAGTGAGAAGCCCAAAGCTAATATACCAACCAATCCCTCGTTCGTAAGGGTGATAATCAAGCGCTTTCCAGCTCACTAATTTTTTGCCATAAAAGGTTTTATCAATGGCTGCTTTGTTAACCGGTTTGGTTTCGGCTTTCATGAGTGACATAAATTAATCTCACAATTATACCAGAAATTAAAGCATTAAACAAGTACGCCTCTATTCTGAATCTATTAAAAAAGACCGATGCCAAAAGCACCGATCTTTAGTAAAGCTATTTAAGTAAGAATCCTTTATTTAAGTTTCTGCCTTTGAATTGCTTTGTAACCTTCTACTCCAGCTACTGGCACAAGTGAAGCCACAAACACGATCATCCAATCGGTCGCATTTAGTGGATATGTTCCTAAGGCTTTATTCAGGAATGGCACATAAATCATCACTAAAACCATTAACACAGAAGTAAACACCGCCACGAGCAACATATAATTACTAAATGGATTCATGGTAAAAACCGAACGCGTAAATGATCGAGCTGAGAACGCATTGAACAGCTGAACAATTACCAGCATAGCAAAGGCGACGGTTTGTGCTTGTAGTAACGCTGTTGGATCTACATCTAAACCTTGAGCAAAGGTCCAGCCATACTGATATAAAGTATACAGAAAACCGACTGTCATCACGGTCCCCGTCATAAACCCAGTCAGTAAAAAGTGTCGTACAAACGGCCATTGTAAAAGTTTTTCTTTCGGATCTCGTGGTTTCTTTTTCATTAAGCCTTTTTCCGCTTCATCCACCCCTAGGGCAATCGCCGGTAAAATATCGGTTCCTAAATCAATACACAAAATCAAAATAGCGGTGAGCGGCAACGGTAAACCAAATACAATAGCCGCAAAAATCACAAACAATTCAGCAATATTACAACTGAAAATAAACCAGACAAACTTCTTAAGGTTCTCGTAAATACGCCGTCCTTCTTCAACGGCCGTTACAATAGAAGCAAAAGAGTCATCGGTTAAAATCATCGTGGCCGCTTCTTTACTCACTTCAGTTCCCGTAATTCCCATAGCTACACCAATGTCGGCTTTTTTAAGCGCCGGGGCATCATTCACACCGTCTCCTGTCATGGCAACCACTTCCCCTTGTTCTTGTAATAACCGAACAATCCGCATTTTTTGCTCGGGCAAACTTCGGGCAAAAATCAAAGGTTTACTGCGGTCTTGCAGCATTTTACTTAGTTTTACGTCTGAAATTTGAATCACTTCATCACCGGTTAAAACTTGCACTTCGTGTCCTCGAACAATGCCTAGTTCACGTGCAATTGCTTCTGCGGTTACTCCGTAATCACCGGTAATTACTATCACTCGAATCCCCGCACTTCTACAATTATGAACCGCTTCGCGAACTTCTGCCCGCGGTGGATCGATCATGCCCACTAACCCGAGAAAGACTAAACCAGATTCGGCTTCGGTTTCATTGGTCGGTAATTTTTTATCGTTGAGTGCTTTTTCCGCACAAGCTAAAACTCTCAGGGCATTCTCAGCCATTCTTTGGTAATGGTTTTGAATTTGAGCGCGCTTTTCATCTGTCAGTTCATGGGTGGCATTCCCATCACTCCAGTGCGTACATTTATCAAGTAGTTGATCTGGTGATCCTTTAACCAGTAATTTGGATTTATCGGCCGTAATCACCGACATCATTTTTCGGTCTGAATCAAACGGGAAGATTTCGTTTACTTCCACTTTATCTAGATCTTTTAATTTTTTTGCCTTGGCGTAGAGCGTTAATAAGGCGCCTTCTGTTGGATCGCCTAGAATGGTGTAACGGTGATCTTTATGAACCAAGCTCGCTTCATTACAAACATAACAAGCTTCAAGCATTAAGTTTAGCAGGGCTTCGTTTTCTTTGTGTTTTGATTGTCCACCAACGTAATTCACACTTCCTGATTGCGGATCATAACCAACCCCAGAAACATGATGTACTGAGCGGTCAGGCAAATAGAGCTCTCGAACCGTCATTTGATTTTTGGTCAGCGTTCCCGTTTTATCGGAACATATAGTGGTTACCGCCCCAAGCGTTTCTACCGAAGACAGTTTTTTCACAATCGCTTTTTTACGCGCCAAAACGGTCGCCCCTAAAGCCAACGCAATAGTAATAGTGGTTGGCAGTCCTTCTGGGACGGCGGCAATTGCCACTGACACCGAAAACAAAATACTCTCTACCACGCCATAATCACGCCATAAACCAATTCCGAATAAAATTACACAAAGCACTCCAGTTACTTTAGTTACAAATACACCTAAACGATTGAGCTCAATTTGGAGAGGCGATTTCATTTTTTCAGTTTCGGTCGTGAGTCGAGCAATTTCACCAAACTTTGTATTCATCCCCGTTAATGTCACTTCAAACACCCCTGAACCTTTAGCAATAGAGGTTCCCATAAAGACTTCATCTTCAAGCCTTTTTTCAATCGGTAAACTTTCTCCTGTTAAAGCCGATTCTTCAATTTTTAAAGAATGTGTTTCCAGCACTACTCCATCCGCTGGAACTTTGTCCCCTTCTCCTAAAATCACAATATCCCCCGGCACTAAATCTTTAGTTTCGAGTAATTTCTCTTCGCCATCCCGCCAAACCCGAATCTCTGGGTGCACCATTTTCTTCAGGGCTTCTAAGGTTTTTTCCGTTCGAAATTCCTGCACAAAACCAATCAAGGCGTTCAAAATTACGATCCCTAAAATCACAAAACCTTCGGTTGGGTCATGGGCTAAGAAAAAAGACAAAATTGCTGCCACTAATAAGATGATCACCAATAAGTCGGTAAACTGCGAGAATAAAATTTTATACCAAGGATTTGACGCTTTTGCCGTTAAAACATTGGGGCCAAATTTGGCTAAATTTTCTTGAGCTTGGGCTTGGGTGAGTCCTTTATGGGGCATGGTGTTTTTGTTTTATTTTCCCCCCATTATAACGTATTTTGAGCAATTTTACAACTCTATGAAGCCATTATTTCCCACATAATTTCAAAAATCTGCACTTGGGTTTCAAACACGGTTTTCGATTCGGTCAGAATGGCAAAAATTTCTGGCTCAAAAGAAACAATCAACATTCTTCCGTCATAAAGTTTAATTTCATTTTCAAATTTATGGGCTGAAAATTTGGCTTGGTTAATAAGTCTGATTTCACGAAAAAAATTAGCATCTTGAGATTGAACTTTTTTTCCCATCGCGTCTCTCGGCGCTAATCCACGAAAAAAAATCTTTTTTTCGGCTCGTTTGGCCACGTACTCTTCATCGTAATTTTCCCAATGATCACGAATATTTTTTGAATTCGCGTAACCCAAAATTTCTGTCTTAGATTTTAAAGTGTCAGCATAAGCTTTTTTTACGCCCTCTAAGCCTTCAAATAATTGCACCGTATGATGATGCATTTCAGCTGATTGCAATGAATTTAAATAAGGAACCGCTTGCTTTAAGGCCTCAAATCGGTTTTCAGTTGCGGCTAAAAGAGTGCTGGGGTCAATGGCACTGAAATGCTTGGTTTGCCCCACAATAGAAACATTTACTATCCCCTTTTCAAGCAGTTTTTTAAGCGTTTCATAGGCTGTAACGCGGTTAAGTCCCGATTGCCGGGCGAGTACGGAGGCCGGAACGGTCCCAAGTTCTAAAGCGGCTAAATAAACTCGGACTTCTTTTTCAGTATATCCTAAGGGCCGCAAAATACTTAAAACATAATCTTTATTCATTATAGCAATATGTAAATATTAAAAACTATTAGAAATAGTATTCATTCCTTAATAGTTTATAAAGGTATGTAATATTGATGTAAATTTTTTCTACAGAAAGATTTTGCACTTGAATTAGGTTTGTGAGGTTTAAAGAGAACCTTAAATTTCTAGTTAATTCTTAATCAACAGATTTACCATGTCAGAGTTAAATGTTTCACAAATTGCGAAAGAAGACGCCCTCGTCAAAGCTTTAGTCACGGATCTTGCTGGCGGATTTAAAGAAATTATTTTTCCGTCTAAACATTTACCTGAACTGATTAAACCAGGGATCGCTTATGACGGTTCAAGCTTTGCTGGAATTAATCACATTAATGCGAGTGACGCAATTTTAGCCGGGGTTGAAGCGACCTTAGTGGCCGTTCCAGAAAGCATTGCTGAAAGCGAGAAACCCGAATACTGGATTATTTGCAATATTCTAAATACCAAGCATGAACCTCACCCAAATTGTGGACGCGGCAAGCTGATTGAAATGCAAGAGGCCCTGGGTAAAACCTGGGATGGGGGGAAGCTTTTCATGGGCGCTGAACCAGAAGCTTTTTTTGTGGCTCAAGCCGATAAAGAAGCGGTCGGAAGCGCAGGCGGCGGCAACGGGAATTACTTTAATCCTAAAGACCCAAAGAGTTTCATTATCGCAGAAATTTCAAACACACTTGATGATATGGAGTATCAAATTGAGCGCGCTCACACAGAAGTGGGTGATGACCAATTTGAAATCAATTGGCGTTTTGATACCGCGGAAAGAACAGCTGATAAAATTCAAATTTTTAAACTCGTCGCTCATAAAATCGCTCGAAATTATGATTTAGACGTTACTTTTTTACCGAAACCTTACCCTTCAAGAAATGGTTCTGGGATGCACTGCCATTTATCAGTGCAAAATGAATCTAAAAATTTATTTTTTGATGACTCGGCTACTGATCAAAAACAATTTTCAAACACGTCACTACAGTTTTTAACGGGCATATTAAGCCATGCTCGTTCTATATGTGCTATCGCAAACTCTGCTGAAGTTTCATACGCTCGGCTCGTGCCAGGTTTTGAAGCGCCTTGTATTGTGGCGATTGGTGAAGGGAATCGAAGCGCGGCTTGTCGAATTCCAGCGATTCCAAATGCAGAGTTGAAAAAATACGCCATGCGAACCGAAATGCGTTTCCCCGATCCTTTATGTAATCCGTACTTGCTGGCGGCTAGTTTTATTGCCGCTGGAATTATTGGCATTGAAGAAGAAATTGATTTTATAGGTTTTACCGAAGAGAACCTTTATGAGTATGGCGCCAAAGAAGTCGTAGAAAAAGGCTACACTCTACTGCCACGTAATTTATGGGAGGCCTACCAAGCCTTTAGTTCCGACACAGCGTTAAAACAAAAATTAGGAGCATCAATTACTAATTCGTATGAAGATTTACTGCTCGATGAAATTGATGGCTGCCAAGCGTTTGCAAATCCAGAGTCTGTCAGAAGGCACTATTTAGATTAATACCAACTTAAATTCACCCCAGACTATTTACCCGGTATAAATTCACTTTTATACCGGGATGTTTTTTAATAAAAATAATGTTTGAATTTTGGCTAAAACTATGATACAATAGCCTACTCTTTGAAATTTCGTGGTGCTTTACCAAACCCCCCGGGAGAAATCTCGACTTAGCCCTTGTGTCCCCATTTTTGGACTCCACACAAGCGCCGCCGAGTCGAGGTTTCTCCCGGCCCTTCCTCATCTAAAACAGAAGAGGTTGAGCTATTAACTGCCTTGCGGCGAAATTTAGACCTCATCCCTTCAAATCTCACAAAAGTCGAACAAAAAACAAAACAAATACAAAGAGCGTTCTACCCGCTTTAAAAAAATCGGTAGGTGGAAGTAGGCATCACGGAGAACCAAACTTTCAAAAACCCAAATCTTTGCCCCTCTGTCTTTTAACACGGGAAAAATAAAGATTCGGGTTTTTGTTTATATCAGTGATTTATATGGCTTGTAAATGAAGTGATTTTCTGGTATAATCTTTTGAATATGACGAGTCAAAACAACCCACCTTCGGTTCAAGGCAGTACCAATGCGAAAATTTCGCAAAACGGTACCGGCACTGGTGTGGCAACGGTTCCACCGCAAGTGACGCCCACGGGCAGTTTGCAACCGGTGAGTGATCGAACGGGGGCTAAAACTCTTACTAATCAAGAAGTAGTGGTAAGTCTTGAAAGCCTGCAGGCCAATCAAGCGCCCAACTCAAACACGGCACCAGTGGACGTCACAAATTCGGTTAATCAAACCGAGCCAAACGTGAGTGTACGGGTAACGCCAGAAAATACTGATGATGAAAAAACGGGTATTCTGGGGAGTTTCAAAAATAAATGGCAGCACCACATTGATAAAAACAAACAACACGCTCAGGCCCGTAAAAATTTAGAAAAAGATGGAAAGCTCGGGGAAAACGATGCCATTACTAAGGCCACTGATCCGATTGAAGAATTATTTGAAAATTATGATCCTAAGAAAGATCGGAAAAAACTAACCCCTGAATTACGAAGAAAAATTATTGCGGCCGAAAAATTTTATCAAGAAGGAACCGTTAACGTTAAAGACTTAATCGCTCCGAGTTCTTTTGAAATTAGTCCTAGAAATTTAAGACTTAATAATCTGCATGTGCGCAGTTACTACGTGTACAATTATCCGCGTTATTTAGAAACCAATTGGTTAAATCAACTGATTAATTTTGATGCAACCTTTGATTTGTCATTGTTTGTATACCCAACCGATTCGGCAAGAATGATGCGAATTTTACGAAAAAAAGTAACGCAAATGCGAGCCAGTGCGCACATGAAAGCCAGCAAAGGGATTACCAATGATACAGCTCTTGATACAGCTCTAGAAGATGCCGAACAATTAAGAATTGATCTGCAACGAGGTAAAGAACGATTTTTCCAAGTAGGCGTTTATTTTAGTGTTTACGCTGAAACAAGTGAAAAACTCGATTTAATTACCAAACAACTCGAAACTATTTTAGGCGGACTTTTAGTGTTAACGCGGCCAGCTGAATTTCAAACCGAACGCGGTTTTAGTTCAACGCTTCCACAATGTACCGATGATTTAGATATTGTTCGTAATATGAACACCGGTCCTCTGTCGACGACTTTTCCGTTTGTTTCGTCTTCTTTAACTTCAAATGAAGGGATTTTATACGGCCTGAATCGGCACAACAATTCACTGATTATTTTTGACCGCTTTAAACTAGAAAATGCGAACTCGGTTATTTTTGCCAAATCTGGGGCGGGTAAATCTTATACCGTTAAACTGGAAGTACTGCGTTCGTTAATGATGAACACGGATGTGATTATTCTCGATCCAGAGAAAGAATACGAGACCTTAACTCATACGATTGGGGGTTCTTATATAAATATTTCACTCAATTCACCACACCGGATTAATCCTTTTGATCTACCAAAAGCCTTAGATCCAGAAACCGATAACACGGCTTCATTATTACGCGAAAGCGTGATTACCTTGAGTGGTTTAATGAACTTGATGCTGGGGAAACTGACGCCAGAAGAATCCAGTTTAATGGATAAAGCTTTGTACCAAACCTACGCCATCAAAGGGATTACGGCCGAACTACAAGATCCAACCGCATACCAAATGCCGACCATGATTGATCTGCACAATGTGCTGCTTTCAATGCAAGGCGCTAAAAGTATGGCGATGAGACTCGAAAAATATACCACTGGAACTTTTGCTGGACTCTTCAGCCAACAAACCAATGTTGATTTAAGTTCTGGTTTACTGTGTTTTGGAATCCGCGATTTAGAAGACCAACTGCGTCCGATTTCAATGCATATATTACTGAACTTTATTTGGAACCGAGTCCGTTCGGAAATGAAACGCCGAATGCTGGTGATAGATGAGGCCTGGAATGTGGTTCAACATGAAGACTCAGGAAGGTTTCTGCATAATCTCTGTAAACGAGCTCGTAAATACTATCTTGGAATTACGACGATTACCCAAGATGTGGAAGATTTCATGCATTCTCCTTGGGGAAAACCAATTATTACCAATAGTTCCATGCAGGTATTGCTAAAACAAGCGCCCTCCGCGATGGAACTTTTGCAACCGGTTTTTAATCTGACCGAACAAGAGAAATATTTACTGCTCAATTCAAATGTGGGGCAAGGGTTATTCTTTGCGGGAAACCAACACGTAGCCATTCAAATTATTGCGAGTTATGGGGAGGACAAAATTGTGACGACTAATCCACAGGAATTACTTGATCAGCAGAAATAGTCTTTAAAAAAAACTGAATTTAAAATCTTCGACAGTTAAGGCTTAAATCCATAAAGTCAGTCGGCATGAATATTGAACAACTTATCTGGCTTGGTTTATTTTTACTGACTTTTGTAACACTCGTTTCTTTTATTTGGGTGTTTGCGCCTTATTTCCCAACGAGAAAAGGCCATTTAGAACTTATTAAAAAAGTAGCTGATTTAAAGCCTGGAGACGTTTTTTACGAACTGGGTTGTGGTGACGCTCGGGTGAGTATTGCCATTGCAAAGGCCTTTCCAAAGGCGCAAATTATTGGCTTAGAAATGGCTGGTCCGCTATTTTTTTGGGCCTGGACGAAAGCAAAGTTGAGTGGTTGTAAAAATCTAAAAATAAAATGGAAAAATATTTTCTGGCAAAACCTAAACGACGCCGATGCAGTCTATGTTTTTGGGATGACCGAGAGTTTAAATAAAAAACTAAAAGAGAAATTTATTGCTGAACTTAAACCAGAAAGCCGGATTATTTCATACGTCTTTACGATGAAAGATTGGTCTGGTAAAACCGAAACATTTAAAGGTAAAATCAACCAAAATGACCAAACAAAAATTAGCGTTTACACCGTTGTAAATAACTAAATTTCAAAACCTAATTGGGATAAAACTTATTGATTTGCGGTTTAGATTCATAATAAAACCGTCCTTCAGAAGCTAATTTCAAGTCTTTAATGGTAACCGAAATTTGGTTATCTGCTTCTTGCTTGGTTCCATTTTCGGCTAAACCCTGAAACGACATTTTCACATCAAGCGGGGTGCCTAATTTAACCAATAATGGTTCGTCAAAACGAACCACCACAATACCACTTTGGACATTTTCCCAAGCTAGCATCGCCTGCCCTAAACTTAATTGATTCGATTCTTGGGCAATTTTTACCCAAGTATTTTGCCCTCTTTCTAAGCCATTTAAAAGAACTTCAAAACGCAACTCGCTCACCCAAACATTTTCTACCGGAGCGATTAAACTGACGGCATAAAAAGGCAAGTAATCTTTTTCTTGAGCGATAATTTGGGTTGGTTGTTGGCTGGCGTGTTTGGCTTCTAGCATAATTGAGCCACGATCGGCACTGGGACAAGCCCCAGGCGCTAAATCACTTGAAGGCGTAAGGGCACAATCTATCAACTTATATTTGGGAAAATGGCCCGCATCATCACAAAAAAACTCTACGTATGATTTTTTACCCAGCCAATTTCGATCTCTAAAAGTACGCTCTAAAAGGACGGTTTCACCATTAGAAGCTTTTATGGTGACTTCTCCACTTTTCGCAATATTTATACCTCCATCACTGTCACTGCAACTCACATTAAGTTTAGCCGAAGCACTTGGCGCAAAGGCAAAAAAAACAACCGCCCAAATAACAAAACCTAAGCGGTGAAGAGTCATAATTTCAGTTTAGTAGACTAAGACGGTTAGCGTCAACTTAAGGGAGATGAAACTATACACTTTCTAGAGGGGTAATTTGTTCGGCTAGTTCGTCCCAGACTTTAAGCTTGGCTTCAAGTTCGATTTGTAAATCTTGGTATTCAATTCCCAGGGTTTCCATTTTGAGTTTATTGCCTTGCCGGTACGCTTTTGCAAAATGCTCTTTATTGGCCAGTTGCCCTTGTTCTAGTTTATCGATTTCTTTTTCAACCTCTTTCATTTGCCGCTTCAAAGGGCGCAATAATTTTTGTAACTCTTTGTTCGATTTTTGCCGAGTTTCGTTGGCCGAAGTCGCTTTTTCTAGAGGTGTTGATTTGGCTTCTTCTATTTCAGACACAAAGCCTACATTCTCCAAAAACTGATCATAAGTGCCTTCATAAGTTTCCACTTTTCCGCCATCAAAAACAATTAAACGCTGGGCGATGGTTTGCAGAAATCTTTCGTCATGGGTGACAAAAACTACCGCTCCATCAAAATCATGAACGGCATTAATGAGGGCTTGCACCGATTCATAATCCAAATGATTGGTGGGTTCATCGAGTAGCAAAACATTAACGGGGGTTAATAAAACTTTTCCTAAATTTACCCGGGCTTTTTCTCCTCCCGATAAAACTTCAATTCGTTTGTACGCTAAATCACCTGAAAAGAGTAAACTCCCCGCAATACTGCGCGCTTGTTGTTCGCCTACCTGATTGACGGTTAACAACTCTTCTACGATTGTCCGCTCCCCTTCTAGGCGATTTATATTTGATTGGCCTAAATACCCAAGGTGCGTGTTGAGATGTTTTTTATAGGTACCAGATTTGGTTTTTAACTCTCCTGCTAGTGCTCGTAAAAGCGTGGTTTTACCTTGGCCGTTAGCGCCAATAATGCCTACACGATCCCCTGGAAAAAGTTCTAGACTGATGCTTTTAAGTAAATCTTTGCCGCCTGGATAGGCAAACTGCAAGTTATGCGCTTCCATCATTTTAGCGCCGTTAAAAACCGTTTCGGTAAACTTAAATTTAATAGGGGGAATTGGCTGCAGGGCTTCTAAGGTTTCTCTCTTTTCCAGCATTTTTATTCGCGATTGCACTAGCCCCGCTGAACGAGCCCCAGACCGAAACTCACGAATAAATTTTTCTTGGCGGGCGCGTTCTTTGCTATCGTTTTTCATGGTGCGCTCATGAATCACTTCTTCAGACGCAATCGCTTTTAAACACTTGGTTGGACCTCCAGAATATTTTTTAATTTTTAAACGATGAATCGCTGCAGTATGCGTCATGGCTCTTTCTAAAAAAGCGTGATCGTGCGAAACACAAATCACCTCCCCTTTCCAGGTTTGCAAAAATCTTTCCAACCACCGAATCGCCAACACATCTAAATAATTCGTCGGTTCATCTAGTAGTAATAAATCCGGTTCTGACAGCAGCAAGGCCGCCAGTTTAATCCTGATTTGAAATCCCCCACTAAATTCACTGGCTGGTCGAGTAAAATCAGTGGGAGCAAAACCAAGACCTGACAGTAATTTTTCTGCGCGCCAGGCTTCGTGCTTTTCCGATTCGGGTAAAACTTGGGTTACTTCGTCCGCGATTGAGTTCAGGTGAAACTCCAAATGTTGGTCTAAAGCTCCGATTCGGTAGTTTTCGGGCTTCACAATTTCTCCATCATCTAAACTATCTTTCTCTTCGAGCAACCGAATAAGTGTCGATTTACCGTGACCATTGCGGCCAATAATACCGACTTTTTCACCGCGATTCATTTGAAAATCAGCGCCCTTAAAAAGCGGCTGAGCCCCAAAAGATTTATAAAGATTTTTCACAAATAACATCAGAGAGAAACTTACTGATAAAGCCTTAAGAGTCTAATTTCAGTTTTAAAAAGAATTATAAAAATAGAATTTTTTGAAAGAAAAAATTTAGGCGTTCGTATTTACCCCCGAGACCTCTTACTAAGAGTTCCCTCATAAAGTTCTTTCTAAAAATACTTCAACCTTTTCAGTTGATCTCAAAAATCACTCTCACGCTATAGGCGTCAAATAGATCAAAAAGTAACGTTGAAATTTATTTAATAAGATCTGTTCGAAACTCCAACCACCCAATTTCCTAAACCACTCTTACCATGAATTCAAAATATTTATTACTGGCCACTATTCCCGCTTTCGCTTTTATGATTATGCCGGAAGCCAACGCCGCTGAGTTTGACCCAAAACGATATGTCTTCAGAAACGTAGACAGAAGCGTGACCGCGCTTGATAATGGCTACCAATTAGTTTTATCTTCTGAAAAAGAAGGCCTTTCAAATGCTCTGGTTAATAACGCTGACACTCGTGAATCTAAATCTAGACCTCGGGTCGACAAAACCGTTAACACCACAACCGATGGCATTACTGTGACCAAAACAACGGATGCCCAGTACCTAGGGAACCGCATGAGTCGTCGAGCGACTTATCCAAAAGCGACGGTTTATCGTTTTAGCCAACGTTAAAATTTCACCGTATTTTCAGATAAACGTTAAAACCTCTTTGCCCTTGGCTAAGAGGTTTTTTGTTTTCTAGGAGAAAATTTGTCTGTATTTATGAAAGAATTTTTTTCACCCAGCGTATTACTTCACGAGACCAAATGCCATTCGGAATTTTCTCTCACCCAGCTCTTACATTTTATTACAGCGGTACAACCTACAAGATTCACAAATTCAAAATACACAACGCTTCGAGCGTTTCACTAAATCTAAAAGGTTAAACCGAATATATAAAAAAAGAGCCACGGCTGAACAGAAGTTCAACCGCAACCCAATTTCCTAAGTAACTTTTTAACACAACCAAACATGAAAACCAAATATTTTGCACTCGCTTTAACGCCAGCCTTAGCCTTAGTTATCGCTTCAGGCGCAAGCGCTAATTTTGATGGCGGCCAAAGAGGTGAAGGTCGAGGCATGGGGATGAAACTCATGGGAATGCATAAATTTATGCAAGATGTAAACAATAGCGTTGAAAAAACGACTAATGGAATCGTCATGACCATGACTTCAGACGACGCCGACACCGTTACAAAATTGCAAGAAGGAGCTGCAAAACGAGCTGAAAAAGAACGTGCAAACGTAACCGTTTCTGTGGCTAATATTAGCAATGGTGTGGTAGTAACAACGACTTCTGATGATGAAGAAATCGTGGCTAAATTGCACACTAGGGCTGATAAAAAAGCCGCTAAAGACAGTATCACTAAAACCGTTACCAACTTAGATAATGGCGTAAAAGTAACGATCACTTCTACTGATTCAGAAGTAGTGACTCAAATTCAAGAACGAGAAGAACGAGAACCAAAAAACGAAGAAATCAACCATACAAAAACCAACATCAGCAATGGCGTAGAGCTGACGATTACCACTGATAACGCAGATTTGGTAGAGCGTATTCAAGCGCGAGCCGAAAAAGGCGGTAACGGTCGAGGTTTTGGAAAAGGACGAGGCGGAAAACGTGGTCAACGATAAACATTATAACCGATCCCGGGATCTTTCTCGGGGAGTGTCACGCTCTTTAACTAAAGTTCGTTATAAAAGTGGTCACATTTAGGTGACCACTTACTCAAGTCTAGAATAAAGAAACTTTCACTTGAGTTTCAAGGCCCTCCAGAAAATTTATCTGCAGGGCTTTTTTTTAATTTCGTTTGACTTAGGTATGCCTAAAAATAGATTTAAAGATGATTAACTTCTTTTTTATTTGCAACTTAGTTGCGTTTAAGTAAAAGATTAATTGTACTCCTAACCAAATTTACCATGAAATTACAACCAGACGCCTGCGCATGTTCTGAGCACTGTTGCTCAGTTGAGCACGAAGCTAATAACCAAAACAAATCAGCCATTGAGGCTGGTAATATGGCCTTGGATTCAGCAGTTATTAATTTTGTTGCAAGATGTAGTGGAGCGCTTAATGGTGGCCCGTGTGTTACTGTTCAGGGAGCATACCATGCACAACAAGCACATGGATGTCCAAAAGCTTCGGAATGCGCCCTTAAAATTTCTAATGCTGGACGAAGCCAAGCTTCATCTGAAAAAACAGCTAAACGACGCCGAACTGTATCTTAATTTTAGGCTTCAATGGACAAAGAGAAACTTGATAGCCTAGAGTTTCCATCGGTTGGACATCCTTTCATTAATGAAAATCACAAAGATGCTTTAAAAGACGCTTGTATTTTATTGCAAGAAAAATTTGGCAATGATTGGGATTGGAACAAAGTTAAAAGTAATCTTGAGAATTGGTCTAATGATGAAGAGGAGTTAAAAAGCCTTTTTGCTGAACTTGAGTTCGGAAAAGACCGATCCAGTTTACTTAATGCGCTAATAAGCTCTGTAAATCAATTTAAGGTGCAATTGGAAGAAAATTCTGAGTCCCCTTCTGACTTAATTCAGGAATTTTACGACAGCGCAGAGTTTGAAGCCTTATATCAAAAAGCAGCAGCCTTAAAAAAAGGCGGTGAGCGTGTTACTTCGAAAGACATTGGGGAGCTACTTCAAAAAGGAAGTGATAAAGAGAAAGCACTTTACGCCCTTTTAGTGTCGGATGAACACAAAGATCTAAGTCGTACTTTATGGGAAAAATCAGAAGTTCGACGTAAGTTTAAAGAGTCTTTTGAAAGCCAAGAAGTAAATGATATTGCTGAGTTTTTTAAAGACTTATCAGATATTCCAGCCGAAGACCAAAACGACCCCAAGAAGTTAATTATTGCCTTTCAAAAAAAATTCCCAAATTACCAAAATAAAGAAAACGAAAAGTGGTACCTCGACAAATTCTCCGAACAAATAAATAAACTTAAAGCGCCTGAATTAAAAACTCTGCAGGATTTTTATAACAGTGAAGACTTTAAGAAACTTTATAACCAAGTTAGTGCGAATTTGGGCCAAGCGCCCCTCTGGAGTGATATTCAAAAAGCATTAACGGCCAGTGGCTATGAAAAAATAGTTACTTTGTCAGTAAAACATAAACCCGAAAGCCACGCCATGTGGGACGCGGTTTGGAAAAAAGCCAAAGAAGAATTCGAATCATTTGAAGCCTCCGAATTCGATAAATTTACCGATAATCTGACCGCTAAAGATTTTGCTGATATTGATAAAGTGGCGCTTGATTTTCAGAACACCCGTAAACGGTTTTCTGGTTCTAAAAGACTTGATTGGTACAAGCAAAAGTTAGAGTTTAAAAAGCGCTTAAAACAGTCTGAGTGGAAAGACCAGATGAACCAGTTTTACGCGAATCAATTGCCGGGTATTTACGCCGAAGTCGCCCGTGAAAAAAGTGGCGCGCCTGAGTGGCAAGATATTCGGGCGAAACTCATTCAACGCGGAGACACCGAAACCCTTTATATTTTAGAAAACCTGTTTAAGGGCGAAAGCGAAGGGAAATGGAAGGCTTATTGGCAGAACCAAAAAGAAACTTTCGATTCTGCGGAAAACAAAACGGCTGATGAGTTTTTGAAAAAATTAAGCGCTACAGCACTCGATAACCCGAGTGGCATTAAAGCAAAATTTAACAACGAAACAGAATTTAGCGCTGACAACCAATGGTTTGAAAATAAACTTTCCGCCTTTTTAGAAGCCAAGAAATCAGAGTTTGAAAACCGACACCAAGCGCTGGTGAGTTCCCTCCCCGATTCGGCTTTAGCCAATGCAATGCACGCCGGTTTCACCAACGCCAAAACCTTTGCCGAACGCGAAAAGTGGTTACAAGAAAACCAAGCCAAAGTAGCTGAGTACGCACCACTGATAAATCAAAACCTTGAGCAAGAAGCTCGCTTAACCGCCGAAGCCGAGCGACACTCTGATTTAAAGAAAAACCTAAGCAAAATCAGAGCCGATTACGCCGCTGGTAAAAATAATTATGCCGCCGGTTTTTATTCGCCCCGTAAATATGCCGAGGCGCTCAACACCCTAAGCACGCAGTTGCAAGAACGTGAAGCGTTGGTCGATCGAACCATTGATTCGGTAAAACAAAAATCGCTGCGCGACGTGCCAGATTTGCCGAAAAAGAAAACTTCCTTTGAAGAATTTCGCGACGCTTTAAAAAAGAAAAAGTTTTATGCTTTGGATGAAAAAGCGCGCAAAGATGAACGTGTGCGAGACCAAATCAAATCCAAAAACCAAGAACTTTATTCTCAGTGGCAAACGGCTCGTGAACAGCATTTAAATATCGATACCCGCACAAAAGTTGATAAAGCCAAGCAAACGATCAACCGAGTAAAACTGCCCAATAAATTACCCGACAATATTCAAACTCCGGCCGATTTCACAATGGCCCTGAAAGACGCCAAAGTTTACGCGGCTTTGTCGCCAGCGATGATGAAAAATGAAACCGTTCGGCAAAGTGCGCGCGAAAGAAATCAAGCCATGTGGGAACAATATCAGGCGCAACAAGCCAAAAAACAAACCGCTGAAAAAGAATTAAACCCAGAAGCGAACCCTAAAATTGAAGCGGCAGAGCAGAAAATAAAATCGGTTAAACTTGATTCCGCCTTACAACTAAAACTAGTCGCTAAACTTGCGGGCAAAGACGCGACCGATAAAAACAACTTCACCGTGGCTTTGCGAGAACTAAATGTTTATGGCGGTATTGATTCGAGTTTATGGCAAAACCCACAATTACGGGAACAAGCCTGGCAACAAAATATGGAACTGCAAAAGCAATTTTTAGCGAGAGTTGATAACGCCGAAGAAGCCACGAATAAGACACCGGAAAACGAAGCCGAGAATAACAATTTTGGCCTGCCGGGACATTACAAAATTAACTGGGACAGTTTAGACCGTCACGTTAATGAAAGCCAAAAAGCCACGGCCATTGAACGGTTTAAACAAATGCATAACCGGTCTGATATTGGATTACAAACCGTGATGCAACAGTTTCATCAGCCACTGGGAACTTTTATTTTAGAGACCTTAGCGGTGATGCCAAAAGACAAATATGATAAAGCCCTAAACGCCTTAAAAGACGTGCGAGTAGAAGCGGGTAAACGCGAACAAGCCAGTAATTGGTTGAAAGTTTTATGTGAAAACGCGGGTCTAGGTTTCTTGGAAAAAGAAGCCAGTTCGGCTTTCAGCCAGTTAAAACAAAACTTTAGTACGCACTTTGGCACTAGCCTCGATAAAGCCTGGGAAGATAAAGACGAAATAACCGAAGTGGAAAAAGAAGCTGAAACTTCAAGCGAAGTTCAAGCTGAAACTAATACTGAAGCCGACGATAAATCGGAGGAGGCTACGACGTCACAAACGCAGTCAGCTCTGTCAGATGAAGAGGAATTAGCAGAATTAGTCGACTCGGCGTCAGAAGAAGAACTTGAAACCAGAGAAGATCCGCCAGATGAAAACCTAGAATCGAATGAGGATAATTTTGAAACACCTGACGAGGCAATTAATTTAGATGAAAGCCTTGATAACTTAGACGCAGAAGCTGCTGAAGACGTTATCGAGGAGGCTTATGAGACTAATTTCGAAGCTGGGTTTGAGACCGATTTACAAGAAGAATCCTATGAAGATTTTGAAGCGGAAGAATCTAATATTGAGGACGAATTTGAAGCCCCAGAAAATGATGAAGTTATAACTGAAAGTGAGACAAATACCGGTTCAACTGAAACCATAACCCTTGATGAAGCAGATTTAACGATTAATGACACAAACCTAGATGACCCTGAAGATATTATTGAGGCGGGCTTGCTGGCCGAAGAAGAACCAGACGCAGCGCCAAATTTAGAAACTACAGAAGACTCCGAAACGAGAGATGAAAATTTGGATGTGGTTGATAACCATGTGTTGGATGATACCGAAACTTCTCGTGATGATTTGGAGGATTCTGATTTTGAGGACTCCACAGAAACCCTAGACGATGATTTAGAAACCGAAGATGAAATTTTTGAAGAAACCGAAAATCCAGATCAGAATTCGAAAATTTTGGATGGTGAACCAAACCTAATAGAAGACAACGACGAAGAAGCTGAGATCACTGAGACCGAAGAAATACTCGATCGAGACGAACCTGAAACCGAAGCGAGGGATGAAGAAATAGCCGGTGAAATTTTGGAAGACCCCGATACTCCAATAGAGATTAAAGCAGAAGCCCCAGTCATAGTGTTAGAAACGGATGATGAAAATGATTTAGATAAAACAGACACCAGTGATGAAAATTTAGAATTAATTCAAGAGAAGGCCGTAGATTCAGAAAATTTAGCAGTGGAATCACCTAAGCCAGATATTTTAGAAAATGAATCCATAGAAGGTGAAGGTGAAATAGAGCGTGAAGTAAATGAAGAAGATTCTGAAGAAGAAGTGAAAGAACCTGAAACTTTAGAGGTAGAAATTCAAGAGGATGAAAATAAACTTGAAGGGGTTGAAGAAATGCCAGAACCAGAAGTTATTCCAATGGTAAAAATCGAACACAAAGAGCAAGAAGCTGGCGTTCATGAGGCTTTAGTGGCTTGGAAGAATTTTACTGAAACGAATTTGCCCTTGCCCGTGAGCCAAGAATCGGCCGATCTTAAAAAACAGTTTTCTGAAATTTTAAAAACTGGTTTAGATGAAGCCACGATTGAAAAACTCAAAGCTAGTGGTACGTGGGAAAAACTTATGGCATCACCCTTGCATCAGCAATTGTTAAGAACCCACTTAAAACAACATCAGGCGCTGAGCAACGAAGGGCTCCACTTTTTTACTGTCCTGCAACAAGAATTATTTTTTAGTAGCAGCCTGACTGTGAACAAATTTTTAGAACAACTTAAAAGTTATATACAGTTTACCAAGGAACTTAAGGCACAAATCACCACTCCCCTTTCAAATACAGAACTCAGTAAAGAGTCCGCTCAAGCCCTGTTCAATGCTTTTACGAAAAAATTCCATAGCACTCCGCAGATTAAATCTATTAGTCTTGGATTTGAAAATGGTGAATTACGAGTAACCGTTTCTCAACCTAAAACCAAGTCCGTTTGGCATTTTACAAATCCCGAACTTGCGGAAGCCTAAATTAATTTGCCAGTCTTCAATTTTTTTCTAAACTCCTTTGGCTCTTACCAAGCAAACTCTCGCTTAAGCCTTAACGGGCTTTAAGAAGAGTGATGTCCAGAAATTGCGAGTGACGTTTTGCATCGCAGAAATTAACCAACAAATTTTGGACGACGGAGGGATGGCAGAGTGGTCGAATGCACTAGTCTTGAAAACTAGCAGGGTGGCAACATCCTCCAGGGTTCGAATCCCTGTCCCTCCGCCATAAAACGCACTAATGGCAGCCAATTCCTTTTCACTATGGTGTACGAGGCATTGGTACATTTGGCGTATTTAGGTTTGAAAAAGCCCTTGGAATCGTCTCAAGGGTAGGAGTTTTTAGTTCCTATCTTAAGGAGGCAGTAAGGGCGATTGTTTTAATCAAACAAATTTAGATTTTCTACAGAAGGAAATTTTAGAAAATCAGTGCTTAAATCCGTAAAATTCCATTCACCATTAATGATTTCGGCAGATGAGAATGTACCAAATCGATTAAACCGACTATTATTCATTCTTGCCCCCCCTTTATTTAAACGTTGCATTAATGTTTTGAGATTGTAACAAAGGGGATGTTTCTTCTTCTCTTTATCACTGCAAAACTTTTCTTGTGGTTTTAATATTCCCAATCGGAATGTCCCAAGAAACAAATCGGCCAAATCTAAAAACACTTGATCATCGTCATTTATTGAATTTCCAGAGATCGTACATTCATTTTTTAACGAACAGTATGTACGAAAATTTCGATTGAGCCTTGATAAAACTGTATTTTTATCAAAGTCTCTTCCATGAGCAATTTGATAATGATCTTCTCTGTCTAGAATTATTTGTGCAATTTCTAAGGGATTCTCTTGGTTGAAAAGATAGCTGCAAGCTCCTTGAAGCCCCATTCTAAACGTTGTTTCTATATTGATTAAATTATCAAAGCCTTCCATGTCTTCATGGTTGTTTTTCTGTTGAAAAACAGCTATTTTAAGCTTTGGAGAGGTTGTGAAATTATTGTGATTAGGTTTTTTCCGTCTTTGGACAGGGCAATGTATGGAGTCTTTACCTAGATAGTATGGCTCCATTTCATTTTTGTCATCTTGCTGGAGGGCGGCACAAAGAATTGAAAGCCAAATCCTTGTGCACTCAATAGAATTATTACTCCCAATATTTTTAAAACTAAAATCTGTTAAATTTAAGCAAGTAACTTCTTTTGCAGCTCTAAGTTCCTTTAAAACAATGGATTTTGATTCATTAGGAACAAACAGGAACACGTGCCAAAAAGCATCTTCTTTTGATTCATCATGATAAACTGAATATTCCATTATTTTGTTTGAAAAACTACTAAAATCTTGTGTAATTCTTATAGCATTAAGCTAATTAATATACTACTTAAGATCGGAGACCTACACTCTCCGCCAGTTTAAAAAATTTGGATAGCCCCTCCAGGGGTTGTCCAAATTTTTTATTAGCACGAAGTGCTGGATACGAAACAAACCAGATTCGACTGTAAGCCCAAATCTTTGATTTGGTGCTGAAAGCTTCGGTGAAGCGTAGCGAGCAAGAAGTATCACTGTCCCCCCTCCAATGAACCAGAAAACGATTTCAAGAGCCAGTGGACTAAGTCACACTGGCTCAGTTTTTAACTCCTTACTCAATACCAACTACGATAGATACCATTTTAGCCGTCTCTGCACCGGTCACATTATTGCCAGGCCTAAACAAGCCATCTGCATAACCACTTACTACCGCATTCGCCTGAGCGTAAGCCACGTACGATTCATACCAGCTTGCCGGCGTCGTATCTGGGAAATCCATGTTGCCACCACTTATTTCAAGTTTCCCTAAAGTTTGAGCGGTTTCTAAAATAATTTTTAGGGCCTCAACTCGCGTTATAGTTTGTGTTGGACGAAACGTTTTGTCTTCATAACCTTCAATTATTTTTAATTCCTTTGCCTTTGCGGCGTAAGGAGCAAAACTGTCATCGTTTGAAACATCAATAAACGGTGACTCTGTAACAGATTCTGAGGGTGCAATACCAAACGCTTTTAGAATAATTTTAGTAAAGGCTCTTCGATTTAAAGCCTCGTTAGCCTGAAATAAATCTCGGTCACTTTGAGCAATCACATCCGCTTGCGCTAAAGCTTCAACATAAGCGACACCCCAATGCTTTTGGTCTAACCCATAAACAGAAAGATCTACTTCTGTCTCTACCTCGGCCGTAGCGTTTACGGACGTTGAGTCTTCTTCAACTTCGGTCTCAACCATCGTTTCAAGAACTGTTTCTATTTTATTAACACTTGATTTTGAATCAGTAATGGCAGGTTTAATGGCATAAGATTTTAACTGGGAAATTGATTCATTAGTAGACGTAACTACTTTTGCACCAAAATTTGTTCCAATTTCTAAACCGACAATATTGTTCAGATTTTCAATTTCTAATTTAATGAAATCGCCCATTTCAGCAGAGTCAATATCGGCTTTTACGATGAAGTCCATTTTAACACCTTCTTCAATTATGACCCCTCCAGTCACCCCATTATCAAGATAGAAAGTTATATCATTCCCCTCAATATAGGTTTCAGCAGAAACTATTTGGTCGGAAACATAAAGAGCGGTATTTGTAAGAGACTCTTTTAAACTGGCGGTACCAATATTTTTAAAAGTAATAAATCTAAGTTCTAAGTCCTTATTCGTATCCGTAGAATTCATTAAACTAAAAGCACCAATTTCAGATTGTTTATCTCCTACATTAATTTCTGAGTTATTTCCAGACGTTGAAAACTTCAATAAAGTTGTTTCATACTCTGAAATTAGCATTTCTTCTCCTTTTATAGGGAAATTACTATTAATAATTGAAGCCGTAGTAGCTATGTCTTTAGGCTCTAGCAATCCGAAGATACTCTTGTTTCCTATATTCTTACTTGTCTCTGACAATGAGGCTACAACCTCCGCAATAATGGTTTGACCAGCCGGAATTTTCAATGGCAAACTGAAGGTTATTCTCGCAATATTATCATTATTAACTGTGACTTTATCGCTCTCAATTACTCCAAAAACTTCAAGCCAAACATTTTTAAAATCAATATTACTTCCTTCACCAAGGCGGGTAAAAGTTATAGACGAAATTTCAACGTCAGAACTATCCCCTGCCGTTAATTCTACAGAAGTAAAAGGTACAGAAGAAGCGTTAAATGGAATGTTAGTGCCTCGTGCAGTTTCATTTGAAAGTGTCACTTGGAGTGTTCCATCTGACATACTTTGAGCCAAACTAACATTAAAACTTAAAAGTAAAAATGCGGGAAGCGCGAGTAAAAGCCTTTTCCAAATAAATATTCGATTTTTTTTATTTAACATAAAAAGAGGGTTTAAAGAGTATTATAAGAAACTTTAATAGATTATTTTTTATTTCGAAAACTTAAATTTAATCTCTTGTTCATATTCAGACGTTCGAAATAGCAAAGTTTTTAAAAAATCTTTAATATATCAAACATGGAAAACCACAAAATATTTTCTATGGCGTTTGGGAAAGTTTACTCGCTGTACGTACAAAAAGCCGAAAAGAAACATCGTACTAAAGCAGAAGTCGATCAGATAATTTGTTGGCTAACGGGCTACTCACAAAAAGAGTTAGAAACGCAGATAAATAAAAAAGTCGATTTTGAAACCTTCTTTGCCCAAGCCCCGAAACTGAACCCAAATGTATCAAAAATAACGGGCGTGATTTGTGGCTGGCGGGTCGAACAAATGGAGGAAGGCTTAATGAAAAAAATTCGTTATATGGATAAACTCATAGACGAATTAGCCAAAGGCAAAGCTATGGAAAGAATTTTACGATCGTAAGTTTTTGCGCTTTACCCTTTAAAACCCTAAATCTATTTTCTATGAAAAAAAGCCTGCAAACTGCAGGCTTTTTTTATAACTCTATTCAAACTTTTTTTTTACTTACTGCAAGCTCGCTCGAATTTTAGTTCGCAGTTGCACTAATACCGGGAACTCATAAAAGAACTGTACTTTTTTATCTTTAACGGCGCTGCCGGTTGGCTTATCTTTCATCACAAAGTAACTAAAAGATTCAGCAATATCTTCGGCAATACTCGTGGCTGCGTAATCGGTTACGAAGGCCTCTGCATTATTTTCATAAAAGGCATCAGACTCTTGGGCAACCGCGGCTCTGGCTTCTTGCATCATTTTTTTGCCCCAGAATTTTTTAAAGTAAATATTTACAAAAGCGTCATCCTTCGCACAACCTTCGCTTAAGGTTACGTTTGGCGCACAAAAATCGTCATCGGTTTCATCATCTACCATCACGCCTGGCTGCATTTGGTCGATGTTTAACGTCAAAATGTGCGCAAACTCGTGCACCAAAACCAATGAGAATGGACCGTCTTCTTGGGTACTGCCTTGTTCGGCATCTAAAATATCAACCGCTACCGCCCACTCACCATTTTCTGGGTCACCAACGGGAACCACAAACGCGTCTACTTCACTTTCACCATCGGTGAATAATCGGTACTCCACAATCCGGTTTCTTAGTTCGGCAGGAATCACCTTCTTCACGCGTTCCCACGTTTTTTGGTGAACCTCGGTGTTTTCCCATAAATCCCCCACTTTTATCGTGGGGATGCCAGTGGTTTCTTTGTAAGTAATTTGGTCACCTTCAACGCTGTAGATAACATTTTGATCTTCGTTTGAAGCCTCTCCTTCAGCGTGATCACTTGGGTTTTCATCCCAATTATCGTACCAGCTATCAAATTCATCTTGGTCGGCTTCACAGCTGTCATCCCCTTCTTCACACGTTAAATAACACATTTGATCTTCTTCATCAAAGTACTCATCTTCATAACATTCATCGGCCGTCATCGGCTCGAAACCAAAAGTGTCGTTGCTGTAATCGGCTTCACCGGTAAAATCTTCGTACGCAATTTGGTCTTCTAATTCGTCGTCCAGATTCCAGGCGACAAAGTACGCCATTTCACCCCGAGTGACTTCGTGAGCGGCCGCGTTTTCGGCTTCAAAATAAAACATCCCTTGGTAATCGGCTTCATCTAAAAAGGTTTGGTACCAAGCTTCGTCGTCACCAGAGGTCGGAATATCATCGTAAAATGAATTCAACACAATTTTTAAAGCTTCCGCCTGATTGATAGCATTTGCCGGTTTAAAAGTTCCATCTGGATTGCCTTCCACAATGCCTTCTGATTTGGCAAAACAAACATATTTCGCAAACCAATCGGTGGCTTGAACATCCGAAAAACAATTTTCGGCGGCCTCGGCAAATTCCTCTTCATCGTAAATACTTTCAATCACAATTTTTGTCAGTTCGGCTCTATTTAAAACTTTATCGGGTTGATAAGTTCCGTCTTCGTACCCTGCCACGACGCCCGCATTTTGCAAAACCTCAATTGATTTTTCCCACGGGTAAACCGCTGTATCGGGGAAAGCGGCCAAACTTAAGGGCGCAAACAGAAACGCACCCAACGTAAGCGACAAGTGAGAAGCTAATTTAGCCACCGACTCGAAAGACAATTTTTTCATTAAAAAATGAGGGAATTAAATATGGGCGAATGTTACTTATTTTCTTTAAATAAGAACCACCTAAACATCTTTAATTACAGCGTTTCACCTTTAATATTTTAAGAAATATTTAATTTATATTTTCTTCATAAATCTGGCTAATTCTTAAACCGATACTTTTTTGGTTCGGGTTTACACACTCAGTTCTTAAGCGTAGCTTTAAATTATGAACACAACCCAAACGTTTACGTTAGAACAGGCGCAAGAAGTAGCTCAAAGTTTTGGCATTAATTGGCAGAACGTTGAGTTTAGCCCAGAGGAATTTTTAAAAGGGATGCTGGTAGAACTAGAACATGGCTCAAAAGACCCCGAAACCGATGTAACCCATGATGACCCTATTTTAACCGGAAAAATCGCCTGGGCGCATTTAAAAGAATTTAGTGATTATTATACCCGTTTAGCTATAATGGAGGCCGAAGCTGAAAGACAATAAATTACTTACTACGATGCTCAACCCTTACCTTGAATACCTAAAAGACAATCCCAATAACTATTGGTTCAAAGCCAAACTTTACGGTTGGGGTTGGATGCCCGCCAAATGGCAAGGCTGGTTGGTTTTACTGGTTTACACGGCTGCCGTTTTGTTTCTAGCCTTTCGGGTGGAGGATAATTTAACCGAAGAAAATGTTTTATCGGAATTTATTTTACCCCTCCTGGGGTTAACGCTTATTTTGGTTTTAATTTGTTATAAAACGGGGGAATCCCCTAAATGGCAGTGGGGACTAAAAAAGAAATAAAACATGTCGAAAATTAAAATTGAACCGGGCGTTGAAGAAGTTCACGAAATTCCACAAGACATTAAAGATGTCTTAGTTTCAAACGCGGATGTACTAGAGAAATGGAACGCCATTACTCCCCTGGCCCGCAACGAGTGGATTTGTTGGACGACGATTGTGAAAAAGGCCGAAACTCGCGCCGAACATATTGAACGATTACAGGAAGATTTATTGGCAGGAAAAAAGCGACCGTGTTGTTGGCCGGGGTGCCCGCATAGAAGGGAAAGTGCGAAGAAGTATTTTAAAAATTTTTGAGTTTTTGGGGCTGATGGCAAACACATCCCGGGATCTAATTTCTAATACATTTGTAGATCCCGGGATGGATTTGCAATTTAAGAGAAACGAATCTTAAAAATTTAACTAATCAAAAGTTCCAAAAGCCTGTATTGATTCTTCGATTTTAAAATCTTTATTTTTGTAAAACTGACTATTAGCAAAATGAGTCTCTTTATTTAAATTTTCTTTTGGGAATAAAGAATAATTATATTTTCTATAATAACCATAAGAACTATTGTTATTAAAGGGTTTATCTCGTATTCTCTTAAATAAAGGTAATAAACTTAATGCTAAAGATTTTCGAGCATCATTAAGCTCAGTTGGATTATTAAAACATGCTCGTAACGCCCCACCTAGCAAATCACAAATTTGAACAAAATGACTACAATTTTTGTAGTTAGATTCTTTGTTATGATCTGAGTTTATAAGTAATACATTGTTGCAATTAAAATCAATATTCTCAGACTCTAAGTCTAATTTAAAAATTATATGCCAATAGAAAAGCTGATGTTTCTCTAAAGTTGTGGAGTGGTCATGAAAAATATTATCGACAACAATTTTTTGGTTTGGGAAAAAATTTTTAACTGCGTTTTTAATTGTTGTGCGGAAAAAACGATTATAAAAATTAGTATACTGTTCTTTTTTTGTTTCCCCAAAAACTGAATAATCTAAATTATCTCTATTTATACCCAAAATATTGAAATAAAAATTTTTTGAATCTTTGTCACTTAACAAACTATTTATTACTCTTTCTGCAAACATGAACTTTGTACTGTTCAGACTCTTTTTTATTGTCGAAAAACTAAACTCATGATGAAATTTGGTTTCTACTCTAATTTGATTTAACAAGCTTATAACCGTGGTGATTTTATTTGTTGGCACTATTAAAAGTGAGATATAAGTGAAACTTTCATTCTCCGTACAATGTGTCTCATCTGCAAATATTGTTATGTGTAAACGCTCTTCTGGTAAGAACTCGTTAAAAAGGTTTATTTTGGAATTCATTATTAATTAACTTTAGAACTCTAAAGTATATTTTTTAATGTAATTTTCAATCTCAGCAAACTTATTACCCTATTCCCCTTCAAACTATGCTACACTCACCTCAATGAGTATTAAAGTAGCGATTACGGTGAAAGATTCCCTCGAACACGTGTGGGAATGCTGGACGCAACCCGACCACATTAAAGAGTGGTATCACGCCGCCGACACTTGGTATGTACCCAGTGCGGAGAGTGATTTTAAAGAAGGGGGCGCGTTTAAAACCCGTATGGCCGCCATGGATAAAAGCGGCGCTTTTGATTTTGCTGGCACGTTTACCAGCATTGTGAAGCACGAACGCATCGCCTTTACCTTAGACGATGGCCGCAAGGTCTTAGTTAAATTTGAAGAAGATGAAGACGGTATAAATATTACCGAAGAATTTGATGCCGCTCCCGGGCAAGCGCCCGACGCCCAACAAATGGGCTGGCAGTTAATTCTGCGCAGTTTTAAAAGCTACGTCGAAAACTAATATGGCCAATATCATTAGTGAAGAACGATTTCTCAGTCAGGCGCGTAAAGCCAAAGAACAGTATTTGTTTTTGCGTGAGAAATTCCCCGATGACAAAGATTTTAAAAGACTAAACCGAGTGATTCGGGCTTTTCACGGTTTATATGGCCGCGATAAAGTTTATGCCGTTAAACAACTAAACTATTTAGAAAACGTACAAATTAGTTTTCAAGAAGAACGTCGCGCCTTAGTGGTGCAAATGATCGAGTTATTACAAAAATTGATTCTGCATAAAAAACTAAGTAAAGATTTTAGTTAGATTTTTAAGGCGATTCCCTTAACCTTATTAAAATATAGTCCTTTTAGACATGGAAACCGCAAATATTTTTGTACAAAACCCCGCTTTTCTCGATTTATATGTTTTCAATAGCAACGCCATTATTTTAATTGGCTTTACGCTGCTGGGCTTTTTTGTGATTCAAGGCGGCCTGCTTTACGCTTTTGCTAAATACAAAAGCTGGTGGAGTTTGTTTTTCACCAACCTTGTGACCGCGGGTTTTGTGTGGATGACGACTATTTATTTTTTGTACGCGCCTTATATTCTAGATTTCTTGTTTTAAAAAAAGCCCCGTTTGGGGCTTTAAATTAAGATTTAGTTTTGAATTATTACTTAGTGAACCGTTCTAGCATTTGCGTGACGGTTTTTTCGGCTTGAACAATCATTGAAAGGGGCTTGTTGACATAGTGAATCGTAAGATCGGTTAAATCATTCACTTTTTTTAAAAGTTGAGTCGCAATATAAATGGCTCGAACCACAAAGAAAACCAAAACCAAAAATCCAAAGCCCAAGCAGAGCCACATAATTTCGAGTGCGTTTTCGATGAGGTAATCCATTTTTTATTTTTTTATCAATTCACTTCCGACTATAGCAAAGATTTTTAAAAGAACAAAATATTTATTCGTTCCTAAAGCCCCCGGGAGCAAAGATCAAATGAACTGATAGATCCCGGGGTCTGTAACCGCACTAAGTGTTTAGCTTTTTATTAATCGCCTGCATAACCAGTGGTGGATTGGCAGAACCGCGAGACATTTTCATAACTTGTCCCATTAAAAATTGAATCCCTTTATCTTTTCCGGCTTTAATATCGGCCACTACTTCTGGGTTTTCCTTCATTACTTGGTCTACCCAAGCGTCAATTTCACCACTGTCAGATTTTTGCTCTAACCCTCTTTCTTCCATAATTTCTTTGGCGGTTTTTTCTGAATCTTCCATTAAAGCGTTCAGAATTTCTTTGGCGGCTGAAGCTGAAATCTTGCCTTCGGTTTGAAGAATTAAAGTATCAGAAACGTGTTGGGGCGTGATGCCGGTTTTTTGCCAATCGGTTCTGGCTAAAACCACTGATAAGAATAAACCCGCAATTTTTCGGGCTTCACCCCCTTTATCAACCGCTGATTCAAAAAAGTCATACAACTCAGGTGATTCAGCAATTTTTAAAGCTTCAGCGTCGGTTAATTTTAAGTCGTTAATATACCGATGTTTTTTGGCTAAAGGCAGCTCTGGAATGCGCGCTAAAATGTCTTTAATTTCTTTTTCGGTAAAAGTAACGGGTGGCAAATCCGGCTCGGGGAAATACCGATAATCCATCGCTGATTCTTTGTCTCGGAGTAACTTTGTTTCTTCTTTATCGTCTAACCAACCAACGGTTACTTCTTGGGTAGAAGGACTTCCCGCTTCCCAGGCTTTACGTTGTTTTTTAACTTCGTATTTCAGAGCTTTAAGCAAAGCCGAGAACGAATTTAGGTTTTTGATTTCGGTTCGTGGATATAGTTTTTCATCGCCCACCGGACGCATTGAAATCGAAGCATCAAACCGCATCATCCCCTTCTCCATATCGGCGGTTGAGGCCCCAACCGTTCGGAGGATTTTTTGGATTTCTTTAGCCAACGTTTGTGCTTCTTCGGGGCTGCGCATATCGGGCTCGGTGACAATTTCTACTAATGGTGTTCCGGCTCGGTTATAGTCACATAAAGTGCCGTTCACCGTGTGGGTTAATTTCCCGGCATCGTTTTCAAGATGAACCCGAGTAATACCAATAATTTTATTCCCGCCTTCCAGTTCGATTTCGACTTCGCCGTGTTCAGAGATTGGTTGGTCAAATTGAGAAATTTGGTAACCCGTTGGTAAATCGGGGTAGAAATAATTTTTTCGATCAAATTTAGAAAAAGGTTTAATCGTGCACCCCAAAGCGGCCGCGCCTTCAACGCCCTTTCGAAGTGCTTCGGCATTCAGCACCGGCAACATGCCCGGGAAGCCCATACAAACGGGGCAAACTCGAGTGTTTGGCTGCACGCCAAAGGCATCATTATCACAGCTACAAAATAGTTTGGTTTTGGTGCTGAGTTGCGCGTGAATTTCAAGACCGATAATGACTTCCAGTTCCATCACAAAAGTTAGTTTTCGAAAGGTATTTTAGACGTAATTGTTCCAGGGCTCAACCTTGGTTTGTAGAAAAGTGGTTTTTGTGGTAAAATATTTAGATTTTTATTTATCGCGCCCAAGTCTATGAAGTTCCTCTCTCAGTTTTCAAACACCAAGACCCGCTCAAAATATATTTATAATGCTGAATCACCTAGTGTTGATCCCGCGGAAGCGGCCCGACTCGCCTTAGCCGCCGAAAGTTCGGCCGAGCGAAACGAGATTTCGGCAGAACTAATAGAAGAAGCGATGGGTATTGCACGAGCGGTTGATGGAATTAACGTTGATGCCACAACTGGAGAATTTGTTCTGGCGGATCCTTTTACTGGAAGCAGCGAAGGCATAACAGTACGACTTCCAATAGGACTTATTGCAAATGCGGGTCTAGCCAGACAAGTGGTTGATCGATACGTTTTTCTATCAAATAACGGGAATATCGATATCGACGGAGCTGATATTTATTATATGGCAGACGTGGATAATGATGATGAAACGGTTATAGACTCTGAACGACTCGAAGCCATTTTATTTGATGATAATACGCCCCAAAATTTTTCAGAGTACCAAGACTTTGTCGCGAATCCTGTCGCTTTAGGCAACGTGGCGCCAGCGGTTGCGCCAGAACCAGAAGTTGAAATTGGCCCAGCGGTAGTGGCGGTTTCTCCGGGAGGTTTACCAATGGTTCAAGCCGAAGCGCCAGTCATGCTTCCGGCCGATGATCCCTTTCACCCAAATGAAGTGGCTCTTGCTCCGGGAATGGATACGGGCACTCCTCTGGACGCCAATGCAGCCGATTTATTACCGCCAGCGCCAGAAAGAGCCGAAGTAACCGCCGAGCAATTGATTGACCCAAGTTTTACCATTTCTGAAGCCGAAATTCAGTATTTAGCTCGACCCGAAATAGCCGAAAGACTGATTCTTTTTCCTGAAGAGAACGCCAACATTGCCGTACAATTAAGACAAGCTCTGATAAATGAATTTGGCGGAACCCTTACTGCCGACGACTATGAACAGCTAACCGATGAAGTCATAATGTTATCGGAAGGCAGCAGACGCCCGACTCCAAGCGCGGCTGAAATACAGTCCAGACTTGAGGCCGCTATTATCGGTACAACGGCCCCTGAAGCGGTAGAATCAGGGACTTTAAACGAATCACAAATTGCACAAATTACGACTATATTAGGTGCGGACGCGGAATCTTTTTTAGCCTCAAGACCCGCTAACGAAACCCCAACTGAAACCATGGCTTTAGTTCGAGCTTTGAGCGTATTAAAAGGTGCTGCCGCCGAAGTGGACGCACAACTAGATGATATTCAGAACCAAATTGATAACATTGGCAATACGGTTATTACCGATGACCAATATGCTATGGGAATGAGTCTTAATGGTTTGCTAATGGGCCTAGAAGCCCAGCAAGTAAATTTAATGGGGACACAAGAAACCTTTCTTGAAGGGTACCAAGATTTACTCAGTGGTGAGGCCCTAGCAACCGATCGCTCTATCCGTAATTTACTCGACGCGGCACGAGCCGTTGATAGCGGTTTAACAATTTCGGCTCAAGCCCATGATGATGGAATTGAAGCCCAAGAAGCGACTCCAGAAGTATTAGCCCAACTACAACAGGCCAAAATATTTATTGACGCTTTTGCGCAATTTCGCCCTGGCAGCGATTTACCAACGCGAGCCTATCAACTGATTAACAACAACGATTTAGCAAACACGACCGCCGTGGTTGAAGAAATGCTCGATGGAAGTGTTCGACACTGGTGGCATAACATGTGGGGCAATGAAACGTATCAAACCGCTCGAACCGATCAAGGCTTAGAAGAGGCCCCAAGCCTAACCGCCGAAGCCATTATGACTGACCCGAGCGCTTTAGCTCAAGCACTTCGAGAAATTGAAGCGTTTGAAGCCGCTGAAGGCGTAATGCTGCAAACTACTCAAGCGGAATTGACCGCTGAAGGCGCAGAGCTTTCCGAAGGTGAAACGGCCATTGCCAATGATTTACACGCCCAACTTTTTGATGAAAGTGGAAATTTTGACTTTAGCAGTTCAGCGGCAACTTCGGCCGAAACAGAAATCAATAATCTTATTGAACATTTACGAACGGTTGATCCTTTAGCGGTTGAAGCCGTTGAAGCACAAAAAGATGAACTTATTATGAGCCGAGCAACCAGTACGGTCTTTACGAATGTGATAAACTCGTATCTTGAAAACAATGGCTCTGAAGATTTAAGTCATTTAATGAGTGTGTACGAAGATATGACCGGAATCAGTAATGATTGGCGCGACTTATCAGATGAAACGCTCAATAGCGCGCGCGATGTAGCCTTATTTATTGGGGGATCTTTAATTCCTGTAGGGGCCATTGTGGGTTTTATGGCACGGGCTGGAAAAGCGGTTAACTTTGTGGCACGAGGCACTGCCGCCGTAGTCAGAACACCAGTGGACGAAGTTGCTCGAGTTGCGGCCGGGGGCGCAAACTTTATCGATGATGCGGCACGAATTGGAGCGGGATCACTCGATGATGTCGCCGAAAGAGTGGTTTTACGTTTAGATGATTTAGATGATATAACTCGTGGCACCCTAAATGAGCTTAAAAATTTACAAGGCCGAACTAGCTTAAGAGCGCAAGAAGCCTTTACCGCAAGACGATCTAGTATCGCTCGAACGTTAAATGTTGGCGATGATGCGATTGATGATTTATTACGTCAACTAGATGAAGTACCTGGATTTGCCAGTGTTGCGCCGGTGGTTGCCGATGATCTCGGTTCTTTAGCCCTAAGATCGGCCGATGATATAGCCGTTCATGCCGATGACGCCTTGCCAGTTATCAGACCGAGTGTGGTTGATGATGTGGTTATTCGTCCACCACAAGCCCTTGCTCGACCAGTATTAGGTTTAGGAGATGATGCACTCCGTCTGGCCGATAATGTAACCCCGCAAAGCCTCAGTTTTGAAGTAGGGGGACGAACATTTACGCGTGGCGAACGGGTTCTTTACCAAACAGCAGATGGTCAAACCATTGAAAGATATATAGTCGGTCAGTCGGCTGATGGGGGCGTTATGTTACGTCACACACCGTTAGATGATGCCTTAATGAGTGCCGATACTGCCGTTGATGATTTATACCGGGCTTCGCAAATGAGCGTGGTTCGACCTGATGCCTTGGCTCGAATTACTCGATTCGACGATATTCCAGTACCTCAAGTGGCTAGTGCGCTGTATGTACCACAAGGCTTTGTACCTCGAATTGTGGGAGGGACTGACACCTTACCGCCGCTAACAGTTGTTAGACCTCCAGCGGTTCCGGCGGCTAGAAACCTCCCTCCTCTGCGCGTAGTTGGGGAAGCTGACCGATTACCTTCCGTTATTCCAGCCGCTGTCGCCAGACCTTCTTTTGCGGCCATGGTGGTTCCACCAGCGGTGCTCGGAAGCGTTGCTGCGGCCGAAATATCCTTGGATGACCCAGTTATTGTTCCAAGTGCCGCAGATACCACCATTCCAGATCAAATTCGACCAGATTTAATTTCACCAAATTTAGAGGCTCCGTTTACGCTGCCTGACGTAACGGTTGAAGCCCCAGCACCTGAGCCAACTTTAGCGGAACAAATCGAGGCGATCGGGTCTCACGAAATTCGAGCAAAAGCCAACGAAATTCGAGCCATCTTGGCCGAACACCAAAATTACACCCCCGGGGATTGGCAGAATATTTCAAACGAAATCGCGCAATTATTTGAGCTTGAACTTACGACTGAAGAAGAACGAATCAGTTTTGGAAATCGAATTCAAGGCCAAGTACGAGACATTCTAGGGATTGATACGACTGTTGAAAATTTGAACGATGGTAAAATTGGTCGTGAAACCATGAGTCGTTTAGACACCGCTTTAATAAGCGTAAATCAAACTGAAATCACCAATCGAACCGACGCGCTTCAAACCTTTGAAGCCCAAGCGACTGGCGGTTGGCGTGCCAATAATCGGGCTATGGCTGAACTTTTTGGCATTAATTTTGCCGAAGACGCGACCGACGCACAACTCATCACCTTTGGACGATCTATTCAAGCTTTTGCTGGTGGAACCGATGGCCAAATTGGACCTCGAACCATTGCCCGCTTGAAAGAACGTTTAGCTGCGCTTGATACCGCTTAAAATTAATTTTTAACCCAATAAGTCTTTATTTGCTTTGACCCATAGGCAAGGGGTTTTTAGAATAACCGCGATTTCATTTATTCCTCCCCCCTCTTCATGGAAACGCAAAAACTTACGGCCGGGCACGTTAAAGACAAAATAGTCGCGATTCGAGTCGACTTTAATGTCCCGCTTAAAAACGGAAAAGTCTCTGAAAACACGCGTATTGTAGAATCAATTCCCACCCTTAAGTTCTTACTAGAAAGTGGTGCTAAAAGAATTCATATTTTATCGCATTTAGGCCGCCCAAAAGGAATTAACGATCCGCAACTTTCACTCGCATTGGTGCAACCAGAGCTAGAAAAACAACTCGGACAGACGGTTGAGTTTCGAGGTGATTTCACTCCAGGTGAAGGGCGAATTCAGTTACATGAAAACGTACGTTTTTATGATGGAGAAAAGAAAAACGATCCCCAGTTTATTCAATCTTTACTGGGCCTAGGAGCCGAAGTTTTTGTGAATGATGGCTTTGCGGTTTCACACCGTGGTCACGCTTCGGTGATTGGTTTAGCCAGTTATTTACCGGCTTACCCGGGTTTTTTACTGCAAAAAGAAATCGACCATTTAACGCCTTTTTTATCCAACAAAAAAATGGCTGGGTTAACCGTTGTGGTTGGCGGCGCTAAAATTGAAACAAAAGTTAAAGTGCTCGAACATTTTTCTAAAACCGCTGAAAACATTCTTATCGGCGGCGCGCTGGCGAACACTTTTTTAGCCGCTAAAGGTTTTAACGTTGGGGGGAGTTTTTACGAAGAGGATCAATTAGAAGTGGCTCGGCGTATTATCGCCGCTGCTGAAAAAAACAATACCGTTATTCATTTGCCCGTTGATGTGGTTTGTGGGGACACTATGGAAAGCGAAGAAACTTCCACCACTACTATAGAAAAGGTCGAAGGCGATATGAAAATTTTTGATATTGGACCAAAGAGTATTAAAAACTACCAAGACGTTTTAAATCAAAGCCAAACTATTATTTGGAATGGCCCACTCGGTTGTTTTGAATACCCGGCTTTTGCCGCTGGAACCAAACAAATTTTAAAAACTATTGCCGCCTTAAAATCGAGTCAAACCATTCTCGGTGGAGGCGACACGCTTGATGCACTTAAGAAATTTGGCGTTAACAAATCAGCTTTCACCCATGTTTCAACGGGTGGTGGCGCTATGCTCGAATTTTTGGAAGGCAAAGAACTTCCAGGAATTGAAGTTTTAAAATCTTAATTAAAAAAGAATCATGATTAAAGTATTTGGACACTACTCACCCGACACCGATTGTACTGGCAGCGCCATTATCGCCGCTTGGTATTACAGTGAAATTTTAGGGAAACACGCTGCGCCTTACCTATTGGGTGAACTTAACCCTGAAACGAAGTTTGTTTTGGATTACTGGAAAGTACCAGCCCTACCAATACTAGAAGACGTTGAAGCGGATGACGAAGTCGTGATTGTGGATACCAACAATGCCGAAGAATTAGTGGCCAACCTTGGCAATGCACAAATTTTACAAATCATTGATCACCATCGTTTAATGGGCAATATCACTACGGCTTACGTCGTCGATACCACTATTAAACCGCTCGCTTCAACGGCGAGTGTACTATTAAGTCTTATGTCAGATTCAGACCGAGAACAAATGCCCGAAGCGATTAAAGGTTTGATGCTTTCGTGTATTTTATCTGACACACTTGAGTTCCGGAGCCCAACCACGACGGATTATGACCGAGCGATTGCCGAAGAACTCGCGGCCGAACTTAATTTGGATATGCCCCAGTACGCCGCCCAAATGTTTGAAGCTAAATCAGATGTATCAGATTACAGCGCTAAAGAACTCGTAAAAATGGATAGCAAAATCGCTGAGTTTAATGGCAAAAAATATCGAGTGGGCGTGCTTGAAACCGCGAGCCCTAAAGTTATTTTAGAGCGTAAAACTGAACTTATGGAAGCCCAAATTGAGGTTTGTAAAGAAGAAGGTTTAGCCGAAGCGTTTTTATTCATCATTGATATTTTAAATGAAGAAGCCACACTGCTAGTACCAAACACGGCCACTCAACTAATGGCCGAGAAATCTTTTAACATAGAAGTTGCCGGCGACACCGTGGTATTGCCGGGAATTGTGAGCCGAAAAAAACAAATTATTCCTCAGTTACAGGTTTAATTTTTTAAAACCGATAAGACTATAAAACGCTTCATCAAAAGATTGAGCGTTTTTTTACTATTCCCCCCAACCCAGTTTATTACGCAGGGTTCTAAAGTAATGCGACTTTTTAAGCCGAATGAATTTAGCCGTTCTGGTGGCTCGTTGCAGCGTGATTTCGTCGGTTGATTTAAGAGAAAAATGAATCTGTCCATCAATCGTCATCGAAATCGTGTCGACTCGGGCGTCAAAGTTCAGGTGCATCAAACTGTCCCCGGGTAACACAATCGGTCGATGGGTTAATTTATGCGGTGCGACCGGCGTAATCGAAACACATTCTAACCGAGGCGACATAATCGGGCCTCCGGCACTCATGCTGTAAGCCGTTGACCCCGTTGGAGTCGAAAAAATCAAACCATCACTCCTATAGGTCGACAAATAACGACGATTAATTTTAACATTAAAGTTAGTAAGCCTGGCCTGACCACCATGGCCAAAAACGATTTCATTTAAACCATAGGCTCGGTAAACTTTTTGTTTTTTCCCAGCTTCGTTTTTTCTTTGCACAAACGCTTTAATCAACATTCTTTCATCAACAGTAAACTCACCAGCAAAAATTTTTGGTAAAGCGTCTAATGCATTATGAGGCGTGACTTCAGATAAAAATCCAAGCGTCCCAAAATTCACGCCTAGAAATAAGCCGTCATTTTTTTGCAGCGTTCGCATCATCTTCAGCAAGGTTCCATCGCCGCCAATCCCAATTTTTAAATCGTAACTTTTTTCGTCATCAATTAAAGGGACCGCGTTTCTCAGCATAGAGACGGTGCGCACATCACCGTGAATGTGCGCGACGCCTTGCTGATGAAAAAACCGCAACATATCGCGCATAAAGCCCGCCTCTGCTTTTTCTTTTGCCGGTTTGTGGTGGCAATAGATCGCGACTGATTTGAATTTTGGAACGGCTACTTTCATTCGCGTATGCTTATAACAGATTTGAGGGCTAAACGTCAAAAGGTTCGGCCACAATCCCCTTTCCAACCCGGACGATATCAATGCCAGCGTCTAAAGCGATTTGATAGTCTCGACTCGTGCCAGCAGAAGTTAAGCCCTGTGGAATAAACTTATTTCGAAGTTTAATGAGGCTCTCAAATTCTTGTCGTTTTTGGCTTTCGGTAAATTCGCCCCAGCCCATACTCGATACACCAACAACCGCCAAATTTTTCAGTGGGGCTAAAGCCTGCAAAAAATCAGGTAAATCAATCGGCGCAATCCCCTCTTTGGCAGGATCTGCCGCCACATTAACTTGGATAAAAACTTTTAATTTTGAATAACTATTTTGTTCAATAATTTTGTTTAATTTCTCTGCATGTTTTAATAAAGCTAAACTATGAATCGTTTCACAATGCGCCGCAATTACGGGCAACTGCCGTGATTGTAAACGCCCAATAAAATGAGTCTCACTTCGCTCTAAACTTTTTTCTTCTAAGGACTTAACCCGATTTTCTCCCCAACCATAAATACACGATTCATTTCTGAGCGCGGCTATAATTTTTTCGGTTTCTCCTTTGCCCCAGTATTTAGTCACTACTAACAATTTTGCATTCGCTTTTTCTACAGCCGCTAAAACATCCAGATTGATTTTCATAAGTACCGCTATGCTACGAAAATTTATTAAATGAGCTATGTCTTAACTAAGTTTTGGAATTGGTCTCAATACCTTTAATATAAAGTCGATGAAGAAAAAAATTATGTTTTTTGGAACCCCAGAAATTGCCGTTCCAAGCCTACAAGCTATTGCCCAACTAAACGAGTACGAAATTGTGGGCGTGGGCGTTTTTCCAGACCGGAAAGTGGGACGAAAACAAATTCTAACCCCCTGCCCCGTAAAAGTGGCCGCCCTCAAATTAAAACTCCCAATTTTTGAAATTGATTCTAAAGCAGAACTTAAAGCCTTATTTAAAAACGTTGAATGTGATTTAGCAATTGTGATTGCCTTTGGCCTTATATTCCCAAAATCAGTTTTAGAAACGCCTCCCTTGGGCGTGGTCAACGTTCACTTCTCGCTTTTGCCTAAGTACCGCGGAGCTTCACCGGTCCAGACCGCTATTTTAGACGGCCTCACAGAAAGCGGAATTACTTGGCAGCGCATGGTAAAAGCCTTAGATGCCGGAGATGTTTTATGGCAAACAACCCATAACATTGAACACCAAAATACGGTTCAGATCTGGCAAAATTTTTCACATTTCACGGCCCAAGCGTTCCCAGAATTTTTGGCGGCTTACACGCAAAGTAAAATAAAACCCACCGTGCAAATAGAAGAGTCCGCCAGCTTTTGTGGCAAGTTTGAGAAAACAGATGGTCATTTGAATTACAAAGAACTTGAAGCGGCAAAAATTTACAACACTTGGCGCGCCTTTTCCCCTTGGCCAGGGGTAAATTTAAAAACCAAAAACGGGCTGATTAAATTAATTGATATTTCTTTAACCCCGGAAGAAATAACTGTGCCCATTGTTTGCGCTAATAACACAAAACTTTGGATCAACACCGTTCAAATTCCTGGTAAAACGCCGCAAAATTTCAAGGAAATATTAGAGCGTGACCCGCAATTTTTAGAGATTTAAAAACTTTCTGTATTAGATTCGTATTTTAGTTTAAACTTTTGCTGAAAATAACCTCTTTCTAATGGAATTATTGTGGATTGCTTCAACTTTTGGCATGGCTTTTTGGATTTACAAGCTGCAAGAAAGAGTGAAGCACCTTGAAGATCCATTAGAAAATTCTTTTTCCACTCCCGTCCCTCAAACAAAGGTTAAAGAGATTAACCAAGAAGAAGACGATGGCGTTGACCGATCAAAGTGGCCGAGTCATCTGCAACAAACTGTTAGTAAATCAGCCGCAATAAAAAGCAAAACGGTTGAAAAAGCACTCCCCTTTGATCTGGAAAATTTTCTGGGGCAAAAGCTATTCCCTATTTTAGGAGCCACTTCAATTGTGGTCGCGATTGGATTTTTTGCGGTTTGGGCGTTCTCAAATGGTTGGATTGGCCCCATGGGAAGAATCGCTTTGGGCATTCTGGTTTCACTTTCTTTAATTGGACTCGGTGAATACTTAAAAAACAAATACCCCGACTTCTTTTGTTATTTAGTCGCGGCCGGTTTAGCCGGACTCATTGTCACCACTTTGCTCGCGCACTATGTTTACGATTTCATTTCTGCCACCCAAAGCTTAGTTATGCTCGCCCTGCAAGCGGGGGTTGGAGTCATGCTGGCTTTACGCTACAATTCTAGAATTCTGGCGAATTTCAGTATTGCAGCGGGTTTACTTGCGCCATGGTTTTCAGGACAGCTAGAGCCTATGCTCGTTTTGCCATTCGTGCTGGTGTTAGCCGTGGCTGGTTTCGTGCTGGCGTTAAACAAAAAATGGCCCGAGATTTTCGTCTCTCTGATTGTTTTCTCGAGCAGCTATATATTTGCGGCCTTAGAACAATTAGGTCGTGAACTTTTAGATCACAACTACAACCTCAACAAACTCGAAGTGGTCAGTAGTATCAACCCAATTCAGTTATTGCTTTTTGCCTTCATTATTTACGCCCTGATTGGTTCGGCCGGTGTAGTCCGGCTCATACTTAATTATAAATCGAGTGAACCACCGAAAGAAGAAGTGCATGAAATTGTCTTGTTCACCATCGCACTTTTACTCTTTAATTTGTGCGCCTCTGGTGCATTTTACGCCCAATCGTGGGAACACATTGGGTTTTTAGTGGGGGCTCAGGCACTGGGTTTACTGGCCTTAGCTGATTGGTTTAAAAGCAAAAATTGGTCTGTTTTTCACCTTATCACCCTAAGTTCTAGTTTACTGTTTGTGGTTATTGCCACCGCTTGGGAACTCCGAAATTACAGCTCGCTTATTCTGACGCTGACATTGATCTTTGAAGGGGTCTTTATGTGTGGTGTGGGTCAACTGTCAAAACAAAAAATTTATGAATGGTTTGGTCGGGGCACCTTGATTTTGGCCCTGCTTTATTCACTAGCAAATAATATTTCCGAATTCGCCTTAGAGGCCGTTCTCACCTGCACCTTTGTGACGGCCTTTGTTTATTCAATTGGAAATGTTAAACAGGTGGCTGAAAAAATCTGGCTCGGTTTCAGTATTTTTCTTAGCACGGTACTGCTGTTTGGTTTTTCTTTTGAAGCGAACGAAATTCCAGATTCGTTAAAAAGCTTACTGCCAGCGCTTTGGACACTGGGCTTGCTTTACTTTGCTTACCAGCAAAAATCATTTTTTATGCGAGTCTCTACGCTGCTCGTTTATGCCATTTTTTCATTAGTCGTCATTAATCAGTTTGTGGCGAATGATTATCTTTTTGTGGCCACGTGGTTACCAATCGCCTTAATTGGTTCGCTTTATTACTACGTCTCACTTTCGTTTAAAGAAACTTCAAAAGCCGATGAAGTGATGGCTTATGGTTCCATATTAATCCTTTCAATAAGCTGGATTTATCAAACCGGACAATCTTTTGCAGAACCTTTGCTGACGGTTTGTTGGCTCGCTTTGATTGGGATTCTAATGACGCTTGGGCTTATGTATAAACCCCTTAAAGAGCTTCGTTACATCGGCCTTGGTATTACCTTATTTATTATTGCGAAGCTTTATTTAGTCGATATTTGGCAGTGGGATATTCCGGTGCGCGTGATGGCTTTCACCGCTCTTGGAGTCGCCTTACTTAGTATTGGATTCTTCTATCAAAAAACATGGCTCAAAAAATAACCCGCTTTCTGCTTACGCTTTCGATCGTTTTTGGCACTTCTGCACACGCCCTTGTGATGCAGTATCCACCAGAGCAAGATCTCAGTCGTTTTCAACAAAAAATTAATTTTACGGTTGAAGGTATTACGACCCCTAAAGTGGTGACGTTTAAAACCCTACAAACATTAGGAGATTTTGTAGCGCTACAAAACAGCTTTACCAAAGAATTTATTCCGTACCGTCTAGACCAGGTAACCGAGTCTAATTTTTGGACGCTTCCAATCAGTGGGACGTCTCTGTTAACTGACGGCAATGTGCGTTTTGTGCAAGACCAAAACCAGCAAACCTATATTACTTTTAGTAACCAAGAAGCTACCTCTAAAACCCTTAACTTTAATAATCCAGGGTTACTCAGACCTTCAGTACTTAAAATGACCCTTGCCCCGGAGACTCAGACGCCTAAAAGCGTGACCATTAGAGCCATTTTACCAGGAGAAAGCCAATGGAGTACGATTCTTAATAAAGTGCCTTTTAGAAACACTCTGAGTTTCCCCCAAATTCAACCGAAACAACTAGAAATTGAATTTGAAACCAATAATCTTTTACGACTCGCCGAACTTGAATGGACGACCACAAACCCAGCCCTCGTCAAAAGCCAACAAATTAGTTTTTACGCGGCAGAAGGTGATAGTTTTATTTTGTTTACCCAACCAAGTTTCGGACAAAACAGAATCACAAGCGCGGTTGATTCTCCAACCAGAAAAGAATTAAACACCCCCGTTTTTAATCTTCCGCCAGCGATGGAAAATCCGATTTATGACAGAGATTTTGATAAAGACGGAATTTTTGACAGCCAAGATTTATGCCCAAGAGTAACAGATCCTAGTAATGCTGACACCGATAAAAATGGAAAAGGCGATGCCTGTGAAGATCCAGATCAAGATGGCTATAATTCAATTGAAGACAACTGTCCTTATGTATCAAACCGAGACCAACTAGACAGCGATAGGGATGGACTGGGCGACAAATGTGACGACACAGAAGGTCGACTCAGTGAACAATCTGATTGGTGGATTAATCTCAGCTTTGGGGTTATGATTATAGCGCTTTTGTTTTTAATGGGACGCAGTGCTTGGCCAAAAGTTAAACCTAAAAATAAATAAACTATGAAACTTGATATTCAGACAAAAACCGAAAAAACTAATTTCCTTGGTTTGTTACTCTTTATGAATTTTGTACTTGGAGGCATTCTATTTTTCTTGTTAATGATTCAATTCTTTTACGCGCCTAAATATTACGCGGTTACCTGGACTTTTATGCTGCTTATAAGCTTAGTCGTTTCCTATTTTAATCTCCGATACTTTAGAGCTCAGTTTAAAGTAAAACATCTATGGCAATGGCTGAAAAAACACCAATAGACGAAACCATTTTAAGCGACCTGAAAGCCCAAGATATAGATTTTGAGCTCTATGAACATCCGGCTTTTAACAGCTGCGAAATTTCTGCTCTTTGGCATAAAGAAAGTGGCCACACAGGGCAAAGGGTAAAAAATTTGTTTCTTCGTAATAAAAATGGAAAACAACATTTTCTTTTAATGTTACCCCATGAATATGATTTCGATAAAGCTCGCTTTAAAGAGTTATCACAACAAAAGTGTGGACTCGCCTCTGACGATCGTCTGTGGGAATTCTTGAAAACTAAACCGGGCGCGGTTTCTCCCCTTTCTCTTTTATACGATGAAACTAAAAACGTAGAAATTTTTATAGAGGCTTCTCTGCTTCAGGCGGAACAACTGCACGTCCATCCTGGGACCTCACAGGCCAGTGTAGCTTTAACCCCCGACGCTTTACTTCGTGTCTTGAAAGCTTGGGGCTATCTTCCACACTTGATTGTTTGGCAGACTTCCAACTCTGCCGATTGAAGAACCAAAAAGCCCCTAATATAATACCCCCGGGACTTAGCCATAAATTGGGAGCCAGTACGACAATACCCCAGAAGAGTAAAGTTCGGTATTGAAAGTTTTGACCATGCCCAAGGGTTAAAAGCCAGAGAGTCGGAATTAAGACGCCCATTAACCCCCCTGCTTCAAACCACCACCGGCTTAAAAGTGGCGTATTGGTAACCACACTGCTTGGACTTTGAAAATTTGTCTGTGCCTGAAATTGAGCCCATTCAAATTGCCCAATCCCCACACCATGCCACCAAGAAAATAGGTCTCCTAAATATGGGGTTGCGCTCAAAGTCTTTAAGTAAAGATTCAAATTAGGAATTAAATCTAAGCCAATAAACGTAATAATCCCGGCCACTACAAGCCCCCAGAGCCAAAAAAGTTTTCGACGGTAAAGACGGTAATCTTTCCACAGTAAAAAGAGCCAGGCCAAAACCAGAAGCCATTTAAGACCTAATGAAATACCCAATACCGCGCCTCCACCAAGGGTTAAAATAATTAAAGCTAATTTAACCCATAAATGATTTGATTGCTGCCAAACATGCAACCCTCCCAAAAAAGTGCTCATCAGTAATAAATCAACGTTTATAAAAGGCGGATACAAATACCAAGATACAAAACTAAGCGTGATTCCGGCTGCGTAAGCATACCAAACCCACCGCTGTTTAAATTCGCGTTCAAGTTGTAAACTAAGGGCTAAGCTCGCCGTTAGCCAAATACTTAAATACCCGAGTGAGCTTTCTGGATGTACTGAAAAAAGCACATTAAGCATCAAAACGCTTACAAAAACCAACAGATAAAACCAACGCGTTACGTGAATTCGTCGTAGTTCACCCAAGGCCCATTGTGAGAAAAAAAGTCCCCATAAAGCCAGTCCAGAAAAAGGAAAAACGAGTTCTAGCCATGGTAAAAACGGCCCTAAAGAGTACGGATCTCCAACCACATTCCAGCCTGCATTCCAAGAAAAACTAATCACTAAAAAAACGAGTGAGACGTAGAAAACAACTTTCAACCCGAAGGTTAAAAAGAAATTAGCAGATTGGTTTAAACCAGACATTAGCGTTCAATAGATTTAGCGCGACTAATTTCTTGCTGCAAAATTTTACTGACCGTAAAGGCGGAAGTCTCAAGAGCTCGTTCGCTCGACATACGCCCGGCATTAATCGCCTCAACCCCAGGTTTAAGAGCTTCGTAAAAATAAGCTTTTGGAATCGGCATTAAATTCGCTCTGGCAAATTTGGCTTGTCGAACATAAATACCCACTAACGGCACTTGCTCTTGCTCCAAGAGCAAATCGAGCCTAGGCGATGGCATCAACGTTTCTTCGTGCCATTTTTGCAGATTATCTTTTTGGATCGCAAATTTTAGAAATCTCCAAGCGGTGTCAGGAAATTTAGAATCTCGGGTAACGGCTAAAGCTTTCACGTCTCCAACCACTTTTCGGTTTGGGCTAATTTGTGGATCTTCAACCTGCGGTAAAAAAGCCACTCGAATATTATCATCGTCAATGGGGTCTTCGTTAGTGGCCTCAAGATCATCAATAATAGCTTGAAGTCTTGGCAGGTCTTGGGCTTTGGCGAAAACCATAGAAGTTTTTCCTTTGGCAAAAGTTCGAAGATCTTTATCGGTAGTACTACTATCGGCTAAGGCGGCATTCCAGCTATGATTTTTATAGCGTTCATCGGCAAAACTAGTATAAAAATTAACCGCTTCGACGCCTGCGTTTACTTTTCTTCCACCAGCCGCCACCGCTTCTGTTTTATCAAAAGTCGCTAGGGTTTGGCTGGCATCAAAAAACTCAACGCCAGATTGAAGCATTATATTTTCAATTATTTCGGCCCCATAATTTATATTATCGGTTCGACCTAAAGCCACACCAGAAACAGTAAAACGCTCAAATGAATTATCTTTTTTTGAAAGCACCGCTGCGTCTTCTCTTAATCCTTCCCAGGTAGTAGACGGTGTATTTCGATCCGGGAGACGATCGGTAAGATGCTCATCATTAAAAAGCAGTGCTAAACTATCAACCGCCATTGGAACGCCTAAAATACCGGTTTCACCAACCAGTAGAGCGTCATTAGCCGATTGAACAAAAGTGTTTCTAAAATTATCAGGGGTAAAACCAGACTCAACTTTCGCCATCGTTAGTTTCCGAGGGTTCCCGGCAATCCACTCGCCATCAGTAAAGATAATATCTGGACCTAAGCCTTCCGATAAAGAATTAACAATTACTTGCTGCATTTCTATATCTTCTTCAAAGGTGACGACTTTAAACCTTAAGTTTGCCGCGCCTATCTGACTTGCAAACTCACGCCCGAGGGACTCAAAAAAACGGGGTTCATCGGTGGTCCAGATGGTCAGTTCGGTAATACCATTCCCAGCCGTTTCGCCTGGGGCGGTTGGGGTTGGACGACGTTCACATCCACTCATAAATAGAACGGCCAAACTTAGAATCAGAATCCATAATTTTTTCATACTGTTTAATGGTAGCAAAAAAAATTAAACCTTCACAATTTTAATGTGCTCTACCTTTTCTGGTAAATCTAGCGCTTGAATTTTTAACAGCAAAGTTTGGGTTTGCATAAAGAGCTCTGCCCCGCTACTGCCTTGAGCTCTAATCGTCAAACTCCCTGACTTAAATTTTAACGGTGCCCAAAGGGCAGAAAAATTTGGATAATCCGCTGCAATCAGTCGACGAGTTCTTTCACATATTAAGGCACCCATAGCCACATCATCTAGTTTATATTTAGAAGTGGCGGTAAACATGAAGTTTTTGGCGGGTTCAAACATTTGTTTCTTGAAGAAAGCTAAAGCGTTCTAAAGTTATACCGTTTACCTTTACCTTTTCAAGCCACATTTTTAATGGACGCACAAAGGTTATTTTTTCTCCATACAAATTTTTATCAAAATTTTTTATTTCATACAGGGCTTGATAATGCACCATCGCCTCTCGGGTTTCGGTATGCAAGACCACGCCTAAGACCTCGTATTCTTTCCCCTTATAATGTAGATATTTGCCTCGCTTTAGCATGTACTCTAGAATTTAAACCGTATTCCCCTTGGGGGCAACTTCACCAAAAAATAATGAGCGATCAAATTACGCCTTTACTAGAACAACTCAAAAAAAATGAAGTCTTACTGCAACAAATTGCCACCACGCAAGTTGAAGCCTTAGAGCTCAGTAAAAAATCACTTCTTACTGAACGTTACCGCGTGGCTATTATGGGAGCTAAACTGCTCTTTATAGTTATTTTAACCTGGGTGTCTTTTGTGTTTCTCGATGATATGATTAAAGGCTTAATGACCAGTATGGGCGGCAGTGGTGGAGCGCTTGAACTTGGCGGAGCCAATGAATTAGCCGATCAGCTTAAAAGCTCTCAAGATTTGATGAAAGAAATCATGGGGCGCTAGATTTATTGAGTGGGCCTGAGTAACCCCAACCAACTAACTCCGAGTTCTGTTTTTAGTTTTCTGCCAATTTCCATAACTGGCACGCCAATTATGTTTTGAAAGTCGCCATCTATAAAATCAAGAAAGAAAATACCAGGGCCCAAAATTGAGTACGCGCCGCATTTTCCCTGCCAGTCACCAAAACTCAAATAGTGCTGTATTTCTTCCTTAGAAACATCACTTCTAAAATGAGCTCCAGTGGCTTGATGAGCAATGATTTTAAAAGTTTTGCCCTGGTATCGCCCGATCAGCGCAAACCCAGAAACAATTCGCTGTGACTCTCCGACAAAACTTTCAAGCATGGTTTGGGCTTCTTCCACGCTGTGCGCTTTGCCTAAACTCCCCCCTTTAAATTCAATCATGGAATCAAATCCCATCACCATAAAGTCTTGTTCGCCTAAATCTAGTTGATCTAAAACCGATTGCGCCTTTCCTTCTGCAAAGGCTTCCACTTGAGCAAATGGCTCAAGTGCATGATCAATAATTTCTTCGTAATCTGGGGCCAACGCTTCATAGGCAACGCCCATGCGGTCAAACAGTTCACGACGATTTGGAGACGTAGAGGCGAGGATAAGTTTCATATTATTAAAATTTTAAGGTCCACAATAAAATCCCGCCGCCCAGTAACAAACAATAAGGGGCAAACCAAATCCAGCGTTTTTCAACCAGACTTTTCATGGTGTAAATGGCCAGCCAGGCGGTTAAAAATGAGGCCACAAAACCAATCAGAGTGGCAGCCGTAAAACTCAAACTCCCCCATTCATCTTTGAGCATAAAGACTAAAGCGCCTAAAATTGTGGGGATTGATAGTAAAAACGACAACTTAACGGCCAGCTGACGATTAAGTCCTATCAATATTAAAAACGCAATCGTTAACCCAGAGCGAGAAATGCCCGGTACGACGGCTAAACCCTGTACTAAACCCAAAGTTATGGCCAGCCCCCAGCTAAAATTTATTTCTTTTGAACGTCTGAATTTTTCAGCGATCAAAATTAAAAGCCCCGTAATAATTAAGGTACCAGCCACCCACTTTAAGCTTAAGAGGGTTTCAAAGTAAGGTTCAATAAGCAACGCGACTCCCACGGTAAAAACGGTCGCTAAAACTAATTGCCACGCCAAAACGCCATCGGGGGCTAATTTTTGAGCTTGCAAAGCTTTAATATCAAAACCAGATTTTATTAAATTCCAGACTTCTTGTCGATAAACCAGTATAACCGCCAGTAAACTGGCCACGTGGAGTAAAATGGTGAAATTAATATCGGGCACCAGCCCGAGCCAAACTTCAGCGAGAAATAAATGACCGCTCGACGAGACCGGAAAAAACTCCGTCACGCCCTGCACCATTCCTAAAATCAAACTCTGCCAAATTTCCATAACTTCAATTTATTCAACTGGTTTTTTATTTCCATTATTCTAAATTTTTTGTATAAAGAATCTCCCACAAAAAACGGGCAAAAGCTTTGGAAAAGAGGGTTCATTTAAGAACCGAAATATATAAATTCATAAGCTCTGCAAACATCGCAATTATTTCTTTAGAAAATATTTGCCCACACTACATATTGTGCCATACTACTTTTTGCACCCTAGATGTTGGGTAAAATGCCATTTATGGCTTAAGCAAGTTTTAATAAAAACCTATTTAAAAAATACGGTTTTACGGGGTTTCTGGCCTTTAAAATATTAAAACTTTAATACGAACTTAATTACTGTTTATTTTACTCTAATTTTCTAACTCCCCTCTTTGCGCCCATGCCGATCACTCACATTCAAAAACGAGACGAAACCATCAAAAAATTTGATATGTCTAAAATTGTTCAGGCTATCTCAAAGGCCATGGACGCGGCCAACGATGGAAATGCAAAAGACGCGCAAAGAATTGCCGAAGAAGTGATTCAAACTTTAGAAGATATTAAACTAAAAGATAAACGCTATATTCCTTCGGTTGAAGGGGTACAAAATATTGTGGAAGACGCGCTCATGAACAGTGAATTTCATGATGCAGCCAAGGGCTACATTCTCTACCGAGCTAAACAAGCCGAAGATCGAAAACTCGATATTTTCAAAAAACGAATCAATCTAAAGCCTTACGAATACCCAGAATTGCTCGAATATACAGATGCGATTCGTCATTCTTACTGGATTCATACGGAATTCAATTTTACCAGTGATATTCAAGATTTTAAAGTGGGTATGAACGACCACGAGCGCGAAGCTATTAGCCGAACGATGCTGGCTATTTCCCAAATCGAAGTCGCGGTAAAAAGCTTCTGGGGGAACCTAAGCGATAAACTGCCAAAACCAGAAATTGGCGCGGTTGGAGCCACCTTTGCCGAAAGTGAAGTGCGTCATCACGATGCTTATTCACACTTACTTGAAATTTTAGGTTTGAACGAAGAGTTCGAAAATCTGAAAAACAACCCGGTTATGATGGAGCGAGTTGAATACCTTGAAACGGCCCTTAAACACTCTCGTAGTGAAGATAAAAAAGACTACTCCGAATCTATTTTACTCTTTTCGCTCTTTATTGAACACGTGTCGTTGTTTTCACAGTTCCTCATTATGATGGCCTTCAACAAACACAAAAGTAAACTTAAAGGCGTTTCAAATGTGGTTGAAGCCACTTCAAAAGAAGAGCAAATTCACGGTAACTTTGGCATCGATATCATCCAAATTATCAAAAAAGAAAACCCGCAATGGTTTGATGACGCACACAGCAAAATGGTGCAAGATATGTGTTTACAAGCTTATGCCTCTGAGAAAAAAATTGTTGATTGGATTTTTGAGCAAGGCGAACTCGATTTCTTACCAAAAGTAACGATTGAAGAATTTATTAAAGATCGATTCAACCGATCGCTCAAAAGCCTCGATATTGAACCCGTATTTAAAACCGATGATTTCTTGCTCGAACAAACCGAATGGTTTGATGAAGAAATTATTGGAACGAAGCACATCGACTTCTTTGTGAAGCGTTCGGTGAACTACAATAAGAAAAGTAAAAGTATTACAGCCGACGACTTGTTCTAAACGTTTTAATTCTTTGATTTTATACCTCGTGTTGCTGCGAAAAAACTTGGCAGTGTCACTTTAAACTAACACTTAATACCCCTCCAAAACATGAAATGGTTAACAGACAACAGTCGTCAATTCCTCGAACGAGGCTACTTGCTTCCAGGCGTAACGCCGGAAGATCGTATTCGCCAAATTGCGGATAGAGCGCAAGAAATCAATGGCATTGATGGCTTTGCAGACAAATTCTATAAATATATGTCTGAAGGATACTATTCACTCGCTTCTCCGGTTTGGTCTAACTTTGGTCAAAAACGAGGGTTGCCGATTAGCTGTTTTGGTTCTTTTGTGGGCGATGACATGGGAGAAATTTTATTCACTCAAGCCGAAGTGGGCATGATGTCTAAAATGGGAGGCGGAACGTCTGGTTACTTTGGGAATTTACGTCACCGAGGCGCGCCTATTACCAACAATGGTAAATCATCTGGAGCGGTTCATTTCATGCAACTGTTTGATAAAATGGTAGATATCGTTTCTCAAGGCGCCACGCGTCGAGGTCAATTTGCCCCATACCTGCCTTTAAGCCACCCAGATGCCAACGAGTTCTTAGACTTAGGAACCGAAGGGAACCCAATTCAAAAATTAACGCATGGCGTTACGGCCAGTGACGAATGGATGCAATCAATGATTGATGGTGACGCCGATAAACGAAAACTATGGGCCAAAGTGATTCAACGACGAGGGGAAATTGGTTACCCTTACATTTTCTTTGAAGACAACGTCAACAAAAACACAGTGGATGTGTATGCCAAAGAAAATCGTCGAATTTGGGCGAGTAACTTGTGTACTGAAATCATGTTGCCGAGTAAAAATGATGAATCATTTGTGTGTTGTTTATCTTCTATCAACATTTTGCACTATGATGCTTGGAAAGATACTGATGCGGTGGAAACCTTAACGTACTTCCTCGACACAGTGATGACCGAGTTTATTGAAAAACTTGAAGTGTACCGTGATAGCGAAGACCCGCACGATAATAAAGTTTTCATGTTCATGGAACGAGCTTACAACTTTGCTCGTCGACACCGAGCCCTTGGGTTAGGCGTTCTGGGGTGGCACTCGTACCTACAAAAAAATATGCTCAGCTTTGAAAGTCGAGAAGCCGCTAAACTGAACCACGATATTTTCAAACTGGTACAAGAGCGAACCTACAAAGCTTCACAAGAAATGGGGGAAAAATTCGGAGAACCAGAAGTGCTTAAAGGTTACGGCCGACGAAACACCACCACAATGGCGGTGGCCCCAACCACTTCATCGGCCTTTATTTTGGGGCAAGTTTCGCAAGGAATTGAACCGATTTGGTCTAACTGTTACGTAAAAGATATTCAGAAAATTAAGACTACGATTAAAAATCCACTTCTAGTTGAACTGCTAGAAACTAAAGGCAAAAACGACACAGAAACGTGGCGCCACATTCGCGATCATGACGGTTCAGTTCAGTTACTCGATTGTTTAACCGACGATGAAAAAGCGGTTTTCAAAACCTACCCAGAGATTGACCAAATGGCCATTATCTACCAAGCCTCAACCCGTCAGAAATTTATCGATCAAGGTCAATCACTCAACGTAATTATTCACCCAGACACGCCGATTAAAGATATTAATAATCTTTACATCGAAGCCTGGAAACTAGGCATCAAAACCCTTTACTACCAACACAGTATGAATGCGGCCCAACAGCTAAATCAGAAAAAAGTGTGTGCGGCTTGTGAAGGCTAAATTGTTCGATCGATAGTGGCTCATTTAATTCTAATACTATTACATGAAAAAAAATCACGAAGAACCGGCAACGCCTATCAACGAAGTGATTCTAAACGATACGCCCGAAACCACGCAGAAAACCAACCTTACAATCAAAGTCTATTTATACGGGGAAGATACCCCAACGGACACCTACCAATTTGATGCTTAAAAAAACAAGGCTCCACAAGGAGCCTTTTTTAAAACTCAAAAAAACTAAATCATCAATTTTTAGATTTAGGAAGGAGGGGCGTCCGAAGACGCCCTCACGTTTTCACGTGGTTCTCTCCAGTGGATGGTTATGCGGTTTCAAACAAAACGTTCGGACCATAGTCCAAATCAATCCAAGAGTCTGCCGCCGTTGCCGGGACAATTGGGCTATTCGCCATCAGCTCTCTAAGCCACTCAGGCTCTTTTACTCTGCCAACCGAACCGTAAGTTGGGATGCTCGAGCCGCCGTTGCCGGCGGCGGGGTTGCTTGCCTGAGACATGCCTCACGCCTCCATCATCAGTTCCGCGGGCGGAACTTCAGTCAGGAAGCCTTGGAAAGCCTCCGGTACCTGCGCACGTTGTGCGTAGGTCAATCCAGCCTGAACCCGAAGTTCAACCAGGGCCGCATCAACAGCCTGGCGAATTTGCGAGTGCGGAAAGGGCCCCATCTCGGAGTGATCAACAACAAGCAGGGCCTCATCTTCACGGCCAACAGCCGTGAGCGCATCGAGCGCTTTCAGGCGAACTGCCTCGTTCATGGCGGTAAAATCACCGCCGTTCATAGCCAGTTCACTGCGAAAGGGCTCCTCCCAGGCACCGTAACGCGTGGAGAGCGCGGCTTGCACTGCCTCGCAGATGGCGGTAAACGAAAGGGTAACTTTGCCAGCCTTCAGGCCTCTTACTTTATCAAACAATGTGTAGTCCTCTTCTTTTTATAAGCCCCCACCCTGGGGACTTTTGATTTGCTTCCTCCCTGTCAGGAAAAAGCGCCAAATTATTAACCTTAATAACTCAGCGCTTTCTCCGTTTAGAAAAAAGAAATTAAAAGAGAAACATTAAAACAAAACAAAATTGATTTAACTTTATAACCAACGTGAAAGAACAACGAGGCTAAAGACTTTTGTTTCGCGTTGCGTACAGCAAACAAACCAAAAAATGAATTTAGCGTTTCTATTATACACTATTTGACTTTTTTTCAAATTATTTTTACCAGCTTTGATTAAAGGGGCGCCGGTGAAGGCGCCCACTTAGTTAGTTTGTTCTTCAGTCAGAAGCTTTAGGCGTCAGCGAGCGCAGAATGCCGTTCGCGGTAATACTGAACGCACAAGGCCAAAAAAGCCATGAGCACTTCATCCTCCGAGTCTTCAATCACGCCCAAGGCGTGTTGATAGGTTTCGGTTACTCTTGAATCGAGTTTACTGCGAACCGTTCTTTCAAGCGATTCATCATCAGCAAGACTCTCTGGAAGCGCTTCACAAAGTGCTGTACACTCGAAATGCAGTTGCTTCCCCCCTCCAAAAGTGATGACCAATTGACCTGTTGAAGGAGTGGCAAAATTAATCGTTTCTGGCATTTAGACTTCTCTCCTGTATTTTTTTGTGCCCACTAAGGGGCATTAAAATCTCTTACAGGAATGTAAGAGACAAACAAGGTTCTTTATATTTAAACCCTCTTCGCCTCTTACATAAATTTCAACCAAAAGTACCCAAAGAACAAACGCTAGAAATCGCCATCACAGTTTTGCCAATTTCGCACTCTGAGATAAAAATATTTTTAGCGCCCTGTATTTATTCTAATTATTTTTTTCCGCAAATTTTTTCAATATTAATCATCTAAATCAATATCTATTCCGCCAGTGTCATCTAAATCTTTTTCTACTTCCATATCAGGCATATTGTCATAATTTTTTTTGTGGAACTCTTTTTTACGAGTCTCTTGTGGAGCCGTAGCTGGGTGAGAACGGGCACTACTGGGAGTCGATCTCTGCAAAGCCACTTCTAGCACGTTTGGATCAAACGTGGTTTCATAACGTGATCCGCGTTGTTCTCGCATTGGTTGGCCGGTTTCACCAACGTGTCTTTGCACTAAACCACTGAGTAATCCTTTCAAGGCCGATTCTTCAGTAAAATTTTTCTTATCTAAAAACCATTCGCGATAATCTTCAATAATTCTCGCTGTTTTAGTGGGCCGACCAATCCCCTTCACGCTGTGCATTTCTCCCCCATTAATTTTCCCGAGTATTAAGTTTCCGTAGTTCAACATAAACGACTTCACGCCATTTCTTTCCACGGTAATTTCATCTAAATTATGAAAATCAATTCTGGTAGAACGTCGTTCCCATAGTTTAGGCCAATCGACAATTATTAAACTTTCGTTCGTCATCACCAATGAATTGAAATACCACTTCCACATCGGGGCAAACGTGTGCACAAAACCAACAACCGCTAGACCTTGCCAAATATAACTGACATTAAATTGATTATAAGCGGGATAAAAAAACCAAACCGCCGCGACTAAACCAAGCCATAGAAGGGCTCTGATGGTAAATCCAGGAATCGAAAATAAAATTGGACGACGAAAAACACGCAGTACATTTTCATCTTCTTCCAGAAAAGCTCTAAAACCCCATCTCATAGGTTAATTATGGCAGGTTCTATTCTTAATTTAAAGCCGATTTTAAGTCTCCCTAAAAAGAGCAGTCTTTTGAATAATAATTGATAATTATCGGGGGCTTAATATGGTGCTCTCGATGATAAAAGACGATGAACAATCTTGGGGCTCGTTTGTGCTAGAAATGGTTATATTGCTGGCCATTGTACTGTGCGTCAGGTTTTATGTTTTTCAATTTTTCAGAGTTTCTGGCCCGTCAATGTGCCCAACCCTAAATCAACTTGATGGTGAATGTGAAAGTGGCAAGGGCGAGTTTGTATTTGTAAACGAGTTTTTATATCACTTTATTAAAGACCCTCAGCGGGGTGAAGTGGTTGTTTTTAGACCCCCAACCGAAAAAACTTATTATATCAAAAGAGTGATTGGAGTTCCGGGTGACACCATTACGATTAATGATGGTAAAGTCTATTTAACCAACGACCAATACGACGAACTTGAATTACCAGAAGAATACTTATCGGCCGTAAACCAAGGCCGAACGATTACTCAGCAGAAAGTATTCACCATCCCGGAAGACCACGTGCTGCTGTTTGGAGATAACCGAAATCAAAGCTTAGACGCCCGGCAATGCTTCAAAAGTTGTTATGGTGATGTGAATGAAAACACCCCTTTTGTACACGAAGACAAAGTTAAAGGGCGAGCGGAGTTTGTTATTTGGCCTTTCTGGACGGCTCGATGGATAGAGCAAGCAAATGCCGATCTATAGGAGAAAACTCAACTCATTTAATTTTTTGAAACCAGTTGTCACAAAAGTTATTTATGACACGTTTTTATTAGACGCGTGCTTTGTAATGTCAGTCGGCTTGACCGACTTTAATCTAGAGATTAGCATTACGCTCGCAAACAAAAATTTTTAACCTTTAATTCCCATGAAATTCAAACATTTAGGCCTCGCGCTAATGCTTGGTATGTTTTTGCCGTTCCTTACGACTAACGCGGCCAAAATTGCAAACGTAACCGTTAACGCCGATAGAGATAATTTAAATCTACTTTGGGATCCATTATCAAGTTCAGACTTTGGTGATGCAGACGGATACGCGATTCAATTTAGCGAGAAACAAGGAGACGTTCAGATTACAAAATCGGTCACCAGCTACCAATCAGCTGATGATGTGTCTTTAAGACGAAATAGTTTCGAAAATAATACGTATTACTTTGCTCGAATTTACACCTACAAAATCGATGATGAAAATGATCGAGTTTTAGGGAACGGTTCTGACATGCTTAGATTCAGAGTTGATTTCAACGATCAAGTTGAAACCAATACTATTTCGGTAACCGATCCAGTCATTTCGTCTTCTAGTGGAGAAGAACAAGATAATAGTGATTACGAGTTCGGAGTATTGAGAAAATATCCTTACGACACTTTTACGGACTTATTTTGGTCTCAACCTCGTTTATTAACGAGCAGTGACTTTGATGGTTTTTTAATCAAAATTTCAAAAAGCTCTGATTTAGAGGATCCAATTTTAGAAGCCACAGTAGACTCTGATACTTCAAGTGTTCGAATTACAGGACTCTCCCCAAATACAACTTATTACGCTCAAGGCTTCTTTTACAAAGAACAAGGTGGTGAAAACAAAACCTTTGGTGATAGCCCGGTTAGATCTTTTGAAACTATCGTGGCTATCCCACGTGATAACGGCACACGTGAAGCTCGAAACATTACTAAAGTAGAAAACAGAGCGATTCGAAAAATAGATATTAATTCAACGAGTTCTAGCACGACTTCATCTTCAAGCTCAAGTACAAGTTCCTCTTCATCAAGTAGCTCGAGCTCTAATTCAAGCAGCACGAGCATTTCAACTAGCTCTCAAGCTGAAATCAATAGTGCCAGCCAAGCTGAAATTAAAACTAAAATCGCAGAGATTAAAAAACAAATTAATACGCTTCAAAGCGAACTTCGAAAATGGGAAGCGAAAGTGGAAGGATCATCAACGACAACCGCTAAACCAAGCTACAATTTAGGACTTTCAATCCGTGAACGTCTAAAATTAATTTTAGAAGCGAAACGAAACCAATAATTTTTAATCTCAAAATCAATATGAACTTCCGACCTCTCCTCATTCTTTCACTCTTAGTTCTTCCTTCAATAAGTGCTCTAAGCGCGCAGGAATCGTGCATTCAAATCATTCAACCAGCCGTGAGTCCAAATGGCGTATGCCAAGAGTTTGCGAACCCTTGTATTGTTCCAAACGATTGGAAATCAGTTCCTAGCTGTGACCTAATAGGAACTTCTGAAAGCCAAAAAACAACTCTTGAAAACAGAATGGATGATCGTATTGCTAAGATGCGGGCCTACTGGGATAAGAAGAAAGCCGCACAAGAAGCGGAAGAAAAAAAAGTCACCAGTACAAATTTTAACCGGATCGGATCTGGAAGCTTTACCCGTCAAGCGTCAGCCCCACGGCAAGCCACCAGTACGGCGCCTTCTACCGTTGGTATTAGAGCCTTTACGGAGAAAGATTACAGTTCTGATATTGCCGAACGATACAGCCAACGAGGCGGTTATGAACGTGAAGGTGACACGACGAGTGAAGAACGTCAAGCACGACGCGCATATACACCACCACGAATTAGTAGTTCAGACGCCGTTCGTGAAGGAAATCTAAATACAACGGTTAACTGGAATGTAATGTCTCGTCAGTTTACAACGAAGAAAAGTTACGGACCAAATCCTTATACCGTTCGATCTCAATATCTAGCGGATCAAAAAGCTAAAAGAGACGCTTCAAATCAAGAAATTGATGTATACGAAAGAATGATGAGTCGTTCTCGCGTTTACCGAGGCGAAAGAATGGACGGGAATTTAGATGGCTCAAGTTTACTTGAAAAAGGCTTAATTCCGGGTCAAGAGTAGAAAAATTCTTAAATTTAAATCCCATTAAAGCCTCAAGAAAATCATCTTGGGGCTTTTTCTTTTTACAAACCCTTGCAGGGTTATTTTTTTTAATTAATGTGCGTTAGCTCTGTTTAAATTACGCGCGAGTGGTGGAATTGGTAGACACGCTGGTCTTAGGAACCAGTGACGAAAGTCGTGAAGGTTCGAGTCCTTTCTCGCGCACCATAAAAAAATCTTTTAAACTTCATTATTGAGGCTTAAAAGATTTTTTTGTTATTAAGTTATATTTCTTAGGCTTCAAACACTTTCTTCAAATTTTTACGTAAATTCCCCCAATCATAAGGAAACTTAAAGTTTTCGTAGGCTCTAATGATAGTCGCTAAACATTCCCACTGGTTTTCGGGGTTATAAAGAAAACAGTTTCCCTGCTCTTGTTGAACATCAAAACTGGCAAACTCGATTAAAGCATCATCATAAGGCATAATCGGCACCACGCCCTTTCGTGAAAGCTCCTTAATTACTTTTTTATCTGGACTGCTCGTAAACAGAACAACCTGCGATTTTTGTACCACTTTGTCTCGATTAGCGGGAATAGACTCAAGTAGCTCGAAATTATCCGGAAACTTTTGAGAAAGATCAAAACACTTTTCCTGAGACGCTTGATCGCCTACAGCGAGAACCGAAAAGGTAAAACCAAGATCACATAAAGGTTCAACCGTTTGAAAAAACAGTTCAGACCTATTCGTTTCGGTTAAGGGGAGAATTACCCCAATGGTAAATTTTTTCTGAACAAACTGAGTTGTCAGTTCTTCTAAGTATTCGGGAGCTGTTTTAGTTTTCATGTTTAAGTGAATCTGACTATTATACCAAAAAATAAAGGCTAAGTCGATCATTAAGAATTGCCGAAATCACTAAAAAGTTAAAATATAGTAAAAATGAAAAACTTCCTTCTCATAGACGGATTCGCCATGATGTTTCGAAGTTATTACGCGGTTCGGTTCGCCCCTCAACATGAAGGCAAGAATATTAATGCGGTTTACGGGTGCGCTACGACTATTATGCAAGCCTTAGAACAGTTTAAACCTGAAAAAGTGCTAGTGGCCTTTGATGCTCCCGAAAAGACCTTCAGACACGAATTAGACCCAGAATATAAAGCCCAAAGAACCGCCGCCCCAGATGAATTTATTGCCCAAATTGATCTGGTTAAAGAACTCATTGAAGCCTTTAATATCCCTCTTTTTATCCACCCAGGGTTTGAAGCCGATGATATTATTGGCACTTTGGCGACACAAGCCACCGACTATAAAAGCTATATTCTGAGTGGAGATTTAGACTTTTTGCAGTTAGTGAATGATAGAATTACGCTGGCTCGCTTTAATGGAAAGGGGCCTGAGTTGTTTGATGCTCAGGCCACAGAAGCGAAACTTGGTATTCCACCAAACCAAGTCATAGACTATAAAGCGATGTGTGGTGATAGCTCAGATAATTACAAAGGAATCCCAGGACTTGGCCCTAAAGGAGCGGTCAAGCTACTCAAAGATTTTAACAATATTGAAGGCATCTATGCCAATTTAGGCCAATTACCAGCCGCACAAAAAGCAAAATTCGAAGAACACCGAGACTATTTAATGCACTGCCAACATTTGGCGAAAATCGAACAAAATGTGCCGCTAGATTTTACCCCTCAAACAATTCCAAATTATGAATTTGATAGTGATTCCTTGGAGTATTTTTTCCGAACCGTCGGATTTAATAGTTTGCTCAATCGGATGCAGAATTTGAACCATAAAAGTGATCAAGATATTTTTCCAGAACAAGAAAATGAATCAAAAAATGATGATTCAAATCAACAATTAAACCTATTTTAAAAATTTTAAGCGTTTAATTTCAGTCCTGATTTTAGTGAAGATTACCCTCTAAAAACCTCTAAAAGACGCTTAAAACAGACCTTGAGCACAAATTTTGTTATATAAACTTTTTTATTTTGAACAGCTTTTTGAAAGAGCCCTTATGAGCAAACGAATTTTATGGATAAAATTTCGGTTCATAAGCGCTCTGAAAGAAAAAAACATTTGCACAAGAAATCTTATTTTGGTACGGTTTTTCAGCTTTACGTAAGGGATTTTCCCCAAAAAATCAGAGCGTAAATTCCCCCAAAATTGTATTAAAAAGAAACATTTAAAAACCTACCCAGGATTTATTCGCATGGCTAATCAAAAAACAATCGTCGGTCTTGATATCGGCTCTTCAAAAATACGGGTTATAGTCGCTACCGTAGAAGACAAAAAGAATACGGTTAATGTTATTGGAGTTGGTGTGTCGCCCTCTAATGGGATTCGTCGAGGAATGATTACCGATATTGATGAAGCGACTTCTAATATTACGGCCGCTTTAGATGATGCCGAACGAATGTCGGGTGAACCCATTCACCGAGTATTTGTAGGAGCCTCTGGAACGCATATTGAAACCTATGACTCAAAAGGAGTTATTGCTATCAGTGGTCAAAACGCTGAAATTACCGAAGACGATGTTGACCGAGTACTTGAAGCGGCTCAAGCGGTTTCACTACCTGCAAATCGAGAAATTTTGCGAGTCATTCCAAAAAGCTTCTCGGTTGATTCTCATAAAAGCGTTAAATACCCAGTTGGCATGACCGGGATTCGTTTAGAAGTTGAAGCCCATATTATTACGGGCCAAGTTTCAGCGATTAAAAATATTGATAAGTGTTTGTATCAAACTGGAGTTGATCCACAAGAAATTGTTCCTTCCGTGCTCGCTTGTGCTGAATCGGTGTTAAACCGAAAGCAAAAAGAGCTCGGTTCAGTGTTAATCGAAATTGGTTCAAGTTGTACGAACATTGCTGTATTTGAAGAAGGCTCAGTTATCTACTCGGCCGTCGTTCCGGTTGGGGGTGAGCACGTAACCAACGATTTAGCCATCGGTTTACGATGTAGCATTGAAACCGCCGAAAAAGTTAAAATTGAATACGGAACTTGTATTCCAAAAGATATAAGCGAACGAGAAGAAATAGATTTATCTCAAATCTCTAAAACAGACAGCCATGCGGTTTCAAAAAACCAAGCGGCTAAAATTATCGAAGCTAGGTACCACGAAATCTTTTTGATGTGTCGTGATGAACTTTCTCGTATTGGCCGAGACGGTATGTTACCCGCTGGAGCGATTTTGTGTGGCGGCGCGGTAAAAATGCCTGGAACCATTGATTTAGCCCGAGAAACTTTGCAACTTCCAGTACAGATGGGCTTCCCACAAGATATTGAAGGAATTGTAGACCGAATTGACGATCCGAGTTTTGCGCACATCGTTGGTTTAGTGCACTTTGGGCACCGTTTTGGGGCGACGCCTTCTATGTTTGATTTCAACTTTGGCCGTATTGGTGAAAGTACCTGGAAATGGCTCAAAGGCTTACTGCCCCAATAATTAAAATAACCCACTAAATTTCATAACTACTTACTTCCGATGAAAGACCTTTTACAATCTGCTATGGCTCAAACACAATCTGATAAAAAAAGCATTCAGGCTAAAGACCGACAACCACAACCTGGTTCGGCTAATAATATTCCTGACGTAGCTCCTATCGCTAACATTAAAGTTGTTGGTGTCGGAGGCGGCGGATCGAATGCGGTTAACCGAATGGCGAGCGCTGACTTTGCGAATGTTGAGTTCATTGCCGTTAACACGGATGCGCAAGCTTTGTATCACTCTAAAGCGGAACACAAAATTCACATCGGACGTGAAGCCACTCGAGGTTTAGGCGCTGGGGCAAATCCAGAAATCGGAAAAACAGCCGCCGAAGAATCGATTGAAGAACTCAAATCAGCTTTAAAAGGCGCTGATATGGTGTTTGTAACCTGTGGTTTAGGAGGTGGAACCGGAACGGGAGCCGCTCCGGTAGTTGCCAGTGTTTGTAAAGAATTAGGGGCTTTAACGGTTGGAGTCGTAACTCGACCTTTCTCGTTTGAAGGACAAAATCGAGCTAAAAAAGCCGATGAAGGTTATGAAGAACTTAAAAACAATGTTGATACGTTGATCACCATTCCAAATGATAGAATTCTTTCTATTATCGATCGAAAAACTCCGTTAACAGATGCTTTCTCTGTAGTGGATGAAGTACTGCGACAAGGGGTACAAGGAATTGCCGATTTAATTACGCTTCACGGCCTGATCAATGTGGATTTCGCTGATGTTAAATCAATTATGATGAACGCGGGAACCGCCCTAATGGGAATTGGGTATGGTGCGGGTGAAGATCGAGCTATGGCTGCGGCAAAAGCCGCCATTGAATCACCACTACTCGAACAATCAATTGGGGGAGCGAAAGGAATTTTATTCAACGTTACGGGTGGAACCGATCTTTCAATGTATGAAATTGACGAAGCCGCTAAAGTTATTACGGAAGCCGCTGACCCAGACGCCAATATTATTTTCGGAGCGGTAATTAATGAAAACTACAATGGTGAAATTAAAATCACCGTGATTGCGACTGGTTTTGCGCCTGAAGGACGTAAGAAACCAGGACACGCTCAATTGATGCGCAAAGCCTTCTCTATGCCAGGTGAAAACCCACCAAAAGAAGATGGCAACGATTTAGATACTCCAGCATTCCTCCGCAACAAAATGCGTTAATATTTTGACCCACAAAATATCTAGAAGTTAAGTAAAACCCCGCAACTGCGGGGTTTTTTATGAACTCAATTTAATCCTTCGGCTCCACGTGAATAATCACAGAACCAAGTTCTGGCATTTGCTCGTGTAAATAATCTTGCAGATTATGCGCAATATCATGTCCAGCACGCACGGTAATATCCCCATCAACAATCAGGTGCAAATCAACTTGGTATTTCATCCCCGCTTTGCGAATAAAACACTTTTCGGTGTCCACCACCCCCTTAACCTTTAAAGCGGCGCTTCTGATATCATCGATCATATCCTCATACAGATGTTCATCCATTATCTCCCCCAACGCCGGGCGTAATAATTTAAAGCTGTTGTAAACGATAATTCCAGAGGCCAGTAAGGCGGCATAGTCATCCATCATTTCATAGCCTTCTCCTAAAACCAGCGCTGCCACAATCCCGATAAATGCCAGTAAAGACGTAATGGCGTCACTACGATGATGCCACGCTTCGGCCAGTAAAACGGTGCTATGGGTCGTTATGCTTTTTCGCTTGAGCCACTGAAAACACCCTTCTTTCCAAAAAATAATGGCCGCTAAAATCCAGAGTGTCCAGGCTTTTGGCCCTGGCCCAGGATGTAAAATATTTTGGATACTACCGTATGCAATGATGCCCGCGGAAAACACCAAAAACAAAACCACAACAAAGGCGAGTAAAGGCTCAATTTTTCCGTGGCCATAAGGGTGATTTTTATCGGCTGGCTTCGCCGCAAACTCCAAACCAACGAGCATCAATATAGAGCTAAACACATCAACCGTTGATTCTATCGCGTCGGCAATTAAAGCGTACGAGTTCCCTAAAATTCCAGCCGTAAACTTAATGATCGCGAGGAAAAAATTACTCACTAAACTGAGTAAAATGGTTTTTCGGGCGATTATTTGGTGTGGCATTGGTACGATCTTGGCAAAATCTGTCGGAAATAGCTTAGAACCCTTAGAGAGAATAAAAAACTAAAATAGTATTTTTTGTAATTGGTTTTAAGCCGAGCAACCTCTAAAATAATATTGATGACTAAGTCAGAGTTTCAACAAATTTTAGCAACCCTCGAAAAACAATGGCATGATTTGTGCGGTAAGCTTGATTTAGCAAAACTAAAACTTGAAGTGACGGCGCTTCAAGAAAAAATTAATCAGCCCGGGTTTTGGGATAATCCAGATGAAGCGCAAAAAATTTCTCAACAGGCATCGCAAAAAGAAACTCAATTGAACCGCTGGCAAAACTTGGGCGATAATCTCAGAGACTTTTCAGACATGGCCGATTCAGCATTAGAGGCCGAATTGAACGAGTTTGTACCTGAACTTGAAGTACTACAAAAACAGCTCAAAGACATTCGAACTGAAACCTTACTCGACGGTGAATACGATGATCATAATGCGATTGTAACGCTTCAAGTGGGAAATGGCGGACAAGACGCTGAAGATTTTTGTAAGATGCTACAGCGCATGTATTTACGCTGGGCCGAAAGCCAAGATTACAAAGCCGCCATTTTAGAAGAATCTAGATCTGATGATGGTTTACGTTCTTGCCAACTCAGTATATCTGGGCCGATGGCTTATGGGTTTTTACGCAGTGAACATGGGGTTCATCGCCTCATTCGTCTCTCCCCTTTTAACGCTAAAAGTTTACGCCAAACGTCGTTTGCAAGGGTTGAAGTGATTCCTGAAATTGAAAGTGAAACCGAACTCACTATCGACCCAAACGATTTACGCATTGATGTTTTTCGGAGTGGCGGCGCTGGTGGACAATCGGTTAACACCACCGATAGTGCGGTGCGCATAACCTACCTGCCCCTGAATTTAGTCGTCACGTGCCAAAACGAAAAATCTCAACACCAAAATAAAGACTCCGCCTTGAAAGTTTTAAGGTCTCGTTTAGCACAATTAAAAGCTGAACAACAAGCGGCTGAACTAAATCAATTACGGGGTGATATGCTGGAAAACTCTTTTGGTTCTCAAATTAGAACCTACACCTTGCAGCCCTATAAGTTAGTGAAAGACCATCGCACCGATTACGAAGAAAACCAACCCGACCGTGTTTTTGATGGAAATCTAAAAGGGTTTATTGAAAGTTATTTAGGGCAATAGTTGAAAAATTATTCTGCTCTCTAGTCTGCCGCATGAATAAAAAATAAATGGAAATTCTAATTTGGCTCGCGGCGTTAATTGGTTCTCTGACCTTGCTGGTTTTTTCGGCTGATTATTTTACCAAAGCAGCGGAGCGCATTGGTTTATTTTTTGGGCTTTCGAGCTTTATTGTCGGCGCCACGATTGTGTCTGTAGGAAGTTCGATGCCTGAACTCGCCACTTCCATCATTGGGGTTTTAAACGGTGTGCATGATTTTCCTATTAGTAATGCGATTGGTTCCAATATAGCCAATTGTTTATTGGTGGGGGGAATTTGCGCGATTATTGTGAAAACCCTAAAAGTAGAACAAAAATTGGTCGATGTGGACCTGCCGTTCTTTTTTTTGTCGTCCGCTTTATTTATTTTGTTGGTATTAGACAAAGAAATTAGCCGAGCCGATGCGACAATAATGTTGCTCCTGCTGATTGTGTTTATGGTTTACACCGTTATGGAAACGGGGAAAAACAAAATTGTGACTTTTGTAGAAGAGAAGATGAAAAAGCGACCAAAACTTAAATTACTGGACGCCGTATATTTAATTGGAGGAACGATTGGTATCTATTTTAGTGCCGATTTCACCATTCGATCCGTCACTGAGTTAGCGACTATTCTTAATATTAGCAGTTCTATTGTGGCCATGCTTGCCGTAGCGGTGGGGACCAGCTTACCAGAATTAGTGGTCTCGGTTCGAGCCGCCATAGCGGGTAAACACTCCATTGCAATGGGTAATATTTTTGGATCTAACACCTTTAATATTTTAGCCGTTACGGGTATTCCTGCCTTTTTTGGGAAAGTCGTTATTAGCGATGAAGCCTGGCTGATTGGGATTCCTTTTTTAATTGTGACTACGCTGGCCTTTATATTTGTAACAACCGACGACCGCATTCAAAAATGGGAAGGGATGGCCTTACTGGTTTTGTACGTAGCGTTTGTAGGAACTTTAACTGGACTCATTTAAACCGCTCCCGTAAAAATTTCGTCTATATCATCGACTTGATTTAAAGCTTCTAAAAAATCATCAAGTTTTTTTTGATCGCCTGACGACAATTCAACCGGGTCTTTGGCTTGAAAAGTTGGTTCGGCTTTTTCAATTTCAATCCCCTGCTCGGTTAAAGCCTGGCGAACTTTGCCTAAAGATTCGAAAGTCGTGCTCACCATGACCGTATTTTCGTGCACTTCAAAATCATCGGCTCCCGCGTTGGCAATTAATTCAAACAGTTGCTCTTCGTTTCGTTCGCCAAGCGCAAACTGAATTTCACCGACATGATCAAACATAAACGCCACCGAACCGCTGCTGCCCAAATTACCACCATGCTTGTTAAAAGCCGTTCTTATGTTCGTAAAGGCTCGATTCGAGTTATCGGTTAAGCTACTGACGATAATTGGAATTCCAGCTGGTCCATAACCTTCATACAAATTTTCGGTAAAAACGGCTGCGTTACTCCCCTGTCCAGAAAGCTTTTTTAAAACTCTCTCAATGTTTTCTCGCGGAACGCCATCAGTTTTAGCGTTGACGATGGCATTTCTTAAGGCCGCATTCGTCTCTGGGTTAGGATTATCGCGCCCAATGACTTGCAGCAATTTACCGTGCTTAGTTAAAAGTTTGCCCCGCTTTAAATCGTTGGCCCCTTTTTTATGTTTGATCTGTTTCCATTTACTGTGTCCAGCCATCGCGCGCAATTATCTCTGAGCCACTATTATTTGCAACTCGCAACTTAACTAGAAATAAAACCTAATTTCGGGTATAATGCTTTAATGTCTTTTGGAGAAATACCCTCTAGTCACGAATCACCTTCCCCGAGCGCTCAAGTGCTGGTGGAACGCTTAATGCCCAGTTTTGAAACGGTCGAAACACAAGAACAAGCGATTGATGCGATACTCGAATTGAAAATGCAGTGTGTTGAGAATGGGGTTGATTTTAATGAAGCTACCATGCTAACCGCGGGTTTAGCAGAAACCGCACGGAGTGTCGGTATCGGTTTAATCAGAGGCGTATTAACCAATCCACAAGGATTAACCGCCGTTGGTCAGTTATTAAGTTAATATTTTAAAAGAACAAAAAAAGAGCCCAACTTTTCCCCTTAAACAAAGGGTTATAAGAAGTTTAAGCAAAAAAGTTTTGACAAGAGAGATAGTTCTGATTACTATGTTCTGAACACTTCGCTTCAACTTAAAAACACCAAGCAGTGCTTCACCAAAAGAGACAGAGAAAGGTTAGGAACACAGACGGAGACAGGGAATGATCTTTTACAACAACGGTAACCAATTCACTTCTTTCCCACAGAAAGAAGACGAATTACTACATAAAACAGTGGAGAGTAAAGAGCCGAGACACTTTATTCAGAACTTATATCCTCACCCAACGTACTCGTCGGTGCACGGCACAAGTTCTGCATAAATCCCGTTCATTCGGGCCTCGTTTCTTTTCTCTCCGCTCTGCGACGAGGTTTATAAAGCCTTAAAACCACTTTATAAATTCCCTTCACAAAACGGTTGAGAACAAAATGCTAGTCCTTGATTTGATTCTAAAATAACTGATTCAAAACGTGTTTACCGCAAGGCAAACACAATCAAAAGACATTACATATTGCAATGCCTTTTCGATTCCAACCACTAACGTTTTGTAGAGGTCTAAACACTTGGTTCGCACTATAAATAATTTACCTTTGAAAGTAAATACCCTGATAGCGCATATGAACCCCGTAGGTACTTCGGTATAGTACCCAAGCAAGGCGAGAGTTTATGTAGGCTGGTAACCTATAGAATCTTAGGAGCGGCTCTAATTCACTTATATTAATAAGACCTGATTAATCCACCGCTCCTGATTCGTTTCTTTTCTTAAGAACAAAAGTTCCGAATTACGATTCATTTACGCAAAACACAAATTCAAAAATGAACAACTTCTAAATCGCACTTAGCGTCTTAGAAGTTTTTTTAGATTGACAAATTCAAAATTTATTTTTTTTGTTTTTTTAAATATTAAAGTGATATCTAAGCCTTAAAACAGACAACTTTAAGCATACAATTTTAAGTCATAAACAATTATTGTGTTCAAAAAAACTTGCGTTCCGGCTACTAAAATTAATGATAGTAAATGACTCTATAAAAGTGACTTAAATGAAAGCCCATTTACTTATCGCTGGCCTCGCACTCCCTATCACAAGTTTTGCCTTTAGTGATATTACTATTCGAGACCAAGTATACGACTCAACTACCTATTTAGAAGCGGTTGAAGTTTTTAAAGGCTATGACGACGGTTCATTTGGGCGCGATAAAACTATTAATCGAGCTGAAGCGCTTAAAACAATATTAACCGCGGCTGAATTAGAAATGCCAGAGAGCACCACGAATCGTTTCAGCGACGTGCCAGATGGAATTTGGTTTGCCCCTTACGTAAATTATTCTGCTTCAGAAGGCATTGTAAAAGGCGATGATACAACCGGTCTTTTTTCTCCTGGAAGAAACGTAAATAAAGCCGAGTACTTAAAAATGCTAATGCTTTCCTTTGATGTGGATCCTTCGCAATACCCGGTTATTACAGACGTAAAAATCAATGACGTAGAAGATGGCATTTGGTACGCGCCTTATTTTAAATTCGCGGTTAAGTTTAAAATCTTAAATGTAGATGGAGAAAATAACATCAATCCAGGCGAAGAGTTAAGTCGAGGCCAAGCCGCAGAAATTTTATTCTCTATGATTCGCCAAGGTAAAGGCTTAAAACCTCAAGTCTTACTTAACCTTTCAGAACTACACTTACTCAAAGCCGTTGAATTTATGGATATGGAGTCTGTAGCCACCGCCCAAATTTTGGTAGACGTAGCCAGTATGTTCTCCACCTATACGTTAGAAATGTTACCAGAAAATAACATTGTTCAATCGGCCGACCGAGTTATCGAAGCCATGAAATTATTAACCACCACTTTCTCCATGAGAGCAGAAGGAAATTACGATGCCGCTATTCAAACCGCTAAAGATGCTTGGGCCAAAGCGGATGAAAGCTTACAGCTTAATCCACAGAACAAACTATTAACGGATAAAATCAAAGAAATAGCGGCTGGTATCGCCGATAAAGCTCGAGCAGAGCAATCTTAGACCCCTTGAATCACCTCCCCAAATCTGTAAAAAAAACAAAAGAAAAACCCAGAACTCTCGTTCTGGGTTTTTCATTAAATTAAGTTCAAAGTCTCAGTTTATTTAACTTTGATATTGAATTTAACTGGTCCTAGGTAAACCGGATTAGCGTCCGTTCGAGTCGTTCCTTTTGAAGCGAATCGAAACGTAAGTGTGATGTATTCCCCAGGAGTAAAGGTTCCACCGGCGAAAGTTACGTCTGCATCATCTACCCAAGTATCAGCTGTTCCACTCACCAAGCCTGTTCCACCAGTAAGTGTTACAGCCGCTCCAGCGGTATCAAGCATTGATACGATGTCTAATCGATTATCTGAGGCAGTCGTTAGATCGGTTTTGTAATCAAGTTCAATTTCAGGATTTGTGTCAGAGAAACCAACAAAGTTTTCTGGAACCATCCATTGAAATACTAGATCGTAATCGTTTAAAGCATCCGTACGACGAGTCGTCCAAGCGTAGTAATTACGGTCAGTAGTTGCATCGTGATCTGAAACCATCGTTCCACTATTGTTCGTTCCATCAGCGGTTAGCGTAAAGTTAGAGAATTCTGGAACAACTGTGTAGAAAGTTTCAATTTCAGCCACATCGTCTCGAGTAATCGTTCCATCTAGAATTTTAGCGGAAGTTACAGCATCGTCTTGAATGGCGGCAGTGTCTACTGCATCATTCGCTAGTTCATCTGAAGTAATGGCATTATCGGCAACATCTGCGGCAGTAATAGTGTCTGCGGCAATTTTTGCTGAAGTTACGGCGTTGTCCGCAATAGCGGCAGTGTCGACTGCGTCATCCGCTAGTTCGGCTGAAGTAATCGCATCATCGGCAATATCTGCGGCAGTAATAGTGTCTGCGGCAATTTTTGCTGAAGTTACGGCGTTGTCGGCAATAGCGGCAGTATCTACTGCATCATCCGCTAGTTCTGAAGACGTTACAGAATTTGGAGCTAGATCATCAGCGGTAAGCGAGTTGTCGGTAATTTGAGCGGATCCAATTTCGAAACCCGTTAAATTAATATCTTCGGTAATAACCGTTCCATTTAAGATTTCAGCCGTGGTGACCGCTCCAGTTGCAATATCGCCTGCAAGAATTGTATCAGCGGCAATTTTTGCTGAAGTTACGGCATCATCTTGAATGGCTGCTGTATCAACAGCGTCATCGGCGAGCTCGGCAGAAGTAATAGCATTATCCGCAACGTCTCCTGCAACAATCGTGTCAGCAGCAATTTCAGTCGTCGTTACTGAATTAGCGGCTAATTGTAAGTCCCCTGTTTCGTCAATCGTGGCATCACCACTAATCGCTACATTAATCCATTCACTGTTCACTGCGTCGTATACCGTTACATCGGCATTCGCAAGACCAGTAAAGTTAGTGTCAGAAAGTCCAAAGAATGAACCTGCAGCAGCCGCTGCCCATTCAGGCGCTGTGGCTCCAGCATTAGTTGTTAAAACTTGTCCAGACGTTCCAATTCCAAGACGTAACCAATCGGTTCCATCAAAGTAAATGGTGTCTCCTGCGGTAGTACCAATCCCTAATTTGGTTCCATCAATCGCGTTGTTCGCAATATCAGCTGTCGCAATTGTTCCGTCTAGAATTTTCCCAGAAGTAACCGCGTCATCAGCTAGTTCTGCTGTATCAACGGCGTTAGCCGCGATTTCATCAGAATCTACTGAATCAGTTCCTAAATCAGCCGCTGTAATAGAGCCGTCAGTGATCACACCACCAGCTCCACCATTTACCGAACCATTGGCTAAATCACCCGCCAAAATCGTCGCATCTAAGATTTCAGCAGTTGTTACGGCTCCTGTTGCAATATCTGCCGCTACGATAGTATCAGCGGCAATTTTTGCAGAAGTTACAGCATCATCTTGAATGGCCGCAGTATCAACTGCGTCATCGGCTAATTCTGAGTCTGTAACTGCGTCTACAGCAATTTCATCTGTATCAACAGAATCAGTGCCTAAATCAGCCGCAGTAATAGATCCATCGGTAATCACACCGCCTGTTCCACCATTCACTGAGCCATTTGCTAGTTTTGCGGCGGTAACATTCGCGTCTAAAATAGCGGCGGTATCGACGGCATCATCTGCTAGTTCAGAGGCCGTTACCGCGTCTGCAGCAATTTCATCTGTATCAACAGAATCGGTGCCTAAATCAGCCGCAGTAATAGAACCATCGGTAATGACTCCGCCTGTTCCCCCATTTACTGAGCCACTAGCTAGATCACCCGCTAGAATTGTCGCGTCTAAAATTTCTGTCGTTGTTACGGCTCCCGTTGCAATTTCTGCAGCGGTAACTGAATCGGCGGCTAATTGTAAATCACCCGTTTCATCAATTGTGGCATCTCCACTAATCGCTACGTTAATCCATTCACTATTTACCGCGTCATAAACGGTTACATCCGCATTTGCTAAACCGGTAAAGTTTGTGTCAGTAAGACCAAAGAATGAACCCGGTGCTGCCGCAGCCCATTCAGGCGCTGTCGCTCCAGCGTTTGTGGTTAAAATTTGACCAGAAGTCCCAATTCCAAGACGTAACCAATCGGTTCCATCAAAGTAAATGGTGTCTCCAGCGGTGGTACCAATTCCTAATTTGGTTCCATCAATCGCGTTATTCGCAATATCAGCTGTCGCAATTGTGCCGTCTAGAATTTTTCCAGAGGTAACGGCGCTATCGGCAAGTTCTGCTGTGTCAACCGCGTTGGCCGCGATTTCGGCAGAATCTACTGAATCGGTTCCTAAATCATCAGCGGTAATCGTACCATCAACAATTTTTGCTGAAGTTACTGAATCATCGGCTAAATCTTCGGTTAGAATCGTTCCGTTTAAGATTTCGGCAGTGGTAATTGAACCAGTCCCTAAATCTTCAACAGAATTAAAGGCAAAAGTACCACTTCCAGGTGTAATCTCATTACAGATCATGACCGAAGCGGTCGTTGTATCGTAATAAGTGTAGGCTAAATTGGAAAGATCACAGGCGACTGGTGCCCCTGCATTTGAACCAATTCGGAAATTTTGAAGCTGATTCGCTTCAAGGTCTAATGACCCTGTTAAAATGAAGTAACCAAGTGAATCGTTATACGTTAACGCTTCACCAAGGTTAGCCCCGAAGATCAAACTTAGATCTACATTATCGGTTAGGTTCACCGTCCCATCCACATCGAGTGTATAAGTGTCGGCTTCTGCCCCATCATCCTCTGTAGTAAAGATGAGTCGTGCTTCTGCAGAGGGAGACAGAATTGCCGCTCCTAAAGTAATGGCTAGAAAACCACTTAGGAATGACTTAGCACGTCGTTGTGACAGCCGGTTAAACATATTGATCATTAAATTGTGTTACAGATAGATCAGAGCATTGTAACAAATATTGGCTTTAATTTCAACTCAAAAAACCGAGTTATTCCAGTTATAGACTCATTTTAACATAAATACAATAATTTTAAATAATTGCAAATAATGTATTAACTTAAACTCAGTATGGCTTAAATAAAAGTAAGTATTTACGAACTAATAATCACAATATTATCTAAAGCCGTGTCTCCAGCAAAATTCGCCCCTGATGTGTAGAAAAATCTAAGCCCCTCCACCGGGAACGGACTCAAATCAATAAATTGGTTTAAATACGCATCTCCCTGAGCGCCTTGTTGTTGGCCAGAAAGCGTGAAGCGGGTAGTCCAAACTCCATCGTAAAAAGTCTGTAGTTCAAGTACCCCTATATCGGCCCCAACCATATGGTAATCAAAACTAATAGACTCTGCATGCGCAAAATCCGTTGTTTGAATGCCGAACTGAACATTTGGAAAATTAGGGTTACTCGTTTCAGTGTAAATGTAGGTGGCTCCAGCCGAAGCACCATTCGGTCCCGTTCCGGCCGAACCGGTGCCTCCATTATTTCGGGTCCACGCTGCGGCTAGCCCCGAGCTCACCCAACTTCCAAAATTGGTCTCAAAACTTTCGGTATAGGTTCCAGCGGCTCCAGTACCAACTATTTGAAGGACTTCTAGTGAATCAATGCCATTGCCGGGCCAAGTTGTATTATCAGTCCCGTTGTTATCAATTACAATGTCGTAACTATTTTGGACCGCTACAGTTGTAATATTTAGGTCAATTTGGGTGGGGGAAACAACCGTGGTGGTATTAATAGTTCCAGGAAATCCGGGAATAGAAACGGTTGAATCAGGAATAAAACCAGTACCAGTAATCGTGATATCAAAGGTGCTGTTGGTTCCAATCACTGGAGGAGACACACTTTCAACAAAAGGCGTCGAAGATCCCGCTGAACCAGATGCCACCAATTGCACAACTGACAAGGAAGAACTATTGGGAATCATGGTCGCAACGCCTGTCGCACTTTCTCGATCAATCAGCACTTCAAAATAATCTCCCGCATTTAAATCTAAAATAGTTGAGAACGTTAAAGAAGTTTCATTTTGCCCACTGGCACTTCGTATATACCCTGGTTGGAAAGTTACAGGTAAAGTGGTGGTACCGTTAATCCGAAATTTAAGAATCCCGTTATACCTTTGCACCGTTGAAACGATATTTACAGAACCCGACACCAGATATTTAGCCGTTTTAGTAACTGCTACACGACTATTATTGGTGACGGTATCATGCAAAAATGTTGAATCTTCGAAATCTTCAATATTCCAAGGGACAATATTGTCGGTTGCGGCACTATTAATGTTAGTTGAGGAGCTATCACGGTAAAGAGCCGTCGCCAACGGCTGTGGTGTAGAACTTCCTCCACCGCTCCCTAATTCTACCCAGTCAGTACCATCACATACCAAAGGCTTACTTAAAACCGTATCGTAATAAACTCTCCCCGTCGACAGCGCATCGCAACTCGGTGCGCTGGGTAAATTTTCAAATCGAGTATTGATTAGTTGAGCCGACGCTAAATCTAAATCAGCACTCAATAAAAATCGACTATTGGTATCATCCCAACGTATGAACTCGGCTAAAGTAGTACCAAATTGAAGGGTGACGTCACCGCCAGAATCATCTTGGTCCAGCGTGAAGACATTTTCATTGGTTCCTAATCCAACGCTTCCAGGGGCTCCATCTGCGCCTGGAACCCCAGGGTCACCTTTTATACCTTCAAGCTTAATAATTGAGAAATAAATCTCATCTTGGGTTACATCGACAGTCGCATCACGTTGCAATTGCAACGAAATAAAATCCCCGGCACTTAAGTTCGCCAAAAAAGAAGCGGAAGTAGTTGAAAATTCACCTTGGTAATTTTTATTTACGGACTCAGATCCAGGCAAAACGGACGTATCATTTACCCTGACTCGTGCCCTAGCTTCATGTGTACCAGTAGCACTCCCACCAGCCGTGTAACCATAAATTATTTGGTACATGGCGGTAGCGCCAATATCGATACGATCCCGCAGAGTGTCATCATGATCCAACGTCGAAACATCATTTTCTAAATCTGTCGTATCTAAATCAACATCCCCGTACGTAGTGGGGAGCGTAAAAGATGTTGTGCGCCGTGCTTGAACTACAGGGAACTCAATCGTGGCATTTAACGCATTTTCAAACGGGTTCCAAATGCCAGCCCCATCACATGAATAAGTAAGCTTATCACTGGTGTTGTAATAAATTTGTCCTAGCTTACCAGCATCACAAATGGGCGCACTTACTAAATTTTCAATTCGAATATTTATTAACTCTTGGCTTTGCAAATCAAGCGAATCTGATAATGAAAATCGAGCATTTACACTATCCCACTGTAAGGTTTCACCCAGGGTGTTTCCAAACTGAAGGTCTATATCACCGCCCGTATCGTCACCATCAAGCGTTAATACATTGGCACTAAATGTCACATCTGTTTCGCCTTCAGGTACAAAATCATCTGCATAGCTTATAGAAGCTATGCTTAGAAAAATTAGAAAACCTGTACTTAAAGCCGTATAACGCACGCTGTCAGACTACATATTTAACCTTAATTTTCAATAGCTTCTAGCCAAAAAACCTTATTCTACTCGAATAATTTCAACATTCGCGTTCCAAATACTTGAATTTATACCACCAGCAGCGGCAGCCCATTGAAGTTGAACTGTTTTAGTTCCTGGGGTCGTTACATTTACGTAATAGGTGGTTGAAAAACCATATTTTTGATCTGTCCCGGTTCCCCCAAAAGCTCCAGCGGTATCTTTGGGTTCTTGACGATGCATTTCATTATTGTAAGCCGCCGCTAAATTTACCCCGTCAAATAAAAATCTTCCTAAAAAACCACTGGTAGCACTATCGTAATTCCAATTATAAGAAATATCTATTTTATAAATTCCAACCGGTAAAGCCGTAGTTGTGTCATTAATTTTGTTTTGAAAAGTCGTTGTGTTTTGAGTTGAAACAGCCGTACTTTGAAACAAATTGAACTCGGTGCCATAAACCGTCGTCATTTTACCAAAGGCTCCGTTATTGTTACTTAACTCCCATTGATTTGAGGTGGCATTGTAACGAATTTCTCCGTTCAAATCAGTCCCCTGTTCCGACACAATTGAGGTATTGGCTCCAGCACCAGCGTTATCAGCATCTAACGTTAAGGTGTTACCCGAATGTTCTAAATTACCACCTAAACGCAAATCATCACTTAAGCTAAAACGTCCGTTAGTATTATCCCAGGTGAGGAATTCATTCAAAGCCGCCCCAAACTGCAAACTAACGTCCCCGCCCGTATCATCTTGATCGAGAATAAAGGTTTCGGCGTCTGTCCCAGAACCCGCTCCACCGGGGGCATCGGCGCCTTTGGCGGCCAGTAGTTCCCAATAGGTGGGATTCGTTGGATCTTCATTACTGACGGTATTTAAAATACAAACATAACTCGAACCATTAAATTCAACCGCTTGGTTCACTAAATAATTTTGCGCCACCCAAGGACCTTCCCAAGTAATATCTCCATCGGCCCCATTGGTTCCATTTATTCCATTTGCTCCGGCCGCTCCGGTCAAACCGATATCGCCCTTGTCCCCTTTCACGCCTTCAATTTTTAAAATCGAAAAGAAAACATCGCCTTGTGTACTATCCGCCGCTGCATCTCTGGAAAGCTGAAGTGAAAGAAAATCTCCACTATTTAAAGAAACAATAAAACTAGAAGAAGTGGTTGAAAACTCACCTTGGTAATTTTTATTCTGGGAACCAGAACCATTTATTACGGTTGTGTCATTTAAACGCACTCTCCCAAAAGCTTGATGAGTGGCGGTTGCCGTTGCCCCAGGCGTGAAACTATAAATGACTTGATACAAACCGGTTTCGTTAATCAAAATTCTATCACGCACCGTATTATCATGATCAATAATCGTCGGGCTATTTTCAACGTCCGTCGTATCTAAAGTTATATCGGTGAAAGTGGTTGTAAGCGTGTAGGCAGTGGTTCTTCGCGCCTGTACTGCGGGAAATTCTACCGTGCTTCCCAGTGTATTTTCGAGGGGGTTGTACTGCGTTCCATTACACACATAAGAATTTAAATCTGTCGTATTAAAGTACATCCGCCCGACTTGAGTGCCATCACAAGCCACCGCCGGTGAAACCGCATTTTCCAGACGCGTATTATAAAGTTGATTTCCCCCCAAATTCAAATTGTCACTCAAGCTAAAACGAGCATTGCTGCTATCCCACTGCAAGCTTTCTGATAAGGCTTGCCCAAATTTTAATTCAATATCCCCCCCCGTATTGTCACCGTCTAGAGTTAAAACATTAGCACTAAAGGTTACATCATCTTCGCTTTCTGGCACAAAATCATCGGCAAAAACGACTAAACAGTAAATAAGGTTTACCCCTAGTAAGGCAAAGAAAGCCGAAATCCGACTCAATTTTTTCAACGCAAGTAACGCTGTTCTCATTTATTAAAAAGATCAACGCATTATATGCCTGATTTTATAAAAAAGCTAGCCTCAAAATTAGAATTTTTGGTTAATCGTATTTAACCCAAAAAGTTCCCATACACTCTGTCCAGCTTCCACTTTCAGTTTGAGCGTAAACTCCTACTACATCATTGGCCCCAAAAGCCACATTACAAGATGTATTTGCTACGCCACCAATGGTAGCGGGAATACTTAAATCACAAGCACTTGAAACATCGTTAACCCGAATTTCAGCACCGAGAGAGGTTCCGACCGATCCTGTACAAGTAGCCGCAAAACGTTGCACCGTCCCGCTACAACCCATCACACTTCCCCAAGGGGTTTGTCCGTTCCCCATTGACCAGGACTGATTTGAAGCCACCCCCCCTCGTTCCGCCCAAAACGCGGCACTGGCTCCACAATCACTGTTAATATTACCGTTTACCTGCAAATCACCATCAATTTGGGCGTTAAGAGTACTTGATGTGGTTACGCCATCTTCACTCCAACCGCCACCACTAACGCCATCAGCCCCCGCTGGGCCTTGTGGACCTTGTGGACCAATTAAACCTCCGCCGTTATCAAGTCGAATAATTTTCAACCTACAGCTATCAGGCACGGTTTGTAAATTTCCGTTTGAATCCCCAAACGCTTGAAATTTAAGCATATCTCCCGCTGAAAAATTTTGATAATGACTAATGTTTGCATTATCACGCCCATCTCCGACGGTTCGGTGGTAACTCACCGTTCTTGTGCCTGGAGTTTCGGTAAAACCACTACCGGTATTAATCATCATATAGTGAGTAATCAGGCTTCTGTCATCTGTCGTAACTTCAGCCGTACAATTATAATCTACCGAGTAATTACCAGCGGTGTTGATAGTTACCTCTGCGCTATCTGCTGCATGCATAAACTGTGCATCTTCCCTAATTTCGGTATCAAATGGGATATCAACTGGAGTTAAACCAATCGCGGTATTCCCCGCTGCATCATAGGCGTAAAATATTTGGTCACTCGCCGTACCCGGCTCAAGCGCAATAAAAGCACCCCCATCATTACTTACCTCCCAAACATTGTCAGTAGCGTTATAACGAATTTCGCCGTTGTTATCGGTTCCTTGTTCGGCCACGATTGATACGTTCGCTCCAGCCGCCGTATTATCGGCATCTAAAGTAAAAGTATTCCCTGCTTGCAACAAATCGCCACTCACATTCAAGTCGTCACTTAAATCAAATTCACTGTTTGCACTGTCCCAAGTGAGAGATTCTGACAAAGTCGCCCCAAAAACTAAACGAACGTCTCCACCAGTATTATCATTATCTAGGGTAAAAGTATTACTATCGGTGTTATCACCAGAGCCGCCAGGGTCTCCAGGATCTCCTTTATCGCCTTTTATTCCTTCAAGTTTTACGATGGAGAAAAAGATTTCGTCTTGGGTTGCATCTACCACGTTATTTCGAAACAACTGCAAACTAATAAAATCTCCGGCGGTTAAATAGGCTAAAAAAGAAGCCGAAGTGGTTGAAAACTCTCCTTGGTAATTTCGATTCACAGATTCTGACCCGGTTAAAACCGTCGTATCATTAACCCGCACCCGAGCCCGCGCTTCATGTGTACCGGTGGCCGTTCCTCCAGCGGTGTAGCCATAAATAATTTGGTACATCGCATCAGCACCAATATCAATTCGATCTCGCAATACGTCATCATGATCGAGCGTCGTTGCATCATTTTCTAAATCTGTCACATCCAAAGCAACGTCGGTGTAAGTGGTTGTTAAAGTAAAAGAAGTGGTTCTGCGTGCTTGAACCACCGGAAACTCAATCGTGTTATTAAGCGCATTTTCAAGCGGATTCCACACCCCCATTCCATCACAAGAATAAGTCAATTTATCAGTGGTATTATAGTACAATTGACCTAATTTCCCAGCATCACAAGTAGGGGCGCTGGCTAAGTTTTCAACCCGAATATTAATCAGTTCACGGCTTTGTAAATCTAAAGAATCTGATAATGAAAATCGAGCATTCGCACTGTCCCACTGTAAACTTTCCCCTAAGGTATTTCCAAACTGCAAATTTATATCACCGCCTGTATCATCTCCATCAAGCGTTAATACATTCGCACTAAAAGTTACGTCTTCCTCTCCTTCTGGCACGAAATCGTCCGCATAAGTTTCCCCCGAAAAAACTAATGTAAGTAGTATAAAGCTGAAGATTATTTTAAACATTATTGAAGTTCTTTACCCGTATAAGAAATTCTAAGTTGGTGAATATTGATATCGCCGGCATAAGTGTCAGCAGCAACTCCAGGGGTTCTCGCTAAATTCAGATTAATCATGTCATCCAAAGCTAAACTAGCCGCTGGAATATCTTCACTGAGTTCGTAAATATCAAGCTCGGTTGAAGCCGCAATGCTTGCGGCCCCTGTTACGGTATCAGCAAACGAACCCGATGTAACCGTTTCGCCAATCCCAAAAGCCGCATGCAAAAGTTCAAATTGAACATTCCCAGCGGTGTTATCTGATGGTGAATAGTAGACGTCCACATTGATATCCGTCCCCACTTGCCAATCTGATGGTACTGGCAATGAACATCTCATTTGACTGTTATTATTGCCGTCAAACCGAATCACTGGCGCGTTTCCTCCCGCCACAGTCCCTGCGGTAGCCGACCCACGAATACAACCAAAAATATCAATAAATTGGTATTTAGTAGCGGTGCTATTATTCCAAACTGGAGCCGTAGCCCCTGGGTTCACTTGTAAGACTTGGTTTGCGGTGCCAAGAGCTAAACGCGCCCAATCAGTTCCGTTATAAAACATTAAGTCCCCTGTTGTGTCGCCCCCTAAGGCAATATCCGTTCCATCAACCGAATTATCTTGAATCGTAAATGCACCGGTATTAGAAAGACTTAAATCGCCAGAAGCCGTTACGGCTGTGGCTAAGTTAGAGGCGTTACCCACAAAAATATTCGCCGAAGTTAGGGCTAAATCATTCGTAAAATCAGCTAGAGTAATATCGGTGTTGTTTAGATCGGCAAAAGTGATCGTTCCATTGGCAATATCACCGGTGACAATCGTTGAATCTAAAATTTTTGCACTCGTTACGGCATTATCTTGAATTTCTCCGGTAGCGATATCCGTGCCTAAATTGTTACTAAAAGTAGTACCTGTTAAAGTTAAACCCGTTCCCGCTGTATAAGTCGTATTCGTGTCTGTAGTAATAAATCCCGCATCATTGGTGAAGTCATTTAAAGTTACTTGAGTGTAATTTATTTCGGAATCTCCAACAGCATTGGTATCAATTGCATTTGCATTCACGGCTCCAAAAGCAATTTTTGCTGAGGTAACGGCATTACTCGCTAACTTATTAGCCGTCACGTTTCCATCATTAATTTTAACGGTCGTCACGGCATTGTTTGCCAATTCATTGGTGCCAACCGAACCATCCACAATCTCAGCCGAATCTACCGATCCAAACGCCAAATCATCTGCCGTAATTGAGGAATCTTGAATAATTCCCCCCGTCCCTCCCGTTACCGAACCGTTAGCCATTTTAGCATTGGTCACCGACCCAGCGGCCAGCTCATTGCTCCCCACCGAACCGTCCACAATGGCCGAAGATCCAACTGAGCCAAAGGCTAAATCATCAGCCACAATAGTCCCATTCGCAATTTTCACAGAGGTAACAGCGCTATTATTTATTTTGCTCGTCGTAACCGCATTATCTTGAATTTTAGAACTAATAATTGCGTTGGTCGCAATATCCTCCGCAAGAATGGTACTGTTGGTAATTTCACTACTTTCAATTGCCGTGCCCAAATCATTACTGAATGTTGTGCCGGTTAACGTTAACCCTGCCCCTGCCGAATAGCTGGTTCCACCAGCATCTGGTGCACAAACCCACGCGGATCCGTTCCATTTTGCAACTTCCCCTGATGCACAACTTAAAGCATCAAGTGTATCTGAATCAATGGTAATAAACCCCGCATCATTGGTGAAGTCATTTAAAGTTACATTGGTAAAATCAATTTCTGAGTCACTAACAGAATCATCCGCTAAATCTGCCGCCGTTAGGGTCGCGTCTAAAATTTTTGCTGAAGTAATTGCGTCATCAGCAATGTCCGCTGTATCAACCGTTCCATCCGTAATTTGCGCCCCGGTGATATTTTCATTATCTAAATATTCAAAGACCGCTCCGTCGCAAACAAAGGTTCGGTTAAGGGTGGTATTAAAATACATTCGCCCAATTGAGCCAGCATCACAAATTGGCGCACTTGCAAGCAGTTCAATTTTGAAATTTTGCAGCTCCAGTAAACTTAAATCTAAATTTCGGTTTAACACAAAACCGTCTTCAACCACGTTGTAGCGCAATTGAGCCCCAGAAGAACTGCCGAAGTTTAAATCGACAAAGTCATCTGATGAATCGCCTTTGTTCAAGTAAAACACCGGGCTCTCCACTCCGTCTTTTTCAGTACTAAATACCAAAGCGGCCTCTGCAGAGGGGCTGCAGAAGGTGCTGAAGGCCAGGGCCATCAGCATCAAAACGCAATTTCGCTTAATAAATATATACATAGGTATCAAAAGATTTTAGCTTATCTAGATAAACACCACAACTATAATAACTTGCCAAACACCTATATTATATTTAAGTAAAAAACCCCAAACGAGTTTCGCTGGGGTTTAAATAGAAAAGTAAATACCTATGGTGCTACTGAGAAACGTAATTTATTTTAATATTTCCAACTTTAGCCGATTGAGCGTCTTTTGAGAACATTTTAATTTTAATTTTTATCGTATCACCAGCGGTCCAAGTGGTGGTTCCGTCGAATGTAAAAGTGCCGTTTGACCAAGTATTTGAATTAAGACCAATACCCGCTCCTGAAATTTCGTCATCACCGTCATTATTTCGTTCAACCGTTAAATCAACTTTAGCATCGGCTACCGTTCCTTCCGTTAAATAATCTAAGTTAAGCGCTGGCGTTTGAAAGCTATCAAAACCTTCTGGTACGGTAAATTGAACCACGATGCCATAGTCCTGTAAAACCGCTTGCCCAGAGAACCATCGTAAAATAGTGCCGACAATTCCACTGGCTAATGTTTCTTCTTCTTCAAACATCGAACCAGTGTTATTCGTGCCATCGGCTTCAAAAATTGAGCTTGGGTAGCGAGGGCTTAAAACGTGACTGACATTAAAGAATCCCCCTGCGCCTGAAGGCGCACAAACCCAGGCCGTTCCATTCCATTGAGCGACTTCACCATTAGCACAACTTAAATCACGCAACGTATCATCATCGGTCGTTACGTACCCCGCGTCATTGGTAAAGTCAGACACCGTAATATCAGTTAAATTTAAATCTGCCGCAGTAATCGTGCCGTCGGTAATTTCCCCCGTTTCAATACTGGTACTAAAATCATTGGTAAAATTAGACCCGGTGAGGGTAATTCCGTCTGAGGCTGTATAGGCTGTACCACCCGCATCAGGTGCACAAACCCAGGCCGTTCCGTTCCATTTAATAATCTCACCGCTAGCACATGAAATATCGGCTAAGGTATCTGTATTATCTAAATAGTCTGAAAGATCGACTGTGGTAGCATCACTGCTTAATGAAAGCGTGTTGCCTGTTCGGCTTAAGTCTTGAATCTCATTTGTAACGCTGCCATCCACTTCAGTGGTTAAATAGCCCGCATCGTTGGTAAAATCACTGACGGTAACATCGGTTAAATCAAGGTCTTCGGCTTTTACCGTTCCGTTTTCAATTTCTGTTGAATTAATCGTCGTTCCTAAAGTTGATGAAAGGGTATCATCGGTTAAAACAATCCCCGTGCCCGCTACTAAATTTGTGTTGTCGCTCACATCAACCGTGCTGAGGTAACCGGCGTCGTTGGTAAAGTCACTCACCGTAATATCGGTTAGGTTTAAATCAGCGGCAGTAATCGTGCCGTCGGTAATTTCTGAACCTTCAATCGTGTCGCCTAAATTAATCGAGATTTGATCACCCGTTAAAGTCGCCCCAACCCCCGCCGTAAGATTCGTGTTATCACTAATATCAACGGTGGTTAAGAACCCAACGTCGTTAGTGAAATCGGCTAAGGTTACGTTCCCAAAATCGAGTTCATCTTCCCCAACGCTGTTATTGGCAAGCGTAAAAACACCCGTGTTACTAATGGTTGCATCACCAGAAAGTGTTACTTCTGTAGCAATATTAGAAGCATTCCCCACAAATATTCGGTTATTGGTTAACACCAAATCGTTTGTGAAATCAGCCAAAGTTACATCAGTAAAATCCAAGTCTTCATCTTGAACATTTAAATCTGGCAAAACTGAATCTGGTAAGCGACCGGTAAAATCTAAGTACGGAATATTACCGCTGCCAAAACCAAGGTCTCGGTAGTCCAATTTATTAGCATTAAACGCGAATGGAACCGAAGCAATGACTTTTCTGTCATCGGTATCGCTGGCTAAATTAATATCCACAAATTCATAAGCGGTGTCTGGGTCGACTGAATTCTTAACCTCTACTTGAAGGAACAAATTGTCTCGGTCAAACATGCCCGCAATAAATGGTGTTACCTCACTTAAAAGTAGTGAAAATGAACCATCATCAAGCGTCGTTGTACTTTGCGCTTCCATCCAGCCTAAATAGTCGGGTGCGGCCGCATTAATGGTTCCACCAACTACATCCGTGGCTTCGTAGTCACCATTATCCCAAAAGCTAAATCGGAAAGTATAGTCTCCTGCCGCAGGAGCGCCTAAATCATCTAGTAACTCCCCTTCATAAATAAGAATTTGAGGCGTGGTAGTACTTTGTGCTTGTGTTACAGCCGTTGAGCTGAGAAGGAGCACTGACATTAGGCCGATTGATTTGAGGAATTTTTTCATGTTTTTTACAAAGTCTTTGAAGTGGTGTTTTTTGAAGTGTGTGAGCATATAGTGCAGAATGATAAGTTGTATGATCGCATTAATTAGCAGCAGTAGAAGAATGAGCAACCACCACCAGATAGATATCTCGCAAGTTCTGTCCTCACAGGTTGGGCAATCCACATAATCTAATTGAGTGGCGTTTACGATTTCTGACCGATCTTTAATTAGGCTTGGAGCGGCACCGTATAATCTTTCATATTTAGAAGGACTCACCGCCCAGGTACTTAAGTCGGAATAATCAATTTCACCTTTATATGGGGAGTTAAACTGAGAACCAAAATCCAGTACTAACTGACCTTGTGGTTTCGGGGCCGCGCCCAATAAAATGTCTTCAGCGGTTAAATTTTCTGAGATGTAAGGGGTTTCGTTTTTTGAAATACCAGGGTCCTCATCTTTTACATCTTCGGGTAAAATTGGATCCTCAACGGTTGAAGAATCTCCTTCAGCATCCGCAGAATTATCGATTATTAAATCCTCTTCTGATTCAGTATTCACGAGTTCCACTGTGTCAGGATTCGGAGGAAAGTAATCAAATCTATCTCTTGGATCTTCTGGAGCCGAAGCAAGGAATGGTTCATCCGCTTCATCTCTGTCTCGCACGAGCTCGTCATACTTACGTTGTAAATACCAATTTGAAGAATAAGACGTACTGTTATCAAACTGTTGTCCGCCATTACCGCCTCCATTATTGTTTCCATTTTCAACAACCGGTGGCGTTACAGGATCAACTGGTGTTGGGGGTTGAGCTGGCACTACTAAATCGGCCGATCGAATTGTCAGTTTTGGTTGAATCAACATATCTGCACTAACCCGAAAATTAGCCGACTCAGCAAAAGGCTTACTCTTCATTACGCTCAGCGTATCCGCGTTTCTAATTTCAAAAGCCTTAACTTCCCCATACGGGACTATACTGGCGATCGAAATAACCGCGAAAGCTGAAGCCAGCGTTAGGCGCTTAAAGATAGAATTTCTCCGATTCAAGTAATTTGACATCAGACCATTTTACCATTCTTTTATCTAAAAATCAAATATAAGAATAACAAAAACATATCTCGTCAAGCCCCTGTATTTTTAGGCTATGCTAGTAAACAAACGCAAACTCAGATTCATTTACTTCGACAAAACTCTTCGTGTCGGCTTCTGGTAAATTTTGAATTAATTCGTTGCTTTCTAAAGCGTATAAACTGTTTGGAATTGCCAAACTAATATCAATCGCTTCAATTTCTTTATACAAGGCTAACTGTTGTCCTTTCAAGATTTCCATATCAAACCCTTGGGTCGCTAAACCATTGAGCATTACTAAATAAGTTACCGCTAACATCACACTTGAAACAATAATCCCTACTTTAAAATACTGCCAGTGCAGGGTTATTTTCAAACCTGTAAGTTCAGGAGCGTGGGAGTGAGCTGGATCAAAAAAAGTTACGTTCATATTTTTATATTTTTTCAGCGATACGAAATTTAACCGATCTTGAACGAGGATTGCGTTCAATTTCAGCCTGGCTCGCGCTTATAGGTTTTTTAGTAATCAGACTTATTTCAGCTGGTTCTACGGTTTCATGAAGTGAAAATTTGGTCGCCTCTGTTTTAGGTCTACTACGGTGTTGAAATTGCTGTTTCACCACTCTATCTTCAAGCGAGTGATAACTCATCACGCCAATTCGATCCCCTGATTCCATCAAATCAAAGCTTTTGTCTAAAGCGAGTGACAAATGGTGTAACTCTTGGTTTGTCGCCATTCTAAAGGCTTGAAAAACACGCGTAAGGGCTTTTTTCCGGTCACGCGGGTGCACCGATTTTTCTATAATTTCTTTTAATTCACTGGTTCTGGTCAGCGGTTTTTCTTCACGGGCCGCCACAATTTTTAGCGCTATGCGGTGGGCAGATGGCTCTTCACCAAAATCACGCATAATTTTTGTTAACCCCCCAACCGATTCTTCGTTTAATATTTTTTCACAATTGTGTTCCTGATTCGTACTAAAGGCCATATGAAGCGGGCCATCCGCTTGATGAGAGAAACCTTTGGTTTCATCATCTAAATGATTCGAACAAACTCCTAAATCAAGCAAGATGCACGTTGGACGCGGCAAAGGGTGCGCTTTATTAACGGCATCAATTTCTGAGAAATTAGCTTCAACCCCCACAAAACGTTCTTTGTAAGGCGCTAAAAACTCGCGCGCCGCGTTTAAATGTTGGCCGTCCAAATCGGTACCGACGTACAATTTTATATTAGGAAAAGACTTTAAAATTAAGTCCGCGTGACCGCCTAAACCTAAAGTTCCATCAAAAACTGAAGCCGCCTCTGAATGTAAGAGGGACTCAAGCACTTCATTTTGAAGTACAGAATCATGTTTAAGTGTTTGGTGTTGCATTAATCGTGAACAATATTTGGTATGATGTGCAAAACTTGTGCACACCTCGTGGATAACTTTTTTTGAGACTAAGCCAGTGATAGACTCAAGCAGCTGTATATTGAGCTAAATATAGAACAATAAATTTGTTTATACAACGTTTTTTCATAGTTTATGATTGATCTAATTGGAATCCTGTTTTATTTTTTTGTTCGTTAAGAATAATTTTATTGTTCTTCACATTTTATCCACATTTTACGCCACTTAATGGAATATTTTTACACTTATCTTTGGTCTATCACACCAGTGGTAGAACTGCGTGGCGCCATTCCTATCGGATACTTGCATTACGATTTGGGTATAATTACGGCGACATTGATTGGAATCTTAGGGGGCATCACCATTGTGATCTTTTGTTTACTCACCCTGCCGCTTCTTTTTAAAGCTTTAGAATACGTGCCGGTTTTAAACACCCTTAAAGAGGCTGTTCTAGAAAAGACACGCACCAAACATTCCGAAAAAATGCTCCTCTGGGGCGAGTTCTTCCTCGTAGTCCTAGTCGCCATCCCCTTACCTGGTAGCGGCGCGTTTACAGGCAGTTTAGTGGCTTATTTATTTGGAATCCCAGCCAGAACCGCCTTTTTACTTATTAGTTTAGGAACGATTATGAGCGGCATTATCGTGGCTGCCTTAACCGTTTCAGGCCAAGGCCTATGGGGATTAATCACTGGGATTCTCTAAATCTATCGAATTCTTTTAGGCTTATTTGGCACTGTGTAATCCCAGATTTCAGACGGAGAAATAGAATCATCTAACACAGGTGATTCTGAAAAAATCAGAATCTCACTCCCCCACTCCCCCACTATCTTGGAAGGATCGTAGATATTACTTTGACCTGATAAATTGGCTGAGGTAGCCGTTACAGGGTAATTAATGGCGCTTGCTACTGCTGGCCTGGTTGCGATTCTAAAACCAACCGCATGGTCTGGCCAGAAAGGTGATTTAGGTAAACTCTCTTTCGGTTTTAAGATAACGGTTCGAGGGGAGGCTGTAAAAAATTTTTCGGTCAAAATTTCTGGTACTTCCGCATACTCGTTTAACATCTGCCAATCTTTTACCATTAAGCTGGTAAACTTGGTGACGGGCCTTTTTTTAATTTCGTAAAGTCGGTCGAGCATTTCTTCATCGTCAGCCCTAACACCAAGCCCATAACTGGTATCGGTGGGATAGGCGACAATTTTTCCATTAGCAAACATGCCCCTAGACTAGCAAAATTGATTTGACCCCCCAAGCAATTTTTTTAAGATCATCGAGCTTTGGAAAACAAAGCGAATGAGCGCGTGTCGTATAATGGCTATTATCCCGGCCTTCCAAGCCGATGACGTGGGTTCGATTCCCACCACGCGCTCCAAAGAAAGTCTGTTACTCCCGAAGGGGGTGCCAGACTTTTTTTTTGATTTCACGTCCGTGAAATCACATCGAACCCATGGGTTCGCAAATTTCTCCAAGAGCCACAAGCGATTGGTTAGAAATTGCCTCTGTTCAAACTTTGTTTGATAAAGAGTTTCCCACCACGCGCTCCTCTAATTAAACAAGAGTCACGACAACTTTTCCAAAAATGCTCAAAAATAAAATGAGTATACATAAGAAAAGAAATACACGACCACTCTTAGTGTTAATGAAGTTAGGAAAAAATGATATTCCAAGTGGCAAGACTAAGAGCAACACAGCCAAGGTAGAAAAAGGGAGCAAGTATTCAGAATCTAACAATACCTGTTTTATGTTTGGCAATAGCTCATCCTTAGAAATCCGACCACTATAGAAAAGCCACGCAATAATTAATGCCCAAAGAGTCGTGTAAATATAAAGACTTGATTTAACAGTAAAGTCTATACTCTTTTGGGCTATTACACCTTTTTTGTAGAGATATTCCGCCCAGGTTATCAAAGTTTTTTTTATTCTATTTAGGTTACGGCTTATTTTTCCTTTCATGTATCCATAAATACTGGTTAGATCAAAATAATCCAGTAAGCCTGAATCTCAGCGCCTGTGATGGCAGTCATCGTTTGTAGGCTGTGTACAGTGCGTGGCGCTCGAGGCTGCCCCGAGCCCCCTTTCTAAGTAAAGGTTAAAATTCAATTGGTTCAACCGTCTCAAATTTAAAATCATCTGTTTGTTTATTGATTATATGAATCAAGGCCTCACCAATATGAAATCCTAAATTCACAGGCACAGCATTTCCAACTTGTTTGTACTGAGAATTCACAGAACCATGAAACGCCCAATCATCAGGAAAAGTTTGTATTCTAGCAGATTCTCTAATAGTTAGAGGGCGAGTCTCTTCTGGATGACAACGCTCAGTTTGTTTTTGTGCAGGGCTACAAAGAATCGTTAAACTTGGTTCATTCCAGCTAAGTCTCCTAGCCATACCAGTTTTCCCTCCACCTAAATAAAAACTTTTCCCCATATATTCTTTCTGAATATCAATTGGTAAATCCTTCCAGTATCCACCAGGTGGTACTAGCTTTAAGATTTTATGCTTCTTTTCATTGTAAGCCTGCCCTTCAGACTTTGGCACATTTTCTAAAGCTTCTTTTAAAGACACTGTGTAATTTTTCTCCTTAGGATATAACATTTTAAGGTCTAGGTCTTTTCTAATTGCCATAATTATAAGACGCTCACGTTTTTGCGGGACATCTAAATACTGTGATTTCATTAATTTAAACGAAACTTTATATCCAATTTCATCAAGTACAGATAACATGGTGTCTAATGTCTTTCCCCCATCGTGGCTAATTAATCCTTTAACATTTTCACCAATAGCTACCTTCGGCGAAACCTCTTTTACACAACGCGCGAACTCAAAAAATAAAGTACCGCGTGTATCGTCAAATCCTAATTTTTTACCCGCGAAGGAAAAAGCTTGGCAGGGGAATCCAGCCTCAACTACATCAACTTTATTCTTATATTTTTTGAAACATAGCTTTGAGACATCTTCATTCAACACATCAACACTTTTAAAGTTATTTTTAAGTGTTTGGGATGCATCCTTATCAATTTCTACTAACAATTTATGCTTAAGACCTGCGTTTTTAAATCCAAGAGCAGTCCCGCCAGCCCCAGAAAAAAGGTCTATTACTTGTATATCATGCGACTTATTGTTTTTTAGAATCTTATAATTATTTTCATTACAACTAATTCCGCTCAACTTTGATTGAATTCTAGAAACTTCCTCAGTATCAAAAATACGGTAGTTATTTTCGTTACGCTTACCTTTTATCAAACCCTGTTTTTCCCACCGCCTGACACTGTCAGCACTAATATTTAGAGCCTTACATACGTCATTAACAGTCATAAAAACAGCGTCGCCTTGGGTTTTCACTTTCATAATAATTAATTAAGCGAAATCAATCTAATTATAACCATTGCATAATGCAAGGGTTACTCTTAATGTTAACTTAACAAACCCGACTCTTCAATTTCTTTAGCGAGTTTTGTTGCTCCGTCTAACAATAGAGTTTCAGTTTCTAAATCAAATATCATTTGATTAAGACTCACTATTAACTTCGGATAAAATAGCTCAAACCCAGTTAACCGATGCCACAAATCTTGACCGACTAGAACTGGATAAGTTTCATTAATTATTTTATAGTGCTGACTTAACTGTACTTCCTCTGCATATAAAACACCAAGAACCAAGTCAGAGTTATTTAGATCAATAACATTAGTTCGTGCTAAATTTGCGACTGCATTAAACTTTTGAATCAATGGTGCTACATCTTCTGAATTTATAGTATTAGGTCCAGCTTTTAACTGACACCATTTCTTTCTTCCATCTATTTTATCAATAAATTCAACATCCATCCCTTTTATCAAAGATCCACTTGCTAAGCCTAAAGCCACAATCATATTTTGGCTTTGTGTTCCAAAAGAAGTATTAATCGATGTTCCTAGAACTCTTGGATAATAATAGAGCCTTTGCGACCCCTAAAGGGCTAAAGTCATTTTGTAATATCTTTGCTAAATATTTAACAACAATCGGGTTAACATTGTAAGATTTTAGTTTCGTGTTTTTACCAGCTGAAGAACTCAAATGTTTTTCAAAAATAACCTTCTTAAGGTGCTCTGTAACTTTCAAAATTAGTTGATCTTCTGTCATATGTTATTGTGTTTTTTACTTATCTAACAATAACTCTTTTAAAACATTTTCATACAAATTAAATTCTATTCCGTAACAATTTCCCATAAGTAGCCCCATAAAAAATTTCTTAAGCCCCTAAGGGTTTGAGAAATTTTTTATTTAGCACGAAGTGCTGTGGTGGGAATTGAACCCGGGTTCGATACAAGGAAGCCTATAAAAACAAGCGCCGCAGGCATTTGTTTTTTAGGCGACGCCGTCACGATAAAAGCAGGGTGAAACGAATGGAATATTCCCAATACTCTCTTAAAAAAAGCCCTATCAATTTGATAAGGCTTTATGGTTTAGAATCTCAATCACAAACTAGTAGTTGTACATTGGAGTTGGAATTTCGTAAGGACGGTAGACATACCCGTCACTCACACGCACCGTAGTAGTAGTTCTAGCCGTTTTTCCTGCTCGGTTTTTAACGGTAATAGAAACCGTGTAAGTTCCCGCTTGGTTGTATTGGTGTGTAAAAGTTGAGTTTTGTACAAAACCGCTTTCAGGCGCCATCATTGATCGAGATTGAGAAGCATAATTTCGATCCCCGTAATCAATTTGATACATCAAGTCTTGATTGTTTGGATCTGAAGCTTGAACTCTCCAGGTTCCGGTTTGGCCGGTGGTTAGTGTTGTTGGGCCACTGATACCATGTACAACTGGCACCGCATTATTATATCGGCGTTCGGTTACTTTAACGGTAAGCACTTTTGTCGTGCTGCCCCCAACACTCGTAGCCGTTACCCGAACCTGATAAGTCCCCGGTAAATTGTACACATGTTGAAAGCTTCGGCTTGATCCCCAACCGCGATAATCGTTTACATCATTATTTTGGGCGTAAACTAGATCGCCCCAATTGATACTGAATTCTACTGGGCGATCGGTTGGATCTGTAGCTACGACCTTAAAGTTTCCGGTTTCCCCAACTTCTAAAGTACTTGGTCCTGTGAAAGATGAAATCGTGGGCGCGCCATAATTACCGTTTTGAACTCGAACCGTTTTAGTAGAAACCGCTTGTTGACCATTTTGGTCGCTTACCGTTACACGAACAGTATACGTTCCAGCTTGCGAATATTGATGTGTGAAAGTCGTTGTTTGCGAAGGTCTAATTTGAGACATTTGTCGCACACCATATAAATTTTCGCCCCAATCAATTGAGTAGCTTAATTGACTATTATACCCGCCTCGAGCTTGAACCGTCCAAGTTCCGGTTTGATTAACATTAAGGCTTGAAGGCCCATCAAAACCAGTAATTACAGGCCGTCCTCCTGGATTTGGCGTTTCGCTACATTGGCCTTCATAAAGAAATCGAGCTCCCGCTAAACCAAGGTGACATCGGCTTGAGTAGGTGACTAAACGATCTCCGCCTAAGCTTCCACAGACAGGATCGTAAATCGCTGGGCAATAAGCCGAATCGTCTTGTGTTCTATCACAGAAAAAGTGAGTTAAACATTGCGTACCCGCATTGTATTGAGCTTCCCAAACGCCGTTACATTGACTGTCTGGTGGACGATTAACCACAGGACAAAAACTTCCGCCTTGGCACTGCCAATCTATCGTACATCCATAAGTATTAGTAATCGGTTCAAATCGCCCGCCTTGGCAAGTACTTGGGTTTGGGCGAGGCGCTGGATTACATTGGGTAGCAAAGGTATTAGCTTGAAGATTTCTGCCAAAATATTCAGTGTAACCTCCCCCTGTATTGCCATAAGTATTATTATAGCCGCCATTGTTGTTATAACTGTTATTGTAAGAGTTATAATTGTTGTTTGAGTAAGTCCCATTCGCGGCGTAGTAAGCGGTCAAACCACCACCTGTGCTGTTTCCATATCCATTGTTACCTGAAAAAGTGTTATACCCTCCAATACCGACACTGCTTGGATTTTGAGCATAATTCTGATTGTAATTTGAATTGTAATTATAGTTATTGGTGTAGCCGCTACTGCCTACGTAACCATTATTAATGGGTTGATTGTAGTTAGAGCCTCCTCCAAATTGGCTTTGGTACCAGGCCGTGTAACCACCAGCCGCATTAGCTATACTAAAGAGTGATAAAGCTCCCAACGCGACAGCCGACAAAGATAATTTTTTCATAATGATGAAATACTTTATTAATTTATAACGAGTTAATAATTATTGAGTGACTCTGTTATGTTTAATTTATAAACTCCTATACATAGTTTGTCAAAGCCTTTTAATATCAAGTTCCAATATGTCAAGCTTTCAAGTTTTTTCTCTCTTCTAACTATTTGGTCATAAGCTATTTTTATTCTACAATAATTCAGAAATTAATCGCCCGTATTACTCATGACCAATCTGCCCCTAAACCTAGTTCCTAGTTTCACAAAAGCTTGTCGTCGTAGCATTCTTAAAATGCTTCACACTTCACAATCGGGTCATCCGGGGGGAAGTTTAAGCGCGTTAGACTTTTTAGCCGTTCTTTATACTCAAAGACTTGGTTCTACTCATGAAACCGTCGTTGTTTCCAATGGGCACATTTCTCCTGGGGTATACAGTGTGCTCGCAGAAATGGGGGCGATCGACCAACAAGCGGTGAATTCAACTTTCAGACAAATTGGTTCTATTTACGAAGGTCACGTTACGCGTCACGTAGCGGGAGTACATTTTGGTACAGGTCCACTGGGGGTTGGAGTTTCAGCGGCCTCTGGCTTTGCTAAAGCCGAAAAATTAAAAAATTCAGGCAAAAAGGTTTTTGCCGTCATGGGTGATGGCGAAGCGCAAGAAGGCCAAGTGCACGAAATGGCTTTGTTTGCGGCGAAAGAAAAATTGAATAATTTTACCGTTTTTTGTGATTATAACCGTGTTCAATTAACCGATAGTTTGGCGGATACGATGCCCGTTGACGTAGCCGCTATTTTTGCGGCTTGCGGTTGGGACGTTTTAGAAATTGATGGTCATGATCACGAAGCTTTGCTAACGGCGATTAATCATGAATCGGATAAACCAGTGATGATTGTTGGGCAAACTATTATGGGCTACGGTGTGCCAATGATGGAAAGCGCGGGTCGAAACGATAAAGCCGATTGGCATGGAAAAGCTCCTAGTAGAGACGATATTAAAGCTCAGTTAGAAACCCCTGAACTGACCCTCAGTGCTGAAGAAGAAGCTCAACTGGATAACTTTAGAAAAGACGTAAAATTTAATCCGGGAAAAAATAGTTTCACGACCACTGGGACGCCTTTAAACGAGGTTTCAGCTGGTGAAGCCATAGTTTATGATCAAGACACTTTAACCGATTGCCGAAGTGCCTACGGGAAAGCATTACTTTCACTCGCTCAAGCCAATGAAACCGTGTTAGCTGGAACGGCTGATTTAGGGGGTTCTGTGATGACAAAATTTGTAAAATCGGAACTGCCTGACCAACACATTGAGTTTGGTATTTGTGAACAAAACATGGTGAGTGTAGCTGGGGGTTTATCTTTCTCTGGTTTCACGCCGTTTGTTTCAACTTTTGGCGCCTTTATGAGTTCTCGCGCGAAAGACCAAGCGCGCGTAAATGACATTAACCAAACCAATGTTAAAATGGTTTCCACCCATTGTGGTTTGAGTGTGGGCGAAGATGGTCCAACCCATCAAGCGATTGATGATATGGGAAGTTTCCTCGGAATGTTTAACACCATGGTGGCCGAACCCGCAGATCCAAACCAATGTGATCGAATTATTCGTTATATGGCGACGCATTATGGAAATTGTTACGTTCGCATGGGACGACACAAACTACCGGTTTTAACCAAAGCTGATGGTTCAATTTTATTCGATAAAGACTACCAATATTCATACGGACGTACCGATATTTTACGCGAAGGTTCGGCCTTAACCATAGTGGCTTCTGGCCCCATGGTCATTGAAGCGCAAAAAGCCGTAGAAGCCGCTGGTATTGACGCTGAAATTTTAATTGCCTCAAGCCCAAAACAATTTGATGACGGCCTTAAAAAGTCTCTCGAAAAAACCGGGAAAGTCATGGTGATTGAAGATCATAATGCTAAAAGCGGTTTTGCCTCACAGGTAACCCTATACGCGGCCCAAAACAATATTACGCTCCATAAATTTAAATCAATTGCTGTTGGTGAATATCAACTTTCTGGTTCACCAGCAGAACTATATGACTCAGCGGGAATTGGATCAAAAGCAATTGAGATGGCTTTAAGCTCTTTCTGAGATTAAATTACGATAAACTCACCCTACTCAGCGGCTAAATCAGCCGCTGAGTGATGTTCATATTTAAGAATACTTTCTTCGATTGGTTTCGCTCCTCGCTTTTTAGGTCTGAATTTAACAATCACTTCCAACATGGCGGCTATTTCTAACAATTCAGCGGGTTCGGTTTGAACCCACGACACTAACGCCTGGTAAGACGCTTCTTCTAAATGATCATGGTTCGGAGATGGAACCTCAATTACGATAGTTAAACAAGGCTTAAGGTAATCACTGTAATTTTCGATTGGTAAAGGTGTCGGTGCTGAAGCGGATAAATTTTTAGATTGTTTAAAAGTTAACAGGGGCATACTGAGGCTTTGCTCTTTATCCCAGAAGGCACGAGCCGCTTCTAACAAGCTTTTCTGCAAACGTTGGCTCTCTTTTTTAGGAATTTTTACTTTATCGCATTCGCTTAAGAATTTTTGAATCGCCGACTGTTTAAGAGTCTCCTTTCTTTTTTGCGCGGCCTTGATTCTGCCATCTTCAACGAGGTCTCTAGCGTCTCTAATTTTGGCTTGTTCAGGTGTTTCCACTAAAGGTTGGGGTCCTAATATATTTCCCCTAGGCGCTAAATCTTGATTCACTTTTGGCTGACCAACCGGCTTTGATTTGACTCGACGGGGGGCTCGTGAAGTCTTTGGCTTTATGGATTTCTTACGTCCAGCTTGGGCCGCGTCCATTTCTTCCCAAACAATTTTTGGCACCTGCCAATTTAACGTACGAGGGTCCAAGTCACTCAATTTTTGATTCATATCTCTAAGAACAACATGAACCGACTGCCGCACTTTTTTAGAAATACTTAAAACGAGTTCCCCACTCCGGGCTTCAAACCCAATCCCCCCTTTCATCGGTTTTAGATTATTGGCTTTCTCTAATAATTCGAGACCCGTAACTTCCATGGTTTCGATTGGTTCGATTTCAATGATTGATTTAGAAGGTTTTTCTGGCGCGTTAAGCGCTTTGACCTCCGCTTCTTCCTCTTTAATTTCTAACGCTTTTAAAGAAGCTAACTCCACTTCCCAATCTAAAGTCATGGGGTCTACATTAGAAAGCAAAATCGTATCGCGATAAACCTGAGTGAGTAAGTTTCCCTGACCATCTGCAAATACCACCAGCTGCTTATCGCCTGACCGTCCATTTAAAACAGTTGAGCCTTTTCTATTAAGGTGTTTATGACATAGTAAAGTTTTTAAATCAGCGCCGCTCATCGTGGTTTTTGTTTTTTCTGTGCGCCGCTCTGTTTTGTCGGATTTGGCAGGCTCTAAGTTTTCAGGCAAAACCAACTGCCAATGGTGTTCAACACATAAATTAGTCAATTCTCCTGACATCAAAAAACTTATTTCACAATGACGTCTAATTAGGTCTCCCCGATAAGAAACGCCCCCACTTTTCCCCTTAAAAGCTTCTAGTGTTCCTATAGCTTCTCCGGTTTCATCTAACACGGTTAACGCACAAAAAGTTTCTAAATACTTTGTTGAAGAAGTTTCAATCGCCTTAAAAACAACGTTTAATTTATCTCTTAAATTTTTATGATCTAATTTTCTTTTCGCTTCAACTTCTGCCATTTCGGTCTGTAGATTTTGAATCCAGGTCAGCAGACGTTGATGTCTATAACTTTCAAATTGAGCCACATTAATTTGTTTCGCCACTAAGGCCTGAATACTTTGAATTAACGGCCAATCAATGGTGTTCGCCTCAAGCCCAACCGCCTTTGAATTTAAAGCTTCAACCAAAAAAGCGGACTCAATAGGCTTTATTTCGCCAGCCAATTGGTCTGGCAGGTTTAAAACTAAAGCTTTAGGACGGAAAAATATTTCTTGCTGAGCTTTCTCTAAAGTCCAATCCATGGCTTCTAAAAGTTCTGCCATAAAAACATCAAAATGATACTTTTTCCCAGGTTCTAGTGTAGAACGAGCATACGCCCCATCGTGCTCATGCGTGAAAAACCAAGCTTCTACGCCGCCCAAATCGTCCTCCGTTTCTGTTTCCAACAAATAATAAGGCACCGAAGAATCATAAACGGATTCATCACCAGACTGCCAAGCTGCTAAAAATTTTTCCCCCTCTAAATCAGTCGGACTCACGAGTCTTAAAATAGAATCTGGCAAGCCTAGGAATCTGTTATCAAACTCCGTTAATTCATCTCGGTTAACATTTTCTGCTTCAACTGAAACCCGAGATAGAGTTATTTTCATTAACTTAAAATTAAAACCAATTAGTGAAGCTTTGCAATCGGTTTTACCAAAACTAATCTTTTATAGGGCGTCATAAACTTGCCCCTAAAGCGTTAATCTTCAATAATAGAAAAAACTAAATTCAATATATGAAACACTTTTGCTTTATCTGCGGACTCCTCGGATCTTTTCTTATTTTATCAACGGTAGAAGCGGCTTTTACTGATGTACCGTCTAGCCACCCAAATTACGAAGCGATTAATTATGTACAAGCCAAAGGGATCGTAGAAGGTTATGGCGACGGCACTTTTAAACCTGATACGACTATTAACCGAGCCGAGCTCACTAAAATTATTATTGCCACTCAATTTGAAACAAACTTAATTACAAATTGTAATGTTTACAGTACAAATTTAGCCGATGTATCAACTGATGCTTGGTTCGCCTCGTTTGTTTGTACCGCCAAAGCTGAGGGCATTATTGCTGGATATGGTGATGGCACTTTTAAACCAGGGCAAAACGTTACTTTTGTGGAGGCCGCTAAAATTATCAGTCTTGGTTTTGGGCAAACTTTTGCCGCAGATGCAGAACTTTGGTACCGGCCATACGTCGATTATTTATCGATTAAAAGCGCTATTCCTGAATCGGTAAACGCCGTGGCTAAAAATATTACCCGTGGGGAGATGGCGGAAATTATTTACCGTTTGCATGCAGCGGTTAGCAGCCGCCCTGCGCAAGCTTTTGTAGACGGCAGTTTAACCCCTATGACAACAGAACTTAAAACTCAAATCAGTGCTGAAGCTAAGTTAAATCCTTCAACTTCAACCACGACTCCTACAACCACTAACACGCCAAACACACCTGGAACTAGTGCTGAAGTTTTAGGCAATACGACGATAAACTTAAATAACCCGATGATATGTGAATCGTGTCAGGCCGGATTTATTGGCCAACCGAGTAATAGCTGTGCTTGTGAACGGGCTTACATTTTTGAGCAAACTTACCCCGCTGAACAATGTGGAACCGTTGAATTTACTTGCGGTGAAGGCTATGGATATTTTACGAACCCAGAACAATGTGGATGTAAACTAAAAGAAGAAATTATTGAATACTGGTTAGCCACTGAGCCAACATTTAAACTAAATGCGCTTGATGAAACCGCTCCTATTGTGCACGGAAGTTATGAAGCCTTAAATGCTGGTGCGCTTGAAGCGGCTCTTGGAAATAAGAATATTATTCTTTTCTTTCATGCCGATTGGTGCCCGGATTGTGTAAAAACAGACACTGAAATTAAAGATCGAATTACCGAATTACCAGAAGACTCGATCATTTTTAAAACCGATTACGATAAAGAAGTGAAACTTCGACAAAAGTTTGAAATCACGTCTCAACACTCAATTGTTATTATCGATAAAAATAACGCCTTACAGTTTAAACAAACCGGTTTTGATTTTGATGACATTGTCTCAGTTCTTGAAAAAATCAAAGAGGCTGAGAATTTAGAACAGTAGTTAAATTATTACGGCTGTTGTCAGAACCCGGGATCTTAGGCCAAAAGAGCTTATAGATCCCGGGTTCTTTATTTGAGCGCGCCTTTATCGATACCACGCCGGTTCATGCACTCTTAAATAAGCCGCCCCAGTTTCAATAGCTCGCTTAGCCGCGGCCAGGTTTACTTCTTTTCCAAATCGATCTTCCCCTAAAAAACGTTTCTTAGAATGCCCGATTAGAACTTCAAATTCAGGAGTTTGTGCCGCAAACGCAAGCAAAGCCCAATTTAGTTCTGGGGTTTTCCCAAAGCCAATTCCAGGATCAAGAATAATTTTATTTCGATCAACCCCCTGCCCAATCATTTGCTTAGCACGCGCTAGAAGATCCTCAGTCACCTGACTTATTGAACTAATTTTTTGTTCATGAACTTCACCCACACTTTTGCCAGGAAAATGATTCACGACGCAAGTCGCCTGATACTCAGCCGCCAACACAATCATTTCTGGATCTTGAAAACCCGATACGTCATTAATAATTTTTCCCCCAAGTTTTAAAAACTGTTCAGCCGTACTTGGGTTTCTGGTGTCGAGACTAAAGTGAGAAATATCTAACAAATCTGAATCTACTACTCCCTGCCAAAACTCAGACATTCTCTCCCACTCTTCTGTTGGTGAAATAGCATTAGCGCCTGGTTTGGTCGATTCTGCACCGACATCAACTAGGTCCGCGCCATCCGTTATAAGTCGCTTGGCTTGAGTCAAAGCCAAATCAGTATTTGCGTATAATCCCCCATCTGAAAACGAATCAGGAGTGATATTGAGAATGCCCATAATTTTTGCCATCGCTTTTAGGATGACACGACCCGCAAAAAAAATAAACTTCTTTAAGATGACTTACACAGACCTTATTGGTTACACGGCCTCATTACTAATTATGGTGGCTTTTTTACCGCAAGCCTACCAAGTTTGGAAAACTAAATCAGTCGAAGATGTATCGTTAATGACCTACACTATTTTAATGTTTGGTTCGGTTTCTTGGACGACCTACGGACTGCTAAAAAGTGACTTTCCTATCATTATTACCAACGTGACTCTATTCGTGGTACAAGGTTCTATAATGGTCTGTAAGCTTAAGTACGGTAAAAAAATCATTACATGAAAGCCCCTATAATTGTTCTCGAAGGTTTAGACGCTTGTGGTAAATCAACGCAAACCGAACTGCTGATGGAAAACCTGGCCGCTAAAGGTTTAAAAGCGGGCTGGAAAAGATTTCCTGGCTATGAGGATACAACCGCGGGGAAACGAATTGCCGCCTATTTACGAGGTGAACTGGGAGACTTTCACCAAATAGACCCAAAAATGATAGCGGCGTTGTACGCGGCCGATCGATTAGCCCAAATTGAAGAAGTCGAAGCGCTAACCGCCAACAATGAAGTGGTTATTTTTGATCGAGGCGTAACCTCAAATTTAATCTACACACCCGCTCGGGCTGAAATACCAGAAGATATAAAGATGCTGTCGGACTACGTGGAAAAACTAGAATATGAAGTATTTGGTTTTCCGCGTGAAAGTTTAGTTTTATTTCTCGATGCCTCACCCGAAGCTCGTGCTTTAATTCATGCTGCCAAAGGCCGCACCACTGATTTACATGAGTCAGATGATTCTTACCTACAAAAAGTTCGCGAAGTCGCGTTAGAACGATGTGAAAAAGATTTCCGCTGGAAAAAAATCAGTGTCGATCGAAGTGGCGAACTTAAACGTCGTGATGAAATCAGCGACGAAATTTTAGGTTTAGTTTTAGCCAAGTTACAAAAGAAGTAATTTATAGATCTACCAAAGCCCCCGTTTCAAATTCCGAAGTCGCCCCCGCCCACTTAATAAAGTAAGGCACTTTTTTTTCACGGGCCACAATGGCGGAATGAGAAAGTTGGCCGCCTTGTTCTAAAATAATGCCTTTAAAGTCACCAATGCGGGTGACCCAAGCATTATCAAAGTAAGGGGCTACCAAAATGCAGTTCTCTGGGAAATTACCTCGAAATGTTTTTGGACTTTTCACCACAAACGCAATGCCTTTAATTTTGCCTTTTACGACCGCCACAGATTCACCACTCGAATTCTCTGCAAAGTTGGCTGGAAAATCTAAGCCTGAAAACGGTAACTCAAACGCGGCTCTCTTTTCTAACTCAGATGGAGATATGGAATCAATCTCATCCACCAAAGCAAAAGCCAGCCATGGATTTTTGTTCACTTTGGTTTTTAGTTTACTGAGTTCAAACAAAAACAAATGTTTATAAACATCTCGCCAATCAGCCCAAGTCATCTTTTCTTTCGCTTCTGGAAAATCTAAAACTAGTGTTTTTGAAACCTCATATTCTTGCGGCCAAGTACGGCAAGTCACCTGCTGTGCGTTTTGATTTTGCTGGGCGTAGAAGTTTGCGATTTGCCAATGCGCAAAAATTTCTTTTAAACCTGAAAAACTAAAAGCCTCACTTGGTTTATAACTTTCATAAAAAGTCTGCACTTGCTGGTTAAACTTAGGCGACTTGGCACTTTGCCAAAAAGGGGTAAACCAGCTTTTTAACGCAAAAAATTCTTGTTGCGCTTTTGGGTCCGCGTATATTTGCCCATTTCTACTTCGCTTTAAAAAATTAAAGTTATCCGCCTTAAAACCCAAGTGTTTAAAGGTTGGCACGCTCGAGTTAAAACATTCTTCAAGCACTGAAAAACTGAGCGGCGACAAAACGCCAAAGGTTTCTGCGTAAGCGTTAATCTGCCAATCGGCTTGATGTGATTGATTTAACAAATTTCGCTCGGCTTCCACTTGTGATTCTGTTGGTACCGCAAAGGCTTGCAGCGGTCGAGTCGCTGGGCGAACTTGCAGCAACGTAACCTTGTTATTGTGCGCCACCCATTCGGTATCGAGCGGATAATCGAAAAGATTCTACAGTTTCACTACTAATGATTTTAAGGCCTCTGTTGGAATTTTTTCTGGAGATAAAGTATCGGTCGCTTCTGAATTTTTGCCGAGTAAGAAAAAACTAGAATCCACCCCTTCCACCGAAGCTTCGGCGCCACCAGTTGAAACTTCTCCCACAAAGTGACCCGGGAAATATTTCCAACGTGAGAACAGGACCCCGCCGAGCTCTGCCGTCATAAAAGTTTGAACCATCAAGTTTACTTCCCCGTTTGGAAGAATCTTTTTTTGAATCAAATTATTTTTTTTAAAGTAGTCCGCTACTGCCGTTTCAAGCTGCTCAGGTTTAATTCGACCTGAACTTTCAAAGTGCCCTGCCATTGATACATCAACGGCGTCTTCTCCACTAACGCAACTTCTAACGATATAAAAAGCACTCTCGTTTTGATCAATAAATTTGTTCAATAATTCAGCGTAATTTTCATTCTCCAGTACGTTTTTTTCTAGAAAGAGGGTGGCTGGAGTAGCCACCCCAGCGGATTCGGCCTCAGCTAGAAGTCTATACTTTGATGGTTGCATTAAGGAATGGCTTTAGTTATCCACAACACGAATACTACTAGAATACTCAACACTAAACAGCCCAAAGTAATCATTAATCTTCGGTGTAATTGCCACCACAATTTTAAGGTGTCTTTTAACAAAAAAAAGCCGGAGATCAAAAAGGCAGCGGCCACGCCAAAAACTTGCAGCGCCGACTGCATCCCCGAAATTAAAATGTCTGGCGGTGGAATTGCCAGAGCGGTTTGATTGGCCGTTAAACCAATTATACCAACCGATGTAAAAGCTAAATATCGCATTAAAATTCGTAATAACCAATAATATTACCGCCCATTTGCTCATAAGTATAAGCGAACATACGAGCATCGTAGCACTCCGATTCGGTGTCGCAAAGCAGCACCACACTTTCTTGTCTGAGAGAATCAATAAAGTCTCTTACTTGAGCCGTGGTTTGCAACTCGCTGTTAAAAGCTTTGGTGTTAGGAAACGTGAAGCTAGAAATTAACGCGTTTATTCTAAAGTCTATTTTTAGAGCCTCTAGGTTTTCCACTTCGTTTAAACTTAAACGATTATAAGCGCTTGAGAGAAATTCAAAATCTTCAAAAGCGCCTTTAGCGGGTAAACCCGCCCCATACCAAGCTTCCAAACCACCCCTAATAAAAGCAACTTTTTCAAACCCCTGCGCTTTTAAAAGATTCGCCATTAAATATCCACGAAGCCCCGAATAGCAAATTAACACCACTCGCTTGGTTTTATCGAGTTTCGGTATTTGGTCATTGGCTAAGTCACCGTATCTAAAATGAAACGCTCCAGGGATACCATAGCCCTCAAATTCATAATTCTCTCGCACGTCTAGCAACTGTGTTTCCGGGTATTTTTCAAGTAAAAGGTTGAGACCATTTGGAGAAAACGATTCTACCGTCCCTAAATCTACTAGGTCTAAATTTTGGGATTGCCGGTACGCATTTAAGTTGTTTGAAAGCTCTTTTAAAATGTTGCGCTTCCAAACACGCGACGTTACGTCAGTATCAGCTTGAAACACGGTTTCAATATCCCAATAATCGCCGCTTAATGGCTCTTCTGTGCTTTGTGGAACATTGATTTGGTTAAAAATAATGAAACCCGCAAACAGGAAATTCAAACTTAAAATGACGCCTAATAATTGTTTTTTTAATTTTTCAGGCTTGGCAAAAAACAGTACAAATGGCAGTGCCACCCACGAAGGTAGTGCCAGATACTGAAGAATGATAAAAGTTAATTCATACCAATTCATGCTTTATTAGTATAACGCATAAGATTGGGAAAACACGACAAATCCCCATTTAAAAAAAAATATAAACCAGTATGGTGAAATCCCTTAAGCACTAAATATGACGGCTCTAATTATTTCTGGAAAAGACATCGCTGAGAATTTACTCGATAACGAGCTTGTACCTCGCGTTGAAGCTTTAAAAGCCAAAGGCGTTACGCCACGGTTGATTGTAATTCTGATTGGAGACCACGCCGCTTCGGCCAGTTATGTTCGTCAAAAAGAAAAATTTGCGGAACGAGCCGGCATTGTCGCCGAAACGTGGCGTTATAACGACAGCGTGACCGAGGCAAAAATTTTAGAAGAAATTAAGAACATTAATGAAGATGCATCTATTCATGGTGTGATCGTGCAATTACCCGTTCCGGATCATATTTCAGTGGAAAAAATTCTGCGCGCCATTCACCCCAGCAAAGATGTAGACGGCTTTACCCCAGAAAACGTTGGTCAATTATTCTTAGGGGAACCAACGCTTGAATGTTGTACTCCAAAGGGCATCATTCGGATGATTGAAGCCTCAGGCGAAGACTTAAACGGGAAGCACGTTGTGGTCGTCGGCCGATCAAATATTGTCGGAAAACCAGTGGCCATTTTAGCGCTTAACAAAAATGCCACGGTCACCATCTGTCATTCGCGCACCAAAGACTTAGAAGCGCAAATCGCTCAGGCAGATATTCTGATTGTGGCCGTTGGGCGTCCAGAAATGATTAAGGGGGATCAAATTCCTGAAGGATGCACGGTGATTGATGTTGGAATTCACCGGAAAGAAGGCGGTGGTTTATGCGGCGATGTAGAATTTGCCAGTGCCGTTAAAAAAGCCCGCGCGATTTCACCAGTTCCTGGCGGAGTTGGTCCTATGACTGTTTTTTGTTTAATTGAAAACACGATTGAAGCGGCCGAAAAATTAAGCTAGTTTTGGGTTTCTGTTTTTAAAGCTCTATCTATTTGATGCAGAGCTCTAAGTTCCGCTAATTGTTGCGCGTTTAGATTTAGGGCCTGCGCCACCAGCTGTTTAACGGTCTGATTTATAGCGTGACACCAGACTTCGGGCCAATTGGTTCGTTGTGAAATACCATATTCTTTTTGAACGGGCACCGACTTACATTTATGCGAAAGATGCCAGAGGATTAAATCTTCAAGTCTAGCTGTATCTCGGGCTAAATCTCGATTACGATCCGTTACTTGTAAACTGGGCAAACCATTATGCGTTAAAATGTTTTGCAAATTTGCGACTAGAATGGCTTTCACCCGCGCTCGAGTTTCGCCATCCAAGTCACCTAAAAGATTCATAATCTCATTCGATTGCTCAAACTGGCTGGCTAAATAACAACTTACACTTTCAAATTCAGTTTGGCCTGCCGTAAAATCTAAATCTCTCATCTTCCTAACATTAGTTCTGGTTACAAATACAAATTTTTCATTTCTTTCCAAGAAATCATGCGTTCTAATTTTTCATCCCAGAACTTGAGTTTCATCGTTTCCCAACAGTTAGCCAGAGTTAAGGTAGTAACTTCTGTTTGTAGTACCTCATTCTCGTTGTGACACGCTTCCAGTTCGTAATTAGGAATTAGCGGATTCAAATGATGCACATGGTGGTAGCCGATATTCCCGGTAAACCACTGCAAAATTTTAGGCAGTTTAAAGAAAGAACTTCCGTGCACAGCGGCTTCGGCCTGGGTCCAGTTTTCGGTTGGCCGCCAGTAACCATCTTCGAACTGATGTTGTACATAAAACATCCATACCCCCATCACGGCGGTAAAATAAATAATCATCAAGTGTACCCAAGCAAAATTCCAGCCGAGAAAATAAATCCCCACCCCAAACAAGGCTAGTAACCAAGCGTTAGTGAGCCAGACACTTTGTCGGTACACTTTGTGCTGACGGTGCTCTTTCCAATAAGGCCAGCGGTAAAAACCAAAAAATACCCAGGCGGGACCAATTAAAAAAGTAGCCGGTGGAAAGCGATAAATGCGATATTTAATTTTTTCCCAACGAGAAAGCGCCACGAACTCAGCCGCCGTGAGCATTACAATTTCCCCTAAATCACGATGTTCAATCTTACCACTGTGTGCATGATGCATGGCATGTTCCCACTGCCAGCCACGGTAAGGCGTCATGGTAATGAAGCTGCAAACGATCCCCACCCGATCGCGCCATTTCATACTTTTGAAAAAAGAACCATGACCACAGTCATGCTGAATAATGAAAATTCGCAGCCCGAATAAGGCCGCTAAAAAAGCGACTGGAATCATGAACCAAAAACTGACCTCCAAGGCAAAATAAGCCAAACCCCACAATAATAAAAACGGACCAAATGAGTTCAACACTTGCATCCAACTTTTAAAGCTATCTGGTTTTTGAAAAGACTTTGTTAAAGCGAGCCAGTGTTTTGAAGAAATTGATTCCATTTTTGGGCAAATTTATATCCGCCGCATTTTAAAAGATTTAAAACTTAAACCCAACTATTTAAAGCCTTTAATCTTGTAGATATTTCAAAAAAAGTCATTCCTACATTTACCCCTCATTTTAAATCGCCCCCCTTATTCGCTTTGATCAAGTTTATTGCCGCAATTCTTACAAAACCTGGCATCGTAATCATGCTTAGGAAAATGACAGAAAAAACAAACATGATGCTTTTTACCAAAAAAATGATCAATAAACATTTTCGTAATAATCGCCGTAAAAATGGCGATTACCCCCAACCCCATAAACATCATCACCCCAGCGAGTATTTTTCCACCAACCGTGATGGGTACAACATCACCATATCCAACGGTTGAAATGGTTACCACGGCCCACCATAACGCTTCTGGAATTGTATCCAGTAAAGGATTCACCGCTCTTTCTAAATAATAAAGCCCACTGGCACTTAAAATTAAAGCCACTGCTAAGGTAGAGAAAAAGATCTTTAACTCGTTGCGGTAGTTCTTGAACGACACAAAGAAACCCAGCAAAATCTCTGAGTATCGAAAGATTTTCAAAAGTTGTAGTATTTTAAGCACTCTAAAACTTCGCAAGAAGATAAAATTACTCACCGATAAGTAGAAAGTTAAAATCACAAATAGGTCGAGCAAGGCCAAGGGAGACAAAATAAAATTACGTCTGCGCGGCGCTATATAAAGACGAATCAAGTATTCAATCGCAAAGATCGTCACCACAAATAGATCAAAATAGTGAAAGTACTCGAGATATTGGTAACCGATCGGCGTAGTTTCAATTACAAACAAGCTGATAGAGATAATTATCAGTGTTACCAAAAAATAACCAATCCACTTCCCAACCACTGAATCGTGGTTGTTGAATATCTCGCTGAGGAATGATTTAAATTTAGACATAAAATTCTGGGCATTATACCATAATTTTTGATGGAATTCGAGTCCGTATAGTGGTTTTTAATCAAGGCAAAATCAGGGCCGAGTGTCTTTGACTTAGAAAGATGAAAAGGTATAACGGGCCTACAAAATTTAGGTATACCCAAGTTAAGCATGCTAGAGATTAAAAATGTACACGCGCAGTTTGAAGAAACCCTGATTCTTAAGGGAGTCGATTTAACCGTAAACCCAGGAGAAGTTCACATTTTGCTTGGGCCAAATGGAAGTGGAAAATCCACGTTAGGACGAGTGCTTTTAGGAGATGAAAAGTACGAAAAAACGGCCGGTGAAATTATTTTTAATGGTGAGTCTTTTGAAGACATGGATCCGAGTGAAAGGGCCCAAGCGGGTTTCTTCTTCACGTTTCAATCTCCGCCTGAAATTGATGGAGTCAGTGTTAAAGACTTTTTATTTGCGGCTAAAAAAGCGTTAGACCCTGAATTCAAATCAAGTTTCAAATTTAAAAAAGGGCTCGAACAAACCTTAGAAGATTTGCGATTGCCAGCCGAATTTGTCGATCGTGAAACCAATCTTGGCTTTTCAGGAGGCGAACGAAAGAAAATCGAAATGGCTTCACTTATGACCTTAAATGCCCAATGTGCTTTTCTAGATGAAATCGATTCTGGAATCGATATTGACACCATTCGTCAGATTGGAAAAACCCTGCGTGAGTTTTTAAGTGATAAATCAAAATCTGTTATTTTGGTGACGCATTCTGATAAACTAATCGAAGAAGTAAAACCGACGCATGTTCACGTGTTTGGTAATGGACAAATTTTAAAATCTGGGGGCCCAGAACTGGTAAAAGAAATCCAAACAAGTGGGTTTGACGCACATGTAAAAAGATCCAGTTCTTTAAACGTACTTTCGTAAATGAGAAACTATTTTTTAAGCGCTTTTCTCGTCTTATTTGGGGTTTTTAATGTAAGCCCGACTTACGCGAACCCGGTAACAGACTTAGTAGAAAGTGCCACAGACCCCGCCAATTACTTTATTGTCGGCCAGATTAAAACGTACTATGAACTCATTGATCAACTTGATAGCAAAAAAGTAGAGCTTCAAGTTTTAGATTCGAGTAATGCCGCTCAGCAAAAGAAAATTGATCAGACTAAAATAGCGATAGCGCAAACTCAGGAAAATCTGGAAAAAGCCGAGTTAAACCTGAAAAGTTTACAAGCCAACACCGACTTAACCCCAGCCGATAGAGAACGGAGCGCGGCTTTAGAACAAGAAATTGAGAACCTTGAAAATTCTCTCGCAGAAAAAAAAACAGAGCTTGAAGCGTTGGAAGCCACTTTAAATCAAGATTTAGGGGAAGGCGAAATTTCTAAAGAACAAGCTTTACGAAACGATATCAGCCAACTACAAGAAGAACTAAGTAAAAGTCAAATTCGACTCAAAAGTTACACGGAAAGTTTTGTCAAAAAAGTTGTTTTAGTAGTGCTCATTTGGTTTATTTCGATTGTTGTTAAGACCATTGTGAGTCTTATTTTTAAACGCGTTAATTTTTATTTAACCCCACAAAGAAAAGCATTCATCTTACAACTCATCAAGTTGGCGATTAACCTAATAACCTTTATTGCAATTTTACTGGTGTTCTTTTCCCAGTTGATCCGAGCCCTTCCCTACTTTGCCATATTTGCAACCGCTTTAGCTTTTGCCCTGCGGGATGTGATTTTGTCAGTCATTGCCTGGCTGATTATTGGAACCAAAGATGGTTATAAAGTTGGGCATTATCTTCATATCGGAACTTTATGGGGAACCGTGGTCGAGATTAATCCTTTTAATACGATTGTTCGCCAAGGTGGCATGTCTGGGCAAACAGGGCGCTTGCTGACTTTTCCGAATAAAAAAATATTTGAAGAGTTTTTAGAAAACTGGTCGAAGCTTTATAATTTTACGTTTCTTAAATGGGATTTCTTTTTAGAACAAGGCTCTGACATTGAAAAAGCCGAAGCTATTTTATTAAAAGTGTTAGAAGCCGAGCAGAAGAAATTCAAAGAAACGATTACCAAAAAACGTTCTCAATTTATAAAAAAAGGGTTAAGCGATGATGATCTTCAACCACGCATTTTTTGGGAAATTCAAGCCAATGGTATTTTACTGCGTGGGAAATTGCTGGTTGATTTTGATCACTTTTTTGAAATCAGAAGCGCGGTGACCAGAGCCTTCATTATTGAAATAAACAAAGAAGAAAATATTCACCTTCGCTTTGTCAATAACTTACTCCCTAATGCGTTATAAAGTATGAAAAACTCTGCGGTGGCTTTCGATGAAATTACACGTGACGATTTAGATCGCGCCGATGACCAGAGTTATATTGATAACTATGAGAAAGGTTTAAGCGAGAAACTAATTCGACTTATTTCGGGCGAAAAAAAAGAACCGCAATGGGTGCTTGATATTCGTTTAAAAGCTTTTGCGGAATTTCAAAAAAAAGCGACGCCAACTTGGGGGCCAGATTTATCAAAACTCGATTTAAGCCAGATTCGCTTTTTTGCCACCGCAGACGGGAATAAAAATCAGAAATCTTGGGATGATGTGCCAGATGATATTAAACGAACCTTTGAACGCCTTAAAATACCAGAAGCCGAACGCGCGGTTTTAGCGGGCGTTGGAGCCCAATACGACAGTGAAACGGTGTACCATAATTTAAAAGACGAGTGGACGGATCAAGGCGTTATTTTTGAAGATTTTGATTACGCCATTGCGAATCATCCAGAGTTGGTGAAAAAATATTTCACTAAATGTATTCCTATAAATGATCATAAATTCGCGGCCCTGCATTACGCAATTTTTTCTGGTGGCACGTTTTTATACGTGCCAAAAGGCATAAAAATCAGCCAACCGCTCCAAGCCTATTTTAGAATGAACGCTAAAAATGGCGGACAATTTGAACACACCTTAATTGTGGTAGAAGAAGACGCCTCAGTGGAATATATCGAAGGCTGTAGCGCTCCTAAATTTGGAGAAAACTCACTGCACGCGGGCGGGGTGGAAGTTTTTGTGGCTGATGGTGCTCGGGCTCGATATAGCTCGGTAGAAAATTGGAGCCAAGATACCTATAACCTCAATACTAAGCGCGCCATTGTACAAAACAACGCTCGGATGGAATGGATTGGTGGCAACCTCGGTTCTGGGACAACGATGCTTTACCCGGCTACGATTTTGGCAGGCAACAGATCCCGCGCCGATCACTTAGGCGTGGCTTTTGCCAACGCTGGGCAGAACCAAGATACCGGCGCTAAAATTACGATTGTCGGTAAAGACTGTCGGGCTTCAGTGGTTTCGAAAAGTCTGAGTAAAGGTGGCGGCATCTCTACGTACCGAGGTTTACTCGATATTAAAGCCAGTGCCGACCGCGCCATGGTGGCGGTTGAGTGTGACGCTTTGATGCTCGATGACCTGGGATCGGTTTCCGATACCATTCCCCATATCATATGTGCCAACGATACCGCGCAAGTAAATCACGAAGCTTCGGCCGGAAAAATATCCGATGAAGTGCTGCTTTATTTTCAGTCACGTGGGATTGACGAAGAAACCGCTAAAGGCATGATTGTGAATGGATTCTTAGACGAAATCGTTAAAACGCTCCCCCTTGAATACGCCGGCGAATTAAACCGTTTAATTGAACTAGAAATGGAAGGGAGCGTGGGATGATATTTCTCCCGTGCATTGGCTTTACTTCTACGATTGCAGCGTCTTAGTAAATCACCAACGATTCCCCAAAAACACGTCTTGCGGAAAATAAGGATAGTACGCCCGGCCAATCCCTTTTAAAGATCTGGAATTTTCTCCATCTCCGATATTAATAACGCGTTGCTCTGTGGCGGGCTGAGTTCGGTGTGACTCCAGTATCAGCGCTCTAGTTTCTGGGCACAGCGGATTTAAATTGGGCCACGTTTCTACTTGTCCATTAGTAAACAAACGCGTGACTTCAATAGCTTTGGGAACATGTGCCGCTTGACTCATATCTATTCCCGCTTCGGCTAAAGCCTCTAAATTACGGAGAAAAGGTTCATCATTTTTAGGTTCAATCGGATCAAGCAGACGAGCACTTGGCATCGGCAAATTTTCATTTACGATAACTCCTAACACTTGATCTTGCACCAGCAACTGGTAGGTATTGGGATCGGTTGTACTGGCTTTTACAAAACTAAGTCGATCTGCGGAGGGCAAAGCTTTATTTAGATTTATAGCCTTTTCAACCAAGCCCGCGTCATGCTCTATACCGACGACACGCATTTTAACTCCTTGCTGTAGAGCTGCTAAATTTATAGCATGGGTGAGCACACCGGTTCCACTGCCTAAATCTAAAGCCAAGTTACCTTCCCGAATTTTCGTTTTAAGAACCATTTCTAGTAAACCGGCAGTTTTTGCAAAATCAAACAAACAGCGTTCCCCCATTAAAACCGCAACGGGCTCCTGTTTTAACTTTAATCGCAAGGCTAATATTGCCTGAACTAATTCCGCTAACAGCACGGGCTCTTGCGCATCGTCCGGAAAATAAAACGCGTTGAAATATTTGAGCACCCAATTAGCAATAATTCGGCGAGCCGCTTCTATTTGGTTAGATTCAAGACTTACTATTTGCTCGCTCAGACAAGCTAATGATGTTGGATCATACCATTCATCTATTAAGTTTTGATACTTTCCTGCACTAACGTCTAACATAATAAATTAATAAAATATTTTTACATCATGTCAATTTATTAAAAAGGATTTTTACTTTCTACGCTAGACGTTAGGGCCGCTCAAAAAGTGGTGGATTAATCGGCGGCGTTAAATCGAAGAGTTCTCACTAAATCGAGTTTCAATACTACATTCTCCTGGAGGGCTTCGGCCAAAGAATTCTCAATTGAGCTAAAAGTAGCGCGTGTAATTGATTGCGATTCTAAAATCACCAGTTTTCCTGAAACTTCCAACGCCTCCTTTGTGTCGGTCAAACTGATATCCTCAACCCCGGCTCCAGGAATTTTTTCCTTCACTAACTTTTGTAATTCAATTTGAGTTCTATCAACTTGTTGCCTTTGAATTTCGATTTGCTTGAGGTTATAACTTAATACCAGCCACAATCCCAGCAACGTCAAGAACAAAAAGGCGAGCTTCCCCAAAGAAGATTCTGTTTCAGAACGGTGAGGATTAAATCCATAAAAAATAAACAACACTGCGCCGACCGCTAAAATCGCCACCAGATTGGTAAGGAAAAGTAAAGTGGCTCCTAAAGCGAGTTCCCAATTACCCCACCAAATCTGCATTCCAATTACCACTAAGGGCGGCATTATCGCTGTAGCCATTGCCACTCCAGCCACACTTTCATTTAAACGTTTATAAGCAAAAGCCAAAATCGCCACAACGGCCGAAAATATGGCAATTAATAAATCGAGTAAATTGGGTTGGGTTCGAGCGGCAATTTCTGATGTGGATTCAGTACCTGGGAAGAAATACAAAACCACTATCGGGACTAAAATAGAAACCAGAACACTGAGTGCCAGCAAGCGAAAAGCACGTGCAAACAAGTACGGCCGGCCCAGTACAATCGAATAAGCTAGACCTTGAATAGGACGCAAAAGCGGCGCAATTAACATCGCCCCAATAATAACGGCTACCGAATTTTGCATTAGCCCGAAAGTCGCAATCAGGGCCGACAAAGTAACCTCTAACCAATAGAGTTTGTTGGTCTTTATGCCCTCGTTTACCGCTTGTGATATTTCTGATTTTCGTTCATCTGTTTGTTGTAAAATAGCCAGCCGATTAAAGCTTTTATCAAACACAAAATCCCAAGAATCATCTTCTGTTGCCCCAAATAAAATTTTTATTTTCTTTTGTGTTTGAATCCACCAAAACCGTATTTTTACGAAATCCATCGCCCGACAGCATAGTGGAATAAAATGGAAGCCAAAGTTTAATTATCATTATTGCATCTAAGCATGTTCTCCCTTAAACTTACCCAGAAATATGCATTCCTTCCAAGATTTACTTTCTAAAAATTTACCCGTTTGTGTTCGGGTTGAAACCAACAACGTTTTTAACGAAAGTTGGTCACAGCAAATAGTTCTTTTTTTACTTATAACAACTACCTGTTTAACCGGTATAACTGTTTTAAGTGCTTTAACTTACCAATTTGGTTGGCATAATTTACAACCATTTGGGTTAGAAATTCAACCACTACTGTTATCTTTTATTGCCCTTTTATTTATCGCTTCCACCATTTGCATGGGGTTTTGGCTTCACGATGATAGATACAGTGATAAACAATTAGGGGCTCAAAACAGCGAAGAACTTGATTACATTTTCCCCCAATCTCATTCACTACACATCAAAGAAAAAGCTTGGGATTTAACGAACGCATATCGCATAATTCTTGATTACCCAGACCGAGTTATTGTGCATTTTAAAGACCCCGATCAGACCTTTATTTTGCGAGATGATAAAAGTGGTTATCCATTCGAGGCTACCAGTGATAAAGAGCTCAAGCGTTTAGCCTACAACAGCGCTTTATTTGTTTATTTAACGGGCATTGATTTGCCAAACAGGGCTATCTATAAAACTAATTGGTGGTGGAACATTGGTGCGGGATTTATGTTTGTTTTTGCTACCATGGTGCCCTTCTTTTTTCAAGCTGTGGGAATGCCTTTTTACTGGGTAGGATTTTTAGCGATTCCAGTAAGCTACTTAGCGTTTCGAGTCGGACAGAAAGAATTTCAACACCATCATTTTTTTAGTTACGCCCAATTTTTGATGGACCACGACCGCCACGTTGATATGCGACTGTACCGGGCGCCTTTAATTTAAGTAAGTCTTTTGTGATTTCGTCTTAATTGATTATATTATTTTACGATGAAATTTACCGATCCTTCTGGAAATAAAACGATTCAAATAATTGATGACATCCCTGTCGAAATATCACTGGAAGATTTTTCTAATGGCAGTCGTGACTTTAATTTGACCATTGAATTAATCGCTGAAAATGCAGAGTGTCATGTTAAAGGGAGAACTCAATGCACGGGTACAGACAAAAAAAGTTGGAAGGTAAAGCAACTTTTTAAAGGTAAAAACCAAACCGGTTCCATTGATTTACGAGGCACCGCCGAAGACCAAAGTTTTTTAGGTTTTGATGGGAATGGAACTTTAACCTCAGAGTCGGAACAAGCCGACGCCAAAATTACTGAAAAAATAATTTTATTTGATCAGGCTAAAGGAAAATCTTTACCCGTTTTGAGAGTTGAAACCGATAAAGTTAAATCAGCCGGGCACGGTGCCAGCATTGCCCCAGTCGACCCAGAAAAAATTCTTTATTTTCAAGCCCGCGGCATTAACAAAAAAACAGCTGAAAATTTAATTAAAACTGGATTCTTAAAATAATCACTCTTTAACTTTATTCCCCTTATGAATTTTTCAATATCGCAAGAAACACTTCAAGAACTTTACCAACGAGCTTTAACCATGCTGGTTGAATACACGCCTAAATTTATTTCGGCCATCGTGGTGTTGGTTATCGGTTGGATTGCGATTGGCTTTGTAATGCGAGGCCTTCGAAGATTTTTTAATCGAGTTCATTTAGATCCAGCACTTGAAAGTTTCATTATGAGCTTTTCTGGGGTCATGCTAAAAATTGTTTTACTGGTGGTTGTCGCCACCATGTTTGGAGTGCAAACGACTTCATTAGTCGCCTTGCTTGGGGCCGCGGGTTTAGCGGTTGGTTTGGCGTTGCAAGGCAGTCTTTCAAACTTTGCAGGCGGCGTGTTGATCTTGTTTTTTAAACCCTTTAAATTAGGAGATTACATTGAAGCGCAAGGCGTTAGTGGGACGGTAAACAACATTCAAATTTTTAATACTATTTTAAAAACACCAGATAATAAAACGATCGTGCTACCAAACGGAAATTTAGCCAATGACGTTCTAACCAATTACAGCACCGAGCCTTTCCGACGTTTAGATTTTACCTTTGGTATTGGTTACGGTGACGACATTAAACTGGCAAAAGATTTACTGGAAAAAAATGTCGTTAAAGACGAAAGAGTCATTAGTGATGATCCAGACCGAAAACCACAAATTGTGGTCGGAAATTTAGGTGAAAGTAGTGTCGATATTTTCTGTCGGGTTTGGGTTAAAACCGATGATTACTGGAACATATTTTTTGAAAAAAATGAAGCGGTAAAAGAAGCGTTTGATAAAAATGGTATCTCTATCCCTTTCCCACAACAGGATGTCCACCACTACTATGAAAACGGCACCGGCCCCACTGACATTTAATGAACAGTGCTATAAACTTTTAAGCACGGTGCCAAAAGGCAAAATTACCACTTATAAGTATTTAGCCGAAGCGTTAGGCACCAAAGCCTACCGAGCCGTTGGGAATGCGATGAATAAGAATCCCTATCCGCGTGACTTAGTCCCCTGTCATCGCGTCGTAAATAGTGATGGCCGACTTGGCGGTTATGCGGGAAAAACTAGTGAAAAAATTGCCCGTCTTCACGATGAAGGCGTTGAAGTTTTTGACGGCCTCATTGTGGATTTTAAAAATAAACTCCACACTTTTTAATTACATTTATGAACGATACCTTATGAAAATTGTATTTCTCGATACGCAACTAATGGGCCCAGATATAGATCTTTCTTCCTTTGAAGCCTTAGGAGAAGTTATGTTTTATGAATCAACCACGCCCGAACAAGTGGCCGACCGAATAGAAAACGCTGAAGTTATTATCACGAATAAAGTAAAACTCGACGCTTTTAGTTTATCGGTCGCCAAGTCTTTAAAAATGGTAGCCTTAACCTGTACCGGTACTGATGGAGTTGATTTAGACTACGCTAAACAAAGAAACATTGCCGTCGCTAATGTGGCTGGATACAGCACTCAAAGTGTGGTGGAACAAACCTTTGCATTGCTGTTTGCTTTAATGCGTCACACCGCTTGGCACGACGAGTTTGTAAAAACAAAATACGCTCAAAACGCCACCGGTATGATTACTAGTTTCGAAAGAATGTACCCTGAGTTATCGGGTAAAACCTGGGGTATTTTAGGCCTGGGGAGTATTGGTAAAAAAGTAGCCAGTATTGCGGAAGCCTTTGGCTGCAAGATAATTTACCACTCAACTTCAGGACGGCATATCGATGGCCCCTATCCCCATGCGACCATGAACCAACTGTGTGAAAAGTCAGATATTATTTCGATTCATGCCCCTCTTAGTGAAAGAACAAAAAATTTGATCAACAAAGAAAATTTAGAATTAATGAAGCCCAGCGCTTATCTCTTAAACTTAGGACGCGGAGGCATTGTTAACGAAGCTGATTTAGCAAATGCTTTGAACAATAATCAACTCGCTGGAGCTGGCCTAGATGTTTTTGCAGAGGAACCAATTGAAAAGAATAATCCGCTGCTCTCTCTTACAAACTCAGAAAAATTAGTCGCTTCCCCACACATTGCGTGGGCCAGTATTGAAGCGCGCACCAGACTAGCCGCTGAAGTTATCGCTAACATTGAAGCCTTTAAAAATGGCGAAGAACGGAATCGAGTGGTTTAATTATTCGGGCCAAGTTTGAATAACTCTTGTAAAAAAATCGTCTAAATCTTTGATTGAAGTAGCTCTCCTGGGGTTTGTGGCGAATGTTGTAGAAAGATTCCCACTCGCATGTAATGAGACTAAATCTGCTTCATACAACAACATTTTTCTAAGACGATCTTTAGAGCGACTCTCCGTTTCGGCTACTCGAGGGTTTCGGAGATAAATATTATTATCATCCTCTACTGCAGAATCTTCGTGGCGACGACGTTGAGCAAAGAAAGGTTTAGTCCCTAAACTGGCTAAATTCCGAGACCTGTCCGCAATTTTAAGGCCCTCTAAAATCAGTAAAGCATACATTTTACCCTTTTCGCAATCGGTTAAAGTCTCGCTCGTAACCACTCTTTCTACTAAAAGTTTAAATTTTTGATCTAGCTCTAAATCCGCTAATTCACAAACATGCAAAATTCGAGTCACAATAGCGCGCGCTTCATTTTCTAATCGCTTTTGTTGCGCACTAGCCGCCAATGCAGAAATTGCTTCTGGTCCGTGACTGCTTAAAGGGGTTAACTTCATAACCACAATTTAAATTAAAAAATATTCATGTCAATTATTGAGGTTTATGATTTAGTTATGAAAGCTCTTAAAGACTATATTTAAGACTATCGATCCGGTGGTACTTCAAAATAATCAAACAAGAATTCAGCAATTCTTTGAAACGTAATAGCGGCTGTTTCAGATCCAAACTGAGAAGTTTTTGGATAATCGTATTTTACCAGCATCACAAATTTTGGTTCTTGAATCGGACCAAAACCCGCAAAACTCGCAATGGTTGTTCCCACGCCTTCTAAAACTTTACCATTACGATAAGTTTGAGACGTACCCGTTTTGCCCATCACGCTGTAACCGCTAACCCGGGCGGCGCGTCCCCCACCAGAAGTCACCACGTTTAACAGCATCGATTTTACGGTGTTATAGGCTTCGTTCCCTACTACACGACGAACCACTTCTGGGTGAAAAATTTTAGCGGGACGGCCATCTTGATAACGCACTTCTTCCACAATAATTGGTTTATATAAATAGCCTCCGTTTGCGAGTGACGCAAACCCCATCACCATTTGCAAAGGCGTTACCGCAATCCCCTGCCCAAACCCTCGAGTAATGAGTTCTGACTCAGACCAGTCTTGCCAGTATTCAAGCCCCCCGTCGGCTTCACCAGGAAGTTCAACATCGGTGTACTGACCAAACCCGAAATCACGCATATATTCGTAGACCAACTTAGAACCCATTTTTCGGGTGACGAAAGCGATACCCGTATTAAGTGATCGGTTTAAAACCGAAATCATACTGGTTGGTCCGGCGTAAACTCCGTCAGAATTACGAATATTAAAGTCATCAACTTCAACAGGACCCGTATCTTGAAAGAGAGTCGTTGGCGTCACTTCAGCGGCATTAATTGCCGCGGCCATAGTTAAGGCCTTCATAACAGAACCAGGTTCATACAGATCGGCTACCAGTTTATTTCTGAAGACCGTGGGTCCCCAAACATTGAAATAACGAAACAAGCGGCCATCTTCGTTAAGCGTCGGAATTCTTTGGTTAAAGTTTTCGTCTTCCAAATCTAGCTGATATTGCTCTGGTGGAATTTCATATTTCAGAAAAGCTTTACCGTACTCATTTGGGTCAAAACTTGGCGAATTGGCCATCGCTAAAATTTTACCGGTGTTTGGTTCAACTATTATCACTTGGCCAAAATCAGCCTGAAAACGTTCGGTATCTTCTTCCAAAATTTTCTCGACTTGCCCTTGAATGACCCGATCAATCGAAATGACAATATCGGCCCCATCTCGAGCTTGCGTAATACCCGAATCTTTCCCCAGAATTCGTTGCCCCCGTGTATTAGTCGCTCCATAAATATAACCTTCTTGTCCGCGTAAATCTAAATCAAACCGACCTTCAATCCCGTACTGTCCATTCCCATTTGAATCGACAAACCCCAATACCTGAGACGCTAAAGAACGCTCTGGGTAATATCTCCAATATTCATCTTTCATTTGGATACCGCGCATTAAAGAGGCATATCGAGGATTCTCTTTCATTTCGGTAATTTTTTCCGAAACTTCTGGCACAATTTTGTTCACTATTTCCACATAGCGTCGAGGTCGCCGTTCCAGCAAACTAGTGAGCCTATCCACTTCAATATTTATCATTGGGGCCAAAGCCTGCGCCGTCATCTCAGCATTCAAAATCAGCGTTGGATTTGCCACCAAGGTGGTTCCCTCCAAGCTGATACCTCTTAAAGCAAGATTTTCAATTTCGGTAATTCGATTAGGCGCTAAATCACTATCCAGCACCACTCGAGTTCTTTCCACTTGCCCCAGAATTTCACGTAATTCTTTTTCGTAGGCCGTAATCGCAATTTTTTCTGGTGCGGTCCAAGACTCAGGATCGGTATTAATTTCGCAGCCTTCAATTTCTTCACAATGTGCGTGAATTAAAACGGGAGCCAGTAAAGCCGCGACCGCATTAGGGTCCCCTTGTTCTTGTTCATTTAGAGGCAATTGTGGATTATACTTCGGATAAGCCAAAACTAAAGGATCGACAAACAACATTTTTAAAGTGTTATTCGTCGCCAACGGTGTTAATTCTTCATCGATGTAGTTTTTATGCACCAAAATCTTCCCTCGTCTGGCCGGTAAAACAGAGCGTTTTTCGTGTTGTAACTTTGCCTCTTGCGCGTAGGTTTCAAAATTTATCACTTGCAAACTAAACAATCGCCCCGTAAAAACCACGGCCACCAAAACCAAAGTGATTTTTACAACTTTTAAACGGGCTCCAAAATTAGTTCTCATGCGTATTTTATACTAAGACTGCGGTCAAAAAAGGCCAAGAAAAATGGACAAAACAACGTTGATCTACCATATTAAATTTTAGCGATTATGAACTTAGCCACTACCCCAGAATATCAAGCTCAATTTGAACAAGATTTAAACGATATCTTGTATCAAGTAGAACATTATTATCCAAATTTAGATGAAGCTAAAAAGGATAAAATTAAACGGGCTTATTGGTTTGCGGAGAAAGCGCATCAAAACCAATCTCGGTTTTCTGGGGAGCCTTACTTCATTCATTTGGTCGCCGCTACCAAAATCTTACTGCAGATTCAGCCCGATTTAGAAACCATTTGCGCGTGTTTATTACATGACGTAATTGAAGACACCCCCGTGACACCCGATGAAATCGAAAGACGCTTTGGGAAACGAATTCGGTTTCTTTGTGAAGGGGTCGAAAAAATTACGAAAGTTAGACTTCAAGGAAAAGAACGAGAACTCGAAAGTTTGCGAAAACTATTTGTCGCTATGGCCAAAGACGTGCGAGTAATTTTTATTAAACTGGCCGATCGAATTCATAATTTATCAACCTTAGATCACGTTCCACCAGAGAAAAGAACCCGAATTGCCCGAGAATCTTTACAGATATATGTACCAGTCGCCGATCGACTTGGGATTCACGAGTTCAAAACCCAAATGGAAGATTTGTGTTTTAAGAATCTAAATCCGGAAGAATATGAAATGCTTTCGAATCAGATTAAACAGTCTAAAAAAGTTCGTGAAAAATTTATCAATGCGGCGGAAAAAGAAATCCGAAAATTACTGACTAAAGCCGAAGTGGAATTTGTAACGGTTGGTGGTCGAGACAAAAATTTGTATTCAGTGAGTGAGAAACTCAAAAAGAAAAACTGCAATCATGTCTCTGAAATTCATGACTTGCTCGGACTTCGCGTGATTGTGAATGAACACTCAGACTGTTATCGAGTACTGGGTTTGATCCACTCACATTGGAAACCAATGCCTGGCCGATTTAAAGATTACATCGCCGTTCCAAAAGCCAATGGCTACCAAAGTTTACACACCACCGTTCTCGGTTTGGCCCAAAGTAAAGTACCGACTGAAATTCAAATCCGCACCAAAGCCATGCATTTAGATGCTGAATATGGTCCGGCTGCGCATTGGGCATATAAACAAACTTCAAATGCTCGATTTGATGAAGATTACCTAGAAAAAACGAGCTGGATTCCAGAAGATTTAGCTGAAATTACTCAGATTAAATCCTCCGAACATTTCTTCCGTTCGATTTCAGAATCTTTATCGGCTAAAAGAATTCACGTCTTAACCCCTAAAGGTGATGTTAAAAATTTACCCGCTCATTCCACGCCTATAGATTTTGCCTACGCGATTCATACCGATATCGGAAACCAGTGTTTTGGAGCTAAAGTAAATGGAATTATCAAACCTTTAAATCATGAACTGAGTGCTGGTGATGTGGTGGATATTATGACCAAAGCCGGTCGGGTGCCAAACCCTGAATGGCTTAAGTTTGTTAAATCTGCCAGTGCGCGACACAAAATTCAAGCCTCAATAAATAGCCATACTAAAGAAGACGAAAAACCACTCGATAATTCACCTAGAGTCAAAACTCAGATTCGGACGACTCCACTCGGAGCTGCACCCGTTCGAGAAGCCGGCTTTAACAGTGATCATTCTATTATTATCGGAAACGAAAGTGGCCTTGGGCATCATTTCCCAAAATGCTGTAGCCCCTTACCACATCAAGAAATTGTGGCCTATAACACCCGTGGCCGTGATTTTGTAATTCATCAAAAGGATTGTAAAATTTTGGCAAAACTAGAGGATGAAAGAAAACTTGAGGCCCAAGTCGTCATGCAAAAAAAATTCACTATTACCGCCAAAGACCGTGTGGGATTAATGCGTGACTATTCAGCGATTTTAAGTGAACGAGATATTTTTATTTGGGATGTGAAGTTTAAAAAACCAAAGAACGAAACCCTCATAGGAACTTTCACGGTGCACATTCCCGACAGTAAAACTTTTCGCGAGGCCATGCAGGCCTTGCAAGGCGTTGATAACGTGAAAGAGGTTCAAGTAATTTGAGATTGGCTGATTGCTATAAATTTTTAAATCATTAAAATAAAAGTCCTTAACAATTTAAGGATTGATCTTTTTGGTAACGGGGGTGCACTGGCTTCGACGGAGTGAATCGAAGCTCTGTACGGGCGTTTTCGGTTGGCACAGCGTACCGGTTATCCACGATGTGCAATTCTAAGTGCAACAGCATTTACAAGTAAGTTCAACCAACTTCGTCAAACTGCAGCTCGAGCTTTAGCTCCTGCTCCAGTATTTGCTTAGTTTTTTGGCTTCTAGGATAAACCCTAGTTGAGCCAACGCTCCTAGGTGATGTCTCGCTTTACCACGCAGCGTTTCATCAAACTCAGTGGTGTAGAATTTAAAATTTGATCGACTTTAAATTTGAATCTCAGATCACCTTTTCAAGTCTTTTGTCTGCTTTAAAGCTTGAATCGTAAACAAACAGACTACAAACGTAGAACGTGCATTGTTTCCACTGCGGACGCGGGATCGATACCCGCCACCTCCACCAATTGTCATTTCAGACTTCATTAGTTTTAAATCTATTTCACAGATTTTTCACATTATTACGTCTAAAATTCCTCTTTTCAAAAAAACCTAAAACTCCCGCCTTCGCAGGGCTATTTGAATGCAGTGAAAAGTACTTTAAAGTGAGTCTAGATGAGTTTTTACTTTTACTTAGCCCGATGCAGTGATGACAGTTTATATGCTGGTTATTGTAAAAATTTAACCGAGCGTGAAGCGACTCATAACAATGGCACTGGCGCTAAATACACTCGCGCCAAAGGACCGATTGAAATGGTTTATTCTGAAAGCTTTGAAACAAAATCAGAAGCCATGAAACGAGAATACGCCGTGAAAAAAATGACGAAAGAGCAAAAAGAAAGCTTGATTACTCTTGACTCTGAGGCTTCTTAAAAACTCTAAACCAAAGAAAAAACACGACGTAACCAGTGGCAAAGTGAAGCGGCGTTAATACCGCCCAGCCGGTAATGGCATGACCAATTGATGGTAACAAGGCCATGACTGAGCCAAATGGATCGGTGGATACATAATCCCACATTTGCGAAAAATTATAGTTCAGTCTTTCGGCCTTCCAGATCCATTCCCCTAAACGAAGGTGGGGGAAATAGAGTAAAAAAAACGGCACCATAGCGAAGTAATTGGTAATCAAAGCGACGCTTTGTGGCATCTTGAAAATCCAAAAAAAAACGATCGCCATTAAATGACGAACGCCAATCATCGGCCAAAGGGCCCACATCCATCCCCAAGCATATACTTTTACAGAGGCTTGGGGCTTTAAATTTTTAAGGTTAAACTTCTTCACAGTTTTGGTATAAGTTTTCTTCCCCCTGCATTACCATCGCGGTAGTGCCTTTGCTCCAAAAAATCATTCCTCCATCTGATTGGTATTTTTCACCTGAGGCCGCTACAGTTCGGTTCATCACTGTCGCGGTTCTGGTTTGTGTATCAGAGAACATAACTTGCTCTGGTTGTAATTTCATAATAGAATCACCCGAAACATATTCCCCAAAAGAAACCATAAATTTGTTACCTTCATCGCATTGGTAAGAAACCTTTTTGCCACGACTTGGCGCGGTAATTTCTTCTGGGTTCATAGCTTGAGAGTCTAAACAAACCGGTTTTTGATATTCCATACAAAACATTTCCGTACAAGTCTCCATATCTGAACCATCGGCTCGGCTACACGTATTACAACCATCAAAAAATGATCTACAACTTTCGTCTACAATTGTTTTCCAACTGTTTTCATTATAAGCGTTTTTTTTTGGCATCTCCGCTTCTTCTTCGCCTTCAACGCTATAACTGGTTACAACGCCATTTTCAACGACCGCATTAACCCGCCCCACCCGGTAATCCATTGTAACCGCAAAAGGTTCACCATCAGCCATCGCAATTCTAAAAGGAACGCCTTCTGCTTTCGCTTTCGCTTGTGCCTGAGGCACCGACATACCCACGTAATCACCGCTTAAATTTTGGGTTTGAGTGGTTGGATTATTATCAGTATTTTCTGGATTTGAATTATCATTCGCGTCTGAACAAGCCGTTAAAGTTAAAGTGATTAAACTAAGCAGCAAAATAATCGTTGAGTTTTTCATAGTATAAAAAAGGTTTAAATAATTTTTTCAAAATCTGGTCGGGATGACAGGACTTGAACCTGCGACCACATGACCCCCAGCCATGTACTCTACCAACTGAGCTACATCCCGCATGTTGATATTCTCTGCTTGGTTCAAGAACCTGTGTCCTCATAACCCTCGCAGCCGGGGTACTCTACCAACGGAGCTACATCCCGTCGTCGGCACTCACTAATGTCGTTTGGATAAGCCAAAAACTCGTGCCTTTGTGTGTCATCTCGTCTTCCTCGTAAATCCTTAATCCGACTTCACGGGGTTTTATTCGGCAGACTTAAGCTTATGATATCAATGGCTTTAAGGCTATCAAGCAATATCAGGCCAACCTTTTAACGGTTTAGAAATTAAAGGACCATGGCCGGGTAAAATATAGTCTGGGTTTTCAGAGAGCAAAGCGTTCGCACTTTGGCGATAGAGCTGGTCGTTATAAGTATAAGGCAATTTTTTTCCTTCTGAATCAACAACAGCTTGGTTTAAAGCATCGCCACTGATACACAATTTTTTGCCTTCAAGATTTATAACGTCTTTATTATATAACGTTAATGTTTCGGCGTTTGTGACAAAAAAAGAATTCATACATTCATCGTGTCCAGGGGCTTTCAAAGCCATTATATGTGGAATAATTTCTGGTAAGCCAGACTGATTGAGATCTTTCACTAACTCTTTAGTCACGGTTTGAGACCATTCATGCGCCCAAGCAAACACACGCGCCTTTGTAAAATGGGACACATTAAAACTGTGGTCTAAATGTAAGTGAGTTAGAAAAACATAATCAACGTCATCCGGCAGAACGCCTAAGTTTGCTAGATTGGTTTTCACTTCAGGCCAAGCGGCCCGACTGCCGGTATCGATTAAAACTTTTCCTTCTGACGCGTGAATTAAAGTCACGCTGCCCGTATGTTGCGGAAATTCTTTTAACCCAGCTTTATTAATTACCTGATCATGTCGACCTTCAAGTACTTGGTAGACTTTCATTTACTTCTCGTCGCTTTTATTAGTCCATAAATCGTTGTATTGCACCACAATCATATAGAAACCAGCGGCAACTAAAAAGAAAGGCCAGTTTTGCCCCAGGTTTAGCAAGGCGATTAAATCAAATTCTGGGTAGTAATTTCCAATCCAAAAACCAAGTCCAAGCACACATAAAATTACTCCTAAGACCATAGTCGCGCCCGTGTTGTATCGTAAAGATTTCATTTTAAAGAAGGTTTAAATCCTCTCTATATTAATGCTTTAAGACAAACTGTTCAAAAAAGAAAATCAGAATCTCAAATACGATTAACAGCACAATAATGGCCTCTAAAATCAAAGCTTTACGGCTTTCAATAAAACCAAGAATTAATTCGGTGTCTTGGTAAAAGGTACTCAGTTTGTGGTCTAAGGTTTTATACCGAGCTTCAATCTCAAATTCTTCGTTTAAAGTAATGTACAAGTCATACAGTTCTCGGTCTTCCCAAGTGGCATCTGGCGCACTCAGTAAATCCATAGCGTGAATCACCTTATGGCGAATCTGCATGGCAGAAGCGATTTTTTTAAATAAATCTTTGGTCGAAAGTTTACTCGCGCCCCGTTCTTTAAACTCAGCAATAATAGATTCAAATTCATCAAAAGATTCCCCTACTGATTTTTCGTGTGTTTCTAGTGCCAGCGATCGCCCCAGCACCATCGCCATTAAACCGACTTTAGCCGCATCTAAGGTTTTAACGTGCAACGCTCCTGCCACCATCCCTTCTTTTTCTTGGTTTATTTTGAGCGGCATGGTTTCACTTAAACGAGTCGTGCCTTCAAAAAACTCACTTAAATCAACGACCTCAGCAATATTTTTATTCGTGCCAATATAAACAAACACGCCGTATTCTAAAAACACATAATACGCATTATCATCTAAAGCCACCACCAGGGGTGACTTCTGCACAATTTTATCGCCAAAGGTGGCTCTAATATTTTTAAGTTTATAGTTTCGTCCGGCTTTGAGCGCGTAGATATGCATTGTAAGAGTTATTCAAATTCAAAAACAATCTATTGAGAGAATAAATTTTGGCAATCTGGTTTAAAATCTTCATCAAAACTTAATATAATTCAGTGAATCAGTAGCATCATTGGGTATGAATAAAAAATTAATTGCGGCTGGCTTAGGCGTTGTAGGGCTGATTGGCGCCAGCTTGTCAGACATTAAGGACAATCCGACTTCTCAAGTAGATTTAAAAGCCAGTGTTTTAGCGATTAATCCTTCTTCAGAAGTAGTTGAAATCCAAGAAATAGTTGAGCCGGTTAAAAACATTGAAGAACCGGTTAATGAGACATTCGTGAATGAACCTATTTCAAATGAAGAACCGCCGATTGAGAATGTTGAAATTGAAATTCCACCAGAAGTACTTCCCGTTACCGAAGTCTTTAGGGCTGCCGAAATAGAAATACCAGCTGAGACCGTTGAAGTGATTGAAGCGCCGATTTCAGAACCTACGGTTTCTGTGCAAACGGTTTTGCCGGTTGTCTCGGTTGAACCTGAAACGATAACGCCGGAAGTTAGAGTTGAAGAAAACCAAACAGCAAATTGTGACCCGAATTATTCGGGTTGTATTCCTTTAGGTATATTTGACGCTGATTGTGCTAGTGGCAGCGGTAATGGGCCCTATTATGTTGATTACCGAGTGCAGGTATTTGGTGATGACCCGCATGATCTTGACCGTGATGGAAATGGCTGGGGTTGTGAAAATGAGTAAAAAAAATCATAGCTCATAAAACACAATTCAATTGAATGAGATATTTTAAAACACAATTTTGAATCTGCGATTGAGTTAAATTTTTAATAATTAATCGATAAACATTTCTTAAAAATATTCGCAATAGCATTCATGGTGAAGCCTCTTGTAGGTTTAAAAAAAGCAGAAATAATGGGGGCTAGTATTTCCTAATTATAAAATACCATGGGAGACAAAAACCCAAAAGCCGCTCCAAAAAAAGGCGCCGGAAAAGTTACCGGGAAAGGCGCTCCTAAAGCCGCACCAAAAAAAGTGGTTAAAGGCAAGAAGTAAGCTAAAACTTAATTTCGTAAAAACGAAAAAAGCTTTTCTGCAGAGAAAGGCTTTTTTTAAGGGTTTAAATGGCGGGACCGACGAGACTCGAACTCGCAACCTCCGCCGTGACAGGGCGGCGCTCTAACCAATTGAGCTACGATCCCGCGTCAATGAAAGCTTTGCTGACTCCGTTTTAAAATTAAAACTTCGTGGCTTCGTTTCCATTTCCTTTTCTCATAAAACCTTTAACCGCCTTCGCGGGGCTTTATTCGAGCGGGGCTTGTTAAGCCGGAAGATATTAAGGCAAAACGAAAAGACGTCAATTTTTTTTTAGCCTATAGATTCTTAGCGCTTTCAAGCACTTTCGCTTCCATAGATTCTTTATAGTTGTCGAGAGCTTTTGCCACCGTTTCGTCACTACTGCCTACAATTTGGGCCGCTAAAAGACCCGCATTTTGGGCCCCATTTATCGCAACGGTTGCCACTGGAACTCCACCAGGCATTTGCACAATTGAAAGCAGTGAATCAATGCCTTCAATTGAGTTGTGTGATTTAACCGGAACCCCGATGACGGGTAAAGAAGTGTAAGCCGCTGTCATTCCTGGTAGATGAGCCGCTCCACCAGCCCCAGCAATAATAACTTTTAAACCTCGTTCCCGAGCCGTTTTAGCGTACTCAGCCATGCGGTCTGGCGTCCGGTGAGCGGAAACAATTTCTATTTCGTAAGAAACCCCAATTTCGTCTAAAACATCCGCCGCTTGTTGCATAACGCTTAAGTCTGACTGGCTGCCCATAATGATTCCGACAAGTGGCATAGTGTTTAAAATTAAGTGATTTAGTTTTAACCCAAAACCCAATAGAAATCAAATTGCTCTAAGGGGGCTATAAATCTTTTAAGGCTTGTAGAACGGTTCTGACACGATTTCGAATAGTATCTGTAAGTTGATACCCCTCCACGCTAAACCCACCTTCTGTCATCAAGGTTTGTGGCTCAGTATTTGGTGTTCTGCCTTCTGATACAGCTAAACGATGAGCGATGGCGGCCTGCTGATTTTCAACGTCTTGTTTAGTTTTGGTTTCTAAAACCGTTCCCGCTAGTCGCATGGCTTGGCTTTTAAAATCTAGAGCGTTAGGATCTTGCACTAATTCAGGGCAATTCTGTGCAATAAAATCCGCTAACCGTCGTTGTAAATCGATCTCTAATTCAGAATTACCGTTTGCTCTTAAAGGTTTCTCAGGCATTTTTAATAATATTTTCAAGCCTGCTTTTAAACATTGCGTCTCTACCGTCAATCAAAGAATTATTAAGCGATAACTTTTAAATCAATATCAATCTCGTCTGCAATAGATTTTGCCTCTTCCACAGTATTTCTTAAAACCGTTACATGCGCCATTTTTCGCCCTGGCCGAGTTGTTTTTTTCCCATACCAATGAAGATAGACTTCTGGAAGTGCCAGCACGTCTGTTTCACTCCAAAGTTCGGCTTCGCCTTCGTATCCCATTTCCCCCAATAGGTTTAACATCACACTTGGCTTCGTAACCGAAACCGGTGGTAAAGGAAAACCCATCACCGAGCGAATATGCATTTCAAATTGCGAAATACTGGTGCCTTCAATCGTTAAGTGTCCAGAATTATGAACTCTCGGGGCGCACTCATTTACTAACACTTCCCCCGATTTGGTGACAAATAATTCTACGGCCATTATACCAACTAGCTCAAACTTGTGCGCAATTGAGTTCGCCATTTGAATACATTTTTTATTCAGCTCTTCACTAATTTGTGCTGGACAAACCACGTATTTAACCAAGTTTAATTCTGGGTCAAAATCCATGGAAACCGGTGGAAAAGCCTGCACCTCACCTTGTGCATTTCTGGCCACCATCACCCCAATCTCCATTCGCAAATCAACCAAGTCTTCCAACACCGAAGGCGCATCAAACGCTTTATCAAAATCCGTCGCTGATTTTAAAATCTGCACCCCTTGACCATCGTAACCGCCTTTTCTCATTTTCTGAACAATCGGAAAATCGGTAATAGAAGCCTTATGTTTTATCAGTCTAAAGTCTGGACTGGGAATATTTTGATTTTGGTAGAACTCTTTCTGCAGCCCCTTGTCTTGAATGGTTCTTAAAACCTGACTTGAAGGGTTAACGGCTTTGCCTTCCTTTTCCAATTTTTCAAGCGCCTCAACATTTACGTGTTCAATTTCGACGGTAATTACATCTACCGTTCGTCCGAAGTTCAGCACCGTTTCGTAATCATTAAAATCCCCTACCGTTAAATGCGCCGTAAATTCAGACACACTACATTCAGGGTTTGGATCGAGGAAATAAACCTCTACGCCTAAATCGATACAAGGCGTAATCATCATTCGCCCTAATTGTCCGCCGCCCAAGATACCTAGTTTTTTTTCCATCAAAGTAATGCTAGTTAATTCTCTTCTTCATACAAATTTAGAGATTTTTCTCGCCCAAAGAAATTTTATTTTTATAAAGTATTGTGAATGAAACCTCTAAGGCACCTGGCCACATTCACCCCAAAAGCAATGACGATTGCCTGTCTTTCTGTAGGCCCCCCCAGTGCGGGTGCAGAAGAACTTAATTGGCAGCAACAACTAAAAACTCTTGAATCGCAATTTGCCAATGAATGCCAGTCACAGCAAATTACAGGTGAGGTAAATCTCGATCGTAATATCAATTTAGCCACTATCAATAATCAAATTGAAGCGGTGTTAAAAGCCGCTGGAGTTGAAGTGGTCCGCATTAATAATGGCCAAAGGTTTTATGTTACCGATCAGGTTTATAAAACCGGTGCTGATGTCGATCTAGTCATTAACGACAAAGTCGCTAAACGTTTTCCCAGTTGCTCTCGATCACACAAATTTGTGTCTAATTAAATCTGAACTCGTTTCTTTGATTTTGGTCTTATCCAGATTCTTCACTAAAGCCTCGATCCCCTCTTCAAGCTCAATTTTTGGGTCAAACCCCAACTCTTTTTGAATTAAATCAATATCGGCATATTGCCCGCGAACGTAACCTTCTTTAACCGGGTTTGGAATATAAATCGGTGCTACTGATTTGTCTAAAGCGGTATTAATGGTTTTAAAAATATCATTAAAAGAAGTGCCATCACCCCGACCAATATTATAAACTTTATTTCCAAAACCTTCTGGCGTGTTGATCGCTAAATTCATCGCCTGAACAATGTCGGCTACATTGGTGAAATCACGAAACTGTTCACCATCTCCGTAAATGACAGGTGGCAAATCACGGGCAATATCCCACAAAAATTGCGAAATCATATTAGCAAACTGCCCCTTCGCTTCTTCATTTGGCCCATAAACAGACATAAATCTAAAACCAAAAATATCCATTTCAGGGTACACCTGATAAAAACACTTCGCGCAGTGTTCGTAACAAAATTTTGTCGCCGCGTAGTGATTGAGCGGGGTAACGGTTTGTGTTTCCACTAAAGGTAGAGGGTTATTCCCATAAAGAGATGAAGTGGAGGCATAGATAAATTTTTTCACTCCCGCTTTACGAGCAAATTCGATCGTGCGCACAAAACTGGCTACTGAATTAATATAGCCCTCCGCCATTCCGTCATCCATAAACATGGGCGCCGAACTGGTACCGGCTAAATGAATGACGACATCAAATTTTTCACCACAACTTTCAAGATCAGATTTTTGGCAGGCATCCCCTTCAATAAAAGTAGTCCCTTCGTTTAAATTTCTTGGATCCCCCAAAAACAAATTATCTAAAGCGACAATTTCATATTGATTATTATTTAGGTTACAGAAATTTGATCCAATAAAACCTGCTCCGCCGGTAACTAAAACTCTTTTCTTCATCACGGCGAATTCTAGAGTAAAAAAAAACGACTGTCACGAATGACCGTCGTTTCTTAAAGCCAAAAGTTAATTTAAATTAACTTTTGGTTACTTTCTCTACTTTTTTATTCACGGTTTTTTTAGCCGCTGTGGCTTTTTTATTCACTGTTTTGGCCGCTTTATCCACTTTTTTTGAGGCCGTGGCTTTCGCTTTGTTAATCGTTTTAGTCGCTGATTTAGTACCACGATTTAACTTATTTGTCGCTGAAGTTTTCAACTCTTGTGCCGCTTTAGTTGCGTTAGCCGCTACTTCTTCTAATTTTTTTTGCGCTTCTTTTCTCGCATCGTCTGTCATTTCTTTACCAGCGGCTACAACCGCGTTAAATTGATCTTTTCCAGAAGTCATTACTTTTTGTAATTCTTCGGAATTTTTAGCCCATTGGATAGCGGCATCGCGCGCTTCTTTGTCGGCTTTAATGCCTTCATTAAATAAAGTCTTTAACGGATTATCAGACTTAGCCAGTTCTGAACGAAGCTTTTTACCTGGTTTTTGTGCAAATAGTAAACCATATGTAGCTCCTATTACGACCCCTCCGATTAGTTTTGTTAAACCTTTCATATTATTAAAATTAGTTCCTCTTGGTTCTATCATTTAAAACGCCATTTGCAAGCATTTCCCCTTGCTATTTTGACCAAATTCAACTACACATAAAACCAGTGTTTGGTCAGTCTCCACTGTTATTTAAATCTGACCGAGCAAACTTAGTGCTAACAGATCTCAATTATTTTTCACATGGCTAAACATTTTAAAGCTCCAACAGGTACCGTTGATTTTTTGCCAGATTATCACGACTATTTCACCTTTGTTAAAAAGGTTATACGTCACCGATTTAGACAATCTGGATTTAGAAGAACTTCAACGCCCATGTTTGAAGAAACCGAAGTATTTTTAAGAGCTTTAGGTGAAACCAATGATATTACCGCTCGTGAGCTTTACAGTTTTAAAGATCGTCAAGATCGTGAATACACCCTTAGACCCGAAATTACGACGGGAATAGTGCGTTCATTTATTGAGCACGAAATGCAACTAGAAGCGCTGCCAAAAGAACTTTATTACATTGAGCCTTGTTTTCGGTTTGAAAGACCAAATTCAAGAACTAAACGTCAATTTTGGCAATTTGGAGCTGAAGTTTTAGGGGAATCTGATCCATCGATTGATGCGCAAATGATGTATTTAGGGCATAGAATTTTAAAAGATTTGGGCTTAGACGATATCTGTGAATTAAAAATAAACACAATTGGAAGTCCGGCTGATAGAAAAGAATTTTTTGAAGCCTTAGCAAATTTTTACAGCGGTAAAGAACGAACACTTACGCCTGAGTCTCAAGAAAAATTAGCCCAAAAGAAATATCTAGAATTACTGGATCCTAAAAGTGAAGACGAAGAAATTTTAGTCCAAATGGCCCCTAAAATCACCGACTTCCTGAGTAAAGATTCACGACAGTTTTTTGATGATGTGCAAGAGTACCTTAACAGTTTCGGTATCAAATACACGATTGATTATAGCCTCGTTCGTCCGCTTGATTACTACACAAACACTGTTTTTGAATTTCATGAAGTGGGCAACAAAAATAAAGTACTAGTGGGCGGCCGTTACAACGGACTGATAGAAAAAATGGGTGGACCAAACTTAGGAGGTGCTGGTTTTGCGGCAGGAGTTGACCGCATTATTAGCCTTATGAAAACCGAAGGCATTGAAGTTCCACAAAAGGATGAGCTGCAAATTTTCTTAGCCGCCACTGGACCAGTCGCTAAAAAACACGCCTTACCGATTTTAATTAAACTAAGAGAACATGGTTACCATGCCGTTGGAGTTCTTGGTCGAACTTCTATGCAAGAGCAACTTGAACGAGCCCAAAGATTTAACGTGCCTTATACGTTGCTTATGGGAGACTTAGAAGTGAAAAAGAAACAGTTAATCGTCCGAGATATGGAGACGGGTAAGCAAGTTTGGATTGATCAAGACAAAGTGCTTGAACACATGGATGGATTGCTCGGAGCGCAAGTGAACCTAGATACCACGACTGATTTTTTAGGGCATAACTAAGAAGCTCAAACTAAGGCTAGTTTTTCTTTTAAAAGCTTCTAAAATTTAGGGGATGCAAAATCTGCCCCAATCGATTCAAAACGCTATTGATGCTTTATCGGATTTACCCGGTATAGGTTCACGAAGTGCTGAACGCTTAGTTTTTAATTTATTGCGCAACGAAAGCGGCCTTGACCAAAAATTAGCCCTCGCCGTTGGAGCTTTAAAAGAAAACGTGCGAGAATGCCCGATATCGTTTAATTATTGCGATGGTGAGTATTGCCCGCTAGCGATTAGCCCAAATCGCAATGACCGCGTTTTATGTATCGTTGAAACCCCTATGGATTTACTAGCCGTTGAAAGAACCAGTGAATACAAAGGCCGGTATCATGTTTTGCATGGTGCTTTATCGCCTTTAAACAAAATTGGACCCGAAAAATTAAGAATTTCCCAGTTGATTAAACGAGTGAATCAATCAAACGAAATTGAAGAAGTTATTCTTGCCTTGTCTGGTAATGTGGAAGGTGACGCGACGGCTTATTATATAATGGATAAACTGGCCGAAAGTTTTAAAGGCCGAGTCACAAGGCTCGCCCGAGGGATCCCAACGGGCGGTGATTTAGATTATTTAGATGCTGGTACTTTAAGCCGAGCGCTAATGGATCGTCGAGAATTTTAATTAAAGCCCAAGCCACGCTTTTTTCCAGGCCCGCCACCAGCGCACTTGCGGAATAAATTTAAACAATCCGGCCCAAACTATGATTTCTTTTAAAAGGGCTTTTTTAAAACCCACCGGCACAATTTTCACTTCTGGATGCAGGGCTTCAAAAATAAAAGCGTTTTGTCTGGCAGATTTAGTTTGATCAATCATCCGCCCGATATTTTGTTTGTCATCGTGGTACACTTTAATTGACGGCTCATAATATATATTCAAACCATGCTGCTGTAATTGATATCCAAATTCGGCATCTTCAAATCCCCAACCACTAAATTTATCTGAGAAACGCAGCGTTCCAATAATTGATTTTTTAAGCGAAATGTTAGCAGTATAAAAGTGACGCCAATCTGGTGTTCGCCCTTTGTCTAAATTTTTGAAATCAAACTGAGCGTGCGATTCAAGCCATTGGTGAAATGGATCATCGGCTAAACTTTTAGCCCAAAAAATTCTTCCTAGTAAAGCGTCTTGAGCGGCTGGGTATTGTTGGTGCCAAGCAAAAGTAAAACTTAACCAATGAGGATCCACGATCGTGTCATCGCCTAAAAAAGCGACAATGTTACCCGTGGCTTTATCGAGCCCTAAATTACGGGCACCACTGGCAAACTGCTTGCTACCGGTTTCTAAAATTTTTACCCGAGAGTCATTGACGAAAAACCGGTCGGGCTTTTTCCCATCAAAGATAATCAAAATTTCTATATCATATTGAACAATATTTTTGCTCATAAATAAAGACTCCAAAACGGGCTTCAATGTAGATCTACCGAGTGTTGGGATAATAATTGAGAGCTTCATAATTCGGATTACTCACGAATAATAATAGGCCGAGAGTTTAAGTCTAAATTCCAACCAGAACGCCAGTCTTGTCTATTGCCCGCAATAACCGCACCCGAAAAATCAGTCCAAACCCAATCGGCTTGCTCTAGCTGACTTAAAGGATACTTAGAACCATTTTGAAAACTTTCCTGACGTAATTGAATCGCCGCTCCGTCATCATCCGCTTCATTGGCACTGTCGTTTACTAAATTAGCAATTTGTAATTCCAAACCTCTTGAATCATTTGGTGGAACGACAAAGTCCGCTAACTCGATTTGAATTGAAAGTGCCTGGCTGCTGTTCCGGTTATCTTGCACGACAAAAATTTGCGAAGTAGGAACGCCAATTGGATTTGTGTCTGGCCCAATTTCTACCACTTTAAAATCGGAAGGAGCCAACATAGCCCCATTCTGTTTTTCTAATCCCATAACGCGCATTTCTAAGGTGGCTCTTCTTAATTGAGCTTTATTTTTGGACGATATATTTTCCACACGCATTCGATAAAAAGGTTGTGGAGATAACGAAGGACTGGCAATTGCCACTTGCGGGTTTAGATGTGAAATTTTAAGCCCGGATAAACCGCGGGAAAAAACGTTAGTTCTAGAGGGATAAACTAAAATCTCGCCATAAGCTAAAGTGCCTTTACCATTTTTTGCCTGGACACCTTTTGAACCTAGTGCTGGATTTAAGACCCAACGAATACTACTGTTTCCGGCTGACGCGAGGTTCGCTTTTGGCTTAGCCGCGATTCCTACATTTAACTCTTCGGTTGAAATCGTTATTGGATTGGCTGATAAATCAAAATAAAGCTTTCCATCATTTGTGGTAACACCCGAAACGAGCTCGGAACTTGGCCCGACTAAGGTGTATTCATATTGGCTGGCAGCCTGCTCCTCCATTTGGGTTAGGCCCTCAATTTCATCCACATTATTCACAAAATACAACTCTGTCACTTCGACCGGATTATTCGTCCCACTTTTAAACAAATAATGGGTAATAAACTTAAAATCATCTCCGTCTACAAGCGTCTGGCTTGTATCCACTTTTCTTTGTTCAATAATTAATTGGGGCACAATACCGCTCACTACATTGCTACAAAAAGGAGCCACCTTCGCTTCGTTACAATCAAACAACTGATATCGAATAATGTTCTGGGCACAATAAAAAGCCACATATTTATTTCTTGAAACCGAATAGGCGTCGGTAAAAACACGGTTAAAAATTTTTTCGTTGTTCTTAACCCAAGTGAATTGAGTTTTCCCGGCTGGAGTTACCACTAAAGGTCCCATATCTGAATCTTCACAAAAAAATTCGTGCACATCTTTTGCGCCTGCTTGAGACAGCATTACAAAGAAAGCCATTAAGCACCATAAAACTTTTTTCATACCCCACTAATTTAGTTTATTTACCGGCAAATCAAAATCTAAATGACATTAACTTCAGCCGCTAGCTCAATCGAGAACCTGTCAGAAACCGACTGCATTATGTTTTTGGCCAGTTCCCAAATCTCTAAACCAGTGGCGCCTCCGTAGTTTACCAGTACTAACGCCTGATCTTTGTGCACTCCAAAGGTACCAAAAGTCTTACCTTTCCAACCCCCTTTTTCAATTAACCAGCCAGCTGGAACTTTAAAATGTGAATCAGACACCGCAAAATTAGGGATTTCTGGATGTTCTTTTTTCAGCTTTTCTAAAGCGGCTTTTGTAATAATAGGATTTTTAAAAAAACTACCGGCGCTCCCGAGTGTTTTTGGATCTGGTAGTTTTGCTTGCCGAATAGCCGTGACCGCTTGGCTTACCTGCAGAGGCGTTGGGGACGTAATATTGTGCGCCTCAAGCACGGACTTAATGGTGCCGTACTCAATTTTAACCGCCGGCATTTTAGACAGTTTAAAAGTCACAAAAACCACAATCCACTTTCCCTTCTCGGCATTCTTAAAAACTGAATCACGATACCCAAAAGCACATTCTTGTGCCGTAAAAACCTTTAATTCGCCTGTTTGAATATTTAAAGCTTCAAGCTGCTGAAAAACATCTTTAATTTCGACGCCATAAGCTCCGATATTTTGCAAGGGAGAGGCGCCTACTGAACCAGGAATAAGTGATAAATTTTCTAAGCCATAGTAACCTTGGCTAAGGGTATAAAGCACGAAATCATGCCAATTTTCCCCTGCGCTAGACTTCACTAAAACCTCATCACCGACTTCAACAACAACTGGCTTTTCTAATAAGCTTAGCTTTAAAACCAATCCGGGCCAATCTTGCGTGAACAGCAAATTACTGCCGCCACCTAAAATGAGTAATGGCAAATTTGGTTGCGATCGATACCAAGTAAGGATGGTATCTAAATCAGCCAGAGTTTGGACATCGGCAAAATATCGCGTATGGGCTTCTACCCCAAAAGTATTATAGGGTTTAAGCGAAACATTTTCTTGGGCAATCATACGGCGTCATTTTAGTGAATGTTAAGTCAGTTGCAATAAAGGCACTCAGGTTGAGTTCCCTAAAAAGCTAATTCTTATAGCTTTCACAATAACAAAAACAATCGGTGGTGTGATCGATTACTAAACCCATCGATTGCAAATAAGCATACACAATCGTAGACCCCATAAATTTAAAACCTCGAGCTTTTAGATCCTTAGCCAAAGCATCTGAAAGTTCTGTTCGCGCTGGCACTTCGGCTAAGGTTTTTGGATGATTTACTTGGGGTTCATTTCCTACCCAATCCCATAGATATTTGGAAAAAGACCCAAATTCTTTCTGTACCGCTAAAAAAGCTAAGGCATTAGTTCTCATGGAATATACCTTTAAGCGATTGCGAATAATGCCAGAGTCAGTCAGGGTTGCCTCAAGCTCATCATCAGACATAGCGGCTACTTTTTTAGGGCTCAAATCATTAAAAAGTTCAAAATAACGCGGCCGCTTTTTTAAAACTGTAATCCAACTCAGTCCGGCTTGAGCGCCCTCTAAACAAAGTTTTGCAAACAACTTATCGTCATCATAAACGGGTCTCCCCCACTCTTCATCATGATATTTTATATATATCAAATCTTCTGTTACCCATGCACATCTTGTTTTCATTAATCTATAAAAGCTCTAGCGGCCGCTTCAATGGGCACTAAAAATCCACGCATGAACCGATTGGTTTCAGAAATACCGGGTAAATCAGACCAAACAATATTTGAGGCAGTTTTTAAAAGTCGTGCCTCTCTGGTGGTGCTTTTTCTGTCGTCACTTAAAATGGTAAATGCATAAGAATCATCCGCTGGACCCCCTGTGTCAACGGTTCGATTTAAAAACAAGGCGTAGGTATTAGTTCTGCCGGCCAGAATTAATTGGTCTTTAAAATCTACACGAACCATGGCCTTTCGCTTCGTACTATCTAGCATTTCTACCTTAACATTATCTACCACTGGTTTGGTGAAATCGGGCATCCCTTCTTCGTCTACGACAAAAACTCGGCCCTCAACTTCACCCGAAAATTGCATGCCTTCCAGCAAAACTTCAAGCGTCAATTGCTCTATTTCGGCTGGTCCAGCCGAGTCCGCTTCAACCGTAAAGTGATAAAACTCCTGACCTCTTAAAGCGGCCGTTACTTTCTCTGGCTGCGCCCTTGCATGACCTAAACTAATTTTAGTGGCGGCGTTAATAAAAAGCTCTGTACTCGGCCAAGCTCCAATTTGCCCCAACACGACTTGTTCTACAAAATTTAAACTTTCAGCACCGATAGCCTGAATGCCACTGCCTTCATAACTTTTATCTAAACTTAATTTGAACCACTGCCAAGATTCATCAATGGTATCGACTAATGGCAAATCAACTTTTACGGTAAAATTTTCACTTCCTGAAAGCATAAACTCAGACGACGTAAAATCGAAATAAACACGGCCAGCCGAACTTTTGGTTTGAGCGACTAAACGATCATCGGAATCGTAAAGCTTATAGTTATAAAGTTTAGCGGTTTTAGTTTCTCGTAATGAAATAGAGGCAGTAGTGTTTGTTTCTGGTGCTTCTAGTACAAAGTGAAGACCTTGCAAAATGACGTCACCATCATAGGCATTGAGACTGAAATTAAGAACGGGTAATTCTTGAGTTCTTGGTGTAATGATTTGTGAAAACACAGGGCTCAAACTTTTCACTTCAATCTTGGGTTCAGCCGCTAAAGCTTCTATTACCGGACAATTTTTGCCGAGTTCTTCATTTGGGCAAGCCACAATTTCGTAAGCCGGCTGATTTCCATTACAGTAAAATTCTAAGTAACGATTTCGACTGCCCGAAAAAAAATCTTCGTAGGCTTGTTCTTTCACCAGTTTTCGATCTTGGTAAAATTTCAGATTCAGTTCTCCTTTTAAAGCTAAATTTTTCCCTTTATCAGAATCAGTACACACAATGTTTACTTGTGCCAGAGCACTAGCGTTAAACAGAAAACTGCTGCCCATAATCATGGGCAGCAGCCAAAGCAAAGACCGCCATTTAAATTCCATCAATTTTTGTTTTTTATTTTAGTCTAGTAAGCCGTCCAGAAACTCATCAATTTCAGAAAAGTCATCGCCTACACTATATTTTTCTTTCCATTCGTTAAGTGTTTTATCTAGATAATCGACCATCTTGATACGGACGGTTTTACCACTTTCCCACTCATAGAATCTTTTTTGAATCGCTTCAATACGCTCAATTTTTTGCACGTTCGTTAAGCTTGATTCCTCTAAACGCGACTGAAAGTTCTCAAGCCAAGCATCCAGTTTTACGTATAGTTTTGCGTAAAGCTCCGCTTGTCGGTCTTCCATCATTTTTTTTCGTTCCGCATCTTGTTCGGGTTTTTTCTCACTTTTCTTCACCTCTTTCTTTTCTTCCATTTCTTTCTTTTTGGTCTCCATTTCAACTTTTTTCTCGGCTATACGTTTTTTTGCTTCGTTTTGCTTTTCGTTCCACTCTTTTCGCTCTTTCTCTTTTTGCTCTTTTTCATTTTCGCCATCTTCACATTCCCCAGTGCTTGAAAAATTTTTACAAGTGGGTTTAGCTTCCATTTTCTCTAGCTCGATCCACACCACATTACTACAGTGTCGGCCATTTACGTCAGTGATAGCACAAATGCGGTAGTAAGCACTTCTTTCGGCTTTTTCATCCGCGTGTCGCAAATCACCAATCTTATCTTTTACCGCAATGGCGGTTTCTTCTGGGTAAACCGGATTCGGGTTCGAATAAGAACGTATTACTTTATAATACATAAATTTTTCATCGTTGAAGCCTTTGTAAGCCGTCCAGTTCATACTGACTTTGTTTGGGCCACTTTGTTGGGCCTTAAATTCAAGACTGTCGTATTTAGGCGTTCGGTAATCAGATTTTTGATTCGTTGAATCCGTTTCAGCATATGCCGTCGGCATCATGATAAAACCTAAAGCCCAACTCAAAATGTAAGAGAAAACAATTTTTCGCATGGAATATGTGTATTAGTTTTTCTTGGTTTTAGCACAAGTTAGGGTTTGTGATCAAGTATTTTATTCTTAAAAAACAGAGAACCCTCACCATTTAAGGTTGTCTCCACTAAAAATGAAAACGGAAACCCCGTTAGTGCTTATGGCTGCAAATCGCCCAAGCAATTACCAAAAAGCCAATCCCCGTAATAGCGGGTGGTGTTAGTGGTAAACCTTCAACGGCGCCCGTACCAACCAAAATCATTAAGAGCCCTAAGGCCGCGACGAGGCTAGCGGTGATCTTTTTATTCATGTTCTCAAAGGTAAAGGGTCTGGAAGTTTTTGGCAAATCATGGACTTCAGGAGGCTAATAATACCGGTCTCAAAAAAATAAAAGGTGCCTCACCAATCCCGGGATCTAATTACAAATAAACTTGTAGATCCCGGGATTTGATGCTTTTAAAATATTGAAGATCCTGAAGTAAATTCTGGATGAAACACTTATTTAACCACAAACCCCACAATTTTCCCTGGGACAAAAATTTCTTTCATTACCTCACCTTCACTTAACCACTTCGCCACGTTTTCAATATCTTTCGCGGCGGCGATGGCGGCGTCTTTTGAAGTGTCGGCCGGCAGCGGCATTTCGGCGCGCAGTTTTCCGTTCACTTGCACGGCGTAAGTCACGGTATCTTCGACTAAATATTGTTCGTCGTAGATCGGCCAAGTAACGTAGGTTAATCCATCTTCATGCCCAAGATTGGCGTATAGTTCTTCGGCTAAATGCGGCGCAAATGGTGACAAAATCACGGCAAATTTTTCAAGCACGTCAGTTGGCACTTTATCAATGGCCGTTAATTCGTTCGTCAGCACCATCATTTGTGATACCGCGGTATTGAATTTAAATTCTTCAATATTTTCGCCCACTTGCTTAATCGTTTTATGCATCGTCGATAAAACCTTTTTATCAATGGTGGCGTTAGCCTCCTCTTTTTCAAACACACGCGTCACTCGTTCCAGCCATTTTCTGATCCCTCCTACCGAGCCCATGCTCCAGGCTTTGCCTTGTTCAAACGGGCCCATAAACATTTCGTAACAACGCAGCGTATCGGCGCCGTATTCAGCAATCACGTCGTCGGGATTAATGACATTCCCTAAAGACTTAGACATTTTTCGTCCGTCTTCTGCCGCAATCATGCCTTGATTGACCAAGGCTTTAAACGGTTCTATGGTCGAAACTAACCCAAGATCAAATAACACTTTGTGCCAAAACCGACCGTATAAAAGATGTAAAACCGCGTGCTCCGCTCCACCAACATATAAATCAACGGGCCCCCAGTATTGTTCTTTTTCTTTTGAACAAAATTCTTGTTCGTTGTGCGGATCCATAAACCGCAACCAATACCAACTACTCCCCGCCCAGTTTGGCATGGTAGAAGTTTCACGGGTAAAGCGTTTTAAACTCCCCCTTGTTAAAGGGGGCTGGGGGGATTTCTCATCCTCCACAATAACTACCGTCCCCGACTCCGTTTCATAACCAATGACGTTCACCCATTCTTCAATTTTAGCCAGCGGAGATTGCCCGTCAGCAGATGGTTCATAATTAGGCGTTTCTGGTAATTCAAGCGGCAATTGTGAATCATCAAGCGCGTAAACTTTACCGTTTTCATCAAACACTAAGGGAATTGGTTCGCCCCAGTAACGCTGACGGGTAAAAATCCAATCACGTAACTTGTAATTGGTTTTCTTGGTTCCTTTACCATTATCTTCTAACCATTGAATCATGGTTGGAATCGATTCTTCAACCGTAAGTCCATCTAAGAATTCTGAATTCACTAATTTCCCCCCAGATTTCTGGAAAGGATCGTCTAAACCAGAAACCACTTCTGTGATTTGCAGACCAAATTTTTCGGCAAACTCCAGGTCCCGTTCATCATGCGCGGGCACGGCCATAATGGCGCCGGTTCCATAACTCATTAACACGTAGTCAGCAATCCAGACAGGAATTGGCTGATTGGTAGCCGGGTTAATGGTAAACGCGCCCGTAAAAACGCCCGATTTATCTTTATTGAGTTCAGTTCGCTCTAAATCAGATTTAGCCGCCACTTCGGCTTTATAAGCTTGAACCGCAGCTTGTTGTTCCTCCGTGGTAATTTCATCCACAAGTGGATGTTCAGGCGACATAACAAAATAAGTCGCGCCAAACAGAGTGTCAGGCCGCGTGGTGTACACGCTCACTTTCTCACCCTTAATTTCAAAATCGACTTCCGCGCCTTCAGATTTTCCAATCCAGTTGCGCTGCATGGCTTTAATTTTTTCCGGCCACTCGGTTAATTCTTCTAAATCATTGAGCAATCTTTCGGCGTAATCGGTAATCCGAAACATCCACTGTTTAAGGTTTCGTTTTTCCACAGGACTGCCACAGCGTTCGTGCATCCCCTGTTCCACTTCTTCATTGGCGGCCACAATTTTACATTTTGGGCACCAGTTCATCGCTTTGGCTTCTTCATAGGCCAACCCTTTTTTGAAAAGTTGTAGAAAAATCCACTGTGACCATTTGTAATAATCAGGGTCGGTGGTAGAAAAACAGCGTTCCCAATCGTAACTAAAACCCAGGGCTTGAATTTGACGCTTAAAGTTAGCTTCATTTTCGGCTGTAGAAATTTTTGGGTGCACACCGGTTTTAATGGCGTAGTTTTCAGCGGGCAACCCAAACGCATCCCACCCCATTGGATGTAAGACGTTAAAGCCTTTATGACGTTTATAACGACTCATAATATCGGTGGCCGTGTAACCCAATGGATGCCCTACATGTAACCCGGCCCCACTTGGATAAGGAAACATATCAAGCGCGTAATATTTTGGTTTATCCGAAATATCTTCGGCTCTAAATTTTTTATGGCTTTCCCAAAATTGCTGCCATTTGGGTTCGATCGCTTTATGGTCGTATTTCATAGTGGGCCAATTCTATGTCAGAGCGCTTAAAACTCAATCTAATTTACAGTTCAAATAAGATTACCTAGGCTTAGTAGTAATGAAATATTTTGCCTTTACCGTTCTCGCTTTAATTATAGCGGGCTGCCAGGTGCAAGCCCCAGACAGGCCTGAAGGAGTTACAATTGAGCCCGCAATGCTAAGTGAAGAAGAAGCCACCGCGCGCTTTAATGATTTTACAGGACTGCCACAGTTTGCCGAAGTTAGCACCGAAACCGTGACGTATTACACCAACGTTGAAGGAGCCGCAGTAGAAGGTTATTTAGCCATGCCAGAAGGCGATGGCCCGTTTCCAGCTTTAGTTTTGATTCATGAATGGTGGGGTTTAAACGACAACATTCGTGATTTAGCCGAACAATATGCAGCCGCTGGCTACGTCGCTTTAGCGGTTGATTTATACGACGGTCAAACTGCTGCCACACCACAAGAAGCGGGGGCTTTAGCGGGAGCCGTTCGAGAAAATACCGAAGGGGCTTTTGCTAATTTAGACGCCGCTTTAGCCTATTTAAAAGAGCAACCGACTGTGGATAATAATCGCCTTGGAAGTGTGGGCTGGTGTTTTGGCGGGCAGTGGAGTTACAAAATGGCCAAGAATAATTTGGGCACCAAAGTTTCGGTTATGTACTACGGTCGCTTTAGTATGGAAGATGATTTAAGCATGATGAAAGCGCAAATTCTAGGACACTTTGGAGAAGAAGATACGGGTATTTTAGTGGATGACGTAGAGCAATTTAAAGCGAAACTTAATACGCTTGAAGGCGAACACGCCGTTTATATTTATCCAAACGCGGGTCACGCTTTTGCGAATGAAGACAGCGACGCTTACGTCGAAGAAGCCGCCGAAAAAGCTTGGGAAAGAACCATCGATTTTTTAGAAACAAACCTGTAGCAAAATATTAATTTGCGCGTTTCTAAATTAAGCCTAAAAGATCAGCGTTCGCGCTGATTTTTTAGTTTTACGAAAGAAAAGCGGTAAATGACAAAACAATAAAATGCGACTCGGTAATTTAGAATTAAAAAATACATCTCAAGCCCCACAAAGAATCGCCCAAATTTTAGCGACTTGTGCGGTTTTAACTTATCCAGAGAGATTACAAATTGAATCCGGAATTCAAATTTGGATACCAGCGGTTGAGGGCTTTTCTCAATCGGTAAGCCGGCAAGTAGAAATAGCTATTCTTTTACCAAACGTGGCATCATCTGAAGAAATTTTTCCGCCTATCGATTCGCCAAAACGGCCTCAAGAACCAGTAAGTGATGAGCTTCCAACTGAGATTTTTGAGCCAATCTTGCAGCCCCCATATCCCATAGAAGTCGTGGAGGCAGAAGCGACCGAGATGAACGCACGCTTTGAGTCTGTGCTTAATGATCCCGAACGGTTAGCCCTATTTGAAAGCCTGCGTGCTGACCCACGGTTTTCCCCAGTAGTGGCTTTGCTCGGTGTGATTGAATCAAATCTTGAACCTGGCGCTAAATCTGAATCTGGAGCGATAGGACCATTTCAAGACATGGGCGGTTTACAAGGGGCTTATGGGGATCTTGAAACCGTTGAATTACTGGCGGCCAACGATTTGTTACCCGTTATACAAAACGATGAGTACAACCAAATTCTAAGCCATTTAAATAATGGTGTGCGCATGGACCGGGGCACGCTTTTAACTTTTTTAATTAACCAAAGAAATGCTAATTCTGCCTTTTGGCAAAACTTTGTAACCCAACAAACATCTCTCCTCACAACACCCGAAACCGCCGCTGAAATTGCTTATCTTTACCTAAGCGTTTTAGACGCCAAAGTGCGTGATGAATTTGAAATTGAAGACCCGCTTGAAGCCCAAAATATGGCGATTATGGCTTATAATTCTGGCTTTGGGAACATGCGTGATTTGCATCGTGTTATGGAAGCCAGCGGAGAAACAGAGTTCAACACTCATTCTGTATTAACTTTTATAGAAAGAGGCCGAATGCAAACTCCACACGAACAAGCTCAAGAGTATTTAGCTCGCTTTATCGCACTTCAAACGGCAATTAAAACCATGTTAGAGCTTAAAGTTTCTAAAATAGAGACTTCAATGCATTTTACAAATACAACAAATTCAGCTAAAATAATATAATGCCTTTAGATGGAATTGAGGAACCAGGACGCCAATCTATTAAATTTTTAAAAAATTTAGAAGGTCGGCTCGAACCTGGGTTTAATGAGATTTCTCAAAGCTTGTTCTATCTAGACGCTTTAGCCGGCCAAGCTGATTTTGAGGATTCTGACGTTCAAGACTTTGATCAAAACCTTTTTGATGTGGCGTTCAAACTTCAGCAAGCCCACCTTTTAGGTGAAATTAATTTGAATCCAGACAGGTTTTTAGAACTGTTTTTAGAAGAAGTTGAAACCTTGTTTAACGCTATGCCAAAAAGCTTGCAAGCCATGCACAACGAAACGCTTCGCAATTTAAACGAAGTTATCGAAACGCCTGAAATTCCACAAATAGAAGCTCAAGCTGAAGAAATCGCGGTGCTGCCCGCGAAAGAAAAAATTCAATTAAAGAAAATCTTAGCGTTATTAAAAGAGTCATCTGTGGTGACGCCAAAAAGGCTGATTAAAGTGCTAGCGGCCTGTGCCGCCTTAAGCGTATCATCTGATAAATTAAACTTACCAGAAGCCCCAGACACTTTTGCAGTCGATATTAATACTCTTTCTGCGCCCGTGACGGAGGCGGTATCACAAGTGCTCGTACCAACCACGGTACCACCAGAAAGAATGGTGTCGCCAAATACGCTAAGTGCACCCAGCCCAGAAGATTCATTCCAAGCCTCAGGCACTATTGCCTACCCAGTGGAAATTGTAGCCGCAGAAGCAGCAGGCATGGCCAGTCGATTAGCGTTTGTTCTGCGTCAACCAGAGCGCGCCGAGATTTTTGAAACACTTCACGGAAACCCTAAGTTAAGACCGGTAGTGGCATTGCTGGGCGTTATTGAATCAAATCTTGATGCTGGAGCGATTTCACCCTCTGGGGCGCGGGGTTTATTTCAAGACATGGGCGGTTTGCAAGGCGCCTTTGGTGACCCAGATGGAATTGATAATCTAGCAGTCGATGATTTGTTGCCCCAAATAACTAATACCGAATACAACCGCATTATTAATAACTTAAAAAATGGGGTTTCAATGGATCGTGGGACTTTACTCGAATTTTTAAAAGACCAACGCGACGCCAATACCGACTTTTGGCAGGAGTTCTTAACCGAACAAAGAACTTTGATTACCTCGATTGAAACCTCTCCAGATATTGCTTTTCACTATATAGAAAGTTTGCAAGACCGAGCCTTAGCGACGCTCCATTTATCCGACCCAGCCCAATCGCTTAACTTTGCCATCATGAGTTACAATTTGGGCATGGGTCACTTGCACACGCTGCGACGTATCATGAACCAAAATGGAGTTTCGAGCTTTAACACCGATACCGTTTTAAGATTTATTGATAGAGAAGATTTCCACCAAATTTTGCGCAACAACAATTTGGGTGATTTACATAATAACTATGAAGAAGCCCAGCAGTATTTAGCGCGCTACATTGCCTTGGATGAAATTGTGCGACACAATAATTCTAAAGCTTTGGATTCCACATTAGGATAACCACCGCCAATAAAATTACTAATGCGGCGGCGTATTGAAGGCTACTAATGCGCTCGCCAAAAACATAATAACCGGCGATTAAGCTTAAAGTTATGGCGAGTGAAGGCATGACGAGTAAGGCCATGGTGAGCGAGTCTTCTTTGATAGCCAAAAACATTAAGGCCCCGCCTGCAGAATAAAGAATAAGTCCCACAATAAAATAAGATAATTTGTCGTTCAGGGCCCAATACTTTCCCAGTATATCACCGCCAGTATAAAGGAGCGCCCCCATAACCGAATAAATGAGAAACATTACTGTACGATTGAGTCGGCGATGCTCCACAAAGTGTCTCTGAACTCAACGGGGCCAGTAATTTCAAAGACCGTGCTTTCATCACGCTTTTTAATGAGTGTTACCCCATTACCGGTAATAAGTTCGGTTGTACCGTTGGCTGGCTGATTTTTGGAAAGCACTTTCACCCAAAGTTTTACGTCACTTGGCGTTTCCACGGGATTATTAGCGACACCAACACTGGCAATTGAACCCTCAATATCTCGAAAGCTTCTAAACCAATTTCCGTAAGGCACTTTTAAGCTAAAGCCCAAATCACTTTCATAACTGTACGCTCGGTCATCAATTAAATTTGTGTAATCTGTGTTTTGTACCACGGTTGGAGCTGGATCGACCCAATCAGTAGAATTAATTGGCATTTGATCAACTTCCGTTGAATCAAGCTCATTTTCTTCATCATCCTTACCCGAAAGCAGACCACTAATTAAACCTTTCGCTTTATCAACCGCTGATTCTTCATCTTCAGCCGCAATTTCGGCCTCTTCATTCTCTAGAGCTTCTGCTTCCGCTTCTAAAGCTTTTGCTTCTGCAAGTCTTTGGCTTTCTGCATCGGCTTTAGCTTTTTGTTCGGCTATTACCACTGCTTGCACGGCTTCCTCACCTTCTACAAAAGATTGCAATACATCAAAAACCGCTTTTTTGGTTTCAAAATCATCAAAGAAGTAAGTCGCAGTAAAGAGGTATTTTTTATTATCAATATTTGAATAAAGCGTAATAATTTCTCGTTCTTTACCGTTATCATCTGTTTCCGTTTTTTTAAATCCAGTAAAACCATTCATGGCAATATTGGTTTCAATTTCTCCAGACTCAGGCGAATAATCTTCTACCGAAAAAGTTAAGAATACTCGACGAGCTGGATCTTCTTTATTCAGGAAATACGCCACTCCATTTGGTGCTAAGCTATAGTCCCAATTATTAGGAAGCTGCATGGTAAAGCGCTTAGTGGTAAATCTTTGTGGGCCATCATCTTCTTCTGCCATATCGGCTAAAGATGAAACTTTAATACTTTCGACCCAAAATATTTGTCGCATTTTTTCATTTCGCCAAATCCCTTGTAGCATAACGTCTTGCCCTTCAAATTCAGCCAGTTGAACTAAGTCTGAAGCCAGGTAACCGACTAATTTGCCATCACGCTCTAAACGGTGCGTTGCCCGCGTAGAAACCGAAACTGAAAAAGGAAATAACTTCCCTTCTATGGTTTCTAAGTTTTCTTCTGGCAGTCGCTCAAACGGATCTTCTTGCTCGGGCAGCACACATGCCGTGAGTGTTAGCAGCGCGGCAACAAGACCGAATAGAAAGGTTTTTTTCATGAGTTGATTTTATGTTGATCCATTGATCATTATTAAAATTCTTACTTAAAAATCAAATAAGAACAAATATTTTGAACATTATAAAATTTCTATTTGGTTTAACGATCGAGCCTTTTTAAACGTGACTGAGCTCATTAAAATTCTAAGCTATTTTTGAATTCCTCACTCATTTTTTGGTAGTTCCCTTTCTTCTCATCATCCATTTTATTTGCCATCGCCACCATCATGCTCCAACGGTGATTTTGTTTTAGTTCCTCTGAATTTTTTAAAATCCAATTCCAGTACAGCGCGTCCCAAATATCGGCCCACCCACCCGTTTGGTAATGGCTCATTTTTTTAATGTAGTTTGAGCCGGAGAAATAAGGTTTAGTGGTTATCAGTCCCCCATCGGCATTTTGGCTCATCGCATACACGTTCGGAACCATTACCCAATCATAACTGTCGATAAACATTTCCATAAACCACGTGTAGATTTCATCGGGATCAATTTCACACAAAAACATAAAGCCCCCCAAAACCATTAAGCGCTCAATGTGATGACAATAACCCGTTTCTAAAATTCTTTTAATCGTATCATCGATTGGGGTTATCCCGGTTTCAGCGGTATAAAAAGCCGTTGGCATTTTGTTGCGGTGCTGCCAATGGTTTGTGGTTCTCATTTTTACCCCAAAGGTTTCATAGCTCAGGCGCATAAATTCTCGCCAGCCAATAATTTGGCGGATAAACCCTTCAACACTGGCAATAGGAACATTATGCATTTCAGCGTATTCCAAAGCTTCATTCACCACTTGCTCTGGCGTTAAAAGCCCAATGTTAAGCATTGGGGTCAGTACACTGTGGTACAACCAATTCTGCCCTTCTTCGATAGCGTCTTCATAAGGGCCAAATTCCTTGAACCGTTCACTCAAAAATAATTGCAGCCAACTTTCGGCTTGTTCGTGATTAATTGGATAGAGAAAGGTTTCCAGCGAACCAGGATTATTTTTATAGTGTTTTTCAACATATTTTTTAGCTTCACTAACGGCTTCCGTTTCTGGGGGAAATGACAACAAAGGTAAATCGTTAATTTTGGTCTTTGGTAGTTTTTTTCGATTCTCTTCATCAAAACTCCATTGCCCGCCCTGTGGTTCAGCCTCATTCATTAAAATTTTTAGTCTTTCTCTCTGCTGTTTATAAAATTCAGCCATTAATAACTTCTTCTTTCCTATCTGATAATCGTGGTTAACTTCAGATGAATTTAAAAACAAGGGAGACTCCAACCAGTTAATTTCCATGTTATGCACAGAAGCGAGCCTTTTGAGCCTTTTTTCTAATATAAAATCAGTTACTTCACAGACACTTATGACTTTGTAAGATTCAATTTCAAGCTGTTCAAATATTTTACTCAACTTTGATTTTTCTTCAGCCATTTCAAAGTAATGCACATTTTTTCCACTTTTGGTTAACTCATCCTTGTAAGAATGAAGACTTGCGCGGTGCAAAACTAACTTTTGTTTATGAAATTTTAGAGGATATTTTTGGTCACCAAAAAACAATGAATCTTCTATTAAACAGATTAAATCAGGCTTTGAAGCTAAACCTGGGTGAGTTTTAAACAATTGATGTGGAAAAATAAATAAAGCTGTTTTCATGGATTTAGATTTTACGATACTATGAGTTTCCTGACCATGAATCCTCCTAATTTTTACACCGATTACGAAACTATTCTAAAACGGATTCGAGCTATCGACCCAATTAAATATGCCAAAACGAGAAACTTTGTTAACGGTGAAGTGTCGTACCTAAGCCCTTATGTGACGCACGGCATTATTTCAACGAAAACGATTGCCGAAATTGTGCTTGAAAAATACAGCGTCAAAGAGTCCGAAAAACTTCTGGCAGAACTGGGCTGGCGAGAATTTTTTCATCGAGTTTGGCAGGCTGAAGGCGATAAAATTTTTAACGATTTACGATACGATCAAGCTCAAGTTACTTCAGGTATTACACCAAACGCTATTATTGAAGCCCAAACCCAAATTAAGGCACTTGACCATAATATTTCACGCCTAAAAGAAACGGGATATATGCACAATCACGCTCGCATGTGGACGGCTAGTGTGAGCGGCAACGTGGCCAAAACCCACTGGTATCAACCCGCTCGGTGGATGTATTACCATTTACTCGATGGTGATTTAGCCAGCAATACGCTCAGTTGGCAGTGGATTGTGGGTAGTTTTAGCCATAAAAAATACTACACGAACCAAGAAAACTTGAACAAATATAGTGATCAAAAAGAGCGGCAAACTTGGCTCGATGTGCCTTACGAAGCTTTTGAAGCTATGAGTATTCCAGCGGTACTAGAACCAAGAACCGAACTAAAACTTGAAAACGAGTTTCCAGTTTCTACCGCAAGCCCGATAGAAGAAGCCGATAAAACCATCCTGCTATATTCTATTTGGAATTTAGACCCACTTTGGCGCCAAGACGAAGAGGGACTTCGATTACTTTGGATTGAACCAGAGATGCATAAAGATTTTGCCCTCAGCCCAAAAAGATGGAAATTCATCACTCATTGGGCCTCTCAAATAGAAGGTTTAAAAATTTTTGTCGGCACAAAGGATCATCTTTTCAAAATAAACGCCTCAGAATTAAAGATTTTTACTCGCGAATACCCGGCAACTCAATCCTGGCCTGGAAAAAGAGACTCTCGGTATTGGTTATATCCAGAAACAAGTGGTTATTACAAAAACTTTTTCAGCTATTGGAAAGACGCTCACAAAGAAATTGAAGGTTTAAAAAAATTACATCAACCTCACAAAAGTTCATGAATCTGAAAGCCCAAACAAAAATCTGCCTGGTTTGTCACAGACCTTTTAACAATCGAAAAAAATGGGAGAGCCGTGGTCTTTGGCCAGAGATAAAATACTGTTCTGAAAAATGTCGCCAACAAACAAAACATGAAAAAACTTAAAGAAAAACACGTCGAGCGTTTGATTAAAGGCAAAAAATCCGGAGTTCATCTAGGTTCTCGGCAAGTGCCACATCACTTGTATGCTTATGAACAGAAACAATTTGACTTAGCCATTAAATACGGGTTTTTAAGTCTCAAAGAAAAACACCGGGTAAACCTGCTAAATGTGTGGGAAAAATATTGCGCCGCGCAAGAACGGCCCATGCTTGTTTTAAAAAAATATCAAAACGGGAAAGCTGAAGTATGGATTGATTATGAGATTCTAAATTTTGATGGCGCCACCCAAGCTCGAAATAAAATTTCAGAAATAACTTAAATATTTTTTTCAATAATTACCGACTCGGCTTCAAGTTCAACATCAAGTACAGTTCGGCCAACTTCTGATATTTTTTGCGTCCACCATAAAGACATGGAGGCCAATACAAACACTGAAATAAAGACCACACTTACCGAAGTGATGTAGTACAAAAGCAAGGTTACAATTGCAAAAGTAAACAAATAAACCCCTTGGGCCAAAAAGACTCTAATATGGGCCCGCTCAAGGGTGTTTCCGGCGTGAATCCATTTATAAAATTGCATATCATAGGGCACCTTCATAGTTTGATCATTCACTTTATTTAAGCTGTCGATTATCCCAATGGTGATAGGCTCCCACCAAACACCACGAATCAAATTTAGGGCTATAGAACGATAGGCGCCTTGTCTTAAAGTCGTCTCAGGACCTTTTTTCCCACTATCCATTCTTTTACCTATCCAGAACGCGACCGCCATCGCCACCCCAGAAGAAATTCCGGCGACTAAACCGATACTTGTCATATTTGTCAGCACGATGATTAAGAAAAGCGGCCAAGCCACAAACATCACGCCATCAAAAAACACACGCCCAAACTCGGCTTGTAAAAGCGATTTTGGGGTTTCTTTTTTCAAATCTAAAATAAATTTTTGCGGCGAATACGGAAAATTAAATTTTTCATCTGGCGTTATCATAAGCACCCCAGCGGCCAGTAAAAAGAAACCTAAACCAATATACGTGGTATAAACAAAACCAAATTGGTCGGTAATAATACCGCCCATTATAGGCGCTAATATGGTGCCCACCATAATTGCAATCTGCAGGTAAGCCAAAGATTGCCCGCGACTTTGTTTGTTTAGATGATGCGACAAAAAAATGTCATAAGCCATATTTGAAGTAGCCCCAAACAGGCCTCTTATAAAAAACAAAGGCAATAAATAAAGCATCGTTTGACCAAAGTTTTCACTTAAAAGTAAGGGCAATAGTAACCAAAACACAAATAAGGCTATGGCTCGAGAAGCTATAGAATGTTTAACTCCAATTAGCTTGATAATCGGCCCGACTAAGGGCACAGGCAGTACCCAAAAAATTTGCCCAATCAAAAAATACGCGGCGATTTGCCACAGTTCATAGCTTAAATTGACATACATATGGTAAGCCAAACTGAGCACCACTAAGTTACGACCTAAGTAAAAGAAAAGTTGGAACAAACCCACTTCTAACATCTCTTTATCAAACTTAAGTTGAAACAGGTTATGAAAATCTGCGTTTATCGCTCGGTGAGTCATGGTTTAGATAAAGTAACACCAAGCTGTATAACCAAGTGAAGTAAGTAAAATAGTCAGCTTTAAACCGTCTTGTTTAACCGTTTTAACGAGTAACGAAGTCAGCAAACCACTGAGGCGGAAAAAAGAAGTTTTTTCGATAAAGTGCAAAGCCTGCATGATTTTTTTTAGTCCTTTTTCAAGACCTTCATTAACTTTGAAAAGTAGTTTAACCAGTGGCTTTTTAGCTATCGCCTTAACTTTCTTCATCAGCTTAGTGTAACAAGCTCTCTGAGCGCGTTCGGCTTTTGCCAGCAAGATATTTCCCGCTTGAGAAAACGTAAGTGATTTGGTTAGAGTAAAAGTCATTTTTTAGCGATTAAATTTGAAATTGGGCCAACGTTTAAGCCAGCCAGTAACAGTAATTCATTTTTTTGATTCATAAAAGCCAGCTGCGCTTGTTGATCCGCGGCTTGCTGCTCGTTTTCCGCGACTAGTAATTCATTTAGAAGTTCTCGAGTTTTTGGTCCCACGCTGCCCGCTCCAGCTGAAGTTGCCGTTTCAATTAGGCCTTCGGCCAGTTGAAATTCAATCAAAGCTTCTTTAGTTAGATTTCCAAAATAGCCCGTTGGTTGATGATCGAGTAGTTCGCGTTGCACTAAAATCTCTTGCAGTTTTAGAACCGACTCGTCACGTTTTCCTTTAGATAAATTATCTTCAAAATTAAAGTCACTCCATCTTTCAATTAACGCCTTTTGCGTTTCGTATTTATTTAGAGCGGCACTTAAAGCGGCTTGAGTTTTGGGTCCAAAACCACCCGCTCCGGCTTCGGTTTCTGAATCAATCACTAAGTTAGTTAATTGAAAGTTTAAAACCGCTTGTTCAAGTTCAGCCTCAAATTTTCCGTTAATGGTTCCAATGTAAAAACCTAAGGTTTGCAGGGCTTTTTGAAGTTCTTCAACTTCTTTGCCTTGAGACCCTTTATAGAGTTTCTCTACAAACTGTTTTGCCGCTGGAATGTTAAGTAACCGAGCAATTGGAGTTACCGCCTTAAAGTTTACCGCTATATCAATACCGGCCGCTTCAGAAGGTTCGTATAAAGTTCCTTGCGTATGCCAAAGACCAAGATCTAAGGCTCTAGCGAGACCTTCATCTCCGTATCCCATCCATAAATCTAAACGATCATGCCGAGCAATATTTCGACCGCCCGCTTCAACGATAGCCCCTCCACGATCATGCACCGAACCACAACCAAAATCTGGTAAACAAACCACCGTTCCAAAAGCATATGAAGACGGGGCCGCAATCATTCCTGGGAAAACAGGGGTGCCATCCGCTCCTTGAATACCGTGACCATTAAGTCTTTTCTCGGCTTCGTAACTACCCGTTACATAATAATCTTGGTTTGGAAGTGGTGAATAATAACCCGTAACGGTAAACTCACGAGCTTCGCCAGTGGCTGCTTGAGCATTTAATCCAACCACCGTTTGGGCCGCTAGAGCTATTGCCAGACTGAGTATTCGTTTCATTTAGAGTGAATAAATCAGGCTATTGTAGTACTTTTAAAAAGACTTAGCAATCCACATTGATCGACAAGTCATAAGGAAAGACGTTTTTTAATAATTTATTAATCGTCTTCATTTTCGGATTTTTGCGCCGCTAAATTAAGTTTACGGTGCTCTATTTCCGTTTCGTTTAGGGGAAATTTTTTTTACCAAAAGACCCAACAGTGACTAGCGATTAATAGAGCGAATAAATAATTATTTATCTTTTTTAATTTTAAAAAAATATGTCAATAGACCTTTGCCAGACTTTTCTGTACAAAAAAATTGACCACAGATAGAACACAAATTATATTCAGTTTTGATGATGAACTTGGCGCTCTTTTCTTCCACGTTTTACCAACCAAACAAGAAATCAATGCGCCTCTTTCTTCTCACCTGCTTATTAGGACTCTTAGGCCTTTCTCAAACGAGTTTGGCTTTTACTGATGTATCACCTGATGATAGTAGTTACGCTATTTTTGCGCATTTAAACGATGTAAACATAATGAACAGCCGTAACGGGGCTTTTCAACCAGACCTTATGGTTACCCGCGCCGAAGCGTTAACCGTTTCTTTAAGAGCCGGTGGAATTAGCGTTCCAGCTAACTTTGACGGAACCATGCATTTTGCCGATGTAGATCCAAATCAATGGTATGCACCTGTGGTTAATCGAGCCGTTGAAACAAAAGTTTTAAGTGTTAATGCGACAAATTTTAGACCTGACGAATTGGTTGATAAAGCTGAATTTTTAACCATGCTTTTCCGAGCCAGCCAAGTAAATCTGACCCCTTTTTATTCGGCTAGAAACGTGGCCAATGATATTCCAAATGACAGCTGGATGCAGCCCTATTTTGCTTACGCCAAACGATACCAAATCGCCCACTTACCAGCAGATGGTTATTACTTACCCAGTAAAAATTTAACGCGACGTGAAGTGGCGTTAATGACCTACCGACAATTAAGAGTTTTTCACGGGAGCACCGAAACAAAATTGCTGGTTGAACTCCAAGGTTCTATTCAACAGTTTCTTGAGTTAATTAGACATGGGAATACGGCTGAAGCGGAGTTTCAAGTTCACAGCATTATGTCTTTGAATGATAAAATCATGAGAAGTCACAACAACGAAGATGCTGTCGCGGCTATGTCGATTTCGAGATCCATGGAACATTTAAGTGATAGTCTGCGATACTTTAAATACGGTAAAAACCTACGAGGCATTTCTGAATTACACCTCGCCCTAAAACAAGCCGAACGTGCCGAAACAAAATCAGTCAATATGGCGCCTTTTGCAAATGAGTTAGCTCAAATTATTGGTGAAAGTCTGCAAGCCTACACTGAACCGAGCTTGGGAACTTTCACCCTCAATCAGTAAAATTTGACTTAAAAACACTTTAACCTAAGTTAGATACACAGATGCAAAATTTGTTTTTAGTTCCCGCTCCCCGTCGCCCGCTTAATTAGCGAGTGATTTTTGCGTATTAACTAAAAACAGAAATTAACTTCACTCGCTCTAAATAAATATAGATCGGGGTTTTTTATGTAAACATTATGGAAAAAGAAAGAATCGGTACCGTCGTTAAAGTAGGCTCATCATCGCTTTACTGCCCTGAGACTTATCAACCTTATCTTGAAAGTTTTGGCAGAATGGCCGCACAGCTAAGACAAGTTGGAAATAGTAGCCTTATTTCTTCAGGAGCCTACCTAGCCGGTAAAAAATTAGACCCAGAAGAAAATGATACGGGCTATTTGACTAGTATTGGATGGAAACAATTACTCGATCAGTGGGAGTCGGCTTTTGGTGAACCAATGCCTTCTGTTCTAGCCGAAGAAATACATTTTCATCAAGCCGTATCCGATAACGGTGACTATCAACCCGCTCGATTTCAACATATAGTAAAAACATTTGTAAAAGCCTGGGAAAAAAAGAAAACACTCATCACCAATCAGAATGATCCTGTTTCAAAAGTTGGTTTAGCGCCTGAAATTTTAGATTTTGAAGAAGGCCTGCCTAGCTTTCACGGCGACAATGATCTTTACGCATCAGAAATCACTAGGGCTCTTTTAAAGCAGAAAACCTTAGATAGAGTCAACTTTATAATTTTATCTGGTGGATTAAACGGTATTACCGATGAACAAGGAAAAACAATTCCAGAAGTGTCAGTCCGAACAATTAATGAAATGATGCAAAATCCTGGTGCAGCGAGCCGTGAAGGCGCCAATGGATTCCGAACAAAAGGCACGGCGCTATTAAGAGCCCATGAAGCTGGCGCAGAAGCTTACTTAGGCTCAAGCCAATCAAAGAGTTGTATTCTGGAGGCCGCTGGCCTGAAAACACAAACGCAAGTCACCAAAGTTATTTCTAACCTCACAGAAGTTTAAGCTATGATTTACTCTAAATATTTCCTTCACGCTCGTCGTCGCCGCTACCGTCGGAGGTGATTTTTTGTACAATTTTTTTATTCATAAATCACTTCTATACCTCTGTACTAGAAGTGATTTTTTTAATGCAAAACCATGAAAATTTTTAATGCCGGCGACACCCTTTCACTTTATGGCGAAACCGTAGCTATAAGCAAAGTAGAACAGCTTGTAGATACACAGCTTATTTATTGGCACAGCCAAAACAGTCCCCTGTGTGGGCTAAAAATCCTCACAGAAAAATCCGAAAAAAACATAACCTTTAATTTAAAATGAAAATATCTGAATCACTCGCTGACCACATGGCGGATGCTATAGCGCCCCTTTCGGGGGAAGGCATTTTGATGCCCAAAACTGCCGCCGAGATTTTTGCCAATCAAGATCAATGGTTTCCAAAATTTGGTCCTGATGGAAAGTTACTTGGTTTTTTTGAATTCAGAACTCATCAAGACACGGCTCTCGCTGAAATGGGCAGCGTGCTAGTTTTAAAGCCAAGGATGGGCGTAGGGCAATGCTTACTGCAAATTTTTAACACTCAGCGTGATATTCAAACTGCTAGTGGTGGCTTTGCAGTCACCAAAGATTTCAAAACCGCTTACGGATTTTTTGGCGAGCAAACTCAGGGTGATGTAACAACGCAATTTCCAGACTGGTTTGAAAGAGAAAAATCTGACCGATATTTCATTCAGTGGAAATAAAAAAACTTAATTAATAACTATTTTTATCATGCAATCTAAAAACACTTACACCAAAACCGCGAGCCATGAAGCCATAAAAGGTTCGTTCGATACTTGCTTACTGCTCTATTCAGGAGGACTAGATACCTCAACAATGTTGAAATGGATTCAAGACGAATACCAGTGCCAAGTCATCACTTTAACTATAAATCTCGGTCAAACGGCTGACGATTTAAAAGCGATTCAAAAAAAAGCTTTAGACCTCGGTGCAAAAGACGCATTTGTTTATGACGCCCAAGAGGAATTTGCCGACACAATCATTACAGAAGCCATTAAAGCAAACGCTGACTATCAAGGTGGATACGCCCTTTCAACGCCACTTGGGAGAGTCATGATTGCCAAAGTAGCCGTTAATATTTGCGAACAATATAATTGTTCGGTTGTGGCTCATGGTTGTACTGGTAAAGGTAATGATCAAGTTCGTTTTGAAGGCTATATAACGACGCTTAACCCAAACCTTAAAACCATCGCACCGGTCAGAGAATGGAGCATGGGGCGAGACGAGCAAATTGAGTTTTGTAAAATCCACAATATCCCGGTTAAACAAACCAAAGATAAGCCCTATTCATATGATGAAAACATGTGGGGCAATACCGGTGAAGGCGGCGAAATTGAAAACCCAGAACTTGAACCCAAATTACATCAAATTCTGCAATGGTGCCAAACACCTGAGCAGGCACCAGACGAGCCAGCTTTTGTCGAAGTAGAATTCTTTAAAGGGATTCCAATAGCTATAAATGGCCACAAAGATAAATTAATGAATCTTATCGCAGATCTTAATAAAATTGGCTCATTACACGCTATCGGCATCTTCCCTTTAATTGAAGATAGATTTGTCGGATTAAAAGTCCGAGGCGTGTATGAAAACCCTGGGGCAACAATTTTAATTGAAGCCCACAAGAAGCTTGAAAAATTAGTTTCTACCCGAGAAGAAAATGAGCTTAAAAGTTTTATCGATACCAAGTGGGCCTATTTATGTTACGCCGCCAAATGGTATGACCCGGTGATGTACCATATAAATGCCTTTATTAACAGTATGAATAAAAAAGTTTCGGGAAACGTAAAAGTAAAACTTTATAAGGGGCAAGCGACGGTTGTTAGCCTGAGCTCTCCTCATTCATTGTTTGATGAAAATTTATCCACCTTTAATAAATCAGGTGGCTTTAACCAGAACGCAGCGGCTGGTTTTATAGAACTGTGGAACCTGCCTCAAAAGACTGCTTACGGTATGTACAACTGGGAATCAGAACTTAATAAAAACTAAACATGACACTCTGGAAAACCGATTCCATTGAAAACAACACGCTGCAAAACCTGATTGAAAAATTTACCGTTGGGAATGACCCCCAATTGGATCAGACGTTAGTCCCCTACGACGTAGACGCTTCAATCGCTCACGCCGAAGGTTTAGCTTCAATACACATTTTAAACGTCTTAGAACTAAAAAAAATTATTCAAGCTTTGGAAGATATCAAAGCGCTACACGCTAAAAGTCACTTCCCCATTACCCAAGCCCAAGAGGATTGTCACACGGCGATTGAAGATTTCTTAGTGGAAAAACTAGGCGATACCGGCAAAAAAATTCATACTGGCCGGTCAAGAAATGATCAAGTATTAGTCGCAATGAGACTGTGGGAAAGAGATACAATTGATCAAATAATTTATTCAACAAAAGAGTTAGCACTTGTTTTTATAAGCTTTGCTAGCAAGTATGAATTTATGCCCATGCCTGGATTTACCCATACTCAAATAGCCATGCCCAGCAGTATTGGTATGTGGGCTGGCAGCATATCGGAAATGTTACTGCTAAATATAGAGGCGCTCACAGACTTTCGAAAAACGCTAAACCGCTCCCCTCTTGGGTCAGCGGCCGGATTCGGAGTCGGATTTAATTTACCAAGAGAAGAAATGGCGCAATCGCTTGGATTTGATGGCTGCTTGCAAGTGGCTCTGACGTCCCAAAATATGAGAGGGAAAATTGAAGCTGACTTTGTCAGCCAACTTGTAAGCCTTAGTGCGACTTTAGCTCATTTTGCGAATGACTTAGTTTGGTTTAGCAGTTCCCCGTTTCAATTTTTTGATGTTGCCCCAGAGTTAACGACGGGATCTTCCATCATGCCGCAGAAAAGAAATTTAGACCCAGCAGAGCTACTAAGAGGCTCGCACTCTCATATGCTTGGGCACGAATGTTCCCTCAGAAATTTAAGTAGTCATTTAATTTCTGGCTATCACCGAGACTTACAACTCAGTAAAGAACCAACCATGAAAGCGGTAAACTTAATACAATCTATGTTAGAAATCGCACAGGCTCTAATAGAAAATATAATGCCTAACGAAGAAGCTCTAATTAAAGCTTTTACACCCGAAATATTTGCCGCCGATAAAGCCAACACCTTAGTGAAAAAAGGCGTGCCATTTAGAAAGGCTTATCTTCAGGTCAAAAAAGATCTGAGTGATATAAAACCGATGACTAAAGCTGAAATTTTAGAAAACCTAAAATGCAAAACTCACTTAGGTGCCTCAGGAAATTTAGGCCTCGATTTATTAAGGCAGCGCTTAACTAATTCGTAATTTCAAAAAACCTTTCTATAATCGCACCGATGCAACAACAAGTCATAGATTATCTTTCAAAAAATTGGAGTGCTGATAACGCCGCAAAAATTGCTTTTTCACCCGTTCCAAAAGGGCAATCTGGCGATCTGGCTATGCAATTTTTTGCGCTTACCAAAGAGCTCAAACAGTCTCCGATGCAAATAGGCGCTGAAGTCGCTGGAGTTTTAAAAAATTTCTCTTTGGTCGAAAAAACTGAAATGTCGGGGCCCTACTTAAACTTATTTTTTAGTCAGACCGCCTTTTTTGAAAATGTGTTTCAAACACCGTTAACTACCAGTCTCTTTAATGGAGAAAAAGTCGTGTTGGAATATTCTTCACCGAACACTAATAAACCACTGCATTTAGGGCACATGCGAAATCATGCTTTGGGAATTTCCGTGGGAAACTTGCTCGAAGCCGTTGGGGCTGAAGTAATTCGCACCGCGATTGTGAATGACCGTGGCATTCATATTTGCAAATCAATGCTGGCTTACCAGTTATTTGGTAACGGGGAAACGCCAGAGTCTACCGGTGAAAAACCAGATCAATTCGTCGGCCGATATTATGTCAAATTCGGGGCTGAAGTTAAAAAAGACGAATCTTTAAATGAGCAAGCGCAAGCCTTGCTCAGACTTTGGGAAGAAGGCGATGGCGCCACAAAGCAACTCTGGAAGCAAATGAACGAGTGGACCTACGAAGGCCATAACGCCACTTACGCTCGGCAGGGAGTGGTGTTTGATAAAAAATATTTTGAATCGCAAACCTATGAACAAGGCCGAGAGTTTGCTTTAAAGGGATTAGAGGATGGCGTGTTTTATAAAAAAGATGGTGCGGTCTGGATTGATTTAACCGATCAAGGTTTAGACGAAAAAATTATTATTCGGTCTGATGGAACAACCGTTTACGTGACGCAAGATTTAGCCACCACCTACCAACGAGTTCAAGACTTTCATTTTGATCAACATATCTGGGTGGTCGCTGATGAACAAAACTATCACTTCCAAGTACTAATTGCGTGTCTTGATAAACTCGGTCTGGCCGAAAAAGAAAAACTGCATCATTTAAATTACGGTTTAGTAAATCTGCCGGAAGGCCGCATGAAATCACGCGAAGGCACGGTGGTTGATGCAGACCCACTTATGGACGAGCTACAACGCCTAGTCACCGTAAAAATGCAAGAAACCCATAAAGATGATGATTTATCGGATGTCGAAATTGAGACGATTTCCGACCAAGTCCAAAACGCCGCCTGGAAGTTTTACCTGCTGAAAACTTCTCCCAATAAAACAATTACCTTTGAAGCCGAAAAATCGATTGATTTTCATGGCGCTACCGGACCCTACCTGCAATACGCTGGCGTGCGAATTAAATCCATTCTAGCCAAAGCGAAAGTAGCTGGTTTAAAACCAGATAATACGGGGGCTTTAGGCGAAGCGGAAAAAGCCTTAGGGGTGAAAATTCTAGAATGGCCTGGCACACTTAACCGAGCTGCAGAAACCAAAAACCCAACCTACGTGGTGACGTTTTTACTCGAATTAACTCAAGCCTGGTCAAGCTTTTACGCCGAAAACTCAGTGCTTAATGCCGACCACGACGACCTCAAAAAGGCGCGTCTCGCTCTAGCTTCTAAAGTGCTAGAAGTACTTGAAGCCGGTTTAAATATTTTAGGCATTGAAGTGCCAGAAAGAATGTAATTTTTATACCACAGCCATAGTCTGCTACAATCTAAGCTAATTAATCCCTACTCATGACTCCTCTCTTAGTTATTGGCGGTGCCGTTGTCGCGCTCATTGCTTTTCTGGCTGGTTACTACAATCGATTTATCCAACTGACCAACAAGGTTCAATCGGCTTGGTCTGATATTGATACCCACCTAAAAAAACGATACGACCTGATTCCAAATTTGGTAAACATCATCAAAGGCTACGCTTCGCACGAACAAGAAACTTTTGAAAACGTGGTTAAACTCAGAAATCAAGCCCAACAGGCGTCTGGAACCAAAGATCAAGCAAATGCCGAAACTATGTTAACGGGCGCTTTAAAAAGTATGTTTGCCTTATCTGAGGCTTACCCAGACTTAAAAGCCAACACAAACTTTTTAGATCTTCAAGAAACCCTAAAAAAAGTCGAAGACGATATCAATTTAGCTCGTCGTTATTACAACGGGGCGGTTCAAGCCTACAACACGGCCATTCAAATGTTTCCGGCTAATATCTTAGCCAATATTTTTGGTTTTAAAGACGCCGACTTTTTTGAAGCTGAAGTGGGTGAACGGGAAAACGTTAGTACCGAATTCTAGCATGAATAAATTATTTGTTCGCTATTTTTTTTTGATTCCCCTATTTTTTGCGAACCAAACCTTTGCTTGGACGATTGAAGAGTTTAATCTTTTCGCTGACATTCAAGCTGATGGAACGGTTCAAATCAAAGAAACCATTCAAGCTGATTTCACGAACGAAACTTATAAGCATGGTATATTCAGAGATATCCCCGCTGAATATAAAGATGAAAACGGAAAAACTTTTAAGACTCCAATTCAAAATATTACCGTTACTGATGTCGACGGTAATAGACGAAATTTTACCCAATCGATGGAGGGTTCTCACTTATCGCTTAAAATCGGCGATGCAGATAAAACCGTCAGCGAAAAAGAAACCTACGTCATAAAATATACGGTTAGTGGTGTCATAAACGCTTTCGAGGAACACGATGAATTTTTTTGGAACGTAACGGGAAACCAGTGGGACTCACCGATTGAAAAGGTAGCGGTTGTAGTTGGCATCCCTGAGGTCTCCAATACTTACCCAATGGAATGTTTTACCGGAACGGAAGGCTCAACCGAGCAAAACTGTAGTTCCCAATTAGGAGAAAGTATGGATATTGCTTTTTTTAGAACCACCGAGCCGTTAGCTGTTGGGGAAGGCTTTACAATTGTTTTTGGATGGGATAAGGGTTTAGTGGCAATCCCAGAAAGAATTTATACCTTTGATTTTCAGTATTGGGCTAAACGCCTGCAGTATTTATTTTTGTTCTTTCCGTTATGGGCGACTTATCGTAATTTTAGAATTAGAAAAGAACTAAAACCACAAAAAGCGCTGATCCCCCTCTATCATCCGCCTGAAAATATGGGCGTGGGGCTGATTGGTTTTTTTGATAGAGGCAAATCAAACACTCGAGACCTAACGGCGGTACTAACCCAATTGTGTGTTAAAGGTATTTTAAAGATTAAAGAAATTCCCGCATCTGGTGCCTTTGGTAAAGAAAGCTACGAGTTTACGGTTTTAAAAGCACCAGACCTACCCCTCGATAAAGAAGAGCAATACGTTTACGACCATTTAACGCTTCCCCCTGGTAAGTCTGCGACGCTTAAAGAACTCACTAAAGCCAGTGGTTCAATTTTTAAATACGGACAATACCAAGGCTTGGTAAATCAAATTCGGCTTGAAGTCAGTCATTACTTTCGAAATTCGTCAGTCACGCCTCTTAAATTTTTGGGGCTGACGTTTGTTTTCTTCTGGGCGTTCTTCTTTGGCATTGTAGGTTCTGCAATTGCAAACAGCCTCATCCCCACTCTTTCATTAGTCGGCGGAATTATCGCTTTAGTGGCCTTACCAATGTTTGGTGCTAAAGGACAAGCGCTCAAACACGATGTCGAAGGCTATAAATTATTCTTAACCACGGCCGATAAAGACCGTATTAATTGGAGTGAAGCGCAAAATATTTTTGAAAAAAATCTGCCCTATGCCATTGCCTTGGATTTAACGGATAAATGGGCTCAAGTTTTTGGCGACAAAATTCAGCCACCCGAGTGGTATGAAAGCCCAAATAATTCGATGAATTTCGGACAGTTACAGCGAAATATTACGACTTCTGCGGCCAGCTCCATCACTCGCTCTACACCTCGTACAACTTCAAGTTCCAGTGGCAGCAGTGGCTTTGGTGGCGGCGGTAGTTCTGGTGGCGGCTTTGGTGGTGGCGGTGGTAGATCTTGGTAAATTGCCAACGTAAAATAATTACTTGATGAAAATTGGGGTGTTTGATTCTGGATTGGGCGGACATTTCACTTTAGACAAGTGTAAGCCGTTAATGCCGGAGCATGAATTTATAGGTTTTTTTGATCAAACCAATGCGCCGTATGGTGATAAATCGCAAGCGGAGATACTACAACTCACAGAAAGCGGTGTTAACGAACTGTTTGCTGAGGATTGTGACCTCGTTTTGATTGCTTGTAATACTGCCTGCACACAAGCCCTTAGACGCTTACAAGAAAAGTACCCAGATCGTAAAATCCTTGGGTGTCTAATTCCGGCAGCGGAAATGGCGGTAGATAGTGAAGCTATTTCAATTGGACTGATTGGAACCAGCCGCACCATTGAAAGCAAAAAATACGAACGTGAAACTTTTAAAATTAACCCTCGAGCTAAAATTCATGGTTTAGCCACGCCCAAATTAGTTCCTTTTATTGAAGCGGGAAATTCAGATGATTTAGAATGTGAAATCTATCTAAAAGAAAAGATTCAAATGCTAATCAATGAACACCAAATCAAAACCCTTATTTTAGGTTGCACCCATTACAGCGTGCTTAAAGCAAGAGTCACTAAACTTTTTCCAACACTAGAAGTTATTGATTCGGCTGAAGCACAAGCTCTTAAGTTGGTAGGTTATTTAATGAGACATCCAGAACTAAAGTAACAACTTAGCGGGTCGAAGGCCGTCAATTTTTTGAACGAGCGGTAAATCGGGCACGCTAATTTTACCGACGTACAAATCGGCTATGTCGCCGCCTTTTTCAATAAAGCGATCGACTTCACGCATCCCCATAAAATATAAAGCATCTTTGGTAAAAGCGCCTTTAGCCTCACTGTTGTCGTACCCACGTTTTGATTTTAAACTCAGTTTCCAAGCCAGTTCATCTGATAAATCAAAGGTTGATTTAAGATAGTTAAATAAATCATGAAAACCCATTTTCTGAGCCATATACAAAGCCACAATTTGATAACCTGGCGTTAAGAATTTATCCCCTAAAGCTAAGCCCAACTGATTTTGATTCCACACCGCTAAACCTTCCTCGGTTCGTAAATAGTTAGCGGTTCCCCGCTCTAAAATTCGAAGCGGTTGAGTTTTACCATTTTCATACCTAAAGACATGAGTTCCTATTTCATGAACGAGTAATGCTTTTAAACGATTGGAAGTAAATTTGGCGCCTTTTTTCACCAAAATGGCTTCCCGTTTCGTTACTTGAATATCGGCCACAGAATCTTCTAAAATTTTAATCTGCCAATGTCCTAAGTTATGTTCCACTAAGAAGTCTTTCAAAATTTCAACCGCTCTTTTAGTGTCTAATTCAGCGCTGGAATCTGGCGCTAAATTTGGTTCATTAAGTCGAATAAATTTAAGGGCTTCTTGATATAAATGGCGCGTAACGGTTCCAAAAACTTTTTGTGATAAATCTGAGTATTCACTTGAACCACGGGCCTCAAGCATCATTAATTTATATTCTAGCTCTTTAATTTTGGCATTATACAAAGGGTATAAAGCATGATTAACGACTGGTATTTTTTTCAAATCATTTCGCATATGCGAAAAATCCAAGTCTAATTCTTTGTAAGAAAAACGAGGTGAAAAACCAGAGTTTGCTAAAAACAACGCTTTTTGCTCGTTGATATTTCGCGGATTGATATAACTGAGCAATTTAATTTGTGAGTCAATTTCACAAACTTTTTTATCAATATTGCGAAGCATCCGTTCATCAACTGAAGCCGTTGAAGTTTCAGCCAGATTTTTTTGTTCAAATTTTTTGTTCGCATCGATGTAGAAATCGGTTAAATACTTCCCCGCTAAAATTAAGTCGGCCTCAACTTTATTCCCCTTCATTTTTTCAATCGGTAACTTGAGGCGCTTGCCTTCTAAAGTAATGTCGAGCAGTTTTTCTTTCTCATCAAAATACTCGGCAGAGATTTGGTTCATCGAACTGTTTAAATCAATCTTAGCCACTAAACTTCTGGGGGGCACGGTATTTAGAAGTACGTTTTCGGTAATTCCTAAAATTGGTTTTGGAATAAAACTCGCCTCGTAAACTGATTTTTCGGCAAACAAAGTTTTGGCAATATCAACGCCTTCTTCTGGGGTCATCACTTTCAAATCAACCACTTTATCAAGTCGACGCTTCATGGGAACTTGATTGGCCACTTGGATTTTTAAACCCGGACGCGCATTAACTTCAAGTACGGCAACTCCTGCCCGTGTTACTACTAGATCAACCCCTAAGAAACCAATTTTGGTCACTTGTTGAATCTTGGCGCACGAATAGAGAATCTCATCCCAGTGTGGGATTTTAAATCCCTGGGCAGATTCTCCATTTGGCATTTTACGAATAAATTTCGATTTTTTAGCCGCGCCAGTGGTAATCCCAGAACCAAGATCAATTCCCATCGCAATCGCTCCCAGTTCCATATTCGCTTTTCCTTCAGATTCAATGGTTGGCACTCGCAGCATGGCCATAATTGGCACCATATTGAATACAATCACTCTAATATCAGATAAACCCGTTTGAGTCAGCAAACGAAAATCTGGATGTGGATCGAGTTTTTCTTCCACTAGTATATCGTCGTGCGTTCCGGAAATTGAATACTTCCCTTCTAAAATATCAATGCACTGTAAGTACATTTGCTCTTCATCCAGCTTCTTACCAGAAATCGTTAGCCAGTGTTTTCCTTTTTTACCGACGATGACCAAAATACCTCCCCCCGCAAAACCACGGTTGGGTTTAATCACAAAGCTTTCTGGTAGCCCGGCAAAAAATTCGTGGGTTAACTGCCGTTGATTTTTCACAATTTGATAGAGCTTGGCCACGCCAACTCCACGCGATTCTAAAAATTGTTTGGTAAAAATTTTATCATCCGCAAATTTCTTACTCGCCGCTGAATTATAACGAGAAATATAAAGTAAATTACGGGCATTCATACCCAAGATGGCAGCCGAATCTTTTGAAAAAATCATGGGTTATTCTTGAGAATCCTCACGCAGTAAACTGCGGAACTTAATGTATTCTGAGACTCTTAGCCCGGTAAATCGTCCCAGCCAAACCGTCCCCAGAATTGGCAGAATAATCAGTTCTGGCATTGCCAAAACGTTGTCTTTAATCAGCGCCCAATCAACAAAAGCATAGGCAATAAGTGAAACTAAAACGGTTTCTACAACTGCGATAAGTGCACTTCGAATCCCTTCAGCAGATTGAGAAGAAAGAAATTTTTCCGACATTGACGACATCACCATCATGGGGAAGATTGTCAGTGATAAATCGAGAGAGGCTTCAAAGTAAACGGCGAGCCCCAAAACTAAAAAGAATGACAACGCTAAACAACTCAGCAGCAAGGCGACTTTTGGAATATATAAAAGTTCTACTTTATCAAACAACACGCGAATCGCCCAACTTACCAGCATTACCACCAGAAACACCGCCATTCCAAACTGCAGACCTAAAACCAAAAAGGCTAAAGAAAGCATTAAAGGCGCTAAAACACCGAAGGTAGAAACCCCAACAAATTGCCGAAAGAAAGCAATCATGAAAGCTAAAAATGGGACTGACAGTAAAAGATAAATTACCGTTTGTGAAAGCCCAGATGAAGAGAACAAGTTTAGCAAACGACTAAATGGCAAATACACCGGAATTCGACTTTTGGCATCCACTTGCCTAACTTCAATGCCTCGAAGCGAAAGTTCGTTTAAAACACCACTTATTTCAGCACGTGTAAAAATCGGATTCAAGGCTTCAGGACGGGTTAATACAATAAAATCCGGTTGAACAATTTCATACACAGGTTGAATTAATTTAGCGTCTCTATCAAGTGAACTCGCCGAAATTTGCACCAGCAATTTACTTCTTAAAGCTTCTTGAGATTCAGCTGAAATAAGTTTCCAGAATTGGCCAAAGGCTTGCATGGTTTGCGTTGATGACGTGTAAAAAAGAATGGCCTCAGATCCCTTGAGCATTTCTAGATTTTCTTGAAATTTACGTATAACACTGTCTTCGTTTGAAAGATCACTAGAGTCTTTGGGCACTTCGATCACATTCAGTAAAACGCCTTCATCAGCCGCTTCGGCGTCAACCGAGGCTAAGGTTTCTTTTAGCACATCGGTAATTAAAACCATCTGCTTGGTGTAAACCTGAATTGATTTTTCAATTGATTCACGTTCTGATCCTTGCTTGATATTCATTTTAACCGTGTAAATACCCGCTTCTTCGTAGGTGTACTTCACGACTTCTCCAAATTTAATATCCGAATCATCACCAAAATCCCATGAGTAATTTGGATTTCCATAATCAGACAAAGACATAATTTTTGAGGGGCTGGCGTCAAACACCATTTCCTCGCCAAGCCTTACCACATCAGGAATTTCTAGAGCAGGGCTTAAAAAAGCCTCTTCTTTTTCCAGCTCCGAAATTTGTGGATCTTCATCTTGGGTTTGCGGCTCAACATTTTCTTTCGTGCTTTCCGTCTGAGCTAGGGTTTGCATGCTAATCCCTAAAGCCAATATCAGTATTAATTTTTTCATCAAAGTTATTGTAGCGGTGACCTCTATAATGCAAAGACTAATTTGGACACTCTGGGCTTGATAAAATAGTTCTAATAATTAACGAGTTTTAGATTAAATTTCTGGTGTCTTTTGAGTTTACTGTGTTTGCGCTATAGTGATGGCGATGAAAGTTCAAATCCACCGTTTAGATAAAGATTTGCCCCTACCAAAATACGAAACCAGTGGCAGTTTCGGTTTTGATTTTTTGGCCCGAGAAGACACGGTTATAGAACCAGGACAGATTGGCTTAGTGCCTAGTAACGTTATTGTAAAATGCCCCGCCGAACTGGCCCTCTTGATTCTCCCCAGAAGCTCCACATATCGTAAAACCGGTTTAGTGTTTCCCCATTCTGTTGGGCTGGTTGACCAAGATTATTGCGGCCCAGAGGATGAAATTTTTATTCAGCTCGTTAATCCTCGTAATCACGACGTAGTGGTAAAACGAGGCGACAAAATCGCCCAAGGCTTGTTCGTTCGTTCGCCTAAAGTTGACTTTGTGGAGGTAGAGCCTGAGTTTTTAGGAAAAGATTCACGAGGTGGTTTTGGTAGTACCGATTAAATCTATAAATTATGAAGTCTCCCTCTCCGATTGAAGCTTTTAAAAGCTTTATTGAATCTAATAAACTTGAATCTCAGAAGCTAATTTTAATGGTTTCGGGTGGCGTTGATTCAATGGTGCTTTTAGACATTGCCGCTCAAGTAATTGATAAAAGCAAATTGGCAGTTTTTCACTTAAATCATAACGCTCGTGCTGAAGCCAAAGCCGACCAAATTTTTGTACAAAATATTTGTACAAAATATAAAATTCAATTTTACACCGAAACCTTAAGCACCAACTTTCAAGCCTCAGAACGAAATTGGCGCAACGAAAGGATTAGACTCTCACAACTTGCAGCAGCCGATTTTGCGGCGACACGCATTTTAACAGCTCATCATGCTACCGATTTAGTCGAAACGATGATTCATCGTTTAACCAAAGGCGCAGGCGCAGGCGGGCTATCCCCTTTTGATATTTCGACGAAACCTTTTTGGGAAATCTCAAAGTCTGAGTTAGTTGATTTTGCCAATGAAAATGGAATTGAGTGGCAAGAGGACTGCACAAATTTGAACACAAAATTTGAACGAAATTTAATTCGGGCGGAAGTTTTACCCGCCTTAAGAAGCATTACGCCTAATCTCGAAGCTGTCTTTGTACGTGAAGCAAAGACCTTTGCCGAACTGCAAAATTTTTTAGAAATGCAATTACAAACCCAATTAAGTGAAGCCTTCAAAAAGCATTCACTTGATCTATCTAAATTCAGAGAAACTCACCCGGCCTTGCAGTCTGAATTTTTAAGAACGATCGCCCTAAAAACCCCTAGCCAATCTGAGATTGAAGATTGCTTAAAGTGGTTACTTGGAAACCCTGAAGGCAACTCTAAAAAATCTATTGGTGGAACGGAAGTCAAACTTAAAGAGAATCAGCTTCGCTGGTAGGAGGGCAATTGTCATTTAAATCTTCGGCTAAACAAACCGCTTCAAAAACCTCAGAACGAGTCATAACCAAAACCGCTTCAGCTCCATTTTGAGTCATGGTAACTGGCAATTTAGGAGTCTCATCTTGCCAAGTAAGATCTTCTTCAAGAGGATCGGAGGCTCTAAATTTTGCTATAATGTCTGGTGAAAATTCCATCTAAAGGTTTTTATTGGAAAGTAAGATAATGTCAAAAAAACCCCGCTCGGGCGGGGTTTAATAGTTAAAGCTTAAAGTTTTTTATTAATCCCAAGAATTTGATTTTGAAACCGCTAATCGACCGGCTCCAGTAAAAAACAAAGCCACCGCATTTAAAAGAAAGAAGAATTGTAACTCAAGGGCGTATCCGCCATTTTGACCGACTGAGAATAGGTCTCCCATATGAACGAGACCAATTGCGACCAACATATTGAAGATAATGATCAACGCTGCGATTCGGGCTCTAAAACCAATCATCAACATAATTGGAGCGACCACTTCACCAATATACACACCGTAAGCGATAAAAGCCGGCAAACCGGCGCTTGTCAGCATTCCTTCAATAAAACCAACCCCGCCTAAAATTTTTGCTAAGCCGTGAATGAGCAGCAATCCCCCAAGGGTTAAGCGCATAATTAAAAGCCCGGCTTCTGGACATCGATGCATGCAAGTCGTTTTCATGATTTTTATATTAATAACTAAGCCCTACTATAGAAAATCTCGGACGGTATGCCAATATTCGGTTGAAAAATAACTTTCTAGCTCTTTTTCACTTACCCAGGCAAAGTCCACAATCTCGACTTGGTCGACTTCCACTTCACCTTCAACATAGTCGGCCGCAAAAAATTCAACCTTAGCGCCGATAATACGGGCATCATGCCGGTCAAAGTTTTTCGGAAAAACGTAGCGATATTCGCCCACGGGTCGTTCCCCTTTTATTTTTACGGTTAACGATTCTCCACATTCTTCGCGCAGTTCACGTACGGCCGCTTGGCGACCAGTTTCACCTTCATCAACGCCCCCTTGAGGAAATTGCCAAGCGTTGTCTTTCCGAGGTTTTTTTACAATTAAATATTTTTCATTATTCGTTAAAATCAAGGCACTAACGGGCCGAAGCTGGTTTTCCCAGTCGGCTAAATGCAGCCAAAAATCAGGCCAAGTTTTAGCCACACATTCTGGCTCGGTAATTTTTACTCTCGATTTTTGGTGTGGATCAGCGCCTAAATCAATCGCCGCTTTTAAAACGCCAAAACACATGGCAATCCGATGGTCGTCATAAGAATTTATAGAAACCACGTCTTCCATAACTTTCACTGAATGGCTGCCGACAATTTCTACTTTATTGCCTTCAACCTTCATATCAACGTTGAGATGAGATAGTTGTTCCATCGCAAAAATACGATCACACTCTTTAACTCTTAAGCTTTCGAGCCCGGTAAATTTTGAACTACCGGGGCAAAAAGAGGCTAATACCATCCCAGTCATACTGACGTCTGGCATAGATTCCCAGTTCCAGTCCCCCATCGGTGCTAAATCAAAGTTCGGTTCTACTTTCAACTTCGCCCCATTACGAGTAATTTTAGCCCCAGTTTTTTCAATGACTTCTAAAAATTTTTCGTCGCCTTGCAGGGTATTAGTTCCAAAATTCTCGATACTAATTGGCGCGCCGCGCAACACGCTCCAAGCCAAAGGATAACTCGCTGAACTCATGTCTGACGGAATTTCATACACCGCCGGCGCGTTAAAACCTGGCTCAATTTTGAAACTCAAAAAATCATCTGAAACTTCAATTTTGGCGCCCCAAATACGCAGTATTTCCACCGTCATTTCAACATAAGGTCGACTGGGAATACTGTCGTTAATTTGAATCGAAAGTCCGTGTGGTAAGGCTGGAGCCACTAACATTAATCCAGATAAAAACTGAGAAGAGACTTTGCCAGAAAGCTCTACCGTTGGTGTCTTTGCAGCCTGAGACGAATGGCTTTTAAAGTCCGCCGGCAAATAACCTTCATTTTTCAAACACTTAATTTCACCCCCTAAATCTCGAAGTGCCTTAATTAAATCTTCTTGTGGGCGTTCATGCATTCGATCAACGCCGCTGAGTTTAAATTCTCCTTCAACCACTAAACTTAAAGCGCTTAAAAAGCGGGCAGCAGTGCCGGCATTGCCAATAAATAGTTCCGCTTGCTTGGCTTTTAAACTTTTGGGAGGCGTTATAAGCAAAACATTTTTACCTTGTCCTTTAATCTCAACGCCTAAAGTTTTTAATGCCGCTTGCATGTATTTTGAATCATCGGAATCCAATACATTTCTCAGCTCAATTGGTTTATGACTTAAGGCCGCCAGCAGTAAAGCTCGATTGGTGATTGATTTAGATCCGGGCACATAAACTTTTTTCATTTTCACTAATATATCTAAAATTCGCACTATGAACTCTAAATTAATTCTCGATTTTTTGCGACAATTAGAAGCCAATAATAACAAAGTTTGGTTTGATGAACACCGCGATGAGTACAGCGCGGCTCGTGAAGAATGGCTCGGGTTTACCCAGAAATTACTGGGCTATTTAGGGGATAAAAATCCTGAGTTTTTTCAAATGCAGCCCTACAAATGTATTTTCAGAATTAATCGTGATGTGCGGTTTAGTAAAAATAAACATCCTTATAAAAATAACTTTGGCGCTTTTTTTGTCCCAGGCGGCAAAACTTCTGGTAATGCCGGTTATTACGTGCACCTAGAGCCTGGCCGCTGCGCGATTGCGGGCGGAATGCATAGTCCGGAAAAAGAAAAATTAGATGCAATTCGTGAACGATTACTCCCAGACACCTCAGAATTACCAAGCATCATTAAGAACAAAAAATTTGTACAGTATTTTAATGATATTGAAAGAAATAATGCGCTCAAAAGACGACCAAATGGATTTGATGAAGACCATCCGCGTATTGATCTCATTCGCTTAAAAGGATATACTGTATGGAAACCTATCAGCGACGCGCAAACCAACAAACCTGATTTTTTCAAAGTGGTGTGTGATCATTTCGATGCCATGGGTGACTTTATAAATTGGCTTAATGAAAAAAACTAAATCAGCACTCGTGCTTTCTGGTGGTGGCGCCTTAGGGCTCGCACATATTGGAGTTTTAAAAAAACTTGAAGAAACCTATGAGTTTGATTTTTTAGCGGGCGTTTCTGCTGGAGCAATTGTAGCTGCCGGTATTTCTACTGGCCAAAAAGCTGACGATATTTGGAAGGCGATTGGTTCCACAAACTTATTTAATTTAGCTTTTGAATTTTCTGGTAAAAATACCGGTCTTATTAAAGGCGATGCCATTTACCAAATTCTTGACGAAATCTTTGAAGGTAAAACTTTCGAAGACTTAGAAGTGCCTCTTTTTATTGGGACTACTGATTTTTCAACCGGTGAACGAGTAACCCTTTCAAGCGGTAAAATTGCCAACGCGGTTCGTGCCTCTCTTTCGGTTCCGGTTATATTCGAACCTTATTTCCACGAAGAAAGTGGCCGGTATTTAGTCGATGGCGGTTTAACGCAAAATTTCCCACTCGATTTAGCTATTAATCAATACAAGGGTGAGAAAATAATTGGCGTCAATGTCGCTAATGTAAAAGACTTACCTGAAGATTTTCATACCGATAAATTCTTTGGACGGAACAAAGACCTGTTTAGAAACCTGCAACGAACCTTTAAAATTTTCTTTCGGAGCCAACAAAATTTTGCGCTTGATGAACGAGTGCAAATTATTGAACCTGATTTAACCAATTTTTCTTCGGCGACGCTGAGTCGGTCTAAATTTCAAGAAATTCTAGATGCTGGCGAAAACGCCCTAAAACTTTAGCACCAGGCCCGATTTGTATTTCTGTGGCTTTGATTCATAATGAAAAAGATGCGATTTGATATTCTAACGCTTTTTCCTGAAGCCTTTACGAGCTTTAAAGAGACCTCCATTATTGGTCGGGCTATTAATTCAGGCCTGTTAGAGATTAACACTTTTGATATTCGTGATTTCGCTACTAACAAACACCGCAGCGTTGATGATGTGCCTTATGGCGGTGGAGCCGGCATGGTGATGAGCTGTCAGCCTTTGTTTGACTCTATCACGCATGTAAAAGGTTTAGCAAATGACCGAGCGCCCGTTATATTTTTTACGCCTCACGGTAAAAATTGGGAACAAACAGAAGCCGAAAATTATGCTAACAATCATTCTGTTAAAAGAGTGATTCTTTTATGCGGTCATTACGAAGGCATTGATCAACGCATTCGAGATCATCTAGTAGACCAAGAAATTAGTCTTGGTTCGTATGTTTTAACGGGTGGAGAGCTTCCCGCGCAAATTTTTATGGATAGTGTTGGGCGTTTAGTCCCAGGTGTGATTGGTAAAGAAGCCAGCCACCAGGAGGAAAGTTTTTCTGAGAGTCTTGGTCGTAATACGGTTGAATACCCTCATTACACGCGCCCAGACGACTTTAACGGTTGGAAAGTACCTGAAGTCCTGCTCTCGGGTCATCACGCCAATATTGAAAAATGGAGAAAAGAACAGTGCCAAGATTCCGCCTCAAATTAGAAGTCGTTAGCGCTTATTACGACTTTGTTTTTAGACTTTTATAGGGTTGTATTTTGTGGTTTTTTCGGGTATAATAAACAGAATTTATTACGCATGAACGAAAAACAACTGCTCGGCAAATTAACGCTCCCAAACGTTTTTGTGAACACCTTAGTCGGGTTTGCTTCTGGCTTACTGGGAACCATGGTTTTAGGGCTAATTTTATTACTCACCTGGTCTATTGTTGGCGAAGTCTTAGTGCCCACTAACCAACAAACCACCACTGAGTTTGGTGAGATTTTAAGCCATAAACAAAATACGCACCCACTCTTTCTAAGTGTGGTTATTTGGGGCGTCTTTATGGCGACGTTAGCCGCTAATATTTTACAAACATTACTGGTTACTTCTATTGAAGAGCGCTACACCGCTCGAGCCACCTGTTTAACCCAAGTCGCGGTAGGAAATGTGGTTATTTTACTCATTATTATTCCTGTTTATATTATGGTGAGTAACCAATACGGCGCTAATGGAGTGGCCATTGCTGCCCTGATTCATTGTACTTTAAGTGTTATATTTTCAGCTTTAACGCTTGAGATTATTAATCTTAAAAAATACATTTTAGTAAGTATGTATGGCGTACTAGTGGGACTAATTTTCTTTTTTCTGAGCTTTATAATTTTTGGAAATAATAGCCCGACCATTATGGCCTTTGTAGCACTGCCACTACTGTTAGGCATGATGGCCCTAGGAAAAGGGTTAACCCAGCTCATTTATTTCTGGTTTGCTGATGCGTATGGCAATGACTTTTTAGATATTGAAAAACGTTTCGGCACTGATTATGGACGCGAAGAAGTCGTTGAAGAAAAAGATGACTTTAGTGAAGAGTTTGGTGAATTCTAAATTATCGATAGCAAGAGTTGTTTATAGCCCGAAGAATCATTAAAGTAGGAGGTGAATTTTCATCCCCTTTAAAATGATTTCTCAACATCATCAGTACGCTGCCGAAGCTTTTGGCGCTTTTTGTATTACTTTGGCGGTTTACGCGACCTTGGTATCGGATTTACCAATTTCTACTCCCGTAGCGGCCGGTTTAACCCTCGGAATTCTGGTTTATACCATTGGTAAAATTAGTGGCGCTCATGTAAATCCGGCGGTAACAATTGCTTTAGCGTCTCGACAAAAAATTTCTTTGTTGGATGCTGGGTTTTACATCGTAGCGCAAATTCTGGGAGCACTTGGCGCCATGTTTTTGGGCGGTTGGTTGTTTGGCAGCGCGCCTGAAGTGGTCATTAATAATAATATGACGGTGTTCGTAGCCGAAGCCCTTGGCGCCGGTCTACTCGCCTTTGGTGTGGCTACAGCCGTTCGTAACAATGATTACCAAAGTAGTGGCCTCATTGTAGGAGGAAGTTTGTTTTTAGGAATTACATTGGCTGCTGGAGCCTCAAATGCGATTTTAAATCCAGCGGTAGCGATTGGCTTAGGAGCCGCTTCCGCCACGCACATCATAGCGCCAATCGTAGGAGCTATTATAGCTGCATGGTTAAATGCTTGGCTTTACGCCGAAGTTTAAAAACTAAACCTTAAATACGATTTAAAAAGCGGCTTATCTTCAAGCCGCTTTTTTTAAAGTCTAATGGCGCCTTGATTAATTTTAACAGCCGCATGCCCCGAAACCCGATCCACCGTGCCAATTCTTTTTTCACAATTAGGACACCTAATTTCAGTTTCCAAAGGGAGTGGTGGTTCATTTGCAAAAAGCTTCAGCGGATCTTCTTTAATACGCCCAAAATACATTTTTCGCAGCCGACCGCTTCCCCCCTTTAAATACACCGCTAAAAGTTGGCCACATTCACAAATTACCGGGAGCGATTTGAAACGTGTCATTTACGGTGTGTAGAATATTGGTTTAAAAGAATCGTGCAAAAGCTTGACGACACATTTCTTTTGTTTATATTCGCGCGGCTTAAATTGCCCAAATATGCCTATTATCAAGTCCGCTATCAAACGAGTTAGAGTAGAAGCTCGTCGTCAAAAACGAAATACTATTACTAAAAATCGTTATAAAGAACTGGTTAAAGAGTTCACTGCTTTAATTGGAAACGGAAAAACCGATGAAGCGGCAAAACTTTTCCCAATCGTTCAAAAGTCTCTCGACATGGCGGTTAAGAAAAACCTTCTTCACAAAAATAATGTCGCTCGAAAAAAATCTAGTTTAGCTAAAATGCTTGGTAATAAACCAGCCGCTAACACTGAAACTAAGCCGGCGGCTAAAAAAGCACCAGCAAAAAAAGAAGCTTAATTTAAAACTTAAGATCAAATTATTAAACCGCCTCAGGGCGGTTTTTTTATATTCAATAAATTCGTTTACTTTGCACTGGTCTAAATTTAGTTAAATTCATCAACAAGCTGAGCGTAAAAGTATGAACTGTTTGAGGCGAAGCCGAGTTTTCATAATTTAGCGAACGAGTTGAATGAATTTCTAAATTTAAACACTGCAAAAAAGTTTTTGTCTCTTTTTTGAAAAGTGTGAGTCCTCTATCCACTCGTAACCTCATGCCAAATAAGTAACGCCACGCCCACACAAATAAAACTATCAGCAAAGTTAAAAACCGGGAAATTACCGACACTAATAAAATCGGTAACCGCACCAAGCCACAAACGATCAATCAAATTACCTAAGGCGCCAGCAATAATTAAAACATAACTCAAACGCATCGTGTAGGCGTAATTATTCACCCATAACTGATACCCGAGCCACAGGCTCACAATTACCGCAATAATACTCGATAAACCGCCAGGCACGGGGAGAGAAAAGGCGACTCCTGTGTTCTCGACAAACACAATCTTAAACCAATCAGGTATAACCACGATGGGTAAATCAAACCACTCACGAATCGCGTACTTGCTCAATTGATCCAAAATGATTAAGTCTACGATTAAGCCATACCAAAAAATTGGTTTTTGAAATAGGCTGACTGACTGTGTCGTTTCTTGATTCATTAACTAAATCATACCTATTTATAAAATTGGTTAAACATTGACTTTTAGGGCTATTTATTCTAAAAAAATATCAATGAAAAGACGTGAGCAATTGGAAAAAACACGCGTTGAGTTTTCCGATTCTTTCAAAGAAGATTTGAAAGAGCCTTTTCGCTTAGTTTTTCCGACGGCTACAGCCGAAGCCATATTGTTGCAAAGTGAAAAAATTGATCTACTAAAATACAGTTTTAATGAGGTAAATTGGCCAGAACCACTTACCGAAGAAAAAATAATTTTGTTTGTTGAAACTAAATTTAGAGCCTACATAAATCTTTTACGTGAACACGCTCAAGCCAGAGAAATCGAAGGCTTTCGCCAAAGAGTTGAAAATGACCGACGCCACCAAGACCTAGTTTTACTCTGTTGGGTGGCGGGAACCATAACCCCAATTCTTGATGGCGATTGGTCTATTGGTCGGGTAGCCGAAATTGAAGAAATTTTAGGCATTGATAGTTTTATTGAACTGCAAGAAGCTCTCACGCTTGAAAAAAATCTGCACTCCCCTAATTCAGATACAAAGAGCTTAGGTTCTTTTAATCATCTGCATCTAGGTCCTGGCGATGGTAGTTTTATGCAACATTTAAGAGACAAAGCCCCAGCAGAGATTTCTCGAGCCTGGAGAGAAATTGGTTTAGGTTATGCGCTGCACCATGCACCGACTGAAATTCTTTCTCAATTTTTAAAAGACGGTCTTTCTTTGCAAGAAAGTGCGTTTGTAGAAGAAGTACTTATGCCAGGCTTACGTTCTGCCCTGCAAAAAAAATGGTTTGATCGCCATGGTGAACAATGGACACCAAAGCCCGGAGTTCGATTTGATAACAATGACATTTACAAAATTCTCACCCAACCGGCCCAATGGCTTGATGCCGAAGCTCGAATTGTTGAAATTTCAACGGAGTATGAAAATGACGCTAAAACCCACATCACTCCAGAAGCTTATGAAACGGGGCTTCGCTATTTGGGGTTGTATAGCGATGCCCAGATTGCTAAAAAAAGACTTATTTTTGAAGCCAGCTATTGGGACTTTCGAGCGAGCGATAGTTGTTTAAGTGCTAATAGAATTAGTAAAAACCAACTGCACCATGAAAGACGAAGAATTAAAAGAGCTAAATCACAAGAAGATTTAAAAGATCTAACCATTACTCCAGAAGTATTTAAAGAAGATCCATTTCTAACTACGCTAAAAGACGATATTAAAAAGGTTAACCAAGCTTTAAACGAAGAACGTAAAAGCGCAGAACCTAGTGAAAAAAAGCTAGCAGAATATAGAGATCAGCTTAAAGATTTTGGAGAACAGGTGAAACACCGGCGAACTGAAGTTTTATCAAACTTACAGACTCAATTTTCTGTGGCTCAGTTGCAGTCACTTAGAACCCTTTTTAAACCTGAATTTATTATTGCACTCGAACAGTTTATGCAGAGTGATTCGAATAGGCTTAACTTAAATCGTTATATTAAAGCAAATCCTCACAATTTTGTAGCTGGAACTTTTGTGGATTTACCGGACCTTATTCCAGACTTACAATTCGATTTAATAACTGATATTCGTTCAGCCTCGCATGAAAATGACACTGATTTTGAACTAGATATTATAAATCGATGCATAAAAGCCGAGCCTGGTGCCATAATTTTTGGAGACGGATTTAAACAGTCCTATTCAAGAGTTATGCGTCTAATACATATGCACCGAGGCATTGCTAGTGCCGAAGAAGATTTAAATAAAAAGTCTTTATTTAGAGCCTATGTCTGTATGGACGCGGAAACACATCGTCCAAAAAATGTGGTGATTCAAAAACAACATGAAGATGGCACTTTTACCATAGATAACCCTGAAAGCTTACTGAGGAGTCGCTTTGCTAATAGTGATACCTACTTAAAACCTTTAGATGATTTTGTAGCCCAAGAAAAAGATCCTATTGCAACCCAAGTCGAATTACTAAATTGGGCCAGAAGAGTTGCCTTAAGGCTCACCAAAGAAGGCCGAGAAAAAAACATTCTCAATGGTGAACATGATCGTATAAAAGAAATGGTGGCGGGACTCCTGCCAAATTTAGAAGATTTTTCAAAAGATGAAATTTCTCTGCAAGAAGATTTATTACCCGCACAACTCCACGAATTACAACTCTTAGTCACCAAAGAAGTAGCCCGATTAATGGATAAAAACAGACACCGAATTGGATGGGTTGTAGCCTTACCCAATGGTGGTTTGGAACTCTATGCCGGTAATAAGCTTGATTCGTACCCAAATCCGGCACTCCAGCTTGATGCCAAAACTAATCGTCATTATGCGCTAAAAATGGAGGAAGTTCCTGACATGTCACATTTTGAAAGACCTGAAGTTGTAGAAGCCTTAGAGACGAAAAAAAGAAGACTAAAGGGATTATTACAACTCATTCAAAAAAGCGGCATAGATTCGCCGTTAGTGGTGGTTAATTTCTCCGACTGTGTTACCAACACCATTTTGTGGGAACGATTACAGGCATTAGTAGGCACAAACTTTGCCCAAGAAGCCGTGATTGACTTTAAAAGCGATGATCATTCAAAAGCCCAAGCGAAATTAAAAAGATATGAAGAAAACGGTGGTATTTTGGTCGGTGGTGGTAGTTGGGAAAATGTTGACGAGGCCGTTGGAGCTCAAGCCAAAAAACTACTAATGCCACTTATGAAGCTGCTGTTAACAGCTAATAGTCGCCACACAGCGCTCGGAATCTGCTTTTCTTACCAAATAATGGCAGACTTAATTGGGAAAGAAATTTCGCCCACAACCATGAATTCAGTCAGCATTGAAGCGGGCATGTTTGAGTTTGGGGCGATTCCTATTAGCCGTGGAAAAGATCTACAAAACTCATCCTTATATGCTGATTGCCCTCGGCATTTTAGCATTGCTCACACGCATGGACGACATCTAGTTGATCGAAGAGTCGGAAATCAATTTTCAAGCACCCAACACTTGCTGGCGCCAGCGGCCACCAGTCTTCTTACTAAGCAACCTGTAGGTTTTATATCAAATGTGCCCGGGATATTAAACCGAGGTAGTGTGACCAGTATTATAGGATTTCAGGGACATCCTGAGGTGCGACTTAATACCCATGATGATACTAAACGTGTTGAAGCACAACTTGTACCCGCTGAACCGTGGCTTAGAGATTCGTTTGGGATTGATATCAGAACCCTTAATAAAGGCTTTGATCAATTTACCGAGCGAGCGAAAAGACTTGGGCACACACAGGAAGCAGGCGACCATTTATTGGTCAATTCTCTTATTATGTTGGCGGAAGGCTTACTCACAAAAATTAGAGTTTCTTCAACGCTTTAAAATTACAGCTGCCAAGCTGGCGTATTCTTCTAAAAAAGGGTTTTCAAATATTTCTAAGGTTTTTTCGGCTTTAGCGTAAAGTGAAATCGTTCCCACTTTAGTGTCGCCTATTTGCAAAGGAATTAACATCAGCGAAAATAAATTATTAGCCCTGGCCAATTGAATAGACTGATAACGGGCTTCTTGCCCAATATCCATCAAGCGCTGCGAGCTATTCTGACTAAAAGCTTTTTCAGCTAAACTACCTTTATAATTAATTATTGATTTACCCTGCCAACCTTCAACACAACCCACATAAGCGAGTAATTCTAACCCTTCACGCTTTTCATTATATTTACGAATTACACAGGCATCTACCCCAGAAAGCATTAACATCGCTTTCGTCACAAATTCAGCCAGATCGGTTTGGCTTAAGCCTTTTTTCGCCAACTTTAACAAATCTTGAACGTAGTCCATTTGGCGTCGTTGAATGCCCATTTCGGTGTAAACCTCTTGAATTCTTTGGTAGCGCTGTGAAAGCTCAAATTCAACTCTTGCTTGGTTGGTAATATCTTGTCCAATTAACAAGCAGTAAGCGATTTTATGATGATCTTCATCTTGAATTGGAGTGACCGTCGCTGAAATAGTCACTTTGTGTTTATTTTTATGTCGTCCCTCGAGCTGCATTTTTTGCATGCCCATTTGGTTGTCTGAGAATATTTTACTCAGCTCTTCGCCTTCAAACATTCCCTGCAAAGGGACGTTCAACATTTCTTCTTTTTTGTAGCCAAAAATTTGCCGGGCTCCAGCATTCCAGGTTTTTACTTTGCCTTCAGTATCAAAAATAATAATCGTATCTGAAGCCATTTCTATCGCTTTGTTAAGCGTTTGTTCCGCTTCTTGTTTGGCTTTTAACTCTCGTAAGTCCGTCATGATTCCAATGGTTCCGCCATCGTCTAAAGGCGTTCCACTCAGCCACACAGGAATAATTTTTCCACTTTTACTTTTAAGTTTCCCCTCATAACTTGAAGACTCGCCTTTTTTACGTTTATGCTGATTAGCGTTGGCGACCTTCTTCGCGCTCTCATCATCCCAAAAATCATAAGAGGGTCGCCCCAGCATTTCCTCTAAACTCATTTCCATTAATTCGCAAAACTTCGGATTGGCGTACAAAGTAATCTCATTTGAGTCTCCCATCCAAACGGCTTCATTCATATTTTCTATCAAACGCGTATAACGAGTTTCATTCGCTCTTAGTTGTCTCAAATCAGTCATAATTCCGACGGTTCCCCCCCCAGGCAATGGCGAACCATTGAGTAATACAGGAATTTGTTTTTTTGATTTACTGAGCAGAACGCCTTCATAACTTGAAGCTACGCCTTCTTTTCTTTTTGTAGAGTTCACTTGCTTCACTTGCGAAGTACTTTTTTCATCCCAAAATTCGTAAGACTCCCAGCCTTTAATTTCCTCTAAACGATATTCTACCAATTCACAAAACTTAGGATTTGCATAGACCGTCCGCTCATTTTCATCTCCCACCCAAACGGCTTCGTTCATGTGTTCAATAAGTCTCTGAAACAATTCTAATGACTGATCTTTATTCATAAATTTTCGGCAATTTTAGTACTTGTATCAAAACAATAGTTTTAGGGCAATAATTTAGGCTTTAAGCAATCTTTCAATACCTCCGCCTTCTGCAGGGTTTCAGACCATTCAGCCGATGGATCAGACTCGATTGTAATACCGGCTCCTACTGGGAATTGCCAATTTTGCTCGGTTGGGTCTAAAAATAAAGTACGAATCAAAATATTAAAAATAGATTTTTCAGGGCTCAGGCGAACCCCAAAAGTGCCCGTATAAAAATTCCTATCAAAGCTTTCTACGTCTTTAAGGAGCGATAAAACTCTGGCTTTAGGAGCGCCTGAAATGGAACCAGCTGGCAACAATTTTTTGTATTGTGATTGCTTTAAAACCGAGTCGGGCAAAGTGCCATTAACTTCAGAACGAGCGTGGTAGAAGTTTTGTTCTTTGGTTAAATATCGTTCTCGCTCAAGCCAGACTTTGTCGCAAATCTGCCCCAAATCATTCCGCATTAGGTCTGTGATCATATGCAATTCAGCAATTTCTTTTTCTGAAAATCTAAGGGCTTCCTCTGTGCCCGTGCCTTTGATAGGAAAGGTTTGAAGCCGGTTTTCATTTTGCACAAGGAATATTTCCGGTGATAGTGAACAAAATATTTGTTCTTTTGTGATAACCACTCCACCACAATGATTCTTACCGAGCTTTAAAAACTCATAGAAAGTTTTTAAAGCGAGTAAATGGGCATCCGCTTCTGGTGGTAAAGAGCCACCAAGAGCTTGAGTGAAATTGGCCACCCAAAACTCACCAGCCCGAGCTTGTGTTTGTAAAGCTTCGATTTTACTTACAAATGAAGTCTGTGTTTCAAAAGCTGAAGCGCCTAAATCAATTTCGCCTAACGGGCTTTTATAATGCTCGAGTATTTCGATTTCTATATCTGAGGCTTCAATTGAGGCTGTCTCAAAGCTTTCAAAGTTCCAGGCCAGATTTTTATTTCCTTTAAAGTCGGTAATAGAAAAAATCGGAAACGGCCCCTGATCAAAATCCGCGGCACTCTTTTTCCCCCAGCCATAATAGACCTTATGCCCCACCACTTCGTTTTTAACGCTAAAAAAAATTCCTTCCTGTCCAGAAAGCACGTGTTTGACAAACGATTCGTATTCTAAGCTCACAAGCAGATTATAAAGCAGTGACTCATTTTAGTAACCCGGTTAGAGTTATTTAGTTTGATTCCTTTTTTTCAAAGTTTGGGCTCCAGGTTTCTTTGGCGGTTAAGGCTTGCAGCGCGGCATCGGTTTGCGCTTCTTTTTTAGATTTACCCGAGCCTGTTCCAACCAAGGTTTCATCTAAATAAGCGCCCATTTTAAATTCTTTTTCGTGATCTTTCCCTACCGCTTCTAAAACTTCATAGGTGGGCGTAATACCGAATTCTCCTTGAGTGAATTCTTGAAAAGCTGACTTGGCGTCAATGTGTGCGCCTTCTTCTAAAATCTCATCTAATTCGACTAAAACAAACCGTCTGATAAATTCTTCGGCCACGGTCATTCCACCCGCTAAATATAAAGCCCCAATTAGAGCTTCTAAGGCATTGGCGAGTAAATAGTCTTTGCCACGTCCACCAGAACGATCTTCGCCGCGTGAAAGGCGTAATATTTCCCCTAATTCTAACTTTCGAGCCACGGTCGCTAAATTTTCACGTTTAACAAGAGCTGAGCGGTAATTGGTTAATACCCCTTCTGGGTCTGGAAACTTATGAAACAAGAATTCAGTCGTTACCAGTTCTAGAACGGCATCTCCTAAAAACTCTAAACGTTCATTGTGTTCGTTTACTGTATTGCTGGTAATTGCCGATCGATGAGTAAAAGCTTCGGTGAATAAAACCTTATGACTTTCGAGTAAGCCCGAAGGTAAATCTATTCTATGAGCTAAATTTTGTAACGCTTCCATTGTCATAAATTATAACTAAAAGTCCGTAAAAAAATACTTTTCTACTCAGCTGCTTTTGTTCTATCGAGTCCTAAACCTTTCCGATAGTTATCGAGCACACCATTAATAAAGGAGGGTGATTTATCTTCCCCAAACTCTTTGGCCAGTTCTATATATTCATTAATTACCACCACTGGAGGGGTTTCCATAAATTTCATTTCACCAATCCCTAAAATTAGTAATGACCGATTGATCGTCGCAATTTTGTTAAACTGATATTCTGGTGCGAAAGCGCGAATTAAAACCTTGATTTTACCCAGGTTTGTAACCGCTGTATTAACAATCTCCCAAGCAAATTCGTCCGCCTTTTCATCATCAATATCAACTAGAATGTAATCAAAGCATTCCTTTAAAGGCTGCGTTTCATTTCTTTCCAAATAAAAAAACAGCGTCTTCAAAGCCAAAACTCGACTCTGTCGCCGCTGTACTCTCTTTTGGCTCATTTAATTTCTAAATTGATAATCAAGCCAAATAACTAGGCTTCAATAGCTTTTACTTTCGTAGACGTGTCTTTCCCTCCAGTGGTTACTTTTCGACCTTTGTACATTCCACTTGGAGAGGCAAAGTGACGAAGTTTAGTTTCACCAGTCGTTGGACATTTATCAAGCACTAATGCTTTTTCCAATTTTTTTCGTTGTTCGCTTACCCATTTACTATGACGTGATCTAGTAGACGATTTAGCTTGTTGTTTCTTTGGTACAGGTTTTTTTGACATGGGATTTAAAGTTTAACGGACTGATTTTTAGCGGTTTGCAACATCAACAAATATTGAAACGCGGTCGTTATCGGCCCAAAAATAAACAAACTTAATAAGAATGCAAGCAAATCTGTTAACCTTAAAGCTTCATTTGGCTCAAGCGCCTCAAACAAAATAATTGGGTCGAAGGTAGCCACTATTCCAAGTATAATATTTACGGCATATAGAAGCACGATAAAAAGCCCCCACATTAACGCGGTAAACCACCAAGCTTTGTAAGTTATAGCCTTGGCAATAGCAAAGGTTTCGCTCACGCTTTTGTCTGTTTGGATAAGCGCCGGCAACGCATAAAGCACTCTCACCGATGAAATAATTAAATAAATCAAAGCGGAAATATAGGTGATCGCAAAAAAGAAGCCGATATATATTGAACTCAGCAGTCCACTCAAAGCATTGTTTGGATACAAATATAAACTGATATCCCAGGCTAAATAGAGCAGGGTTACCAGCACTAATGGCCAAGCCACATAGAATAATATTTTTAGGGCTAAACCAAGGTACCGAAGTAAAAAAGTTTTTCCTTCGGTAAAAATCAACGATACCGCACTTTTACGGTTCTCGTTTAGAGAATCTTTAATCAAACTCAAAAAAGCAATCTTAGAAATCATGCCGATCGTAACCGCGTACAAAAACCAAAGAATAATCACGCCTATACTTCCCATTAAAATTGGAGCCGCAGGCACGGTTCCAACTTGAATATTAGCCAAAACATTTTCTAGTCCAGATGGTCCGCCTATAATGCCAAAAATAAGTACTGACAAAGCAATTACTCCCCCAAACTGAAGCCCAAGAGTTATAATTAAAATTAAAATGTATCGACCAATAATCTGCTTCCAGCAGCTTAATGAATCAGCAAAAACATTGGTCCATTGTTCCCAATTAAAAAAACCTGCACTTTTCACTGAAGACGGAGCCTTCGGGGCAGATTTTTTAACAGACACAATTTTCTTAGAAGTTGTTTTTTTTGAAGCGGCTTCTTTTTTAGGCGCTGGCATAAAAATCGAAAATTAGAAAAAACTTACTGAAGATTCTTCGCTCGTTCCATTTTAGCTCGGAATTTATCAACTCGACCTGACGTATCAAGAATGTTTTGTTTCCCAGTGTAGAATGGATGAGAAGCTGAACTTACGTCCACCCGAATCACAAAATATTTTACACCATTGTGTTCTTCTGTTTCTTCAGAAGTCATCGTTGAAGTCATAAAGAAATCTTTTTTGGCATTCGCGTCGCGAAAGATTACAGGGTTAACGGTTGGATGGATATCAGCTTTCATAGCAAAGAAAATGAATTAAATTAAAGCGCTTTACGCTCTTTAAGCCGGCGCAATATAAATTTTAAGAGCCGTTGGTCAAGCCGAAATATCTAGAATTTAAAGGTTGCCAAGTGTCCCCTATCACTTTTATAGTACGTCTTGAATGAAAATCATAAACACCAACCAAGCACCAGCCGCCATTGGCCCTTACAGTCAAGGCATTGCCACCAACGGTTTAATCTTTTTTTCTGGGCAAATTGCTTTAACCGCTGAGGGTGATTTTTTAGATGAAAGTCTTGAAACGCAAGCCCTTCAGGTTTTTAAAAATATCGACGCTCTACTTTCTGAAGCCGGCGTTTGTAAAACAAATATTGTGAAAGCCACCGTTTGGTTGGAGGACTTAGCAAATTTTGTAGAATTTAATGAACTTTATGCGACTTGGCTAAACGGACACAAACCGGCTCGAAGCTGTGTGCAAGCGAAATTACCAAAAGGAGCAAAGGTTGAAGTAGAGGTAATTGTAAAAGTCTAATCAATAAACTGTCTCAAATAATCTCGCACTTCTTGATGCCAGGCTTTTTGCAGTGTTTCAGGTAAATCAACCTGCTCCTCAACGTAATTTTGTACTTGCTCTCGCCAAATTCCGCGCATTGATCTGGGCAATTCTGCGGCTTCCACAAAAGCTTCTTGCGATTCTACATTGTAATCTTCCCAAGGAATCATTTCCATGTGTCGGTGTGAACTTTCGGCGTCGAAATAACATACATAATTTTTTCCGCTGTGCTGAACCCCAAACAAAAAGTATTTAGAATTATAACGGAAAATCTTTTCTCCAATTACTAATCCAGATTGAAGCAAACGGTGCTCTGGGTGAAGATTCCGAGTTGTGGCATTTACGACTTCGGTATGATCAATTAATTTAGCTTCAATATTTTCGGCCGTGTGATGTCGGTAATCGACGGCAAACCCCGGACCGTGACCATGCACTCGAGGGCTGTGCCCAGCATCTTCCGCCATACCGGTAATAACCACCGCGTTATTACTATTTTGATCGGTTGTCTTATCGAGTAAATCTAAATCATTGAGCAATTGTTCAATCGTGGCTAAAACATCTTTTCGCATACTTACTAAAGCGGTTCGGCCAGGACCATCCACTAAACCGTTTTCACTAAACCCTTGAGTAGAAGAACTCAAAAATATACCTCGCGCATTCAAACGAGCCATTTCAGCTGGTACTTCTGCCGCTGAAAAACTGCCCTCGAGCGAAGGGGCCGAAATTAAATTATCTGGAAAATTAAAATCAACGTCCGCAAATAAATCTGAATTTCGTGCCCCAATTAACCCCGCCACTGAAGCCGCAGTTGCACCGCCTAATTTAGTAAGCGCTTCCCTCCGGGTCATGGTTTGATTGGGTATGGCGTGGCGCTTTGCCGATTCAGCAGACCCTCTATAGGTCGCTTTTGCACTTAATCCGATTTGCTCAATGGCCGTTCGAGTAAATCGCCCTAAATCTCTAGTGGCTTTTCCAGCCAAAGTTTTAACTGTTTTCTTCGGTTTCGGAAATCTTTCAGAAGTGGCTAAAGCATTTCTGGTCGCTAGACCAGCAACGGTTCCGGTGGCTACTGGAATTCCGGTTTCATATAATTGATCCTTTACCCAAGTGGTGGCACGGCTCACTAAAGAGGCTCCTGTTTGCGTATAGTCAAGTCCCCCACCATCTAACGAAGCTTGCGCGCCTAAAGACTTAAAGACATATTCACTTGAATGACGGTCGTAGCGCCTAAAGGCTCGATTCGATCGAGCCGAGTCTGCCATTAAACTAAATAAACCCAACTCCGTTTTGTTTTCTAACTGGGCCCAATCATCGGCCGAATACTCACCCTGAAACCAGTGCAAAATTTCAAGCATCCGGCGTTCTCCGGTATTGTAAGCGTTCACCATCACCAACGTTAAAAAGTTTTCCCACTGCGGCTGCGTAAAGCCAAAGTGATTTTTAAAGCGCTCAAAATCGAGTCCATGAACGTCTATATTTCCGAGCTGAACGCCGTTTTTAAGAACCGTATAAATGCGCTCGTAATTATAGAAAGCTACTTGAGTAGAAGTCTCCATACTCGCCATCGCTGCTTCGTCGTAGTTTGCCTCAATGCGGTAGACATCTGGGATTATTTGCCACAAGGTTCGGGCTCTAGAAGAACGATTAAAGGCATTATTATCAAATTTAGATTCTTGGGCTATTTGCCCCGCCACAATTTCAGATAAGTTTTCTCGGATAGATTCGGGCATTTCCACAAAAGTATCAAACCATTGCTGAATTCTGGCTCCAGATGAATGATTCCCTTTTATGGCGGGCATCACGGTTTGCGCATTCCGAAAGAATTCAGCCGCGTACTCGGCCCGAGTTAAATGCTCGTGGCCATTAACGGGCAAAGCCGCTCTTTCTCTCCAAGACGCTTGCCCATCAAAAACGGCTTTTGATTCGGCAATCTTATCGTCTGGATTTTGTAAATCTGGCAAATCTGGCAAGGCTTCTATAAGTTTTAAATCGTTTACTATAAAATCAGTTCCAGCAGCAACGCCTATAGCCGCGGCACCACTTATCCCTCCTCTTAAAACCTCACGTCGATTTAACATAGGACTTTTCATTGATATTTGAATAAATTATTTTTAATAAAAGTCAACTTTACAGAAAGAATTCAGTACGCATAATATTTATGTTAATGAACAAATTACTTCTCAGCCCACTCCTGCTGCTTCGACTTGATCGAGCTTAGTAAGTGTGCCTAAAAGTAATTTAATTTAACACGCGCACCCAAGCTCGAAGAACTGAGCGGGTGTTTTTTTTGAAAACCAAACTTTAAAATTTAAGATAATCTAGATGAAACCAAACTACGTTAAAATTTTTGACACCACTTTACGTGACGGTGAACAAAGCCCTGGTTTTTCCATGAACACCGAGGAAAAAGTGAGACTCGCCTTGCAACTCGAACGCTTAGGCGTTGATGTTATGGAAGCCGGTTTCCCGGCCGCGAGCCCGGATGATTTTGCGGCGGTTGAGAGAATTGCCAAAGCGATCACAAAAGTCGAAGTTTGTGGCTTAGCCAGAGCCATGGAAAGCGATATTCGAACGACTTGGGACGCTATTAAAGAGGCAGCTATGCCGCGTATTCACACTTTCATTGCCACCAGCCCCGTGCACATGGAATACAAACTTAAAAAGTCGCCCGAGCAAGTTAAAGCCATGGCGATTGAAGCGGTTACTTTAGCTAAAAGCTTGTGTGATCGAGTCGATTTTTCACCCGAAGACGGCGGCCGATCGGACCGAGATTTCTTAGTTGAGGTAATTGGAGCGGTGATCAAAGCCGGAGCCGATACGATTAATATTCCTGACACAGTGGGTTATTTAACCCCGGAAGAGTTTGAAGATTTAATGCGCTATTTAATAGAAAACACGCCTGGAGCTGACACCGTTATTTGGTCTACTCACTGCCATGATGATTTAGGTTTGGGGGTAGCCAACAGCTTAGCCGGGGTGCGCGCTGGCGCTCGGCAAATTGAATGTACTATCAATGGAATTGGGGAACGAGCCGGAAACGCCAGCTTAGAAGAAGTGGTGATGGCGCTACAAACTCGAGCGGATTTTTACGAACTTGAACACGGTATTGATAGCACTGAGATTTACCGCACTTCACAATTGCTGGAACAAATTACCGGGCAAAAAGTTCAAGTCAACAAAGCCATTGTTGGCAAAAATGCCTTTGCGCATGAATCGGGTATTCACCAACACGGTATGCTGGCCAACCCCGAAACCTACGAAATTATGACGCCAGAGTCAGTAGGGGTAGATAAAACCAATATTGTGTTAGGCAAACATTCAGGTCGAGCGGCTTTGGCGGCGCGTTTGCAAGACATGGGCTACCAACTTGAGACGGAGCAATTAAATGAAATTTTTGCTGATTTTAAAACCCTCGCCGATAAGAAAAAAGATATCGCGGATTCTGATTTAGCGATTTTGGTGCACGGTGAACTGGCCGAAGAAAATCAACTTTGGAGTCTAGAACATTATGAGCTTGGCAGCGGCAGTGGCAAAAAGTCGTTTGCCGCCGTTCAATTAAAAAATCATGAAACCGGCAAACTCTCCAAAGCGAAAGCTGAAGGAGACGGGATGGTTGATGCGGCTTATAATTGCATAAAACAAATTTGTGGTGACCATGGAATTCTTACCGAATTCAAAATGGATGCGGTAACTTCTGGCATTGACGCCCAAGCGGTGGTAAATGTTCGCTTAGAGCAAGAAAGTGGTCATGTGGTAACTGGACGCGCCGGCGATACCGACATTGTCAAAGCTGCCATTTTGGCGTATCTTGAAGCTATTAATCGTCATTAATGTATGAGTATTTTTGATCTTTCTAATGCGAGTCCTTGGGCAAAATGGTTCTTAATCGTTTTTTTTGTTTCACTTCATATTATAATCTCCTGGTTTGGTTTTATGATGCTTAAAGGAGATGTCTTAATAGGACTGTTGGTCTTATTTGGAGGAAATTTTTTCTTAGCCAGAGACAATTTACCATTATTATTGGATTTAATCTACAAAACTAAAACCGAATACAAACAAGATTATAAAGACCTTAAATCCATACCGCACGACTCACCACTGGTCAGATCGCTCCTGTTTGCCACTATCTTAACGATACTAATTTTTATCGCTTCACTTTTTTGAATGAAAGAACTTGAAAACCTGACCGATAGCCAGAAAATTGATTATTTGATCAAAAAAATTGAACAGATAGATCGAACCGTTAATCCCCCATTCTGGAAAACTTTTTTATACTGGTTTTTGGCCAATTTTTGGACCCTGCTGTTTCTGGCTATTATCGGGTATTTTTTGTGGCAGGTCTGGGAAATGGTGCAAGCTGTGCAAGCCCAAGTTGATGCGGTTCAAAATCAAGTTAATGGTTTTAAACTCAGTGTTTCAAATCAGTTTAAGGGACTTGGTGAAGCGCTCGGATCCATCAAAGATTTTGATATCAGCCGGTTTAAGTTTTGGGAATAAATTAAACAAACAATTGTCCCCGGTCAGCGTCTCCATCTGAAGTGAAATTTTCAGTAATTTGCAGAGGTTCCCCTTGTTTAAATTTCTCTGCCCAGGCGGTTTTTACCTCCGCTATAAATTCGGATAGTTTAGCTCGGTCGACTTTAGTTAGCCCTGCGAGTCTAACTTCAAAATTTCGGTTTAAATTATTAACCGTTAGGTAATTCTTTTCTCGCTCCCCTACATACGCGCCTAACATTTGCTTAAAGCCGACAAAAACGCCTGGGGCGGAGTGAGGATTTCCCGTAAAATAACGTACGGTTAAAAACTTTTTAATTAAAGCCGCTTTATCAATTTCGGCTTCGCCTGGTATCAGGGCCTCTTTTGGTTTATGCGGTGGGAAATGGATATTCCAAGCTTTCAATTTTTCCGAGTCATCAGAGAACAAAATTTCACCCAGTCGAGTCCGCGATGAAATGGCTGTTAAAACATTTTCGAACATTTCTATCACATCAGGCAGGTTTATTTCTGGCAAATTTTTTGCTTTCAACTCAATTTCTAAAATTCGTAGAAACTCAGCCCGTCCACTATTCCACCCACCCTTGGGCATTTTTGCGTAAGCCGCTCTGAGGTTTTGTAGTATTTCTACTCCAGACTTTTCAAGCATCTGAATATAAACCAACGGATATAAAGCCATCGGTAGGGATTCTGCTTCTGGCTTCTCAATACCAACCTCCTCTAGCTGTCTTCTCTTCAAAAATGACGCGTTATTTAAACGGGCTCTTCTCGCATTACAGCTTCTTTCTAGCTTTTGTTGGATGGTTGCAGCCTTGATTAATTCTCGATCTTTCAAAAATACGCCAACGGCTTCTTCAACTAAAACTCTGACTTTAGCGGTCTCAGCTTCAATCCAGCCCAAACCTTTTAATTCATTAATGGCTGAATCAGCTAAGAATTGTGAAGAAAAAACATCCACTTCGTTCGTTTGTTCTCTTGTCATCAAAATCTAAATACTTAAGGAAAACTTTTAATCTACCACTTCAATTTCGTTAATACGACCCGTTCTATCTTTATAAACGGCAATACTGTGCCCAACTAAATCTTTCATTTCTTGAAACTGCTCTCCGATAAACAAATGAATTAATTCAAAATCTATCGCCTTTTTATCAAAGCCATCATAATATATCACTTCTGCATCCGCGTTAATATCGACGACTTGACCAGGTTTAAAGGGCATGACTTTAAGGCTTAATTGAAATTAAAATAAACTTTATATAACATTTGTCAACTCGACAGTAAATCGTTTTTCTATAACCTATTGTTAATGAAAGTGGCTCAAAATATTATCGATAAAATATGGGATGCCCACGTGGTGAATCATGAGGAAGGCGCTCCTGATGTTTTTTTTATAGATCTTCAATTATTACATGAAGTCACTAGCCCTCAGGCTTTCACCGCTTTGCGTGAAAAAAATTTAGGCTTTGCCTGCCCTGACCGGAATTTTGCGACGCTTGATCATTCGGTTCCCACCGATGATGCGCGCGAAGCCTATGCTGACGAACAAGCGCGTCACCAAGTAGAATCACTGCGTAAAAATTGCGAGGAATTTAACATTCCAGTCTTTGATTTTGGCTCTGGAAATCAAGGCATAGTGCATGTCATTGGGCCAGAACAAGGGTTAACCCAGCCGGGAAAAACGATCGTTTGTGGCGATAGTCATACTTCCACTCATGGCGCTTTTGGCGCTTTGGCCTTTGGGATTGGCACGACCCAGATTGAACACGTTATGGCCACGCAGACTTTGCTCCTTGAAAAACCAAAAACCATGCGGGTTGAGTTTGTGGGGACCCCAACCGAACACTTTACCGCTAAAGATGCGGTGCTCTGTTTAATTGCCCAAATTGGGATTCAAGGCGCTAATGGACACGCCATGGAATTTGCCGGCGAATACATTGAGAACTTGAGTATGGAAGGTCGAATGACGATTTGTAACATGAGTATTGAAGCCGGTGGAAGATTTGGCATGGTAAGTCCAGACCAGAAAACTTTTGATTATTTGAAAGGACGTCCTTTTTGTACCCCAGAACCACACCCTGAAGTAACTGAGGCCAAAGCTTGGGAAAGAAAATGTAATCAATGGGCCAAATGGGCCAGCGATAAAGGGGCGGCTTACGACAAAGTTGTCACCGTAAATTTAGAAGGCAAATCCCCTTTTGTCACTTGGGGCACAAACCCAGAACAAGGAATTGAAATTACGGCTACTATTCCTAAAGCCAAAGATTTTAGTGATGAGGCCAAAGCCTTTGCCGCTGAAAAATCATTGAATTACAACGGTTTAAAAGCTGGAGCGCCGATTAAAAACACGCCCGTCGATTACGTTTTTATGGGAAGTTGTACTAATTCACGCATTGAGGATATGCGTGAAGTCGCTAAAATTTTAAAAGATAAAACTATTTCGCATAGCGTTAAGGCATTTGTGGTACCGGGTTCTGAACAAGTACGGGCGCAATGCGAGCAAGAGGGTTTAGTAGGCCTATTTGAAGCCGCTGGTGCCGAAGTTCGTGGGTCTGGATGTTCCATGTGTATCGCTATGAATGGAGACGCCGTTCCGGCGGGCTCGCGTTGTGCTTCAACCAGCAATCGAAACTTTGTTGGCCGACAAGGGCAAGGGAGCTTCACGCATTTAATGAGCCCTAAAATGGCGGCCATTGCTGCCGTAACTGGGAAGATTACCGACCCTGAAGAATACTTTGCATAAACTATGAATAACCAACTCTTTGGCATCAGCTCCGTTGATTCATCGACTACTCGAAATCAACAAGAACAAACCGCGCCCTTCAAAAAAGAAGCGGCTGAAACGATTGTGCTGCCAGTAAAAGACATTGATACCGACATGATTATGCCGGCCCAATTTTTGAAAGTCACCACTAAAACGGGCCTCGGGCAACACGTGTTTCATAATTTAAAAAAGAACGATCCTAACTTTCCTGAATTTCGGGGCCAAAGCATTTTAGTGACGGGGCAAAACTTTGGTTGTGGTTCCAGCCGAGAACACGCCCCTTGGGGTTTAAAAGACGCTGGGATTGATGTTATTATTGCCTCTGATTTTGCCGATATTTTTAAAGGTAACGCTGAAAAAAACGGACTTTTGTGTATTACCTTAGACGAAAAAGTCGTGCAGCAATTTCTTAAATCAGGTGAGCGCTTAAGTGTTGATCTAGAAGCGCAGCTGGTGATTGACGAAGAGAGCCATCAATACCCTTTTGAAATCCCTTCTTTTAGCAAAAAAAGACTTTTAGAAAACTTATCAGACCTCGACTATTTGCTCGATTTTAAACATACGGTGCAGGAATTTAGTAAAAGACAAAAAATGTTGGGGCTTTAATAAAAATTTATGAAAAAGTTAATATTCTCCTTACTAATTTTTCCAACTTTAAGCTTCGCCGCTTTTAACGATGTTGAATTTAATCACCCATATTACGACGCTATTAATTACCTGCAAGCCGAAGGCATTGTTGAGGGCTATAGCGATGGAACTTTTAAGCCCGAGAACCAGATCAATCGAGCCGAATTCACCAAAATTGTGCTAGAAACGCAGTTCAAAAATGATATTCAGCCGTGTCCGAACGAGTTACCTTTTAGCGATATAAATTTCTCAGACTGGTACTCGGGTATTGTTTGTTCAGCAAAATCTCTTGGTATAGTTGATGGATACCCAGACAAATCCTTTCAAGCCAGCAATAACATTTTAATGACTGAGGCATCAAAAATTATTGGCCAAAGTTTTGCCTTAACCATTGATAAATCTTTAGAGCCTTGGTACGCGCCCTACATGATGCGGCTAACTGATTTAAACGCGATTCCTCCAAGCTTAACCCAACCGGACCAAGCTCTAAACCGCGGCGAAATGGCGGAATTAATTTACCGACTCGCCACCGATAAAGTTGATAAATCGGCCAGCCAACTTATTTTTCTGACTTCAGATGAAGAATACGCTCCAGAAAATTTTGATGCGGATCAAAAAGACACCATGCTGACTTTGGTCAATCAAGCCCGAGCGAAAGTAGACGTCGAACCTTTAACCGTAAACCCAACTTTAAGTGAAGTAGCGCAAGCCTTTGCCCAAAAAATGGATGATGAAGATTTCTTTAGCCACTTAGACCTAAATGGAAATTCTGCGGCTGATAGAGTGCGCGATGCCGGCTATAAATATCGCTTTGTGGCCGAAAACATAGCGAAAGGACAAGTAACCGCCCAATTTGCTTTTGATAACTGGAAAGACTCGCCTGGTCACTGGGCCAATATTATTGATTCAAAATATGAAGAAACCGGTTTTGGACAATACAAAGTAACCGATGACAATTTTTATAAAGGTTATTTTTGGGTACAAGTATTTGGCACGAAACAATGATGAATATATTTCTAGAAAGATAAAAAAATGAAAACCTACAAAATCGCCTTACTCCCTGGCGACGGCATTGGCGAAGAAGTTTGCATGGAAGCGGTAAAAGTACTGCGGTGTATTGAAGAAAAATACGAAGTTGAATTTAAAATTACCGGTGGTTTAATTGGTGGAGCCGCTTGGCCAGAATACGGCAACCACTTTCCAGAAGAGACTAAAATTTTAGTTAATAATTCTGACGCTATTTTATTTGGCTCAGTCGGTGGACCGGTAGACGCTCAGTTTGAACCGCAATGGAAAGACTGTGAAAAAAATTCAATCCTAGCAATTAGAAAATTTATTGGTGCTAGCATTAATTTGCGACCGGCGCCGATTTTTAAAGAACTGAGTCATTTTTGCCCCCTTCGATCTGATATCATTGGCAACGAAAGTTTTGAAATTTTAGTCATTCGAGAGTTATCCGGTGGAATTTATTTTGGCGAACATTCACGACCAACTGCTGACACAGCGTTAGATACTTCTACTTATGATCGGGCTACCATTCAAAAAATCGCTCAATTTTCGTTTCAAGCGGCGCAAAATAGAAAGAAGACCTTACACTCGATAGACAAAGCGAACGTTCTGGAGACGTCGCGTTTATGGCGTGAAGTTTTTGAAGCGGAAAGCAAAAACTGGCCAGAGGTGAAATTTCATAATTTGTACGTTGATAACGCCGTGCAACAACTCGTTAAATGGCCGCGTCAATTTGATGTCATTGCCTGCCCTAATTTGTTTGGAGATATCATTTCCGACTTAACGAGCGTTTTTCCTGGAAGTTTAGGAATGCTTGGTTCGGCAAGCTTTGGTAATAAAATTCATTTATACGAACCTTCTGGTGGCTCTGCCCCAGATATTCAAGGTTTAAATGTTGCCAACCCAATCGCTCAAATTTACTCCGCCGCGCTGATGCTGCGCCATTCTTTTGAAATGCATGAAGCGGCTAACGATATCGACTCTGCGGTCCTCAAAACGATCCAATTGGGTTTTAGAACGGGTGATATTTACATGGAAAACAAAGGAGAAACCAAACTCAGCTGCAGCGACATGGGCGATAAAATTTGTGCGTTTATTTAATCTAAATTTTAATTTCTTGGAGACTAAATTTACAAACAAATTTTTGAAACTCTGAATAAATTAAGAATTAAACTCAATGTAATTTTGAAGGTGAGTTTAGCTTAGGGTCTCGTGGGTTCCCTAAGATAAACGAACTCATATATAAAGGGGTATTCTAGGGGGAATTCTTTCCCCTGGACACAAAAAACCCTCGCCGAGGCGAGGGCTTTCTGACCCACAAAATATCCAGAAACTAAGTATAGCGTTTTTAACTCCTCCGGGCTCCGAACATCATCAGAGCAAATCCTACAATTGCAATCGTTACAAATATCCCAGGCCCAGTGCTTGGAAGCATTGAACCAGATGAAAGAAACGCTCCACCTTGAGCTTGTCCTCCGCTTTCACCCGCTTCGCCTTCAGCGGCTACGGCTTCACCGTCTTCAGCACCAGCACTTAAGCTGGTGTAAGTATTATTCTGAGCATTCCCGCCAAAATAATTTCTCATAGTAATTAAGTAATTCATGAAGTCCCCTTCATCCTGAGCTTTTTCCTGAGCAGATTTATCAGAATTAGAAGCCATTAGCTGTTCTTCCGCTGAACGAGGGTTTCGAGATAAGTAACTTGTATTGACTAATCGAGCCTGTCCAAGTTCAGAAGATTCATCTACCCGACCATCTTCATCATATGTAGCGGTTAGTCCCGTTTCATCTAAATACCGATAGAATTTATCACTAGAGGCTCGGTATCTAAAATGTCCTGGTGGGAAATCATATTCTTTAACGGGCGCCGCAATTTGATTTTCAAAAATTTGTTGTTGCGCTGTAGTCGTAGTCTCTGTGGTTGTTTCGTTAAATTGATTTTCAAACTCTTCTAATCCAACTACCGCCGAACAACCGTTTGCCGCTTCATTCAATGCGTAACCATTGTTACAAGTTACAATACAATTGGGTGTACCACTGACACTTCCATTTGCGACATTTTGTACCGGACAAGTATCGAATTTTTCTTTAATAAGCGCTATTTTATTAATTTTCGCTAAGGCTATAAAACAAAGATTATCATTCACTATACAAAAATTTGTTTTATCCACTGTCCAGGTGGCATCTGCATTTTGATTTGCCAACCAAAGTTTTTGCCCATTTAGAACCGATACAGGAAATACCACTTCTGCCTTAGTTGAGAACGTAAATTCTTCATTCGCTAAGCCTAGCCCAAAAGCTTCAACGGCTTCGTAGTCATCTGCAAATCCGGCTCCTGGATCAACGATATCAAAAAAACCAGGTTTAACGGTAGAAGTCGGAGCATCGAACTGCCCGCTCCAAGTTGTTTTATTAATTTCATCACTGGCAAACGATCGAGTGCTTGTGATAGTTGTACCGCCAATCACCATTAACCGAGGAAATCCGCCACCAGCAGCACTGGCCACAGTAAGCGTCCCTGTACCTTCTAATTTAATATTAGCCACTCCATCGGCCGTAGCCGTCACACCCTGAATAAGAACGCCGTTATTATAAACAACGTCACTGTCTAGGGATCCAAAAAATGTTTCTTGAGCCGAAACTTGCTGAAAACCTAATGCCACTGTGGCAACCAAAAGTGATGAGAGGGTTCGTTTCATATTTTTTGTTCGAGTTCACAAATAGTACTCAAAAGGAATTTAATTACTTTTAGTGTTCGTGTGCAATTTATTTACTCATTTTATGCTAGTACTATTTTGTTTTTTGTTTTTTATTAATAATTCATAGTTCAGCGACGCGGCAACATAAACCAACTATTAATTTAGATTTTAAAAAAGCCCCACCATACGTGGAGCTCTATTTTATGAAGTCTAGAAATTAAAAACTTAAGCCGAAGCATTAAAGTGACTATCTCCCGAATCTTTTTTATCAATTTTCATCATAGCTCGTAAGCCAGCCCCCGTTTCTTCAATTCGGTGGTGAGCATTCGTTTCTCTTAATTCACGAAGTTTTTCACCGTTTCCGTCATTCATCACAGAAACAAAGTCTTTTGCAAAATTCCCGTTTTGAATATCGGTCAACACCTCTTTCATGCGTGCTTTGACTGAAGCATCAATAATTCGTGGCCCAGATACGTAGTCTCCGTATTCTGCCGTTTCTGAAATCGAATAACGCATAGCGGCCATTCCCCCTTCCGCCATCAGATCAACGATCAATTTTAGTTCATGCAAACATTCAAAGTAAGCCACTTCTGGCTGGTAACCGGCTTCAACTAGGGTCTCGAACCCCGCTTTCACCAATTCACACGTTCCGCCACAAAGTACGGCTTGTTCTCCAAATAAATCAGTTTCAGTTTCTTCGGTGAAAGTCGTTTCTAAAACACCCGCTCGACCAGCACCAATAAGTTTTGTGTATCCAAGAGCTAAATCTTTAGCCTCACCTGAAGCATCTTGTTCAACTGCAAACAAAGCCGGAACACCAAACCCTTGAGTGTAAGTCGTTCGAACTCGGTGTCCTGGACCTTTTGGGGCTACCATCCAAACGTCAACTTCAGACGGCGGCTTAATAAGGTCGTAGCGAATATTAAAACCATGAGCAAAAACTAAACTCTTACCAGCCTTCATATGAGGCGCTACGGCTGTTTCGTATACTTTTTTCTGAACCGTATCGGGTAACAACATAACAATCACGTCACCCCACTCGGCCGCTTCTTCGGTGGAAACCACTTTTAAACCAGCCCCTTTAGCTTTTTCAGCGGTTGCGGAACCAGCCCGTAAACCAACCACCACATCTGCCCCAGAATCTTGAAGATTTAAAGCATGAGCGTGCCCCTGAGAACCACACCCTAAAATAGCAATTTTTTTCGATAAAATTTTCGCTGTATCGATATCAGCATCATAGTACATTTGAGTCATAACTAATGAGGTTTAAAAAACAGAACAAAGTCAATTGTAAGAAGTCATAGGTATTTGTAAAACCAATCGTCTATGTGCACAATTTGTGCAAAACCAAGTCAAGAAAGTTTTCCACATTTTACCGTTGACGCCCCCCTTTGAAACCTTTAAGTTCGACTTCGCGTTTGACCCACAAATGCTTCCGAAACTAACCCTCTTTTAATGCAAAACTTTCTTTCATCGTTAGGCCCTAATGTTGGTATTATTGGCACCCAATGGGGTGACGAAGGTAAGGGAAAATTAGTCGACGCTGTTTCAGAACATTTTGATTACATTTGCCGAAGTACGGGTGGTGCTAATGCTGGTCATACAATTTACACTGAAGGCCGAAAATTTGTCTTTAACTTATTACCTTCAGGATTGCTACACGAAACAACCGTTGGCGTTATTGGAAATGGAACGGTAATTGACCCCGTTAGTTTACGGGCCGAGGTAGCTCAACTTGAAGCCTCAGGCTTAAAAAACGTTTTAGAAAGAGTTAAAATCTCACTCCATGCTCATTTGCTTTTTGATTACCATAAAGCCATTGATGCCGAACTAGAAAGACGAAAAGGAAAAGACAAACTGGGAACTACTTGCAAAGGCATTGGTCCTTGTTATGAAGATAAAATTGCTCGGCGAGGGATTCGTTGTGAAGACTTACTCGATGTTGAATTACTCAAAGAAAAAATTATTGCTAACTGTAAGTTTCACAGTGGCACTTTAAATATTGATTTAGACGCCGACGCTGAATTTGAAAAAATCATGTCAGTGCGAGAAGATTTGAAGCCATTGCTCTGTGATACACGCATTGTTCTGCTTGATGCCATGAAGAATGGTAAAAAAATCTTATTTGAAGGCGCACAAGCGCATCACCTAGATATTGATCATGGAACGTATCCATTTGTGACTTCTTCCAATGTATCGGCTGGAGGTATTAGTACTGGGCTTGGCGTTCCACCTAAAAGTATTTCTACGTTAATTGGAATTACTAAGGCTTATACGACTCGGGTCGGATCAGGGCCATTTCCAACTGAACTCGATGACGCTTTTGGCGATGAAATTCGAGAAAAAGGTGGAGAATATGGAGCGGTTACTAAACGGCCTCGAAGATGTGGCTGGTTTGATGCGGTGGTGGTAAGAAATGCCGTAGAATTTAATGGCCTTGATTGCATCAATCTAACAAAGTTGGATGTTTTAACCGGCGTGGCTGAAATTAAAGTGGCCACTAAATACAAATTAGACGGACATGAAATTAGAACGGTCCCCACTACGAGAAAGGCCAATCACAAACTTGAAGTCGAATATGAATCATTTCTGGGTTGGGAAGAAGACATTAGTAGCGCTAAGTCTTTTGAAGAATTGCCAGAAAATGCTCAAAATTATGTAAAAGCATTAGAGAAATTTATTAAATGCCCCATTAGAGTTATTGGTGTAGGAATGGACCGAAACGAATTAATCTACTGCAAATAATGGCTATGACTCTTGATAAAACCGAAGTTTGGAGCCAAGTTCTTAACAATCTATCAGGGAAAATTTCTCGAATGGAATTTTGTACCTGGTTTAAAAAAGTACACCTAAAAGAAATTTCTGGTGGGGCTGTTTTAATTGGTTGCCCGAGCGAAATGAACAAGAATTGGTTGGAGAATAAATATTCAACGGTCATTCTTTCAAACCTGCAGAAAAGTTTGCCTGAAATAAATAAAATATTTTTTGAAGTAGATTTAAGCTTGGCCGATAAAGCTTCACAAGCGCCTCAAGTTTTCACCGAAAATAAACCGCGAAAATTACCGCGTCAGCCTGAAGTTCGTTTAGAAGCTGGGCTTGAGTCACGTTTAATTCAGCCTAAATTTACCCTTAACAATTTTGTGGTTGGAGAAGAAAATCGACTCGCTCATGCCGCTTGTACCGCGGTTGCAGAAACCGCTATTAATGAAGCGAAGAAATATAATCCGCTTTATTTATATGGTGGAGTTGGACTGGGGAAAACGCATTTACTGCAAGCCACTGCCAACGAAATTATTCGTCGACAACCAGAATCTGTGGTGATTTACACGACCGCCGAAAGATTTACGAATGAAATTGTGAAAGCCATTCGTGAGAAAAAAACAGAAGAACTCCGAAAAAAATATCGTCGAGCGGATGTACTCTTAATTGATGATGTTCAGTTTTTCTCTGGGAAAGAACAAACTCAGGTAGAAGTTTTTAATACCTTTAACGATTTGCGTGATTTGGAAAAACAAATGATTTTCTCCGCTGATAGACCACCAGCTCAACTGCGGGATATGATGGATCGTTTGAGTTCGCGTTTAGGTTGGGGGTTGATTGTAGACATCCAAATGCCCAATTACGAAACAAAATTGGCTATCATCCAAGAAAAAGCTCAAGCGCAAGGACTTATTCTGCCTCACGATGTACAAGAATTTATTGCCACCAACACTCGTAAAAGTCTGCGAGAACTCGAAAATATTTTAAATAAAGTGGGCGCCGAACTCGATTTAGGCGGACTCTCCCCCACGATTCAAAGTGTGGGGAAAATTTTTCGGAAACTAAACCCCGAAGAAGATTTAATCAGCGCTCATGATGCCAGCCGTGGTTTAGCCAAAAGTCCAGATGACATCATTACTCTAACATCCGATTACTTTCAGGTTCCAGCCACTGATTTACTCGGAAATTCCAGAAAACAAGAAATCGTTTTTCCACGCCAAGTTTGTTGGTGGTTGTGTAAAGAAGTTTTGAAAATGAGTTACGAAGCCATTGGTGAAGCCTTTGGCGGAAAAAATCACACAACTATTATGCACGGTATCAAAAAAATAAAAGAACTGATCCGCACAGATTCTGCTACGGCGCGACACGTGCACGCTCTTAAAAAAGATTTAGGCGTCAAGTAGCATGGAAAATGTATTTAGCTATGGAACCCTGCAAGACCCGGTTATTCAACAAAAACTTATCGGTCGCACGTCAAAAGGAGCGAAAGCATCTTTGAATGGTTTTCGACGAGAAGAAATTAAAATTGATAACTCAATTTATTGGATTCTTGTTCCAGATAAAAACACCATTGAGAAAATCACTGGCCAGGTATTTGAAATTACCACCGCTGAATTAAAAGCTTTTGATGACTACGAAGGGAAGGAATATAAACGTTCTTTCGTTGAGTTAAATACTGGGGAAGCGGCTTGGGTTTACCATCAGTAAAAAAAAGCGTTCCAAATTTAGAAACGCTTTTTTCATAAACAGAGTCTCAACGGCTCACTAAGATTCGTCCTCATCTTCTAAAGCTTGCTCTGCAGCTTGCTGCTCTGCTTGAGCTTGGGCAGCCTGTAAACATTCTAAACTCACTAATTGAGTTTTAACTTCACCAACAAAAAGTTCAACTGGCTGACAAGACTGACTTCTCACTAAAATCTCAGATACCGCTTTTTCGTAACCCGCTTGATACATAGCGCTCAGCCCATTTCTCCATAAATCTTGGACAATATAAAGTCCAGATACACCAGCCCAAACAATTAAAGCGATTAATAAAAAGTTGGGGTTCGTTTTTGTTTTTTTCGTGAGAGCCATTTTTTTTAAAATTATAAATCTCTTCTAAACATAATTAACCAACTCAGAGAGGCAAGAGCAAAAAACTTTACAAAAGACCTTCATATTTAAAAAAGCTAACTCTAAAATATAGAGCAAAAGCTCTCTAAAAATTTGCGACTTATAAATTTTGGCTTAGCATTAGTAAGAAAACATTAATTCACTTTATTTCCAATCATGAAAAAAACTCTCTTTCTCTCTTTTATGGCTAGCCTCCTTATTACAGGCACTACTTATGCTAATAATACACCAGAACTTGTTCGTATGGCTATTAATGGTGAATTGCCAGCTGAAGTAAGCGCTAATGCCGCGGTAAATGCCGCTATTAAAGTTCGTCAAAACAATTACCTACGAGAAAAATTGCGAGACGGCGTTCAAAGAAATGTAAACAACCAATCAATCCGACATACCCTTAGCCGAGCAGAAGCGGGTATTGATGGAGTTTCAACTTACATGGATCGATCTGGCGAACTGACTGACTACAGCGGACGACGCCCTTTCACTTACAGCCGAGTGATTGTTCCAAACAACGCCAAACGAAATTTTCGAACTCGAGCTTACGATTACTACATTGAAGGTGGTTCTGCTGGAACCAGTGTTCTTGAAAGTGATGTCGTTCGATCTGGAGACATGACGCCAATTCGAACCAGATTCCGATCAAACAACGTTAGCACGGCTGACATTATTAATCAGATTCGAGAAGCACAAAAAAACAGCATTGCACCAACCGCTGACGCTTCTGTATTGAAACGAACAACCAGCCGATCTGGAGATTCAACTCGAAACTTTATTCACCCTTACATGAAAATTGATTTAGGCAACTAGTCTTTATTCATTCTCCTCTATTTAAAACCCGCTTTAAGCACTTAGCTAAAGCGGGTTTTTGTTTGACCAGGCAGACAGATTTTGATAATAAATAAGAACACAAAATGGCTCAAAATCCTGCAGAAAAAAAAATAACTCCGCAAGCCCTAGAAGCCGAGCGATCGTTGCTTGGATGTCTAATGCTCGATAAGGACGCAATCTTAAAAATTGCAGATTTTTTAGAATCCGCAGATTTTTATCACGATCATCACAAGATGATTTACGAAGCCTGTACAGAACTTTTTGCTAAGGCAGAACCGGTCGACATAGTAACGGTCAGTACCAAGCTTGAAGGCAAAGATCAATTATCCGTTATTGGTGGCCCAGAATATTTGGCAGAGTTACAAAATATGGTTCCCGTGACAACGCATATCTTTCAATATGCCCAACTTATCAAGCATAGAGCGACACTCAGAAAACTGATTAAAGCCGGAGGGAATGTGGTCGCGCTTGGTTATGAAAGTGATAAAAAAGTAGAAGAGCTTTTAGAAGCCGCAGAGAAAGAAATTTTTTCTATCTCTCAGAACTTTATTAAAAACCGATTTACTTCCATCAAAGAAGTATTGAATGAAAGATATGAATACATCTCTGAGATTCATGAAAACCCCGACTTAGCAAAAGAGAGCCGAATTAGCACGCACTTTAGAGATCTCGATAACAAACTTAATGGTGGTTTTGGGAAATCTGATTTGATCATTATGGCCGCTCGTCCTTCGATGGGAAAAACGGCGATCAGTTTGGCTATCTGCCAAAACGCCGCTATTAAATCGGGTAAAAAAATCGGGATTATTTCACTGGAGATGTCTAAAGAACAATTGGTGGAAAGAATGTTCTGTGGATTACTCGGCGTTGATAGCTGGAAACTGCATAAAGGAAAGCTTGAAGAAGCGGATTTTGATCGGATGGGCCCAGTGATGGATCAACTCAACAGCGCCCAAATTTTTATTGATGATGCGATGGGAGCTTCAATTTCAGAACTAAGAGCCTCAAATGCAAGTTTTGGATTACAAGCTCATAAAATAACGTATTTATCCATATTCTCTCAAAGTTTTTCTTTCATTTTTTCTTGAATATCTATATGAGATAATACTCAAAATCCTTGTTCTTGTAATGT
>Ga0210026_1000022_pt1 | contig 242401 bp, 233 predicted proteins | sample CryGeymeta201509_FD_183977 | JGI IMG/M metagenome (GOLD analysis project Ga0210026, IMG submission 183977) | Groundwater microbial communities from Crystal Geyser aquifers in Utah, USA - Crystal Geyser metaG 2015-09 (SPAdes) (version 2) | ecosystem: Environmental > Aquatic > Deep subsurface >...
CATCACAAAATAATTCGACTAGGTTCTTCATGCCTGTTCCTCTGTTGGTTCCCACTTTCTTGGTCGAAAGATCGGATCTTGGAACAGGCATTTAGTTCAATTTCTTAAACAGGATTGGGGTTAATTATTTCAAGCACTCCCCAACTTCACAGCCGATTTTACCTGTTATCATGCAACCTAGTCGCTATTGACCATAGTTTAACGCGAAACAAAAGCCCTTGACTAGGGCGTAACCTGTTGAATAGTGAGTTGAAATTACCCACGTTTTTTTGTCTAGACAGGCCAGCAGGTATTTTACTTTTTAGGGAAGCCCATGGCATTAAAACCGACGATTTACAAAGCCAAGATTGCTCTGAGTGATCTGAATAATGAACACTATGCACAGTGCAATGTTACCCTCGCTCAGCATCCGTCTGAAACCCTTGAGCGCATGGTGGTAAGACTGATTGCGTATTGTTTACATCATCATGAAAACCAAGACGATTTGCTTAACTTTACCAAAGGCTTGAGCAGTGTTGACGAGCCAGACCTGTGGTTGAAGACCTTTGACCAGCAATGCCAGCTGTGGATTGATGTGGGTGAACCAGCTTTTGACAGAATGAAAAAAGCCAGTCGTTTAGCCAAACGGGTTTGGGTGTATAGTTTTAACAGTAAATCTGCGGTGTGGTGGCAACAGCAGCAAAGCGAATTTGCCCACTTACCTATCAACGTTGGTCAGTTTAATTGGCAAGAGATTCAACAACTGGCTGTGGTGATGAGTCGCACCGTGGATTGGTCGATTACCATCAGTGGCGATAGCCTGTATGTCGCCTGTGATGCGCAGCAGATAGAAGTAAATTGGCAGCGTTTGCAGTGAGAAACGCATTATCTGGCCCAAATTATTCCCACGGTGATTGATGCGCCAATCTTACATAAATCCTTATGTTTCAATACGTTAACTTAGTTATATAAGATTTATATATTTTTATTAGGCTAATCTCATCTTTTCTTTTTGCACCCTTGGTATACCTGAGCGCAGCTTAATTTCTGTGCGCTGGCATGGCGATTAACAACACTAATGTGGATCAAACACTGAGGTATTAAGTGAGCAGGTCTTTGCTCACCTAAGTTGGGTTTTTCACTTAATCAATTACTAATGGTTACGGCGCAAGGATATGCAGCGAGCACACAATGTTGTGTCTGGGTCCTTGCTACGCGTCAAAAAGGAAATAGACATGAGAGCCCTGTACAACTTCAAACAAACCTTCACTTACCCGCTATATTTGCTGCTTTTTATGGCAACAATGTTTACAACTTCACCCGCCAAAGCGAGCTTGATTAGCTTAGAAACAGACACGTCGAGCGTTTTCTTGGGTGAACAAATTGACGTGAATATTTGGATCCGCGATCTGGGTTCAGAGTTTGTGTCAGCGTTTAGTCTCGATTTACTTGTTGATACGAGTCTAGTCAGCGTGAATGCCGCTGGCAGTTTATTTGGCGATAAACTGGGTGGCGGGATTGATTCGATTCAGGACGTCTTTGACTTGGGTGGCATCATTAACGTGGCTGAGCTTTCATTTTTGCTCGACGCTGAACTCGACCTACTGCAACAGCTTGCCGGCACGCGTGTGGATTTTTTGTTAGCGACCTTAGTGTTTGATACCACAGCCCTTGGTGTGGCCAATTTCTCTCTTGATTTTGATCCCTTATTTGGTGGTGTAGTGGGGGAAGCCGGAGCATTGCTCAACAGTGAATTACCCTTGCAAGCACTGCAAGTCGCCATCGTGGCTCGGCCTATCAATCCTGTTCCTGCGCCGTCAACTTTAGGCATGTTGCTCAGTTTAGCGGCCATTGTGTTGTGCAGTGTGGCAATTCGTAAAGGTGAAACTCTGGCAAGGATGGCGCGCTCATGAATACATATCAAAAATTCATTCGCCACTTGGCGGGTGGCCTCGTACTGACGCTGTTGAGCAGTCAAGCCTGGGCTACAAAGTGTGATGTTGACGGCGATGGTGACATTGACCGTTTAGATTTAAATCAAATTTTTGCCGCCCGTGGCCAAGTTGCCACCGGGCCCGACGATGCCAGAGATGCCGACAGCAATTTGGCCATCAGTATTGCAGATGGCCGTTTGTGCACCAGTTTGTGCACCTTAGCCCGCTGTGCTATTCCCCCCAGCAACGCCGCTCCTGTGGCAAATGCAGGCCTTGATTTGGCAGTGGCCGTGCAAGGCTTAGCCATGCTCGATGGCAGTGCGAGCAACGATGCCGAGGGTGATCCCTTGAGTTATCAATGGTCATTTAGCCAACGTCCTGTTGGTTCAAACGCAGTTTTAACCGATGACACCAGTGTGAGTCCCCAATTTACCGTCGATTTACCCGGAGACTATGTGGTGCAACTTGTGGTGAATGATGGTGCCCTTGATAGTGCGCCAGACTTTGTCACGGTAAGCTCAAATAACAGCCCACCGGTGGCTAATGCGGGCCCTGACCAAACCCCTCGGGTTGCCACTACCGTCATGCTCAATGGTTCTGCATCCACGGATATTGATGGCGACAGCTTGAGTTTTAATTGGCAGATCATCAGTCAACCGGCTGGCAGCAACACGAGCTTATCGGATAGCAGTGCCAGCATGCCAAGTTTGTTTATTGACCAAAGTGGCAGTTATCAAATTCAGTTGATTGTTAACGATGGCAGCGTTGATAGTGCACCTGATATTGTGCAGTTAACCACCTCAAATTCAGCACCTGTAGCCAATGCAGGCAGTGACCAGTCTGCACTGGTAGGCCAAACGGTAGTACTGGATGGTACGAGTTCATCAGATGTTGATGGTGATGATCTGGACTATCAGTGGTCTGTCATTAGCATCCCCGCTGGCAGTTCAGCCACCTTGAGTGACGTGAGCAGCGCCATGCCATCCATCAATATTGACCTCGCTGGTAATTACACCTTGCAACTCATTGTCAATGACGGTGCCCTGGATAGCGCCCCAGACACTATTGTCATTAGCACTGACAATACACCGCCCATCGCCAATGCAGGGGCTGACCAAAGTCCCTTTGTGTTAAATACCGTGCAGTTAGATGGCTCTGCTTCCTCTGATGTTGATGGTGATGCGTTAAGCTACCAGTGGTCTCTCACCAGTAAACCGGCAGGCAGTCTTGCCACTTTATCTGACAGTAGTGCGGTTATGCCCCAATTTAACGTGGATGTTGCAGGCACCTATGTCGCGCAGTTGATCGTGAATGACGGCACGGCAGACAGCAGCCCTGATACTGTACTTATTTCAACACAAAATTCTGCACCGCTGGCCAACGCGGGTAGTGATCAACGGGCAAACTTAAATGATCTTATCACCCTCGATGGTTCCGCTTCGTCGGATGTAGACGGTGACAACCTCACGTATCTTTGGTCCTTGCTGGCTAAACCCCTCGGTAGTATTGCGGTGCTGGATGATAATAGTGCAGTAAACTCGCAATTTGTGCTTGATGTGGCCGGAAATTATTCACTGCAATTGGTGGTAAACGATGGTCAAGTTAACAGTGCACCCGATGTGGTGCTTGTCGCCACCAATAATACACGACCCGTAGCCAATGCAGGGGCTGATCAACAGCCTGCTGTCGGCACACTTGTCAGTTTAGATGGCAGCGCTTCGAGTGACGCCGATGGTGATGTTTTAAGCTATATGTGGTCTATATCCAGTAAACCTGCGGCGAGTTTGGCAACCTTAAGTAGCCCCAATACGGTGGCTACTGACATCAATATCGACTTAGCCGGTACCTATGTTGTGCAATTAATTGTCAGTGATGGAAGTCTGAGCAGTGTGGCGGATACGGTGTTATTGATCACCGAGAATCAACAACCCACAGCCAATGCTGGCCCTGATCAGACCGCCACCGTGGGGCAAAGTGTCACCTTTAATGGCAGCGGCTCAAGTGATCCCGATGGTAATCCGTTGACTTATGTTTGGAGTATCGTATCGGCGCCAGCCAGCAGCACCGCGGCCTTGACCAACGCCAATAGCGCAACGCCACAGTTGGTGCCAGATCTAGCGGGTAGCTATCAATTACAACTGATAGTGAGTGATGGCACGCTTGACAGCGTGGCCGATACCGTTGATTTGAGTGTTAGCCCCGCTTTGCAAAGTTTAACCTTAAGCCTTGATAGCCCACGCGTGGGTGTAGCAAGGAGTATTGCCGCCACCGTCACCCTCGGTTTACCTGCGCCAGCTGGTGGGGTTAGTGTCACCCTCACTAGCAGCCAAACGGGTTTTGTCACCGTGAGTCCCGCTACGGTATTTATTGGCGAAGGACTGTCCAGTGCAAACTTCAATGTGAATGGCATTGCCGAAGGTGCCAGCATCATTACTGCTTCCGCTACCGATTATTTGGACGCGACAGCCAACGTACAGGCAACGTCTGCACTGATTACACTGGGTGATCCTGGCACCTTGGCGCCCGAACAAAGTGCCTCGTTGGCGGTTAGTTTGTCGAATCCTGCACCAGCGGGTGGTGTATTGGTGTCCTTGGTCAGCAGTGACGCCAATATCGTGAATGTGGATGCCAGTATTTTCATTCCAGCCGGTTTGCAGGTGGCAAGTGTCAACCCACAAGTAACCGGCGATCAACTGGGCACAGCAACCATTACTGCGAGCAGTGATTTATTTGCGCCAGACAGCCGAGATATTGATGTTAGCCTCACGGCGAGTTTCAATCCAAGTTCAGCTACAGTCGTGGAAAATACGACTGTCAGCGCCACAATTAATCTCAGTGCTCCCGCGCCTTCTAGTGGCTTAATTTTATCTTTAACAAGCTCAGATACCGGGGTTGTATCGGTACCCGCCACGGTAACAGTGCCACCGGGGCAGTTGAGTGTGCCGGTAAGTTACAGCGCGGTTGCGCCAGGGAGCGCACAGATAATAGCCAGTGCCATCGGTATCAGTGATGCGACGTTAGCGGTGACCGTGACCACTGCACCACCCCTAAACTTTGCAGGTGATTTACTGATTGGTTACAACTTACAAACTACCAGTGGTGGAACCATTGGTGCACCAGCTCCCGCAGGTAATCTGCTCATTACCTTAACCAGTGCCGATCCGACTCGCGTATTGTTGTCGACTTCTGCCACGGATGCCGGTAGCGCCAGTATTCAGGTGCAAGTTAATGCGGGTTCCGTCGGTATTCCTAGCTTTTTTGTGCAAGCTTTAAGTGATTCAGGTTCAACACTTGTGACCGGTACAGCGCCTGGTTACGCGGATGGCAGTTTTTCGGTAACCCTTAATCCTGCGGGTTTTTATATTAATCGCAGTGACTTCAGCACCTCGGTATTTTCTACCAATACCAATGTTGCTCTGCGATCTGCGCGTTTAAATTCACTCACTAATAATTTTGCCCAAGTACAAGCCTTACGTGGTGGGTTGACGGTTGACGTGAATATGACCAGCTCTGATCTCGCGGTAGGGAGTATTTCAACCGCCAATTCGTTTGCAGCCAATGACACGACAACCAATGCGGTATTTGATCCCCTTGCTGCTGGCACTACTACACTTAGCGTTGTGCAGCCAGCCGGCTTTGTTGCCCCAGCGAATTTGAACACCAGCATTGTAGCGACGGTGACGGCCTCACAGATTAATTTGGCCGATGTATTGGTTGGGGTCGATTTGCAAGTGACTGGCAGTATAACCTTGCAAGCTGCGCCACCATCAACAGTGGCGGTGAATGTGACGGTTGCTGACCCGAGTATCGTGTTAATCAGCACCAACCCCGTGCTTGCGGGTTCGTCATCACTGTTGTTCAACCACAGCGGCTCCACCTTTGTTGGCACTTTATATTTCCAAGGTTTAGCCACCGGCACTACAACCGTAACGGTAAGCGCAGATGGATACACAACACGGCAAGCCACGGTTGAAGTAACGCCCTCTGGTGTATTCATCAATAGAAGTGACTTCACTACCACCACCTTTTCTAGCAACGTAAATATTGGTGTGCGCACTGCACGTTTGAGCCCTGTCAGCAATAATTTTGCGGCTATTCAGGGTGTGCGTGGCGGCATCAATTTAGCGGTAAACTTGACTAGCTCTGATACAGCAGTGGGAGAAATTGCCAACCCAGTATCAATGGCAGCCAATGAAAATTTGGTGTCAGCAGCCTTTAGCCCCGTTGCTGCAGGTGCAACAACCGTCACGATTAGCCAACCTCCTGGTTTTTCGGTGCCAGCTAATTTGGCACAATCGGTGAATGTGACGGTGACAGCTCCCAGCATTAATTCGGCCGATAGTTTGATTGGGGTGAATCTACAGGAGGCGCGCAGTGTGACGCTTGCTGCCGCCCCAGTAGTGGCCACCGATTTTACTGTGACGGTGGCCGATCCAACGATTGCGGTCATTAGCAAAGTTGCCACGGAAGCTGGGCTTGGCAGCCAAGTGTATACAGGTGTTTCATCAAGTTTTCTTGGCACCATGTATGTGCAAGGTCTGCGTCTTGGTTCAACAACCATCACCATTAGCGGCGCGGGTTATGCTACGCAGGTGAATACGGTCGACGTCACCCCCAGTGGGTTCTATTTTATCACTAACAGCTTCAGTACGACCTCATTCTCCAGTGACCGAACCATTGGTCTAAGAAGCGCACGACTCAACCCAAGCACCAATAATTTTGCGGCGATTCAGGGGCTGAGGGGAGGGCTGAATGTTGACGTACCATTGTCAAGCAGTGATACAAATGTTGGCACCATTTCGTCATCAGTAAACTTTACAAGCAACGCAAGCAGTGTCAGTGGTAACTTTGATCCTATTAGTGCCGGTTCGACAAACCTGCTGATCACTCAGCCACTGGGATTTACTGCGCCAGCAAATTTAAATACCAGCATTGTTGCCACCGTCACTGCACCCAACATTAATATCTCGGATGTGACAGTGGGTAAAGATTTGCAAACGACCTTAAGCATTACCTTTGATGCGCCCCCACCTAGTCCAGTTGATGTAGTCATCAGTGTTTCGGCTGCCAGCATTGCCCTGGTTGGTAATAATGTAAATACCGTGGGTGCAGGCACTTTTACCTTCAACAATGTAAGCTCCAATTTTGTTGGCACCCTGGTGATACAAGGTTTGGCCGTGGGTACCACCAACATTATTGCCGCTGCTCCGGGTTATAACGACGGAGTGAGCACAGTAACGGTTGATCCGAGTGGTTTTGCAATTCAATCATCAGGCACCCTCACAACTTCGGTGGGCGCGGCGAATAGTAATATTCTCATTCGGCCGTATCGACTAAACCCCACTACCTTAAATGTGGTGGCGGTGCAGTCCCTGCGTGGAGGTCTAAGTTTGAATGTTGGGGTGGTAAGTTCAGCGCCCACCGTTGCTGCCATTACACTGTCACCAGTGACGTTTAATGCCAATGAAAATGCACAAACTACCCAGTTTGATCCCTTAGCTGTGGGTAACACTGTGATAAGTTTGCAGCAGCCCCTTGGTATAGCAATACCAAGTAATTTGCAGTCTATTGCCGTTACAGTTAATCCCTAACATCGACATTGAACACAAAGCCCCGCTCACAGCGGGGTTTTTTTTTAGACAATTTTTGCTGAAGATTTTATGACAGGTTTAGATTTGCCTTGACCGAGCAAAGTAAAATCCGCATATTCCAATGAGTAAAAAATCGCCAAGCATGGCAGTTATGTTAAAGACTCAGGAATATGACAGCAGAATTTAAAGTCGGGGACTGGTTGGTTTATCCCACTGAAAACTTCATTCGGGATGGACAGGAAACCCGCAGCATTGAACCCAAAGCCATGGATTTGCTGGTGGTACTAGCAAAAGCCAAAGGCGAACTGGTTACCCGCGATAGTTTGATGAACGTCTTGTGGAATGGTCGTTACGTGACCGACTACGCCTTGAATAATCTGGTGGCCAGTTTACGTCGCCATTTGCACAAAAACGACAATACTCACTACATCACCACCCGTCCAAAAAGCGGTTATCAGCTAGCAGTTGCGGTGGTGGAACTCAGCCACCTAGAATCGACACCTGCCACAGCGACACCTACCACAGCGGCACCTACCACGGCGCTACCTGCAACGAGTCTGGCCAGTTACCCAAAGGCTCAAGACCTCAGTGAAGCTGAATTGACAGCAGCTATGCCTTTGTCAGAACAGCAAGCGACCAAGACATGGCTGCAAAAATCGACAAGGGGTGGGTTGGCTATTGCAGTGTTATTGTTGGTCGCCCTGCTGACAGTTTGGCAAGTCAATCGGCCCAGTGACATACAGTCAAACTTGTCTCCTTCTATCGCCGTACTGCCATTTGATGTATTTAATGGTCAGGATGCTATTGATTATTTTGCCGATGGCCTGGCTGAAGAAATTATTCATCAACTGACGGTTATTCCTGATTTAAAAGTCATTTCGCGTACCTCTTCTTTTGCGTTTCGCAACAGTGCAACAGATATCAAAGATATCGCTCGGAAGCTCAGTGTGAGCTATATACTTGAGGGCTCAGTCAGAGAAGATCAAGGCACCATGCGTGTGACTTTGCAACTGATAAACGGAGTGGATGGCAGCCATATTTGGTCGAAGGTTTTTTCCGCCAATAGCACCAATGCATTTAACGTGCAGGAACAAATCAGCACCGTGGTCGCCGATACCATTGATCGTAATTTTACCCGCATACCGGCTGGCAAAGTGCGTTTTCACCCGCAGTCGGGGGATGCCTATTTACACATGCTCAAGGGCCGCAAACTGAATGGTCTTGGAACAGCGGAAGCCTATAGACAGGCATTGGAAGAGTTCACCATGGCAGTTCATTTGCAGCCAGACTACGCCATAGTTTATGCTGATATTGCACTGAACTATCTGCTGCTTTATCAATATCGCAAGGTCAGTCTTGAAGATGCGAGTCAGCATGCCAAAGAAGCCATTGATCAAGCACTTGCACTGGAGCCAGAACTCGCCGAAGCACATGCAGTAAAAGGGGTGTACTACAGCAATTTGGCGGAATATGACGCAGCAAAACTGGCGTTTGAACAAGCACTCGCTATTAATCCCGATCTTTACATTGCGCAGCTTAATTACGGCTACATGCTATACACGAGTAATAAAAAACGTGAAGCGCTGCGGTATTACCAACATGCCAAATCTATCCATCCATTATCGGCCTCAGCGAATTGGGGTATTGGTATTATTTTAGTGGCCTTAGGTGAGTTTGATCAGGCATGGGCACAATATAAAAATTGTGTGGATCTGTTGCCCAATTATACAAGTTGTAAAATGGGTTTAGCTTATGTCAATCGCTTGACCAATCAGAACGTTCAAGCAGATGAAACACTTTTAGCATTGCAGCAGCAAATTGATGAAAACGACTACTACATGCGTATGGCGCAGGGCTTCCATTTATTATGGACAAATCGTATTGCCGATGCGGATAGTTTGTACACTAACTTGCTCAGACAATATGGTTTCAATATTGAAGCATTGCAGTCGATTAGTTTGCTTAAATGGCGTTTGGGCTTAACAAAACTATGGCTGGCAGAATTAGCCTCGGCAAAAACTGAATTACCAGACAACAGAGCGCTAGCCATCAATTACGCGATGAATGCCTACCGCGCAGGGGATTGCGAACTGGCACTTGGCCAATACGAAACGGTTTTTAATCAACATCCAGAATTGCATGCCGATTTTGATGGTATGGCTAATTCAGTGTCCTACTTGGCAGACATGGCCTATTGCTTTCACGTCGGCCAACAAACACAAGCCCGGGATCAGGCCCTTGAGGACTTAAAACAGGTGTTGGCGAGCTTCCCTGACAATCAGTATCCAGTACCGGGGGTAATGTACGTGCAGGCTAAATACCTAGCACTAACAGGAGAAACAGCCAAGGCCAAGGAGATCCTTGCCAACCTGCGCGCAATGCCTTGGTCTTTGGCTTGGTTAATCGACGATGATCCTTTATTAAACACCTTGCTGTAGAGGGCGTTTAGGTAAAGCAGACGCTTTTATGCTCTGAGTAAAAAGCAAAAAAAAAGTCAGACACTTGCTGTCTGACTTTTTTGTTTTTGTGTTTGTTGTGACAAGGTTACGGAGTAACCTGCATGGTCGCCAAACTATAAGTATTGGGGGCACTAAACCCACTGGGTACCTGCATGCTTAAACCGATGGTGCCACTTTGTTTGGCAGTAAACGGCACTTGTATGTAGGCATCGCCCGGATTGAAGACCGCAGGTTCTGTTTGTTCACCCACACTGCTATCGCTGCTGATAAAACTGACCGTGGCACTCACACCCGGGCGCAGCGCCTGGTTGGCGTAGTAGTTTGAACTGCTGTCGAGGGCAAATACACCAATGTCAACAAGGTTACTGCTGGCACTCAATGACGCCGTGTAATTAGTGCGCCCAAAGCCGAACCCACTGGCATAAACCTCAACCGTTGCCGAAGCACTGCTGTAGCCCAGCGCAGTGGCCGAGATTTGTGCGCTACCCTGACTCAAACCCTGCACATACAACTCGCCCACGTAGGTAGTCGTGACACCCTCAAAGGTCACACACTGGCTGCCCACCTCGGTTGCTGATGTGCTAAGCAAAAATACTGCAATGGCACTGCTGCACACTTCAACGTCGGTTGGCTGTGGTGGGGCAACCTGCAAGGATACGCCGCTGACTGTTTGCAGATCTTTGCCCACAATCACCCCATACACGCCAAGAACCGGTGCCGATACCACAGCATTGATGGTGGTGTTGTAATTTCCACTGCGGTAGTTGGCTGCGACAAAACCACTGGGCTGCACCACAGTAAGCGTGGTGTTGCCCGTTGCAAGGGGATCAAAGGCGGTGGGTTTAGTGCCTTCACCGGCATTAAAGACCACGGGTGACGCAGTAATGATGCCAACATTGGTATCCGTGCTGGTAACCTGCACCGCCACGGGGCTTACGCCGGCTCGCAGCGGATAACCTGCCGTGTAGACATCACCGGCGTTGGCAGCACTGGCGGGATACAACACAGACGTTGCCACGGACAAACTGGTATTGTCACTGAAGGTTGTGGTGGTAAGGTTGCGATAGCTGTAGTTTGCTTCAACAAAACCGCTAGGCCAGACGTTGATCTCGTAAGTTGCCTGGGCATAACCAGGTGCTGTCACGCTGACGGTGGTAGTGCCTTCTTGCAAACCCTGAATATACCAAGTTTGGCCTGCCGTTGAGCTTATGCCGCTGCGTTGCGCGTTGTCACTGCCCACGGTATTTGCATCAGTACTCACCAAAGCAATACTGGGATCGTCAATGGTCACCGTCACGGTGGTGGGTTCGGGTGGGGTGGCACCCAGATAACTGTAAAACGTTGTCTGCTGCCCCTTACCGATAATCACATTGTTGGCGTTAATCGCGGGGGCCGTGACACTGACCTCGATACGAGCGCCATAATAACCTGGTTTGCTTGTCGGGGATGTAAATCCGTCGGGCTGCACGATTTGTACAGTGCTTGTGCCTGCACCAATAGGGTCAAACGCTGTATTGCGTTGGCTGTCACCCGCACGGAACAACAAAGGACTTTCGCTAATTTGACCCACCGCACTGTCACTACTGGTCACTGCCACTTCAACATCGTCCAAGCCCGCCCGCAGCGCATAACCAAAGGTATAGACATCGCCGGCGTTGCTGGCCGAAGATGGATAGACCACCGCCGTGTAAATTGACAAGGGGGTGTCACTGCTAAAGGTGGTCGTGCTGAGATTGCGATAGCTGTAACTGGACTCAATGAAGCTACTGGGCCACACGTCAATGGTGTAGCTTACATCTCGGTAGCCGGCAGCAGACAGCGTAATAGTGGTACTGCCTTCTCGCAGACCTTGCACATACCACTGCACAGCATTGGTATTTGTGACGTTGTTTATCTGTGCCGATCCTGCACCTAAGACCAAATTGTCAAGGCTAATTACTGCGACGCTTGGATCAGCGATGGTGGCCGTGATGGTAGTGCCACTGGGCGGCGTGGCGTCCAAATAACTTGACCACGTGACTTGCTGATCTTTGCCAATAATCACATTGTTGGCATAAATGTCAGGGGCAGTGACCGTGACTGCAAATTCGGCATCATAGGCACCCGGTTTACTGTTGGGCTGGTTAAACCCCTCAGGTGGCACCACTTGTACTGTGGTAGTGCCTGCCCCCAATGGATTAAAGGTGGCACTGCGATAGGTGTCTCCTGCCACAAAACGCAGTGGTGACTGGCCGATTTCACCCACCGACGTATCGGTACTGCTGACGACCACATCTAACTCATTGATGCCGGCACGCAGCGCATAACCGTAAGTGTAAACATCTCCCGCGTTACTGGCTGAGTCTGGATACAACACAGCGGTGTATACCAATAAGTTGGTGGGAGCACTGAAGGTAGTGGTAGTGAGATTACGGTAACTGTAGCTGGCTTCAATGAAACCACTGGGCCACACATCAATGGTGTATGTAGCATCAGCATAACCCGGCGCAGAGACGGTTACCGTCGTACTGCCTTGTTGCAAGCCATGTATATACAAAGTTTGACCAGAAGTGTTAACTACATTGCTCAGCTCTATGCTCTGAGCGCCAAGCAGCGTAGCGTTATCACTGACCACTGCTATTGACGGATCATCAATACTCACACTCAGCGTGGTTGGACTGGTGGGCGTGGCGCCAAGGCTCACTGACCACGTGGCTTGTTGATCCTTGCCAAGCAAGACATTGTTGGCATAAATAGGCGGTGGGGGTGTGATGTTCACACTCAGCACATTTGACTCAATGTCCTCCACCTTGGCCGTAATTTGGCTCGCACCCACCGCTAAACCAGTAACATCAAAGCGGCTACTCAGTTGACCAGCAGGCACAGTCAGCTCGCTATCTACGCTGGCGACCAACCCATCACTGCTGTGTAATTCCACCCGCAAGCCGCCACTGGGAGCGGGGGCGCTTAAACTCAGGGTGGCGGTTTTACTGAGGCCTTGCACAACATTTAAGCTGGATGGTGTAATGCTCAGGCTAATGCTTACCGTTACATCCACACTGTCTGGGGCATAACCCTCGGCGCTGGCGGTAATGCTTGCCTCACCCAACTGTTCAGCGACGATTTTGGCATTTTCGCTGGGCAATTGGCTGCCTTCGGCGATAAACACACTTTGCATCACCTCGGCAATGGCAGGGTTGCTGCTGCTAAAGTTAACCGTCACCCCGCCAACCGGGGCGGGCTGCGACAATGCCACCACTAGATCAGTGCTTAAACCCGGCGCAAGACTGCCGGGATTACCAAGGTTGATCACCGCGGTAGTGGTTTGCAGGTTGGCACTATCACTCTGATAACCGCCACTTCTGGCAGTAATTAAGGTGGTGCCACTGCTGACCCCGGTCGCCGCAAACGTAACCTGGCTTTCGCCCTCTGCAATGGTCACTTGTGCGGGCACGCTGGCAATACTGCTTTGCTCAGAGCTTAAATCAATGACCAAGCCACCGCTTGGTGCAACGTCAGGGATGGACAGGCTTGCATCAATGCTGCGACCGACACCCACCCAGCTACTGCTCAAACGTAAATCCAGTTGCGGATCCGGTGCTGCCACGTTTACGCTGACAGAGTCTACTTCACTGCTTAATACACCGTCGAACACCCGCAATTCAAATTCATATACACCCGCTACATCAGGGGTGATGCCCGGATTCACGCTGTTATCGTTGTCCAAGGTGGCGCTGCTTGATACAGGGCGTGTCACAATTTGCCACTGATAACTCAAGGGATCACCATCGGGATCACTGGATCCACTGCCGTCCAGTCTCAGCAGTTCATTTACCTTAGCGCTAATATCGCTGCCGGCATTCGCCAAGGGAGGGCGATTTTCAGTTTTGAGTAATACACTGTCGGCAACGCTATCCAAACTGCCATCGTTGACAATTAATTGCACCAGATAGCTACCCACTACGTCCAGGGTTAAAGAGGTTTGTTGGTCAGTAAGGCTGCTCAGGCTCGTGGCACTGGTGGCGGGTTTACTGCTAATACTCCAACGATAAGTCAAGGTATCACCGTCGGCATCACTGCTGGCGATGGCATCGAGGATGGCAAGTGAGCCCACCGCTAAGATTTGATCTACACCAGCATTGGCAACGGGTCGCACGTTGTTGGTACTGACAATCACCGTGTCGGCGCTGCTGCTCAACAGACCATCATTCACCATCAACTGCACACTGTATTCCCCCGGTAAATCGAGGATAAAAGATGGGGTGATCAAGCTGTTGTCGTCCAAGGTCGCTTGGCTGGCGGCTGGTTTGCCAGTCAAATTCCACATAAAACTCAGACTGTCGCCATCCACATCATTGCTGGCGCTGCCGTCGAGGATGACAGTGCTGCCCACGTCCTGACGTTGATCCGGGCCGGCATTGGCAACTGGACGACTATTAGCCGTGTTGAGTTGCACGGTGTCTGGTGCACTGTCCAATACCCCGTCACTGACGATCAACTGAGCAATATATTCACCGGCACTGTCAACCGTAAACCTCGGCGTGACCGCTGTTTCATCGTCAAGCTGAGTCAGACTACCAGCGGGTTTACTCAGGAAAGACCAGCTGAAACTCAATGGGTCACCATCCACATCACTGGAGGCAGAACCATCTAAGCTGACCACATCGCCAACAAAGGGTGATTGATTAGCACCAGCGTCGGCCAGTGGGGCGCTGTTGTCGGTGGACACCAAGGTGGTATCCGGCGCGCTGTCCAGCTTGCCGTCATTGACAATCAGTTGCAGTTGGTAATTGCCCGCTACGTCAAGTTCAAAACTCGGCATGCTCAGGCTAGGATCATCAAGGGTCGCCAGACTGCTGGCGGGTTTGTTTAAAATGCTCCAAGCAAAACGTAAACTGTCGCCATCAATGTCGGCAGAGGCACTGCCATCGAGTCTGACGGTTTGCCCGACACGCGCTGATTGATTGGCTCCTGCGTTAGCAGTGGGCACACTGTTAGACGTAGTAATTTTGACGGTATCCGGTGCGCTGTTCAGCAGCCCGTCGTTGACCACCAGTTCTAATTCATAGCTGCCGGGTAAATCCACCGTAAATTGCGGAGTGACAGCATTGACATCATCCAGACTAACGTTGCTGCCCCCTGGGTTGTCGATGAAACGCCATGCATAGCTCAGGCTGTCACCGTTGACATCACTTGAGGCACTGCCGTCGAGGGTCACAGTACTGCCAACGGCAGGACGTTGATCAGCGCCGGCATTGGCCACCGGCGGGCTGTTTAGCGTGGTGACCACCACACTGTCGCTGGCACTGTCAACGCTGCCATCGTTGACCACCAGTTCCAGCCAGTAATCGCCGCTTGCATCAAGGGTAAAACGTGGGCTGACGCTGTTGGCATCATCCAGTGCTGCGGCTGAACCACTGGGTTTACTAACAAAACGCCATTGATAAATCAGGCTGTCGCCATCCATATCACTACTGGCGCTACCGTCTAACTGGGCACTTTGCCCAACTTCACGACTCAGATCAGGCCCGGCGTTTGCGATAGGCGCAGAATTGGCGGTATCAATGGTGACCGTATCCGGCAAACTGGCGTCGATGCCGTCGTTGACTATTAATTGCAGGATGTACATACCCGCTACATCCAGCTGAAATTGTGGTGTAACACTGCTAGCGTCATTCAGATCCGCCGTGCTGCCACTTGGGCGCAATGTAAACGACCACTGATAACTGAGGGACTGACCATCCACATCTGATGACTGGCTGCCGTCCAAGGATACGGTGTTACCGACCTTGCTGGTTTGTTTGGGACCAGCATCGGCCACCGGTCTGGTGTTGAGGGTAGAGACCACGACCTCATCAGGGCTACTATCAATGTAACCATCGTTCACCACCAGTTGCAAAACGTAGTCGCCGTATTGATCAATCATAAAACGTGGCATCACCGCTGTGTCATTATCCAACTGCGCTTGGCTGCCCTCAGGTTGCTGCTTGAACTGCCAGTGAAAACTTAGGGGGTCGTTGTTGGCGTCGTCACTGGCACTGCCATCCAGTACGATGTTGGCAAACAAGCTCCCAGCTTTGTCGGGACCGGCATTAGCAACGGGTGGGGTGTTCTGGGTGGAAATAAGGACTTCATCGGCGGCACTATCGATTTTACCGTCATTGACAACCAGGCTGAAGCGGTATTCGCCACTGACATCCAAGATAAAACTCGGATTGGGCAGGCTGGGATCAGATAAACTGGCTACGCTGCCAGGCGGCAGTGCAAGTGTGGTCCAGTGGTATTGCAGGGCGTCGCCGTCGGCGTCGCTGCTTGCCGTGCCATCGAGGAGCACGATAGAGCCAATCTCCAAGGCGCGATCATTGCCTGCATTAGCTACCGGCACCGTATTACTTGGCGGGATGGCACACGCTGCCAAAGTGCATTGTGACGTGCACAGGCGTATGTCGAGGGCGTTGATTGTGCCGTCGGCATTGGCGTCGCGGGGGTCGTCTGCACCACTGGCAGGTCGGTTGCGTGCCAGCATGATTTGTTTTATGTCGAGGCTGTCGATAACTTGATTGTCATCGACGTCGCAGGTAGTTGCCCAGGATGCATGGCCTGCCAGTAGCAGGGCGATTGCACTGAGTCGCAAAAAGTTCGCTGATTTCATAATGCAGTCCAATTGTCAAAATAATTGTGGTAGCAAGACCATGACTACTGCCTATGCCAGGTCTGCTTCTTCGGTCCTTATCTGTGGCTTTGGCACAATCATCTCCAAGAAGATTGCCTTAAGCAGAAGATTGATGTGTTAGCGATCATCACGCAGGCGTCTGCGTTCGATAGGGCTGTGCTTGAGTCTGACGTAAAACCAACAACAGCAAACCCAACATCAGCAGGTTGAATACGGTTGGTGAGCTTACCGCTTGGCTGACAGACTTGATGCCCACCGCACTGCCTTGCAGGTCGGGATTGAGGTCGAGAAAATCGAAGTCCACCAAACCAAAGGGATTGAGAGCTAAGGTGATTTCACTGCTGACTATCGGTGCCAATGCTTTGAGTGTGAGGCTGAATAGGGTATGGCTGCCATGTTGTAACAGTTGCAAATCTGCTTCACTGAGAAACGATGTTTCAGCAATGGAGTCAGGTGCAAAAAAACTGTCCTGAATTGACATGCTCACGTCGCCGCCATTTAGCAGTTGGTTAAAGTTAATCAGGGTTAGTTCAAAAAATAGTGGGTCAAAAAGCAAGGCGAGATCATAAAATGCCACTTCCTCTTGATCATCGAGTTCACTCAGTTGCACCTCGATATTTAGCAAGTCGCCGACTGCAACGGTGGCGGACGATGGCACGATACGAAGCAAGCTTGCTTGGCTGCTAAAGCTGGCAACAAGCAGGCCCAGCAGGAGCCCAGTTTGTAATATTTTCATCACGATCATCATTATTCTTCCTTAATCTTGGTATTAAACATCTGGCATGGTTATGCGATTGAATAGCCGCGGCAATGCGGAACATCTGAGCAAATGACAGACGGCTATCAGTCAGTTGGTGATCCTAGGCAGACAAATCTCTCAGCCAAGTCGTCGATTTTTTCATCATGTTTTGTGGTCTGAGTTGTAGGAAGCGGGGTGCAAAGCCATTGCGGTCTGGCATGATTGCCTGCAAAATGCCCAGCTGTTTTGAGCCTTAGATTGTTGTTGGGATATGCCTGCTAAGTTTGACTCCATCCGACCTTTTGATGATGCCGATTTACCGCGCGTTTTAACCGCTCTGTTTAACAATCAGGAATTTATCGCCACCATCGTCGCTTTCAAATTTTCACGGTGGCCGAAATTTCTGCGGCCTATGTTGGCGTCACTGACACGCTGTTACATCATTAAACAAATTGGCGCTATTCGTACCTTGCGGGGTTTTCAACGTTTGGTTGAGCCTTATATGCAGCAGATGATTGATAGCACAACCCAGGCTTTTACCGTCTCTGGTTTGGATAGCTTGGATATGTCGAAGGCATGTTTATTCATCAGTAATCATCGTGATATTGCTTTAGATCCCGCTTTTGTTAATTGGGTATTGCATATTAATCAACAAGATACGGTGCGCATTGCGGTAGGCGATAATCTGCTCAAAAAAGAATGGGTGGCAGATTTAATCCGGCTGAATAAGTGTTTCATTGTGAAGCGTTCAGCTGCCGACCGTCGCGAAAAATTAGCGGCCGCCAAGCTGCTAAGTGAATACATTTGGCATACGCTTCAAGAAGATAAACAACATATATGGATTGCCCAACGCGAAGGGCGGGCGAAAGATGGCAATGATGTGACCAACCCAGCGATTGTCTCCATGTTGACCTTGAACAAACCCAAAGACGTGGAGTTTGCTGAATATTTGCAAGGCTTACGTATTGTACCCGTGAGCATTTCTTATGAATTTGACCCCTGTGACATCAGTAAGGCCAAGGAATTACATCAATTGGCCTTGCAAGGAAGCTACGACAAACCAGACAACGAAGATATGCGCAGTATTGTGAACGGTATTACAGGGCAAAAAGGGCGAGTTCACGTGCATTTTGGCAAAGTACTCGACCAACAATTTACCTCAGCAAAAGCAGTCGTCGAACATTTGGATGCTGAAATTTTGGCGGGTTATCAATGTTTTGCCAGCGGTCCTGCCGCGGCTAAGTTGTTGGCAGAAAAAAATGACGACAAGCTCAATATTACCAATATCAACACCCTCGAACTTGACGCGGCCTCAACGTACTTGCAATCACGCATGGTTCAACTCAATGAAACTGAACAAGACATTCTTCTTAACATGTATGCAAAGGCCTGGTTGAAAAAACAAACCACGGTAAGGTAAATATTTTCTGCATGGCCAACATCACAGTATAAATATTCGACATTTTGTGAGGCAAAAGCTGTTTTTTCTCGTCGATATGCACTTATACTGAGGGCCATGCGCTTTACCTGGCTGGCTAAATATGGACTTAAACCGCAACGCATTATCCTCTTTCTACACTCGTCGTTTAAGACCTTGGGTCTGGTCTTTGTTAATTCTTTTTGCTCCTCGTGTTGTTGCTGCTGTCGACGACGTTAGCCAACATATCTTAACTCTGATCAATCAACAGCAATTTAGCCAAGCGTTTGAGATAGCAGAGCAAAATCAGGCAGACTATGAAGGTGACAGGGATTTTGATCTCGCCTATGGGTTGGCGGCTGCAGCCTCCGGGCATTGTCATGCTTCACTCTATGCCTTGGAACGTGTCTTAGTTGAGATGCCACAGCACCATGTGGCGCGCTTTACTTTGGCAAACTGCTATGTACAACTTGGCAATTTGAGCGCTGCACAACAAGAGTACTCACTGTTATCGCAACAGTCGCTCAATCCATCCATGCAGGAGGCTGTCAGCCAAGCCTCTGCAATGGTTGAAAAAATGCAAAACGCGCAATTACCCGGATGGCATGGTGCTGCACAACTGGCCTTAGGTCATGATGACAACCCAAACAATGGTATTGAAGACGAATTCATTACGGTTCCTTTGTTAGGCCAAGTGCGTCTATTTGATCAAAGTAGAGCGCTATCCAGCAGTTATTATGATCTGTACGCCCAATTAAATTATATCGCACCCTTAACTCAAACGAGTCGCTGGTACACCGCCCTTGGACTGAATTATACGGGCTACACCGAACAACTCGCTTTATCAAAAAGCAACCTGCATGCGCAAATTGGTTATCAGCTAACTTGGCGAGACACCGACATAGATGCGCGTGTTTTTTATCGACCTTTGCAGCTTGATGGCGAAAGTTTTCTTGACTACGGTGGCGCCAGTATCGAGGTCAGTCGACCCTTTATGGCGCATTCAGCGCTGGGGGCCGAGTTTACATTTGCGCAACTAGACTATGCCAAGTATGACGAATTGAGCCGTGATCAAATGTTGTTAGCCCTGTGATTGGCGACACCCACATTCGGAGGCAACAGTCGTTTGAGCCTAAGAGTCGGCCAAGAAAATGCTGATTCACCTGTCTATGACTTTAATTCAAGAGACTTGTTAGGACTGCGCTACACCTTCAAACAACAGTTGTCTGCCCTTTGGTCGTATGGAGTGAGTGCTGAATATTTGACGGCAAATTATGCTAACGAGCATCCCTTGTTTGCTAACACACGTGAAGATAAGTTGCTGCAATTGGTAATAGATGTGGACTACCAATGGCAAACCAATTGGCAACTTAGTGGCCAGTTAAGTGTGACTGACAATCGCAGTAATTTGAACCTGTATGATTACAAAAGGAGCAATCTATGGATTGGCGCTCGCTATCAATTTTAACGCGTTGTCCGCGTAACATGTCTGTCTGTTATGTCATTGCTGCCGTGTGTTTGCTGTTTAGCCAATCGTCCTCGGCTCATTTGGCTCCTCTATCAGCCGCAGCCGAATCGTTGGTTGCGACCGGTAAAACCATTATGGCTAAAGGCGATGTGAATGCAAAAAATGCTGAAACCCAGCGCCAGTTGAGTCGCAAAGCGCCTGTATTCGACTCGGATCTTGTGCGCACCGGCGAACTCAGTGCCAGCCAATTTAGAATGGTTGATGGTGCCTTACTGACCATGCAGGCCGAGAGTGACTTAGCCATCGACAGTTATCAATTTGATCCCCAGACTCAACAAGGTCAGGTGCAGATGTCTTTGTTAAAAGGCGGATTAAGAACAGTGACGGGGGCTTTGCAACACCAACAAGGCAATTACAAATTGCTTACACCCGTTGCCAGTATTGGGGTGAGAGGCACCCATTATGAGGCGGAGCTGATTGAAGGCGACCTATACTTGGCCGGGTGGCAGGGTATCATCGATGTATTAGTAACGGCGGGCAACACGGCTCAGCAATTTTCATTGGGGCCGAATCAGACTTATCGTTTTGCCATTGTCAGAGCCAATGGTGAGGTGGAATTTCAGCTGCGTAGTCCAATGGCGTTTGCCAGCGGCTACAGCAACGAATTGCTCGAGCAAGGCGTGAACGACACGGTGACGCCGATGTATGCTGGCATTGCCAATATTACGTCAAACAATGAGCCTCAATTGGCCAGCAAGCTGCTCAGCGATGCAAGCTATCAAGGGCAGATTGTGGCTTCACGCTGGCTCGGCAATGAATTATTAACGGCAACATGGGTGCCGGATTCTTTGAACAGCATTACCCGACAAGGGAGTGCGACCTTCGACCAGATTGAACAAAGCTCACTTGTTTCTTCAGGAGGAGACGTCACGGATTTCAACATGACGATGACAGTAAATTTTGATAGTGCGCGGATCCCTACTGGGAATTTGTCTTTTGTTGACCCAAATGGTGAGTGGTTTGCCGCCTTTGATGGTGTGGTGGAACAAAACGCTTTGCAATTGTCGGTTAATTTTGCTTCTCACGGTAACAATTTGGCCACTGGCAATATCCAAGCTGTATTAATCGATCAAGCTAAAGGTATTTTGCGCAATGTGGCATTAAGGGAAGTTAACAACAGCAATAATGCCGCTGGTGGTGGGTTTTTATTGCGCCAACAGCAACCCTAAGGAGGCATCATGCACAAAATTTGCCTAAGTATGTTGATCACTGCCATGTTATTGGCAGGTTGCGGTGGCAATAGCAGCAGTACCAGTGAGCTTGCGGCAGGTGTGCCGCCAACGCAGGGTAAGTCGACAAGCGATAGTAACGGTCAATTTATTATTCCTATCAACCAAGAAGTGTTTGCTGGCAATATACGTGTCGGGATTCAGGTTCAAGATCTGGATGGGATAAAAAACCTGTCGCTGAGTTTTAATCAAAACGCTGAACGTCATCTTTTGTGCAGCAGTGCTGATGCCTGTTCTGGCACCAACTTCACTGGCAATTTTAGTGCAATTTATCCAGGACAATACGCAGTAGAACCGGGCCCATTGGTACAGGGATTGTGAGTGCTTGACCAAACAGACACTCAACAGCTCGTCGCGTCGGTGAACGTCGTGTGGCAGCCCCAGCAAATTGCCGGTGTAGCCTTGAGCAGAAGCAGCGACGGAACAAGCCTGAACATCAGTTGGCAGGCTAATCCTCAGTTGTTGCGTTATAACGTCTACATTGCTGCTCAATCGGGGGTGAATCTTAAGAATTATCAACAGCTAGAAGATGGCCAAGCCCTTTTAGCTTTGGAGGCAAATGAGGCCAACTTTTCCCTTCTCGACGCTGCAAAACGTTATTACGTGCTGGTTACGGGGATAGACGGCAGTGGGGAAAGTGCTTTTGCCAAGCAGTTAGTCAGTGAGCCAATAAATCAGTCACCTAACGATCCCCCTAGTGCAGAAGACGACAACTACGTTATTTACCAAAACACCGTGCTGGGCATTGCCAAAAGCAGTGGTTTGTTGATCAATGACAGTGATCCCAATGGTGATGAGCTGCTGGTAAATGTGCAACCACTCGTGCCACCCTCCTCGGGTACGCTTAACCTTGAAAGTGATGGCAGTTTTACCTTCACGCCCCCTGCTGGTTTCACTGGGGTGTCGAGCTTTACTTATGAAATAGAGGATACGTTTTCAGCCACCGCGAGTGCGCAAGTAAATATTGAGGTAAAACCAATACAAGCCAATTTAACTGGCGACTCGCTGTCTATTAGTGGCGAATTTTTATACATTGGTTTAGGTGAAACCACGGCCGGAAGTGGCATAGGTACAGGGCGTTACCGCATTGGCGATTGCCTACAAATCATTGATACGCAATGTTCGATCACCGGTGACTACCTTGAACGTGCTGGCAGCGGTAATCAAGCCGGTACAGGTGGTACTTATGCTCTGACGATGACGTATTCTGGTACCGGGGATTCCCCTGTCATTGCGCGTTCCACTGCGCCGGGTGGTGATTCCTTAAACTTTACCAATTTAGGTGATGCCCTATTTGAACTTAATCTCTTTCCCTCCAGTGGCGGGGTGATTCGCTCGATATTTCCGGACCCAGCTTTTTCTACCCTAGTAAATTTTGGTGCATTTATCACGAATCCTCAGACTTGTCAGGGGTTGCCCAGTGGGCAAAGCTGCCATATTGGCAACGTAGGCCTCACCGCCGGTGCGCGGGAAACCGCGCCCCTAGATCGCCTTGATTTTATTGTTTCAGGTTATGCATCAGTGGATTTGAGCAGCGAACCGGTGGCTTTAGATGACGAGTATCAGACGGCGGTTAATCAAACATTGTCTGTTGACGCTGGTGGTGTATTAGACAACGACACCGATGCCGACATCAGTCCTGTGGGTGACCAACTCAATGTGCGGCATGTTGTTTCCACAACCTTAGCTCGGCCCATTGCCTTGGCGGTGGATGAATTTCAGCAGCGGCTCTATGTTTACGACGGCTTTAGTAACAATATTTCAGTATTTGACCGAAGTGGCCAAGCTCAAGGGGTGCTGAGTTGGCCAGGAGAAGGAGCCAATGACGCCGATTTGGATGTTGCACCTGAAGCGCTGTCACTTGCCAATGTGCAGGTTCCACAGGGCTCTTTGTTGGTGTTTAACGGTGAAACCGCTACCACAGAAATTTATGCCATCGATCCGCGTAGCGATACCATATTGGCACAACTCAACACGGCGTATGGCAGCAGTCATGTTGTTGGCGGAGCATATGATCCTACCAGCCAAGCCTTTTTCTTATTACAAGACAACGTACCCGGGGGGACGTTGGGAAATCAAGTTGCAAAAATTGATACCAACACCGGTGCGGTGCTGTCGACCTTCAGTATCAATAATACCCCCGGTGTATTTAATGTTAGCTATGGGGATCTGGAGATCAACACCTTCACTGGCAATATTTACTTGGTCAGCAGCGTGGAAAGGCGTATCGCCGAATTTGCGCAAAATGGTCAATTTATCCGTTATGTGCCCCTGCCAGTAGAGGTATCTTCACCGAGTGGGGTAGCGCTCAATCGTCAAGCTGACCGTTTGTGGTTAGTTAACAATGTTGGCTCGTCGCCAATATTTGAGCTTGAATTTGCCAATCACGGTAAACTGCCTGGGTTGCTAGCTAGCCTGCATGTGGCGGCGCAACACGGTACTGTTACCTTAAACCTTGACGGAAGTTTCACTTATATCCCGAATACGGATTTCAGCGGTCAAGACCAATTTGTCTATCGCGTCAGTGACCAAACGGGAAAATTTGCCCAAGCCAAGGTAGTGATCAATGTTCAATAGGTTGGGGGGTTACATACAAATAATACTTGGCCACTATTGTTTGTCAGAGCATGTTGTGAGGGCAAACACTCGGCTGAATCTGGATCATCTAGTTGGCTAAATTTCCTAGCTACGGTGAATGGTTACCTCATATTTTCCGTCATGTAATACGTCATAGTGTTGCCGTTGCAATTGTGGTCTTGGTGGTTGCGCTGCAATTTCTGAATGTTGGTCTGGTGCAAGGGCCGCGTGAGCGCTTAGATGGTTTGCTTTATGACTTAAAAATAAAACGTTTACCGCCTTGGCCTCAGAGTGTGACCAATATTCAAATTGTTGATATTGATGAGAATAGCTTAGCTACTGTTGGCAGGATGCCGTGGTCTCGGGACACGTTTGCTGAGCTTACACAAAATCTCAGTAAGCTCGGAGCCTTGGTGATTAGCTACGACATGCTGTTTTCAGAGCCGCAACTCAACCCGGCCGAAAAGGTGTTAACACAGCTCGATGTGTCAGCTATCAACCAACCAGCATGGCGAGAAAAATTGCTTGCGCAATTTGATTACGATCAACATTTTGCCGTCGCCATACAAGGCGCTGAGGTGGTCACGTCAGCGCTTCTTCACAACGATATCAACAACAAAACCGCTGAGCCCTTACGGGGAGGCGAATTGCGTATTGACGCCGTTGAACAACTGAGCCAGCAACAAGGTAGCACCCAGCACTTGAGCCAGTTGCCGCACTATACGTCTTATGCTGCCACGATTGAAAAATTAGCCCAGGCAGCGGCCGGGCAGGGCTTCATGAATTCCTTTGAAGATGCAGATGGTTTTGTGCGGCGTGTTGCCTTATTGGCACAAGTCGATAATCAATTGCAGCCGTCCCTTGCCCTCGAAACATTCCGGGTGTACAGCCTCGTTGATACGATTAAACCACAATGGCAGAGTTTCGCCGACCAACTGTATCTGCAAGGTATTTACGTGGGGAATAGCTTTATTGCCACCGATAATGAAGGCAAGATTTATGTACCGTATCGTGGTCCTGCAAAAACCTATCCCTATACCTCTGCTGAGGAGGTATTAGCCAATCAAATAACTGATAATAGGTTTGACCAGGCGGTTGTGTTTGTTGGCACCTCAGCTACCGGCTTGGCGGACCTGCGTGCTACGCCAGTGATGCTGGGTTTTCCTGGTGTAGAAATTCAGGCAACCGTGTTTGATGCTTTAATTGCGCCGCAGTACATTCCCTACCAACCAGAATGGTGGGCCGAAGCAACCTTAGTTACTTTGATAGTTATAGGTTTGATGGCTGTTGTGTTTTTGACAGATCGCTCGCCCTTACAAACCAGTGGTTTGGCCGTCCTGCTTGTTGTCGCTGTGACGGCAATAAATCTGTGGGTTTGGTACGCTTTTTACCTTTATCTTCCTTTGTTTTGCCCCTTGTTACTGAGCGCCTCATTGACTGGCTGGTATATTGCTCAAGGGTTTTTCTTTGAGAACCGCAAACGTCGAGAGGTTAAGGCCATATTTGATCAATATGTGCCACCTGCGCACATCGATCGTTTGATCAAAGACCATGGTGCCGTCAGTTTAGAGGGTGAAAAAAAGGTACTCAGCGTAATGTTCAGCGATATTCGCAGCTTCACGTCAATTTCCGAGAGTATGTCAGCCAGTGAACTCAAACAGTGGTTAAATCAGTTTTTTTCTCCCATTACTGCTTGTATCTTGCAACACGACGGCACCATTGATAAATATGTTGGTGATATGGTCATGGCTTTTTGGGGGGCGCCATTAGACGACGTACAACATGCTAACAAAGCCGTGGCTACGGCTTTTGCTATGCTTGAACAATTAGCAATGTTGAATCGCGCGTACAGAGATCAACAACAACCTGAAGCACATATCGGTATTGGCATTAACACCGGTGAGATGAACGTAGGTGACATGGGGTCGAACTTCCGGCGCAGCTACACCGTTATCGGCGATGCAGTGAACTTAGGATCACGACTTGAGGGGCTGACGAAGTATTATGGTGTCAGCATTTTGGTCAGTGAAACCACTCAAGCCGAAGCGGATAAGTTTGCTTATTTATTAATAGATAAAGTGAAGGTTAAAGGTAAAAACGCGCCGGTCACTATTTACTCGCCCCTCGCAAATGACCTACAACCTGAGCAAATAAGCCTTTACGAGCAATTTAATCAGGGCTTAGCGTTGTACTTCTCTCGCCAGTTTCAGGCGTCATTTAATGTACTACAAACACTAGCCCCAGATTTTCCAAATCAGCACCTTGTGCAGCTTTACCAACGTCGTATAAAGCATTTTTTACAAGATCCCCCGTCTGAAGATTGGGATGGGAGTTACACCCACACCAGCAAATAGCCGCGTTTTATTGCATCATGAAACCGGGGATCTTGCTCAGATCTATCTCGTCCGATTGCTCTGGTTTCAGAAATCTTGTGGCATATTGTTCGTATACTTTCTCTTTGACAAATACATCAAACAGATCTGGGTCAATGTGATTGTCGAGTTTCATAAAACCCATAATGCGCAGGCATTCACTGATTTTTTTGGCATCTTTGTAGGGGCGATCCGAAGCTGTTAGCGCCTCAAAAATATCTGCGATGGCCATGATGCGGGCGGGTATCGACATTTGTTCTCGGCGCAGTTTTTTCGGGTAACCTGTCCCATCCATTTTTTCATGGTGACCGCCGGCAAACTCGGGTACGCGTTTTAAATGTTTGGGGAAGGGCAGGGTATCAAGCATTTCAACCGTGATGTCCATATGTCGATTGATGATCGTTCTTTCTTCCGGATTTAAGGTGCCTCTTGCTGTTCTTAAGTTGTAGACCTCGTCCTCACTCAACAAAGGAACTTTTTTGTCCGCTAATGTCACATGGCAGGATTGGGCAACGGTGTCTAAATAGGCCTGATCATCGGGTGACATGAATTCACCACCCGTGTTTGCTTTGATAACAAAAGCCAAATCATGATCAAGACGTGAGAGCACCCCTTGCAGTTCGGCCTTGGCTACTTTTTTACTTTTTGTATCTTTACTTGCCAACGCTTTGTAATACTCGAGTTCTGCTTCACGTTTGGCCAGCTCAAATCGACACTGAACAAGTTTGATACGATCAAAAACGGTTTCCAACTTTTTCGCTTTATCCATGATGTACTCAGGTGTGGCTACTTTTCCACAGTCATGGATCCAACCAGCTAAATTTAGTTCGTGTCGATCAGCGTCTGTCATGACAAACGACGCCATGGGGCCTTCGTTGTGGCGGTGCACCGCTTCGGCAATCATCATGGTTAATTCCGGTACACGTCGACAATGACCGCCAGTATTAGGGGGATTTTTCATCAATCGCTTTGGCAATAAGACGAGTAAAGGCTTGAAATAACTCTTCCATATTGTCGATTAACTGGCGATTGGTTAAGGCCACTGATGCCAGAGATGCTAAGGCTTCCACCGTGCGTGAGACTTCGGCTGTAAAGGGAATGATATGTTTATTGTCATCGTCACGGGCATTGACAAGTTGTAATACTCCGCTCAATTCTGCTTCGTGATTTTTCATGGGGATCGTTAAAACAGACTGAGTCGTATAATTGTACTGTTGGTCGACGGCTTTACTTCGTGCGTATTGCTCAGCTGAGGTCTGAGTTAAGTCTGCAATGTTGATGACTTTACCGCTCGCAGCGGCTTGGGCGACGATAGCCTGACTATTCACTTCACCATTAATGTAAATTGGGATGGAATTGAGGGTAGCGACGCTGTTCGATGAACCCCCTAAATGCAGTTTTAAGGTGTCATTGAAGAGGGTGTCAAAGACCAATTCATTTTTGTCGTTGACCGAATAAATTGTGCCTCCATCTGCATTGGTGAGCTTTTTCGCCGCGAGCAAGATAGACTCAAGTAGCTTTTTGGTGTTGCGTTCGCTGGACAATGCCACACTGACATTGAGCACTTCTTGAAGGATTGAGCTAGCCTGCACCGTATTCTCCTTTTATTACTGTCTCCCTATTCATCGCTCGTTATTTACACTATTTCAATAGTTAGCGAGGATTAAACCCAGAGATAGTTCGTAAAGCAGAATAATTGACCCACATAAGCTCGAGAAGCTGCGTTGTGAGTCAGGTGCATAATTAAATGATGATCAGCAAGCCTAAGCGACTTTGTCTTTTCTCAGGCTATCAAATTGACGGTTTAATTCGTATTTATCGTCAGTGACAATTTTCTCTAAGGTTTCGACCCTTTCTTTGAGGACTTGTATTTGTTGTTGCAGTGCATCAACTTGCGCATTGTTTTGTTTACCTTTTTTGTTGTTTTTAGTGCCTGTGACTAGTTCCACAATGGCCCAACACACGATGGCAACGATTGCTACAGCGGTCATATTCATAGTTAACTCTCCTTGGTGTCTTATCTAAAAAAGTTTATGCTTATGCGCTTAGCAAAGCAAATTATTGACCAACAATTAAAATCTATATAAATCAGGTGTTTATATATTTTTGGTGCTTAACTCTTTGGCATTTACTGGTGAATTTAACCAACAAAGTAACGAAATTAGCCAAATATCGAGTAGATGGAATACCGTGATAAACAGTCAACAAGACGATCAATACTGGATGGAATATGCCTTACGCCTAGCGGACAAAGCAGCGGCAGCGGGTGAAATTCCAGTGGGCGCAGTAGTGGTAAAAAACAATCAGGTTATTGGCGAAGGTTGGAATCAAAGTATCAGTTTGCATGACCCTTCAGCCCATGCTGAATTAATTGCCATCCGCCAAGCGGGATTAGCACTGCAAAACTATCGACTCATTGATACGACATTGTACGTGACGTTGGAACCATGCCCTATGTGTGCAGGCTTATTGGTGCATAGTCGTATTTCACGCCTAGTATTTGGCGCAAAAGATTATAAAACAGGGGCGGCAGGCAGCATCATGAATTTAACGCAGCATGATCAATTGAATCATCAAATGGATGTCACAGGTGGCGTTTGTGAAGCATTGTGCGCGCAACAAATATCAGGTTTTTTTCAGGAGCGCCGAGCGGCTAAAAAATTAGCTAAAAGAGGAGTTTAGCAGGCTTCCGCCCAATCATTGGTGACTTCAATATTTTGAAACTGTTGGCGGCGTAAATTAATTTTTTGGTGGACACGTTTTAACAACTGACGTCGTCTACCACTATTGGCAAATCGATTTCTACTTAACATGTTCGGGCGCTTTTTCATCTGTTTTCCTAAAATTCTTATCCTGTCTTTTCATTATGACCTTGTTTACGCGCATAAAGTTGCATCAACTAGAACGCTTAGTAATAGAGTAACGTGCCTATATGACTGCGATGTGACAACAAGTATGCTAGACGACACCACTATGATCATAAGCTCAGCTTTTTTCAATGGTTATTTTTGTAAAAAGTTGACTTGAGTATTGATTTACAAGCCGTTTATAGTGAACTTATGGAAAAGGAAGCAAACATGACATCATCAAATACACCAAGTTGCTCACAATGTTCCACGCAATTAATCGGCGCTTTTTGCCATGCATGCGGCCAACAAGCCACCATGCAAAAAACCAGTTATCGAGACGTTATTTCTGCCTTATCGTCAGGGGTGTTTTCCATAGAAAGAGGGATTTTTAGCGCCTTGTATACCCTGATTGTGGATCCTGCCACCCTAGTACGCCGCTATTGGCAAGGGGATCGATTATATTTTTACAGCCCTGCGCAAATTGTTTTTTATACCTTATTTATCCTTGGCTTGCATTTAACCTTCATCGATAAAAAAATCTTGGGTTTGAACGTGGCGGTGAGTGGTATTTCCAGTGACGTGCAAACCGTTTTTTCACCGCAACTTTTGCTTATTTTGTTGATTGTACCCTTGCTGAGTATTAGCACTTATCTGTGCTTTTTTCGCCGTCATCACTCACTGGCCGAGCATGTAATCAGTGCCCTATATAATTTCTGTGGGTGGGCGATCATTTGGACGATTTTGGCAGATATTTATGCCTTGAGTTTGGACAAGAACATACCCGCTTTGAGCATCGTATTTTTACTGTGCCTATTCTGGACGAGTGTCCGTGTCAGTGCACCTGATCAACACTGGTGGCAGAAATGGCTCAGTTTGGTGTTGCTGGTATGTATTTTTGTTGCAGTATTTTTGTGTTTATTGGGGGCTTTATATCTTATCTCACCCAATTCTGTCTCGTGGCAAGGGCAATGAGTCTTTTACTCCGTTGCTGACGTTTCGATGGATTCTTCCGGTGGTATCGTTTCTTCCACTGGTGCTTGCTGCTCATCTAACCACTTCAGGGTATCGTAGTAGCGCCGGATGTTGTCTACATAGGCAACGGCTTCATTACCGCGGGCATAACCATAAGTAGTGGTTTTGTAATACTTCTTTTGGCGCAATTGCAACAAACGCAGTTTTACATCTACCCACAGGTCGGGGTTGCCGTCTTGACGGTCGGTTAACACCCGTGCATCTTCTAAATGACCAAGACCAATATTGTAGGCCGCTAAGGCAAACCAAAGCTTGTCTGGGTAGTCTATGCGATCTGGAATACGTTGGATGAGGCTGGCTAAATAAGCGGCGCCGCCCCGAATGCTTTGCTCCGGATCCAGACGTGATCCAATGCCCAAATCTTTTGCCGTGGCCAAAGTTAACATCATCATGCCTCTTACACCGGTAATTGACCGCGCGTCCGGACGCCAATGACTTTCCTGATAACTCATAGCGGCTAATAAGCGCCAGTCAAGATCGGCAGCATATTGTTGAAACCAAGGCAAAAATTCTGGCAGTACCTCTTTCGCGGCTTTTATGAATTCTCGGGTATCAACGTAATTGAAACTGCGCACATGGCCAAAATACTTGTCTTCTAAGGCGGCTAAAGTTCCGTTAGTTTGGATGATGCCAAAATACTCAATCAGCGCAGCAAGGAGTGAATCATCACTGTTTTTGTTCACTGCCCAAGCGATGTCTTGTTCTTCATTCAACGAAAAACCAATAGCCAATTCAGGGTAGCGACGGCGCATTAAGGCCAGTATGTTAGAGTCAGCAATGGTGTAATCTAATTTCTCAGCAAGCACCAATTCAAGTAACTCTTCGGTATCGTTGTCTTCTGTTTCTTGCCATGTGATTGGCATGCCTTGTTCTTTGATATGAGCAAGGGTATCACTATGACTGCTGCCTGCCACAATCATTAAATTGCCGTTTAGGCTGGCGATGTCCCGCGGCCATTCTTTGCCTTGTTTAAATACTAGTTTTTCACTGACTTGTTGGTAGGCAGGGCCGTAGTTAAATTCATTCAGGCGTTTGGGGCTCACCCCCACACCACTTGCAATTAAATCTAAGTGCTGATTGTACAGTTGTGGGTAAAGTTCATTGGGATTGTAGTAGGGGAAAACTTCAAGTTTTACGCCAAGATAGGCAGCAAAGCCCTCAGCAAGTTCATATTCAAAGCCAACTGGGCCAGTAGCGCCGTTGTAGTAGGTGGTTAACCCATAAGTTGTGCCGACTTTGAGTACCCCTTCATCGAGCACGCCACGCAAGCTGCTGCGTTGTCGCTCATCTTGGCAAGCGCTTAGGCAACTCAATAACAGACAAATGAACAGACTACGACTTAAAATAATGACAACCCCGCTTTTATTCAGGCTGGTATTGTGAACAAAATAAACACGATCATCCAGCTTTTGTTTTTCTGCCTCAAAGCCCAATAAAATCTGCTTTTCGCGTTAACAAGCGCTTATCAAGCGAGGCGAATTACCCTATAATTCGGCGCTTAAAATTTCCTTCTCATCTGAGTGGCCGCAAGCGTTGGCAATACTCAAGCTAAATGGAACCAACCTATGTTAGTGCTTCGTGGTACGCCTGCTCTTTCCGATTTTCGTCTTGAAAAATTGTTAGCTCAATTACAATCTAGTGGATTACAAGTCGAAGCGATATACGCTGAGTACATGCACTTTGTGCATCTGCAAACGGGGTTGAGTGCAGAACATCAACAAGTACTCAATAAGTTGCTTAGCTATGGGCCCAAATTGGCCGTACACGAGGCGTCAGGGCATCTGTTTTTAGTGACTCCGAGACCCGGCACCATTTCTCCATGGTCGTCAAAAGCCACTGATATTGCCCACAATTGCGGACTCAAAGACATACTCAGAATTGAGCGTGGTACGGCGTTTTATGTGCAAGCTGGCGACTTAAGCCTAGCCCAACAGCAAGAGATCAGCGCGTTATTACACGATCGCATGACAGAAACCGTGTTCAACGATATGCAAGATGCCGCGCAGTTGTTCAAACAAGAGCAGCCTAAACCACTGAGCCGTATCGATATTCTTACCGGGGGCAAAGCTGCCCTCGAAGCGGCAAATAGTCAGCTGGGATTAGCCTTGGCCGCCGATGAAATCGATTATTTGTTCGATAATTTTATGGCCTTAGGACGCAATCCCCATGACATTGAGCTGTATATGTTTGCTCAAGCTAACTCGGAGCATTGCCGCCACAAGATATTTAATGCCGATTGGATCATTGATGGTCAAAGCCAAGCAAAGTCGCTGTTTAAAATGATCAAAAATACCTATGAGCAATGTGGCGCTAATGTGCACTCTGCTTATAAAGATAATGCCGCTGTCATGGAAGGGAGTTTTGCGGGGCGTTTTTTCCCTGATCCGCAGACAAGTGAGTACCGCTACGTGCATGAGGATATCGACATTCTGATGAAGGTCGAAACCCATAATCACCCCACCGCCATTGCCCCTTTCTCTGGTGCAGCAACGGGATCGGGTGGCGAAATTCGCGACGAAGGTGCCACTGGACGTGGGTCAAAACCGAAAGCTGGTTTAGTGGGCTTTTCTGTATCTAACTTGCATATTCCTGATTTTGTTCAACCCTGGGAAGTACCTTACGGCAAGCCAGAACGCATTGCCAGTGCTTACGATATTATGATTGATGGACCGCTGGGCGGTGCTGCGTTTAACAATGAATTTGGTCGTCCCAGCATACTCGGCTATTTCCGCAGTTACGAGCAAGCTGTCAGCACCCATCAAGGCACTGAAGTTCGAGGCTACCACAAACCCATCATGCTAGCAGGCGGTTTGGGTAACATACGTAAGCAGCATACCCAAAAAGGCGAAATTACAGTTGGCGCCAAACTCATAGCACTGGGTGGTCCTGCCATGAATATTGGTTTAGGTGGAGGTGCAGCCTCGTCTATGGCCTCTGGTCAATCCTCGGCCGACCTGGATTTTGCTTCCGTGCAACGTGGTAACCCGGAAATGGAACGACGCTGTCAGGAAGTTATCGATAAGTGTTGGCAGCTGGGTGATCACAACCCCATTCAGTTCATCCATGATGTGGGTGCAGGCGGTTTGTCTAACGCCTTCCCTGAATTGATCAATGATGGCGGTCGTGGTGGTATTTTTGATCTTCGCTCAGTGCCCAATGATGAAGCCGGCATGACACCTCTGGAGTTGTGGTGTAATGAGTCACAAGAGCGGTATGTATTGTCGGTGGCGCCAGAAAATTTAGCCACCTTCGCCGCCATTTGCGAGCGAGAGCGCGCACCGTTTGCCGTAGTTGGCGAAGCAACCGAGGCCGCTCATCTTACCGTAAATGATGCGCATTTTAACAATCAGGCCATTGATTTACCTCTCAACGTATTGTTGGGAAAAACCCCTAAAATGTTGCGTGACGTGACAACACTTGCGCCGCAAACCAAAGCTCTCACAACAGAGTCTATCGAGATTAGTGAAGCAGCTGAAAGGATCCTAAAACTGCCAACTGTGGCAGAAAAAACCTTTTTAATCAGTATCGGTGACCGTTCAGTGACTGGTTTAGTGTGCCGTGATCAAATGGTTGGTCCTTGGCAAGTGCCTGTAGCCGACGTGGCGGTAACGGCCAGCGCCTTTGATACCTATCAAGGTGAGGCTATGGCGATGGGCGAGCGAGCCCCCATCGCTCTGCTTAATCCAGCTGCGTCAGCACGGATGGCGGTAGCGGAGTCTTTGCTTAATATCGCGGCCGCTGATATCGGTGATTTAAAACGCATTAATCTCTCAGCAAACTGGATGGCTGCTGCGGGTCATCCCGGCGAAGACGCTGGACTGTATGCAGCGGTTAACGCCATTGGTGAAGAACTGTGTCCAGCCTTGGATCTCACCATACCAGTGGGCAAAGACTCGATGTCGATGAAAACCAGTTGGCAAGAAAATGGCGAACAGAAGTCAGTGACCGCGCCAATGTCAGTGGTGATCTCGGCTTTTGGTGCTGTGCAGGATGTGCGTAAGACCTTGACCCCACAATTGAACACTGATGTCAAAGACAGTGAATTGTGGCTGTTAGATTTGGGGAAAGGGCAGAATCGTTTGGGGGGCAGTTGTTTAGCGCAAGTTTATCAACAACTGGGTGAGGTTTGTCCCGATGTTGACTCTGCGGCAGAGTTAAAAAACGTCTTTTTAGCCTTGCAACAACTGGTGCATGAGCGGCAGTTATTGGCTTATCACGACCGCTCTGACGGAGGTTTGTTTACTACCGTCGTGGAGATGGCCTTTGCAGGTAAAACCGGTATTAACCTCGATATTTCTGCACTGAGTGGTGAGCCACTTGCATTGTTGTTTAACGAAGAATTAGGCGCAGTGCTGCAGATTGCTGCAGAACACAAACTGCGTATGCAAACAGTGTTTGAAACCTTTGGTATTAGCCACCTTGCTCATCCTATCGGCGCTTTACGTGATGACGATGAGGTGCATGTTTATCATAAAGAACAACTGATATTGCATAACAGTCGTGTGCATTTCCGTCAGATATGGGCACAGACAACCTTGCACATGCAGGCGCAACGAGATAACCCAGAGTGTGCACAACAAGAATACCAAGCCAAGGCCGATAAAGCCGATCCTGGTTTGCATGCCAAGTTAAGCTATTCTGTTAGCGAAGATGTGGCGGCACCGTATATTGCCAAAGGGATTGCGCCGAAAATCGCCATTTTACGTGAGCAAGGCGTGAATTCTCATGTGGAGATGGCCGCCGCCTTTGACCGTGCTGGGTTTAATGCTATTGACGTACATATGAGCGATTTGATCAACGCACGTACTGACTTGAAAGGTTTTCAAGGTTTGGTGGCCTGCGGTGGGTTTTCCTACGGTGATGTATTGGGCGCTGGTGAAGGTTGGGCTAAATCCATTCTATTTAATCAACGTGTGAGAGATCAGTTTGCCGAGTTTTTTGCACAAGCTGATACCTTCTCTTTGGGGGTATGTAACGGCTGCCAAATGATGTCTAACCTCAAAGAGTTGATCCCTGGTGCCGAGCTGTGGCCCCATTTTGTCAGCAACCAAAGTGAACGCTTTGAAGCGCGGGTAGCGATGGTAGACATCCCTCACAATCCCTCGATTTTCTTTGCAGGTATGCAAGGTTCAAGGATGCCAATAGCGGTTTCACACGGAGAAGGACGTGCAGAATTTGCAGAGCTAAACGGTGCACAGTTAGCCCTTGAGCAACAGGCGGTAGCCTTGCAATACATCAACAATTACGGCAGCGTCACGCAACACTATCCGGCTAATCCTAACGGTTCGCCCCTTGGTATTGCAGGGTTAACCAGTCGTGATGGTCGTGCCACTATCATGATGCCTCATCCTGAACGGGTGTTTAGAACCGTTGCTAACTCATGGCATCCCGCTGATTGGCAAGAAGATGGGGCTTGGATGCGAATGTTTAGAAATGCTCGGGTTTATCTAGGCTAGGGTAGGAACTAAGTCAGTTGTCGGTGGTCTTACCTTTGTAAATCTACTGATTTTTCAATCGTCTACCACCGACAAGATAGCTATAAACCGTTGTTTTGGTAACTATACTTACCAAAAGATACAAATTATTAATATTTAAGTGTATTTTTTACTTGAAATTATTAATCCCCTTGTAAATCAGTAGAATAGGGATTACGCTAATTAGCTGACAGGATGTCATGTATTGGGTGTTAATTTTGGCATGCAGCACGTTTTGTTGATCAACACCTTCCTGTTCAATCTTTATCTGATTAAAATTAAAAGAGACGCAAATGAATCGTTCGAATAAAGGCTTTGGTTTAACAGGTGTGTTTGCCACTGTGGTTATTTTAATTGTGGCAGCTATTGTCAGTGCTTCAGCAAACTCCACCCCTATCAGTCAGCAAACCAGCAACACGACACAAAGCTCGACACGTTAAATAGCCACTCTCATCGTCACATCCTGCGTGAACTTGCACGGCAGTTAAGCTTTGCGGTGTACTTCTCTATTATTGGCTTTTTGTACTTCATTCTTTTTCAACAAAACATATACAGCGGCATAACCACCATGTTGGCGTTGCGCAGTATTGAAGGCGATGACCTGAGGCATTTGCTGTAACCATTGGTTCACATAGCTTTTTAGCACAGCGGGGAAGGGTTTATTGTGTAACCCCAGACCGTGTTTAATTAAAATCGTCCGCAGCCCTTGCTCGTAAGCTTTTAGAATGTGCTGGAACACAGCACTGCGTGCCGCTTCAAATTTGTATTGTTGTACATTCAACACTTGCTCAATTTTATATTTACCCAATCGCAAGTTTTTGAATACGCCATCTTGCACACCACTTTGTTTATAACTGAGGTAATCATAGGGATCGACGGGTTCCACTTGTTCAACACTGAGGTAGTTGCGCTGCAACGCCCCTGGCATCTCGATTGATTGACGTAAAAGTTGTTTGCCAACACTGTCTTTATTCAGTGGGACTATATCCACATGGGTTTGCTTGAGCGGTTTGATATCGGCAAATTCGGCGAAAAAGTCAGTTTCATCTTCTTCAAAATACATGTCTAGCTCCCAGTTTTCTCTCACCTGTGTTGACAAGGTCATTTGTCACTACGTTGCTTTGTTGTCAACAGGTTCATCATAATAACGATCCGTTATGTTAAGTGCCTTAGTTTTTAATTGCCAAATCTCGCCACACATCTTGGTTAAAAATGACATAGCTTGGTTTTTGTGTGTTTCGTTAAAACCACGAATATGCCACACTTCAGCCCTCATTTTTTATCAGGAGTAACAATGACAACTAAAATATTATGCACTGCTCTGTTTGGCTGTTTTTTATTGATGGGCTGTTCAGAAAGCGTTAAACAGGCTCAATCAAACGTAGATGAGGCTCAAAGCTCAGCTTCAACCAGTCTAGAGGTAGGCAAAGATTACCATTCATTTTCTAACCCAGAACAAGTAAAGATCAGCAATCTTGGCTTGGACTTAACGGTGGATTTTGCGGAAAAAATATTAACTGGCAGTGTCGATGTTGACTTTGTAAGAGTCATGCCAAACGCAGATAAAATTGTTCTCGATACTCGTGATTTAACCATTACTAAGGTCACTGCAAACGGCCATGATTTGGCATATGAACTGGCCGCGCAAGACTCGTTTCTTGGTGCCGCTTTGACCATAGTACTCCCCGAAGAAGGCAATACTTTTAAGATCGAATACCATACTTCCCCCGATGCTTCAGGGGTGCAGTGGTTAACGCCAGCGCAAACTGAAGGTAAAAAACAACCATTTTTGTTCACCCAATCACAAGCCATTCATGCACGCAGTTTCATTCCCTTGCAAGATTCACCTCAAGTGAGAGTGACGTATCAAGCAACAATCCGCACCTCACCGGACTTATTGGCTGTTATGAGCGCGGCCAACGATCCAAACACTCCCCGAGATGGTGTCTATGAGTTTGCTATGCCTCAACCTATCCCATCTTATTTAATTGCATTAGCGGTGGGCGATTTACACTTTAAAGCGATGGGGGAGCGCACGGGGGTATATGTGGAGCCTGCGATCCTAGACGCAGCCGCAGCGGAATTTGCCGATACTGAGTCGATGCTTATTGCCACGGAAAAGACCTTTGGACCTTACAGTTGGGACCGTTACGACCTGCTGATTTTGCCACCCTCTTTTCCCTTTGGCGGCATGGAAAATCCACGACTTTCGTTTATCACCCCTACGGTTATTGCTGGGGATAAGAGCCTCGTGTCACTGATAGCCCATGAATTAGCTCACTCTTGGTCCGGCAATACCGTGACCAATGCGACATGGCGTGATCTGTGGTTAAACGAAGGATTTACTACTTACTTAACCTATCGCATCATGGAAATGGTGTATGGTGAAAAACGTTATGCTATGGAAGCCGTGCTCGGTCGCCAAGACTTGCAGGCTGATATTGATAGTTTGCCCGCGAATGACCAAATTCTTGCCATCGATTTACGTGGCCGTGACCCCGATGATGTGTTCAGTAACATACCATACGAAAAAGGCGCCTTATTTCTCCGTGAGTTGGAGCAAAAGGTGGGTAGAGCCGAATTTGACCAGTTTTTGCTGGGGTATTTTAAGCATTTTAATTTTCAAAGTATTACGACTGACCAATTTGTTGCGTACTTAGAAGACAAGCTAGTTAAGCAACACAGTGACGTGTTATCGATGGAACGCATCAATGCTTGGATCCACAGTGCTGGCGTGCCAGAGGGCGCACCTGAGCCTCAATCTGATGCCTTTGCCCTTGTCGACCAAGCGCGCAATGAATGGTTAGCGGGTAACTTAGCAGCGAAAGATATCTTGGTGGGCGAGTGGACCACTCATCAATGGTTATACTTTTTGAACAACATGCCGGCAAAGCTTAGCCAAGTGCAGCTAAGCGAGTTAGATGCGGCATTTGCGTTGACCCAAAGTCGCAATAATGAAATTGCTCACAGCTGGTTGCTCATGAGTGTGAATAACTGGTATGAACCGGCATTTCCAAGATTGCACGATTATCTGGTGCACATCGGCCGGAACAAATTAGTGAAACCACTGTATAAAGCCCTAGCAGAAACACCCCAGGGTAAAGTGATGGCGCAGAAAGCGTTTGCAGAAGCTAAAGATGGCTATCATCCACTGACGGTTAAAGCCAATGAAGGTTTTGTGCAATAAGCTGAGTAGACATTAAGTAACACGAAAAACCGCATATTAATTGCTGTTTTTTTGTTTTACACTTTTTACCTGCAGGTTTCGGGCTCCGAGCTACGGGTACAAATTAAGAGTTGCCAGCGATGCGCTACGCTTAATTTGACGAAAACCCTAAGTATCGAGGGGTTTTTGCCTTGGTTTCTGGTTTTTTATACCTATATCATGGCATGTTAAGCAAATTGTGTTAGTCATTTACCAGCGTTGGTATAATTAAGAAAAGGAGAAATAAATGAGTGTATTAGTTGGACGTCCCGCGCCAGACTTTACTGCTGCAGCTGTATTGGGTAGTGGTGAAATTGTTGATAAATTTACTTTAAGCACCGCCATCAAAGGCAAAAAAGCGGTGGTGTTTTTCTACCCACTGGATTTTACTTTTGTTTGTCCCTCTGAGCTAATTGCTTTCGACAAACGTTACGCTGAGTTCCAAAAGCGCGGAGTGGAAGTGATTGGTGTGTCTATTGATTCGCAGTTTAGTCATAACGCATGGCGTAATACACCAGTAAATCAAGGTGGGATTGGCCCCGTTAGCTACACCTTAGTCGCCGATGTTAAACATGAAATTTGCCAAGCATACGATGTTGAACACCCTGAAGATGGTGTGGCTTTCCGTGGTTCATTCTTGATTGATGCCAACGGCATGGTACGTCATCAAGTGGTTAACGACCTACCTCTTGGTCGTAACATTGACGAAATGTTGCGCATGGTTGATGCATTAAACTTCCATGAAGAACATGGTGAAGTGTGTCCAGCTGGCTGGCAACAAGGTAAAAAAGGCATGGTTGATAGCCCTGCAGGTGTTGCTAGTTACCTAGCGGAAAATGCTGATAGCTTGTAATTTTTGCAGTTATTTACCCAAAAAAAAACCGCTGAATTCAGCGGTTTTTTTGCTTTAAGACATATCTATATTTAAGCCGCCAAGGGTCTTCCACTTGTTGACGATGTAACAAAAAAGTTCAGCGGTTTTCTGGGTATCATATAAAGCCGAATGCGCTTCTCGTTGATCAAAATGAATGCCAGCCGCCATGCAGGCCTTAACTAACACCGTTTGACCCAGCGCAAGGCCTGCCAAGGTTGTTGTATCAAAAGAGACAAATGGGTGAAATGGCGTGCGTTTGATGCTACTGCGCTCAATGGCAGCATTGACAAAACCCTGATCGAAAGCGGCATTGTGCGCCACGATAATGGAACGTTGACAGTCGGCAGCCTTCTGTTCTTTGCGGATTTCCTTGCACAATTCTTTCATCGCCTCTGATTCAGCAATGGCGCCGCGTAGGGCACAATAAGGATCAATGCCATTAAAATCTAATGCGGCTTTTTCGAGGTTTGCTCCAGCAAAGGGTTCAACATGATGATGAAAGGTTTTATCAGGGTGGATAAAACCTTGCTCATCCATTCTGAGGGTGACCGCGGCAATTTCTAATAGGGCGTCGGTATTGGCGTTAAAACCAGCGGTTTCAACATCGATAACCACAGGAAAGTAGCCACGAAAGCGGTGTTTAATTAAATTTTGAGAATCAGTCATGTAAATCTATGGGCAACGAGCGAGGGGGGGGATTATGTCAAGTATCACCTATGGGCGCTAGCAATACTGTTGCCTTTGCCCCTAAGTAAAATAACCATACCGCGTTGGATCGTATTCCCCTTGGTTAAGGGCAGTGTGGTTCTGTTATTGTTGCATGAGTGTGCCTTGAATAGGCTAGCGATTGCTACACGAACAAGGCTAAACTTATCTTCCTCTAGGTCGATAAGTAAACACAGAAGCGGGGGCCTCTTCATGATCAACTTTTACATGCGCACACTAGCGCTTTGCTTATCCCTATGTTTGGTGTCTTGGCAAGCAGCAGCGACCTTGCGTCACTATGCTGCCAAAGTCGAAAATTCAGACTGGCAACTTGCCGAACAGAGTCGTCTACGTTGTGCACTGAATCATGCTTTACCTGGCTATGGTACGGCTATATTTAGTAGCATGGCGAGTAAGCAGTTGAACATGGAATTTGAATTAGACATGTTACAACTCCCCAAAAGCTATGGTATGGCACAAGTCTATTCAGTCCCACCTCGTTGGATGCCTGGGCAAGTGACAAAAACCATCGCGAACATGGATATTCGTAAACAATACACGGGTGACTTACCTGAACAAGCGGCATGGACTATGTTGTCGGAGTTGGAAAAAGGGTTCTGGCCGACCATCTATTATCAAGATTGGTACAATCAGAATGATCAAGTTGCCGTGGGTTTGAATGCCAGTAACTTTGCTGAGCCTTATCAGCAGTTTGCCCAATGTGTGGCAAATTTGCTGCCCTATAGCTTTGATGATATCGCGTATACCGTGCTGAACTACAATTTTAATTCGGCAGAGTTGACTAAATATTCCAAACAGCGCTTAGCCATGATCGCCGATTACCTGAAAGAAGATACCGATTTAGAGCTGGTTTTAGTGGATGGTTACTCTGATAGTTATGGCCCTTCCTCGATAAATCAACAAGTCTCAGTGAAACGGGCGGTGGAAGTGAAAGAGTTTTTTCGTTCAATGGGGGTAGCCCCCGAACGCATCGACGTGACTGGACACGGGGAACGTCACCATATCTCGCCTAACACCAACGAATCGACGCGAGCGAAAAACCGTAGGGTGGTAATAAGAATGGCCAAACCTTGAAGGATTAATGCCTTCGGCACGTCATAAAACAAGCTTGATGCCAAGAAAGATGCAAGGCATCGCGACAAAAAAATCCCTATTCGGGATTTTTTTGTGTTTGTTTATCCCCTAAATAGTCGACCACCGTATCAGTGAAGTCGGTAAACAGGCCATCAATAATCAGTTGCTCAAATACGATCCTCAACATTTGTTCACTTGTTATGCCCTCGGGCAATGCGTCTAGCCGAAATGTATAAGGATGTACCGCTAATCCGCGTTGATGGGCATTAGCCACTAAACCCGTGGCTTGCTGGGTGGTGATATCAAATATCTGTGGTAACCAGGGCCCAATACCCTGCACGTACTCGGCCAATTCGCTGAGGCCAGCTGGGGTCTGCAGTTGATTATAATCCGTGCCGGATTCTAACCAGTCATTTTCACCGATCAACTGTATCAGTTTGACTTTAGCGCCCAATTCGCTGCGTAAACGCTTGGTTTCGGCAAAATCAAAACATTGCACAAAAATGGCTTTCTCTGCATCGTCCAGTTGATAGTCGCGCAGTATGTTGAGGACAATAGCACTGATGTCAACGCCTTGGTCACGATGCCATTTGGGTGACTTAATTTCTGGATAATACCCCACATTGCGTTTGAACTGACGATTTAACTGGGCAATGAGTTCGAGTTCCTCGGCAAAGGTCGCTATTTTGAAATCGGCATTGCCCTGAAAACGTGAGGCAAATACCTGTTGTCCATTCAACTCCCGGCGTTCGTGTACACGTAATGTTTTTAGCTCGGCCAAGGTAAAGTCGAGGGCGTAGTAACGTCCGTCATCACGTTTTCTATTGGGATAAAGTTCAGCAACATTGGTCACGGTATCCAAATGAATATCATGTAATACAACGGGCACGAGATCTTTAGTCAACACTAAGTCTTGTTCGATAAAATCAGCACCCAAAGCAAACGCCAGAGTAACCGCTTCGAGGGTATGTTCAGGTAAATAACCCGAGGCACCACGATGGGCAATAACCAAAGGTTTTGCAAGGGCTGAGCCGACGATCAGCAAGCTAAAACCGAGACTGATTAGGTATTTTTGCATGCTTTACCCCTACTTATTTTCAATTAGTTCGATGGCATAGCCGTCTGGATCTCGCACAAAAGCAATAACAGTTTTGCCGCCCAATACAGGCCCGGGCTTGCGATATACATCGGCGCCACCTTGTTCTAGTTTTGCACATAGGGCATAGATATCGTCTACGCCAATGGCGATATGGCCATAGGCTGAACCGAGGTCGTAATGGTCGGTATCCCAATTGTGTGTGAGTTCTAACACGGTAGTATTTTGCTCGGCACCGTAACCAATAAATGCCAAGGTATAACGGTATTGTGGGTTGTCACTCTTGCGCAAGAGCTGCATACCTAAGTGATGGGTGTAAAAGGCAATAGAGCGGTCTAGATCACCGACTCGTAACATGGTGTGCAGTAAACGCATGGTAATTCCTCTAACGATTAACGATTCAAAACGACAGGTATGCCGCAAGGTTTTTTCACTCGTCGGTGATTGGCCTCAAGCTTAACACGGGGTGATAATAGCCAATACCGACAATACCGGTGCAAAACGACAAGAAAATGACAAGCTTAAAATAATCGCTGTTTACTGAGAGCCGAGTATGGCGGCCAGTAAACCAATCAAACCACCAAAGACGCCGCCCCACACCACTAACCAACCTAAATGTTGCTTAATCATTTGCTGGATGATCTCTTTAACCATCTGCGGGCTTAGCTCGTCTAGTCGCTGTTGCACGATTTCAGCTACTTGCTTGTGGAGTTGCTCACTCATATCAGCTTGGCTTAATTGATCATGTAATAAACCTAAAAAAACGGGGTCTTGAACGATATCTTCGATGGCAGTACGCATCTTATCCACAAAAGGTTGGCGCATTGGCTCAAGCGCGGCTGAGCCACCAAACATACCTAACATTTGACCGAAGGAAGAGGCTTTGATTACCTCGATGAGGGCATCAAAGGTAGGGGATAAATCAACTTTTTCAATCATGGGTATAAGGCTTACATCCCATTTTTTTTCACTGGCACTAAGGAATCGTTGAATATTCTCAATGCTAAAGAATTGCGCCATAAGCAAGTGACGGATGCCAAGTTTAAAATCTTCGAAGCGCTCGGGTATTACCCCTGAACCATACAGTCCGGGTACTTTTTCAAATAACATGTGCACCGCCAACCAGTTGGTGATCGCGCCAGAAATAGCAAAGCACGCCACAGTGATCACCATGTCATTATTGAGAAGATAACCAAGCACTAAAAGTGACAGCGCTAGAGCGTTGGTGAGTAAACTTTTGTTCAACATGTTTATCCTTAGAACGGTTTAAGTGCGGCTTGTATACACTATGGCAAAACAGGCTGTCAATCATCCTAGCCAGGCTTGTTTTTAAGCATGGCAGTACAAAAAACAAGCTTCCTTTGGCCATCTTGGCGTATGCTTACACAATATAATTCTGAGAACATGGGCATGAAATTTAAAGACTACTATGCGGTACTTGGTATAGTCCCAGAGGCTGATGATAAAGCGGTCAAAGTGGCGTATAAAAAGTTGGCTCGACAATTTCATCCTGATGTGAGCAAGCACACTGATGCCGAGGAAAGGTTTAAAGAAATTGGCGAAGCCTATGAAGTGCTCCACAATCAAGAAGAAAGAGCGCGTTACGACGCCTTGCGCCAGCAGCACCTGAACCGAACACGACAACATACCGGTGACAGCGCGTCGGGCCCAAAAACTGCTCAGCCTCACTATCAGTCATCCAATGATCCACAAACTGAACAAGAATTTGCTGACTTTATTCAGTCTATCTTTGGTGAAGCACAACATGGTTTTGGTCGAGATCAACCTCATCACACCCATGGGCATGATGGGCAGCCGAGTCAAAAAGGTCAGGATGTAGACATTGAGTTTCCGTTATTCCTTGAAGAAACCTTAGTCGAAACCCTTAAATCAATTGAGTTCACGGTTCCACAGCGCGATCCACGTGGGCGAGTATTGGCGTTAAAAAAGAGTCTCAACGTAAAGATCCCCGCAGGGGTTGTCGATGGTGAGCGGATACGCCTAAAAGGGCAGGGAGCGCCCGGCATTGGTCAGGGCGCTGACGGCGATGTGTACCTGCAAATTCGTTTGGTCCCGCATCCGGTTTTTGCTGTTGACGGGCATAATCTTAGTATTGTTGTGCCAATCGCACCTTGGGAGGCCGCCCTAGGTTGTAAAATTAATATTCCAACTTTACAAGGCCAGGTGAAAATTAGCGTAGCCCCTAATAGTCAAACGGGGCAGCGTTTGCGCCTAAAAGGTAAAGGGCTAGTCAGTAAGAAAGTACAGGGCGATTTATATGCTGTACTGAAGATTGTTAATCCGCCAAGCAATGATGCGGCCAGCACTAAATTGTGGGAAGCATTGGCTGAGCAAAACACCTTTGATCCGCGCAGTAACTGGAGTAATTAAGTATGTTACAGATTGACGTTAAACTTCAAGACAACCTTTTGGATAGCTATGAGCTCTGCCAGTGCAGTGAGATCACAGAGCTCATCTTGCTTGAACTGGTGGAACATAGTATTGCCATACCACTCAGGGGGCATGAAATACACACATGGTTATTTAGTGTCGCCACGCTTATGCAAGTGAAAAAAGCTACCCGTATTCAGCGAGACTTAGCAGTAGACTGGCCAGCGCTACCAATAATTTTGCAATTAATTGAAGAACGTGACGTCTTAGCTCAACAGAAACGTCTGCTCGAAGAGCAGCTAGATAAGTTTATTCAGCGCTAAATAGCAGGGTGAGATTTTGTTGGCTTGCACAGGGTTGTATGTGGCGAAAAAAACAGAGCGTTGACGATGCTTAATAAATTTAAACGTTACGGTAGATCACTCACTACCTATACCGTGGCGTCCATTACATGGCGTCCCCACCAGGAATCGAACCTGGATCTAGCCCTTAGGAGGGGCTTGTTTTATCCATTAAACTACAGGGACATGTAGCGCGCACGCTGAAATTAGCCATCTGCGCGCGCGGTATTATGGCTTAGGCGTCTTCGCTTTAAAACCTTTAACGTCGGGCAACAAAATCGTTTGCTTGAATATTCATCAATGGCACGTCGGTAGCGGATACTACAACAGCGGTGTTAGCAAATACCTGGCTCACTTTTACTCTGCTCGAGGAGAGCTGGAATTGTTGGTGTAGATTACCATTCGGGTCATAAAACTGATTTTTTTGGAATAGGGTTAATTTGTCGCCTTCTTGCAAACCGTTTTGTCGACCTAAATTAATATTGAGTTTGTCATTGTCAACATACAAGACCCGGCCGTACGCCGCCATACAACTCAACTCGTTGTCTAATTCTTGGCTGACGTTATCTAATAGATCGTTAACCGCCTGACCGAAGCGTGATTGCCAAAAACGATTGCTGTTGGCATCGATATTAGCGTGAATATCAAAGTCCCAAGTGGCTTGCGTAGGATATTGTTTTGTAAAAACTTCTGTGCCGGTATTGCCGTCATAAACGACGATATCGAGGCTGAAATCTCGACTGTAGGTGGTGTCTTTCCAAAAGGCTAAGCGACTCGGTGTTGTGGCATTAACAGTAAATTCATTTATCGCACCCAACACCACATATTGTGCGTTGGTCTTTTGTGCCAGCGCCAAAATGCCTTGTACAGGATGATTGGCGTTCACATAAAAAGGTTGAACATCTTTGATATAGCTGCCTTTGGCAATGTGAGTAAAAGTTTTCTGAAACCGCTGAGTCAGAATCTCGCCGAAATCATAAAGGTTGCCCACTGCCGCTTGGTGTCGATGAGCAATGGGGAACCATGCAGTGGCAATACTTTTTTTGTAATCCGCTGCTCGACATTGCATCTTTTGAGCAAAAACATCAGCGCGAATACTCACGGTTAATACGTCACCCTGATAAATTTCATCAATCAGTTCAATACTGTTAACTTCACCTGAGGCGCGTACTTCAAAGCTTTCATTTTCCAATAATCCATTGGCTAAGGTTTGCACACTGGTGACCGACGCACCAGCAAACATCAATGCTTGTCTGATGGCTTCTTCCGTCGCTTCCTGTCTGGCGGCTGTCTTATTGCCGTTCATGATCACGGCCTGACCACTGCTTTCAAACCAAGTAGCCTGCAAAGATAAACTTGGCAAGCCAGTTATCGTGACAAGCATGATAGTTTGTATAATTCGTTTGTGCATAGGGTGGTTCTCTCACGCTAAACGCGATTTTATTGACACTGAGTGCCGTAGCTACGACCTTGTTTGAGACCTAAGCACAAATCATACCTTTGTGGAATGCGCAGCGTCTTATCAACCTCTAATGCTTGGTTTGCACAGCATGGGAGGGGGCAATACATAAGCGCCAGAAAAATCTCTGGTATAGATATTGCTGTATGTCAAACAAAGTGAATCGCAGCGTTGCCATCACACTCATTTGGTTTGTTAAAGAGCAAAATTTGGCACTTGAGTGAACGTGGTAATGGCTGCATTTCGGGGCAAATTTTAGCTTCATCGCACTAGGAAAAATGCTTATGTCAATCCATGTTAAATTACTCACCTTGCTGATTACTTTGGCTTGTGCAGCCTGTTCCAGCCTATTCACCAAGCAGGTGGAGTGGGAAGTGGTTGAACCTCAACAATACCCCATTTTATCGGCTATTGGCTACGCCCCGATATCTGCTCAGAATGGCAATACCGAATCAGCAAAGATGTTAATGGCACTAAAAGCCTCCAAATTGGATGCTTATCGCGAATTAGCCGAACAAGTATATGGTCAGAAAGTTGACGGTGAGCAATCGTTACAGAGTCTAGTCTTAGAGGACCAAAGTTTTAGTAGCTCGGTGCAAGGGGTGATCCGAGGCGCTAAAGTGGTCAAAAGTTATGCGGTTGGTGATGATACCTATGTCACAGAGTTAGAACTGGATTTTAGTTTGGTACACGATATTTATTTAAGCACTGCGAAACCCAAACGTGTGAAAAAAGTTCACTATTATTGATCCTGCGTCGACCAATGCCTATGTACTCAGGCGTTAACGCCTTTGCTACTGCTGCCACCGCGAGTCTTGCCGCTTTTATCGTATGTCATGGATTCTTTGGCTCGAGACTCTAGCAACAAATTACGCAAATGTTCTAAACGCAACTGCCCTTGTTCCACTGCTGTTCGATTAATATCGGTGCGAAACTGGCATTGCGCTAAGCTGCTTTTTGCCCTATCAAATAACTCAACTAGTTCAGTCTGCTGCTTCTCTGCATCACTTAACTTGGCATAAAGTTGTTCAATGATTTGGTCTTGCTGCTGGATTTGATCCAATAAGGCTTCTTTTGATTTGAGTAGATTTATCAGGGCTTCGGGGTCGCGAGTACTGATCAAATGGAGTTCGTTTTCCAATATCAGTTGCAGTTGGTCAAGATGTTCTATTTGGATGGTTAAAGCGGGAGTGATGTGAATCATTTGACACGGCGTAGTAGTCTGGTTTCAACCATTATGCTGCTATTACGCCTTGCCTCCAAATATTTCTGCTTCAAGGGCAGTAATCTTTCTTGCCAATGCTTCAGGATTAATATTGTACTGACCGCTTTGTATCGCTTTTTTAAGTTTGTCGACTTTTTCTTGGTTGACAGGTGCTTCAGTGCCTTTGCGCTGCACTTGGCTAAGCTGCTGAGCAGACTGGGTTAACGATACAGAATCTTGTCTAACCGTTGACGCCGCCGCTTTTTGCGACTCAGCTTGGGTCGCATTGTTGTTCAGATTCTGTTGCTGTGCCAGCTTCTGATTGTCGATGGGAGACTTTGCACCACCACCGTTTATGTTGTTAATTGCCATTTGTGTTCTCCACCCCTTTTTTAGTCCTCACCATTGATATCGGCTGACAGTGCAAATACTTTAGCAAAATAATCAAATAGCAGACACAATTATTACCAAGCCAACTTTTGTTTATGTTACCGCGGCTAATTAGCATTAAAAATTCACCTTTACTTCACTGGTGCTCACCACCTGAGCGACAAGATCCTTGTTTGAGCGGGCATTTTTCACGCGAATGCTTTCCCCTAGTTTGCCATCTTCCAGGGCTATGCCATTGGTTTTCACCTGCATATTGGCAGAACCTGCACCAATCACAACTTGGTCACCTTTACACACAAAACACAGGTCATCCGGTTCAACTGGACGGCCAGCTGTTATTCTACGTTTAATGCGCGCGCCAATTACGCCCTCTATATCGGCAAAAGTTGTCGATCTTAAACGCTTTTTGTCCATATTAATCACTTGCAAATTCTCACTGCTCAGCAATGTACCGGGACTCAGAGCACTAGAAACTACCACCACCGGCTGTATTTCAGTCGCATGAACAACCAGAAACATATACCACGCGCTACTTGCGCAGCTTGCTTTTACCGTGATGTTTGACTGGAATAAACTATCGGGATTTACCGTGTAGGTGATGCCATCTGCACAAACGGGCACATTGATCCTGTCGTCAACTGCAGAAGCTTCAACCTCAACATTCTCAGCGCCATTGTTGATTAACTGCTGTTCAATAAATTTTGCGGCATTATCAGCCAAGGCAATATTTTCTACATTATTTGTCGCCTGAGCCGCTATACACATTAGAGAACTGCAGCAGAAAGCAAAAATCTTGTTGATAAGCGGATAATAAGTTAATTTTTTCATGTTCACTTGATGTCAACTTGTCTATGCTAATGGCAATGTAAGTGCGCTTAAGTCGTGTCAAAATTCAGTCACTACCTGTGCGCTAGCCGATTAAACGTGTTTCAAAGCCAATAATGGCGGGTTTTGATAACGATTAAAGCAAAAGTTGAGCCGTTTATTTCTTATTGGAGTACGACATGTCTGAAATTCTTAACTCGGTCAACCAACGCACACAGTTGGTTGGTGAAAACAGGTTGGAGCTTTTATTATTTAAACTCAACTCCAGACAACGGTTCGGAATCAACGTTTTTAAGGTTAGAGAAGTCTTGCAATGTCCGGCATTGACATCCATGCCGAAACTCAATCACTTAGTGCGCGGCATTGCCCATATTCGTGGACAAACCATCTCGGTGATTGATATGAGTTTGGCTACCGGGGGCAAAAAGATTGAAGATTTAAAAACGTCTTTTGTCATCATCGCCGAATATAACGGCTCGGTGCAGGGCTTTTTAGTGGGATCGGTGGAACGCATCGTCAATACCAATTGGGCGTCTATTATGCCGCCCCCAAAAGGCAGCGGACGTGCGAGCTATCTAACCGCTGTGACTGAAATTGAAAATGAGCTAATTGAAATATTGGATGTAGAAAAAATCCTCAACGATATTTCGCCGGTGAGCACCGATTTGAGTGCTGAAGTAGCTGGCAGGCTAAAAATTGATAATAAACAAGAAAAAATTATTTTTATTGCTGATGATTCATCGGTTGCGCGCAATCAAGTTAAAAAGGCCTTGTCGTCTTTGGGTCTCGATATTGAGATGGCCAAAAATGGTCTTGATGCGCTAAATCGACTCAAAGAAATTGCGGCGGAAACCGGGGATGTCACTGACAGAGTCGGGGTGTTAGTTTCTGATATTGAAATGCCAGAGATGGACGGCTACACCTTGTGTGCTGAAATACGCAACAAGCCAGAGCTGAAAAATCTTCACGTAATCTTACATACCTCATTGAGTGGGGTGTTTAACCAAGCCATGGTGCAAAAAGTGGGGGCCGATGATTTCATTGCTAAGTTCCATCCAGATGAACTCGCGTCATCGGTGCAAAAATGGTTTGGTAACGATTAGCTATCACTTGATGTTGCAGTAACAAACACGTCATTGATTGTATGCTCTGGTATTCATAGTGGTATTGCAGTAAGCAAGGAAAAACGTGGCAGATAACGACGTCAGTGACCAGAATTATCGATTGTTCAGTCAATACTTGGAGCTGACCTGCGGTATTGTGCTTGGCGACAGTAAACTGTATTTAGTGAAAAGCCGACTCATGCCGCTCTTGCGTCAATACCAATTGACCTCGTTAAATGAGTTAATTGAACGCATCGTGGTCAAACAAGACCGTCAAATTCAATATGCCGCTATCGAGGCGATGACCACTAACGAGACCTTGTGGTTTCGTGATGGCTATCCATTCAGTCTGCTTGAATCCCAAGTGCTACCGAATTTTTCAACGAAAACCTCGCCCTTGAAAATCTGGAGTGCAGCCTGTTCGTCTGGACAGGAAGCGTATTCTATTGCCATGACCGTTCTTAACTACCAAAAAAAGACCCAAGGCTTGCGAGCGGGGGTTAACATAGTTGGTACTGACATCTCAGAGGAGATGCTGCAAAAATGTCGCTTAGCGGAATATGACCAATTGGCGATGTCTCGCGGGCTGCCGGATTTATTCAAACAAGAATATTTTGAAGAGGTAGCGCCTGGGCGTTTGAAACTGATCGCAAAGGTGCGAGCCATGGCCAGTTTTCGGCCACTTAACCTGCTTGATAGCTATGCTTCGATGGGGCGTTTCGACATTATATTTTGTCGTAACGTGTTGATTTATTTTTCTCCGGCAGTGAAAAAACAGATACTGCAGAAACTTGCCGCTTGCTTGCAGGATGGCGGCATTTTGTTTGTCGGCGCCTCCGAATCCATTTCGGAAATAGCGGAACTTTTTACCATGGTTCGTTGTAACCCAGGCCTTTATTACCTCAAGAAAAACTAACAAATTCATTTACATGCGCGGTGTTATTGCACCACTGGGCATGATCTTCAATCTTCTGGCATAGCCTTTGCTAAACAAATCCCATAGTACGAGAACACAGCCTTCTCGATAGAGGAAAAAGCAATGGCAATTAACTTAGACAAGCTCATGGGTTTCCATCAAAAAGCAATGCAAGTGCGCACTGATCGCATGGAAATCATTGCCGGCAATCTCGCCAACGCCAATACCCCCGGTTATAAAGCTCGTGATTTAGACTTTCAAAAAGTCATGCAAAGTGCGCAATATGCCAGAGAGCACAACATGGTGCGTACCCATGAAAATCATATAAAGGGGTCGATGCAAGGCAGTGGCAGTGTGGAGTTTCGTATTCCAGATCAACCTGATACCGGTGACGGCAATACTGTTGATGTGCAACAAGAAAGAAATGCATTTTTAGACAACGGATTACGTTACCAAGCCGGCTTAGAGTTTTTAAACGGCAAGATTAAGGGCATGAAAAAAGCGCTAAGCGGAGGGGGGCAATAATAATGAGCTTATTTAATGTAATGGATATCGCCAGTTCGGGCATGAGTGCACAAAGTGTGCGTCTGAATACTACAGCAAGTAACGTTGCCAACGCAAATAGTGTGAGTAGTAGCTACGAAGCAACTTACAAAGCTCGCCATCCTGTTTTTGCCGCAGAATTACAACGCGCCACTCAAGATTTAAGTCCAGGCACTAAGGTGCAAGTACTCGGTGTTGTCGAAAGTCAAAAGCCCCTTCAAATTGAGTATAGCCCCGGTCATCCCATGGCTGACGAAAATGGCTACATATACAAACCCAACGTGAATATCGTGGAAGAAATGGCTGACATGATGTCTGCGTCAAAAGCCTATGAAACCAACGTACAAATTACGGATACCACCAAACGTTTGTTTACGACAGTGTTACGCCTTGGTCAAGGACAGTAAGGTTTAGTTGGTTAAGTTTAATTAGCAAGTATTGCAAGCAGAGGAAAGAACGTGGACATTCTAACAAATAAAGGGCTAAGCACTGACTACTACTGGCAACCTGAAACGGTACCGGTGGCAGACGACAGCAACAAACGCCTAACCCAAGAAGACTTCTTTGCCTTGCTGACTGAGCAATTGGCTAATCAAGACCCCACTAAACCCGTTGATAACGATCAAATGGTCGCGCAAATGACCAGTTTCACTATGGCGGAAGGGATCGAAAATTTAAATACTAAATTCGAAGATTTTGCCACCTCGATGACCTCCAATCAGGCTCTGCAGGCGTCAAGCTTGATTGGCCAAAAAGTATTGCTACAAGGTGACATCGGTTATATGTCCAATGCCGGACAGGGGGTGTCGGGCGTCATCATTAACAGTGAAACCGTGCAAGAAATGGAAATCACTATTGAAAACTCTGTGGGTTCAGTAGTGAAAGTGATCAAAGCCGGTACACAAGCACCTGGCAACGTGCAATTTAATTGGGACGGCACGGATACGAGCGGCAATCAATTGCCTCCCGGCAATTATGTTGTGCGTGCGCAAGGTAAGATTGGCGGTGAGTCGCAGGTTCTGCCTACAGCCATCAATCGGCATGTGGATAGCGTCAGTATCAGTGGTAGCAAACAAGGTATTATTCTTAATTTGGATGGTGATGTCAGCGTGAAGCTTGATGACGTTATTCAAATCGGCGGTTAACAGGAGAACATAAACATGTCTTTTAACATAGCATTAAGCGGCGTTTCAGCTGCACAAAGAGACTTAGATACAACCGCGAATAATATCGCGAACGTTAACACGGTGGGCTTTAAAGAGTCCCGCGCTGAATTTGGAGACGTCTATGCGCAATCATTGTTGGCGGGTGGCAAAACCAAAGTGGGCGACGGTGTATTGACGCAAGAAGTCGCTCAACAATTTTCCCAAGGCAGCTTACAGTTTACCAATAACGCCCTTGATTTGGCGATCACTGGCAATGGCTTTTTTGCCACCATCCCAGGTCTTGACTCCCGGGATTTTTCCTTTACTCGCGCCGGTATGTTTAAGCTAAATTCGGATAACTTTGTGGTCAATTCAAATGGTGACCATCTGTTGGGTTTCCCGGTTAACGCAGATGGGTCGTCTGCTTCGGTTGCACTCAGTACCACAGTGCCCGTGCGTATCCCAGATTCGTCTGGTTCTCCCCAGCCTACATCGGAAGTGACGCTTAAAATGAATTTGCCAGCTGGCGATGATGCAGTAGACCTAGATTTATTTAATCCTGATGACCCCCTAACTTATAACGCAGCAACGTCAGTGACAGTGTTTGACTCTCTGGGTGATAGTCACATCATGACTTACTATTTCCTCAAAGATTCGGCGGCGTCCAATCAGTGGGTAGGTTTAACTTATGTTGATGATCAACCCTTGCAAACCGAGGGTAATACTCTGAATACGCCACCTACTACCGGTGCAAACGTGGTGGGTGAAACCGCTTTGGGGGCGGGCAACGGTATCGCAGGCTTTAGGATGCTTTTCAGTAGTGGTGGTGATTTCCAAGGCATTCAAAATGCCGACGGTACCTTGTCGCCAACCGGTGATATTGCTTCAGTACCTTTAGGTGGGGCGATTTTGATTAATGGCTCGGACCCTTCGCAGCTTATTACCACTAACTTTGCCCTTGATGCCACCAATGCGACACCAGATGAGCCCACACAATTTGCTTCTGCGTTTGAAGTGACCTCACTAGAGCAAGATGGTTTACCAGTAGGACGTTTAACCGGCATCGATATTGGTACCGATGGTTTGGTACGAGCAACGTATTCAAACGGTACCTCTGAGCCCATCGTGCGGGTGGCCTTGGCGCGTTTTGCTAACGACCAAGGTTTAACTCAGCAAAGTAATACTCAGTGGCAAGAGAGTATTTTGTCGGGTGAAGCCCTCGCGGGTGAAGCCACCACCGGTACCTTTGGTGATATCAATTCATCTGCCCTGGAGCAGGCAAACGTCAACTTAACCACTGAGCTGATAGATTTGATTATTGCCCAGCGGAATTTCCAGGCCAACTCACGGGCCTTGGAAGTCAACAACCAGCTCAACCAAACTATCTTAAATATCCGTTAAGGATTTTAGGACTACTAAAAGGCCATGCATGCATGGCCTTTTTTATGAGCTTTCAAGCGCGTTTCTTTTTAAGTACAACATCTCACCCAAAGCTATAAACCCAGCAAAATACTCAACGTTCATGCCGATGGCATCGTAATTGCTAGGTAATAAACAAATGTCACTTTAGTCAAGAACTTGTCATGGACAAAATGCTTTACATTGCTGCCAGTGGCGCCTCGCAAGATTTGTTGGGTACATCGATCCGCGCGAATAATTTAGCGAATGCACAAACCACGGGTTTTAAAGCGCAACTCGCCCAAGCGCGCGCCATGCCTGCTTTTGGCGAAGGTTTAGCCACTCGTGTATTTGCGATGACCGAGAGCCCCACCAACAATTATGCGGGTGGTGCGATGGTGCAAACCGACCGCTCACTTGATGCCGCGATTCAAGGTGACGGATGGTTTGCCGTGCAAGATAAAAACGGCAATGAGGCATACAGCCGCAATGGCAGTTTTGAATTGGGTGCTGATGGTTTGCTTAAAGATTCACACGGCAATACGGTGATTGGCAATGGTGGGCCGCTTGCTCTGCCTATCCCACTGTCGAATATCAATATTGCCTCGGACGGCACAATTTCAGTGAGACCACTGGGGGCGCCAGAAACCGTTTTGGAAGAAGTAGGGCGCTTAAAATTAGTCAACCCACAAGCCCGTAACTTGCTGCGTGGCGATGATGGTCTCTATCGTATGAAAGACGGCTCTTTGGCCTTAGACGATGCGAATGTGAGCTTGCGCACCGGCATGCTGGAAGGCAGCAATGTCAATCCGGTGGACGAAATGGTCAATATGATCAACTTACAACGTCACTATGAAATGCAAGTGAAGCTGATGAATCGCGCAGAAGATATCGACACGCGTGGTAATCAAATTCTCAGAATTATTTAAGCAATGTGGCTTGGCCCCTTGCTCTTTGTGGTTAATACAGGAGGTGATGTATGCACCCAGCACTTTGGATCAGTAAAACTGGCTTAGACGCCGCACAAACCGACGTATCGGTCATTTCTAACAATTTGGCCAACGCCAGTACTGTGGGCTTTAAAAAAGACCGCGCCATCTTTGAAGATTTACTTTACCAAAATATTAATCAACCGGGTGGTCGCTCGTCTGCGGATACTGAGTTGCCTTCGGGTCTAATGCTCGGTGCCGGTAGTAAGGTTGTTGCCACACAAAAATCCCATACCCAAGGCAACATGATCACCACTGAAAATGCCTTGGATATGTCTATCCAGGGTGACGGTTTTTTTGAAGTATTGCAGCCGGATGGCACCATCGCTTACACACGCAACGGCCAATTCACCCTTAATGATCAGGGGCAAATTGTCACACCTGGTGCGGGTTTTTTATTGCAACCCACCATTACCGTGCCCAATGACGCCCAACAAATCACCATCTCACAAGACGGTGAAATATCCGCCACTATTCGTGGTCAAGCGGCCCCCAACGTATTAGGCCAGCTGACACTCACCAATTTTATTAACCCCACCGGTTTGCAACCCATCGGCCAAAACTTGTTTGTTGAAACGGCGGTCAGTGGCGATCCACAACAAGGTATTCCTGGTTTAGAAGGCTTAGGTACTCTGGCACAAGGCTCTCTGGAGACCTCCAATGTTAACGTAACCGAGGAGTTGGTTAACCTAATTGAAAGCCAACGTTTGTATGAGATGAACTCTAAGGTGATCTCGGCGGTTGACCAAATGCTTGGCCAAGTTATTCAACAATTATAATGGTGGATAGACAGATGCATGCCTTAATGAATACGTTATCTGTGTTGCTTTGCACGTTCATTTTATGCAGCTGCGCCAGCACTGAAGAGCGTAATCCATTGCCCAATGACCCTTTCTACGCCCCCGTTGTGCCTGATGTGCCACGGCAAAAACTTGCCGATGACGGCTCGATTTTTCAGGCGGATATGGCTAACAGCATCTATTCCGATGTGAAAGGTCGTCGAGTTGGCGACATCATTACGGTCACCTTACGTGAAAATACCAATGCCAGTAAAAGCGCGGGCACCAGCACCAGTAAAGATACCAGTATTGCCCTCAATCCCATTGTTGGCTTGGGTGGCAATACAGTTAATATCGGCTCAGAGTCCATTCAGCTGGGGATCGACAATACCAACAGCTTTGCAGGGGATGCCTCAACCAACCAAAGTAATGCGCTGTCGGGCAACATAACCGTTACGGTAATCCAAGTATTGTCCAATCAAAATCTGGTGGTGCGGGGGGAAAAATGGCTGACCCTAAACAACGGTGATGAATACATTCGTCTCACTGGGGTCGTGCGCCCCGCCGACATCAGTCCCAGTAATGAAGTGTTGTCCAGTAAAGTGGCCAATGCGCGCATCCAATATAGCGGCACCGGTTCTTTTGCAGAAACCCAAAAACAAGGCTGGTTGACGAACTTTTTCACCGGCGAGTGGTGGCCTTTTTAAATGAGAATAATGATGAAAACATGCGCCAATTTGTTGTTTATTCTGCTCTTGCTGACTATGCCCTCACAGGCTCAGCAAAGGATCAAAGACTTAGCCACCGTTCAAGGGGTGCGGTCGAATCAGCTGGTGGGCTATGGCTTGGTGGTAGGTTTACCCGGTACCGGAGAGCAAAGTCCGTTTACCGAGCAAAGCTTTCGCACCATGTTGTCTAATTTTGGCATCAGCATCGCTAACAATGTAAAACCAAAAATTAAGAACGTGGCTGCTGTGGCAGTACATGCGCAGTTACCGCCTTTCATCAAACCCGGCCAGACCATTGATGTCACCGTTTCGTCTATCGGAGAGGCAGGCAGTTTGCAAGGCGGTACCTTACTGCAAACCTTCCTGAAGGGTTTAGATGGCAATATTTATGCAGTGGCTCAAGGCAGTTTGGTGGTCAGCGGCTTTGGTGCTGAGGGTGCAGATGGTTCAAAAATTGTGTCCAATACACCAACAGTGGGGCGCATTGCCAATGGCGCATTGGTTGAAAGAGCCGTGCCAAGCGGGTTTATGCAAAATGATTTTCTTACCCTCAATCTGAATTACCCCGATTTTTCGACGGCAAAAAATTTAGCAGATACCATCAATTTACGCTTAGGTGCGGATCCGGATAAAGGTTATATCATTGCAACACCTATTGATGCTGCATCCGTGCGTGTCAGCGCGCCACGTGACGTGGGACAGCGCGTCGGATTTTTGGCTACCTTAGAGAATTTTGTGTTTACCCCAGCTAAAGCGTCAGCGAGAGTGGTGATCAATAGCCGCACTGGCACCATTGTTATCGGTCAAGATGTGCGTCTGTTACCTGCGGCGATTACCCATGGTGGCTTAACCGTTACCATTGCCGAAAACCAGACGGTGTCACAGCCAAATGCCTTAGGTGCGGGGGACACCGTTGTCACGAACCAATCAATTATTGACGTGAACCTCGATGATACACGCATGTTTAAATTTAATCCCGGGGTAACCCTCGACGAGTTAGTGCGTGCAGTGAATGAAGTGGGTGCTGCCCCCGGTGATTTGATGGCTATTCTGGAAGCTTTGCGAGAAGCGGGCGCTTTGCAAGGTGAGCTGGTGGTGATTTAACTATGCGTGATCTCGACTTCTCCTCTCCCTCAACCAACCAACTTGAATTGTCGCGAAATGTTAACGACCTGCAAGGCTTGGACACCTTGCGCCGCGCTGCGCAAAGTGGCGACAAAGCAGCCTTGCAAGAAGCAGCACAGCAATTTGAGGGTATTTTCATCCAAATGATGCTCAAGTCTATGCGTAAAGCGCAAGATGTGATGGCTGACGAAAACAGTCCGTTCAACTCAGAACAAGTTAAATTTTATCGAGATATGCATGATCAGCAGTTGGCCAACGATATCGCTAGTCGCGGCAGTATGGGGCTAGCCAAAGTGATTGTGCAGCAACTCGGACAGTTGTCTGAAGGTTATATGCCAGCCAGTGCCGTGCGCAACGACGGCAATCTCTCGGTTGTAAATCGACACACAGTAAACATGATTGAAGCGGCACAACAAGCTGTGCTGCCACAAGACAACACGTCTAGCTATGCGTCAAAAGCATATAAAGGGCCAGCCTTTAGTGGGCCGCAAGATTTTGCCGAGCAACTCTTACCCGCCGTCGAGTCTGCTGCAGCGCAACTAGGTCTCGAACCCAAAGCCTTGCTAGCTCAAGCGGCGGTTGAGACGGGCTGGGGACAGCACATGATCCATCGGCCAGATGGCACCAACAGCCATAATTTATTTGGCATTAAAGCCACTAAAGATTGGCAGGGCGAAAAAGTGCTTATTGATTCGCTGGAGTTTGAGCAAGGTGTCGCCAATAAACAAAAATCGCCATTTAGAGTGTATGCATCTTTCGCTGACTCACTGCAAGATTATGTTGATTTTGTTAAACAGCAGCCTCGTTATCAACATGCTGTTGCCAACAGTGGTGAAGCACAACGTTATTTTGCTGAGTTACAACAAGCGGGTTATGCCACCGATCCTGAATATTCCGAGAAAATAACGCGTGTGATGGCAAGCTCTACTTTGCAGGAGTTGGCACCATAATGACTTTGATAATGTGTAAGCTTAGTGTACAAAGCAGCGTTAAGGAGGCAATGTGATTACAACCCGTGGCAACCACTTACTGACCACCGATCTAATGAACATTGCCCGCAGTGGGGTGGATGCCAGTAATCAACTATTGAACACAACGGGTCAGAACATTGCCAATGTCAACACGGAAGGCTATGTGCGCCAGCGAACCACATTGGTTGCTGAACTTACGGGTGGGGTCGGTCGCTCTACCACCGAACGAGTGCTGAACACCTTTGCACAAAATCAACTACGCCGAGATACTACGCAATATAGTCAGTTTGAGGAGTATTGGGGCAAAACTGCGGTATTGGATAACGTATTTGCCAGTGAATCGAACAGTATATCCAGCAGCATTAGTCGCTTTTTTGCCGCGGTTCAAACCGCTTCCGATGATCCCACCAGTCAAGCCACTCGCCAGTTAGTGTTAGGTGAAGCGGCCTCGCTTACCGGGCAAATTGGCTCGATGGCGGGTTTTCTGCGTGACAAAGAAGAAGAACTTAATTTTGAAGTGGACAATAACGTTAGAAAAATCAACTCCTTGGTTTCTTCTATCGCCGATTTGAACGATGCGATTCGGGTTAACCAAGCGAACAATCGTTTCGATGAACCCGGTGCCTTAAAAGATCAACGTGATCAAGCCATACTCGAGCTGGCTAGCTTGATATCCATTGAAACAAGAATTAACAGCAATGATGATGGTGCGGTATTGGTCAACCTGACCTCGGGTGAATCCCTCGTCATGCAAGATGGCTCGTTTAATGTTTTTACCATCAACCAAGACGCTGATTTAAATTACAAATCCTTGCAATTGAGTAGCAATGGTAAACCTACGGTACTGAATATTAAGGAAACTAACCTAGGCGGTACCTTGGGTGGTTTATTTAAGTATCGGGATGAAGTGCTAGAGAGCAGTCGTCGAGAACTGGGACAAATTGCCCTTGCCTTAACTGAAAGTTTGAATACCCAAAATCGTATGGGCATGGATTTTGATCAACAATTGGGGATCAATATCTTTGAACTGCCGGAATTTCAGGGCCTCAGTTACGCAAGTAACACCAATCCAAACAGTATCGTTACCGGTCGCATAACAGAAGGGGCCGCGAGTCAAATTACCAGTGCAGATTACCAAGTTACCGTTGATGCCGTAACACCCGGCGCGCCGCCTACGGTAGACATAACGGTGGCCATGTTGAATATCGACGGTACCGCTGTCACCGACATTAATGGCAATCCCATTACCCAAAGTTATACCGGTTTAACCGCGCAAAGTGGCGTGTTTAATCCGGTAATCGGTGGCATGGAGTTAGAATTTTCAAGTTCAGCAAGCTACGCCGTGGGTGATCAATTTTTATTGCAGCCCACTAAAAATACCGCCGATAAGATTAAAGTGAGCATGACACGTCCTGAGGACTTAGCCTTCGCCAGTCCGTTTAGAGTGGATGCAAATTTAAATAATTTAGGTGATGCCGAGTTGGTATCAACTCGGGTAAGCAATACGGTGGTTGACAATACCTTTGCTAATTCAGCCGCATCAGCCTTTGATGGAAGCGGCGGTATTCATGGCCCCGGAGCTGCACCCGGTGGCGGCGTTGGCGCTCCTGCGGAAATACTATTTACCTCGGCCACGGAATACCAAGTGTTAGACAGCGCTGGCACGGTTATTACCGTTGTGACCGGCACCACCGATTTTAATAACATGCTGGCTCAGGCTGAAGCCTCTGGTGCTGGTCCGGCATGGCCTGCAGCATTTAGCGCTTTGGATGACTATCCAGGCTACGACTTTAGTTTGCAAGGTCAACCTAAGGCTGGGGACAGATTCAGTATTGGCTACAATACTGATGGTTTAAATGACAATCGCAATGGACTGGACATGACCGGCTTACAACGCCAAGCTGTGATGCAGTTAAATAATAATGGTGCCGGAAATTTAGTGAGCTTTAATGAGGCTTATGCAAACATCGTCAGCGATATTGGGCAAAAAGCCGCCAGTGCGGAAATATCACTACAAGCGGCTAAAACCCTGAAGGCGCAGTCAACCGATTGGTTTGAATCCGTATCTGGTGTGAGCTTAGATGAAGAAGCGGCAAATTTGGTACGTTTTCAGCAGTCTTACGCCGCCGCGGCGCGTTTGATCGGCACGGCGCAAGACTTATTCAACACCATATTAAGTGCAGTGCGTTAAGCACGGATGAGATAAAGACGGCTATTAAGAGATAAAACGTTATGCGTATTTCCACCGCTCAATTGTATGACAGAAGTATTCAAGCCGTGTTGGATAATCAGGGAGACCTGTCTGATATCCAACAACAACTAGCCTCAGGTAAGAAGTTATTGCGGCCATCGGACGACCCGGTGGGTGCCGCGCAAGTGATTCGCTTGACAGAAGAAATAGATCTCATCAGCCAATATAAAAAAAATAATAATTTAGTCACCAATAGCTTGGAGCAAGAAGAAACCGTGCTGAGCAATATCAATACGGCCCTTAACCGAGCTCGGGTGTTGATGATACAAGCGGGCAACGGCATTTTAAACGTGGACGACAGAGCCGCCATTAGCTCGGAAGTGAAGCAGATCCGCGACCAAGTATTTGATTTAATGAACAGTCGTAATTCAGCCGGTGAGTATATCTTTGCCGGCTATCAAAGTGCTTCTCCGGCCTTTGGTTTGAATCAAAGCGCCACGGGCAATAAATACACTTACCAGGGCGACGATGGTTTCAATCAAATTCGTGTGTCTGATACGGTAAAATTGCAGGTAAATAATAACGGAAAAGAAGTATTTGAAGATGTATTGGCACGCCTAAAAGCCACGTTATCCAGTTCGGTTGGGGCAACATCGGCATCGGTCAAAGTCTCTGAACAGGGCAATTTCGACAAATTTCACAAAGCGAATTACGATGCGGTTACGCCGCTCAACAATGAGTTTCAAGCAACGGTATTGGCGGGCAATCAAGTGCAGATCAGTAACGTCGGCACAGGGCAAATTTTAGATACCATTGACTTTGCCTCTGGGGTGCCATTTAGTTTTAGAGGCTTGAGTTTTCAATTCAATGGCACAGTGGGTGCCAGTGTTAACTTCCAACTCAATACCCCTGAAAAACAAAATATTGCAGAAACCTTGAATAATTTTGTATTGGCCCTTAATGATCGAGATATCAGTGAAACCGATTATCAAAATGCCTTAAGTGATGCGCTAGTGGGCACAGACAACGCCATGAATAAAATTGGCACGGCCACATCCGCCATCGGGGGGCGTTTAAATGTGGCTGAATCGGTATTAAACGCTACCTTAGATTTGGAAATCACCAACAAATCGGCACGTTCCAATATCGAAGATGTCGATTATGCAGAGGCAGTGTCTGAATTAAGTCGCCAAGAAACCGCCCTTGAGGCTGCCCAAGCGACCTTTGCGCGTGTCACCGGCACCTCGCTTTTTGATTATATTCGTTAGGTTGAAGGTAAAGTAGGTCGCGCAATTTTAGTTAAGTAAATGGCGCTTTTGTTATCTTCATGACTGGAATAGTAACTCAAATAAATAGCAGTTTCGGTGATCACCAATCCAGGATAGCTATTGTCACCTGCAGAGGGAAGTAACAACGGTTCACTGAGTGTTGCCTGGGAAAGTTGCAGAGTAAACACCGCCGTTCTGAGTTGTTGTTGATGAATTATCCTTCCCGCTACTATAGCCACATCGTCGGTGAGTAATTGCATAACAGGCCCGCCAATATACACACCTAAATCTCGCCATTGCCATTGTTTGTAGGGTTGACGACTGCAGCCCAATTGCGCTGAATAACTATCTGCATCACGTCGCAATAGGGCAAAACAATGCTGTTGATCAAAGACAATATCTGACTCATTTGGGTAGGCCTTTCCGTGTTTATGCAAACAAAAAGCGCGGGGTGTTAATTTATTGAAGGTGCGTAGAGGATCTCCCGCATACCAATCTACCGCATTGGCACCGCGGTTATAGGCAAAACCATACGCTTGTTTATGCTGCCAGCGTACTCGCCACAACCACCAAAAGACTTCGCCAAACTGCCTTGGACTAGACCAACTTAAGCCATCTTGCGAAACCCAACATAGATTCCGCCCACTGCTCAATCTATCTTTTTCATCATAAAAGTTAACGTAGGCGATGAGCATTAATTTGCCATCGGGGCGCACGCTCAACTTGGGGTCGCGAATATCACAGCCATACAGTGTGATGCGTGAAACAAGCTTGGTATTACCCGCAAGATCGCTTTTAAAAATACAAATTACGCCGTCATGGCTCACATGATTTAGTGCTCGACGAAAACAGCCGAATAGGTGCTGCCGATACAAACAAAGATCGGTGAAGGCGCTATGTTGGCCCTGATAGGCGATTTTTTTAAGCCAGAGTATGTGCATTGATCAAATTTTCTTCATGGGTTAAATCATTGAAAAGCATTCAAATATTGCTGTGGTGGCGGCAGTCTTTTGCCGTTTTCGTAAATTACGGCAAAATTTTGTTAAAGGGAATTTTTTCTGGGTCGATACATTTTCCGAGAGAGCCAGTAGTAATGATTTTTTAAGACCATCTTAGAGCAATCATTATTCTATTAGTGTTATTTAACCAACCAAATTTCGATTTGGTCGCCAGTGAAAGCTGGACTGAGAGTGTAGGAGAACAACCATGGGTTTATTTGTCAACACCAACGTTTCGTCATTAAGCGCGCAGCGTCAACTTTTCAATTCAGGCGTGAGCTTGAATACTTCTTTTGAACGCTTGTCATCAGGCTTTCGAATCAACAGAGCGGCCGATGATGCAGCAGGTCTGCAAATTACCGACCGTTTAACCACACAAGTACAAGGCTTAAACCAAGCCGTGCGTAACGCCAATGACGCGATTTCGTTAACTCAGACCGCTGAAGGCGCATTGTCAGAGGTAACCACTTCATTACAACGTATTCGTGTACTAGCTGTGCAGTCACAAAACGGTATCAACAGCTCTGCTGACCGTGCTGCCCTGCAAAAAGAAGTGTCTGCCCTGAAACTTGAAATATCACGTATCGCCACTGATACACAGTTTGGTAAAACCGATATCTTAACCGGCGCGTTTTCAGCGACCTTCCTGGTTGGTGCCAACGGTGGACAAACCATCGCTGTTGCCCTGAATCAAACCGGTGGTTTTGGTGCTTCTGGGTTGAGTCTGGGTACCACCGATATCTCGACTGAATCAGGTGCATCTGCGGCATTAACCGCTATCGATGCAGCTATCTCATCGATTGGCGGAACCCGTGCTGACCTGGGTGCGTTACAAAACCGCTTCCAGTCAACCATCCGTAACTTGAGCAACATCTCTGAAAACGTAGCCGCAGCGCGTTCACAAATCCGCGACACTGATTTCGCCGTTGAAACCGCAGAGTTGACACGTAACCAGATTATTCAACAGGCTAGCTTAACGGTGTTAAGTCAGGCCAATCAGCGTCCTCAGGCCGCCTTGTCGTTATTAGGCTAAGTCTAGTAAGTTGACCTTTGCATAAAGACCCATCTTCTATTTGGTGGTGAGATGCCAGGAGGTAGTAACTGGGGTATTGAGAAGCCAAATAGTTGAGAGTATTGCTCAATCTCTCAATCGAAAAAGCTAGCAGTCAGGGTAAAACCTGACTGCTAACCTCCCAAATAAATTCATGAATTTGTTCATGTTTTTATTTTTTTATTTTTTTCTCTAAAGCTTTTTTCACAAAGCTACGATACATAAGCATAGACGTTACGCCACTAATAAAATCAATAGGCGAACGTTGTAGCAGCGATCAGATAATACTAATAATACGATCCTGTAACCGTTAAGACAGCCAATAAAAATAATAGTCTGACGGCGCTTCAATAAAATCGTTAGGAGAAAGAAAATGAGTTTATTCGTTAGCACGAATGTCTCGTCGTTGAATGCTACCCGTCAATTATTCACGTCGAACAACAACCTTAGTACCGCTTTCGAGCGTTTGTCTTCTGGCTTTCGCATTAACAGCGCGAAAGACGACGCCGCAGGCTTGCAGATTTCAAACCGCTTAACCTCCCAGATCCTTGGCTTAGATATGGCTGTACGAAATGCCAATGATGGTATTTCACTGTCACAAACGGCGGAAGGCGCCATGGGAGAAATCACCACTTCTTTGCAACGTATTCGTGTCTTAGCTGTACAAGCACAAAACGGTATCAATGGACCTGCAGATCGTTTGGCGCTGCAAAAAGAAGTGTCGGCTCTAAAACAAGAAATCAGTCGTATCGCTCAAACCACGCAATTTGGTGGCGTCAATATCTTGGCGGGTACTTATTCGTCTGCCTTTTTGGTGGGGGCCAATGCCGGGCAAACCATCAGCATCAATATTTCTCGGGTTTCCGGGTACGGCGCCTCTGGTTTATTGGGTGGCGCAAGTTTATCGGTAGAAACCGTTGCCGATGCGTCCCGGGCTCTGACTCAGGTGCTGGAAGCCATTTCCATCATCGACGCTAAACGTGCCGACTTGGGTGCGATTCAAAACCGCTTTCAATCTACCATTCGTAACTTAAGTAATATTTCCGAAAACGTATCGGCAGCACGCAGCCGTATTCGCGATACAGATTTTGCTATCGAAACGGCTGAGTTGACGCGCTGGCAGATCATTCAGCAAGCCAGTATTACGGTATTGGGGCAGGCTAATCAACGGCCTCAATCTGCGCTTTCATTACTGCAAGGTTAAGCCTATGAGCATCAATAACAAGAATGACTTAGCGCAATTGCGGGGGCAGGCTGCGTAGTTATCGAGGGTGAAAAAAAGAACGGTCGAGTTGCAAAATGTGGGGGCAGGCTGCAATCGACCGAGGGATGAGACCTTTATTAAGCAACATTAACATGACAGAGGCTTGCAAATAGCTGGCGGTTTACTCTGTTTTACCTAGGGCTTGCGCCGTTTTGGGTAAATAGCTAACAGACAGAAAAGACGCCAGGAGGTAGTGAGGTATTGAGGTTTAGGCCATCAGTCCTGTCTGTCAGCTTGAGCTTACGCTCGCACTTTTTGCATTTGTTTGTGCACGTTAAACACTTAACAAAGCGCTAACCAGGGTACCAGTTAGCAAAGATACTAAAGCACGTAATGTGCCAATTTTAACTTTGTTTATACCAGTAACACCGACAGTTCAATAAAAACAAGAAGTTGGTGGCAGGTTAGGAGAATTATCATGAGTTTATATGTCAGTACTAACGTCTCGTCGTTGAATGCAACGCGGCAATTATTTACCTCAAACGGCAATTTAAATACGGCGTTTGAGCGCTTATCGTCAGGATTTAGGATCAACAGTGCCAAAGATGACGCAGCAGGCTTGCAAATTTCCAACCGACTTACCTCACAAGTATTAGGTTTGAACATGGCCGTGCGCAATGCCAACGACGGAATTTCATTATCGCAAACTGCAGAGGGGGCGATGGGTGAAATAACCACGGCGTTGCAGCGAATCAGGGTACTAGCAGTGCAAGCGCAAAATGGGATTAATAGTTCTTCCGACCGCCTTGCCCTGCAAAAAGAAGTGTCGGCTCTGAAGCAGGAAATTAGTCGTATTGCGTCTACCACGCAGTTTGGTGGTGTGAATATTTTAGACGGAAGTTATTCATCGGCTTTCCTTGTTGGGGCCAATGCTGGGCAAACTATCAGTATCAATATCTCAAGGCTAGGTGGTTACGGTACATCCGGTATCTTTGCTGGGGTCAACGTGAGTGTAGCTAGTGTTGCCAGTGCATCCCGAGCCATGACTCAAGTATCCGAGGCTATCTCAATCATTGATGCAAAACGGGCGGATTTAGGTGCGATACAAAACCGTTTTCAATCGACAATTCGAAACTTGAGTAATATCTCTGAAAACGTCTCGGCGGCAAGAAGCCGCATACGTGATACAGATTTTGCCGTCGAGACGGCAGAGTTAACCCGTTGGCAGATTATTCAGCAAGCCAGTATTACGGTGTTAGGGCAAGCAAATCAGCGCCCCCAGTCAGCATTAAGTTTATTGGGTTAAGTTTGATTTACAGAGGGTAGGAAATGAGAGGCCACCCGAGCGACGAATAGGGCGATTCGTTTAGATCTGCCATGGAAGGCAACTTTACCAATACGAATTTTACTAGCAAGGACAACAATGATGTGTAATGACAAAACTAACACACATCGTCATCGTCCCTGGTAGGTAGACCGGTTGCTCGTTCTCCTAACGTGAGCAAGTTGGTCGGGGTCCATGCCCCGGCCTTTTTTCCAGCACGTTACATGCAATCGTCTATAATTTAGCAAAGTGCTTCGGTGGCACTGATGCTGTATAAAATGTTCAACTAGCCAGACTGAGAGTGTAGAAGTTTGGTTGAGAGGCCAGAATTTACGCCCTGCCTTACTAGTTGAACAGAAACCGTCTTTGCTCCATCTCCTAACGTGAGCAAGTTGGCTCGGGTCTTTTGCCCGGGCCTTTTTTATTTATGCGTCGTGCAGAGGCATTACCTAGCTCGCATATATTTTTCTTATTTATTGCCCATACGAATGAGGGAATAATAAAACGTCCAACCGACAAGACTGAGAGTGTAGAAGTTTGGTTGAGAGGCCAGTATTCATCTCTAACCTTGCCAGTCGGACAGAAACTCTTTTGCATTCATTTGCTGTGTGAATGCCCAAACGATTTAGCATGTTGTGTGCCACTTTATTGATGGTGTCATTTTTTATTTAGCAATATGCGCTAGAGCACTTCATTTTTACAAAGCCAAATAGCCTTGCTAAAAAAATTGAAAAATATTTCAAAAAAAATTAAAGGTCGTAAAGTTTCTGCCGATAGCTTTAGTTGAGGGGCATTCCAAGTGATTGCTTTTAGTGTTCAGTAGGGTAGAGGTACCAAACTGAAATGAAGTGAGGCGGTGTTAAACGGGGAGGCCTGTTTAACATTGAAATTGAGGCAAACTTATCAAGTAGTCTAGTGATCATTGCTAGAGATAAGTTTTCAGGAGGTTATTTATGGGCTTATATGTAAACACTAACGTGTCGTCGTTGAATGCACAGCGTCAGTTATTTAATTCTGGGCAAGCACTTAGCACGTCGTTTGAAAGACTTTCATCTGGTTTTCGCATAAACCGCGCTGCTGATGATGCTGCTGGCTTACAAATTTCAGATCGGTTGACTACTCAAGTACAAGGGCTTAATCAAGCCGTTAGAAATGCCAATGATGCCATTTCACTGTCACAAACCGCAGAAGGTGCACTATCAGAAGTTACCGCGTCATTACAGCGTATTCGCGTACTTGCCGTGCAATCGCAAAACGGTATCAACTCTTCGTCTGACCGTGCTGCTCTGCAAAAAGAAGTGTCGGCATTAAAATTGGAAATATCGCGTATTGCTTCTGACACTCAGTTTGGTAAGACTGATATTTTAACGGGAGCTTTTTCTGCCACGTTCCTTGTGGGTGCGAATGGTGGGCAAACGATTGCCATATCTCTGAATCAGACGGGTGGCTATGGTACGTCTGGTTTGAGTTTAGGTACGGCTGATATTTCGACTGCATCAGGCGCATCAGGCGCGTTAACAACCATCGATGCCGCTATTTCAACCATCGGCGCGGTACGTGCTGATTTGGGTGCCTTGCAAAACCGCTTCCAATCAACGATCCGTAACTTGAGCAATATTTCTGAAAATATTGCGGCGGCGCGTTCGCAAATTCGGGATACCGATTTCGCTGCAGAAACGGCGGAGTTGACTCGAAATCAAATCGTGCAGCAAGCATCATTGTCTGTATTGAGTCAGGCAAACCAACGTCCACAAGCTGCGTTATCGTTGCTGGGCTAAGTTTGAACGTATTTTATTGGTTGAAAGGGTTAGCGCTAGTTGCTTAGTGCTGACTCTTTGCCTTGTGGAGGTGTAAGATGGAGATTAATTTCTCACAAAGTGGTAACAATCTTGCAGTATCGAAGTACGCCGAACGCGATGTCATTGGCCTAAGCTACAACGTAAAGCAAGACACCGTTAAAGATAAAACAGAAAACGCCGATAACCTTGCTAAGATTCAAAGTAAGATTTCAACGTCAGACATTCAGCAAGCGGTAGATGGCTTAAGTGAGTTTGCTAAGGCCAGTAACAGGCAGCTAAATTTCTCCTTTGATGAGAGTAGTGAACGTCCAGTCGTCAAAGTCACTGATGCAGAATCCGGAGAAGTTATTCGCCAGATTCCCACCGAAGAGGTGCTGAAACTATCTGAACGTTTGCGTGATCTACAGTCTGAATTAGGCAATACTGTAGGCATTCTTTTTAGTAAACAGGTTTAGTTAGCGAGAGGTTTCCAATGTCAATTCAGTCACTTGGAGTTGGGTCAGGTTTAGATCTTGAAAGTTTGGTGACACAACTGCTTAGTGCAGAGCGTAAACCAAAACAAGATAGACTCGATGCTAAGGATGCGTCTTTTGATGCTGAGATATCAAGTATTGGCAAACTGAAATCGAAAATGAAAGATTTTCTCGATTCAGTGGATGAACTACGCAGTGATACAGCATTGCGTGGGCGTGAGCCTACTATCCAGAATCCAAGTGAAAGTGTTGAACCCTTTACCGCAGAGGCTGCTAATTCTGCGGTGGAAGGCAGTTATAAAATCGCTATTTCGCAGCTCGCAAGTGGTAGTCGAATAGAAACCGCCAAAGCGGTTGATGGGGGATTTGCGAGTTCAACGTCCACCGTGTTGAGCTCAGGCTCGGGGTCATTGACTTTTAAGATCCCAAGCACCACCAATACATTTTCAATCAATGTAACGGCTGGCATGACGCTTCAACAGTTGAGTTCAAAAATCAATGCGTCAGCCAATAATTTTGGTGTGACATCAAGTATTATTGATACCGGTACGGCAGATGGCGGCGCGCGCTTGGTATTCAGTTCTTCCATCACTGGGGCCGGCAAAGATTTAGTGGTGGTGAACAATAACAACTTGGCTGAGTTAGATCGTGTCTCCACCACTGATTCTACGGAAACAGCTACCTACCTAAGCCCAAAAGTGTCTGCACAAAACGCCAAAGCATCAATTGATGGTATTGACGTTGAGAGTTCAACTAACGAATTCAAAAATACCATTGCCAACGTGTCTTTTACCGCTTCCGAGGTCTCAGAGTTGGAAGGTGATGGCGTAACATTCAAAAAGTCAACCTTGAAAATTGGCTTTGACACGGAAGGTATTGATAAAAAAATCCGTGATTTTGTCGACAACTTCAATGCACTAAACAAAGAAATGACCGCCTTAACCAAATACGGTTTATCTGAATTAGAAGACGATGGTGCCTTAGCCGGTGATTTTATGATCCGTGGTATTCAACAAGGATTGTCCTCCATTGTCGGTTCTGCTGTATCCGGGTCTTCTTTGGGCACTATCTTCCAACTGGGTTTGGAATTCAACGATGATGGTGACTTGGAAATTAGTGCCAATGATAAATATGGATTTGGCAGCGGTGAAGACCGATTAAAAAGTGCGTTGGAAGATAATTTTGATGAAATTGCCAAATTATTTACCGATGAAGACCAAGGCATCGGCAAACGGCTTTACGAGTATCTGAAAGAATATACCTCGTATAGTGGTTTACTCAGCAGTCGCGAACGGTCGGTTAAAGATCAAAAAGATTTGTTGGCAGATGAGCGAGAGCAATTTGAGTTAAGAATGTCGAGTTATGAGCAAATATTGCGTGATAAGTATTTAGGGCTTGATCAGACAGTTGCAAAACTTAATCAAACGGGCTCAGCGCTAATCGCCATGTTAGGCAATTGAAATGACACGTAGTGAAAAGGTGTAGATCGTGACGTTAAAAGGTATTAATGCATACAAGAAGGGCAATATTAAACAAGATGTTGCCCATGCTGACCCGCACAAACTGACCTTGATGTTGATGCAAGGTGCACTTGACCGTATGGCATATGCAAAGGGCTGTATGGAACGCAAAGACTATGAATTTAAAGCCGAGCATTTGTCCCGAGCTACCGCGATTATCGTATCATTGCGTGACACTTTAGACATGGAAGCCGGTGGGGATATTTCGGCAAATTTGTACGCGTTGTATGACTACATGCTGCAACGCCTCATCGATGCCAGTGTGCAGAATAGCTTGAAGATATTGGATGAAGTGATTAATCTACTCTCACCCATTAAGAGTGCCTGGTCACAAATTCCTGAGTCTGCCAAACAAGAGGCTTATGAAATGCAGAGGCAAAAACGACAAGCGGCCGTTTGAAAAAACTTACCTTAGACCATTCTCTTACACCAGCCAATCTGAAAGAGCTCAATCAGCAGTTGTCTGAGCTCTTCGAAGCATCTCCCATCGATGAAATGACATTGCTTGAGCTCGTTGAAAAACGTGACGTCATCATCCAAACTCATCTTGAAGCCTGTAACAAAACCCAACAAAAAGCCTTTGCAAAAGCGGAGCTTGACGTGAATGGCGTATTAGTTGCTTATACAAAAAACTTGGCAAAAGTGTCATTAAAACAACTCAGCGACTTAATCCGAGGTCGCAAGGCTGTTAAAAAATACAAATAATAAAAAGCCTGGCTGAATAGGCATAATAGTGAAGAGGTGACCGTGTTTAATAATAAAGTTATTTTGATTACCGGTGGTACAGGCTCTTTTGGTAAGCGCTTTGTGGAACACATCACCACATATTATCAACCTAAAAAAGTCATTATTTATTCCCGTGATGAACTTAAGCAATTTGAGATGCAACAAACCCATGCTCACCCCAGTATGCGTTATTTTATCGGTGACGTGCGGGATAAAGAACGGCTGGTAAGTGCCATGCGCGGTGTTGACTACGTTATCCATGCCGCCGCCCTAAAGCAAGTGCCTGCTGCTGAATACAACCCTAATGAATGCATAAAAACCAATATCAATGGGGCCCAGAACGTAATAGATGCGGCCATTGATGCTAATGTCAGCCGGGTTATTGCGCTATCCACTGACAAAGCAGCTAACCCAGTGAATCTCTACGGCGCCACCAAATTAGCCTCAGACAAATTATTTGTAGCAGCCAACAATATTTCAGGTGCCTCAGGGCCTCGTTTTGCTGTAGTGCGCTATGGTAACGTGGTGGGGTCACGTGGTTCCGTGGTGCCTTTTTACCGTCAATTATTGGCTAAAGGTACGAAGGCATTGCCAGTGACGCATGTGGAAATGACCCGCTTTTGGATCACCCTCGACCAAGGTGTCGATTTTGTTATCAAGAATTTCCAACGCATGCAGGGCGGCGAAATTTTTGTACCTAAAATCCCATCAATTCGTATACTCGATTTGGTTGAGTCAATCAGTGGTGAGCGAGAATACGAAGTGATAGGCATTCGCCCAGGTGAGAAACTACATGAAGTCATGGTGCCGGAAGAAATGGCACATCATAGCCTTGAATTCGACGACCATTATGTGATTACCCCGGCTATTATCTTCTTCGATAAAAACGTGAATTATCGAAAAAATAAACTCGGTGAAACAGGCAAATCAGTGGATGATAAGTTTGAATACCACTCCGGTACTAATCCACATTTTTTAAGTGTGGAACAGCTCAAACAACTTGATAAAGATACTCTATGAGTAAACAGCGATGATCCCCTACGGCAAACATAGTATTGATGACAGTGATATCGCTAGCGTAATTGATGTCCTCAAACATCAATTTTTGACCCAAGGGACCATGGTGCCAAAGTTTGAACAGGCATTATGTGACTATACCAAAGCACTATATGCGGTGGCGGTGAATAGCGCAACATCTGGATTGCACATTGCTTGTTTAGCCCTTGGTGTCGGTCCTGGTGATTTAGTGTGGACGGTGCCTAACTCGTTTGTCGCGTCGGCAAACTGTGCACGCTATTGCGGTGCCGATGTCGATTTTGTTGACATTGACCCCTCTACCCATAATCTCGACATTGCCGCCTTAGCCAATAAACTTGGTGATGCAAGCCACAAGGGGCGTTTACCAAAAGTCCTGATCGTGGTGCATTTTGCTGGTTTGAGTTGTGATATGCAGGCCATTCGAGAGTTGACCGCCCCTTATTCAATCTTACTGATTGAAGATGCGGCACATGGACTCGGCGGTCGTTACCAGAATAAAAAAATTGGCAGCTGCCAGTATGCAGATTTGTGTGTACTGAGTTTTCATCCGGTTAAATCGATCACCACTGCAGAAGGTGGCGCGGTGTTAACTAATTCCGCGGTTTACCATCAACAGTGTCAACTTCTGGCCAAACATGGCACAACACGTGACCCAGCGTTAATGCAGGGTGACAGTGAGGGACCTTGGTATTATCAACAAGTCGTGCTTGGTTATAACTACAGGTTAAGCGATGTTCACGCGGCATTGGGGCTGAGCCAATTGAGCAAACTTGATGCGTTTATTACGGCGCGCCAGAAACTGGCCCTGCGCTATCGCGAAGCACTGGCCGACTTGCCACTACGTTTGCCTGATGCGCAAAGTTATCAGGGCAGTGCATGGCATTTGTTTATGGTTGAATTAACCCAGCACGCTAGGGCGGATGTGTATGCGGCGCTGCATCAGCGCGGGGTGGGTGTCAACGTGCATTACATTCCTATTCACTTGCAACCTTATTATCAACGCTTAGGTTTTAAGCAAGGGGATTTTCCCGTGGCCGAACATTTTTATCAAAATGCCCTGACACTGCCGCTTTACCCTGAGCTAAGTGAAGATGAACAGAGTTACGTGATAAAAATGCTGCATGAGATATTGCGATGAACATTGCCGTCATCCCGGCACGTGGCGGCAGCAAACGTATCCCACACAAAAATATAAAATTATTTGCTGGCAAGCCGATGTTGGCCTATTCCATAGAGGCGGCAAAACAGTCTGGGCTGTTTGATCACATTTGGGTGTCTACCGATGATCCGCACATTGCCGATGTTGCCACACAATGGGGAGCTGATATCCCGTTCATGCGACCTGAACATTTGTCCAACGATACCATAGGCACAACGCCTGTTACCCAACATGCCATTGAGTTTGCCATTCAGCAGGGGCTTAACCCAGAGTATTGTTGTTGTATTTATGCCACCGCCCCGTTTTTACAAGCCCATTATCTGCAAGTTGGCATGGAAGCGTTAAAATCTGCAAAAAATAAAGACTTTGCGTTTTCTTGTACAAGCTACGCCTTTCCAATTCAACGCTCTTTGCGTTTAACTGAGCAAGGCGTTGAACCGATGTTTGCACAATACATCGGTAAACGTTCCCAAGATTTAGAAGAGGCTTATCACGATGCAGGGCAGTTTTATTGGGGCACGACCGCTGGTTATTTGCGTGCCTTACCCCTGTTCAGTGCGGCCAGTATCCCGGTTGTGTTACCCCGCTACTTGGTTCAAGATATTGACACCATGGAAGATTGGCAACGGGCAGAATTGATGTACCAAGCGTATATTGGATAGAGCATGACCATACCTGAAAGTCAGCAACACAGACAAAAAATACTGTTGATCAAAATGCTAAGCGCAGCTGATGTGGGGGCCATTGGTGTGCCCGCCCTAAGGTTTTTCAAACAGCAGTTTGGGCAAGCTGAGCTACAGGTGTTAACCTTTGGTGGCGGGGCTGAACTGCTGCAATTGGCAGAGCCTCAGGTAAGGTTGCACATCCTCGAACACTGGCCCGACGATTTTTTCTTGGCCATGGAAACCTTCTTGGGTTTGGCTGAGCAAATCATTGGCGAGGGCTATCAGCAAATAATCAACCTCGATACTGCGTTTATGCCCTGTTTTCTGGCGAGATTCCTTAAAGACGCAGGAGAACCCATCAGCGGCAACTATTTGTCTATTTCAATCCAAGCGCTCCTCGACAAGGTACAAGATAAGAGTCTGCAGGCAGACTACGTCAACGTCAGCGCCAATTATCTGCAAAGCAGTTTTTTTGGTATGAGCCGATGGCACAGCCGCTGGTGGGAAAGTCAGTATCTGCCAGACGGTGGTTATCCGGAGTTTTATTTACGCCAATGCTGCGGGTTCAGTGATTTACGCATGGACAGTTATATCAATCTGAAGCAGGCGCCATTTAATCCCAAAGCGCCGACACTTATTGGTATTTGCACAGAAGTCGGGGAAGACGGTTACGCCTATCCCCACAGTGTAGCCCTCAAAGCGGCGCTGCAACGCAGCGGTTTTAAGGTGTGGTTAGAGAGCGAAATCAAAGGCTCTTACCAGAGCTTATTAAGCAAAATGCAGCAAAGTCATATCGTGGTATGTAAAGCGGGGGGGAGCCGTTGGTTAGCCAATCATGTTGGTTCACCTGTGTTATTGATCAGCGGCGCGGCAGAACCCAATCGTTATATGCCGGATTTTGCCACCGATCAACGCACACCTTGTGAACGACACAGTCCTCTGTTTCGCGATAGACCCACTAAATTACAGCCTTGTAATTGTGAAAATCCGCAGCTGTTGGCCGATAATATTGCCTCGCTACTTACTATGTTGGCTTTAGAGGAAGGGTCGTCAGATGCATGATATTCAACTGGGTAACAGGCTAATTGGCGCAAGTCACCCGCCTTTTATTATTGCCGAACTGAGTGGTAATCATAGCCAGCAACTCGATTTGGCTATAGCCATGGTGGAAGCGGCAGCCAAAGCCGGGGCGCATGCGATTAAGTTACAAACCTACACAGCGGATAGCATGACCCTCGATGTGGCCAGTGATGATTTTGTGATCAAAGAGCAAAACAGCTTGTGGTACGGGGAAAAATTACATGCCCTGTATCAGAAAGCCGCCACGCCCTATGCCTGGCATAAGACCTTGTTTGATAAGGCCTCTAGCCTCGGCATGCTAGCGTTCAGTTCGCCATTTGATGAAGCCGCAGTAGATTTTTTGGCTGAGCTTGACGTACCTTGTTATAAAATTGCCTCGTTTGAACTCACTGACTTACCATTAATCGCCAAAGCGGCGTCAAAGGGCAAACCCCTGATCATGTCAACGGGCATGGCAAGTTTGAGCGAGATTGAACAAGCGGTGGCTACGGCAAATAAAAAGGGCTGCCATGACATCATATTATTGAAGTGCACCAGTACTTACCCCGCAGAGCCCACCAATACTAATTTAATGACTATCCCACACCTAACACAGGCTTTTTCATGTCAGGTAGGGCTTTCGGACCACACCGCCGGTATTGGCGTATCGGTTGCGGCCGTCGCCTTAGGAGCAAGTGTGATTGAAAAACACTTTGTTTTAGATCGCAGTGCAGGGGGGGTGGATGCGGCGTTTTCGTTGCAGCCAGATGAACTACAACTTTTAGTGACTGAAACAGCACGAGCCAAGCAGGCCATGGGAGTTGTGTGTTATGGCGGCACAGCGGCGGAAGAAAAATCTAAGCAATATCGGCGCTCTATTTACGTGGCAGAAGATATCAAAGCTGGCACGTTATTCACTGCAGATAACCTGCGCATCGTGCGACCCGCTTTTGGCTTAGCGCCCAAACACTGGTCCTCAGTGCTTGGTCAAACAGCCAAAGTGGATCTTAAAAAAGGCACAGCGTTAAGCTGGGATGCCATTGGCTAACAACATGTTGGCTTTGGTTTTTCGTGTTGACGCTAATCCCCAGATGGGCTTGGGGCACTTGCTTCGTTGCCAAGCCTTAGCTCAGGCTTTTGCTGCCGAGTATCCACAAGTGCTCATCCATTTTGTCATCCGCAACATGACGCTGTCTGCCTGCCAAAGTCGCAGCGACTGGTTAGGTGAAATCCACCTACTAGCCGACGACTTACCGTGGCAAGATGAAGTTTTATGGTTGGCTCGCTTTTGTCAACAAAACCACATTGAGGCATTGATCTTAGATGGTTATCAATTTACCCAGGCTTTTCGTCAAAAGCTCTCTTCCATTGACGTTTTACACGTATTGTTTGATGACAACAACAATAGCGGGTCGTGTCACTGTGATGTGCTAATTAACGGGGCGAGCAATGCCGCCAGTCTTGATTATGCTAAATCTGCCCCCGGCGCAAGTTTGTTGTTAGGCGAAAAGTTTCGGATTTTACGTCCCGAGTTTTCAAAACCAGCGTATCGACTGCCTTGGGACAAACGTGAACACTTGGGCATCGTGATGGGGGGAAGTGATCCACTCAATTTAACTATTCCCATCTTGCAAGCCATAGAGCTCAGCCAATATCGGCCGAAAATACTGTTAGCGACGGGAGGAGCTTATCTCTACGATGAGGCGCTAAATCGGTTTTTAAGCACCACGGCACTCACCATTGAGCATCGGCGTAATTGCCAAAATATGGCAGAGGTTTTTGGTCAAGCAAAGCTGGTAATATCAGCCGCTGGCGGCAGCCAATTTGAACTGCTGGCCTGTTTGACACCAGCAATCTTAGTGATAGTGGCCGACAATCAGCGTAATGCGACACAACAAGCGGTGCAACAAAAGTGGTGTGACATGTTGGACTTCAGTGAACAAGCAAACATGCCAGAATTGATTCGTTTGTTTGCGTCGTTGTGGACTTCACCCAAGCGCCTCACTGCCATGCACGGAGCAACGATCCCATTGGCCGATACGCAGGGTACATCACGCGTCGTGAATAACATCATGCAACAAATTATGGCTGAAGCTGGATGACGAAGTTAAAGTCGCAATTAAGTGGCTATCAGGTGCGCCTTGAACGAGTGGATAGTCATGATCTAGAGCAACTGCGCACCTGGCGAAACGACCCAGCAGTGGCGCAATTTATGTTAACTCAAGATAGTATCTCCAAACAGCAGCAGCAGGCTTGGTTTCAAAAAATTCAGCGTGATCCGAGTCAACAGCATTTTGTCATCTGGTATAAAAATGAGGCCATCGGGGCGGCCAATATCAAGGCTTATTATCAAGGTGAAACCCTTGATGCTGCCCGTGCCATAGAGCCAGGCTTGTATATTGCCGATCCGCGTTATCGCGGCAATGTTTTGGCGTTTGCGCCAACCTTGTTACTCAACGACTATTGCTTTGATGTATTGGCCACCCAGTCTTTAGTCGCCGTGGTAAAAGCCTCAAACCAAGCGGCCCTGAACTATAATTTTAAGTTGGGTTATCGAATTGAAAAACAAGCAGAATTAGTTGAAATCCGCTTGAATGCAGCCGATTATCAACAGCATACTGCGGCGCTGAAAGCGTTGTTGAACCGCCCCGTGCGCCATAATGAAAAATAAGTGAGACTGAGCATGACTAACCTTGAACAGCTGAGATCTGTTTTTGTTGAAAGCCTTGGCATTGATGCTGCACAAGTGAACGATGAACTGCGTTATAACAGCATTCCACAGTGGGACTCTACTGCACATATGATCCTGATTGCGCAGTTGGAACAAAGTTTTAATCTTATGTTGGATACGGACGATATTATTGACATGAGTTCATTTGCTCAAGCCAAAGCGATTTTAGCCAAATACGATGTGGTTTTTACTTAGTCAATCAAGTTTAGGTCTTGATTAGTCTCTAAATGGAGTGAAACGAGCCCGACATGACGGCACTCAATGCCCAAAGCGCTGAAGCAAATTCGTCTTACTCGCTGACTTCTCCGTATTTTTTTGCTGAGCTTGAACGTTTTGGCCAGCGTGTGGCGGCAATAGAAGGGGCTACGCAGCTCACTTACGCCGAACTTGCCCAAGCTTGCGGTGATTTTGCGCAAAGCTTAACGGAGCGCTCAGGGCTAACGCGAGCCCTGGTATTCCTCAAAGCACACAATGATATAGCCACATTAGTGGCTTATTTAGCCTGCCAGCAACAGGCTCATCCGGTTTTGTTGCTCGACCCCAATATCAGTGCTGAGAAATTGACTAAGTTGCAGGGTTTGTTCCAGCCTAATCTTATGATTGACCGAGGTGAGATTGCATGTTGTCACCTGAAGCAATTAAGTTTGGCACCCAAGCTAGCCCTGTTATTGTCTACATCGGGTTCCACCGGGGCGGCTAAGCAAGTGTGTTTAAGTGCCTTGAATCTGGCAGCCAATGCCCAGTCTATTTGTGCTTATTTACCGATTCAGGCACAGGATAAAACCATCACCACGCTGCCGTTTTTTTATTCCTATGGTTTGTCTGTAATCAACAGTCACTTGCAGGCTGGGGCCTGTATTGTCTTTAATCAATTGTCCTTGTTAAGTCGCGAATTTTGGACCTTGTTCACTACCCAGCACATTACTAGCTTTGCTGGCGTGCCATACAGTTATGAGATGCTTCTGCGTTTACGTTTTGACACGATGAGGCTGCCGAGTTTGCGATATTTCACCCAAGCGGGTGGCAAATTAGCCACGGAAAAAGTCAGCCTTCTTGCACAATGTGCACAGGCCAAGGGCCAGCAGTTTTTTGTGATGTATGGGCAAACAGAAGCCACTGCCAGAATGGCTTATCTGCCCAGTGAACGCGTGGCATACAAACCATCTGCCATTGGCCAAGCGATACCTAGTGGCGAATTTTTGTTGATGGATGCCACGCAACACACGATAACAGCCAGCCAGCAAGAAGGGGAATTGTATTATCGTGGGCCTAATGTCATGTTGGGTTACGCCAGTGAACTCGCTGAGTTAAGTGGTTTTGAAACCATCGATGTACTGGCCACCGGTGATCTCGCCTATCGAGATGATGAGGGCGACTATGTGATTGTTGGACGCTGTAAACGCATCATCAAATTATTTGGCCAACGGCTAGATTTAGATGATATCGAAGCACTGCTGGCCGAGCATGGACACCCATGTTATTGCCTAGGAAATGATACTAAACTGCAAGTGGCAGTCAAAAATCATACCGATGTGAATGCGTTAAAAACATGGTTAAGCCAACAGTTACAGATCCATGCGAGTGTCATTGAACTTAAATCTGTCGCGGTTTTACCCCTTACAGCCAATGGCAAAAAAGATTATCCTGCGATACTTGAGGTGTTTAATGATTGAGGAAGCGGGATCGGCCATGGACACTTTCATGCGTCACTATGAGGCGCAAGTTACAGCCTTGATGGCGCGTGATGTGATGCAAGTATCACACACTCAAAAAAAACAAGATTTATTGGCCATCTTAAATGGCTTGCATCAACACCATCAACAAACATGCCCGATGTATGCCAATATCGTTAAGGCCAACCAACAGCAAGACGCCGCCACGTGCCTCGAAGACTTGCCCTTTATCGCCGTGCGTTTGTTTAAACAACTTGATTTAATCAGCATTGATAACACCGCTGTCTTTAAGGTGTTACAAAGTTCGGGCACCACAGCGCAGCAACCAGCACGCGTGTATCTCGATCAAGCTACCAGCGCCAGACAATCCAAAGCCTTGGTGAATATTTTGCAGCACACCTTGGGTAAACAACGTTTGCCCATGTTGATTATTGATTCCCCCGCCATCGTCAAGGATCCCAAATTTAGTGCTAGAGCTGCTGGGATCCAAGGCTTGGCTTTTTTTGGACGCGATCACTGTTACGCCCTCGATGATGCTATGCAACTCAATTGGCCAGCGCTTGAGGCATTTTGTGCTAAATATGCCGATCAACCTGTGTTGATTTTTGGCTTTACGTTTATGGTGTGGGCGTATTTTATCCAAACGCTCATCAAGCAAAATAAGCGTTTAGCCCTCCCTAAGGCGATGTTGTTGCACAGTGGTGGTTGGAAAAAATTAGACGATCAACGTGTCGATAATGCCAGTTTCAAACAGGCGATTAAGGCTTGTTTAGGGGCGAGCCAAGTCCACAATTTTTATGGCATGGCAGAACAGGTAGGGACGATTTTTGTTGAATGTACACACGGACACTTGCACGTACCGCTATTAGCCGAGGTGATTGTGCGACATCCATATACACTTGCGCCCTGTGATGTGGGCGAGCAGGGTATTGTGCAAGTGTTGTCAGCCTTACCAAGCAGTTATCCCGGCTTTAGCTTGCTTACCGAGGATCTCGGCAGGATCACTTCCATTGATGGTTGCCCCTGCGGTCAGCGTGGCAAAACTCTGGCGATAGATGGGCGCTTACCTCGTACTGAGTTACGAGGCTGCAGCGATACTCATGTGGCTGGCTTGCTATGAAGAGCGGCATGAATAAAGACATGAACAGTGCCTGGGATAAGATTGAGATACTTGCCCCGCAAGGCCTACAAAATTTCAGTGCCTACCTTAGCGCGAAACCCATGCCGGTGCATGATCCACAGGTATTGGATTTTTTGGCTGCGCTATCACAGGCCTTATTAAAAGAACCCGCGTATAAACAACATCCTGAGCTGGTGGCCCTTGGTTTTTGGCTGCGCCCAGCCCACATTCAACAGCTAATCAATCAACCCCACTCGTCACGGCGCAAAGCCTTGGGTTTGGTTGTGCATTTTACCCCAGCCAATGTTGATACCATGTTCATCTACAGTTGGGTGTGTTCGTTGCTGATGGGCAATGCAAATATCGTGCGCTTAGCCAGTGCCGAGTCCTTGGTTAAAGACGCGCTTATGCAGTGTTTGCACAACATCTTGTTACAGCCCAAGTTTCGTGAGCTTGCAAACAGCAATGTCTTTGTCAGCTTTGCCAAAGAATCGCCAATGAGCGCGCAGTTGTCTCTTTGTGCCGATGCTCGGGTCATTTGGGGCGGCGATGTCAGCGTACTTGCCATTAAAGCCTTGCCAAGTAAACCGCGCTGTCGCGACTTAAGTTTTGCCGACCGTTATTCTGCAGCGCTCATCAATGGCGATGCACTGCAAACTGATGCTCAGGCACAAGCTGTGGCAGAGCTTTTGTGGCGAGATACCCAAGCTCACGCCCAACAAGCGTGCTCATCTCCTCGAGTTATTTACTGGCTAGGCAGTGCGGCTGCCCAGCAAGGCGTATTTCAACACTTAAATACCTTGGCGAAACCCAGCGCTGAGCGCAATCAAGCTCTTAATCACGTGGTGGTGAGTCAGCTGACTCAGAGCCTTGGCGATGCCACTAAACCTTTGATACAAGAGGCAATTTGTGCCTTACCTGTTGCAGCTGTGCAGCCTGACATGCTGGATTGGCATTTAGGGCATGGGATGTTTTATTTAGTGGCCATTTCTTCCCTTGACACGCTTTTACCCCTGTTAGATGAGAAGTGTCAAACCCTCAGTTATTGGCAAGTAGAGCGCGATAGCTTGTTAAAGCTTGTTGAGCAGGCGTCGATAACAGGGCTAGATAGAGTGGTGCCTCTGGGCCGCGCCTTGGAGTTTTCACCGGTTTGGGATGGTATTGATATGTTTAGCAGTTTGTCGAGGTCGCTGGTATGCCTGTGAATTTATCGGTGCCCAAGTTATCAGTGATCGTACCAGCCTACAATTTACAAGATTACATCGAAGCCTGTTTACTCTCGGTGTTGGAGCAACAAACAGACTTTGCCTACGAAGTAATGGTCTGTGATGACTGTTCCACCGACAGCACCGCACAGCGTATCGCTGACTTACAACAGCGCTTCCCAGACAAACTTAAGGCTATTTTTAAACCGCAAAACCAAGGTTTAGCGCAAAATATGCTGACCTTGCTGGCCGCTTGCCAAGGCGACTACATCGCCTATCTGGATGGTGATGATCTTGCCCTTGCCGGTAAATTGCAACGCCAAGTGGATTATCTCGACAGCCACGCGGATTGTCAGATGGTCTACCATGAATCAGATATGTTTGATTCTGCCAGCAACAAAAGTATCAAGTATTACTCTTCGCAACATTACAACTGGTCACATATTCCGCAGCGCTCAGGCATTGAAGATCTCATTCGTTATGGCACCTATTTGCAAGCCAGCAGCGTAATGTTTAGGCGCCACGCACACTTGGCGCAAACGGTGGCCCTAGACTGTCGAATTATCTTTGATTACCCCTTTTATATTTTAAATGCGGGCTTTTTGCAGGCCAACATTGATTTTATGCCAGAGGTGTTGGGGCGCTATCGTATTCACGATACTAGCTTTGGTGCGCAAACCAGTCGTTCTGTCACACGTCGGCAGCAGTCGCTCGCCGACATTGAGCATGCTTGTGTATTGGCCAAACAATTTGCGGTTGCAGATGAGGTCATTGCTGAAGGTATCGCCCACCATCGCTTTGCCGCAGCTCTATATTTTTTAAGCCGAGATGAACACCAGCTATTTTTGCACTATATCGAAGCGGCGAGTGCCGATGGCAGGTTTTTTAACGATAAACATCAACTGGCCTATGAACTAAGACACCAACCCAGCGTGTTAAAAAAACGCATACAGGAAATGGCATAGATGGGCGATTACGATGTGATTGTGATTGGGGGCGGCTTTTCTGGTGCGGTGATGGCCGAGCGCTTTGCCAATTTGCAGAACAAGCGGGTATTGGTCATCGAGCAGCGCGCGCATATTGCCGGTAATTGCTTTGACTATGTCAATGAAGCAGGCATTTTGGTTCATCACTACGGTCCACATTTATTTCACACCAATAAATCAGCAGTGTGGGACTACCTGAGTCAGTTCACCGAATGGACACCTTACGAACATAAAGTGCTGGCGGCAGTGGATAGCAAATTAGTGCCGATTCCATTTAATCTCAACACCCTGGAGATGATGTTTAGCCATGACGAGGCAGAAGCGTTAAAACAGTGCCTGATTGCTACCTACGGGTTTGACAGCAAGGTACCGATTTTAGAATTGCGCCAAAGCCCTGATGCTAAATTGCGTGAGTTAGCCGAATGTGTGTATGAAAAGTTTTTTGTCAATTACACCACCAAACAGTGGGGCTGTTCCCCCGAGCAAATTTCCCCCTCGGTCACCGCTAGAGTGCCCGTGGTGATCAGCCGAGATGACCGGTACTTTCAAGACCGCTATCAGGCCATTCCGAAAGAGGGTTATACCAAATTAGTGGCGAAAATTTTGGCGCATCCGAATATAACCGTGACCCTCAATACCGATGCTACATCCCTGATAAAGCTTGATGTGCAAAGCCGAACTATTACGTTTAAGGGGCAGCCTTTCAACGGAACACTGGTGTTTACCGGCATGTTGGATCAACTATTTGCCTATTGCCATGGTGAGTTACCTTACCGTTCATTGCAGTTTGATTTTCAGACCTTGGACTTGGAGCAGTTTCAAGCGGCCACCACCGTGAATTACCCCAATGAACATCGCTATACGCGGATCACAGAGTTTAAACATATTCTAGGGCAGAAAAGTGCGCAAACGACCATTGTAAAAGAATATCCCCAAGACTATGACCGTTTAGATCCCACAAAAAATGTGCCGTATTACCCTATTTTTAATGATCAAAATCAGCAGCGTTTTGATGCGTATAAAACGCTGGTGGATGGCTTTACTAACATCATTACGGCCGGACGTTTGGCCGACTACAAGTACTACAACATGGATGATGCCATCGCCAATGCCTTAAATTATTTTGTGGCTAAGGACAGCTGATACATGCCGCAAATCAGCGTGATCATGCCGGTTCACAATGGCGCAGCTTTTATCGACCAAGCTATCCAATCCATAGCGCAGCAGAGCCACCGTGATTTCTGTTTTACAATTTTAGATGATGGTTCAAGCGATCAGACACCAGAGCGCTTACGTTACTGGCAACAGCAAGATCCTCGCATCATGCTATTGCGCAGCGAAAAACAGGGTATCGCCGCCAGTTTAAACCAACTGATCATGGCTAATGACAGTGAATATATCGTGCGGATGGACGCCGATGATTGCGCTTTGCCACAACGTCTTGCCGCCCAACTGAGCATCATGCGTGACGATCCAAGCTGTGGCATTCTTGGTGCAAAAGTGAGGCTGTTTGGCGAGCAGCAAGGTGTGTGGCACTATCGCCAGACTTCAGAACAAACTAAAGCCTTAGCCTTAATTGGTAATACGTGTTTGTGCCACCCCTCGTGGATGATGCGCAGAAGTGCGATACAAGACTTAAATTATTCGTCTCTCTATCCGCATATGGAAGACATGTATTTTCTCGCCCAATACATGGCTCAAGCGAACAGTAAACTCTTTGCTGCCGACGAGGTATTACTTGAATATCGCGTGCATGCGACCAGTATTTCCAGCACACATTACCTTGAACAAGTGAAACAACGGGGGATGATCCTCGCCTGGACGTGGTCGCAGTTTGGCATTCAGTTCAACGAAACAGACCCTCTGAACTTTGTTCAGAATTTTGTCGAGCCTAAAGCTAATAAAAGCCAAGTCGATAAACTATGCATAGATGATTTAGTTGTGCGTATTTTTCCGCAGCTCATCAGACTGAATCCAAGTTGTGAAGTGGAATTGAGTCGGCGACTTAATGCCTTAGCAGTAAATTTTGATATCGAGGTTGTGTTGTGAAAAAACTCACATTGATTAGTTTTGGCTTTAAATATGGTGCACCAAACGCTAACTATTATTTTGATGTTAGTTTCGCGAAAAACCCGGCGCGTGAGAGCCAGTGGAGTTTGTTTGATGAGCCAGATCCGAAAATGGTCGACTATGTTATCAAGCAGGAAAAAGTGCAGCGTTTCTTAGAAAAAGTGATCCCCTTGATTGAAGTTTTGGGCACCTTGGATGACGATGCCCGCGTGGCATTTGGTTGTAACGCAGGGCGTCATCGTTCCGCTATTATAGTTGAATATGTTGCTGAATTAATGAAGCAAAGAGGACATGACGTGGCGATTAATCACAGAGAGTGGACTAAACATGCCTGAGCAAAAAAGCATCGCAATTCTGATTGTTTCACGTAATCGCCCCGATTTGGTAAAACGAAGTGTTGAGCACTTCGAAGCAGACAGTTACCAAAACAAAGATATTTTGGTGATTGAATGTGGCTCTGAGCCAGAAAACATTCAGTATCCTAATAGTATTTATTACGCCGATAGTGATTTTAAGGGCAAGTGTTTTGGCCATAATTTCGGCTTGCAATATTTAAATATGCAAAAGCAATATGACTATTACTTGTTTTGTATGAATGACGTGTTTATCAATGACAAAACCGACTTCCTGCAAGAAATGGTCGATGTCATGGATGCCAATCCCACATTAGCGATGCTGTCACCCAGCGAAAAGGGCTCAAACTACCCAGGATCTAAACCCCAAGATATTGGTGTTAGACCGGTGACCACCAGCGATTATCTGTTTCTGATGATAAAGGGTGAAGTGGTGAAAAAATTTGGATTTTTTAATCCTCATTTTAAATATTGTTGGGGAGCCATCCATGAATACAGCTATAAACTGTATCAATCAGGCTATTACGCTGCTTACTACGATTACCTCGATTATTTGCATTTAGGTGGCACCACCTATGGCAATAAAAATACCAAAACGATTTCTCGTGAAGACTACCTGATCAACGCTAAGGCCTTTGCTTATCGGTATTTCATCGATAACTATGGGCCAAATTGGGATGAGGAATTTTGGCGAGCGGCAACGGCAAAACACCAGATTGAACACAACACCTACGCTATGCACAGAAAGTATTGGCAAGCAGGATAGTCAGCCATGGTGTCTATCGGTGTTGTGATCCCATGTTTTAATCATAACCACCTAGTCATAAAGGCATTGCAGTCTCTCATGCAACTGCATGTGCAACCCAGCCACGTCGTTGTGGTTGACGATGGCTCGGACCTACCCCTTGTTCTGCCTGACTTTGCGCCAACTTTTAACTTAAGCCTGCTGCGTATTGCGAATGGCGGTTTAGCCAATGCTCGCAACCAAGGATTACGTTTACTGAACACGGATTGGCTTGTGTTTTTGGATGCCGATGATTATTTGTACCCAAGCGCCTTTGACTTTTTGCAGGACATCGCCAACACCACCACGGTTGATATTTTTGTCTCCAACCACGAATTGATTGATGGCAGTCAACGTCGCGTTGTCAAACCATTATACAGCGAGCCGCTTAATGCGGTTTTGCAATCCAATATCGCTCCCATTCACGCCTATGTGTTTCGACGTCAAGTGGTAAACCAGTATCAGGGTTTTGACACCACAGACTTAATAAAGGGCGGGCATGAAGACTACGAATTGCTATTCAGATTGCTGGTTGATGGTGTGGTTCTTCGCCATGTGGATAATGTGGCATGTGCCTATATCAAATATGCGAATTCCATGTCAGCAAACAAAGTGGCCATGGCACATTCCCGTCTGAGAGTATGGCTCAGGCATTTTCCACGTATTGCTGATCTTAGCGTCGATGATATTTACGTTGCCTTATTGTTCTTGGTTGAAAATTGTCAATTGGCCGAAGAGCTGAGGTTAAACGAAGCGTATGCGTTGGCATTGAAGTATTGGCACAACCAAGCAAAAAACAAGCAGTCTGCCCTCAACATGTCGGTACTTAAGTCGATGTTACAAAACGGGCCTGACTGGCTGGGAGAAAAACTGCTTGCTGAGCTAAGCGACATCAAACACGCCACGTATCAGCTGCCTAGCAGACAAAACGTGTTTGACTGGCGCGCTCGTTATGCGCATTTTCATGTGGCCTATCAACGCTTAAAAGCATGTTTACATGCGTGGCAAATGCAGTCTACTAAACAGCTTATTGTGTATGGCTGCGGCGAAATAGCCCAAGAAGTTTTGCCAATCATTGGATTGATCACCCAGCCCAAGGTGGTGGATAGTTTTCAACATGGGCATCATGTTGCAGGGTTTGAAGTGGCCGATGCATCCATCGCCAGCCTCTATAACAATGCGCTTATTTATATTGCGTCTGAGACAGCATGGGATGAGATTTACACTGGCTTGATGAAATTAGCTGTTGATCCAAAGGCGATCTACTAACATGGCAAAAAAAATGATTTTGGCCACTGGCTTGCAAAGTGGCGGCACAACCTTGGTATCTTATGCCTTTCTTAACCATCCTCAGCTAGATGGGATCTTGGATATGGCCTCTGATCGCATTGAGGTCAATTTTGACAAGGTTAAGACACCCATCACCTGGGTAAAAATGACCACAATTGCCTTTCGCTGGGAGGAAGTGGCTGAAGTGTATAAGACACTTGGCTACGACGTGGTGCCTTTGCTGATTGTGAGAAACCCCTTTGATGCCTGGGCTTCGTTAAAAAATAAATGGTACGGACTAAACGGTGTTACAGCCGAAGATCCGCCTTTGCTGTTGCGCTTCAGACGTTTTTTTAACGATTGGCAACTGTTCAAAGACAATGCTTGGCCGATTATTCAATATGAAGACTTTTTGCTTGATCCCGAAAAAGTGCTGCGCACCGCCTGCCAGCAATTAAACATCAGTTTTGATCCACAGATGTTGGAAGCTGGACAAGACCTCAACAGCATTGCCTATGTGTCTGAATCAAATGAGAGTTTTGTCAAACACCTGCAGCAAGGCCCAGACAAGCGGCTTAATGAATCGGTTAAAAGCCTTGAAAAGTCAGAGCATGATTGGATCGCCTCAGCACTGGCGGCGTTAAATGATAGCTATGCTTACAGCAACAAACATAGAGTCTTGGCTGACGTTGCTCACGCTTTGGCGCCCAACGCCTTTGATAGCCGCCGTTATCTAGGATTTGGTCGTCGAGTATTAGAGCGCAAGGTATCCAGCAAACTGTTGAGCTTAATGCCACACTTGCAGATGAAACAACAGACAGGTTGGCAAGTTGTATTATATGGGGCAGGTGAGTTTGCTCTCTATCTGTATAAGCAACTTCAAGTTGCCGGTATCCAGGTCGATAACGTAGTAGACAGTTATGCAAAGCAAGGGCAGACATTGTTTGATTTGCCAGTGAACAACCCAGACAGTTTACATAATCAACAAAAGCTTTGTGTCCTGATCGCCAGTTTAAGTAGCGCCGATGAGATCGCGACAAGCTTGCAGAAATATGCAACGACAATTGATGGTCTGGACATCTTGTCGTTTTAACATCATATGAGATTGGAATGGGTGCATTAACTCGATACTGTAAATCTACGCCTGATAAAAAGCTTATTGTGTCTTGTGACGCTCAGGCCTTGGCTCAAGCCAAACAAATTTTGGCCGACAATCACTTGTTGGAAGATCACACACTTAGTCTGTGGTTACTGAGTGATATTGCGTCATTGATCGAACAACATGCAGCCTTGGTTATTGTCTTCGAATTGAATCTGACGGCAGCCTTAGCCACCAGTAAACGACTCAAAGCTTATAAAGATCTCGGTGGTATTGTTGTCTTTGGTAACGCCCGCGATATCTTTTTCACTCCGGTGCAGAGCGCGCCGCAAGGCATTAGTTATGCTGGCATGTTTCAATTGTGCCAAGGCTATTTGCGGGGGCAAAAATATCTAGACTCATCAAAATTAGCGTATGCCGAATTTGGTCTGTTTGATGGCAGAACATTTTCTCTGGCATGGCACACCCTCAATAGTGTAGTTGAAGGCTACTATGCCTTTGATTCCTTTCAAGGCATTCTCGATAAAGCCCCCGGTGAGGAGCTTTTTTATCAAACCGGTGACTATTACTCTAATCAGAACACCTTTGAATTTAATATGGCCATGGTTGGCATGGATACAAAGCGTTTAACCGTTAAGCCATGTGATTTTGATCAGGAGCTCACGCGTGAAAGTGCCCAGCAAACCTTTTCCCATCAATTAGCCGTGGTACACATTGATTGTGATGTTTACCCAGCCGCATACAATGTGTTGGTCTATGTTGCACCTCATTTGGCCGATGGCGCTATTTTACTGTTTGATGACTACGATTCTATGTGGGGTGACGACAGTTTAGGTGAAAAACGCGCCCTAAAAGAATGGACTGAGAAAAACCCGCAATTTAAGGTAAGTGAATACCGCCAATATTCGGCAACTGGACGGGCTTTTTTGTGTAGACGTGTAAAATGATGTTAGCGACTTCACCCTTTCTTGATCATGCCAAACGTTTAATTGTTGGCCTTGAGTTCACCAATGCCTGTAATTTCCGTTGCCCCATTTGTCCGCAATCTTACCGCTATAAGAAGCAGGCTCAACCCGCTGGGGCAGCCTATGATCGTAAAATCGGCAATGTCAGCAAATTGGTGTTCGAACGTATTTTCCAAGAGTGTGAGCAAGTCGCCAAAATTGTGGAATTAAATTTTTTTGGCGAGCAAATGCTGCACCCCAGATATCAGGAATTTATTCAGCGTTTTGCTCAGCGTAAACATTTTCAAGTGGTAACCAATACCAATATGTCGCTATTAAATGCCGACGTCATGCAGGATTGGATTGCTGCAAAGTTAGATCAAGTCAGACTGAGTATTGATGCCATCGACTCGGATGCCTTCGACATTGCTCGCCCTGGCAAGGTGAAAGATCTCAAGGGGGATCCGGTTAAAGGTGATCGCCTCGTGGCGATTCATGAAAAAATGCATCTATGGTTTTCCATGCCTGACCACCGGCCTACACGTTTGGTGTTTGTTGAAAGCCAATATAATCCCAATCAATCCAAACGCTTTATTGAATATTGGAAGCAGCATATTGGTGTCAATGATGAAATCATTGTGAAACCAGTGCTGTCCTATGGCGGCAAGATTGCAGATCCCTCAATTACCTCTGGGAAATGCAATGTATGGGACATAAAAATGTGTCAGCTCGATTGGCAGGGCAATGTTTCACCGTGCAATCTCGACGTGAACATGGATTTGAGCATGGGAAATGTGATGAAGGATAGTTTATTTAATATTTATCACTCTGACAAAGCGCAAACCTTGCGCGGGAAAACGGGGTGTGGCAACGATATCCAACCTTGCAAAACCTGTACAGACAGCAATTTCTGGGAAGGTATTATCAAGGTAAAAGGAAGCTGACACTTGTTTTCACCACAGATGCTTAAACCCATCACTGTTGCATCAGTGCATCCAGCGTACCCGCTTTGTGAGCCTGCTTTTATCGGTTTGGGCACTCCCAAAGCAGGCACCAGCTGGTGGTACGAACAGCTGCTGCAACATCCGCAAATTCGTGATAATCGTTTTAACGTCAAAGAAAGCTGCTATTTTTGTCACAACTGGCCAGAAGAGCAGCACGGCCAGATGATAGAAAACTATTTTCAAGCGTTTCAAGGTGATGCTAATCAGCCGTGTGGAGAGTGGTCAACCCTGTATTTTAGCCACCCAAGTGCGCTGAAACGTGTCGTGCAAGCCTGTCCAACTAGTCTTTTTATGCTGACCTTTCGTGAGCCCAGCAAGTGTTTTGAATCATGGGTTAATCAAATACTCAATCGGCGAGCTAAAAGTTTGTTGGTGCCGGACAATCCAGACGCCCTCTACATGTACCTGAATTATGATGTGATCCCCAATATTCACGCGACGATTCTGAGTTTTCCGGCAAAATTGGCCTACTTGCAATCCGTGGCTAACCATCGATTACTGGTGCTGCAATACGAAAAAAATCGACTAGATCCACATCAGGAATTACGCAAAACCTATGAGTTTTTGGGGGTCGATAAAAATTTTAACAACAAAAACGTCAGTCACTTGGTTAACAAAACTCAAGATCATCAATTCAATCTGACGCAAGTACCTAAACATATGTTGGACGAGCTACATCAGACCAAACAAACACTACTCGCCATGCTGCCTGAGTTCTCAGCACAGTTGTGGGACTAAAACAGACTACCCATCGATTAAGTCCAATAAACCTACTTTCTGTTTTTGCTTATTGGCAATCTAGTATTGGAACTCACAAAATCTGCTAATTTGGAAAAACATGCGTTACATGCAAATTTGGGTAGGTGGACAGTGCACAAAAACCAGTCATATGATTAATTGGCTTTTAAGATAGTCGTTACTGAGTAAGGCGGACACCAAGACCATGCGCTGCGCATACTAAGATATGCGCTTCGCGCACTCGCATCGCTGCGGGGTTTCAAACCTCGTCCCGAGGTTCGACTCACTTTTCTTCAACAGCTAAGAAAAGTAGGCACAAATTCATCTGGAATGAATTTGAACATCGGCAGCGGGCACCGCGCGAGATGGCCCCAAGGCGCGCGCCGAGCGGGTGAAATACATGAATGTATTTCATAAAAGAAGCCGCTCTCCAGCCAACTCACTGGTCCAATTTTACCCGCGCCTTATTGATCAAAACGGCGCATGTAACGTCCGTGTAAAGTGTGCGCCTTGTCCAGACGTCCATGTCTGGCCATTTGACAAGGCACCAATAAAATTGGGTAAGTTGGAGTCGAGAGGAAAGCTAACTTTCTTCGATTCAAGGTTTCAAATGATATGAATAGCCAATAAGGTCGAAATTGTTTTTTATTAAATAAAATTACTACGTCTCACTTTATTTTTCAGAAAATTGCTAAGTTATCCCGAATTCAGATAATAAGTGCACCACTCATGGTTAAAGGGTGACAGACGATCAACTGCCTGTTGGTGGTATTCTAAAGTCGCCAAACAATTAGAGTATTACCATGAGTTACAAGCAGTTGATCGAGGGGCAACGATACCAGATCGAAGCCTACTTACGCGAGGGTTTCAGTTATCGAGAGATTGGAAAACGTCTGAGAGTGAGTCACAGCATAATCAGCCGGGAAGTGAATCGTAATCGAATTAGAGATAATCACTACTTGCCGGAGGTCGCTCAGGCGAAGGCTGCGAAACGACGTTGTCAGGCTGCAAAGTATAGAATGTCTGAACTGACTATTACCTTTGTAGAGTTCGGCCTCAATGAGAAGTGGAGTCCAGAGCAAATTGCTGGTGTAGGAAAAATCATCGGCCATAACGTCAGTCACGAATGGATTTATGATTATGTCGAGCGAGATAAATTACAGGGCGGCAAACTATATAAACAGTTACGGCAGAGTCACCGACGATACCGTAAAGGTAGCCGCGCGAAGCGAGTGATTATCCCGAACCGCGTGGGTATAGAGCATCGTCCGGCTATCGTAAATAAAAAGAAGCGGTTTGGCGATTGGGAAGCTGATACAGTTTTAGGAAAACAAGGCACAGGCGCGATAGTCAGCCTGGTGGAGCGAAAAAGTAAGCTGTATCTGATACGTAAAGTACCAGCTAAAAGTGCAGTTGATGTGGCCCGGGCAATGGTAGGCATGCTGTGGAAATATCGCGGGCACGTTCGTACTATCACGGCGGACAACGGCAGTGAATTCTGTGACCACGAACTGGTTGCAGAGAAACTGAAAACGGATATCTACTTCGCGAATCCGTATTCATCCTGGGAGCGCGGATTGAATGAAAACTTCAACGGTTTGCTGCGCCAGTACATACGTAAAGGCACAGATTTACGGACAGTAACAGACAAGCAGATTGCTGATATTGAACGAGCGTTAAATACCAGACCGAGAAAGTGTCTCGGCTTTAAGCAACCTGTTGCAGTATTCAATGAATTACGCAAGGCTGCTTAATTTAGCGAGTGGTGCACTTCGGAGTTGAATTCGCGATTCATTTAATTATGAAAAATGATTTGCACATGGTTTTTAATGGGAAGCGTAGTAAGTCTCATTAAATCTGGGGACCTTTTGTTTTTGTAATTGTTTCAATATGGGGCGATTTAAAACCTAAAATACGTAATAAAATCAAAAGGTAAGCACTGAAAATGACGGAAGAAACAATCAAATCGAGCAGTTGCAAATGCGCTTTGCTCGTTAATAAGCGTTATGCGCAAATATGAATTTACAACGCTATAAAGTTAAATTAACTCCGCCAGGTTCAGGAGAAACAAAATTTGAGTTTCTAGGAACATGGATTGGGTTTGCTGGCATGCTGCTTATTTTTGCCAATATATCGCTGGCTGTAAGCGCAAAGTCTGCATTTGGTGCCTCTGTCGTATTTATTGGCGTGGCCTATGGCTTGTATTGGTTTGCCACGCAAATAAGAATATTTTTGTATTTGCTCTGTTTGTTGGCTCTAGTATTCGCAGCTTTTTTTGGTGCAGCAGTATTTTTAAATGATGTTGATTGCAATACAGTTATAAATACTTATCAACATAATCTCTGTGTTAGTAAACAAGCCACACCATTTTTTATCATGCTTTACCAAGTATCAATATTCTTCGTAGCGCTGTATTTTATAATCAGGTCTAAAAATAATGGCGCATAACAAAAAAATCATGGTGGGAATTTCACTCGCTGAAAAAGCGCTCGTAAAATCCCCATATGTTAAGCGTTAATCTCCGCTTTTTGTTTACAGCCAATAAATATTTGAACAAGTCTACTGCGAAATTATTCCTCACATTAGCTAAGTCAGGGCATCCCTTAAGCATCTTCTTTTTGCTAGTAATGTTCGTTTACTGACCTAATCGGCTATGTCTTCCATTGGCACAAAGACGTAATACGAATTGCCTGGTTGCAAGTACCGCTATTCGTTTTGAAGGTAAATAAAACAGGCCTTATCCAACCTGACAATGCAGATAGCCCTATTTATTTAAGTTTTCACTCACTACTGAGTCTATCTTGTCTTTAAATTGTTTTAGTTCGTCTTCGTTCATTAGTTTGTAGAGCAAATGTTTCATCTTAACTGGCTCAAACAATGCCATGGCTCGGCTACCACTAGTATTTTTAAATGCATAGCGGTGGCGATTATTGGCCGAGAATACACTGACATAAAAGAGGTGGTTATAGGCTATGTAGTCATCTGTCGGTAGGGCAAGCAACTGCTCGCCAAATACTGCTTTATCACAAGCCCTGTATTTGGGCAGAATGAGATCACAATGGTGGTTGCTAAACAGGGCGGTTATGACTAAACGCGCCAAAAATATGGGGTTATCAAAAACACTTTCATGGGAGATAACAGGATTTTTTATGTAGCTAACACCCTCATAGTTAAACGGTATATCAGCCTCGGTTGATAACGTGATAAGCGTGTTTATTTTGCCCTTTTGGCGTGAAGCCACCGAGCAGTCAGGGTGGTGATAATAGACAAAATCACTTTGCTGCTGAATATGCTCTGCTGCTTGCGACGAGACAAAGCTGACGTTTTTCAACCATGGAAACTGATCTTGAATGACAAATTTTGCACTCGCAACAAAAGTGGGGCTGTCGCTCACCACAAGCAGCGAGGCCGAGGCATAGTTTCTTTGTAAACTCTGCGTTTCCCGTTTAAGGATATTAAACGAAGAGGTGTCAAAACTCTCTACGCCTTCAAGTGATAACTGCTTTGTGATCTTTTGCAGGGTGGCTAACCATAGGGTTTTAGCTTGCTGATAGGCAGACGATACCTGGCCACTGCTGGTTTTTGCACTTTGCAGTTTAGAAAGCACGGCGTTGGCATAGTTTAAGGTGCCGTACAAATAATAGAACAATAATGAGCGACTGTTTTGGTAGGAGGCAAAGAGTAATTCTTTTTGTTTGTTCACTAACAATACGTCTTCATCACTGTTATCTAAGCTGTTTTCTACTAAGGCTTGCAAAGCGGCGAGTTCTTCAATTAACAATGGTTTGGAAAATTTACCATCAAATTTTTTGATAAATTTAGCATTGTGTGCAGTCGAAAAAACCGCTGTTTTAAAGGTAGTCATTGCCGCCGCTTTTTGGCTGGCGGTAGACATAATTAACAAATTATCTACCCGCAACGGGTGGGTGACGGAAATTTTGGCGCCATCGCTGCAGTTATAAAACGTTTGTAACTTAAATTTTTTCAGGGTGACCTGTTCAATTATTTGTCTGGAAATTTTGAACTCATGTTTTGTATTAACTTTGGGACGGAAATTGCCCGGCACAATGAGGGAGGTATTATTGTTTTCCGCATAATCGAAGGTTTCTTGCCCATTTTCTTGGTAATAACCCGATGAACGCGAATGGTGATGTTTGACATCAACAAAACCTAAATCTACACCCATAAAATAAATATGATTAAAACCCACCACACTGACTAAATTAGTAGCAAAGTTACTGACAGTGGGAAACGCGTGTTGCAATACTTCGAATGGATTTTGACCTAATACACTGGTCGCCGATACGGTGGAGGATTCTCCTTCCTTAAAGGCAATCAATACGTCTTTGTAAAGCTCACAGGTGTCTGGATGAATACCATTACACGATAACAGTGTGATGTTTTTCAAATACGCCAAGTCATCAATTAGCACTGCCCAATCATAGGTGCTGCGGTTTTGTTCGATCTCGGCATGGAAGTCAGGCGTGATGCCATGTCGATGCAGTGCTTGCAGAGCGGTGCCACAGCTTATAATTATGGCTTGGGACTGCCATTCTTTAATGGCTTCAATCGATAGATCTAACGATGGTCCGTTGCCAACAATAAAAACCGGTACCTCTTTATCGTCATAGCTCAATTGTTTGGCGGGATCTTTGGTTAAAATCGGAATATTGCGTCTGAAGCCTTCTTTTGTATGGGCGATGCCATAGTAGGCGTGATCAAAATATTCGCCCATTGAGATCACAATTTGCAGCTGCTCACGTAATTGCGCAATGGCGATATTTAACGACGCGTTGTAATAACTTTGATAAAAATAGGTATTGTTGAGTACGTAGGGGCCAATGGAATGAAATTGACTCAATAAGTCTCTAAACAGGTGAGTACCGTCATCACCGATATTTAAATAAATGCGCCCTTGATTGTCGTTGACTGTTGTAAAAATATGCGCCCAATCTATGGCAAAGAGCGAGGCATAAAAAAAATCGCTATTGGGTTCACAAATAAACAGTTTGTCTACTGAGTGATGCGTGAGAAGGCTCTCAAGTTGATAGCCCACACCTAGGCCAAATAAGATAATGGATTCGATTTTCTCAGGTAAGGCACCTACTTCATCTTCGGCGTCTTGCAATAACTTCTCGGTTTCTTTGACAAATTGATAATGTAAATAGTGCGCCAGTTTTGTGCCTCTATAACCGAGGATCAAACCGTCTTTGTGGGGTTGCTCGTTATAGTTTTCGTAATTTAATAAACAATCATGCTTCGAGTTATCGCTGTACCAAGGGGTAAGGGAATCTGCCTTGATAAGATTTATGTGTTGTTGACTATTTTCAACGGGCAGCCAAATTTGAGCTTGGTAGTCTTTAAATTCTTCGTGAATGTTTGGAAAATATTTCGCTAGGGCGGCTAAATTACGCTGAAATAAAGAAGATTCTTGCGAGCAGCTGCTATAAGCCGCGATATCGACAGAGGGTGTCCAGGTTGGAAGATAATGATGGTAATGTTCATTAAAACTAAACGAAATGCCATTTTCCCTCAGTTCACTCCAAGACTTGCCCGCCAGATCTTTGACGATACTGTTAAACACAGGGTGGTTGTAATGTTTGTAAACATGGAAGTGATTGATGTGCTCAAACTCCACCAACTCATCAATATCGGCTACAAGATTGCGCCCGTCTTTTTCAATCTGCAAAAATAATTTGGTGCCTTTTTGTTTGGCTAATTGAAATATTTCATGCCATTTAGCCACTAACACTGAGCAATGGAAATATTGAATTTCTGGCTCATAAATAATCATGCAGTTGATGGATTTTTGTTCCATTAGCGCCAGTATGTGGGTGGCCAATCCACAACCTAACACCACCAAACAGTCAATCTGGGAGGGGGCAGGCGCATAGGCTGCATACTGTTGATAAGCCCTTGAATTTTTAAAGTAGTCTGGCGCGTGAGTATTGGCAGCCGGATCCTCTGGTGTACTGGTGGGCTTGCCATCCAATTTTACCAATGGGGCATGGGCGTTAAAGTCATCAACTTGTTTGAGGATCTCCTCTCTTGGATGGAATCCATATAGGGTTCTACCTACGCCATAATCAACAACATTGATCTCACCAAATTTATTACAAAATAAAGAATAATTTTGTAGATTCGGCTTTTGGATTAAGGGCAGCAAGGAAGGAATATTACGGGTAAAACTGTTTATGTTGTCTTTTTGACAAGTCAGAATGTGCTGGGCTAACTGTGCTTCTAATACTTGTTGTTTTTCTTCATCTTTTTCGATGTGCAGGCGAATATTTTTTAGCATGATGACAACATGTTTCTCTTAGGTTGAATGTGGCGAGCAAGAATCAAGCCGAGGCAACAATAAATAAGATGTAGATGAGTCTACCGAAGCCCTTGGATAAAAAACAGTAGGCTTTACTGACTTCTGCTTTATTACCACTCCTTGGTTACATGGCATCAATTGCTAATCAATAGACTGATAAATCGGGTAGCCACAAACTTTTGCCTGCCCTTACATCACTTGGTTGCGACCCGCTTGTTTAGCTTGATACAGGGCTTGGTCAGCCTGCTGAATTAAATCAGCAGCGGTAATATCTAAATGCCCTTCGTTGCAAGCAATACCAGCGCTGAGGGTCAAGGTGTTTGTGGCGGGCAACAAAGAACCCTTATGTTCAAATTGCAACGCGGTTAATGCCGATAGCAAGGCTTGAACAAGGTGTTTAGCACGGGGGTAAGTGGCATTGGGTAAAATCACCGCAAATTCTTCACCACCGTAACGCGCAACAAAATCACCACCGCGATTAAAGGTTTTGCTCAACAGCTCTGCTACTTTTTGCAAACATTCGTCACCAGCTTGATGGCCATATAAATCATTGTATTGTTTAAAATAATCGATATCGATTAGCACCAAACTGACAGCTTGTGCACTACGACATGCCCGGCGCAACTCGGCATCAAGCTGGTGGTCAAAAAACCGTCGATTGGCTAAGCCGGTTAAGGCGTCTTGGCGTGATAGGGCCAATAACTGCTTTTGTATTTTACTGCGTTCATCGATTTCTTCACTCAATTGGACATTCAAGGCCACAGATTGTTTGATGATGCGATTTACCGGCATGAGTGCGCGCACAATCACGACACTGTAAAGCATCACAGCCAGCGCTAAACCTACATTGAAACTACCACCCACCACCAGCAAGGCGATAAAACCTGGCACCACAATAGGCATAAAAAATGCGAACAATTCTTTTAAGTTAGCGGCATAACCCACTACCGCACAGGCACTTAAGCCAGTCATCCATATCACCGCGAGGGCACTATTTATGGGCACATCTTGCAGGATCAAAATGACCCAAACGATGGCGTAAATACTGGCTTGCAAGATGGACTGTAGGGCAAACATGTTGTCCCAAAAAAGTCGCCGTTGATCACTGCGTTTATAACGTAAAAAAGTGAAATAACGCCATGCGGCCAACACGAGGGTGCTTGTTAACCAATACACCTTAAAACTCAGACTAAGTTCACTCCAAAAACTCCATAGCGCTAAACACGTTGCAAGAGGATGAGCTATCACTAAGGTCTTGGTCTGTCGATACAAACTATCGACTTGTTCTGCATATATCTGCTGATTGCGCATTGAGGCATCCAAGGTACGACTTTGGCAAAACGAATTTGACAAAAAGGCTGCAATAAAAATGAAGACAGAGTATATCGTTGTTCGTTTGCCACCACCACGCATAGCAAGTGCTAACAGGCGATTTTGTGTATTATTGACGGATTAGGTATGCTGCAGATAGCCTTGGTATCAGAATCTATCACTAACATTGTCTGGCGGTTTTTCAATCTGTTCGAGACTCTGCTAAACTAAGCGAAAATTGGAGGGGCGTATGATCAACCTTAATACAAATTCTAATGCATCGTTGTTGTCACAAGTTCAACAGAAGCAAGAGTCAATTCTCGAAAAGTTAGCCTCTGGTAAACGGATTAACAGTGCTGCAGATGGCGCCGCCGCGCAACAAATCATTGATCGCTTAACTTCGCAGGTAGAAGGCAATCGCCAAGCCATTTCCAATAGCTTTGACGGTATTTCTTTGGCTCAGGTAGCTGAGGGCGGATTGGCGGGCATTAATAATGATGTTAATCGTATTCGGGAACTCTCTGTGCAAGCGGGCAACGGTTTATTGACAGACGGTGATCGCAAGTCCCTGCAAGCTGAGGTGTCGCAGCTGCAGCAAAATATCCAACAAACCATCAAACAAACTGAATTTGCCGGTAAACCCTTATTAAGTGGCAATGGCAGTATTGATTTTCAGGTAGGGGCCAATGCTGGCCAAAAAATTGGCGTACAGACCCAAGATGTTGCAAGTCGTTTAAGTGACATCCTGAATGTGGATTTAAGCACCAGTCAAGGTGCCGCTGATGCCTTAGCCGCCAGTGATGCAGCATTAGACGTTGTTGGTGGTGCGCGGTCTGACTTAGGTGCAATCCAAAATCGCTTTGAGAGCGCGGCACGCAATCTTACTCAAGCCGATGTTAATGTTGCCGCTGCAAGAAGCCGGATCCAAGATACCGATTATGCGCAAGCCAGTGTAGAAAGAGCGTCTGCTGATATTTTGAGTCAAACAAGTTTGGCCGTACAAAGGCAGGCTAACCAGCAACAAGGTCAAGTATTAACGTTATTAAACGGCTAATCGGAGTTGATTTAAAAAAAGAGCAAGCACCTTGCTCTTTTTTTATGCCTGAATAATGCCAGGCTATATTCAGGTATTATGTGCCGCTGATAATATCTATTGCTATCCGTTTTTGAAACGTTAAAATCGTTGACATTACATTGACTTATAATAAGAAAAAGCATTGAGGAAGGCATGAGCACAATAGCGATTATTAGTTCTGACGTCGGGAGAGCCAATAATCTTCGTACTATATTAACCTTCCTTGGCGAAAGCTGTACTTCGCTGACTTTTCAAAACGCGATGGCGAGTTTGAAGGGTGAATCACACAACCTTGCTGTGTTTGTTGATGCTGATCAAGCCGAACTTGCTTTGGATCTGAGTGAAAAATTCCCCGCTTTACCGTTTGTGTTTATTAATCCTCATGGTGATTTTGTCAGTGCCGGTAATGTCGTAGGTACATTAGTTGATCCTGTTACTTATCCAGCCTTGATGCAAGTGCTGCATCGATGCCAAGAATATCGGAAGCAACAGCCAACTGGCAGAACAACCGCCCAGCAGAAAAATGTGTTGTTTCGCAGCCTCGTAGGTAAAAGTACCCATATTCAACACGTACGGCATTTAATTGAACAAGTCGCCCCCACCGATGCCAACGTTTTGATACTAGGCGAGTCTGGTACCGGCAAAGAAGTCATTGCCCGTAATTTGCACTACTTGTCAAAACGCAGCGAAGCCATTTTCATCCCGGTAAATTGTGGGGCGATTCCCGGTGAATTGTTAGAAAGCGAATTGTTTGGTCATGAAAAAGGCGCCTTCACTGGCGCGGTTAATTCGCGAAAAGGACGTTTTGAATTGGCCGAGGGTGGCACATTATTTCTTGATGAAATAGGGGACATGCCGCTGCAAATGCAAGTTAAATTGTTGCGCGTATTGCAAGAGCGTACCTACGAGCGGGTAGGCGGCAACAAAGCCATAAAATGTGATGTACGCATAGTGGCAGCCACGCACCGAGACTTGGAAACCATGATCGCTCAGGGCCAATTTCGTGAAGATCTTTATTATCGTCTGAATGTATTCCCCATCGAAAGCCCTGCGCTGCGTGAGCGCAAGGAAGATATCCCTTTGTTATTACAGGAATTAATTTCACGCATGCAAGGGGACAATGCACAGATCCGTTTTACCGAAAATGCGTTGATATCCTTGATGGAGCATAATTGGGCGGGCAACGTACGTGAACTGTCCAACTTGGTTGAGCGCTTAATGATTTTGTTTCCTAACCAGCTCATCGATCTGCACGACTTGCCGCAAAAGTACCGACATTTAGATGTAGAGCCTTATACGCCGGATTATCCGCAAGAACTGCAAGAACGTGAAGCCATCAATGCTTTATTTGGTGAAAGCGCAGACCTTGATGACGATAGTCAAGAAAGTGAGTTTGACGGTCTCGGCAGTTCGACCTTGCCAGAAGAAGGTCTTAACCTGAAAGAATACATTTCTGACTTAGAAATTAGTCTGATCACTCAGGCGCTAGAACAACAAGATTGGGTGGTAGCACGAGCGGCAGATGTGTTGGGTATGCGCCGCACCACCTTGGTAGAGAAAATGCGCAAATACGATATTGGTAAAACCTAAAAGTCGCTTTTTTATGTACAAGCGTCAGATGATTGACGCTCTATCCTTTGGTTTATTTCATTTAACTTATTGAAAAATAAATAAAAATTACTTGGCATGGCCTGTGCTATGTCTAGCTTGTGACTTTTTTGTCCAAGTTTTGACATGAGGTAAGTATGACAAGTAACGCACGTGCAACGAATGAGTTAACCATGCCAACTGTGAGCAGTCAGGGCCGTTTAATTTCATCGGCATGCTTAGTAGAAAAAGCAGCAGCATCTTCATCACTACCCAGTCATCAACCATCAGATACCAACACCAGACCAACAGAGCAACGTGATGAATTGACCGTTTTGCGTCTGCAAGCCAATCGGCTCAATCATATATTACAAGTTATGCCCGCAGGTATCGTCATCATTGATGGTAAAGGTATGGTGAAACAAGCCAACCAGTTGGCCAGTGCTTTGTTAGGGGAACCCTTGGAAGGACAACTCTGGCGGGCAATCATTCAGCGTTCGTTTAAACCGCAAGCCGATGATGGTCACGAAGTATCGCTCATTGATGGCCGCAAAGTTAAACTGTCAATCACCCCTTTAGTGAATGAACCGGGGCAGTTGATTGTATTAACCGATTTAACTGAAACTCGCCAGCTGCAGCAACGCATTAGCCATCTGCAAAAATTATCCTCGTTGGGTAAGATGGTGGCGTCGTTAGCTCATCAAATCCGCACCCCTTTGTCTGCTGCCATGTTATACGCAGCAAATTTATCCAATAATGCACTGAATAAAGAAGCGCGCGGCCAATTTGCTGAAAAATTATTGTCGCGCTTGCGAGACTTAGAAAGCCAAGTCAATGACATGCTGTTATTTGCCAAAAGTGGCAATGAACAAGTCGTCGGCCAAGTATCTTTGCAAAGTTTGCTGAGTGAAGTGCAAGCTGGGGCTGAGGCTATGTTGAGTCGACAGCAAGCGCAGTTGACGGTGAATTTGCCTGAACCCGATATTCTGATATTAGGCAACAAGGTGGCCTTGGCCGGTGCCCTGCAAAATCTGATTCACAACGCCTTAATTTTTAAACCCAGTGGCGCTCAGATTATTTTGCAAGCCAGTCGAGACAGCAGTCAGCCAAAGTGGGTGAAGTTAAGTGTTGCCGACAATGGCCCAGGTGTTGACAAAGCTAATCTAAAACATATTTTTGAACCTTTTTTTACCACACGCAGCCAAGGCACAGGGCTTGGATTGGCCGTCGTGCAGAGTGTTGCGCAATCCCATGGCGGAAAAGTATCAGTCACCAATGTGCCCGCAGGTGGGGCTAAATTCACCTTACGTCTACCAGTGTTAAGCCTAGAGCAAAACGCCAGCAAGAGCGCGGATCACACTTTAAAAAATCAACCTTTAGTCGCCGAAATGGCGGGGAGCTGAACCATGTCGCAAGCAAAAATTCTAATCGTGGAAGACGATGCAGGTTTACGCGAAGCCTTAGTGGATACGTTATTACTGGGTGGCTACAAAGTTGTTGAGGCAGACAGTGCCGAGCAAGCTTTGCTGAAATTGCAGGATCAAGTTGTCGACTTAGTGGTCAGTGATATCCAAATGGGTGACATGAATGGCTTAAGTTTATTGCGCAATATCAAGCACCGCTATCCGCAATTGCCGACGCTGCTGATGACAGCTTATGCCACCATTAATGACGCTGTACAAGCCATGCGTGATGGTGCTACCGATTATCTCTCGAAGCCTTTTGCCCCCGAAGTATTGTTGAATCTGGTCGGGCGGTACGCGCCGGCGCAAAAAGTGGAATCGCGGCAGCCAGTGGTGGGGGACCCAAGCAGTATTCAATTGTTAGAACTGGCGCAAAAAGTAGCACGCTCCGATGCCTCTGTTATGGTCTTAGGGCCAAGTGGCTCGGGCAAAGAAGTGTTAGCGCGTTACATTCACGACCAATCATTGCGGGCAAGTGGACCCTTTGTGGCAATTAACTGCGCGGCTATTCCAGAAAATATGTTGGAAGCTACTTTGTTCGGTTACGACAAAGGCGCCTTTACCGGCGCAATTCAGGCTTGTCCGGGTAAATTTGAGCAAGCCCAAGGCGGCACCATCTTACTCGATGAAATCAGTGAAATGGATTTGAGTTTGCAAGCCAAGTTGTTGCGGGTATTACAAGAGAAAGAAGTGGAACGTTTAGGCAGTCGCAAGACCATTGCTTTGGATGTGCGGGTCATTGCCACCAGTAACCGAAATCTAAAGAAAACCGTCGAAACAGGCGATTTTCGTGAAGACCTATATTACCGACTGAACGTGTTTCCACTGACCTGGCAGCCACTGGACAAACGTGGTGGAGACATCATTCCCTTGGCTGAACATTTGATCGAACGCCATTGTCAAAAACGTGGAAATAAAATTCCCAAGCTCAGTGCTGCCGCGCGCAGCAAGTTACTGCAGCATGCATGGCCGGGCAATGTACGTGAGTTAGAAAATGTTATTCAGCGCGCTTTGATCCTCGCTGATCCCGAACAAATTGATGCCGTTGATTTAATGATTGAGGCAGATCAACTCAGCCAATCCACTAGCAGTGGTTTGGCAGCAGAGCGTATTGAAGACGATAGCAAGTTAGGCTCTGAACTGCGCCAACAAGAGCACCAAATTATTCTTGATACACTACACAGTTGCAATGGCCGACGTAAAGATGTAGCCGAGCGACTCGGCATAAGCCCCAGAACGTTGCGTTACAAATTGGCCAGAATGCGCGATGTAGGTATCGATTTGCCGGCTTAGTCGGCTCTTGTTTTGTTAAACAAGCCCAAGTGAAAGATGAGTTTTAGAGCGTCAGCGGTACTTCAGGTCGTCATGTTGACGACCTTTTTTTTAGTGGCTGGTTCGCTAAAATTTTACTGCTTTACTGCATCCAACATCGCTATATACTCTCGCTTTTTTTTCACAAAGGAAGGTTGGAATGAAGCTTATCGCAAAAACTAAAGGGGCGGTGTTGGTCGCTACCACGTTATTGGCTTGTCAGCAGGTCGTTGCACAAGAGCAACAAGACATAACACATGCTTGGGAGTTTGCTGGCCATGTGGCGTTCGCCGCTCTTGATAAAAAAGTCGCGTTGTCTCAGGGCATAGACGACTATGCCTTTACAGTGGGATTCAGTGTTGATTACTTGCAAAACGGTTGGGTAACTAGCGGTAAAATCGACATATTGGTGTATGACGACAACGCAGGTTTTACTCAAGAGGTAGAGGGGCAGGGGGTGTTTAATAATGGCGATCGTTCCACCGCCTCTTCCAACGCTACTGCTGCATTACTTTCGCTGGCCAGTGGCTATCAGTGGTATTTGGGTGAAGAGCAAGAGGCTGCAGTGAGATTACAAGCTGGGTTCTCGGTGGTAACTGCTTCTGAACGTGCGATTGAGCTGTGTACCGACTGTTACAGTGAGAAAATTGACATCAATGGCGGTGTATTTGTCAGTGCCTCGGCGCAGCGACATGTAGGAAGTGTTGTCTTGGGTGTCTATTTTCAACAATTTTTAAGTGGCGATATTAATAATCAACTTGGCTTAACCATTTCTAGTGGCTTTTAAGCGCTGAGGTTAATTCACTGAGCGTCTTGCTCAGTGAATTTTGCCATGAATGGTGCAAGCGCATCGCTGTTGCAATTTCAGCCAGTGGGTGTTGCCATGTTGCAGCGGGACCGGGACGTCGTCGTTTTAGACCTTATTCACTTAGTCCATACAGCATCTGACTCAGTACAGCATTCCCAAAGAATTTCCCTATTGTCAATTTTCTGACACACATTCCACCACCTAATCAATAATCAACCTATTGAAAAATATAGAAATTATACTTTTTGAAAGTGGATTAACTTGGCACTTTGCTTGCTACATCAGCTTATGAAGTTATTTTCATACGCCATGTGGGTGGATGAAACGCGGAGCAAGACCATGGATATTAAAGCACAGTCGTTATATCAAGAAATGCAAGGTATGGCGCTACAAAGCAAGATGGGAATAGGCGAACTGCCCGGTTTGCAAGAAAACCCCTCAGCCAGTAACTTTGCCGAGATGCTGGGTAACGCCCTGAACACAGTCAACAGCATGCAGAAGGAGTCCAAGGCCACCTCTGAAGCGTTTGAGATGGGCGACCCTAGCCTTAGTTTGGCTGATGTGATGGTGGTTAAGGAAAAAGCGGGCATAGCCTTTGAAGCAACGATTCAGGTGCGAAACAAAGTCTTAGAAGCCTATAAAACCATCATGAATATGCCGGTGTAGGAGTATAATTCGTGGCAGAAGCAACGGGTACAGAATTAGCCATGAGTGGCATGGGAGCAGACTCCTATGGCAATGACAATGTGGCTGAACAAAAATCTGGGTTTATGGATTCCATTGGTGGCACAGATACCATGCGTCAGTTGGTCTTGGTTGCAGCCTTGGTTATCTGTGTGGCCATCGCTATTCTCATTTATTTATGGGCACGTCAACCGGAATACCGCCCCTTGGGTAAGATGCAAACCCAAGAAATGGTTGAAACCTTAGACTACTTCGACCAAAACCAGATCGACTATCGCCTCGAAGGCAACACCGTATTGGTGAACAGTGAACAATATCAAAGTATAAAACTTGGCATGACACGTCAGGGGATCTCGCAAAGCGACTCTGAAGGCACAGACATTATCATGCAAGACATGGGTTTTGGTGTCAGTCAACGTGTGGAAAAAGAACGCCTCAAACATGCCCGTGAAAAACAAATTGCCAGCACCATTGAAGAAATGTCAGGGATCACCCGTGCCAAAGTATTGTTAGCGTTGCCGGTTGAAAACGTGTTTGCACGGCGCGAGAAAAAAGCCAGCGCTACCGTGGTGGTAACGGCACGGCGTGGATCCGTTATATCGAGTGAAGAGGTTAATTCTATCGTTGATATCGTGGCCTCCGCGGTGCAAGGCATGGAGCCCCAACGTGTTACAGTAACCGATAGTAATGGGCGTTTATTAAACTCTGGATCGCAAGATGCTGAATCAGCTCGCTCACGCAAAGAATATGAATTAGAAAAACAGCGGGAAGATGAATATTTAGCCAAAATCGACTCCATCTTGATCCCTGTACTCGGTTTAGGTAATTACACCGCACAAGCTGACGTCACCATGGATTTTACTGCCGTTGAGCAAACCCAACGCAGCTACAATCCTGATTTACCTGCTATTCGCAGTGAAATGACAGTTGAAGACAACAGCATCGGTGGTGTGATTGCTGGGATCCCGGGGGCACTGACCAATCAACCACCATTAGATTCTTCGATACCGGAAAGAGCTAGCGGTAGCAGTGCACAGGCAAGCACACCTGGTCGTAACCTGAAAGAGGCAACCCGAAACTACGAACTCGATACCACCGTGAGTCACACCAAACAGCAAACCGGTGTTATTCGTCGTTTAAGTGTGTCAGTGGCCTTAGATTATGTGAGCACTACCGCAGCCGATGGCAGCGTCACTTCAGCCCCTCGTGCGCAAGCAGAATTATTAGATATTCGTCGACTCTTGCAAGGGGGCATCGGTTTTGATGTAACCCGCGGTGACTCACTTGAAGTGGTGAGCATTCCCTTTAGTCGCGAAGGAGAATATATCCCAGAAGAACTGCCCTTCTGGAAAGATCCTGATATGTACCCCATTATTAAGCTAGGGGGAAGTCTACTGGTCATTGCTTCACTTCTCGCCTTTGTGGTGGGTCCATTAGTGAAGAAATTGATCCACCCTGACGAAGTGAAGAATGATGATTACGACGCTGATGATGGCCTCGATCTGGGTGACGAAGGCATTACCATGCTCGCTCAAGAATTTGATGAGTCGCAGGTTGGTTTTGCCGCCGATGGTACCTTTAGACTACCTGATTTACATAAAGATGAAGATCTGTTGCGCGCCGTTAGAGCTTTGGTGGCGAATGAGCCAGAATTGTCTTCACAAGTGGTTAAAAATTGGTTGATGCAAGATGAATAAGCCCTTTAATCTGTTAAACACACACCGCACCCTCAGCCAACTAGATTGTCCGGAGTAAGCCATGGCAGAAGCAAATGCACCAGAAAAAACCGGTTATGATGTTGGCAAACTAGAAGGTGTCGACAAGGCAGCGATTTTACTGCTGAGTTTAACTGAAGATGATGCGGCGCAGATTTTAAAACATCTGGAGCCTAAACAAGTACAACGTCTTGGTCAGGCCATGGCGCAAATTGACGATATGACCCAAGCCAAGATCACGGCAGTGCATCGGCATTTTATTGAAGAGATCCAAAACTACAGCACCATTGGATTCCAAAGTCATGACTTCGTAAAACGTGCCCTAACATCGGCCTTGGGCGAAGACAAAGCGGCTAACTTAATTGATCAAATCCTCATGGGTAGTGGCGCCAAAGGTCTCGACTCCTTGAAATGGATGGATTCTAAGCAGGTGGCAAGTATTATTCGCAACGAACACCCGCAGATCCAAACCATTGTTATGTCTTACCTAGACGCCGAGCAAAGTGCTGAAATTCTGAGTCAGTTCCCTGAAAAAGTGCGTCTTGACTTAATGATGCGGGTGGCCAACTTAGAAGAAGTACAACCCGCAGCCTTGCAAGAATTAAATGAAATCATGGAAAAACAATTTGCCGGTCAAGCCGGTACTCAAGCGGCGAAAATGGGCGGCTTGAAATCAGCGGCAGACATCATGAACTACCTCGATACCAATATTGAAGGGCAGTTAATGGATGCAATCCGTGAGCAAGACGAGGAAATGAGTCAACAAATCCAAGACCTGATGTTTGTCTTTGACAACTTGGCTGACGTGGATGATCGAGCGATTCAAGCCATTCTGCGTGAAGTGCAACAAGATGCCTTGCTCAAAGCTATCAAAGGTGCGGATGAAGAATTGCGTACCAAAATTACCAAAAACATGTCTAAGCGGGCAGCAGAAATGCTACTTGATGATCTCGAAGCCATGGGCCCAGTGCGCATCAGTGAAGTGGAAACGGCACAGAAAGAAATTCTGTCGGTGGCAAGACGTTTGGCTGACGCCGGTGAAATTATGCTTGGCGGTGGCGGCGGCGATGAGTTCTTATAATAGCAGGGCTGTTAGGCTAACAAGGGTTGCACATTTATGAGCGCGGGTAGCGATGCAAACGTAAAATCGTGGGAATTGCCGCATATTGAAAAAAATCAAAGCGCCAAAGAAAACGCCAAAACCGATGTTTTCAATCGTCGTCACGATTGGAAATATGAACCTCCTGAAGAGGACATAGAGGTACTGCCCCCTACGGCTGAAGAGATTGAAGCGATCCGTGCACAAGCGCATGCAGAGGGCTTTGCCCAAGGACAACAAGAAGGGCATGAAGCAGGGCGTTTGGCTGGCCATCAAGAGGGGCTGGAGCAAGGGCTTGCCGAAGGGAAAGAGCAAGGCCATGCCCAAGGAATAGCTGCGGCCCAAGAGCAAATTGCTGAAAATACTGCATCACTTGTTGCCCTCATTAGCCACTTACAAAAGCCGGTGAGCAAAGTAGACAAAGTATTAGAGCGGGAACTGGTTACCTTGGCGGTAAGTCTCGCTAGAGCGGTGATCCGCAGTGAAGTGAAAACCAACGAAAATCTTATTTTTCAAGCCTTAAGTGAGGGCTTGAAAGTATTGCCTATTCAAGAAAGTAGCTATCAAATCTACCTGCATCCCGAAGACATCAACCTCATTCAAACCCATTTCAGCGCAGATGAAATCACCAGACAGGCGTGGAATTTAATAGAAAACCCCAGTATGGCGCGTGGTGGTTGTGAAATTATCACCCAAAGTAACGCGGTGGATGTCAGTATTGAACGGCGGGTACGTGATGTGCTTGACCGCTTTTTATTGGAGCAGGGCTTAAAACAAATAAAGCCCAGTGACGACGATTAATTATGAGTCTATCCATTACCGATAAAGTGCGGGCTTTGCAGGATCAAGTGCCTCATCCACCTATTGTGGCAGCGGGCAAACTCGTTAGAGGAATTGGTTTAACCCTTGAGGCTGTGGGTTGCCAAATGCCTGTGGGTAGTCAGTGTTTAATTCAAACCGTTGACGGCGAAATCGAAGCTGAAGTAGTGGGGTTTGGCGACAGTATCACCTACTTGATGCCCACTACGGCGGTGAAAGGCATCGTGCCAGGATCACGTGTTCACCCCCTTAATCGTGAACAAGGTTTAGCGGTTGGCATGGGCTTGTTGGGGCGTGTTGTTGATGGCAATGGCCAACCACTTGATGGTTTGGGGGCGATTAAAGCAGAAAAGCGCGTCCCCACCTCTCGACCACCGATGAATCCCCTGAGCCGTAGGCCTATTACCCAACCCATTGACGTGGGTGTGCGAGCGATCAATAGCATTGTTACCGTCGGCTCTGGTCAACGTATGGGTTTGTTTGCCGGCAGTGGAGTAGGCAAAAGTGTGTTGTTAGGCATGATGACGCGTGGCACGAGTGCCGACGTAGTGGTCGTGGGACTCGTCGGAGAGCGGGGTCGTGAGGTTAAAGAATTCATTGAAGATATCCTCGGTGAGGAGGAACGCAAAAAGGCCGTGGTGGTTGCCGCGCCAGCGGATACTTCACCCTTAATGCGACTTAAGGGCTGTGAGACCGCCGTGACTATTGCCGAGTATTTTCGCGACAAAGGCATGAACGTCTTATTGCTGATTGACTCATTAACCCGGTATGCCATGGCTCAGCGTGAGATTGCCCTTGCGGTTGGCGAGCCCCCCGCAACCAAAGGTTATCCGCCATCAGTGTTTGCCCGTTTACCGGCCTTGGTTGAACGTGCGGGCAATGGCAATGAAAATCAGGGCTCTATCACGGCGTTTTATACGGTATTAACCGAAGGGGATGATTTACAAGATCCCATCGCTGACGCTGCTCGCGCGATACTAGACGGTCACATTGTATTGTCGCGTAATCTGGCTGATTCGGGGCACTACCCAGCCATTGATATTGAGGCATCCATCAGTCGCGTCATGCCTATGGTGGTATCACCTGAACATGTGCAACAAGCGAGACGGGTGCGTCAGGTCTATTCCACTTATCAGCGTAATCGTGATCTCATCAGCATTGGTGCCTACACCCGTGGTAATGATCCACGTATCGATTTAGCCATTAATGCCGAGCCGGCGATTAACGCCTTTTTGCAACAAGGCATGCAACAAACCATTGCCTATGCGGATTCAATCAATGCCATGCAAAGTTTGGCGAGCGGTTTAGGTAAGGGCTAATACCATGCAACGCCAAAGGATTTTTTTGAGATACAAGCATGTCAATTAGTCAGCTAAAAATGGTGGCTGAATGGGAAGAGCAAAAGGAACAAAAGCTTATCCGTGACTTTCAGTTGGCCCAGCAATATTTGCAAGAGCACAAGCGTAAGTTGGCCGGTTTGGAACAATATCGTTTGGATTATTTACGTCAAGCTCAGCAAAAAGCCAAAGTTGGCGTGGCAGCCTCTACCTTCAATCAACACCAACAATTCATTGGTAAACTCGACAAAGCCTGTGAACAGCAAAGCATGGTCGTCAGGAAAGCAATGCTGGTGGCAGACCAGCGTCGCATGACGTGGTTAGCTCAGCAGAAAAAGCGTAAAGCAGTAGAGATGTTGTTGGAAAAACAACAGCACCAAGCGTTTTTACTCGGCGAAAAACGCGAGCAACACATGTTGGATGAGCTTGCCCTGCAAAAATTTGTGAGACAAAAAGTTTAATTTCCCCCTAACTAGCGGGGCTTGAAGAACAAACGCTACAACTTGGAACAGACCTTGCTCTACTTCGCTGACTAAGGGTCGTACATCACGATCGCGGGATAAAAAACGGTGAAATAGCCATGAAAACAGCACCTAGCTCGCCCAAAACAACCTCAATCATCTTGGTTGAAAATCGTTTATTCAATATAAATCAAGAGGTTAAGCTTTAATGATGCAATATGTTGCCACCTCTAAAACGGAACTTGCCGCTCTTGCCACCATCGGTGCTATTGAACAAAGTGGTGGCAATGAATCAAGTTCACTAGCCAGTGCAGGTGCGTTTGAATTGGCGATGCGCCAGCAGTCTACTGCTGCATCAAGCAAACGTCAGCTCAATAAAGATGCGCAGGACATCAAGTCAAGTGAGGGTGTCGCCACTAACAAGGTCGTCAGCAAACAAAGTGATAAACCTGGTGATGGCGTGCAAGCCGAGTCCATTGAAGCGAGTAGCTCAACCACGGCCGCAGACAAACCGACAACCCAGCGCGCAACAGCAGCGACTCATAGTCTGGACAAGAGCAGGGCAAACGAGCAAAACCCCAAAAGCCAGCCAGTCGACGAACAGACAATTACACAAGTTGATGTGCCACAGCAAAATGCCGTAGACCAGTCGCAGCAGCAGGCGCTGGGCGAAGAAACATCACCAGAGGTAGACGACATCAATGCCGATAGCCCTGACGAGTGGATCAGTTTGGTCGGGCAACTACAATCCCTCAATGTTGGGGAAGCAAACAACCAAGTTGTTGATTTGAGTCATCTCGAAAAATGGTTAAAGCACTTCAATAAGTCTGACGCACAACTGGCCGACATCTTAAAAAACAATCCGCAGTTACAGCAGTTTTTGCACGAACTCGAAAAATCCGAGCTAGATAGCCAAGGGTTGTTGCTTGAGCAGTTGGCGGGCAAAGATACACTGAAAGACACACTAAGTCTTAGAGACAGGCAAGCCATGCTCAGTTCACTCAAGCATGACTTAGCTCAGCTACAATCCATGCAACAAGGTGGAGGCAGCACACAAAGTATTGAGACGGGTGAGGGACAAACCAAGTTGAATTTGACGCCAGCACTGGCTGCAGCAAACAAAACCAAGCTTGCAGACATGCCTGCTAAGCCGCCCCTGACTCAGGCTGAACAACAGGTATTAACAAGCCAAAATGAAGGAATTGCTGAGTTAACTGCTGACGTTATGCCAACAAAAGCGCCAAACCAAAACAAGGCTGATGAAAATCGTCAAACAATGAGTGCGGCAGGGCTAAAAACTGCCACACTTGACGGGGCGAAGACAGACTTACTAAGCGCTGCTGGCAAACAAGATGGCACTGCGGATGAAACGTTATTAACCAATAATAGTGTATTAGCCGCAGGCTCCACCAATCGAACAGCCAGTCAAGATGTGGGACAACTCAATCAGGGAATGGCACAAAATGCCATTGCCGATGGAGTAAAACAAGCTCTCGATGATACTAAATCCAGCGGCCTTGTTATTGGCCATACTGGCATAGCCGATGAAAGCTTAAGTGATGCGGCACTGCTAGACAGCACTGATTTACAGAAGAACGTTGCGAAGATACTCCCAGACAAAACCTCGTTAACTCAGATCACAGCAATAGATAGCCAAGCAAAACCGGCAGTTGAAGTGAAAAGTAAAGACGGTTTATCTGGCCAATTGCATACTCAACAGGGCGAACTGACAAAAAGCGTTGAGTTTTCGGCCCAAGCAAGCCAAGTACTGCAAGCCCTAAGTGAACTTAGCCCTTCCAAGCAAGAACAAGTTATCCAGGCACTCGCTGTGCAAATTCGTCGTAGTGCGAGCCAACAAGACATGGCAGATACACGGGCACTGAGTCTTCAGGATAAAACGCAAGTGTTGGCGATGGCTGAGCTGCTAAATGCGCAGAGCGGTACTCAAGCCAACAGTAAAGATTTTGTCGCGGCCTTAAAAGCTGGGCTAAGTGAGTTTAAAAAACAGTTGGCAGCGGGGCACCACCCTAGCTTCGATCTAAAAAGTGTGGTGAATGACGCTCTTGCTAACCTGTCCAGTGACAACAATTCCGCGCGGGGCACCGGTGAACGCAATGTGAATGCTACGGCACTTATCAGTCAATTATCTGACTTAGTCAACCACGTGCATGACCATCCTGATGCGGCAAAATCTCAAGGACTCAGTCATCAACCTAAAGACAGTGGTGCCGTGCTCGATTTTGCTAAACAGCAAGTCAGCCAATTTGATAAAGCCCTGAATTTACATAAACCAGAAGCGCAACAGATCTTAGCGGAAAAAGTGCGCTGGATGGTTAATAGTGGGAATTTAATTGCTGAAATGCGCCTTGATCCAGCTGAACTGGGTTCGGTAAAAGTCAAGGTAGCAATGTCGTCTGACTCAGCACAAGTGAGTTTTGTGGTGCAATCCCATCATGCTCGTGATGCCCTCGAGGCTGCCACGCCAAAATTACGTGAAATGTTGGCAGAAAAAGGCATTGAGTTAGGACAATCGTCGGTGCGAGAAGAGCACCAAACCAAGCAAGACAGTAATGCCAAACAACAGGGTAATGGATCTGCTCAGGGCGGGGAAAATACCCAAATGCTAGCTGAAACCGAATCATTTTCAGCACCAGAACGCAACACAACTAAGGCGCGTCAAGGATCCATTGACTATTTTGTGTAAAAACAGAATTGGAAAATCCTTGGCCATTTGTGTGTTGCATCTGATAATACGACCACATGTGCAAATTAAGCAGAGAGCGGTATGGCTGACGAAGAACTAAAAATGGAAGATGGCGGTAAAAAGCGGAAAATGATGATCATCATCATTGCTGCTGTTGTCTTGATTGTGGGTGGCGCGGGCGCATTCTTTTTACTCAGTGGTGATGATCAAGCGAGTAGAGAAACGATGGAATCTGGCATGGAAAATGCTGATGGTTCTGGTGCACCGGCCACGGCGACGCCTGCGGTTAAAACGGGCAGTGCGTTATATGTCGCCATGCCCAGACCTTTTGTATTTAACGTACCGGGTTCTTCGAGAGATCGCTTAGTCGAAATCAAAGTACAATTGATGTTACGTGGTTCTGACAATGAAGAACAAGTGAAGATGCACGTGCCTTCTATTGAAGGTGCCTTATTAAGAGTGTTTAGTACGGCGAATGCTGATGATTTAGTGACAGAAGCGGGTAAAACCGCCATCCGTGACAGTGCGTTAAAAGAAGTACAGAAAAAGATGCAAGAAATTACGGGTCAAACTTTGGTGGAAGACGTGTTGTTCACCGGCTTTGTCATGCAATAGTGCCTAAGAGAGAGAGACTTTGAGCGACTTATTATCCCAAGACGAAATTGATGCCCTCTTACACGGCGTTGATGACGTTGAGGAAGACGATCCCAATGATTTACCCTCCGATGGTTCGTTATTGGAATATGATTTTTCCTCCCAAGACCGAATTGTTCGTGGACGAATGCCTACCTTGGAAATCGTCAATGAACGTTTCGCGCGTCATATGCGGGTTAGCCTGTTCAACATGATGCGGCGCTCGGCTGAGGTGTCTATTAACGGCATTCAGATGATTAAATTCGGTGAGTACATCCACACATTATTTGTACCGACCAGTTTAAACATGGTGCGTTTCAGACCCCTCAAAGGCACGGGCTTGATCACCATGGAAGCACGCTTGGTGTTTATTTTGGTGGATAACTTTTTTGGTGGCGACGGTCGTTATCACGCCAAAATTGAAGGCCGTGAATTTACGCCAACTGAGCGACGTATTATTCAGATGCTTCTGAAATTAATTTTTGAAGATTATAAAGAAGCATGGGCACCGGTAATGGACGTATCTTTTGAATATTTAGACTCAGAAGTAAACCCTGCCATGGCGAATATTGTGAGTCCCACCGAAGTGGTGGTTATCAGTTCATTCCACATAGAATTAGACGGTGGCGGCGGCGATTTTCACGTATCGTTACCGTACTCCATGTTGGAACCGATCCGCGAATTACTTGACGCTGGTGTACAGAGTGATAAAGAAGACACCGATTTGCGCTGGAGCAAGGCCTTACGCGACGAAATCATGGATGTGAAGGTTGAACTTACCACACACATGCTAGATATCGATTTACCTTTACGCAAAATCATGGAATTGAAGCCAGGTGACATTATTCCCATCGACATGCCAGAACACATTACGGTGTTGATCGAGGAGCTACCTACTTTTAGAGCCAAATTAGGTCGATCGCGAGACAATGTTGCCTTGAAGATTACCGATAAGATCCCGCGTCCGACTTCAGTGAAGTCAGAACTGCAGTTATTAACTAAAGGCGGTCGCCGCATTGACAGCGACACCGAATTACAGGGTCTAGAGGTAGATCTGTAACACGAAGGAGTATAGCGATGAGTGGTGATGATGATTTAGATGATTGGGCAGCAGCCATGGCTGAGCAGGCAGACGAAGAAGCCAAAGCAAGCAGCGATAAAGGTGCCCGTGTAGCCGAGTTTGACGAATTAGAAGATGACAATGAAATCAGTCCTTCTGAAAAACGCAAACTAGATACCATACTGGATATTCCCGTGACCATCTCCATGGAGGTAGGGCGCAGCAATATAAGTATTCGTAATTTACTGCAGTTAAATCAAGGTTCTGTCGTGGAATTAGAGCGTGTTGCAGGTGAACCGTTAGACGTACTCGTAAATGGCACGTTGATTGCTCATGGTGAGGTAGTAGTCGTTAACGATAAATTTGGTATCCGCCTCACCGATGTTATTAGTCAATTGGAAAGAATCAAAAAGCTCAGATAAGCAAAACCCTTTTAAATCAAAGGCCTGGCTTAGTCTGGGCCTGTGTCTCACTACCTCGTTTAGCGCGTATTGTGAACCACAAAACGTCACCAATCCCACCTCTATAGTGTCAATTTTCCTCTCACTTTTATTAGTGGTTGGGGTTGTTTTTATGCTGGCGTTTCTCATGCGTCGGTTTAACGTCACTCAACATGGTTCTGGCCAACTCAAGGTTGTGACCTCGATGATGGCAGGCACACGTGAACGGGTGATGGTTATTGATGTTGGCGGGGAGCAACATTTAATTGGCGTAACGGCCCACAACATCAATCACCTCGCCAAGTTAGCGCAACCTTTGGCCGATACAAAATTGGCCAGTGGTGACAATTTTAAAGATAAGCTGGCGATGTTTATGGCTGGCAAGCTCACTCCAAACAAATCAACTCAAGATCCCTCATCTGCAGGTAAACACCATGAATAAATATATTGGCTGGCTGCTCGGCTTGCTCCTGCTGAGTGTATCAGGTGCAGCGTTAGCCCAGGGCGGAATTCCTGCCTTAACGGTCACTGACAATGGCAATGGTGGCCAGGATTACACCATGACCTTGCAAGTACTGGCGATCATGACGTCGCTGAGTCTCTTGCCAGCTTTTGTGATGATGATGACCTCGTTCACCCGCATTATTATTGTGCTGTCAATTTTACGTCAGGCGATTGGTTTACAGCAGTCACCGTCAAATCAAATACTCATCGGTGTCAGTTTATTTTTATCGATGTTTATCATGGCGCCGGTGTTCGACAAAATTAATGAAACAGCCTTGCAACCTTATTTAAATGAAGAAATTACCTCCTTGCAAGCCTATGAATTAGGTAAGCAACCGTTGCGTGCCTTTATGTTGGCACAAACCCGCGTCAAAGATTTAGAGACCTTTGTGCAAATTGGTGGCATGGATGATCAGTTCCAAGATCCACAAGATGTACCCATGAATGTCTTGATCCCAGCCTTTGTCACCAGCGAGTTAAAAACCGCGTTCCAAATCGGTTTTATGTTGTTTATTCCTTTTTTGATCCTCGATTTGGTGGTGGCATCAATATTGATGGCCATGGGTATGATGATGCTGTCACCGATGATCGTTTCGTTGCCATTTAAATTGATGTTATTTGTATTGGTGGATGGCTGGAACCTGATTTTTGGCACCTTAGCCAATAGCTTTGGGATGGGTTAAGCCATGTCTTGTTGGTTGAGTACGTTAAGGAGCGCAAGATGAGTCCAGAGGTATTTGTTGAGATCTTAAAAGAAGCGTTGCATATGGTGATCTTATTAGTGTCGGCCATCATTTTGCCCAGTTTGTTTGTGGGTTTGATTGTTGCGGTTTTTCAAGCAGCTACGTCAATCAACGAACAAACCATGAGTTTTTTACCACGTTTGATTGTCACCTTGTTGGCCTTGAGTTGGGGTGGCCATTGGTTGGTTCAGCAACTGATGGATTTTACCTTCACCATGGTTGAACGTATTCCTGAGGTGGTGGGTTAGGTGTTAGAACTATCCACCACCACCATTATGCAGTTTATGGCAGATTTATTGCTGCCGTTTATGCGTATTGCCGGCATGTTTGCCGCCATGGTGGGTATGAGTGCGAAGTCTATCCAACCCAGTGTGAGAGCCTTACTTGTATTATTTTTAACTATCTTGGTGATGCCGATGGTGCCACCCTCCCCCATCATCGATCTTTTTTCAGTGGGCACCTTCTTAGTGGTTATGCAACAGCTGATTTTGGGCATTGCCATCGGTTTTATTTCCAACATGGTACTGAATACCTTTGTCCTCGCTGGTCAAATCGTGGCGATGCAAACCGGTTTAGGTTTTGCGTCGATGGTAGATCCGGTTAATGGCATCAACGTTCCGGCGGTTGGTCAATTTTATCTCATCTTGGCTACCCTGATTTTCTGGGCATTAGATGGCCACTTAGCCATGATCAAAATGATAGTGTTAAGTTTTCAAGCTCTGCCCATCGGTGAAGTTTGGTTAACGGGAGCACAGTTCAATGAAATTGCTTTGTGGGCCGGGTGGATGTTTATCTCCGCCGTGACCTTATCGCTAGCGCCCATTATTTCGTTACTCATTGTTAATTTAGCCTTTGGGGTAATGACCAAAGCGGCCCCGCAATTAAACGTTTTCAGTATCGGTTTTTCCATCGCACAAATTATGGGTATGGTCATTATGTGGTTGACCTTGGATAACTTTACTTATCATTTCGAAATGCAGTGGGATAGGGCACAACAACTGATGTGTGAACTCTTGCGAGTTTGTCAGTAATGGAGCAGAGCCATGGCTGATCAGAGCGATAAGACCGAAGACCCCACGGGGAAGAAGCTCGAGGACACCCGTAAGAAAGGCCAAATAGCCAGGTCTCGGGAATTGTCCACTGCTTTGGTTTTGGTGAGCAGTGGCATTGGTTTGTTAGTCATGGGCGCTGATATTGCCAAGGCCATTTATCTAGTGACTCAGCGCACTTTGACCTTATCACGGGACGAAACCTATGATTACAATCATATGTTTCAAGCATGGGGATCAGCCTTAGAGACCATTAGTTTTCCAGTCATACTGTTTTTGGTGATTGTGACCATTGCGGGTATTTATGGCAACATTGCCCTCGGTGGATATAACTTTACTTGGGAGTCTGCCGCACCCAAAGCCAGTAAATTAAATCCACTTAACGGATTTAAACGCATGTTTGGTATGAACGGGGTAGTAGAACTGCTCAAAGCCTTAGCAAAGTTCTTCATCGTAGCTAGCATGGCGTACATGGCGATGGCCATATTTCAAGATGAAGCCTTGCAGATTGATCTTGAGCTTTACCCAAGGAATTTATTTCATGCCATGGATCTCGTGGCATGGGGCTTCTTACTGATGTGCTGTGCCTTAATTCCCATTGCCGCTTTTGATGTGCCGTATCAAGCCTACAAACACAACAAAGAATTGAAGATGTCCAAACAAGAAGTGAAGGACGAACGCAAGAACTCTGATGGTGATCCACAAATAAAGAGTCGAATCAGACGTTTGCAGTATCAAGCGGCCGCTCGACGCATGATGCAACAAGTACCCACCGCCGACGTGGTGGTGACCAACCCTACCCACTATTCCGTTGCCATCAAGTATGAACAAACAGGCAAACGAGCCCCCGTTGTGGTGGCAAAAGGCATGGATGAAATGGCCATGCATATTCGAAAAATTGCCAATGCACACGAAGTACCCATCGTCGAATCCCCCATGCTAGCCCGTGCGATTTATTACTCTACGGAAGCAGAGCAGGAAATTCCCGAAAAACTGTTTATGGCAGTTGCTCAAGTACTCGCTTATGTATATCAGCTCAAAGCTTACAAAAAAGGCAAGGGAAAACGCCCCAAAGCGGTACCCAAAAACCTGCCTATTCCAGTAGAACTAAGACGTTAAGTTATTGTTATTAATGATTTAAATTTTAGTTTTGCGCGGTAAGTAGCCAGTTAATTGTGTGGCAATGAAACTTGGCTTACTAGTTGCAAAAGCCTAACAAAGTCGTTTAGGTGTCAAACTTTCGTCGATGGAACTAGCCTCGTATTTTAATCAGATTGACCAGAAGCAAATTAAATCCATTGCTTCTGGCTTGGGTGCGCCAATTGTGCTGTTGGCCATCATGGGCATGGTTATCTTGCCGATGCCTGCTTTCCTGCTCGATATCCTATTTAGTTTCAACATTGCCTTGTCGTTAGTGGTGATTTTGGTGTCGATGTTTACCAAAAAACCCGTTGATTTTGGCATATTTCCCTTAGTACTGCTCATCGCCACCGTATTGCGATTGGCCCTAAATGTGGCGTCTACACGCATTGTATTGTTAGAGGGACACGAGGGAGGCGATGCAGCAGGTAAGGTAATTGAAGCCTTTGGTGCCGTGGTTATTGGCGGTAACTACGCCGTAGGTATCGTGGTATTTGCTATCTTGCTGATCATCAACTTTAAGGTGGTTACAGCTGGTGCAGGGCGAATTTCCGAAGTTAGCGCTCGGTTTACCCTCGACGCAATGCCCGGCAAACAAATGGCCATCGATGCGGATTTGAATGCAGGATTCATCGATCAGGATGAAGCACGCAAACGACGCATGGAAATCACCAGTGAGGCTGACTTCTATGGCTCCATGGACGGTGCGTCCAAGTTTGTCAAAGGCGATGCCGTTGCCGGTCTGTTTATCATGTTAATCAACATCGTCGGTGGTTTATTCATCGGCATGATCCAACATGATTTGCCATTTGGTCAAGCTATTGAAATATATACATTATTAACCATTGGTGATGGCTTGGTAGCACAAATTCCTTCGCTACTTTTATCCATCGCTACTGCGATCATTGTGACCCGTGAAAATGATTCACAAGAGATGGGGCAGGAGATTACACGGCAATTGGGTAATCAGCAGGCACTGTACATTACCTGCGGTATTCTTTTTGTAATGGGCATTGTGCCAGGTATGCCGCATATCGCCTTTTTAGGTTTTAGTGCCGTGGTCGGGGGCTATGCTTATTATAACCATTGGCGCGCCCAGAAATTGGCCAACGAACCAGAGGTCATCACCAACCTCCCAGAACAAAACCGCCAACCAGCGGAAATCAAAGAACTGGGTTGGGACGATGTTCAGCACGTGGATACCATTGGTTTGGAAGTTGGCTATCGCTTGATCCCACTGGTGGACAAAGCCCAAGGTGGCGAATTGTTGACACGTATTAAAGGTGTGCGCAAAAAGCTCTCACAAGAACTGGGTTTTCTTATCCCACCCGTGCATATTCGTGACAATTTGGACTTAAATCCCAACAGCTACACCATATCAATGCTGGGTGTCACCGTCGGTGAGTCAGAATTAAGTCATGACGATGAATTGGCGATTAACCCCGGTCAAGTTTTTGGCAAAGTAGAAGGCAAGCCAACCAAAGATCCTGCTTTTGGCTTGGATGCGGTATGGATCAGAGCCAGTCAGCGCGAACATGCTCAGACTTTAGGCTACACCGTGGTTGATGCAGCGACCGTGGTTGCCACTCACCTCAGTCAATTACTCACCAACAATGCTTACCAGCTGCTGGGTTATGAAGAAGTTCAGCAACTTCTTGATTTACTTGCGAAAAATAGTCCAAAACTGGTGGAAGGTTTGGTGCCAGATATTCTGCCTCTTGGCACAGTAGTGAAAATTTTGCAGACCTTGTTATCTGAGGGCGTACCTATTCGCGATATGCGCAGCATCGTGCAAACCCTCTGCGAATATGGGCCTAAGAGCCAAGATCCTGACGTGCTGGTCTCAGCAGTGCGCATTGCGCTTAAACGCTTGATTATTCAACAAATTAACGGCGGAACCAATGAGATCCCAGTGATCACCTTGGCACCCGAGTTGGAACAGATGTTGCACCAATCATTGCAAGCAGGTGGTGCAGATGGTGCGGGTATTGAACCGGGTTTAGCTGAGCGTCTGCAAAGTTCCCTCAGTGAAGCTGCCCAGCAGCAAGAATTAGCCGGAGAACCAGCAGTATTGCTGACCTCAGGTATGTTAAGACCCGTGTTATCAAAATTTTTGAAGCAAGCCGTCAGTGGCTTACATGTGCTGTCATATCAGGAAATCCCGGATGACAAACAAATCAGAATTGTTAGTGCAGTTGGCAAGTAAAACGATGCACATGGCAAATAAGGGGGTAGTGTGAAAATCAGACGTTTCTACGGTAAAGACATGCGGGATGTGCTCAAACAAGTCAAAGATGAGTTGGGCGGTGACGCGGTCATTATGTCGAATAAAAAGCATGCTGAAGGTATTGAGATCGTTGCAGCCTATGATAAAGAACCGGTGGCGAGCTTAAAACCTGCATCCACGCCGACGAAATCGCCGGCTTTTAAAGGCAAAACCCCAACGCTGAGTGAGATCATCGGTGATTCTGGCCCTGACAGTTTACGTGCCTTATTGGAAAAACAGGCGCAGCAGAGTTCGCCGAATACGCAACCTAAGGCCGCGCCAGCCATTCAGAGCGAGCAAAAGAAAAACAGTCCTACCCCAGAAGTTGCTACTAGAAAATCTGAATTAGACGACATGCGTCAAGAATTGTCTTCCCTGCGCAATATTCTGCAGTTTCAAGTGGCTGGTTTGCTGAAACAAGATAAGGAACGCCGTCATCCCTTGCACGGTTACCTCGTTTCACGTTTACAGCAGATGGGCCTGCCCAGTGATTTGGCCGAAGATGTGGTGACCTATGCGCCGGCTAATGCTAACGAGCGTGAAGCTTGGTTGTTTGTCTTGAGGTTGTTGGCTAATAAATTACAAACACGTCCTGATGACATACTCACCCACGGTGGAGTGGTGGCGTTGATGGGACCCACCGGCACGGGTAAGACTACCACGGCTGCTAAGTTGGCCGCGCAAGCCGCACAGAGATTTGGTGCTGATCAAGTGGCTATTATCACCCTCGATAACTACCGCATTGCCGCATTTGAACAAGTGGCAACTTATGCACGCATTATCGGCTGTAGCGTAAAACAAGCACAAAGCGCCAATGAATTGTCAGATTTACTTTTTCAATTTCGCAATAAACGTTTAGTGATTATTGATACGGCGGGCTTTGGTCAAAGAGATGTGAGACTAATCAAGCAGTTAGAGACTTTAAATCAGAGTAACTGTGCTACTATCAAAAAATACTTAGTATTGCAGGCAAACTGTCAATATCAGGTCTTGCAACAGAGTATCAAGGTATATCGACAGGTTTCTCTGCATGGGTGTATATTGACTAAGTTGGACGAGTGTTACAGTCTTGGCGAAGCGGTCAGTGCAGCCATAGAATTTAAACTGCCTGTCTGTTATTTAACCAATGGACAGCGGGTTCCAGAAGATATTCAAGTGGCTGATGCAAAATTTTTGATTAGCAGTGCCGCTAAGCTTTATAAAAAATATGGTTTAATTCATACTACTGAAAATTACGCTCAAAACGCAGTGGCAGTATGATTGAGGATCAAGCGAGTAGCTTACGAAGAATGAATCAATCTCGATTAATAAAAGTAATTGCAGTAACCGGTGGTAAAGGCGGCGTTGGTAAAACCAATGTCACCCTTAATACTGCCATTTCTCTTGCCCAGCAGGGCAAACGTGTCATGGTATTGGATGCGGACCTTGGTCTGGCTAACGTCGATGTACTGCTTGGTCTACGCGTTGAAAAAAATCTTTCTCATGTTTTGTCCGGGGAATGCACCCTTGATGAAGTGTTAGTTGAAGGCCCTTACGGCATTAAAATAGCGCCGGCTACTTCAGGCAGTCAATCCATGACTGAACTGACTTCTGTTGAACACGCTGGTTTAATTCGAGCATTCAGTGAATTGCAATCACAAATTGACGTATTAATCGTTGACACTGCCGCTGGTATTTCTGACATGGTGTTGAGTTTTTCACGAGCCTCTCAAGACATTTTGATGGTGGTATGTGACGAACCTACCTCACTCACAGACGCCTACGCGTTGATTAAAATCTTAAACAAAGACCACGGTATTTTTCGCTTCAAGATTGTGGCGAACATGGTGAGAAGTGCACGTGAAGGTGACGAACTTTTTGCCAAACTAACCAAAGTCACCAACCGCTTTTTGGATGTTGCACTTGAACTGGTTGCGGTCATTCCTTTTGATGAAAATGTACGTAAATCTGTACGCAAGCAAAAAGCCATCGTTGAAGCTTATCCCACTTCACCCGCCGCTATGGCGATACGAAAGCTAGCTAAAAAAGCCATCGAGTGGCCAATTCCAACTCAACCTGGTGGTCACCTTGAGTTCTTTTTAGAACAATTGGTGAGCAAAAAAGCGGTAGGCGAACGCCGGTGAACAGTAAAGCTGCTGCCTATCAACAGTTAGCCGATAAAAATGAATTGGTCGAACGTCATGCGCCTTTGGTCAAACGTATTGCCCATCATTTGTTAGCCCGCCTGCCTGCCAGCGTCTTAGTCGATGACTTAATCCAAGCAGGCATGATTGGTTTACTTGAAGCATCGCGCAATTTTGATGGCAGTAAGGGCGCAAGTTTTGAGACTTTCGCCGGTATCCGTATTCGCGGTTCCATGCTTGATGAAATTCGTAAAGGTGATTGGACCCCGCGCTCCGTGCACAAAAATGGTCGCGCCATCAGTGAAGCGATTCGTCAGGTAGAACGCGAAACCGGACGTGATGCCCGCGACGTTGATGTGGCTGAAAAACTGCAAGTTGGCATTGATGAATATCACCAGATGTTGCTTGAGGTAAATTCAGGCAAACTCATTGGCATTGAAGATCTTGGGGTCACGGAAGATGTGGTCAGCAGCGAAGAAAGTAAGGGGCACGATTCTCCCTTTGAAGATTTGTTGCAAGGTTCATTTCAAAAAGCCTTGGCTCATGCTATTACTACGTTGCCAGAGAGAGAAGCAATCGTGCTCTCCCTGTATTATGATGAAGAATTGAATTTGCGAGAAATTGGTGAAGTTCTGGATGTCAGTGAGTCACGAGTCAGTCAAATACATAGTCAGGCCATGTTGAAACTTAAAGTACGCATGCAATCTTGGCGTTCTAACGAAAATTAAAATAGTAAAAAAACGGGTTTGTACCCTCACCGGAGGTAGTTTTGGATAAGAATATGAAGATTCTTGTTGTTGATGATTTCTCAACAATGCGTCGGATTATCAAGAACTTACTTAAAGATCTTGGCTTTACGAATATACAAGAAGCAGATGATGGCAGCACGGCGCTCCCCATGTTACAGCAAGGCGATTTTGACTTTGTTGTTACTGATTGGAACATGCCGGGGATGCAAGGAATTGATTTGCTGAGGGCGATCCGTTCCAACCCCAGTTTAAAACATATTCCGGTCTTGATGGTAACGGCAGAAGCGAAAAAAGAGCAGATCGTCGCAGCGGCACAAGCGGGGGTAAATGGTTACGTTATCAAACCGTTCACCGCAGCCACACTTAAAGAGAAATTGGCAAAAATATTTGAACGCTTAGGTTAATTTCAGGCTGCCCTGATCAAGAGGAAAGACAGTATGAAAACCGCAAGCTCAGCGCCTATTTCGTTGGATGATGCCAAGCAACTCGTTGTGTTATTGGAAAATAATGACAACCAAGGAGCCAGAGACCTATTAGACTCTGTGGGTGTGCAAAATTCAGTAGAGTTGTTTGCCGAAGTGGGTAAATTGACTCGCCAGTTACATGATTCATTGAACAATTTTCAACTCGATGATCGCATCGTCAATATGGCAAAGGAAGATATTCCTGATGCTCAAACACGCTTGAATTACGTGATTCAAGCAACAGAAGATGCGGCCAATAAAACCATGGATTTGGTGGATTCTTGTATGCCTTTGGCAGAAAGAGTGCACAGTGGCATGATTGAATTGCTACCTGAATGGAAAAAGTTAATGTCTCGGCAGCTTAAGTTGGGAGAATTTAACCAACTTTGCCATCGTATGGACGACTTTTTGCAGCATGGCAGCGAGGATACGGAAAAACTGACTGGATTGTTAACTGAAGTGCTCATGGCTCAAGGTTATCAAGACTTAACAGGTCAAGTAATACGGCGTGTTATCGACTTAGTCAAAGAAGTTGAAGACAATTTGGTATACATGCTAACCATGTTTGGTGGTGTCGACGGTAAAGACGGCAAACCACGCAAAGAAAAGGCTAAGAAATCAGATACTAAGGCCGATATGATAAAAGCTGAAGGGCCTATTTTAGATGCAGAAAGTCGCGAAGATGTAGCATCAGACCAGGTTGATGTTGATGATTTACTTTCGAGTCTTGGATTTTAGGGGTAGAGCGTATGGCTTTTGATGTTGATGAGGATATTTTACAAGACTTTCTAGTTGAAGCTGGTGAGATCTTAGAACAGCTACAAGAGCAATTAGTCGACCTTGAAAATAATCCAGACGATGCTGCCTTGTTAAATGCCATCTTTCGCGGCTACCACACGGTAAAAGGTGGGGCTGGTTTTCTGTCCTTAACCGAGCTTGTTGATATTTGCCATGGTGCAGAAAACGTCTTTGACGTCATGCGAAATGGACAACGCACGCTGACGCCAGAATTGATGGACGTCATCTTACAAGCCACCGATGAAGTGGTGAAGATGTTTGACAGTGTCAAAGCGGGTCAACCTCTGGTTGCTGCAGGACAAGACTTGTTGGATACCTTACATCGCCTCAGCCGGCCTGAATCTGAAGATGAAGACACCGGCGCCCATGCCAGTGAAGCGCCATCTGCAAGCGCGGCTGTCAGTGCGGCCGTGCCAGAAACACAAAGCTCCCCCAGTGAAGGTGATGATTTTAGTGAGGCCGAGTTTGAAGCTTTACTCGATGAATTACACGGTAACGCTGCACCAGCCTCTGTAGAGAAAGCCACATCAGCATCAGTAACGGGTGCTGCTGATGAAGACATTAGTGATGATGAATTTGAAGCCTTACTCGACCAATTGCACGGTAAAGGCCAATTTAAAGCTGAAGCTGAAGTCGAGGCTGCACCTAAACCTGCTAATAAACCCGCGGCCAATGCACTCAAAAGCAATAGTACTGCTGCGGCCAGTGATGAAATTACCGACGATGAATTTGAAGCATTACTCGATGAATTACATGGTAAGGGTAACGCGCCAAAACTGGCCGACGAGGGCAAATCTGCAGTAGACGAACCTGTCAAACCAGTGAGTGCCAAACCAGTGGTGGCGAAGACCCCCGCGCCTGCAGCAAAACCAGAGCCAGCTCCTGCTGCGAAAAAAGCGCCTGAAAGCAAACCAGCAGCAGACGCTGATTCCAAAGAAGATAAAAAGGGTGGTGCTGCGCCACAAGCCGAAACTACAGTTCGAGTAGATACTAAACGCCTAGACCAGATTATGAACATGGTGGGCGAACTGGTTTTAGTGCGGAATCGTTTGATCAGTTTAGGTATTAATATCAACGATGAAAGTATGTCTAAAGCCATTGCCAACTTAGACGTAGTGACCGGTGATTTGCAAGGTGCGGTGATGAAAACCCGCATGCAACCCATTAAAAAGGTATTTGGCCGTTTTCCACGGGTTGTTCGTGACTTAGCACGCACCTTGAAAAAAGAAATTACCCTTGAATTAGAGGGTGAAGAAACTGATTTAGATAAAAACTTGGTTGAAGCCCTCGCCGATCCCTTAGTGCATTTGGTGCGCAATTCGGTGGATCATGGCATTGAATCACCAGAAGATCGCAAAGCTGCCGGTAAACCCACTATGGGCACGGTTAAGTTAGCCGCCTCACAAGAGGGTGATCATATTCTGTTAACCATCACTGATGATGGTAAGGGTATGGATCCAGAAAAACTCAAAGAAATCGCCATTAAGCGTGGTGTCATGGATGCCGACACAGCCGCGCGAATGACCGATGTAGAAGCCTTTAACCTTATTTTTGCTCCCGGTTTTTCAACAAAAACTGAGATCTCTGAGGTGTCTGGCCGTGGTGTTGGAATGGACGTGGTTAAAACCAAAATTAACCAACTAAACGGTACAGTTAAAATTGATTCTAAGCTTGGTATCGGCACAACCTTAGAAATTAAAGTTCCGCTAACCTTGGCTATTTTACCGACCTTAATGATTGTTGTCGGTGAACAAACTTTTGCCTTGCCTTTAGGTTCAGTTAACGAAATTATCAACGTCGACGTGAGTAAAACCAATACCGTTGATGGGCAGTTAACCATGATCGTGCGTTCTAAAGCGATTCCGTTATTTTACTTACGTGAATGGTTAACGCGCACACCTGGTAAACACGGGATAATTGATAAGACAAAAGGCCATGTGGTTGTTGTGCAAATTGGCACCAAGCAACTTGGCTTTGTGGTTGATGCATTGATAGGTCAAGAGGAAGTGGTGATCAAACCGCTTGACGAATTATTGCAGGGCACACCAGGTATGGCTGGTGCAACCATTACTAGTGATGGTGGTATCGCGTTAATACTAGATGTCCCGGGGCTACTGAAGCGTTATGCTGCCAAAAAATCCTAGTGCCATTAGACTGAGTAACATTGTATGAGGTTCCAAAAAGTTTAGATGGCATATCGGATTCTCATCGTTGATGATTCTACTTTTTTTAGACGTCGTATTTCGCAAATTCTACAACAGGACCCTGAGCTGGTTGTAGTTGGTGAAGCACGAGATGGTCTTGAGGCCATTGAATTAGTCAAGACCCTCAAACCAGATGTTGTCACCATGGATATTGAGATGCCAGTGATGGATGGCATTACCGCCGTGAAAAAAATCATGGCGCAGAGCCCTGTTCCCATCATTATGTTTTCCTCCTTGACTCAGGAAGGTGCGCAAGCAACTCTCGATGCCTTGGATGCTGGCGCAGTAGATTTTTTACCTAAGAAATTTGAAGACATCGCCCTTAATAAAAAAGAAGTCGTGGCGCTGTTACAAGATAGGGTAAAAACCTTAGGCCGCAAAAAGAGCTACTCAAGTCCGCTGACAAGTCGTTTTTCCACTAGTTTGCCGCCAATTTCTGCAAATACTGCAAGCACTCACAGCGCACCAGCTGCCGTTATCAGCAGACCCTACAGTCCTCATTCTGGCCTTAAAAAACATTACAAGTGTTTAGCCATTGGCACGTCAACGGGTGGTCCGGTTGCCTTGCAAAAAATATTAATCGAGCTTCCTGCTGATTTCCCTTTACCCATTGTGATGGTGCAGCATATGCCTGCCGCTTTCACCAAGGCTTTTGCCAGCCGTCTGAATGATCTATGTAAGATTCAGGTAAAAGAAGCGGAGCACGGTGATGTGCTCAAGGCGGGTACAGCTTATCTTGCTCCAGGCGGTCAACAGATGGTGATTGAAGGTCGTGCTACCCACGCCCAGATTAAGATATCGGCTGCTGAAATGTACCCACATGCTGCTTACAAACCCAGTGTTGATTTGACTTTTGAATCACTTGCCAGTGTTTATGGTGGTGATGTGTTGGGTATTATTTTGACGGGCATGGGGGCTGACGGCAGAGAGGGTTGCAAGGCCTTAAAAGACAAGGGGGCTCGAATTTGGGCGCAAGATGAAAAAAGCTCAGTTGTATATGGCATGCCCCAAGCAGTGACGGTGGCCAATATTGCCGAACATAATTTTGATATTGCTCAAATGGCGACCCAAATAAAATCTGAGATCGTATAGTTTTTTGGTGGATCGATAATTTTTATTTTCCTATTGCGGTACAAATACGCATCCATTGAGCAGTGTGTATGAACTATGAGGCTTCGACTTGATCGTTTGGACAGTTGCTAATCACAAAGGGGGCGTTGGTAAAACCACCACAACCGTGACGATGGGCGGCTTGTTAGCACAAGCTGGCAACAAAGTGATCCTGGTTGATACTGATCCACAAGCTTCCATGAGTTACTACTTTGGCGTAGATTCAGAACAACTGGCGAGTAGTTTGTTTGATGTATTCATGCAGGCCAAAACGCTCACCAAAGACAATGTTTTGGATTGTCTGTGCCCCACCAAATTAGATTCACTGTTCATCTTGCCGGCAACGATGGCCTTAGCAACATTGGATAGAAAACTAGGTACCCAAACAGGCATGGGCTTAATCTTAAAGCGCGCCCTGAATTTGGTTGCCGACGAATTCGACTGTGCCATCATAGACTGTCCGCCTGTGCTGGGCGTTTTGATGATCAATGCCTTGGCGGCCTGTGAACGCGTCGTAATACCAGTACAAACAGAATTTTTGGCCTTAAAAGGCCTTGAACGAATGATGCATTCACTTGAACTGATGCAAACCTCGTTGGGCAAGCAATTCGCCTACACAATAGTACCAACTATGTATGATAGACGTGTTAATGCAGCGACAGATGCATATAAAACATTAAAAGACACCTATGGTGCGGCGGTATGGCCTGGCGTGATTCCGGTGGATACTCGATTTCGTGATGCGAGTCAGGCACAAAGCCCGCCTTCACTGTACTGCCCTAAATCGCGAGGTGTATTTGCCTACGCGAAGTTACTGAAATTTATTTTGGATTTGGATAGAAAAGTATGACAGGCAAACCATTTGCCAATGAAAACGTAATGGAAGACTACATGTCAGCGCTGTTGACAGAGACGACCCTTGCCGAAGATTTACAAAAACAGGCTATTTCCCGTCTGCTTGAGACAGCCAAACCAGCAGCACGCAGTGAACCTTATGTTGCGCCTGCTGAGCCTATCAACATTGAGATTAAAGTTCCCGCGTCAGAGGTCGACAAACAGGCTATCACTGCAAGTAAAAAGCTCAAGACAAAAAAGTTGCCTGTTGTTGACAGTGAGTTCCAGGCCTTATTTTTTGAAACAGCGGGCTTAACCCTCGCGGTGCCTTTGACAGAATTAGGTGGAATTCATCAGCTTGAAACTGTGAATCCCTTGTTTGGTAAACCGAGTTGGTTTAAAGGCGTGATGTTGCACAAAGAAGAAAAATTCAATGTAGTGGATAGTGCAAAATGGATAATGCCAGAAAAATCTGCTGAAAAGCTGGCAGAAACCACAAAATATCAATATCTTATACTATTAGATAACAGTGGTTGGGGACTCGCTTGCGAACGCCTAATCAGTACATCTGTGTTATTGCCAAGTGACGTTAAATGGCGAAGTGATGATGCCAAACGTCCATGGTTGGCAGGAATGGTTAAAAATAAAATGTGCGCCTTGATTAATGTGCAACAATTAGTTGCCATGTTGAATCAGGGGCTGAGCAGTAATGATTAGCCCACACTAGGGTTGGAGCAAGTGCAATGAGTGAGAAAAAAACCACAAGTAACAAAGTGACTGCTGGTGATGACGTATTGCAATGGGTTACCTATAAATTAGGTGAAGAAACCTATGGTATTAACGTTATGCAAGTGCAGGAAGTGCTGCGTTATACCGAAATTGCCCCGGTACCAGGTGCCCCAGATTATGTGCTCGGTATTATTAACCTGCGTGGCAATGTGGTAACGGTCATCGACACCCGTTCACGTTTTGGTTTACCACCTTCTGAAATATCTGATAACAGCCGGATTGTGATCATCGAGTCAGATGATCAAGTGGTTGGTATCATGGTGGATAGTGTGGCTGAAGTGGTTTATCTGCGCTCCTCGGAAATTGACAGTGCGCCGAATGTGGGCACAGAAGAAAGCGCTAAATTCATTCAAGGCGTCAGTAATCGCGATGGACAGTTATTGATCTTGGTGGATTTGAATAAGCTTCTCAGTGACGATGAATGGGAAGAAATTACTAATATCTAAACATGGGCAAGGCAGTCTTAAATCAACTGAACTTGCGCAGTGTACTTTGTAATTCAACAGCTGAGGCATTGATGATGCAATCCGAGAGTCCGAGTGCATATTGGTGTTTCAGTCACGTCAAAATTAAGCAAGCACCATGTCTTTGACTTTGTTTATTGCCTTGGGTTTATTGATTGTTGCGGCCTTAGGTCTCCTTTTTTTCATCACATCAAAACAAAAATTCGCAATTTTGCAGAAACAACATGTACAAGATAGCCAAGCTCTCGCTACCTTAAAAAGTCAAATTGCTGTTCTGCAGGACGAGATGCACGAAATGCACAGTGGCAATCACGCCATGAGCAAGAAACTTAAAACGCTAATGACAGAGCTGCAAGCTTTGAATGAAAAGCAGCAGCAATTAGCGGAACAAGATCCACAAAGCCGCTTTTACCAATCAGCCGCCAAACTTATCGCTTCTGGTGCTAGCCTCGAACAAGTCATGCAAGAATGTGATATTCCCCGCGCCGAAGCAGAATTACTGTTTAGCCTACACCAACGCTAAAACGCTAAAACGCTAATTCGTTAAACTGGTTTAATCCCGCAGCACAGCATTGTTGTCAAGGTGTATGCCTTGGTTTTCCAATTTCACTAACACAGACGTAGGTAAAATTCATTTAGACGTCTAGACGTAAAGATGTTGACTTTTGCAGGCGATTAAGCGACATTCCCGTCATTGCTTTTAGCTCCTTGGAGTCCTTATGCCTATTCGTATCCCCGCTGAACTACCTGCACAAAATGTCTTAAGTAATGAAAACATCTTTGTCATGGATTCGATGCGGGCGGCACATCAGGATATTCGGCCGCTGGAAGTGGGCATATTAAATTTGATGCCAAATAAAGAAGAGACGGAAGTACAGTTTTTGCGCTTGCTGTCAAATACACCTTTGCAAATCAATATCGATTTAATTCGCATCGATGATCAAGCACCGAAAAATACCTCAAAAGCGCACATGGATGCCTTCTATCGAAATTTTGAAGAAGTAGCGAACAAAAAATACGATGGTTTGATTGTTACCGGTGCGCCCTTGGCTCACCTTGCTTATGAAGATGTGAAGTATTGGGACAGAATGCAGGTTGTTCTTGATTGGGCGCGACGTCATGTACAATCTACTCTGTTTTCATGTTGGGCCGCCCATGCCGCCATTTATCACTTTTATGGCATTAATCGGTATTTGCGTGCAGATAAACTCAGTGGCGTGTTTCCTTTGCAGGTACAGGATGAGCACGATGAATTATTACGCGGTTTTGACCCAACCTTTTATGCACCACATTCACGTTTTGGCGAGATTTCAATTGAGCAGTACGAGAGTGTTAAAGAGCTCAAAGTTCTGGCTAGTTCAGCCCAAGTCGGCGCCTATGTGATTGCTAGTCAGGATAAACGCTTAGTATTTGTTACTGGGCATCCCGAATATGATCCAGACAGTTTGAGGCAGGAGTATCAGCGAGATCTGGCGGCAGGCCTGGCACCGCAAGTGCCCGCTAACTATTTTCCTGACGACGATCCAAATCAAACTCCATTGGTGAAATGGCGCGCCCATGGCAGTTTGCTGTTCACCAACTGGTTGAATTATTATGTGTACCAAAACACGCCTTATGATTTAGCGTCTTTGTCCGCTTAACTTATGTGCTTTACTGTTACCTTATTTTAGTAGGAAGGCTTTTTTGACTGAACTAACCAAGCTCCAACAACTTCAGCGAGCTGCAGAGCAGCGTATTTTGATCTTGGATGGAGCCATGGGCACCATGATCCAGCAACACCAATTGCAGGAACAAGATTATCGCGGTGAACGCTTCGCAGATTGGAACTCAGATTTAAAGGGCAACAACGATTTGTTGAGCCTAACTCAGCCACAAATTATCTATGATATTCACTGCGCCTATCTGACTGCCGGTGCGGATATCATCGAAACCAATACCTTCAATGCCACCACGATTTCCATGGCTGACTATCACATGCAGTCACTTGCCAAGGAAATCAATATCGAAGCTGCTAAGATCGCCCGTAAGGCTGCGGATACCTTCACTGCACAAACTCCAGATAAACCACGTTTTGTTGCAGGTGTGTTGGGCCCAACCAGCCGTACGGCTTCCATTTCTCCCGACGTTAACGACCCTGGTAAGCGTAATGTTAGTTTTGATGAGCTAGTGGAAGCGTATGTCGAAGCTACTCATGGCTTGATCGCAGGTGGTAGCGATTTAATCTTAATCGAGACCATCTTCGATACCTTAAATGCTAAGGCCGCCGCTTTTGCCGTCGAGACCGTGTTTGAAGCACTAGGCTTGCGCTTACCGGTGATGATATCCGGAACCATTACCGATGCTTCAGGCCGCACCTTGTCAGGTCAAACAGCCGAGGCATTTTATTATTCGATGAACCACATCAGTCCATTTTCCATGGGCTTGAATTGTGCCTTGGGCCCCGATTTACTGCGGCAATATGTGGATGATATTGCCCAAGTTGCTGAATGTTTAGTGTCTGCTCACCCTAATGCAGGTCTGCCCAATGAATTTGGTGAGTACGATATGCAAAGTGCTGAAATGGCAAGCCACATTCAAGAGTGGGCCGAGTCAGGTTTATTAAATATTGTGGGCGGTTGCTGCGGTAGCACCCCAGAACATATCGCCGCGATGGCTCAGGCCGTCAAACATTGTTCACCACGAAAGGTAGTGCAACTGCCTGTAAGAATGCGTTTATCTGGCCTTGAGCCCTTCGTCCACTAGGTCATATTCATGTCTTATACTGAGTTAGAAAATACCCCAGTCGAACCAGTCGTCAGCGCCTTTATTAACGTGGGTGAACGAACCAACGTGACAGGCTCGGCGATGTTCAAACGACTCATTTTAGATGGCAATTACGAACAAGCATTGGATGTTGCCCGCCAACAAGTTGAAAACGGTGCGCAAATCATCGACATCAACATGGATGAGGCCATGTTGGATTCCCAAGCAGCAATGACACGCTTTTTGAATCTGATTGCCTCAGAACCCGACATTTCGCGTGTACCCATCATGATTGATTCGTCTAAATGGTCGGTGATTGAAGCGGGATTAAAATGCGTGCAGGGCAAATGTATTGTTAATTCCATCAGCTTAAAAGAAGGCGAAGCAAGCTTTCTGCATCAAGCCAAATTGATAAAACGCTACGGAGCCGCTGCGGTAGTGATGGCTTTTGATGAAGTAGGGCAGGCGGATACCGAAGCGCGCAAAGTCGAAATCTGTCAACGCAGCTACAAGATCTTAACTGAAAAAGTCGGTTTTCCTCCTCAAGATATTATCTTCGATCCGAATATTTTTGCCGTGGCCACTGGGATTGAAGAACACAACAATTACGCGTTAGATTTTATTAATGCTACCCGCCGCATCAAACAAACACTACCCCATGCCCATGTTTCCGGTGGCTTGTCGAATGTATCGTTCTCCTTTCGTGGCAATAACCCTGTGCGCGAAGCCATGCACTCGGTATTTTTGTATCATGCCATCAAAGCGGGGATGGATATGGCCATTGTCAACGCGGGACAATTGGCGGTTTACGATGAAATTCCTGAAGAATTACGCATTGCCGTAGAGGATGTGATTTTAAATCGTCATCCGCAAGCGACCGATAATCTGCTGGCCTTGGCACCCAAATACCAAGGGGCAGGGATCAGTCAAGTAAAAGACAATCTTGAATGGCGTGAATTGCCCGTCAACAAACGTCTCGAATATGCCTTAGTGCGCGGTATCATGGACTTTATCGAGCAAGATACCGAAGAAGCGAGGCTTGCGGCCGACAAACCCTTGCACGTTATTGAAGGCCCATTAATGGATGGCATGAACGTGGTGGGTGACTTGTTTGGTGAGGGCAAGATGTTCCTCCCGCAGGTGGTAAAATCTGCACGTGTCATGAAAAAAGCCGTGGCCTATCTCAATCCCTTTATTGAACTAGAAAAAGATCAAGGGAGTTCAAACGGTAAGATCCTCTTGGCGACGGTGAAGGGGGATGTACACGACATCGGCAAAAATATTGTGGGCGTGGTGTTGCAGTGCAATAACTTTGAGATTATCGACCTCGGTGTCATGGTGCCTTGTGCAAAAATTCTGCAGGTGGCCAAAGATGAAAATGTCGACATGATTGGTTTATCTGGCCTTATTACCCCGTCCTTGGATGAGATGGTGCATGTGGCCAAAGAAATGCAGCGTTTGAATTTTGACTTGCCCCTATTAATCGGTGGTGCCACTACTTCTAAGGCGCATACAGCGGTTAAAATTGAAGAGCATTATCATGCCCCTGTTGTTTATGTACCTAACGCAAGCCGCGCGGTTGGGGTGTGCCAAAAGTTGATCAAAGCTGAGAGTCGCGCCGAATTTGCCGCTTATCTAAGTGAAGATTACACCAAGGTGCGTATTCAACACGCCAACAAACAACCTCGCACCTTACCGGTGACCTTGGAACACGCAAGAGCCAACGCCTTCAGCTGTGACTGGGCGAATTACACGCCGCCGCAGCCAGCGTTTACTGGCCGTCGAGAGGTGAAGGTCGACTTGGATACGCTGCGTCCTTATATTGATTGGACGCCGTTTTTCTTAACGTGGTCACTGGCCGGAAAGTACCCGCGCATTTTGCAAGACGAGGTGGTGGGTAAAGAGGCACAAAGTTTATTTAACGATGCCCAGGCACTGCTTAATGAGTTGTGCGCCAATCAGCAGTTACAAGCCAAAGGTGCTGTGGGGATTTTTCCGGCTAACAGCATCGGTGATGACATAGAAATTTACGCGGATGAACAGCGCCAAACGGTGTTACATACCGCCCATCATTTGCGCCAGCAAACCCACAAGCCAAATGGTCCCAATTACTGCTTGAGCGATTTTATTGCACCAAAAACATCAGGTAAGGCCGATTACCTTGGCGCCTTCGCGGTAACTGCTGGGATCGGTGAAGATGAGTTGGCCCAAGGTTATATTGATCATGGTGACGACTACAATGGCATTATGGTGAAGGCCATTGCTGACCGTTTAGCAGAAGCCTTTGCTGAATATTTACATGAGCAAGTACGCAAAGAATTGTGGGCGTATGCGCAACAAGAAGCGCTTTCCAATGACGAACTCATTCGTGAAAAATATCAGGGTATTCGTCCTGCACCTGGCTATGCAGCCTGTCCAGAACACACTGAAAAACAGCTCATTTGGGATCTACTCGACGCCGAGCAGCTAACCGGTATGCGTTTAACGGAAAGTTACGCTATGTGGCCGGGGGCTTCGGTGTCTGGTTTCTATTTTTCACACCCGCAGAGTCGTTATTTTGCCGTGGCGCAAATCCAAGCTGACCAGCTTCAAGACTATGCAAAACGTAAAAAATGGAGCATAGATGAGGCGCAAAAATGGCTTGCACCGAATTTAGCCTAATCAGGGGGCAGAAGCATGGAAAAGCCCTTTAGCCAAGCATGTGAAAACAACAAAGCCCCCATTTTGGCGGTGCTCAAAGAAGTATTAAAGTATGCAAATGCAGTGTTAGAAATTGGTTCCGGCACGGGGCAGCATGCTGTACATTTTGCCCCATGTTTGCCACATTTGCGTTGGTATTGCAGTGATGTAGAAGCTAATCACGCAGGCATTAATGCTTGGTTTAATGAATTTCCTGCCGCCAATTTAATCGCTCCATGTCGTTTGATGCTGGGTCTCGATCCTTGGCCAAACCTCGATGTGGATGCCATTTATACCGCCAATACCACCCACATTATGCAAAACCATGAAGTCAAATTAATGATGGAATTGGTGCAACAACACTTGCCTATCGGCGGTGTGTTTTGCCAATACGGACCGTTTCGTCAAGGTGGTGAGTTTTCTAGTCAAAGTAACCGTGATTTTGATCAAAGTTTACGTGAACGAGGATACGGTGGGGTACAAGATGTTGACACCCTAAAAGGGTGGGCTAAAGGCTTAGCCCTCACGGCTAAAATGGCCATGCCGGCTAATAATCTATGCCTGATTTGGCATAAGGTTTAGTCTTAGCAATCCTTTAACCGTAAAACGCAAGTCAAGCTAATCGTCACTTTCCTCACCACTGCTTTTTCTAAACGGCAGCAGTTTGTCTGCATCTTGTTTATACGCCTGAATTTCTGGCGTTTCGCTGTCAATAAAACGTGAAACAGCATCATGAAAGGCTAATTCTTTGAGATGATGGTTGGAATAGCAATATGTGGGTTCAAAACCGCGCAGAATTTTATGTTCTCCTTGGGTGCCGGGATTGAAACAGCTTATGTTTTGCTCAATACAAAACTCAATTCCTTGGTAGTAACAACATTCAAAATGCAGTTGATCTATGTCTTCAATTGCCCCCCAATAACGACCATTAAGCTGATGTTGGTCATATAGAAACAGCGCACCAGCCAGCGGACAATTATCTCGATAGGCCAACACTAATAGTAAATTATCGCTCATGCTTGAGAGCAGTTGCGTGAAAAAAGCTTGGTTTAGATAACCTTGGTGGCCACTGCGTTTAAGATACGTTTGCTGATAACATTGGTAAAAAAAGTCCATGTCGTCTGCCATTATCGCTGCGCCATGCATGCGTTTAATAACGATGCCTTGGTTGTCAACTTTCCTGCGTTCCGCGCGAATGCTTTTGCGCTTCCTAGCATTCAAACCGAGCAAAAATTCGTCAAAACTAGTGTAATTACGGTTGTACCATTGGAATTGCACAGATAAACGCATCAATTGTTGTTGTGCCTGAAGCAACTCACTAAGGGGGTTATCCACAAACAGCCAATGCATGGATGATAGACCCTCAGCAATCAACTTCTCATCCAAAATTTTACAAGCATAAGCTACGATAGCACTCAGGTCTTGCCGCACACTGAGAATTCGCGGACCCGTCACCGGAGTAAAGGGAATGGCGCATATCAGTTTGGGATAATAGTTCAGACCATACTGGCGATAGGTATTTGCCCAAGCAAAATCGAATACGTACTCACCGTAGCTGTGGGTTTTTTTGTATAGTGGTAAGATGGCAACAGGTCGTTTGTGTTGGAATATGATCAAGTGCGAAGGGGACCATCCAGTGTTTGCGCCCACTGAACCTGAGGCTTCAATGGCATGCAGAAAAGAATATTGGCACAGGGGGCTCGCAAACGCCGCGCAAGCTTGCCAGGTGTCTCGGCCGATTTGCTCGATACTGTGCACAAACTGATGACTGTAAGCGTCTTTCAAATTAGCGAATCTCTCTGAATATATGAACAACTAAAATGATGATAAATGACCCGAGTGATCCCCAGACTATAAAGTATACCATTACACGTTTGCTAGCTAGCCGTGAACATAGCCGTCATGAACTGCTGATAAAATTACAACAGCGTCAATTCGATACTCAAACGTGCATAGAATGGATCGAAAAATTTGCCGACGCAGATATTCAAAGTGACCATCGTTTTGCCGAAATGTTATTGCGTAGCCGTGTGCAAAAGGGGCAGGGAGAGCTCGCTTTGCGCCAAGAGTGTGCCTCACACAAATTGCCCGAAGATTTAGTGCAAACGCTGCTTGACGCTATGCAAATAGATTGGTTTGAACAAGCGTTAGCGGTGGCGCAGAAAAAAACCAAAGGACAGCTGCTGCCCTCTCTTAAAGATCAGCAAAAGCTTTATCGGTTTATGGCGCAACGAGGCTTTTCGTCGGAACAAATTCGCTATGCAATTCAAAACATTAAGCAGTGAATTAAGGCCTTAACAACGCGCCCTGAAACATGATACTGTTATGCCCTCCAACGCCGTGTCTAGGCATCAGCTCAGCACGCCGGGTAAGCCTTTTAACCCAATTGAACTATGCACTTGTCAGGATTGTAAATGAGTATGACCACCGCCGATATTCGCGGCGCATTTCTAAAATATTTTGCTTCTAATGGCCACGAAATCGTCAGCAGTTCATCGCTGGTGCCTGGTGATGATCCCACCTTGTTGTTTACCAATGCTGGAATGAATCAATTTAAAGATGTCTTTCTTGGCAATGAAAAACGCAATTATGTGCGAGCAGTGTCGTCGCAGCGTTGTGTAAGAGCGGGTGGTAAACACAATGATCTTGAAAATGTTGGTTATACCGCAAGACATCACACCTTTTTCGAAATGCTCGGTAATTTTAGCTTTGGTGATTATTTCAAACATGACGCTATCCGTTTTGCTTGGGAGTTTTTGACCGAAACCCTCAAGTTACCCAAAGAAAAACTGCTGGTAACCGTTTACGCAGAAGACGATGAAGCCTTTGACATTTGGGCCAATGAAATTGGTGTACCCAAAGAAAAAATTATCCGTATTGCCACATCAGACAATTTCTGGTCAATGGGTGATACAGGACCATGTGGGCCCTGTTCGGAAATATTTTATGATCACGGCGAACATATTTGGGGGGGGCCACCAGGATCTCCTGAAGAAGATGGTGACCGATTCATTGAAATTTGGAACCTAGTATTCATGCAATTTAACCGTCAAAGTGACGGGACAATGTTGCCTTTACCGAAGCCATCAATCGACACAGGCATGGGCTTAGAGCGCATTTCGGCGATCATGCAGCATGTGCACAGCAACTACGAAATAGATATTTTTACGCAATTAATTGAATCTGCTGCACAGGTAGTGGGCACAACGGAATTACAAGACAAATCGTTACGGGTAATTGCCGACCATATTCGTTCTTGTGGCTTTCTGATTTGTGATGGCGTGGTGCCATCGAATGAAGGGCGTGGTTACGTATTACGGCGGATTATTCGTCGCGCGGTACGTCACGGTAATAAGCTAGGTGCTAGCAGTTTGTTTTTTTATCGCCTGGTTGCCGAGCTGGTTAAACAAATGGGATCGGCTTACCCAGAGTTAATTCAAAATCAAAGTATTATCGAAAAGGTGTTGAAAACCGAAGAAGAGCAATTTTCGCGGACTTTAGAACGTGGCATGGCCATCTTAAATGATGAATTAGCTCAGTTGTCTGGCACCGTTATTCCAGGTTCCGTGGTGTTTAAACTGTATGACACCTATGGTTTTCCAGCCGATTTAACCAATGATGTTGCCCGTGAGCGGGGATTGAGTATTGATGAAGTCGGATTTGCTGCCGCCATGGCGGAACAACGAAAACGCGCACAGCAAGCCAGTCAATTCGATACAGACTACAATGACCAACTCAAATCTGAGCAGAAGTCTGACTTTATTGGTTATGACTCAGTCATAGGTCGCGCCAAGGTGATTGAATTGTTTACTCAAAACCAGAGTGTGCAAAGCATCGCTGACGGCGACACTGCAGTAGTTATTCTCGATAGAAGCCCTTTTTATGCAGAGTCTGGCGGACAAATTGGTGACACGGGTTCACTCGTTGGTGAGCACGGCACGTTTACCGTGACTGATACAGTTAAGCTTGCTCATGCCATCGCTCACAAGGGCAAAATGCAAGGGCGTTTTGCCCTAGGTGACACAGTCGAAGCGAAATTTGACGTTGCGCGACGAGACGCAATCAAATTGAACCACAGCGCCACGCATTTGTTGCATGCAGCCCTCAAAAAAGTCTTGGGTGAACATGTTAATCAAAAAGGTTCTTTGGTCACGGCAGAACGCTTACGGTTTGACTTTGCCCATTTTGAAGCAATGAGCAAAACACAACTTACCGAAGTCGAAACCTTAGTGAATGAACAAGTTCGTGCTAACCATGGCTTGCATACAAAAGTCATGGCATTAGATGAAGCCAAGGCTGCTGGCGCCATGGCCTTGTTTGGTGAGAAATACGATGATGATGTGCGTGTGGTAGCCATGGGAGCGTTCTCTATGGAGCTTTGTGGCGGCACTCACGTTGCTAGTACCGGTGACATTGGACTTTTCAAAATAGTCGCTGAAAGTGGCATTGCAGCAGGCGTTAGACGGATAGAAGCGGTAACCGGAGCGGCTGCTCTTGAATTGGTGCAGCGTCAAACGCATGAACTGAGCCAATTGGCCAACTTATTGAAAACTGAACCTAACCAAATTGCTGCGCGTATCAGTCAAATATTGGAGCAAACCAAAGCCCAAGAAAAAGAGTTGCTTAAGCTTAAGCAGCAGGCAGCTAGCAGCAAAGGCAATGATTTGTTGAGTCAGGTAAAAGACGTCAACGGTCATAAGCTGTTGTGTGTCAAATTAGATGGTGTTGAAGCACAAGCCTTACGCGCCATGGTTGATGACCTAAAAAATCAACTGCAAAGTGCGATTATTGTATTAGCCGTGGCTGAAAGCCAAAAAGTAAGCTTGATTGTGGGCGTGACCAAAGACTTAAGCAACAAGGTTAAGGCCGGTGAATTGGTGAATTTCATCGCTCAACAGGTAGGTGGAAAGGGCGGCGGTCGACCCGATATGGCACAGGCTGGAGGCACTCAGCCTGAAAATCTAGATAGCGCCTTGAACTCGGTTGATAGTTGGTTATCTAAGGTTTTGTAAGGCCAATCAATTAAATTTTCGGTTAATTTTTGCAGTGACAACAAAAATAAGGAGTAACCGACAGTGAAATATTCTGGTCGTACAGAATAATTCCACTACTGTTAAAAAGGGACTCAAACTAGTGAATAACGGAGAAGGAGCAATAGAATGCTAATTTTAACTCGTCGTGTGGGTGAAACTTTAATGGTTGGTGATGATGTCACCGTGACTGTTCTGGGTGTAAAAGGTAATCAAGTTCGAATTGGTGTGAATGCACCAAAAGAAGTGTCTGTGCATCGTGAAGAAATTTATATGCGCATTCAAGCAGAAAAAAATGGCCAGTCGGGTTCTCATGAACGTTCAACTGAGCAAGACGACTAATTTTTTACAGATTGCACGTTAATTTGTTGAAAAACAAGTTCAAAAAAAGCTGGCTGGTCCAGCTTTTTTTATTGACGCTTGGTAAAGCGATTTTTGTAGAAAATTGCGCAAAGTGTCGGGCTGATTTGCGCGATAAAAATACAAAATGCAAGGTATCGTTCAAAATGCCAGCAAGCAGTGTCAAACTTAATAAAAAATGTTTGACTTACGATTGGGGATCAGTAAACTTCCGCTCCACATTTAGGAGAGGTGGCCGAGTGGCTGAAGGCGCTCCCCTGCTAAGGGAGTATAGGGTTTATAGCCCTATCGAGGGTTCGAATCCCTCCCTCTCCGCCATAAATGTGATGTAGTAAATGTAATTGAAATACGCGTGTGTAGCTCAGCTGGATAGAGTACCTGGCTACGAACCAGGCGGTCGGAGGTTCGAATCCTTCCACACGCGCCATTTCAACTTTACTACCTGATTTATAGAGCAACGCGTGTGTAGCTCAGCTGGATAGAGTACCTGGCTACGAACCAGGCGGTCGGAGGTTCGAATCCTTCCACACGCGCCATTTCTTTTTACTGCCTGCTTATTATCCTCTTTCTACACGTATTTATTCTGCCGTATCACACTGTGTATCTGCTCAGTGTGCCAATTTATACCTCGATTTTCATTGACCTTTCTGACTTAATTTTGTGTTGGATAAAAATGCATAAAATATGCATTTAATTTCATCGCGTTTGACCTTTATCTCTCTGTTTTTTATTGAAATAACGTATTTTGCATGGTACTAACTATGTCATAATTATTCATTTAGGAAGACTGAGGATGGCAGTGAGCAGTGTGTTAGCAGAAGCCGCGTACTTGTTATTGGTGGGAATGACCGTGGTTTACGGCTTTTTAGCCTTGATGATCCTGACCATCAAGCTTGTCGAGAGGCTTGACAAAAAGTGGCCAGTGTCGCTTGTATCCAACTCAGCGACAACCATGGCAGTCAAACCAACCACCGACTCGTTGCCTGTAAACGAATCGACCTCCATTGTTGTCGCCATCACAGCCGCCATCCATCAATATCGCTAAACCCACTAGCTTTGAAACTCTGAGATTTTATTTATGTCAAAACCCTTAGCCATTACCGATGTGGTGTTACGCGACGCGCATCAGAGCCTTCTCGCTACACGTTTACGCCTAGCTAATATGTTGCCCATTGCCGCTAAACTTGACAACGTTGGCTATTGGTCCCTTGAGACGTGGGGAGGTGCGACCTTTGATGCCTGCATCCGCTATCTTGGTGAAGACCCATGGGAGCGAATTCGTGCCCTCAAACAAGCCATGCCTAAGACCAAACAACAAATGTTGTTACGTGGCCAGAATTTATTGGGATATCGCCACTATGCGGATGATGTGGTGGAAAAATTTGTTGAACGTGCCCACCAAAACGGGGTGGATGTGTTTCGTATTTTTGATGCAATGAATGATGTACGCAATTTACAAACAGCGATAAAAGCCACCATCAAACAGGGCGCCCATGCACAAGGCACCCTCGCGTACACGGTTTCTCCGGTGCATAACCTGTAAACATGGTTAGATATGGCCAAACGCCTTCAGGACCTCGGTGTGCACTCCATTTGTATTAAAGACATGGCGGGTTTACTTAAACCCTACGTCTGTGAAGAATTGGTAATCCGTCTTAAAGAGAGCGTTGACGTGCCGCTAGCCATGCAATGTCATGCTACAACAGGCTTAAGTACGGCGACCTACCAGAAGGCGATTGACGCCGGTATTGATATGTTGGATACCTCTATATCGTCCATGAGCATGACTTACGGTCATACCGCGACGGAAACCATTGTGGCCATGGTAGAAGATACCCCTCGCGATACAGGGCTTGATTTAACACTGATGGAAGAGATTGCTACCTATTTTCGTGAGATCCGTCTTAAATACGCGCAATATGAAGGTAGTTTGAAAGGCATTGATGCACGAATTTTGGCGGCGCAGGTACCCGGCGGCATGCTGACCAATATGGAAAGTCAATTGAAGGAGCAAACTGCTTTAGACCGACTTGATGATGTGCTTAAGGAAATCCCCAAAGTACGTAAGGATCTCGGTTTTATTCCCTTGGTTACGCCTACGTCGCAGATAGTTGGTACCCAGTCGGTGCTCAATGTACTGGCCAATGAGCGCTATAAAACGATTACCAAAGAAACCACAGGCGTGCTGAAAGGGGAATACGGTGCCACGGCAGCACCGGTGAATAGTGCATTGCAACAACGCGTGTTAGCTGGAGCAGAGGCGATTACATGTCGACCGGCAGATCTGTTGGCAGCAGAGATGCAAACATTAAGCGCTGAACTGCAAGGGCTAAGCAAACAGCACGCCATTACCTTGGCTGAAAACACAGAAGACGATGTGCTCACTTATGCTTTGTTTCCGCAAGTTGGCCTGAAATTTTTGCAAAATCGCCATAATCCCGACGCTTTTGAGAGGGCACCTAGCACACTTGCACAAGGTGCATCGTCAGACGCTAGTCAAGCAACCTTGCAAAAGCCCACAAAAGCCAGTGGCGCTGCCGTATATGCCGTTAGAGTTAATGGTCAACTGTTTCAGGTTGAAGTGGCCCCCGATGGTGAGCTGACGCATATCGCCCCAACCACGCAAGCCAGCAGTGCTGCATTGAGCCATACTACGCAAAGTGCAGGACAATCTATGCCATGTCCTCTATCGGGGAGTATTTTCAAAGTATTGCTCAAGGTCGGTGATAAGGTTAGTGAAGGACAAGTTGTGGTGATCATGGAAGCCATGAAAATGGAGACCGAAATCCGTGCAAACAGCTCAGGTAGCGTGCTGTCCATTGATGTTAAAGAAGGCGATGTGGTGCAAGCCGGCCAGTCTTTGTTCACGTTTCGCTAGGAAGCTCAACGATGGAAAAGTTTTTATTACTCTGGGATAGCACGGCCATTGCACACTTCACCGTCGAGCAATTGATCATGATGGCGGTGGGGAGTCTTCTGCTGTATCTGGCTATCGTCAAAAAGTTTGAGCCACTGTTGCTTTTACCCATTGGTTTTGGTGCCATTCTCACTCATATCCCTTTGGCTGGGTTCAGCGAACCCGGCGGTTTGTTGTATTACATTTATCATGTAGGCATTGAAACAGGTGTCTTTCCCCTATTAATTTTTATGGGGGTAGGGGCCATGACAGACTTTAGTGCACTCATTGCTAATCCAAGAATGTTACTGCTCGGCGCTGCCGCCCAGTTTGGTATATTTGGCACCCTCTTTGGCGCGATTGCCCTAAATTTTGTGCCGGGTTTTGAATTTAGTTTACAGGATGCCGCCGCGATTGCCATCATCGGCGGAGCGGACGGGCCGACCACCATTTTCTTGGCATCAAGATTGGCTCCAGATTTACTCGGCGCGATTGCAGTTGCCGCATACTCCTATATGACCCTTGTGCCGATTATTCAGCCACCCATCATGCGGCTGTTAACCACAGAAGCAGAGCGTAGAATTGAAATGGCGCAATTACGTCAAGTCAGTAAACGCGAAAAAATCGTCTTCCCTTTGGCTGTATTGCTCCTAACCATTTTATTATTACCCAGTGCCACACCCTTGGTGGGCATGTTTTGTCTGGGTAATTTGATGAAAGAATCTGGGGTGGTAGATCGCTTGAGCAATAGTGCGCAAAACGAACTGATCAATATTGTCACCATCTTTCTTGGTTTGGCTGTGGGATCTAAATTATCAGCGGATAATTTTCTCACCCATGAAACGTTGGGCATACTCGCCCTTGGTGCCATAGCCTTTTCAATTGGCACAGCAGCAGGGGTGTTAATGGCAAAGCTAATGGGCAAGATGAGCTCCCAAGCCATCAATCCTTTAATCGGTGCTGCAGGTGTGTCTGCGGTGCCTATGGCGGCGCGCGTTGTTAACAAGGTAGGCTTAGCTGCCAATCATCATAATTTCTTGCTGATGCATGCTATGGGGCCAAATGTAGCAGGTGTTTTAGGGTCTGCAGTAGCGGCAGGGATTTTACTCGCCTTAGTCGGCTAGATTACTACTTAGGTATTTTGTCGATTGATCAAAGCCTGATGAGAATGCACAAGTTTCTGGGTGTATTCTTCTTTGGGCCAGGTAAAGATGACTTCGGTTTTGCCCGTTTCAATAATTTGCCCACGGCGCATCACAATTATTTTGTCGCTGACATGGCGCACAATGCCCAAATTGTGTGAGATAAAAATAAAACCCAAGCCCAACTCACGTTGAATTTTCATCAACAAATTTACGATTTGTGAGCGTACCGAAGGGTCGAGTGCCGCAAAGGGCTCATCTGCCACCAACACTTGTGGGTTTAAGATAAGCGCCCGCGCGAGTGCAACCCGCTGACGTTGACCGTCAGATAACATGTGCCGATAGAAAAACTGGTGTTCCGGCATGAGACCTACTTGCACCAGTGTTTGTTCTATCTTAACCAAGCGCTGTGCTGGGCTAAGATCGGTATTCAAACGCAATGGTTCATCTAAAATCGAGCCTAAAGTAATGCCGGGATTCAGAGACTCATTGCTGTTTTGAAAAATCATTCTTACGTTGAGGCAGCGCTGGCGTTGATTCGCCTTGGTAAGCGGCTCACCATTTAACAGGATCTGACCACTTTGGGGGCTTTCAAGCCCCACCAATAATTTGGCTAAAAAAGATTTACCCGAACTATTGCCGCCAACAATGGCCAAAGTTTCTCCCGCTTTTAGAGTGAAACTAACGGGGCCCAGTTCAAAATCCGTGGGGGCTTTAAACCAGCCTTGTTTTCTATTGCGGTTATAAAAAGCCAAATTTTCTACGCTAAGTAAATCGGTCATATTTTGTCCCAATGTAGTGGAAAATGACAACTGTAATAGTGTTCATGCACACGCCGCACCGCAGGAACCACCACACATTCGCGCCTCGCCCGAGGGCAGCGCGGACCTAAACGGCAACCTGTGGGCAAATGTTGCAAAGTAGGGATGGTGCCGTCCAATGAGCTAAGGGTAGATTTAGGCGGCAGATCCTTACGAAAGCTAGGAGCACTATCGAGCAATGCTTGAGTGTAAGGGTGCAGAGCTCGTTTTTTAAGCTGCAACATATTGCCGCTTTCCACACTCTGCCCGCAGTACAATACGGTCATGTAATGGGCCATACTGGAAATCGCCAATAAGTCATGACTAACAAACAAAATACTGAGTTTTCTGACCTGATTAACGCGGGTCAACAGCTTTAATATTTGCGACTTGGCCGTTATTTCCATGCCTCGGGTAGGGTCATCGGCAATGATTAACTTAGGCTCAGACGCCAAGGCCATAGCGATCATGAATTTTTGACACACATCATTGGATATTTGATGGGGATAACTGCGCATGCACAAATCATGATCTTTGATGCCCACTCGGTGCAACAACTCAATCGCTAAGCGTTGTTTTTCAGAACGGCTGGGCCAGAACCACTTGGCTTCGCAGCTGCTGTCGGGGATGATTTCTTTTAATTGTTCCCCCAAAGTTAACAGGGGATCAAGGGAGCCTTTTGGGTTTTGAAAAATAACCGAGATATCGTTGCGGATTAAATCTCGCCGAGCGCTTGCCGACATGGTGAGTAAGTTCTGACCTCGCCACGTCATGCGGTCTGCCGTTATCCGCCAACGTTGTGGTAAGGCACCCACGATGGCTTTAACAATCAAGCTTTTACCGGAACCCGATTCACCCACCAAAGCATGAATCTGCCCTTCAAAAATGACTAAATTCACTTTATCTAAGGCTTTGACCCATTGCCCAGCGACATCGATCTCAAGGGTGAGATTTTTGATATCCAAAAGGTTCATCAGTGCAATAACCTGTTTCGTAAAGCAGAACGCAAGCCGTCACCCACTAAGTTGATGGATATCATCATTAAGAATATAGCAAAACCCGGTAAGGCAATACTCCAAGGGGCGATGTATGCCACTTCTATGCCCTCAGACAACATGGTGCCCAGCTCTGGAGAAGGGGGTTGTGCTCCTAAATTAAGGAAACCTAGCGCACTAATATCGAGTATGGCAATTGACAAGGCGAGGGTGCCTTGCACCACCAATATTTCGCCCATGTTAGGTAAAATCGAACGAGTGACAATCTGCAATGGTGTAGCACCATCCAACTTGGCTGCCATCACATATTCTTTTTTTCGTTCTTGTTTAACAAAGTCTCGGGTGTGATGGATAAATTGAGGAGTAAGAGCCAGGACGATGGCCCACATACTATTGACCAAACCGGTGCCTACAATGGCAATAATAATGATGGCAATCAGCAAGGTGGGGATGGCCATCACTGAGTCCAAGGTGTGATTCACCACACTTGAGCGCACCCCTTTGCTCATGCCGGCAATGGCGCCTAAAGTCACACCGATAATCATGGCCACCAGCACCAATAAGATACTAATCCCAAAGGTCATACGACAGCCATACATCACCCGCGACAATAAATCGCGACCTAAGGCATCAGTGCCAAATAAATTCATTATGCCGCCATTATCATCCCAGGCAGGGGGAATAAGAATCGCATCAATATTCTGGGTGAGCGGGTTATAGGGTGCCAAGATAGGACACAACACAATCACAATCACAAAAAAGAGAAAACACAACAAACCCACTACGGCAATATGGTTTTCTCTGAACTCCAACCACGTATGTTGAAGCGGCGAGGGATGGAATTCTTCTTGATAAAGATTAAATCGCGACACGTTCCACCTTGCTCTTTTTAGGATCAATTAAGCGAATACCAAGATCGATGGTCATGGTAAAAATAACCACTAAAGCGGATACCGCGAGCATACCCACACGAATAGCTGGGAAATCGCGCTGATAAATGGCTTGGATTAACCAATTGCCAATGCCAGGCCACGAAAAAATCACTTCCACTATCATGGCATTGGTCAACAAGGTCGTAAATTGCATCGCCAACAGCGGCAGTATCGGCATGATGGCATTTCTGATCCCATGGCGAAACAATACTTGGCGCGCATTTAGGCCTCGTGCATACGCCGCCTGAATATAGTCACTGTTCATGGTTTCAATCACTGAGCGGCGAGTAATTCGTAGAATGACTGTGGTGGTAAACGCAGCAATGGATAAAGTCGGCAGGATCAGATGACGAAAGGCATCCAATAATACTTCCGATTTATTGCTCACATCGGACCACACTATATCTAAGAGAATAAAACCACTCACTCGTGGGATCTCATACAACAAACTGATACGTCCAGACAAAGGAAACCAACCAAGTTGTAGAGCAAAGGTTAGGATCAGTATCATGGCTAGCCAAAACACTGGGATGGAATAACCCAAAACACTCATTGACAGCAGGGCATAATCTGTATTGCGGTGGTGGCGCAAACCAGCAATAAAACCCAAGGGTAAGCCAACAGCAAAGGAAACTAACAAGGCATAAGTACTGAGCTCAATACTGGCTGGCAGGGTGCGTGCCACTTCTTCATACAAGGGTAAACCAGAACTAAAACTTTGGCCCCAGTCGCCGCGGTACAGATCCATCAAGTAGTACCAATATTGCACAAAAATATTACTGTCTAATTGATAGCGAGCCTTTAATTGCTCGAGGTTTGCCGGGTCGTGCTGTTGCACCCCCGACAGATTGGCGAGGACATCGCCTGGAAATAGATAAGCCAACATAAAGGAAAAAAAGCTTAACACTAACAGCGTCAGTACGACCAGATTGGTGTAGCGCAACAGCACCTTATTCATCAGTCTTTCACCACGCCAGCAAATTTGACACCGCCAAGTGCATTAATTTCAAAGCCCTTTAATTCACTGCGAAAGGCTTGGTATTTAGACGCATGAGCAATGGGCAGCAAGGGCACTTGCTCGGCAATCAAATCATTGGCTTTAAAGTAGAAATATTGACGATCTTCGATACTGGTAAATTGCAGAGCCTGATTGATCAATACGTCATATTCAGGTGAACACCAAAAAGCACGATTGGTACCTGACTTAATCGCTCCACATGACAGTAAAGGTCGGTAAAAATTGTCTGGGTCGCCATTATCAGCCGACCAGCCAATTAAAACCGAATCGTGAATACCCTGTTTAAGACGTTCTCTAAACGTTGACCATTCAAAACTCACGATATCAACTTTGACTCCCACTGCTTGCAAGTATCCCTGAATCAGTTCTGCCATTTTAATCGCATTAGGATTGTAAGCGCGTTCCACCGGCATGGCCCATATTTCCATGGTAAAACCGGGTTTTATGCCATTGTCGGTGAGTAATTTTTTTGCACCAGAGGGATTGTAACTTATGCCTTTCTGTTCTGCTTGAAACGCCCAAGAGGTGGGGGGCACAATATTTTTGGCTGGTACGGCGCTGTCAAAATAAATCGCTTCTATTAACGCGTTTTTATCAACCGCCATGGCTAATGCGCGTCGCACTTCGGCTTTGTCAAAGGGCGGTTTAGCGGTATTGAAGGCCCAAAAACCGACATTCAGTCCAGGTTTTTCGTCCAACACTAAACCTTTTGATTGGCGAATAATATCTAGTTCGCTGTGCGCTGGCAGCCCGATGGCGTCACATTCGCCGGTGATAAGTTTGGCGAAACGTAAGGAACTGGAGGGGGTAATATCAAAAATAAGTTTTTCAGTCAGGCGAAGGGGTTGCCAATAGTTGTCATTACGAACATACCTGACATAACTGTCTTGACGAAAACTGACAAATTTATAAGGGCCGGTGCCTACAGGAAAATTATCAATGCGCTCTTGTTGATGGCTTTCTAGTAGTTTTTCGCCGTATTCGGCGGATAAGATGACCGCAAAGTCGGTGGCTAAATTAGCCAGAAAAGAGCTTTGAGGTTTGTTTAAAATAAACTCAACACGATAATCATTGATCCGGTTGATACTCACAATCAACTTATCTAACGATAAACTATCAACATAAGGATAGGCGCCGCCAGAAACAAAATGATAAGGGTGATCAAGCAGTCGCCAACGATCAAAACTAAAAATCACATCTTCAGCGTTAAATTCACGGCTAGGGGTGAAATACGCGGTATGGTGAAATTCAACATTTTTACGCAACTGAAAGGTGTAACGCAGCCCGTCTTCACTGATCTCCCAACTGCTGGCTAAGCCAAGTAATACGTTGCCACTCAAGGGATCAAAATCTAATAAGCGGTCATAAACTTGGTGGGATGAGGCATCAACGGTGGTGCCAGAGGTATCAAGCTGAGGATTAAAGCCGGTAGGGCTGCCTTCAGAACAATAGACAATGCCAGATGGGTTGGGTTTTGATGTAATTAAACCATCACACGCCGTTAAATTAAAACACATCAACATCACTGAACAGCGCATCACCGATGCATACATAGCGGGGTTTACTCTGCTCATTTTGTTCATCACGGTTTAGTTCACTTCCTCATCATTACCATCTAAGAGGTTATATTTTTTTAGATAACCCCGCAGTTGATGATAAGTCAGTCCCAATTTTTCCGCTGTTTTCTTTTGATTGAAATGGCTATCTGCCAGTGCTTGATTAATTAAATCAATTTCGAAGTCTTGCGATAACTGTTTCAAATCCACGGGAAAAGCAAAATCTTTATTTGTTGGAGCAGGAGCAGTGATCGTTGTTTCTACTTTACTGAGCGCATTGGACTCTGTTGGTATGGGGCTTACTTGCGACTGCGCAGGACTGATCCTGTCGTGAGTTTTTACTCTTTTTGTGGGTCGAAAAACCGATTCGAAAGGATCAAGTACAATATTGTGCACCGGGAGGTCGGGGTTGTTGCTGCGATATACAGCACGCTCCACCACATTCTTCAGTTCTCGAATATTCCCCGGCCAATGATATTCAAGCAGGGCACGTTTGGCTTTTTCAGTGAAACCGCTAAACAGTTCCATTTCCAGCTCACGCGCCATATTGATGGCAAACGTTTCCGCTAACATCATGATGTCTTCCTTGCGTTCCCGTAATGGTGGCAGGGTAATGACATCAAAGGCCAAGCGGTCGAGCAAATCGGCGCGAAATTCCCCCGACTCAGCTAAACTCGGCAAGTCTTCATTGGTGGCCGCCACAATACGTACGTCCACTTTGATACTGCGTGAACCACCGACCCGTTCAAATTCACCGTATTCAATCACCCGTAGCAGCTTTTCTTGGATCATGCCTGAGGTATTGGCCAATTCATCAAGAAACAAGGTGCCGTTGTTGGCGGTTTCAAATCGCCCCTCGCGGCGTTTGGCAGCACCAGTGAAAGCCCCTGCCTCGTAACCAAACAGTTCACTTTCTAACAAACTTTCGTTTAGTGCGGCACAGTTGAGTTTTAAATAGGTTTGTTCCCAACGTTTTGATAAAAAATGCAAACGTGCAGCTACTAGCTCTTTGCCGGTGCCTCGTTCACCAATAATGAGTACAGGTTTATTTAGCGGCGCAATTTGCGATATCTGCTCAAGAACCTCTAAAAAACTATTGGATTGCCCTAACAAATTATCTTGTTGGCGAAAGCGACTCATTAATGTCCTCAAAAAGTGGTCGGAATGGCTAAAAAATAGCGCAGATTTAAGTTATTGTAGAGAGCTCATAATCTGATGTAAATATTTTTTCTTTAAAATCATGTGTTTAGTTGATTTTCAGGATTGGCCTGCAAATTGAATATGATTATGCAGTCAATCGGTTAAGTAATAGTATTTAACTTTTAATCAACAAAGAGGTAATAGTGATGGGTATCTTCTCTCGTTTCAGCGACATAGTGAACTCAAATATTAATGCCATTTTGGATAAAGCTGAAGATCCAGAAAAAATGGTACGTTTGATTATCCAAGAAATGGAAGACACATTAGTTGAAGTGCGGTCTGCTTCGGCTAAAACCTTGGCAAACAAAAAGGAAATTGCCAATCAAATTAGTAAATTGCAAGCGGAAGCCTTGGATTGGAAAGCCAAAGCCGAATTGGCCATTAGCAAAGATCGTGAAGACCTAGCAAGAGCCGCGTTGCAAGAAAAGAAAAAATGTGATGACCATGCCAATGTATTGGTCAACGAACTGAAGTTGGTTGAAGAACAAATTGGGAAGTTACAGAGTGAAGTAGGGCAGTTACAAGACAAACTTGCCGATGCAAAAACTCGCCAAAAAGCGATCATCATGCGCCAGAAAACGGTGAGTTCACGGTTAGAAGTAAAACGCACTCTGGACAGTACCAAAGTTGATGCGGCAATGGGACGTTTTGAGCAATATGAACGCAAAATTGATGACTTGGAGTCACAAGTGGATGCTTATGACCTAGGTAAGAAAACCCTAGCGGATGAGTTTGCTGAATTGGAGTCTGGTCAAGAAATTGAAAATGAATTAGCTGCATTAAAGAAAAAAATGCAAGCTAAAACACCGGCAACTAAAAAGTAACAAACTCAACGGAAAAAGGAGATAAATCGTGGAAGGTATCATTGCAATTGTTGTTGCGCCAATCATCATTTTCATGATCTTTGTGGCCCCGATTTGGTTGATTATGCATTATCGCAGCAAAAAACAAATGAATCAGGGCCTCACCAGGGAAGAGTACCTTACGTTGCAGGAACTGGCAGACCGAGCAGAAAAAATGGCTGACCGGATCAATACCTTGGAATCTATTTTGGATGCTGAGGCACCACAGTGGAGAAACAAAGTATGAAGACCCACAAAGACTTATATCGTGATCCAGAAAAAGGCAAAATTGCCGGCGTCTGCGCCGGACTTGCCGACTACTTTGGCATGGAGTTGTGGTTAGTCAGAATCATTTTTGTCAGCGCATTCTTTCTCACCGCCGGTACATTTGTATTGGTCAGTTATGTAGCCGCCTGGTTTATCTTAGAAAAGAAAGACGCAGTGCCTAAAGCCAACCGCGATGTGCCGTTTCAGACTTCATTCAAAAAACATGGCAAAGGCTGGCACAATACGCCTGAAGAAGACAAAGTGGTGGTGAAGTCTAAGATTTGGCAGGCTGGCGAGCCACCCAAACAAGCTTTTTTTGATATTCAACAACGCTTCGCCAAAAATGAATCGCGTTTACGCAAAGTGGAAAGCTACGTTACCTCTGCTGAATTTCAGTTAAACCGAGAAATAAACCAGTTGTAACGCTAGTATTGATGAAACAGAAAAAAGCAGATGATTTTCTGCTTTTTTTGTTTAATCCCCCTGTTTATGTGTGCAACCTAGTTCAACCTAAAGATGGATAACATGCCTGCAGAAAAGTCAGCTCAAGCTCGGCGTTTATTAAATAAAGCGAAATCTAGTTTAGAGCTTGCCGGGGCTAGGTTAAGTGACAAACATCTAAAACTCGCCGTGACGGGTTTAAGTAAAAGTGGCAAAACGGCTTTTATTACATCTTTATTAAATCAATTGTTAGAAAGTAATGGTGAGGCAACTTTACCTTTTTTGTCGGTGGTGCGTGAACAACGCATAATCGGCGTTAAACGTGCCGTGCAGGAAGATCTCACCACCAAACGTTTCGCTTACGAGGATGCCTTGCGTGATTTAGCCAAAGAACCCGCGCAATGGCCGCAGTCTACTTCTGGTATTTCGCAGGTGCGTTTAATCATTCGTTATCATAAAAAGCGAGGACTCAGTAAGCTACTGATGGCGGATGCCCAGCTCATTTTAGATATCACTGATTATCCCGGCGAGTGGCTGCTCGATTTACCCTTATTAAGCATGAGTTATGCTCAGTGGTGTGAACAATGTCAACGTGAAATGCTCAGCCCTAAACGCCAAGTGCTTGCACAAGCTCTGATGGAAAAAATCGCTGCCTTAGACATCAACGCGCCTGCCGATGAAGTTGTCATGCAAACCCTTGCTGGCGAATATGCCCAATACCTGCATGCCTGCCAGCAGGCGGGATTTCAATTGCTTCAGCCCGGGCGTTTTTTGCTACCAGGCGAATTACACGATGCACCCGTGTTACACTTTTTTCCGCTCAGTGACGCACAACTTAATCATTATATCAGTCATCGCCAACAATCCGTGGCAGGCAGCTATCTAGACTTGCTGGAGCGTCGCTTTACGGAATACAAAAAGAAGGTAGTAGCACCGTTTTATGAACAACACTTTAAACGTTTTGATCGGCAAATTATTTTAGTCGATTGTCTCAGTGCATTGAATTTTGGCGCTCACAGTTTTGCTGACTTACAGCTCGCCTTAACATGGATTATGCGCAGTTTTAATTACGGTAAATCGAGCATCGTGCAACGTTTGTTTAACCCAAAAATTGATAAACTGGTGTTTGCCGCAAGCAAGGCTGACCACATTGGGGCTGACCAACAAATTAATTTAGTTAAATTGTTAGATTCTCTGCTGCATGAGGCACGTCAGCAGTTGCAATTTGCTGGGGTAGTGACGGAATCCACCGCAATTGCCGCCATCCGCGCTACAAAAAATGCCAGCGCCGAAGTAAACGGTGAAAGGGTGCAAGTCGTGCAGGGCAGAAATTTACAAGGTGAATCCGTGACCTTATTTCCTGGTGATGTACCCAGCCACTGCCCACAAGACCGTTTTTGGCAAGAGCAAGGGTTTGATTTTCCTCAATTTTCTCCTCCACCATTGCATAATAAACACGTAATAGAGCACATCAGAATGGATCAAATTATCGAATTTATTCTCGCGGATAAACTGCAATGAATCGTGAACAAGCAAGTAATACCACGCCAATTGCATTGACGGGTGATTTGCCACCCCTGCGCAAATCCTTTGTATTGGATAATCAACACGTGCAACAAGCCGTGCTGCCGCCTCTAAAAGCAGGCTTGAAACTCGATGAGCAAGACATTAGCCACGATCCGCTGCAACAGTTAGCGACTGAGGCCGAGCAAGCTGCTGACGTGGTTAACACCACCAAAAAACGCAAAAAAAGACGCAATTGGTTATTGTTTGGCGCTTTGGTAGGAGCCTTAAGTTTGAGTGAATTGGGCTTGGCGATAGCCCAGATTTATACCAGTAATAATTGGTTGGGCGCTTTGTGGTTGATAGCCTTAGGTGTAGCAGTGATTGGTGTTGCACGACTCATCTACCGTGAATTACGGGCCTTGCGGCACTTAAAAAACCAGAGCGAAACGCGCCAGCATTCCGTTGATTTATTCAACACCCCCGCTATAGGTGAAGGCTTGAGTCACTGTCAATGTGTTGCCAAGCAATTGCCCAGTGAATTCCAAACGTTGGTGCAAACTTGGCAACATGGTGTGGATGATCATTACACCAATAACGAAGTTATCGCTTTGTTTGAACACAAGGTACTTGCTGCCGTAGACCAACAAGCGCTGAGCTTAATTGGTCAACATGCGTCCGCCTCAGCGGTGATGATTGCCGTTAGCCCTTTTGCCTTGATGGATATGCTAATTGTATTGTGGCGAAACCTGCGAATGCTGAGTCAACTCAGCGAGTTATATGGTGTGCCGCTGGGGTACTGGGGCAGGATTGCCTTGATCAAACAAATTTTCCGCAGCATGTTAATTGCGGGTGCCGCTGAACTTGTCAGTGATGCTGGGAATTATGCTTTGAGCGCTGGGATCACGGGTAAGTTGTCCACGCGCGTAGCCCAAGGACTCGGCGCAGGGGTGATGACCAGTCGTATTGGTTTGAAAGCCATGGCAGCGTGTCGCCCAATGCCTTGGTTAGCGTTGCCAGCGCCAGGGCTGTCGACATTAAGCAATAAACTCATGCACGATCTGGCCAAATACATTAAGTGATGAGCTTTTACAGTGAGCGGCAAAAAGAGGTGAAAGGTAAGCTTGTTAGCCAAGCAAAGCCGATGGTTTGCCCGCTTGTGTAAACCCTTGTAATCCTTTCTTTACATAAAATTCACATGGCTTCACGAGCCTCACCCTTTAGATTTGGATGACAGTCAGTAGACTATAAACATAAAGTCATCAACCTAATTGATTATGTCAAAAGCGACGAAGTACGTATCACATCAGCCAGATGAGCATGGCAATATCCTATGGTCAGCCGAAGAAAACGCTATTTGGAAAACATTAGTCGACAGACAAATGCAGGTGCTGCCTGGGCGCGCCTGTCATGAATTTATGCAAGGCTTGGAGAAATTAGCGCTGCCGCATGAGCGTATTCCACAGTTACATGATGTTAACGAGGTACTGCAGGCCACTACTGGGTGGCGGGTAACCCAAGTGCCATCCCTGATTAATTTTGATCGTTTTTTTGCGCTATTAGCCAATAAAGAGTTTCCCGTCGCTACGTTTATTCGTACTCGCGGTGATCTTGACTATTTGCAGGAGCCGGACATTTTCCACGAAATATTTGGCCACTGTCCCTTGTTGACTAACCCGGCATTTGCCCATTTCACGCATACCTACGGCAAGCTAGGTATGCAAGCCAGTAAAGAAGACCGGGCTTATTTAGCCAGATTGTATTGGTTTACCATTGAGTTCGGCTTACTCAACACTCCTGAGGGGCTGCGCATCTACGGTGGTGGAATTTTGTCTTCCCCCAGTGAGACCCTGCATGCCTTGCATGATCCAAGCTGCACACGTGAAAAAATGGATGCCATTGAGGCCCTGCGCACACCGTATCGCATAGATATTATGCAACCGGTCTATTTTGTATTGGCGCAATTTGAAGAATTATTTACCCTAGCCGAGTTAGATATCATGAGTCTGGTTGCTAAAGCCAAACGTATGGGTTTACACCCAGCTAAATTTCCCCCAAAACAAAGCCTAGCCAGTTAGCCTGGCGCAGAATGTCAGTGCGTTAATACTGTTTATGCTTACGTTTTTGTAATAATATCTTTACATCTTACCTTTAGGGGCATTCTGCCCCTGCATCTCTGCGAGAGTAATTATGCGTCTGGAAATAAGTTGTCAGGACCGTTTGGGGATCACCCAAGACGTGCTCGATATTCTGGTTAGGCATCACATTGATTTGCGTGGCATTGAAATTGATGAAGTCGGTAAAATTTACCTGAATTTTCCCACCCTAGAATTCACGGATTTTCAGCATCTCATGCCAAAAATTCGCAAAATCGCTGGCATTGATGACGTAAAAACCACGGCTTTCATGCCCCTCGAACGTGAACAAAATCAGCTTAAAGCCTTATTAAAAACCTTGCCTGATCCTGTGTTTTCGGTTGATCCCAAAGGTCGCATTATATTGGTCAATGAAGTGGCGTTGAACTACCTCGACAAAGCTAAAGAAGAAGTCGTGGGTATGGATATCGCCGACTTAATCAAAGGCTTTCACGTGGTTAAGTGGCTAGAAAGTAAAAAAATCAGTGCACAAAGTCAGAAAGTCACGTTCTTGGATCAAGATTATTTGGTGGATATGCTGCCGGTTATGATCCCGGATACGAGTCACGTTAAAGGCAGTGGTAATGCTGATAACAGCACTTCGTCCCCAGCAACGCAAATAGTAGCGGGAGCGGTGTTTATGTTGAAGTCTGAATTACGCTTAGGCCAACAGTTAACCGTTTTTCATCAGGCCAAAGTTGATAGCTTTCAAAGCATTCAAGCCAATAGCAAAATCATGAAAAAAGTGATTGATGAAGCGCAGCGTATGGCGCAATTAGATGGGCCTATGATTATCTTTGGCGAAACCGGAACAGGTAAAGAGCTGGTTGCCAAAGCATGTCATGAGGCTAGTCGTCGCTCAGAGGGAAAATTTTTGGTGCTCAATTGTGGCTCACTGCCAGATAATGTTGCTGAAACAGAACTGTTTGGTTACGCAGAGGGCGCTTTTGGGCAAGCGAACAGCAAAGCAGGATTATTGGAGTTAGCACAGGGTGGCACCTTGTTTTTGGATGAAGTGGCTGATATGTCTGCACAGTTACAAGTTAAGTTGTTACGTGTTTTGCAAAATGGCAGCTACCGTCGCGTGGGTGATATCAACGAAAAAGCAGTGGATGTAAGGATCATTTGTACCACGCAAAAAGATCTCGGTAAGCTGGTGCAACAAGGCTTATTTCGTGAAGATCTTTATTATCGATTAAATGTATTGAGTATTGCCTTGCCAGCTTTGCGCGAGCGTAAAGCTGACATCTTGGCTCTGGCTGAACGTTTTCTAAAACAACACAGTGCAAAGTTAGGTCGCCCTAGCCCCAAAATCAGTAAAACATGTGCAGACTACCTGAGTGTCTACCCATGGCCCGGCAACGTGCGACAATTGGAGAATGCCCTTTACCGCGCGGTCTCATTGTTAGAAGGGAATGAGTTAGAAAAGCACCATATCCAAGTGCCTAGCTGCGCCACCAGTGCCAGTTTTGTCGGCGAAGATTTCACTGGCAATCTCGACGAAGAAGTAAAACGTTACGAAAAAGATATTCTTGCCAGACTTTATCCAAGTTTTCCAAGTACCCGCCAACTTGCTAAAAAGCTCGGATTGAGTCATACCGCCGTGGCAAATAAACTGCGGGAATATGGCATCAACAAACACAGTGTAAATTTATAATTACGCTCATGTGCGCGGTGCTTGACGTTTAGCCAAGCAAAGCGCGACATCCCTTCATGAAAAATAGCAAAGTGTACGTTTGTACACTTTTTGCTACAAAAACCGCGAACTACTGATTTTCACCATTGTTGCGGCAGGGCTTTAAATAACAGGGGTTTTGCTGTCTATTACTGCGCAAGTAACGCAACAGAGAAGCCATTATGAGTCAAGTTAATCTAACCAATCCCTTACAGACCGATGGGTTTGAATTCGTCGAATATACCGCCGCTGATGAAAAGGGCATTGAGCAACTCAAAGAATTGTTCACCTCCCTAGGATTTGCAGAAGTCGCCCAACATCGTTCAAAACGCGTGTGGTTGTTCAAACAAGGTGATATTCACTTTATTGTTAACGCTGAGCCCGCTTCACAAGCTGAAGAATTTGCGCGTCTTAGAGGGCCAAGTGTTTGTGGTATGGCGTTTCGCGTAAAAGATGCAGCCAAAGCGTTGCAACATGCCATCAACAACGGTGCTAAGCAGTTTATTGGTAACTTAGGTGCCATGGAGCTCAATTTACCGGCCATCTATGGCATTGGTGAGAGTACCTTGTATTTCATCGATCGCTACGGTGATAGCTCCATCTATGATGTAGATTTTAAATTTTATCCAAACTGGCAACAGAAGTTAGCTGCAGCGGGTGTCGGCTTAAATACCCTTGACCACCTTACCCACAATGTCAAACGTGGCAACATGGCGGTGTGGGCAAACTTCTATGAAAGAATTGGCAACTTCCGTGAAATTCGTTATTTCGATATTGAAGGAAAACTCACTGGCTTAGTCAGCAAAGCCATGACATCACCGTGTGGCAAAATTCGTATTCCCATCAATGAGTCTTCTGACGATAAATCACAAATTGAAGAGTTTATTCGTCAATATAATGGTGAAGGTATTCAGCATATTGCCTTGGCCAGTGACGACATCTACGAAACCGTGCGTGCCCTGAAAAAACGCGGTGTACGTTTTATGGATACCCCGGATACTTACTTCGACAATGTGAACAAACGCGTACCCGGTCACAGTGAAGACTTGGCCATGTTACGTGAGTTAAAAATACTCATCGACGGCCACCCCATGCAAGATGGTATTTTATTGCAAATTTTCACCGATACGGTGATTGGTCCGATTTTCTTTGAAATCATTCAACGTAAAGGCAATGAAGGATTTGGTGAAGGGAACTTCAAGGCCTTGTTTGAATCCATTGAGCAAGATCAAATTAAACGGGGTGTACTGAGCGACGCCGATGACAGTGAAGCCAGTGCCCAGCGAGTGGAGCAACACTAAATGCGCAACTGGATCCAATTTCCTCGTCAACAAGGTACTAGCTCACGCCAAGCCCATGCCGACTTGCCTGCCGAAGGCATCTACGAGCGAGAGATAGGACGCAGTGGCTTTTTTGGCCCCGCTACACACATGCATCACAAACATGCACCTACAGGCTGGATAGATTGGCAGGGGGATCTGCGTCCGCGTGCCTTTGACCTTAATCGTTTGCCCAAGACCGAATACAAACCGGCCACCCAGAGTCCATGGTCTGCGCCGGTTATTCTGGCTAACGTACACTGTCAGTATCGTTTGTGGCACTGCGACACGGCGATGCGCAACTTGGTTCGCAACGCTGATGGTGATGATTTGTTGTTTATTCACCAAGGTAAGGGACAACTGTTTTGTGACTATGGTCACCTCAGTGTCAACGAAGGCGACTATATTGTCATTCCTCGCGCTACTATGTGGCGTCTTGAACCCTTCGAACCCATGCAGTTGTTGATGATAGAAGCCACCAACGACAGTTATCAGTTGCCAGAGAAAGGTTTAGTGGGTGGCCATGCGATCTTTGATCCTGCAGTGCTTGATACACCAGAACTCAATGAAGCCTTCAAAGCTCAGCAGAGCGAAACGCCTTGGCAAGTAGAAGTGAAACGACACAACTCGGTGTCGGAGATCACCTATCCATTTAATCCTTTGGATGCCATTGGTTGGCACGGTGATCTATCGGTAGTACGCCTCAATTGGCGAGATATTCGTCCCTTGATGAGTCATCGCTATCATTTGCCGCCATCGGCACACACCACGTTTGTGGCCAATCGTTTTGTGATCTGTACGTTTGTGCCCAGACCCATTGAAAGCGACCCACAGGCTTTGAAAGTACCGTTTTACCACAATAATGATGACTACGATGAAGTGCTGTTTTATCACCACGGCAATTTCTTCAGTCGCGATAATATTGAAAAAGGCATGGTAACCTTTCATCCGGCTGGTTTTACCCATGGTCCTCACCCTAAAGCATTTCAAGCGAGTCAAAGCAATACAAAAACCTTCACAGATGAGGTGGCAGTAATGTTAGACACCCGTGATGCTTTGCATATAGGTGAGGCGGCGTTTCGGGTTGAAAACACTGACTATGTGAACAGTTGGCAAATAAAAGGCTAAGCATCTGCTGGTGCGAAACAAGGGGTAGTAATGAAATTAGCAAGTTTAAAAAGCCGTAGCCGTGATGGAGAACTTATCGTGGTGAGCCGTGATCTGAGCCGAGCTGTCAAGGTCACAGACATCGCCCAGACCATGCAACAAGCCTTAGACAATTGGCAAGCAACCTCACCGAGTTTGCGTGAGGTTTATGACATACTCTGCAGCCATGACATCGAGGGCAGTTTTGCCTTTGTTGAGCAAGATTGTGTATCGCCCTTACCACGAGCCTATCAATGGGCTGATGGCAGTGCCTATGTTAACCATGTTGAGTTGGTTAGACGCGCAAGGGGCGCTGAGATCCCAGACAGTTTCTGGCATGATCCCTTGATGTACCAAGGTGGCTCTGACGACTTTCTGGGACCGCAACAAGATATCGCCTTACCCACCACCGAATGGGGAGTGGATTTTGAAGCGGAAGTGGCGGTGATCACCGATGACGTGCCTATGGGAGTGAGCGCCGAGGCTGCTGCGCAACATATTCGTTTGTTGATGTTGGTCAACGACGTGTCACTGCGTGGATTAATACCGGGTGAATTGGCCAAAGGTTTCGGTTTTTACCAAAGTAAACCGGCATCTGCCTTTTCTCCCGTGGCTATTACTCCGGATGAACTCGGTGACAAGTGGGCTGACACAAAAGTGCATTTACCCTTGGAGTCATATTTAAATACCGCCTTATTTGGTCAACCCAATGCTGGTCAAGATATGACCTTTAACTTTGCCCAACTACTTGCTCATGCTGCCAAAACACGGAATTTAGGCAGTGGCACCATCATTGGCTCAGGCACAGTGTCGAATAAACAAGGTACCGAACATGGCAGTGCCGTGGCGGATGGGGGAGTAGGTTATTCCTGTATTGCCGAAGTTCGCATGATAGAAACCATTCGAGACGGCAAACCCAGTACACCATTTATGCAGTTTGGTGATCGCATTAAAATCCAAATGTTGGACACCCAAGGCAAGAGCATTTTTGGTTGTATTGATCAACAAGTGGTCAAAGCGTAAACGAACACTAGGGCGAAACATGGCACTAACACTGCACGGCTATTGGCGATCTTCTGCGACTTATAGGGTGCGTATCGCACTCAATTTAAAACAGTTAGCCTATCAATATGAGCCAGTGCATTTGGTGAAAGACGGTGGTAAGCAACATCAAGCTGCTTATCGTCGCTTGAACCCCAGTGCCCTAGTACCAACCTTAGTGGACGATCAACGTGGCGTGCAGCTAAACCAAAGTTTATCCATCATCGAATATCTTGAAGAGTGCTATCCTGATACGCTGTCATTATTGCCCACAGATCCTTACCAACGCGCCCAGGTGCGGACCATGGCCATGGACATTGCCTGTGATATCCAACCCTTGGCGAATCTGCGTGTTATGCAATATTTAAAAAATGAGGCGGCGGTCAATCCTGCCGCCCAGCAAGCCTGGCCCCTGCATTGGATGCACATCGGTTTTCAAACGTTTGAACAGCGTTTACAGCAATCAGCGGGCACTTATTGTAACGGTGATACACTGAGTTTGGCGGACGTATGCTTGGTCCCTCAGGTTTATAATGCCTTGCGATTTGGTTTGCCCTTGACTGATTTTCCGTTACTGCATGGCATTGCACACAGGTGTAATAGTTTAGCGGCTTTTATTGCCGCTAAACCTGAAAACCAGAGTGATGCTGAGTTATAGATTTTTAATGGGCAGAGCGGTGGTATTCTTCACCTGCTTTAAGGCAAAGGTTGAGCTCAGGTGATCCACTAAGGGCAAATGGGTTAACTTGGTTTTTAACAAGTGTTCGTATTCTTCAATACTTTCCACAATCACTTTCAATAAATAGTCTTTTTCGCCGCTGGTGGTATGACACTCCACAATGGCATCAATATTCTGCACCGCTTTTTCAAAATCGTTGAGGGATTCGCCGTCATGATTTTTCAGGCTCACATAAATAAAAACCGACACACCTAGATTCAGTTTTTTGTTATCTAACAGCGTGACTTTTTGCAGGATCACTTTTTCGGCTTCTAGGCGTTTAACCCTGCGCCAGCATGGCGTATGGGACAGGCCGACTTTTTGACTGAGATCAGCCATAGAAATGGTGGCGTCTTTTTGTAAGACTCGCAAAATTTCTCTATCGAATTTATCTAACTTGACGCGACTCATATAAGTTCAGTGTGATACCGAGAGTAAATTGGGCGTAGCATGCTTAAAAATTTCATCTTTTTCAAGGGTAATTTTGAGGATATCTGTCCTAGTATTAGCGTCGTAGTTGGCAATTCAATGCAAGATATTTAACAGCGTGGCGTACTTCGTTAAAGTTATCCTCAGCGACCTACTATATCATCTGCGCCCTGAATATTTATTAGTCAACCAATCAAGCCTGAGACCCACTATGTCTGTATTTCAACACAATGAGTTTGATGATCACGAACACCTTGCTTTTCACTTTGATAAAGAAACCGGCTTAAAAGCCATTATCGCCATTCATAATACTAACTTAGGGCCATCACTAGGCGGTTGCAGAATGTGGCCCTATGCCTCAGATGAAGAAGCCTTAAATGATGTGTTGAGGTTATCCAAGGGCATGACCTACAAAGCAGCCATGGCTGGCTTAAATCAAGGTGGCGGCAAGGCAGTGATTATAGGCGAACCACGCAAAGTGAAAACCGAGGCGATGATGCGCGCCATGGGGCGTTTTGTTGATAGTTTAGGGGGTAAATATATCAGTGCTGAAGATTCGGGCATGTCGGTAGCAGATCTTAAAATTATGGCGGAGCATTCTCAGCACATTGCGGGCACTCAGGCTAAGTATCATGTATTTGGCGAAGAAGCGGATGGTAATCCAGCACCATCAACCGCCTACGGCGTGTTTGTTGGCTTACGCAGCTCAGTGTCGTTTGCCCTTGGCCGTGACTTACAAGGTGTGAAAGTCGCTATTCAAGGTTTAGGTCATGTTGGCATGCGTTTAGCGGCCCATTTGCATAAAGCCGGTGCACAACTTTTTGTCACCGACATTTACCCAGAAAACATCGACAACGCGGTGGCGCTCTTTGCTGCTACGCCGGTTAGTCCGGAAGAAATCTATGCCCTAGATGTTGATGTGTTTGCGCCCTGTGCCATGGGGGCCATATTAAACCCCAGCAGCATTGCGTCCTTGCGAGCCAAGGTCGTGGCAGGCGCCGCCAACAATCAGCTTGCGACAGAAAGTATGGGGCAAGTTTTGCGTGATAAAGGCATATTATATGCGCCGGATTATGTCATCAATGCTGGTGGCATTATTGATATTTATCATCAAAAAATTCCTAGCTCCCATGAAGCCATGCGGGCACATGTCGAGCGGATCAGCAACACCTTATTGGAAGTCTATGAACGTGCCAATGCACTGAATTTGCCGACCAATATGGTGGCCAATCAAATCGCGGAAGAACGTTTTGGTCGTTAAGCCAGAGTAAGGCGTCAGCATACAGGCTGGCGCAGTTTATTTTAAAAGTGGGTTGCACTGTGCCTTGCCTTTGTAGATAATGCGCCCGCTTTGACAATACACACGTTGTTACACGATGTGCAAAGCAATGTTTCTATGGTGACCTTTCGGTCCCCTCGCAATGATAGTTTGTGAACCCGGTCAGGCCTGGAAGGGAGCAGCCGTAGCAAAGGACTCATGTGCCGAGGTGTGGCTGAAGGGTCGCCACCCAACGCTTGCCGTTATCCTCTTTACCTCACGCCCACCGCTAAATCTTACACCCGCTAAATCTTAAACATTGACCACTGAAATCGAAGCAGCACGCACTGGTTTATCGTCATTCACGTAAAATTGCTCAGGATCTGCCGCATGCCACCACTGTTGCCATACGCCGCTTGCATGCAAATTAACCAGTTGCTCATGGCTCAATTCTGGGGCGATGTGGTGCACAGATTCAAGTAAACCCTCTGAGGTACGGCGTTTCAACATGTTAGCTTGCAACAGTGCCGGGTCGTCTAGACCCATGCTGCCCACCAGTTCAAATAAACTATGCAGGGTGGCATGTTGGAATTGCTTTACTCGCAAACTTTTAGCTTGCACATCTAAGGCTTTCGCTCGTTTCGGATCTTGAGTCGCGATACCCGTGGGACAATGATTGGTATTGCATGACAACGATTGCACACAGCCCAATGCCATCATCATGGTGCGCGCCGCATTCACGAGGTCTGCGCCCATGGCCATTTTACACAACATGTCAAAACTGCTGGCAGTTTTACCGGCGGCGATAATTTTAATTTTATCGCGTAAGCCGCAGCCGACTAAGGCTTGGTGAACCAGATATGTGCCCTCCAGACACATCATGCCCAAACGATTGCTAAATTCTACTGGGGCCGCTCCCGTGCCACCTTCAGCGCCGTCTACGGTGATAAAATCCAACACGATGCCGCTGTCTAACATCGCTTTACAAATACTTAAAAATTCAGCAGGGTGACCAATACACAACTTAATACCAACCGGTTTACCTCCACTGAGTTCACGCAAACGCGCGGCAAATTGCAAGAGCGCCATGGGGGTGGTGCACTCGGGATTTACTGCCGGGGATATACAGTCTTCATCCGGTGAAACACCGCGGATTTCAGCAATTTCTGCGCTTAATTTTGCCTTGGGTAATACACCACCATGCCCTGGTTTTGCCCCTTGGCTCAGTTTGATTTCAAGCATTTTTATGTTGGCTTTGCTGGCCATGTTGGCAAAGATATCGGGGGCAAATTTTCCGTCTGGGGTGCGACAACCAAATAAGCCTGAACCGATTTGCCATACTAGATCACCCCCATGTTTTAGATGCGCCTTACTCACGCCACCCTCGCCAGTGTTGTGATAAAAACCACCCATCTTTGCCCCTAAATTCAGGGCTTCAATGGCGTTTGCGCTCAGTGCGCCATAACTCATGGCAGAAATATTCAATAAAGCGGCGTCATAAGGTTGTTTGCATTGCTCGTTACCAATCGTAATGCGCTTAGCTTCATTACACACTGTTTTAGGTGACAGAGAATGCCAAATGCTCAAGTAGTTGGTCTGCATTAAGTCGCGTTGGGTACCAAAAGGCAGGGTGTCATTGACACCTTTGGCGCGACGATACACCAAATTGCGCTGTTCTCGATTGAAGGGTTTTTCTGCGGTGTCACTGGCAATCAGATATTGCTGAATTTCGGGGCGGATGAATTCAAAAAAATACCGGAAATAGGCAAGGCAAGGATATAAACGGTTTAAGGTATGGTTACTGAAATATAGGTCATGTAAGCCAACAATACTATACGTCAGCGTCAGCACCCCTAGGGTGATGGTCCAACCGTTGGGCAAAAACCAACACAAGGTGAAAACACATAAATTGCCCAGGGTGGCGATGAGCCAGAATACTTGTTGCACAGGTGTCATAACAATGTTGCTCGGCCTTATATAAAACTCTGAGACTATTAAGCCATAATTTTTGCAGTCTGTAAGCCAAGTAAATAGATCGCTAAGCATTAAAATTCAGGCTACACCGTCATCCAGTTTGTGAACTAAGCCTGAAAAACTCAGGGTATCAGCGCGGGTCAGCAGTGATAGTGACAGGGGCTGACAGACTGTTATAGGTACTGGGTTTGTCTATATGCGTGGCCACTAGCGGTTGCGGTAGGTGGGCCTTGAGCAGATGATCAAATACCCTAACATCTTGGATGGTCGGGGACAGCCACATAGCCAAAGTCGCATCATCTTGGGGCAAAATTAGCGGGCTGGATTTACTATGGTAGGCGTGTAATTTAGGGTGGGGTGGTAAGGTAATCACCGAGCATGAATACATGTGCTCACCCGTCTGAGAATGTTGCCACTGACGGTACAAGCCCCCTAAGGCGAGTGCTTCGCCATGTGCGGCAGAAAAGTCAGTGTATACCGTGCTTTTGCCTTTACCTTCGGTTTCGCCAAATCCTTTCACCGGAATGATACAACGGGCACTGCGATAGGCCCTAAAACCAGCACTGTGTGGAACGTTTAATTTATCGTAGCGGGTATTAAAGCTGGTGTAGCGTGAGGGGGTGAAACCAGTGCTGGTTTCGTCGAGTAATAACCACCACGTTGCTTGTAGTAGTCTGCGCTGCTCCCCTTGTTGGCATATAAATGCAATGGTATCGCTTGCCCGCACAAATCGCTCAAAACGCAATGTTTGTTGTTGTTCAAGGTGTTCACTCTCAGGCCAAAGCGTAAGGCCCAAGGCCTCACACAAGGCCACTACAGCCGGATCATCAGTAATATTGAGTCGACCGCACATTGATACTCACTCCTTAACGTGACGCACTGCCTGTTAAACGTCTGGGCAAATCCATACAAACCCAAGCAAAGTTAAACAGCGGGTTTAAATCCTTTGCCTACTAGATAGACTTCTCGCGAGCGAGGCCGCGAGGCCGCAGGTTTACGCACTAAAACTTTGTCAAAAGACTTACGTACCTCTTTGGCGTATTCCTCATAACCCACACCCTGAAAGACTTTTGCACAAAAATTGCCACCGGGCTTGAGGACGTTGCGCGCCATGTCTAAGGCTAATTCCACCAAATACATGGATGAATACTGGTCGGTGGTATTTACGCCACTCATGTTGGGGGCCATGTCAGAAATCACGGTGTCGACTTTTTCACCGTTTAGTACATGCAGAATTTGTTCGTATACGGCTTCTTCTGTGAAATCCCCTTGAATAAAGGTTACATCAATGATGCTATCCATAGGGAGTATATCGGATGCAATGACACGTCCTGAACGACCGACAATTGGCGCAACAATTTGTGACCATCCACCCGGTGCTGAGCCGAGATCCATGACCACACTGCCAGCGCGAAACAGTTTGTCTTTTTCGTTAATTTCAATCAGTTTATAACTGGCTCGAGAGCGGTAACCGTCTGCCTGGGCTTTTTTCACATAAGGATCGTTAACGTGCTCATCTAACCATTGTTTACTGGTTTTTGATCGTGCCATGTTGTGTCGCTGCTATTCGTATCGAGAAACGGCGGCTATTGTAAGCGTGTAGAGTGGATTTGCAAATTCACTTGCCGCTGAAAAATACCTCCTTATTGGTGACAACGATGGGTTTAACCTGACTTAAATAAGGCAACAGGTTACAATTATCCGCAATCAACACACAGTGTTTCAACGGTCATGACTGAGCTTGAACCACACAAACGGCGCACAGAACCAGCGCTTTTTCAGTCATTCACTGGGAATTAAGGCAATCGTAAATGAAATTGGCTGATGTCAAAAAGCTCCATCAAAAAAAATACCGCAGTCAGTTGGGCTACTATTTAGTGGAGGGTGAGCACCTCATTCTTGAACTCAGCCAAGCCGCGAAATCACAGCCCAGTTTATCCAAGGCCATCATTTACGCCACTGAAGACTATAGCAACTGGATAAACGAGTTAAATACGCCATTTAGCGTGGTCAGTGTCGATGCCAAACAAATGGCCTACATCAGCGATACCGAGACACCCCAAGGTATTGTGGCCTGCGTACCTATGCCAAGCGCTGTGCAAGGTGATCCATCGACAAGGCATTCATCCACTGAGCGCACGATATATTTACATGAGGTGCAAGATCCTGGAAATCTTGGCACTATCTTAAGAACCTTGGCCTGGTTCGGTCACTTTCGACTATTGCTTAGCAAAAACAGTGTTGATCCTTTTAATCCCAAAGTGGTGAGAGCCAGTATGGGCGCAATATTCCATGTACCCATGGAGTTAGGTGTTGAGCTCACTGAGCTACCAAAGCGATTCAAACGGTTTGCTTATTTGGATATGCAAGGTGAAACGATCAGTCACACAACATTTGCTGACTACGATTGCTACTTATTTGGCAATGAAGCCCGTGGTGTGCCGCGTGAAACTTTGTCAGCCTGTCAGGCAGATGCCTTTACCATCAAAGGCAAGGGCGATATCGAATCACTTAATTTAGCCAGTGCCGTGAATATTTGTGTATATCAGCTCTCACTGTAAGCATGGCTGCAGTCTACTTGTTGCTCGTCACCATTAAGCATAGAGTGGTGTGCAACACAGAAGCTGCGCAATGTTTATTTGTTGATGTCGTCGCTGCCTGTTAGTTCATCAATCTCAGAGGAATCGTCATGACGGCTAATGAATCTGCAAACTCAGCACTTAGCACGGCCATGCCCCCCAGTATATTTAATGACGCGATTGGCCCGGTGATGAGCGGACCGTCGAGTTCACATTGCGCCGCTGCCCATCGAATTGGTCGACTCTGCCGAGACTTAATGGCAGGTAACCTTAGCCGGCTCATCGCCGAATACGACACCAATGGCGCGCTGGTGTCTACCCATAAAGGGCAGGGCACCGACATGGGACTGTATGCTGGTATTCTTGGTTACGAAGTAGACGACGATAGACTCCAACACTTTAATACAGGCATTGTTGAGGCCGGTATCAAGGTGGACGTTCACTACGTAGATTATGGCGCAAGCCATCCCAATAATTATCGCCTGACCATTGCCAATGCCAAAGAAAGTCACGTCATTGAAGCTATTTCCACGGGCGGTGGCATGATTGAAGTACAAAAAATTGACGGGGCCAATGTATCAATCGCCGGTGATTATTACGAACTACTGATATTTTGTAAGGACGAGGCACAGCGCATCGTTGAGCAACTAAATCAGGCGTTGGTGTATGAGTTTTTGCATATCCATCAGGCTGCTGACACCTTGCTTATCGAGGTTAAATCCAGCGTGGATTTCGACACATCGTTTGTGCAAAAGCTCAAAATAAACCCCTTAATTCAATCAGTGAATGTGCTGCAACCAGTGTTACCGATTCTCGCTCGCGCTGACTTGCAAGTACCGTTTCGCTCTTGCGCGCAAATGCTTGAATACAACCAAACAAAAGACTTATCGCTCTGGCAACTGGCGCTGAAATATGAAAGCCAGCGTGGCGGTATTTCTGAAGAGACTGTGCTGCAGAAAATGCACGATATTGCCAGAATCATGCGACAGGCGATTGAGACTGGCATTGCAGGTACCGCCTACGCCGACCGTATTTTACCGCCTCAGGCACCCTTGTTAAAAGCGGCTACCGATAACAAGGTCATTCCTGATGATATAGTCAATCGCATGACGTTATTTACCACGGCCACCATGGATGTAAAAAGTGCCATGGGGGTGATCGTAGCCGCGCCCACCGCAGGCTCGTGCGGCACGCTGCCCGGCGCGATTTTTGGGGCGGCAGCTTATTTGCAAAAAAATGACGATGAGATTGTCAAAGCATTGTTGGCGGCGGGTTTAATTGGTGTGTTCATTGCCGCGCGCTCAACCTTTGCCGCCGAAGTTGCAGGCTGCATGGCAGAAACCGGCAGCGGTGGCGCCATGGCTGCCGCGGGATTAACGCACTTACTCGGTGGCAATCTCAATCAAGCGTTAAATGCCGCAGCGCGCACCTTAGGGGCTTCTTTGGGGCTGGTATGTGACATGATAGGCGACAGAGTAGAGGTACCTTGCCTAGACAAAAACATCTCAGCGGCCAGTAAGGCCTATGCCAACACCTTGACTGCTATCGCCGCTTATACCGATGTGATCCCCCTCGACGAAGTTATTGATTCAATGGCACAGGTGGGCAAAATGATGCCCCGTGAACTGTGCTGCACGGGCTTGGGAGGCTTGGCGATGTCGCCCACTGGTTTAATCGTGTTGCAAAAACTTAATGCCACCTCAGCCCAAGATCGAGAGCCCGGTCAATTTTGGAAAACATGTTAAGGCCCTTGGTTGTCTGACGGCGGTTTTTTATCTGATGCAACAAGAATTATAGTATTGGTGGCCGTCACACGGTGGCCGTCACACGGTGGCCGTCACACGGTGGCCGTCACACGGTGGCCGTCACCAAAAGGTTAGCAGTAGAGGGGGCACCCAGTCGGTTAATACTTAGTAAAATCCTGTCTATTTTTTCGTTTTGCTAGGCTTAGCACAAGGAGCCACATGGAACTCGTACATTTAACCCTTGAACAGGGGCATGAGTTGGCGATGCGCTGTTTACTCGTCAGCGGCTGTGATCGTGAAAACGCCACGGCGGTTGCCCAGCGGATGATCCAAGCAGAGGGAGACAAGTGTCATTCACACGGTCTGTTTCGACTCCCTTGGTATTGTCATGCGGTGAAATCAGGGCGCGCCAATGGCAAAGCCAGACCGCGGATTGAACAATTAGCCCCCGCTGTCATTCGTGTCGATGGTGACAATGGATTTGCTCCCTTGGGGCAAACCCTTGGTCATCCAGCCTTGGTTGCCTGTGCGCGACAAAACGGTATTGCGTCTTTAGCCTTGGTTAATATGTTTCACATTGCGGCAATGTGGCCCGAAGTGGAAGCCTTGGCCATAGACGGTTTATGTGCCTTTGCGTTTACCGCGTCTTATCCCTATATGGCTCCTGCTGGTGGTAAGACACCGCTGTACGGCACCAATCCCATGGGCTTCGCTTGGCCAAGACAAGACCAACCGCCGTTAGTGTTTGATCAGGCTTCGTCCGCCATGGCACGTGGCGAAATTGAGATCTGCGCCCGTGACGGTCGGTCCGTACCAGAAACAGCGGGTGTTGGTCCAGATGGAAAGCCGACTACCGAACCGAATGAGGTTTTAGCGGGCGCCCAACTTGGTTTTGGTGGCTATAAAGGGGCGTCTTTAGCCCTCATGATCGAGCTGTTGGCTGGGGCCTTAATTGGTGATTTCCTAAGCTTCGAATCACTAGCCGATGACGCTGGCATGGCAGGGCCACCCAAAGGCGGCGAATTCATGATTGCCATCGATCCAGCCAAACACGGTGATCCCCACGGTTTTTTGCAACGTGGCGAAAGATTGTTTAGCGCAATATTGGCCCAACAAGGAACCAGGTTGCCAAGTAGCCGACGATTTACCAATCGAGTGGTAACCGCCCAACATGGATTCCATATTCCCCAGCGTTTGTATCAGCAAATTATGGCGTTGCAGTGATTAGGCATGATTGCAGACTTGAGCAAAACGAGAGAATTTATATACGTTCCACACATGCGCTTTTGTAAGAGGTTTCTGATAGCTAGTAAACCCGAGCGCGGCTTCGCACCCACCAACTCCCAAATACAAAAAGGCCCATTATTGCTAATGGGCCTTTTATGTGTTTGGTGGAGCTGGCGGGAATTGAAAATTAAATTTAACTATATGAAAAATATATAGTTAAATTTGTTTTTATTTATCATGTACCACTACTTGTACCACTAAAAGTGTAGGTCACTACCTTTTTGTATATCTACTAGGTGCGAATTTGCATATCTATTTTCTTATCTGGCTGGCGTTTTTGGAGGATTGAATTTGATTGTGTAAAAACAGCAGGTGACAAGTGAAAACAGTTAGTGTGGCATTGTGCCAAGAGGTAATTCAAAAATACAGGCATCAAAAAGTTATACTCCGGGATGTCAAAGTTCCAATGTTATTTTTTCGGTACTCAAGGTCGAATAATCATGAAGGAAGCTTTCAAGTAAATTTTACTAATAATGGAAAAACTACAAGTCGAGTATTAGGGCGATGTCCTCTGCTAAGTGTCAAAGAAGCCAGAAAAGCAGCAATTACGAAATGGCAATCTATTGAAGCGGCAAAATTTAGTGCAACCAAAGGTAAGCATTTTAAAAACTGCGGGGAATTACTGGTACCAAGAGTTTCGATTTGCAGACTCCGAAATATCGTTCAACACAAAAAGGAATATCGAGCATCATATAGTTAAAGTATTGATGCCAATTCTTAACAGCAAAATATTTGAAGAATTAACGCCTGGATTTATGTCAGAAGTTTGGCTTACGAAGGGACTTGATAATTATGAGATATCAACCTTAAAAAGTGGCTTTCAATGCTTGACAGCTGCGTTTAATCGAGCAGGCAAGATGGGATACATAGACTTTAATCCCTTAGATAGAGTTGGTTTTGGCGATCTAACTACAATCAAAATTAGACCGAGAGAGAATAAAATTCAGTTTTGGTCTTTGACTAAATTGAAAGGGGTTATTGAGAGTCTTCCAACAGAACTTAAAATATTGAGTTATTTGTGCCTGGGGTATTTGACCAGAAACCAAGAAACAGTCAGTGCCAAGTGGGAACATTTCGATTTCAAAAACTTGCTTTGGCACATACCAGCTGAGAACACTAAAACTGGGCAAGACGTTGCGCACCCACTTACCTTTCCAATGGTAGAGTTGTTAAAAAAATACAGGAAATGGCAGTTACATAAAACAAAATCAAAATACCTATTTCCTCAACAACGAGGCTATAAAGCAATTTCTGCTTCTCAAGCCGCTAAGAAAATAGCCATACACACTGACGGTAAATACAGGCTTCACGATTTGAGAAAATTTGGTTCAACCTTACTCAAAGATATGGGAGTAGATTATTACATTGTTGAACGTATATTGAATCACAAAATGACGCGGTTAGATCAAACATATATTCAAACGAGTAGCAGAAATATAATCACAGATAGTTTAAATGTATGGCATCGGGATTTATTGATTAATAGATAGTCGTTGGACCGGAACATTTCATTTTGTAGTGGTCAATTCATTTTGACCGAGAGTTGCAGCTGTTTCAGCAACGCTGCTGTGATTCATTCGGTGTTAAACTACCGTCTTATGGTATCCAAACGGATTGTTGTTTCAGAAGTTTCCTATGCGGCTTCTTTGTTTGTATAACCCTTGTCGATGACCAGTTGTGCTGACACGAGTTTGTATGTAGAACTGAAATTCGGACCATTCTTAATAGCCATCTTGCCATCTAACGTCGCTAGGCTGCAATGATAGCAGCTCTAATTAGGTGGCCAAACTCCGTGTACCACTAAACTTAGTAAAGTGACCACTCTTGCTGCTACAACTTTGCTGCTACAACGAATACAACTAAAAAATCGCTGCACGAGTTTCCGTTTCAATGAGGTCGTCTTTCGAAACAATTTGCAAATAACTTCACAGTATTTTCACACTCTACAGTATTTAATTCAGTTTTGTGTTTAGACCTGAAGGCTTTGCGACATGTACCTCAAACAATTTTTCTATGCCGCTGATTCGAAAATAAGCCTCTATTAACTTGTTCCAATAATAGTACATCTCGTTGGGACAAAGGAGGGAGTATGTTAAATTTAAAAAACATTAATAAAACTTATGCCGATGGCACACATGCGTTAAAACAAGTCTCTATGGACTTGGGAACGGGCATGGTGGGATTGTTGGGCCCAAATGGTGCTGGCAAATCAAGTTTGATGCGCACTATCGCAACGATACAAGACGTTGATAGTGGCTCATATTACTTTGGCGGCATTAATGTTCTTGATAGACCAAAATTATTAAGAAAGCAGCTTGGATATTTACCCCAGCATTTTGGTGTCTATCCCCGGGTTTCTTGCCGCGATTTACTTGAGCATCTGGCGATACTAAAAGGGCTTAACAACAAAGCGGAACGACATAAGCAAATTGACGAGCTATTGAACTTAACTAATCTTAGTGATGTTGCTCACCGAACCGTAATAGATTTTTCCGGAGGGATGTTACAACGTTTTGGGGTTGCCCAAGCATTACTCGGTGATCCGAAAGTATTAATTTTGGATGAACCTACCTCAGGTTTAGATCCTGCTGAAAGGCTCCGTCTTCACAAAATTCTGCATGAAGTCGCCAAGACCAGAGTTTTGCTCCTATCGACACACATAGTGGAGGATATAGAGCATCTGTGTGCCAATACCTATATTCTAATTTCTGGAAGCATTGTTGCTAGCGGGTCAACAACGTCACTATATCAGTGTTTAACAGGAAAAGTTTGGCAAGGGCGTATTGATGCTTCAGAGCTACCAGATACAGCATATGTTCTGAGCGAAAGCTTACAATTTGGCGTGCCAATTTGTCGTGTTTTTTCTGAAATACCATTAAATTCGACAATGGAGCAAGTAACACCCTGCTTGCAGGACCGCTATTTTATGCACCTCTATGGAAAATTCCAGTGAGGTATCTGATGTTTAAACAACAAATCTGGTCTGAGTTGAAGCTGCAATGCTTTCATCCTTTGTTTATCACCTTGTTAATATTCGCACCGATATTCGGCTTTTTTGTCGGTAAAGGAGTCAGTGCGTCGCAAATTGAATTGTTTCAAGACCATAACTTACATAAAGTGATTGGGATTCTTAACATGCTGGCTCTTCCCTGGGCAGCAGTGATTCTGGCTGCTTCAGTACTGTTTAGAGAGATAAAAACTGGCATCGCAGGGTTGATTAGTGCCCTACCACCAACCAAGGTGCAGCATCAGGGGCTTATTGTAACTGGTGTAATATTATCATTGTATTTATTGTGTATATTATCCGTGTCCGGGTTGTTTCTTGGTCTTCTTTCGCAGGCGGTGGCATTACCCAGTTTCAATATCTTGCTGATAATTTTTGTGAAAATGCAACAGCTGCAATTTATGCTCAGCGTTCCTTCTTTATTGTTTTTCGTGGCAATATTTTGGCTGCTTAAAAATATTGGCTCTCCGTTGATCGGGCTTTATCTTGTTACACTAATGTTGTTCGCTTCTTATATGGCTTTGGCTAGTGCCAGTGGCTCACCTCTGATGGCCAGCGAACATACGCCATCTCCTTTACTGGTAGAGGTAATGAATTATCTGGACTGGTTTGGATTGACGGCTTTCGTTGTCAGAGATTTAAATTGGGATATCATCTATCTCAACCGCCTGATTATTGCTATTGCCTCGATATTGATAGCTTTTGTTGCTTGTTTATCGGCTAACTCACCCCAGAAAAAAAATAACGCTAAGCTCAAACTAACACAGCAAGTGCCAACCAAAATACATCCACAGGTTGCATTTACATTCAGAAAAGTTTCACTTAAATTTTTTGTTCAGTTTATCTCTTCGCTCAGCTTTCAATTAAAGCAGTTTCTGATACATCCGGGAACATTCTTCATTTCAATTCTATGGTTCGGTATTGTGGTGGCAGAGATTTACCCTTCCTTGAATGTTGCTGAAACAGGATCCACATTAAATAGTTTAAGTATGGACGCAATTAATCGGTTCATGTGGGATCTGGTGCCGATGTTTGGCTCAGTACTTTGTATTTATCTAAGCTATACCTTTACGTGGCGAGATCAGCACGCTAACTTTCACTTGATCACAAGATCGCTTCCCGTTTCATTCGCAACAATTTTTTTGTCACGTGTCATCTTGCTAAATATTGTTGTTTTTTTGTTCTTGTTTATAGCTTGCCTGGCTGGAGTTGTGGCTCAGTATCTGCGTAACAGCCCGGTTGATTTTGCCGAGTATGTGCGGTTTATCTACAATGCTGGCCTGCCACTTATGGCAAAATCAATCGCCTTTATTGCAATACAGTCCATTTTAAAACAACGAATCGTTGCTACAACAATTTGCATTTTTTTAGTAGTACTTGAGTTGTCACCGTTAACAACGGTTATTGGCTTGTATCATCCAGTTTTCCGTCCATTCTCAACACCACTGGATAATATTGATTCTTTGTTAAATTACAGTCATGTCGACTCTGGTTTTTGGGCATTCACTTTATTTTGGTTTATTGTAAGTTTATTGCTCTCGTATGTGGCATTGCTGGTGAATAAAGTTGGCGGTGTTAGACCGTTTATCAAGCTAGCAGAGGCACTACTGTTTGTATTCTTGATAGTTGCTGCGGCTCTCCAGTTACAATTCATAAACCGCCAAATGCTAAAAGATGGTAAATCTATCTCTATAGCCTCTCAAATGGAACTTCTTGCAAACTATGAAATAGAGTACAAAAAATTCGAAAATCAGCCGCAGCCAACAATCCAATACGTGAAAACGGAAGTTCACATTTACCCGCAAGAGCGTAAAACGATCATTAAAGGGAATTACACTCTACTCAACCCACACAAAGTAGCGATTGACAGTATTTTACTGGGAGAGGATTGGCGAACACCGCTGCAAGAAGTATCGCTTTCGCATCCGTCTATGATGACTTACGACGCTTTGCAAGGACAAAGAATTTTCCAGTTAACTTCCTCTTTAGAGCCAGGACAAGAAGTCGAACTTCAATTTTCCCTAATTCTAGAGCAGAGTGGATATCAGAAAATACCTAATCACAAAGTTTTGACTTCTGGTTTTGTTTATATCAGGGGAGTGCCTATTTTGCCTGAATTGGGATATCAGCCGGTTAGAGAAATCTCCGATAACGACTGGCGTCAAAAGTATGGTTTAGCCAAAGTTCATCACGAAGCTTTTGAAACATTGTTAGGCAATAGAGACCGTGCAAAAGACATATACCAGTGGACAACACTCAGTACGATTATTTCAACGCCGGAAGATTTCCAGAGCTTTAGCCAGGGCGAATTGATTTCTGAAAAGAAAATAGATGGACGCGTTTTCAGACACTTTGAAACACGTTCTGCGGTAAGACGATTACAAGCATTTGTCGCATTGCCAGCTCAAATTTCTGAACGTAAAACTGGCGATGTGTTACTTCGGGTTGCTCATAAAGAAATGCATTATCAAAATGTCGAAATGACACTAGATGCTATGCAGCAAACTGTAGAATTCTTGACAGAGCATCTAGGGCCATTTCCTGGAAAATCATTGACGGTAGTTGAAAAACCGGATTTCGGCCCCGGAGGTTATGCGCTACCACAACTTACACTAATTAGCAGTAAAATTGGATTTAGAGTTGATCAGAATGATGAGCATTCCTTCAGCCATGTATATCGGCGCGCTGCACACGAAACTGCCCATCAGTGGTTTGGTCATTTGCTCGGAAATGGTGTTAAGCAGGACAGTGCGTTTTTAGTGGAATCCATGGCCAAATATATTGAACTTGTAATGCTAGAGCGACACCATGGGTCTTATGCGATGCAATCTCTGATTGATCACGAAACTAGGCGCTATCTTAATGCTGAAAAGCATAATCGAAAGCCACCTTCTAGCCTTGTCGGTGCTGAAAATGCACATGACAAGTATTCCAGAGCCACTCTGGCATTCGCAAAATTAAGGGCAGAAATTGGTGATGACCCTATCTTGGCAGCGTTGTCTGAATTAACTGCAAAACATCGATTTCCTAAAGCTCCTGCAAGCTCATTAGACTTTGTTGATATTCTGCTTGCGAAAGCGCCAGCTCACAAAGAACTGATTGAAATGCTATTGCTAGTGCCCGTGCCTGCGACAAGTTGGTTAAGGCAAGCGGTCGATTAGAATTAATACTCATGAATTTGGTTCAATAGACATCGATATGTTCGGTGGCTGCTAGCAGCTAGTGATTACTCATTTTTCTATAACGGCAGATCTAATGATGTCGCTCAAGGGATAGTATATTCGACAATTGTAAGAGGTTTTCTTTAATGTCTAAGTCGGTTTTGTTTTATCTGTTATTCGCGTTTTTATCAGCCACTCATTTCGGTTTTACTAAGGAGACAGATGAAGTTGATTATGCCTTATTACAAGGCGATACCACTAAGTTACAAGCGTTGCTTGAGGGCAGTAAACAGCCTGCCAGCCCAAAGTTTATAGAGTTAGAGGTTATTTATCATCTGATACTTGGTAACACCGAAAATGCTATAAATCGGCTCAATGAATACGAAAAGAGATTTGGCGATATAGCGGATACTCACGCTTTTGCTGCGGAAGCGTGGCGTAGAGTTGGACATCAATCAAGTATCTTCAGTAAACGTAAATACTACAACAAAGCCTTAGCTTCAAAATGGCGTGCCGGAGAGCTGGCTCCCGGGAATCCCAAATGGCTGGTGTTGCAGGCTTCTGCAGCTGCTCAACTAGATAATAGAAACAAAAAGAACTCAGATGAGGTTGCCCTGACAAAGCAGGTTATGTCTCTTGACGAAAAGTGGGGCTTTATTGCTCAAATGAACCTTGCACAAAATACTGACGATGTAGAGGAAGGATTGAGCTTGACGGAACTGGCAAATGAGCGGTTTCCCGATGACTTTTTTGTTCAGGAACGGATTGCTCAGTTTTTCTGGAGATTGGGCAAAAATGCACAATCTCAGCAGCATTTTTTTCAAGCCTGTAAAAACTATCCTTATGGTTCATGGTTTGACAAGGTGAAATGGTTGAATGCCTGCCAGCAAGTGGCTGTATTTTCCGACAAATACGGCATGGATCGTGAGGTTGGTGCACAGGCTCTCTCAGTACTGTTAAGTTCATTTACGCTGCCAACGAAAGACAATCTGGATCTTGCAATTATGCTAATTCAATTAGCTCAAGGGGATAAAGCTCAACCGGCATGGGATTTTCTCAATAATATCATCCAGACTTCAGACGACCCAGATTTGGTAAAAACGGCTAAAAAAGTGCTTGATAAAAATACTTAATGCTTTGCATCCTTGTGTTTAGCAGCCACAAATTGACATATCGAACCTTAAACCAACATTTTTGGCCAAGCAGCGTTTCACTGTATTTTCACTCTTAATAGTATTCAGCAGACGGTAGCCAACTGATTAATACGAATACGTAGTCTGTGTCTTAATTTTTTCTTTTAACGTTCTTGTTCTTGTTTAACATGCGCGCAAATTTCAGCTTTATCGTTATGGCTCCTTTTCTTGTCGAAGATCATCATAGTTACCGATCAAAGCTTGCTGAGGCCAATGCTGATCGCTTATTTCAAACAGACTACTACGACAGCATTTTTGCTGACATCACTGAGGCAGGCCTGTAAACAGTGTCAATTATGTCTTTTCATTAGTGTGGCGGATATATCGGTAACGTTCGTGACGTCCCAATTGCTGGTTGGATCCAGCAGCTTTACCAGTACAAAGGCTTAACTGAACAAAATCTTCGGTATAAAAATGAATGTGGCAACTACTCGCTAGAGATAGTACCGCTGTGCGCCGAGACTTATGTGTTGTCGACCTGTGCCAGTAGGGTGTCGAGTTTTTCGGCGATAACTTTTTGTTCGGCTAGTGGGGGGAGTGGAAATTTAAAGCTTTCAACAAACGCCCTAGGTATTCGACGAAGCCCAACCACACCGGTCATATTCTCTGCGCCGTTTTGAGCAAATGAGTGCGTCTTGATCAGTGCAAATAATATCCGGTTCAAAACTGCATCGGCATGTGGTCTTAAAACGTAAAACTCAGAACTACCGGCCCCGATACCATTTGGCAAACTATCGACAATCGCAGCTTTTCCATTTTCAAAACATGGGGTTACCTTTGCAAAAATTACATCACCATTTTGAAAGTTGGTGTAGGACTTCTGAATTTCGCCCCACGCCTTTTCTTCAAACTGTAATTTGCTGTGGAAGTCTGTCGGCGCATGTGACATTGGTACGAATCCAGTAACCAAGTCAGCATCAGCAACAATTTTCTTTGGATTCACACTGGCAACGTCTGAAATTGTGCAAATAGCCCACTCTACAGGTAGATTATCAAGCTGCATCACACCGCCCCTTCCAGCGCCTTCAGCAACCCATCCAGCTCATTGAGCGCGGCTTCCAGCTCGTCTTTTGCTTCGCGCGCCAGTACGTCGGGTTCTGGCAAGTTTGCGGCATCGACGCTGTCTTTGTCTTTTAACCAGCTAATATCCAGCGAGTCGGCTTTATGCTCGCGTATCCAGCCGCGGCTGAATTTGCGCCAGCGACTATGGGCTAAACGCTCGTCTACGCCGTCGTTCTCTTCCGTCGGTGCCACTTCAACCTGTTCAGCATTAAAGCTGTATTCGCCCTCGTCGCGTGGGCTTTGGCCATTTGCGTCATCACCATATACCTGCTCAAACGGTGTTAAGTGGCTATCGCCAAAGGGTGTGCGTTTGCCAAAGCTGGGCATATTGGTGCGCAGGTCGTACACCCACACATTCTCAGTGCAGTTTTCTTGCTGGTGTTTATCGTTAGCGCTGCCTTTGGTAAAAAACAACACGTTGGTTTTAACGCCCTGAGCGTAAAAAATACCGGTGGGCAGGCGTAAGATAGTGTGCAGGTTGCACTTGTTCATCAGGTCGCGGCGTACGTCGGTGCCGACACCGGCTTCAAACAATACGTTATCGGGCAGTACCACCGCAGCGCGGCCACCAGGTTTTAGGTTACGGTAAATATGCTGTAAAAACGCCAGCTGTTTGTTGCTGGTTTTATAGGTTAAATCGTCACGGGTATTGCTGGCCTCGCCGCCTTTGCTGGTGCCAAACGGCGGATTGGCTAAAATAATATGGGCCTGCTCTAAAGATTTTCCTGCTTCGCCAAGCGCATTACCTAAATGCACCACACCCTCGGCGTCACCCTCCATACCATGTAACAAGCAATTCATCAGCGCTAAACGGCGGGTGCCGGGCACCAGTTCAATGCCAACAAAGGCGTTATTGCGCTGGAAGGTTTGCTCTATAGCGGGTAAATCATACAAATCGTCGGTATGCTGTTTAATGTAGGCATCTGCGGCAATTAAAAAGCCTGCCGTACCGGCGGCCGGGTCTTGTATTACTTCGCCCGGCTGCGGCTTTATGCAGCGCACCATGCTGTTAATTAAGGCCCGTGGCGTAAAGTACTGGCCAGCGCCCGATTTGGTTTCACCGGCGTTTTTCTCTAATAAGCCTTCGTATAAATCGCCCAGACCGTCTTTAGCGGCACTAAACCAGTCGATTTGATCCAGGGTTTTAATCATCTGCTCTAAATGCCGAGGCTCACGCAGGCGGGTTTGCGCATCGGCGTATATGGCGCTGATAAGTGGGTCTTCATGTACTTGCTCTTCTTTTGTTTCTCCTGGTTTAGCGGGGTCGGCGACCCGACGTTTGCCGGTCGACAAGGCCAGTAAAATCACTTTGTAATCGTTCAGCAGGTTAATGCCCGACTTAGCGTTAATATCGGTCCAGCGGCAGCCCACCGGTAGCGGGTGTTTTTTTAAGGTGCCGGCTTCGGTGTTTTCATGCACCATTTTAATAAACAGTAGCAGTACTAACTCGGTCACGTAATCGCTGTAGTTAATGCCGTCGTCACGCAGTACGTCACACAGGTTCCAGAGTTTTTGTACAATGTCGTTGTTGGTCATGTTAATCCTGATTCAAAATTTCAATATAGGCACGGTATGCAAATATCCGGTTACGTTTTTGGCCGGTTAACTCTTGCACCCAGGCTAATTCGGGTTGTAGCAGTTTATCCATCACCTTACCCACGGTTGCGGCCGTTAAGCCGCTGTGTGCTACCAGGGTATTAATATTGGCGATGGGGTATTCAAATAACACATCCAGCACCTGCTGGGCTGATGGCGCAATGCGGCCAAAGCTGGACAAGGCAGCCCGGTGCTGACTGCGCAAGCTATTTAGCTGCTGCGCCATCTGCACCGCCTGAGTTGCAGTGGCTGCCACGGCATCAACAAAAAACAGCAGCCAGCTTTCCCAATCACCGGTGGTGCGTACTTGTTGTAAGCGGTCGTAATAGGTTTGCCGGTGCTTTTTAAAAAACACCGACAGGTATAACAGCGGCTGGCTTAATACCTTAGCCTGCACCAAAATCAGCGGAATAAGTAAGCGCCCCAGCCGGCCATTACCATCCATAAAGGGGTGAATGGTTTCAAACTGTACATGGGCCAGCGCCGCTTTAATTAAAGGATCGGTTTGTTGTGGTACGTCATTTAAAAAGCGCTCTAAGTCGGCCCAGCACTGTGCCAGTTCCTGCGCCGGCGTGGGCACAAAGGTGGCTTCATCTGCCCGGTAGCCGCCAATCCAGACCTGATTTTTGCGAAACTCTCCTGGGCCTTTGCTAATACCACGTCCAGAGGTCATTAACGCCCGGTGTAATTCGGTCAGCAGCCGAAAGGTAATGGGATGCCCTTCGTTAATACGGGTGACGCCCAGCTCCAGCGCACTGACGTAGCAAGACACTTCCTGCACATCGTCCATCGGCACGCCGGGCATGCCTTCCATTTCGTAAAGCATTAAATCACTGAGTGACGATTGGGTGCCTTCAATCTGAGAAGACATGACCGCCTCTTTACGCACATAGCTGTATAAAAACAAGCGGGCGTCGGGCAGCAAGGTGCTGATGGCATCCAACCTACCCAGCGCCAGCATAGCCTGATTAATGCGCCCTTGTAGTTTGCTATCAAGCTGCAGCGCCGGCTCAGGGGGCAAAGGGGCAGGCACAAAAGCCTGGCAGCTAACTCCGCCGGCAATACTGGCTACATAATGCCCTGTGCTTCCACGCTGCATAATTTGTCCTGAAGTTAAAATAAAACTGGCCGCTAATTTAACTTAACTGCGAACTTAAAATAAGCCCTATGCTTAATTTAACTTGGTTTAGTTACAATAAACCCTGCTGCAACCAAATGCCCTCGCTTAACTCTCCCAGTACTGTGTCTAACTGTTCATCCAGCACTGCATTAAGCCGCTTGGCACCGCCGTCGTTGGCAAAGGAATTATTGACAAACTCACGGTCTACCACCACTTCATGTACCAGTTGCTTAGCCAGGCGCTCTAACCATTTTCGTTGGTTGGGGGTAAAATTATGCTGCTGATACAAACGCTGCATGGCCTGGGCAACACGCTGTTCAAACGGCACAAGTGGTTCGCCAAGTGCGGCACGGCGAATATGGCCAATAATGCTGGCGGCAATGTCTTGATTGGTTTGGTTGCGCACCGCGCTTTGCAGTTTGGCTTCAGAATAACCCGCTCCATCCAGCAATAGCTTTACTTCTTTTAACTGCTCGCGGGTGAGATCACGTGGTTTATTTACCACTACTGCCAGTGCAGCCGACTGGTTAAGCTGGTCTTTTACGAATTGGTTAAAGCTGTCCAGATAATCTGCTGGCTTTTCGCGCACACCATAGGTCTGTGCGCGGCTGGTGAGCTCGTCATAATGCTCAGATATGATCGGTTGGCGTTCACTGCCGAGTAGGCTGCTCACTTCAGATAACTGATTCAACAGGCCGCTGTGCTGAGTGATAAAGGCAGCTGCTTGCTTGGGGCCTAGCTCGTGTAGGTGTTTATGCAGGCTTTTGGGTTCAACACCCCACAAACCTTGCAGCTCATGTAACTTTTGTTTTAAGGCGGGTTTGTTATCGGCTTTATTTTCAGCTTTGCGCAGTATGCGCATTACTTTTTGGCTTAACTGACTTAACACCACATCGGCATGGCTTTCGCCTTGTTGTTCGCCGGGGCTGGCCAACGCCTGTTGCAGTTTGTCGGGTGTGGTCAGCTCATCAACCAACTGTTCCAGCGTGATGTTAGGATCTTTTACCAGCGGCTTCATGCTATTCACGTCTTGCAGCGCGGCGTAGATATCGACCGGATCGTAAATGCGAAACACGGTTTTACCAATGTCGTCACAACGGCGGGTGGCGCGGCCAATCATTTGCTCGTATAAAATGCGCGATTTTACCCGGCGCATAAACACCAGGTTGCAGATTGTTGGCACGTCAATGCCGGTGGTGAGTAGATCTACAGTAATGGCAATATTAGGGTAGCGCTCGTTTTTGTACTGGCGAATAAGCTGTTCCACTTTGTCGCTCTGGCCACTTCTATTTCACCGGTTTGGGTGTTAATGGCGTTAACTTTGGTGCCTTTTTCAAACTTAATGCCGTTTTGGGTGAGAAGTGTTTCATAACGAATGGGCGGTTCATGGTCGATTAACCAGTCATCTGCTACTGCTTCACGATACGAATAGGTGTAAACGGGCTTGCCAAAAATCTCGCTGGTATGTTTGGCTGGCGTGGCTGTTAACGCCACTTTAAAGGCGTCGAAATATTCCAGCACTCGCCGGTAGCTGGATAGATATTGACTGGCATCACGCGTAGCCAACTCGCCTTCGGTCATTTCCTGGTCCAGGGTGTAACCACGGTGTGCTTCATCAATAATAATGCAGTCAAACTGATCCAGTGCTGGCGGGTTATCGCTCATAAAGATGCGTTTTACCATGGCCTGCACAGTGGCGACCTGAATGCGGGTTTCAGCTTCGGCGGCCATATCACCCAGCTCAGCAATGTTGTAAATTTTGGCTAGAGTATGGTTTTGCTCCAGCGGCGCTTCGTTAAAAGCATCCAGTGCTTGCTGGCCGAGGGCAGTGCGGTCGACTAAAAACAAGATACGCTTAAAGCGCTCGGCTTTTAAAAAGCGATACATCAAGCCAATGATAGTGCGGGTTTTGCCTGTACCAGTTGCCATCGCCAGCAGCGCGCTGCGGCGGTTTTCAAGCAATACCTTTTCTACTGCTTCTATCGCTTTTTGCTGATAGGGCCTTATTTTTAAGTAACCAAAGGGTTCTTGTTTAAGCTGTTTTTCTGCTTCTTCTTTGCTGCGCTTTAACAGATCAAGCAGGCCATCGGGTGTGTGAAAGCCTGGCAGAGCACGTTTTAAATTGCTGCGTTGTCTGACATCACGAAACCAGGTGCCCGATTGTTCTGCCAGTTGCGGCACATAGGGCCGGCCGTTACAGGAGTAAACAAAAGGCACTTTGTAGTGGCCATCGTGTTCATCCGGCCAAGCGACGGTCATACCTGCCAGTTCCCAAGCTCCCAACATAGGTGTGACAACAACTAAACCTTTACTGTAGCGCTCTGCTTGGGAGATCTTGCCTGCAACGTTGGTATTCTCTTTTTTAGCTTCAACCACAGCAATCGGTGTTAAACCTGCAAATAATAGGTAATCTGCTCGACCCTTTTGGCCCTGCCACTGGGTTGGCCACTCTGCAATTGCGATATTTTTACCTTTTTCGGGCCTTGTACCATTTTGATAAGTCAATGCTTCGCTATCGGTATGCCAACCAGCTTCGACTAATTGCTGATCTATCAAAATGCGGGTTAAGGCTTCATCCAGCACAATATGTTGTGTTGCTGCCTGGGTGTTTTTGTTAATTTGACTGCGATGTGCATTTTTAGTCTTTTCATCTGCTGCAGCCAACCGCACCTGAAGCGCCTTAATTTTTGTTTCATAGTCCTTGCGCTGAGCCTGCAATGCTTTCTCATGCTCAGCGGCTTGTCGGGCTAATAAGCGCGACTCTTCATCCATTGAAAGTGCAAGTGCTTCATATTCGGTTTTTTCTTGCGCCACCAGTTCATTGAGTTGTTGGCTGGTATGCAGGTCGATATTAGCCTGCTGAAAATCATTTTTCAGTTGGGTGATTTCAGTTTGTAATTTGCGTAACTGTTCACTGGGATCTGCAGGGGGGACAAATGGTCCGGGTTTAAATTGCGAGCCAGATTTGCCAAATGACTGGTGAAACCAAATAGCTAATTTACGAGCAACCAACAAGCCATTGATGGCTTCTTTATGTTGTGTTTTGAACTGATGAGTGGCTTTATTTCCTTCCAGCCGTAAGATGTGGAACATCTCTTTAACTACTGGCTCTAATTTGAATTCGCGATGGATTTTATAGATTAGATCGGCCTGAGTTGTTTTGTCATCGAATTCAATGCCGGCTAGGGCGGCTATATGCTGCGCAAGGGCCTCTCCGAGTTGCCGAAGTTTAATTAGGGTGGTGTTAGGGTCACTAAAAAAAGCGTTCTCTGCAGCGGAGGCAAGTTGCACAAATAGCGGATCATTGTCTGCCAGAAACCCAAAATTGACCGATGAGTTTTTTGTTGCAGCTTTCAAATGACAACCTCCGTGTGCACGGACATTCTTAGTAATCAAAAATTAAGTAAGATACTGATTTGCAAGTTATTCCGCACTTTAATCCATAGCAAGCAGAAATGTCTAGTTTATCGACGAAAGAGGTTTAAGAAACTCAAATCAGTAAAAATATGAAAATGTGGGCTTTATGAAGGGCTGGCGGGATTGTCCTCAAGGCCGTCCGTGGCCTTGCCCCTTCGGGCGCCTGTGGCGGTACCCGATGTTCCAGACATCGGGTGAACCCGTGCGCGGCTTCGCACCCACCAGCAGCCAAATACAAAAGAGGCCCATTATTGCTAATGGGCCTTTTATGTATTTGGTGGTGCTGTAGGACGCGGGTTCAACTCCCAAAACGGGAACTGAATTGGTCCATTAAACCGGCGCTTTCACCTGAGCCAAACTCTTGCCTGCAAATGCCCTAAATAGCTTGCAACCCTTCCTGCTACGAGCGTTCATGGCCTCCCGCAAACAACAACGAGGTGAACGAAATGGAGGTATTGCATATGAACCAACGGCAACTGGCCAACCGATGGGGAGTCAGTGAGGCTTGCCTTGAGCGCTGGCGCTCGGAGGGCATTGGTCCGCAATTCCTGAAGCTGCGCGGCCGAGTGATGTATCGCCAGGTTGACGTTGAAGCCTTTGAGGAAAGCTGCCTCAGGCAGTCTACCAGCAGTCCCAAACCCAATCAGCAGATCCGTTCGGTGTCTTCCGTTTAGGAGCGCACCGCAGCTAAGGATCGCTGGCGCAATGGCGGACCGGCAAAGAGAGCTAAATAACCAGAAAAGCAACATTTGTGTTGCTTTTTCTGCTTCTGGTGTAATGAATCGCATAAAAGCAACGAATAAGTTGCCTTTAGAGTCATAAGCAACTAATATGTTGCTAACGGCTGCAAAAGCAACATATGTGTTTACTATGACGAATTCGATACTCCACCAAATAAAACAGCGGCGACTGACACTTGGCCTCAAACAGAACGACATGATGTTGCGTGTAGGTGTATCTCGTCAGCAATATCAGCGCCTGGAATCCAAAGGAAACCCTAGGCTAGACACCTTGGAGTTGATCGCGAAGGGCTTGAATAGCGAACTTATGCTCATACCAAAGGAAAAGCTTGGCGCTGTTATGGCGCTGCTTGAACAGGAGAGTTCCGAGCCAGGCAAAGCGCATGTGTCCCAGGCGAAAAAACCCGCAAAGGAAGATGCAAAGAAAAGTCTTTCAGATAATCCATGGCAGGATTTACTGGGGGATGAGTCATGAGCGATAGCCGTGTCGATGAAATAAACGTACTCAAGTTGAGCTTGCACGAAAGGCTATTTGGCTATTTGGCTGGCTTTCAAGGCGGTAGAAATGTGCTGAGCTTTGCCGATGAATTCAGAAGTGATGCAGGTCGTCCTACATTTAGTTTGATTACCCACCCAGCGTTTCCTCATTCTGAAAAAATAATGTCGGAGCCGTGGGCAAGAAATCAAAGATTGCATCCTACGTTGTCTAATTTACTTCCGGAGGGATCCTTGCGAGAGTTGATTGCGCAAGGACTCAAAGTCCATGTCGACAATGAGTTCCATATTCTCTCATATTTAGGTGCGGACCTCCCTGGCGCTTTGGTCGCTGAGCCGATGGAACCTGACGATGTTCCAGATAGTGTTCTCAATACTCACGGCAAAGCTCGTGCAATAAGGTTTGACAAAGTATCACCGGAAAATAAATTTTCGTTGGCCGGCGTTCAGATGAAATTTTCCATGAAGGAAAAGGATGGACGCTACAATCTTTCCAAAGGCGACGTCTTGGGGGATTGGATAGTAAAAACCCCTTCGACAAAACATAAAGATGTGCCTGTGAACGAATACACCGCAATGAAACTTGCGGAATTAGTTGGGGTCGAAATTCCAGAAATTAAGCTGGTCGAGCTGAACAAGCTCGACAATCTTCCTCAGATAAACCTGCCCGACGAGAAGCTAGCCTTCGCAATCAAACGTTTTGATCGCGATGATGATGTACGCATCCATATGGAAGACTTTGCCCAGGTACTTGTGAAGTATGCCCATGAAAAATACAACTCAGCAAACTACGAGCAAATCGGCAGAATCATCTACAGTTACTCTGGTGACGGCTTGGCCGATGCACAACAATTCGCTAGGCGATTGCTAGTTAACATTCTTCTTGCTAACGGTGATGCACATCTAAAAAATTGGAGTTTGATTTATTCAGATAAAATCACACCGAGGCTTTCGCCAGCATACGATATCGTTACCACGAGCGTATATATCGATGGCGAAAGGAATTACGCGCTCAATTTAGGAAAGACTAAAGATTGGTATGGCGTCTCAATGGCACATTTTCAGTCATGGGCTGATCGTGCCGAGATTCCATGGAGAGTAATTAAACCTCACTTAGATGACGTTATGGACAAGGCCAGAACTCTTTGGCGAGAAGCCATTGAAGATCTTCCAATGAATGAGACACACAAGAAAAAATTGAAGGACCATTGGGGCAATTTACATGAGGATTTTCGAATTAAATAGATTTTGAAAATGCCACGATTACTAAACGCTGGGTCTAGCAATCGACAATATTTCAAATCATGAGCTTTTCCTGTTATTCAAATCACGGTCTTGAAAAGGCGCTAGCAAACCAAGCTGGATTGCATTAATAGGTAGGGAGTGATCCATATATGGCTTCGACAAAGTGAACAGATGATGAATGGACTAATTCCCCTATATGACGAAATTAAGCAGTGCGATATTTGCGCGGCCCAATTGCCTTTAGGGCCGCGCCCCATTGTACGTGGCTCAGAACAAGCGAAGATATTAATCATCGGCCAGGCACCGGGCACCAAGGTGCACGCCAGTGGCATCCCGTGGGACGATGCCAGCGGAAAACGTCTGCGCCAGTGGATGGGCCTGACGGATAAAGCTTTTTACGATGAATCTTTGGTAGCAATCATGCCCATGGGTTTTTGCTATCCAGGCAAGGGTCGCTCGGGCGACCTGCCGCCGCGTCCTGAGTGTGCACCCAAATGGCATGAGCCTATGCTCGCCGCTCTACCCAATGTCCAACTCACGTTACTCATTGGTCAGTACGCGCAGAAATATTATTTAAAGGAAAGCTTCTCCAGTCTTACCGACACAGTCAAACATTGGGAAGACTATTTACCTCGCTACTTTTCTCTGCCGCACCCATCGCCACGCAACCAAATCTGGTTAAAACAAAACCCTTGGTTTGAACAAAATGCAATTCCAGAACTGCAGCGTCGAATTACTGCATGTTTGCCCGCTTGCGATACTCGCCGGGGCGACAATCAAACTGTTTAGAAAAGGCCAAACTGAATGCGGCTTCACTTTGGTAGCCCACCATTTCGGCAATTTGTGCCAAGGAATGATCGCTTTCAATTAATAAGCGACTGGCGCGATTGAGCCGAATAAACATCACGTATTGCAGAGGTGACATTTGCGTGAGTTCGGAAAATCGATTGGAAAAGGCCGAGCGCGACATGTTGGCAATTTGCCCTAAGCTTTCAACACTCCACTTGTACTGCGGATCGGCGTGAATGCGTGATAACACCGTACTGATTCGGTTGTCGGCAAAGGCTGACAGAAATGGAATATTGTGCGGGCTATTGTCGAGCAGTAAACGAATCGCCTGAATAAAAATAATATCGGAAAGGCGGTGAATAATGGCGTGTGCACCTGGGCGCATTTGTGCGGCCTCATGCGCAACAAAACCCATAACGGCATCAAGCCACTTCGCATGATGTCCTTGGTCTGCGGTAATGGAAAGCACCGAAGGTAGATTATCAAGCAAGGGATGGGTCTCGCGTTCGTCAAAAGCAAACTCACCACAGACTAAGGTGCAACCTGCGCCTCCGCCACCATAGACCAAAGGCCCCTCACCGGTATATTGCGTTTCGGAGAGTACATCTGCCAAGGGTTTGGCCGCCGTTTCTTGAGTATCGCCCATTACATGAGCAGCGCCATGAGGAATGATCACCAAATCGCCGTTGGCTAAAAACAAAGGCTTACTTTCCCTTTCCACACGCAACCAGCACTGCCCGCGTATGGCAATGTGGAATCGCGCCACCTTGCCCTTTGCTGGGACGGCGACGCCCCAGGGTGCGCTCATCTCGGTGCGGAAGTAAAGGCTGCTTCGCATGCGCAGGGTGTTCAGGATATCGGTTAAGGCGTCCACGACAAGTCTCGCTATTGGAGTGTTGGCGCTATTCTCCCTTCATGAGTCATATAAAACAATACAAAATACGATTTAGTGTAAAAGATAGACTTTAAAATATTAAACGTGCAGTTTTTATGGGTGATTATATGCACATGGACGTAATGTTCCATATCCTTTAATCAATCAGGAGAAACACTATGGCTCGTATTCCCACCCTTCCCGTAGGCGAGGCTGAGGGCAAAACCAAAAGTCTTTATGAGGCGGTGCAGCGCCAGCTTGGCATTGTTCCCAATATTTTTCTTACCTTTGGCCAAGCGCCCGCGGTGTTAGAGGCCTATTTAGGCCAGGTTTCTGCACTTGCTGGCGGTGCTCTGTCGCCCGATTTGCGGGAGCAAATTGCGGTGGCAACGGCTGCATTAAATGCGTGTGACTACTGTGCATCGGCTCATACCTTATTAGGTAAAAAAGCAGGCGTTAGCGATGCTGAACTCAGCGCTAACCTCGCACTGCGCTCAGACAATCCGCACACTCAAGCCGTCCTCACCTTCGTAAAAGCGATTGTCACCCAGCGCGGGCATATTGCCGACAGCGATCTTCACGCCATTCGTACCGCGAATTACAGCGAAGAAGAAATTGTAGAAATCATCGCCCATGTCGGATTGAACATGTTTACCAACTACTTCAATCACATCGCGCAAACCGATATTGATTTTCCCTTAGTGGAAACTCAAAAATCGAAAGTCGCTTAACTCAATCAAAGAGGAATGATCATGAAAAAAGTTGCATTAAGTTTATTGATGGTAAGCACCTTGTTCTCTGGCCTAGCGTTGGCAGAAGGCGCTAGCGGAACGGGAGGAAAGGCCGCTGGCGAAGGTACGGGTACAAAAGGCGCTGGCAACGGTACGGGCGGCAAAGTCAACGAAGGTGGCACCGGTGGTAAAGCTTACGCAACCGATACCGGACGAGTGTTTGAGTTCACTTATGATCTAGCGCCATAAATTCAGCAAACAACATAGGTATCGCCACCAACAGCGAAATTGCGCTCGTGGCGATACTCATCAACAAATTTTATTTAAAGGTAATGTTATGAATATCAAAAATTTTGTATTTGGATTAATTGCAAGTGTGTTTTTTTCTGCCGCTGCCAATGCCGGCAGTGCAGATCATAGTGCGCCTGCCGTGCAAGGCTACGATGTTGTGTCGTATCACACCGAAAAGCGCCCGGCTAAAGGTAATGGCCATTATGTCGCAACACATAATGGCGCCACCTATTTATTTTCGAGCGAAGAAAACCTTGCCGAATTTAAAAAGACGCCAGAAAAATATGTGCCCGCGTATAACGGCTACTGCGCGTTTGGGGTGTCGGTGAGTAAGAAATTTATCGGCGACCCAGAGGTTTGGCGCATTGTCGATGGCAAGCTCTACCTTAACCTGGATGCCAATATTCAAGCTGAATGGCTAAAAGACGTGCCGGGTAAAATCAAAGAGGCTGACAAGAACTGGAAGCGTATTGCTAATAAATCACCAGAGTCGCTCTAAGCACACCAATATCACAATTACCGTTTAAGAAACGGGAGGAAAACATGATTATGTCATTACTTCACAGCAGAAATATCGCACTTGCATTTGGGTATACTTTTATAGTTGTGGCGGCACTCGGCTTTGTTCCTAACCCCTTGGTATCACCGCATGGCGTATTTGCAGTGAACCTGGCGCATAACTTGGTTCATCTGTTAACAGGTGCGGCCTTTGTTGCAGGCGCTTATGTGTTTAGAGGAAAAGAACAGTCTGTCATACTCGCACTGGGTACTTTGTACTTTGCCGTTGCAATTCTAGGATTTTTTACCAAAGGTGACATGCTGTTAGGTATTGTGCATATTAATGAAGCCGACCGCTGGCTACATCTCGGTCTGGCGATAGTGATAATCGCTTCTGGCATGATATTTAAGCCAATTAAATGATGCAAAGGGGCAAGTAGTTCTTGCCCCATTTTTATAGGGCAAAATATGAATGAAATACAGTTTAAACCGCTTTGTGATGTCGACCTCAATGAGCTATCTAACATCCTAAATAAGCAAAAAATTCGCATACACCTAATTCAGCATGATCAATTCAACGCAGAATCGATAAACGCGTGGGTGAACGAAAAAATACGCGTAGATCAGCAGCCTGGGTGTCGCGTTCGAGCTGTTTTTATCGATGAAAAACTGGCGGGTTGGTGTGGCATACAACCGGATGGAGATAGTTACGAAGTCGCCATTGTGATTGATGATCAATACTGGGGAACGGGGTTAACCATATTTAAACAGGTTATGCAGTGGGCAACGGAGTTCGGTCTTGAGCGCGTGATGATTCACCTCCTTGAAACGAGAAAGAACTATAAGTTTCTGAATAAAATGGCAGTTAAAAAAATTACAACCCATATGTTAGGCCACGATTTTGTCACTTACATACTAGCAGTTTGAACGACCTGTTCCATAACCTCGGCAATAGTCAATATATGCCGGCGTTATGGAACAGGTCGAAGATGCTTATAAGTGAAGTATTCCTACCCTGTCGCGCTGTTCCGACCACAGCCTTGGAGGGTCCACCGCCAGGTCAAACAGGGTGATATTAGGCGGCAAACAGTCGTCCAAAATGGCCTCGACGATATCCGGCGCCAACGTGGTCAGGTTAACCATCCGGCTGATGTAGCTATTGTCGAGCCCCTCCAATTGGGCAATCTCGCGCAAAGAGCTGACTTCGCCCGTTTCCAGCATCTGCAACCAGCGATGCCCTCGAGCCAGCGCCAGCTGCAGTGGGGTTGGCTGGGTATCCCAAGGTCTGGGCTCCTGGACGGTTCCGTCTGGCAAGGTGATCAAGCGCCGCCCGCTGCGGCGCTTCAGGTTGATGGGGACGTTGATGCTCAGCTTGCCGTCACTGGACTCGACCACACTGGCCGCACCGGGTCGCTCAAGCTCAAAGGGGTAGCCGCTACCTTTGTTGCTCACCCCGTCCTTGGGGTTCTCCGCTGCGCGGCCCGCAGAGCGGTCCAAATTTTTTCCAGAAAACTTTGTCATGCCACATCCTCCTGCTTGTAGGAGTCGGTGATTTCTAGGGCTAGTCGCTCAATACCGTTATCCCTCAGGCGCACATCCACGCTATCGGGGCTGACCACCACTTTCTCGACCATCAATCGAATGATCCGAGCCTGCTCCTCTGTGAAAAGCTGATCCCACACTTTGTCGATCTGGTTGAGGGCTACTGCCACTTGAGCCTCATCCATGGCATCTTCCCGCTGGCCGGTGACGGCCGCGATTCGCTCTCTGACTGGTGGCGTTTGTAGCAGGCCACGAATCTGATCGACCACCACCGACTCAAGCTCGGCAGCCGGTATTCTCGGTAGGCCGGAAGCCCCTGAAAACTCCTTCGTATCCCGGGTGCTGATGTAATACCGGTACCGGCGCCCGCTTTTCTTCTTGGCCGAGGTCCAGCATGTCAGAGCGCGGCCATCCTCGCCGAAAATCATGCCCTTTAGTAAAAACGGGATTTTGCCTTTGGTGTAGTTACCACGCGTCCGGAAGTTAACAGCCAGGATGGAGTGCACATCGTCCCAGAGCTTTTTGTCGATAATCGGTTCGTGTTTACCGTCGTACCATTGGTCCTTGTGCCGAAGCTCACCAAGGTAGGTCCGGTTGTTTAACAGCTTGTATATCAGCCCTCGATCAATCGGCTTGCTTGGGCGATGACGACCGTCTTGCGTGGTCCACGACTTGCTCGTGACATTCTCCAATCTGAGCTCTTTGTATAGAAGTGTGGTGGAGGCTATTTCAGTGAACCGCTTAAAGATGTGCTTGATGAGCTTGGCTTCCTGCGGATTGACCACCAGGCAGCGATCGACGACATCGTAGCCAAGCGGCGGAATGCCACCCATCCAGAGTCCTTTTTTCTTGCTGGCGGTAATTTTGTCGCGGATACGCTCGCCGGTGACTTCCCGTTCGAACTGAGCGAAGGATAGTAAGATATTCAGCATCAACCGGCCCATTGAATTGGTGGTATTGAACTGCTGAGTGACCGACACAAAAGAGGCGCCGTGGCGCTCAAACACTTCGATCATTTTGGAAAAATCCATCAGGCTGCGAGTCAGACGGTCAATCTTGTAGACCACCACGACGTCGATCCTGCCTTCCATAATATCGGCCAGCAGGCGTTGCATCGCTGGCCGGTCCATATTGCCGCCGGAGTATGCCGGGTCGTCATAGTCGTTTTCGACAGGGATCCAGCCTTCAGCGCGTTGACTGGCGATATAGGCATGGCCAGCGTCTCTTTGGGCGTCAATGGAGTTGTATTCCTGGTCGAGCCCTTCATCGGTTGATTTACGTGTGTAGACGGCGCACCGCAGGCGCTTTTTGATTTCGGAACTCATCAGCCTTTTCTCCCCTTGGCTTTGCTCTTGTAGACTTCCTTGCGCAAGCCAAAGAACAGTGGACCGGACCATTGTGTGCCGGTAATTTCTCGGGCGATGACAGACAGGCTTTTATAGATACGGCCCTCAAACTCATACTGTCCGTCATGAGTGACGGTCACGCGATACTCTTCATCGCGGTAAAGCCGAGATAGCACTGTCCCAGGGATGGGCTGTGGATAGCGATCGCGTAACGGCTTCTTGCCCGTCTGCATGATGGCCGCAATTCGGCGGTCGTTTTTATCAGCTTCGGTCTGGTGGGCACGCCTGAATTCTTGTTCTTGCAGCCGGTAAGCCAGCCTTCGTTCAAGAAAGGTTCGAATATGGGTAGGTGGTTCACTGCGATAGACTTTCCGCCACAGCGATTTAATCTCCTCGATATCCATATCAGGAAGTTGCGCGATTTGCGCAACGACCGATTTCGAGGGTTGAAAGATTACTTTTTTGCTCATTCTGCCTCCGATTGGTTGGTACTCTCAGCGTTTGCATGAACGCTTCGGTAGGCAGGTATAGCAAGTGAAATATCGCTATCTGAGTCCGAATCTGGCCGCAGTTTTTGGGCGGGCATTCGCAAGCGAATAATCCCTTCAGCCATGATATTAGCGACTTCCATAAGCCGCTTATCTTGTGTCATTCGCTCAGGCGATAATGAGTTCGTATTGTGCATTTTGGGTACCACTCTGACTGTTCAATTCACCGTTGAACATTGTCGATTCAGAGTGGCTGGCGATCCATGAGGGAGTTTCAGGCTACTTCGTGCGGCTGCGGGCAACAGCAAATACCGCTATCAAATTATGATAGGAGATAGCTCGTCAGATACCGATTTTTTGAATTTATCCATTGTCTTTGCGTCAGTCATTATGGATGACATCTGCTCAAGATACGCCGCAATCCGGTCGGTAAGCTCAGGCTGAGTTATCAGTTTGTTGTAATCCTCAATAAGCGGTTCGAACCGCGCATAGCTCTTCTGTTGGAAAATTGCCTGGTACTCATCAACCATGTCACCCTTTGCCTCATGCCCAGTAAACGGATCAATAATTTTCGGTAGGTAAACCATGTTCCAAGGCGCCGTGAACGTATAAACGTTTTTTGTTCGACCGAAGATATGAGAAATCTGATAATTGCGTATTGCCTCGTGTTTGGCGCTTGGGCTTTTGGAGTACCCGGTCAGATCACGGATGATTTTGGTCGGGATGGTGTTGTTGGTTGGGTCAACGGCGACATGCTCGTTGCCAAACACTTCCTTGTAGAAGTTCTGAAACAGATGAGTCCCGTTTGAATTGCGGCCAAAGCCTCGAATATGCACTGGCTGGTTATTCTGGATTCTGTGTTTCAGCTTCTGCCACTCATGCTCAGCCTTTTCAAGCGGAGCATAGATCGTTTCACTCAGGCCAAATTCAAAGAACTGCTCCTTCGTGATAAGGCCTTGTGAAAAAAATCGCTGATAAGAATCTCTCATAATCTCAGTACGGCTTCTGCCCGTTGTTAATAAAGTTCGAATAGGTGTCGGTCAGGAGTTCAGCATATTCATCAAAGTCATCCGGATCTTGGTAGCCACCAATATCATCCAGCAGCAGAACGGTCAGTGTTTTGCCGTATTCTTCCGAGTAGATGCTGTGCTCGACCACTTCTTCATCGAACCAGATTCCGGCTTTGTGCCGCACACCATCCCGCGCATGAAATGAAAACTGTTCCTGGGCAGCCAGCGAAAGCTCAGGCACTTCGTTGAAACCTTGGCGGGTAGCGAAGTAGCGGCCAGACCGAAACGCTTTGTCGCTGGATTTCGCCCAGTGCATGCAGCCTTCCTCGGACAATACGGTCACGGCGCGACGCTTGGTAAAGTCGAGCCATTTCAACACGGCAGCAGTCAGCGAGACGCCATAGCGGTCGGCGCAGTGACTCATCAGATCAAAACTGAAGGCCTGGCTATCGGCCTGCGCTCGAAAATCATGGTTAGGCATAAGGAGGTTGGCGGCAAAGGCGTTGGCCTCTACTTCTATGATCTTCTGGCCCTGATCTTCATCGCGCATGTCCTGCTCGCCACACTCAAAACGATCACCGACCAGAGACTTGCGGTGGACCAAGTAATGGCCGAGTTCGTGAGCCAGGGTGAAATTCACCCGGCCGACGTGGGTGATGCTGTCATTGAAGAGAATTGCCCACTGGTCCTGATTGGGATGACGAACCAAAGCACCGTCGATGCTCGAAAAAGTATTACCCTGAACGGCAGTGATAGGGTCAGGGTTGAAAGATGGCGTCAGGTCCAGTGCCACGGCTTTGACATCGACCGGATAGCGGTCAGTGCCGCTCCGGACCAGATCAAGTAGTTTGGTTATTCTGTTGGATTCCTTAAGTGGGCTTAGCTTCTCGGTCAAGATTTCTTGCTCCACATATCTATCATGTCGAGGATCTTCTCCTGATCCCCCTTATTCAGCTGACCCAGCTTGCGAAAAAACACTTCTTGGGTCAGTCCTTCGCTGACTTCCGTCTGCTCGTTGTCCAATAAATAGTCAGTGGTGACGTCCAGCGCCTTGGCGATGGCGGCTAATTTTTCGGCAGATGGGCGCTTCACTCCCTTGTTTTCCAGCTCCCAGATGTAGCTCTTGCCGGACCCAATAATCTCTGCAAGTTGTTCTAATGTAAGGCCTTTTTCCTTGCGGAGCTCTTTGATTTTGGCCCCTAACAGATTGGCCATTGTGGTCTCCTTGGTGGTTGGGTTTAAAAAGTTCATTATAGACATACATTTTTTACTTGAAAATGATTATATCCGCCCTTATCTTTGAAGTTCGCTATCTTGAACTTTCTGTATGTTGATACCGATAGTTTGCCGTTTACTATCACTTGATGAGGATTTGAGCCTATGCCAATCGTTCGTAACTTTATCCGCCACTCTTCACCCCAGGGTCTGGAGGAGTATTTCACCACCAAAAATATCGCAGTCTTGGGCGTAGATTGGTCTTTGGACCAGGCTACCGTCGCCGGCAATGTGATCCAACTGATTGACCATCTGCCGCCCGAGGATCAAGCCAGGCTGCGGGTGGATGCTGAGCGGATTAATCACATGGCGGACGAAGTTGGCCAGGCCGCCTTACTGAGTGTTGTGACAAATCCGACACAACTGAGTCTTATGCCATCGGCACTGGAACGCAGTCGATGGGTGTATCTGCATCAGCCGGACAAGTTCCGACATGCCGAGGATATTCGGTACGCAGACCAATACCGGCATGGTCGCAATTGGAGCGGCTATCAGCTCCCACCATCACTGCCGCTGCATACCGATCCGGTGTCGTTGGATACCTTCAAAGAAAAAATGAAGTCGCTATTTGGCTTGGGCGACAAGGTCAAAATTGAGCTGTTTGACCGGACACTACCGGATGACGACGGGAACGATGTCGATGTGGTGCAGGTAATGATCTATCAGGAAGGTCTGCCAGATGCTTACCTGGAGTTTGAAGGTGATGAGAACATTGTTTCCCGTATTCGCCGACCAGTCTCCGAGCATGCCATTACCTATTCGCCGGATACCGGAACGGTGGAGATTGTCGCGGCCAAACGTGAACGTCGCGAGGTCATTGCCAAGGCATTCACGGAGGACTTACTCAAGCAGACAGTGGAGGCGGATAAGGTACCACTGCGCCAATTTTGCCTTGATCCGCTGTTGAATGGGCAGGCACTAGACTGGGACACCGACGACTGCATTGACTCAGTTCAGCTGGTGATGATGAAACTGAAGGATCTGGCCGGCGATGGGCGTATCCAGATTGAAGTGCCCGCCAAAAACGAGACGGATTTTCATGACTACTGCCGAGAGCATTTCAGCGATTTTAACCCGCTAATATCCAATGCCTTCGTGCCAATCCAGGCGATCATCAGCATCCGCTTTCAACCGGAGGAAGGCTCAAATCGCAAAAAGGTCCTGCCAGTAAAGATTTCTTTGCCCAATGGCTGTGATCTGCGCAGCCGCACAGAACGTGAGCGATTAATCGGTGAAAAATACCTGAAGCGTTGGGGTTTGGTGCGGGAAATTAATCCATGATTTCGTCTTCGCCTAAGATCAGCAGGAGCGCACTCGCGCTTCTGTTTGATTTGCTGAGCACACCAAAGATGGAACTCTCTGCAGAGCAATTTAATGCTCGGGAGGAATACCGTGAGCTGCTGGCCGCACGATTGCTAACGCCAGTCAGCTCAACGCCAACGTCGGTATGCATCGATGGCCGTGACCACGATATCCTCCCAAATGCCACCGGCCCGGGTTTTGGATATTTCTCCACCGGCGCCGGGTGGGTGAGCGTGCCAATAGAAGCGCTACAACGCTATCGGGCTGACCCTTTGCGGGTGTTTGCTGTTTTACGGCAATGGCTGGACATATCCGATCGGTCGGCGATAGCTGTCTTGCAGCACGATGCGATTTGGGACTTGGGGGATACTTGGGTGGGGAAACGGAAACTGGCCGTTTTGTTCCTGCGCAGAGCCCATATTCCCAAATCAGTTCAACAGCTCCAGCAGACGCTCAAGGTATTTCCCAGACGAAAGTCTGCCATGGTGTTGACTGATGTGCCGATAAACACCCTCGGACCAGATCTTCTGGGTGAGCCACTCAGCATTGATCTCATGGGCTTGATTCCACCGGGTGAGGAGATGGTTGGCGCGATTGACAAGGATTTGATTGCTGACCTGCTTGGACTGGGTATTCCTAAACGAAACCAGACCGGTCCGGTGTATTGCACGGAGGATGGCGGCGAACTGGTGGTGAATGGAGTTACCTACAGGTTCAATGGATTGATACATCGCTCAATCGTGCGCCAGCTCTATGAGGCATGGGACGGAGGTGAACCTCGGGTGAGAAAAGAGGTGTTGCTGGAAACGGCAGAGTCCAAGTCGAACACAATAAGCCAAGCGTTCAGCGGCTGTAAAACCGATTGGCGCAAGGTAATTGACTACGGTGATGGCTGCGGCTGGCTCATCGTCAACGATTAAATCTGTCGTTGCTTGCAAAAGGCTGGTGTCATTCGTGGCACCGGCCTTTTTTGCTTTCAGATCGCCGCTTTTATCCCGCAGCCAAAAATATTCCGAGAAATTAATCCTTCCTAACCTCCGGCCTAACTTCCGCCTAAACGGCTCCTAACCGGCCGAATCACATCATTACACCACGTTTCCGCAACAACCCTAAGGAGCAAAACGTGAGTGTAAACCATATGAATCAACGGCAATTAGCCAACCGCTGGGGCGTGAGTGAAGCCTGTCTGGAACGCTGGCGTTCCGAAGGTATCGGCCCTGTTTTTCTAAAACTGCGTGGCCGGGTGATGTACCGCCTGGAAGACGTCGAAGCCTATGAAGCGTCTTGCCTGCGCAAGAGCACTTCAGAGCGTGTGTCCGGAGGTGCGGCATGAGCCTATCCCTCGAACACGCTCAGCTGATGAGCATTGGCGATCTGGCTTCGGCCACTGCCGCTGACCTGCAGCAAGTGCAAGCCGAAGCCTCGGAATTGCTGCGCAAATCGAAAGCGCTGAAGGACTGGATCGATGGTGCTGTCGCGCTCAAGTACGAGCAGCGAGCACAAGCGATCCGTCTGGAGCAAGGCAAGGACACCGGCAAAGTGCACTTCATGGATGACGGCATCCGAGTCACTTCTGAGCTTTCCAAACGACCTGAATGGGATCAGCAAAAGCTCGCTGATATCGCCAAGCGAATCGCTGAGGCGGGCGACGATCCAGCTGAGTTCATTGACGTTGCCTACAAGGTTTCCGAGCGCAAATACACCGCTTGGCCTGAGTCACTGCGCGCCGCTTTCGAGCCGGCCAGAACTCTGAAAACCGGCAAGCCCACTTTCCATCTTGAAACGGTTAAGGAGTAACGACCATGACCATTTTTACCAAAGAAACTGACTTTCTGAACGCGCTGCGAAAGAGCAGCTATTCCATGGAAAAGCTGCCAGACGAAATCACGATACCAGCTCTGCGTGATGGCGATGAGGCTGAGTGCAAGCCCTTGTTGCTGGCCACGGTCGATGACGTCGCTTTTGCCCAGCAAGGGCTTAATAAAGAAATGAGCCGGATGGTGGAAAAGATGGATGCTTTGCGCCGCCTGCATGACATGGCTCGTGGTCTTGGCGCCAAGGGATCTGATTATTCGCTGGAATTTGTCCGTGAGCATGGGGAGGTGAAGCCATGAGTTTCCCCATCATCACAGCCGATCAACGATTGGCTGAAAAGCGCGGCATCAAAGGCTGCATCCTCGGGCCATCCGGTATCGGTAAGACCAGCTTGCTCTGGTCTGTGGATGCTGACTCCACATTGTTCTTTGACCTGGAAGCGGGCGACCTGGCCGTCGAAGGCTGGCTTGGCGATGCCATTCGGCCTCGCACCTGGCAGGAGTGTCGTGACTTTGCCGTGTACATCGGTGGACCGAATCCGGCCCTGCGCGAAGACCAGCCCTACAGTCAGGCGCACTTTGACGCGGTATGCGCGAAGTTTGGCGATCCCGCCAGCCTCGACAAGTACGACACGGTGTTTGTCGATTCCATCACCGTTGCCGGCCGCTTGTGTTTGCAGTGGTGCAAAGGTCAGCCGCAGGCATTCAGTGATCGCACCGGAAAACCGGATACACGCGGTGCATACGGCCTGCATGGTCAAGAAATGATTGCTTGGCTGACGCACCTTCAGCACACCCGCAACAAAAACATCTGGTTCGTCGGCATTCTCGACGAAAAAGTCGATGACTTTAATCGCAAGGTTTTCACGCCGCAGATCGATGGTTCCAAAACCGCGCTTGAGCTGCCCGGCATCGTTGATCAGGTCATCACCCTAGCGGAAATCAAAAGCGAGGACGGCGGCAGTTACCGCGCCTTCATCAACCACACGCTCAATCCCTTTGGCTATCCCGCCAAGGACCGCAGTGGCCGCTTGGATCTGATTGAGGAGCCGCACCTCGGCAAGCTGATGGCAAAGATTCGTGGGCCAGTGAAGCCCGCTGCCGATCGCCTGAGCTTTGGTGGCCCCGACCACACCACGGTGTTGCACGCCACCAATAACCTGAACAACGAATCCCTAGTTACTGAAGCTCGCTCTTCTGCATCCATGCAGCCGCGAGATACCGATCATCCTGATCATAAAGGAGCCAAATAATGAACACTTGGAATGATTTCAACTCAGCCGACGATCAGAACAGCTTTAACCTGATCCCGAAAGGCACATTAGTCAAAGTCCGTATGACCATTCGCCCCGGTGGCTATGACGATGCCTCGCAAGGCTGGACCGGTGGTTACGCCACCCAAAGCAACACCACAGGATCGATTTACCTCAATTGCGAATTCGTGGTTCTTGATGGCCCTTACGCGAAGCGCAAGATGTGGAGCCTGATTGGTCTGCACAGTCCGAAAGGTCCTGAATGGGCGAACATGGGCCGCGCATTTATCAAAGGCATTTTGAATTCGGCTCGAGGACTGCACCCTCAGGACAACACACCCCAGGCACAACAGGCGCGTCGCATTCAGGGCTTTGCTGATCTGGATGGCATTGAGTTTGTTGCTAAAGTGGACATGGAGAAGGATCAAAACGGCGACGATAAAAACGTCGTCAAGACCGCCATTACCCCGGACAGCAAAGACTATGCGGCGGTAATGGGATGCGTCACTTCGCAACCCACCGCACCCGCATCCAAGCCTGCCACTACCGCCGCACCTTCCGGCCGGCCCAGCTGGGCACAATAAGGGGGGCGGCGCATGATATTAAGACCTCGTCAAAAGCTGTTTGTGGAGCGCAGTCTGACTGCGCTTAAACAGCACCAAAATACGCTGGGAGTGGCGCCTACGGGCGCCGGCAAAACCATCATGCTGTCCGGTGTTACCGGGCAGTGGTTGGCCGGTGAAGATGCCAAGGCCTGCGTGCTGGCCCATCGCGATGAGCTCACCACTCAGAACGAAGCCAAGTTCCGGCGCGTAAATCCGTCGGTCAGCACTTCTGTATTTGATGCCCAAGCAAAGTCCTGGGATGGTCAGGCCACCTTTGCCATGGTGCAAACACTGGGCAGAGACAGCAACCTAAAAAACATGCCCACGCTGGATCTGCTGGTGATTGATGAAGCGCACCATGCGGCGGCGCCAACCTACCGCCGCATTATCGATCATGTTCGAGATCGCAATCCGAAGGTTGCCATTTTCGGCGTAACGGCTACACCCAACCGGGGTGACAAGAAAGGCCTGCGACCGATATTCAGCAACGTGTCGGATCAAATCACGCTGGCGGAGCTGATTTCGTCAGGCCACTTGGTCCCACCACGTACCTTCGTCATTGATGTGGGCACACAGGGAGAGCTTTCTCAGGTAAAACGCGCGGCCGACGATTTCGACATGACGGCGGTCGACGCCATCATGAACAAGGCGCCGATCACCGATGCCGTTATCCGTCACTGGAAAGACAAAGCGCACGATCGCCCCACCGTGGTGTTCTGCTCCACCGTGAATCACGCTCGCAATGTGGCAGAAGCATTCATTGCTGCAGGATTTTCAGCAGAGCTGATCCACGGCGAGCTGACCACCGCTGAACGGCAGGCGGCGTTGGGACGTTTTCAATCTGGCGAATCCCAGATCATCGTGAATGTGGCTGTCTTGACTGAAGGCTGGGACTTTCCGCCCACCAGCTGTGTGATTTTGCTTCGACCCAGCTCTTACAAATCCACGCTGATCCAGATGATTGGTCGAGGATTGCGTACCGTCGATCCGAACGAACATCCCGGTGTCACCAAGAGTGACTGCATTGTGCTGGATTTTGGTACCAGCACCTTGCTGCATGGCTCGCTGGAGCAGGATGTCAATCTGGATGGCCACGAAGGATTGGGTGAGGCGCCACAAAAGGAATGCCCTGGATGCGGTGCCATGGTGCCGGCGGCAACACGCGAGTGTTCACTCTGTGGTCACGTATGGGAGCGCACAGAAAGCGAAGGTAAAGTCGATCTCTCCGATTTTATCATGTCGGAAATCGATCTGCTGAAACGCTCATCGTTTCGTTGGTGTGATCTGTTTGGTGACGACGCGGCGCTGATGGCGACGGGATTCGAAGCCTGGGCAGGCGTATTTTTTCTGGCGGGCCATTGGTACGGCATGGGCGGCGGTAAGAAGCAACCGGCGCGTCTGCTTGCCAAAGGCGATCGAACAGTGTGTTTAGCTGCAGCCGACGACTGGCTTAACGAGCATGAGACCGAAGATGCCGCCAACAAATCGCGTAAGTGGCTCAATCAAACGGTTACTGCACAGCAATTGCGCTATCTACCACCGGCTTATCGCAAAGACTTCGGCTTGACCCGCTATCAAGCCTCCTGCCTGTTGGCATTCCAGTTCAACAAACGCGATATCCAGTCACGCATTTTTAACGCAGCAGAACGCAGGGAGGCGGCTTGATGTGCACTACCGATGTTTTATATGCCACCGCCCACCGCGAGGCTTTGGCTGGCTGGACCCCGACCGCAAACAAGCACCCGAGCAACGGCGAGCCAGCTACAAGCGGTTCTGCTCCAAGCTCTGCCAAGACATTCACTATCAATTGCAGCGCAAGGGGGTGGCAATGAGCCGAACCGATCTTGAACAAAAAGCAGCCGAATCTGTGTTGGGTCCACTGGCGGATTACGTTGTCAGCGTGGGTATGAATAAAGGCTTGGGTGACTACACCAAGGCTGAAATTACCGGTCTGGTCGATGCCGTATTGAACGCTTATCACGCGACCTTGCAGGAGCTGTACAAAGACGAGGTGCCGTTCTGATGCTGGACTTCAATCATCAACCCAACCTGTCTGAGCAGATTTGCGCGCGCATTGATGGCGCCTTGCAGTCGGCTCAGGCTCAACAAACACCACGCAATTATTTGGGTGCATCACGCCTCGGCGTCGCCTGTGATCGAGCCTTGCAGTTTGAGTATCTGAAAGCGCCAGTGGATGAAGGTCGAGAGTTCTCCGGTCAAACGCTGCGCATCTTCGCAGCTGGGCATGTGTTTGAATCGCTCGCTATCGACTGGCTGCGCGCAGCGGGATTTGATTTGCACACCGAAACCTTTATCGGTGGGCAATACGGCTTTTCTGCTGTAGATGGCCGTTTGCGTGGTCATGTCGATGGCATTTTGGCGGCAGGACCAGACGTGATTACCGCTCAATATCCGGCGCTGTGGGAATGCAAATCGCTGAACAGCAAATCCTGGAAGGATACCGTGAAGCGAGGGCTGACCTTGTCCAAGCCGATTTATGCGGCACAGGTTGCGCTGTATCAGGCGTACATGGAACCGCAAATTCCCGGCATTGCGAGCAACCCAGCGCTGTTTACGGCCATCAATAAAGATACCGCCGAAATCTATTTCGAATGGGTGCCGTTTAACGGTGAACTGGCGCAGCGTGCGTCCGATCGAGGCGTGCGTGTTCTGCAGTCCTGTGATGCCGGTGAACTGCTGCCCAGAGTGAGCCATGACCCAACGCATTACGAGTGCCGGTTCTGTCCTTGGCAGGATCGCTGCTGGCGGGAGGTGTCACCATGACCAATGTCGTTTGGCTCGACTTTAACGACGCTCCTGATCAGGAGTTTGCTACCAAACCACGGCTTGAGTCCTCAGAGGTGAAGGCGCAATTGCTGGCGCGATTGCCCGCCGTATTGCACTACCTGTTTCCCGCAGGCAAACAACGTGGCAAGCAATATGTTGTCGGCTATCTGGATGGCAATGCCGGCAAGAGTCTGGTGATTGAACTGGATGGTGCGCGTGCGGGCATGTGGATCGACTTTGCCACCGGTGAAGGTGGCGATATTTTGGATGCTTGGGCGCGTGTCATGCATCTGGATGCGCGGCACGATTTTCCAGCCGTGATGTCATCCGTTGCACAGTGGCTGGGTGTGCCTGACCATATCCCATTGAAAGGCGCCACCAAAAGTCCTTTACCATCGCACACTAAATCTATTCCGGTGGATGAACTTGGGCCGGCGACAGCCAAGTGGGACTACCGCGATCAACATGGAAAATTGATTGCCTGCGTTTACCGCTATGACACGCCCAATGGTAAGGAGTTTAGGCCTTGGGATGTGCTGGCCAGGGCAATGCGCGTTCCGGATCCACGCCCTCTGTATAACCAGCCTCAGATAGCATCGGCCTCACACATCATTTTGGTGGAAGGTGAAAAAGCAGCGGATGCACTGATCATTGAAGGACTGGTGGCCACCACAGCCATGAACGGCGCACAAGCGCCAGTGGGTAAAACGGACTGGTCGCCGCTTAAAGGTAAGCAGGTGTTGATCTGGCCGGATAACGACGAGGCCGGTCAGCAGTATGCCGGTCGCGCTGCGCAGGCAATTGTTCAAGCCGGTGCCATTACCGTGGCCGTCCTCCATTTACCCGACGACAAACCTGAAAAGTGGGATGCCGCAGATGCAGTGGCCGAAGGCATGGACGTCTGGGCTATTGTGCGGGATAGCCAGCGCACGACTCTGAAAGACGCACCGGTCATTCCCGTTCACTCGTTGGGTGACTTGCTGGCGGATACCTCGCCGATGCCAGATGACCTGATTGCGCCCAGGGTACTGACTCCGGGTGGCATGGTCGTTTTCGGTGGCGCACCCAAGGTCGGCAAGAGTGACTTTCTGTTGTCGTGGTTAGCGCACATGGCCGCCGGCGAACCCTTCTTGGAACTTTCACCCTCCAGACCGCTACGCGTGTTCTATTTGCAGGCAGAAGTGCAGTACCACTATCTGCGCGAGCGCATTCAGTCGATGGGTTTGCCGGCCACGCTTTGTCACAAAGCCGCGAACAATCTATTGGTCACGCCTCAGTTGCGGCTGGTACTCAACGATGAGGGTGTCGAGCAAGTGATTGAGGCACTGAGGCTGGCGGCAGCGAACGGAGGTATGGATGTGCTGGTGATTGATCCGATCCGCAATGTGTTTGATGGCGGTCCGGATGGCAGCAGTGAAAACGACAACAACGCCATGCTGTTTTTCTTGCGTGAGCGCGTTGAGCGTTTGCGCGATGCGGTCAATCCCGAGGCCGGTATTATCCTCGCGCATCACACCAAGAAGATCAGCAAAAAGCAGGTCGAGGAAGATCCCTTTTTAGCGCTATCCGGTGCGGGCAGTCTGCGTGGTTATTACACCACCGGCATGCTGCTGTACCGACCAGATGAATCCCGTACCGACCGGGTGCTGGTGTTTGAGCTGCGTAATGGCGCCGGCTTACCCACCAAGCACGTCGATAAAAGCCAAGGGCGCTGGATTGAGCTGGACCCCAATCACGATCGACTGGTGAATCAGGACTACGCCGCAAAACTGGATGCCGAGCGTCTGCGCAAACGTGATGTCATTGTGCAAATGCTCTATGACGAGGCTGCGCTGGGACGCGTCTATACCGCCACCAGTTTGCGGAAACCTTCGAAGGACACGCTGGCCTCGGCGCCAATCGCACCATCAACGAGCGGATCTCTGTGTTGTCCAGCAAAGGCGACATCAAGGTCTTTCGTAACCCTGAGGACTATGGCCTGCCCGAACTGACGCGCAGCAAGTACGGCTACTTGTGTGTAGAGGGGATGCTCATCCCCGGGCCTGAAACCGTGGACACGAATACAGGGGAGCTTACGCAGTCCTGCTACGCCATCAAACCCACTCATTACAAATGCCCGCAAACCGGTGCCGTTCTCCCCGTCGAGAACCCGGATGTGTGGGTTTACCAGGAGGTACCTTCGGTATGAAAAACACCCCAAAAGCCAGTCTGCAATCTGCCCCAGTTTGCTGCAAACTGCAATCTGTCTGCAAACTGGAATCCAGCAAAAACAACCACTTAGAGCAGTTTGCAGATTGCAGAACCCAGATTGCAGATACCCCCTGCAATCTACCCACAAACCCAGCAATGACGGGGCTTGCAGGGGTAATTCCAGATTGCACGCAGACTCCCTCTCCCTACGGGAGAGGAGAGCCCCAAAGGGTGGCTCTCCATCCCGGGGCGGAGGGTTTGGCAAACACGACCGGTCCAGTGATGCTCTGTTTGGATCTCGGGACCACCAGCGGCTGGGCTATCCGGACTGCACAAGGACTCGTCATCAGTGGCTCTGCCAGTTTCAAAAACGATCGCTGGCAAGGCGGTGGTATGCGCTTTGTGAAGTTCACTCAGTTTTTGAACGAGCTGAATCAATCTGCTGGCCCAATCCGTCTGGTCTTTTTCGAGGAAGTTCGTCGCCATTTGGGCGTCGATGCGGCCCACGCCTACGGTGGCTTCATGGCACACCTGACGGCCTGGTGTGAACAACACGCGATTGCCTATGAGGCGGTACCGGTCGGGACCATCAAACGGCACGCCACCGGCAAAGGCAATGCCAGTAAGGACATGATGCTGGACGCCGCGCGGCGCCGTGGCCATCAGCCTGTCGACGATAACGAGGCCGATGCGTTGGCCTTGCTGTACTGGGCGATGGAGCATCGCCAAGGAGGTCTGTGATGACGCACTGGCAAACCGAACAGGTAGCGGCGCGCTTTGAGGAATGTGTGGCTACGCTACGCAAGCTTCCCGGCGATCGTTCGTTGGGCTACGTGAGCTACTGGCCCGATATCAAATACGAACCGTGCGAACTGGCTCGGCAAGAGCCGCAGCCCATTCGGTTGCGCGCCACGCCGGATCAGATCACACGCATGGAGGAAACCCTGACTTGGATAACATGGATCAATCAGGGTGAACGAAATCTGGTGTGGCTCAGAGCTTACCGGACGCCTTGGCGTGTGATTGCGCGGGAAACCGGCTTCCCCAAAACTTCTGCCCAGCGCTATTGGCATGGGGCGTTACTAAAAATAGCGGCACGTTTAGAACAGGAGCGTAAGTCTGCGTGAGAATGCCAAAACCACCGGTGGGACAAAAGCCGCGTTTTGAGCGAGAATACTTGCTAATCTCACGAGTGAACTGCACACAAGCCACGGCCACCACACCGTGGCTTTTATGTTTAGGACGAACGGTATGTCGCGGGTGCATGGATGCACAGGAGCGACTTCATTTCTGCATCCCCATCCCATGGGTCCTTCCTGGCCGATGAGCAATACGGGGGGCGTGAGCGCGGCATTTCGCTAGCGTCAGGGTGTGAACTCGGGTTCGCAGGGTTCGCGGTTCGCACACCTATATTTCCAAGGTATCTCATGTTATCTGTCAGCGTTGAAACGGTGGAGCATTGGCCGCTCCAGCGATTGATTCCCTATGCCAAAAATGCGCGCACTCATGACGATGCGCAGGTCTCTCAAATTGCCGGATCCATTGCCGAGTTTGGATTTGTTAATCCGATTCTGGTTGGGGATGACAACGTCATCATCGCAGGACATGGCCGACTCATGGCGGCCCAGCAATTAGGGCTGCGTGAAGTTCCGGTGATTGTGCTGGCCCATCTGTCCGCAGCTCAGCGCCGCGCGTTAGTGATTGCGGATAACAAGATTGCCGAGAATGCCGGCTGGAATGAAGACCTGCTGAAGCTTGAACTCGCCGACTTGAAAGACATCGGCTTCGATCTGGACCTCATTGGTTTCTCCGACGAGGAACTGGATGAGCTGCTCGGTGGCGATGATGATGCCGGCGAGTCAGACGAAGATGCGGTGCCTGAAATCGAACAGGAGCCCGTCAGTCAGAACGGCGATTTATGGCTCTTGGGTGATCACCGCCTTCTGTGTGGTGACTCCACCAATGCTCAGGATCTCGCCCGATTAATGGATGGCGGTCTGGCCGATATGGCGTTTACCGATCCTCCCTACAACGTCGATTATGGCAACAACGCCAAAGACAAAATGCGAGGCAAAGACCGGCGCATTCTGAATGATAATCTGGGCGATGATTTCTACGCGTTCTTGAAGGCAGCGCTTTCCAATATGCTGACGGTGACCAAGGGCGCCTGTTATGTGGCCATGTCCTCCAGCGAATTGGATACGCTGCAAAAAGCGTTCAGGGATGCTGGCGGCAAATGGTCGACATTCATCGTCTGGGCCAAGAATACCTTTACCTTGGGCCGCTCGGATTACCAGCGTCAGTACGAACCGATTTTGTACGGCTGGCGCGAAGGCAACGACCATTACTGGTGTGGTGCCCGGGATCAAGGCGATGTCTGGTTTTTCAATAAGCCGGTCAAGAATGATCTGCATCCCACCATGAAACCAGTGGAGCTGGTCGAGCGGGCCATCCGCAATTCCAGCAAAAGTCGGGATGTGGTGTTGGATCTGTTTGGCGGTTCTGGGAGCACACTCATTGCCTGCGAGAAAACCCATCGATCAGCCAGGCTCATCGAGCTGGATCCGAAGTACGTGGATGTGATCGTGCGGCGTTGGCAGGACTATTCTGGAAAGCAGGCCACCCGAGCGTCGGATGGTCGGCCATTTGATGAAGTGGCGTTGGACGCTCAATCGGTAGTCGTATCCGATTGAGGCAAATTAAAGTCGGTGAACTGTGATTCGAAAGCTTCGATTAAATCGCAAACCCGCTCCATGCGTAGTCGATTGACTGGTGTGACTGGCAGCGCCATAAGCTGCTCGCCTTCAACCAGTGCCTCTCGATATTCTTCCTCGGAAATTTCCTCCGGTGGAAGCTGCGCATCCAGGTCAACATCGATATCTCCGACCAATGCGCGGATCTTTTCAAGAAGCTCACGCGATGCTGGAACTGACTCACTCAATAGTTGAGTGAAGCCGTTGGATTGAGTCTGTGAGTCGTTAATTTTTTAAGTTCCTAAGATATTTCACCAGTTCATGAACTTCGGTTGACGGATTCTGTTCACCGGTTGCTTGTGCATCCCGCTGAGCTCTTTCAGCGTTCTGTATATCTGCGTCAAGGTTAGGAAGCAGTGCATCAAATATGCCTCGCATTCCTTTTGTATAGGCTGGCAACTCAGCTTTAAGCGATGACTGGCAGAGCTGAGCACCCGTCCTGCCATGGGCTGGATGAAACGGTGGCCTCTGATAACCGAAATGAAGCAATAGCCAGAACTCAAAGCAAGGCCAGGAGCGGGCAGAAACAATGTCACCGGCATTCAGCTGGCTTGATGCTGCATCAAAGTTGGTATGCTCATCGCGGTCGAATACACAGTAGACTTTGTCGAACTTTTCGCCCTGTTTGGATTCATCCTTTAGGAGCTTTTTCGCATGCTTCACGACTGACACCGGATCAGAACCGTGAGCCGGCGTCACTGCAATATTGGCAGTGCTGAGGCCATAGTGATTTCTGAGATCCTCGAAATATACGGGTTCTGTTTTTTCGCCTTCACAGACAATTAAGACACGGTCGTATGGCTCTCGCTTGGGTGCTTTACGTCTTAAATCAGCAGGATTTCTTGGCTTCCGTGGCATGCGCTATCCTCCAAAATTCTGAGTGATAGCGCGCAAAAACGGAAGTGCTCCGTACCGACCAGACAGATAAGCTCGTTCGAGATTGTCGACACCCTTGCGAGGGCTGAATTCTGTCAGAGGATAAAGCCTGGTATTTTGCTCTGCTTCTCGCTCGCAAAACCAAATCTGATCTCTTCGGAAAACATCCTGACTCAGGATTGATGTTTCGTGCGTAGAGAAAACCAGCTGCGCTTGATTCGGATTGCTTTCGCTGTTGTGAAATAGCTGAACCAGAAACTTAACCAGCAACGGATGAAGGTTGTCGTGCAATTCATCAATAAAAAGCACGTGACCTTTTTCCAAGGAATCTAACCAAGGACCTGCGAAGCTGAACATTTTCCGAGTGCCATCAGATTCTTCATCCAAATCGAGCTCCACCAAATCGCCGGAATCGGATTTATGAAACGTGGTTAAACGAAGTTTTTTCTTTCCCTGAAATTCATATTCAAGAAACTTGCGAACATGACTAGGCAATTCAGAGGGCAATGAATCTGATGAGAAATCTTCTTCATTAACGTGCACATCGGAGATGGCGAAGTCGGCTGCCTTAAGAAAATTTAGAACCTCGCTTTTACGATTATCTTGGCACCACTCAATCGAAAAATGAGGTGACCAACCACGAACGCCAGCAATACGAAGTTTGTTTGAAAACCAGTTAAAAACCGGTTGCAACTGCTGGCTATTCAACTGAATCGCAGTTGATAAAAACAAGGCATTGGAACGGGTCGCCCTTTTCCAGACATCTTTGTCACCGGTCAGTTTGTCGCCAAAACTGTACTCATATTCACCATCAGACTTAAGGGAGCGCTCAAACCACGTTTGAGTCCGTCCTTTGGGGAAAGCAAACAGCCACTCCTCATGAATGGCAGCAGACGTTGCCGAAAAGCCATATTGGTAGCGAATACCATCGGCGAGAATGGTGACTTCGAACACTGAGGGAGCTGAGCTGGTCTCCTCGCTGAACTTGAACGGCGTAACAGGCAGATCTTCCAGGTTTTGACTGGAAGTCATGACAATGCGCTGCATGGTGGCAAGGGCTTTAATCAAGTTGGATTTGCCGCCAGCGTTAGGGCCGTACAATGCTGCAGAGCGCAATAAGGGGATGTTCTTCACCCCCTTGGGTAGTAGTGGCTCCGTGACATTGGTGTTATAAAGCTCATTTCCTGTGCCGGCAACCAAGCTTAAACGCGCCTCCTCTCGGACGGAACGGAAATTCTCCACTGAAAACTCTATAAGCATGGCAGTACCTTATTAAATATCGAAAAACGTCAAATAAATGCAAAAATAGCATTTAAATCAAGTTTTGTCATCAATTATCTGGTAATGGCGAGGCTGGCCTTCATTTTTGTAAGAGGTAAGCGTCAACCCCAGGCGCTTTTTCAGAGTGTTGGAAAAGACGCCGCGCACCGTGTGCTTTTGCCAGCCGGTTTCCTGACAGATGTCCTCGATGCTGGCGCCTTCCGGGCGCTGTAGCAGCGTAATCATCCGGGCTTGCTTGGTGCCTTCTCGCAGGTTTACTCCGGCTTCAGCGTTTGTGGTATTGGGCTCAGGCTCAAGACCGATGGCCTGGTAGCCGAGTGGCGCTATGGCATGGCCGTTTTCGTTGGTAATGATCAGCTCGCGCGTTAGCAGCCCCTGGATCACCCGGGGTTTGATCCCGGCATTGATGTTGTCGGGCATGGGTTCGATGTTGCCATCGGGCCGCTTTGCAGCGGCGGTCAGGATGGTGATTTGGGTGGGTGTGAGTTGGCTCATGGTGGGCTCCTTTATTCGTCGGCCGCTCTCAGGCATCCATGCCTTTCGCGGCACTTGAACGTCCTGGTTCGTCGTACTCGCCTTCTTGGAAGGCAAAATCGGTCAGTTCTTTCAGCTTTTCGGCGATGTAGCCGAGGCTGCCGGCGTGCCCCCAGTTGATTTCATCGGGGTGGGCGTTGAAGTGGTCGTCGCTCAGTGCTTGCAGGCGGGCTAGTGCTTCGTCGATCTCCGCTTTGCGGGCCAAAAAGGTGTCGAGGGCGGTAGGTTTGCGGCTCATTTTGTTGTCTCCGTGTGCGCTTTCGTTAAGCACATGAACGCTTCCTTCGGAGCACTTATCAACTCAATTCCGCTTAATAATTCGATTAAAAACAGTAGGTTATGGCGTGGGCGTATCATTGCGGGCGTATGCCAAACATCGCGGAGTTTCTGATACGGCGGTGCGCAAGGCCGTCAAGGCTGGGCGCATATCGTTGGAACCTGACGGCAGTGTCGACATTGCCAAGGCCGATCGCCAATGGACACTCAATACCGACCAATCCCAACAACGAAAACCAGCAGCTGCGACCAAAGCAGTCCCCAAGGCTGCGTTGGATGCGGTTGACGAGACACTCAAGGAAAGTGGTGGTCCGGCCGCCGGCACCACCTATATGCAGGCGCGAACGGCCAACGAAGTGCTCAAGGCGCAGACCAATCGGGTCAAGCTGCAGCAGCTAAAACAGGAACTGGTGGATCGCTCCAAGGCCATCGCCCACGTGTTCAAGCTGGCCCGCTCAGAACGTGATGCCTGGCTTAACTGGCCATCGCGGGTGTCAGCACAGATGGCGGCCCGTCTCGAAGTAGACCCTCATACGATGCACGTCGTATTGGAAGCGTCAGTGCGAGAGCACTTGCAGGAGCTGGGTGAGATTCAATCGAGAGTGGACTAGCCGCACTAAACAAAATTAATGGGCTGTTGTTTTACCGCGCCTACTTCGGTTCGCAAAATAGATAGCCACAAGAAAGATCGAGATGCTTATCGATGATTATGACGGCGCGCTGGACATCGACCGAGCATGGCGAGAAGGACTGACCCCCGATCCACTGTTATCCGTTTCCGAATGGTCAGACCGGCATCGCATGCTGTCGAGCAAAGCCTCAGCGGAACCGGGTCGCTGGCGCACCAGCCGGACTCCCTACTTAAAAGCCATCATGGATTGCCTGTCGCCAACCTCGCCCATTGAGCGGGTCGCGTTTATGATTGCAAGAGCCCAACAACCTAGGCGACCTGCTCAAGTATGAGGCGCCCAACCTGTATTCACGCGATCTCGCCACCGTCGCGGCCGGACAGCAACTCAGTCTTGGCACTGTGGTTGGCCTTGAGTCCGCCACCAACAAACTGCACGCGCTGGACCCTACGGCCACCGACGGTACAGAGGTTGCCGTTGGTGTGTTGGCGACGGATGTGGATGCCACGCTGATCGATGTTGACGATGCACTACTGATCGCTCGTCACGCGATTGTGGCCAGCGCCAGCATTGTTTGGCCGGCAGGTATTACTGCTGCGGAACAAGCGGAGGCGATTTCACAACTCAAAACACTCGGCGTGCTTGTTCGCGCGGCCGCCTAATCGAGGACCTTCATCATGCAAAACCCTTTTACCAATCCTGCGTTCTCGATGGCTGCACTGACGGCGGCAATCAATATTCTGCCGAACCGTTATGGGCGCATTGAAGATCTGGGGCTGATGCCGGCCAAGCCGGTACGTCAACGCCAGATCATCGTGGAAGAAATGAACGGCGTACTGAATCTGCTGCCGACTTTACCACCGGGAGCGCCCGGTTCGGTGGGTACTCGCGGCAAGCGGAAGGTGCGCTCCTTTGTGATCCCACACATCCCTCACGATGATGTGGTGTTGCCGGAGGAAGTCCAGGGCATTCGCGCCTTTGGCTCGGAAACCGAAACTGAAGCCATCGCGGGTGTTATCGCCCGTCATCTGGAAACCATGCGCAACAAGCATGCGATCACGCTGGAGCATCTGCGCATGGGCGCGCTGAAAGGCGTCATTCTGGATGCCGATGGTTCGGTGCTTTACAACCTGTTTGATGAATTTGGCATTACGGCACAAACCATCGCCTACGAACTAGGCACTACAGGCACCAACGTTAAAGCCAAGTGCCTGGCAACCTTGGCTGCCATTGAGGACAACCTCAAAGGTGAGTTCATGAACGGTGTGCACTGCCTTTGCTTACCTGAATTTTTCGCTGCACTAACGGGGCACGCCAAAGTCGAGAAGGCGTTCGAGAACTGGCAGCAAGGTGCGATCCTGATCAACGATGTGCGCCGTGGTTTCACTTACGCAGGTATTACCTTTGAGGAATATCGCGGTCAGGCGACCGACATCAATGGAACGGCACGCCGTTTCATTGCAGCAGGTGAAGCTCATGCTTTCCCGATCGGCACCGTTGATACCTTCGGCACTTATTTTGCGCCTGCGGATTTCAATGAAACGGTGAACACCTTGGGGCAGCCAGTCTATGCCAAACAGGAACCGCGCAAGTTTGATCGCGGTACCGACCTGCATACCCAGTCGAATCCCTTGCCGATGTGTCATCGCCCGGGTGTATTGATCAAGCTGACGGTGTAACGGTGCGCATCGAGGACTTTTACCAATCCGCGCAACGTGCTGGTTTGCTCACCCAGGTGAACGCTAATGGCAGCTCCGTGTATTGCGCCTTTCGGTCACCGGAAGAAACCGTTCTGGATGGTTTGGCCCTGTCGCGTGACTACCAAATCGACTACCCAGTTAGTTGGTTGACACTCGCCATTGGCGACTTGGTCTACATCAATGGCACGAGCTATCAGGTGCGGGATATCCGCGTCATTGGTGATGGCACTGAGTGTCGCGCCAGCCTTTCTCAACGCTAAACCAATCTAGGAATTTCTATGTACTCAATCCGTGAGCAAGTCTTACGGGAGGTGGTCCTGCGTCTAACCAACGCAGTCGCTCCCGTTCCTGTTTTACGCATGCCAGTCGCTCCAGTGACGCGTGAAGCGAGTCCGGCTCTGCTGGTGTTTGCCGAAGGCGACGGCATTGCCGCCAACGCCAACGGCGTGATGGATCGCGCACTAACACTGCGCCTGGTGGCCATCGCTCGCGATGACAACGCCTTCGATACCGCCGACCAACTGATCGTTGAGGCACATCGTGCGTTATTGATCGATTCAAACCTCGGCGGCCTTTGCCTCGGCATGACTCAGCTGGACTGTGAGTGGGATGTGGAGGATGCGGATAACACCGCAGTGGCCATACCGGCACGCTTTGAAATCCGCTATCGAACCCTAAGCAACGACCTGACCCAAACGGGATAAACCCCTTATGAAAATAATTTTGTTAAAACCCCATACCCACGCCGGTGCGGTTCACCCTGTGGATGCAGAACTGGACTTGGATGAGCCGACAGCCCAGTGGCTGATCGCCCAATCTGTGGCTCGTGTCATTGATGCAACCGAATCCACGCAACCGAAATCATCTGCCCTTACACGTAAAGGAGACTAACTATGGCCTATTTTTCTGGACAGGGGCGCGTGTATATCGGCGCCCGCGATAGCAATGGCAATCCGCTGGGATTGAACTTTGTTGGCAACGTGCCTGAACTGAAAGTGTCGTTATCGGTGGAAACACTGGAACACCAGGAGTCTACAAGCGGCCAACGACTGACCGACCTGCAGTTAATCAAAACCAAAAAGGGTGAGTTCTCTTGCACTTTAGAAGAACTAATCGCAATCAATCTGGGGCTGGCGCTCTATGGCACCACCACGGATCAGGTTAGCGGCACCGTCACCAATGAAACGCTGGCCACGCCCATGGCCACAGGCAGTCTGTATTTGCTGGCCAAACAAAACGTCTCGTCGGTGGTTATCAAAGATTCCAGCCCAACGCCCAAGACACTACCTGCGTCGCAATATCAGTTGAATGCGAAACACGGCTCTCTGCTGGTCAATGACATCACCACCGGTGGCCCTTATGTCGAGCCGTTCAAGGCTGACTATGCCTACGGGGCCGCACAAAGTACCGCCATGTTCACACAGCCGTTGCCGGAACGTTGGATCCGTTTCGAAGGGCTCAACACCGCCGATAGCAATCGCGAGGTGGTCATTGATCTCTATCGAGTGGCCATTAACCCGGCCAAAGAACTGTCGGTGATTACCGATGAGCTGCTGAAGTTTGAACTGTCGGGCCAGGTTCTAGCCGACACCCTGAAACCGGCGGCTGGCGATCTCGGCCAGTTCGGCCGCATCGTGTTGTTGTGAGGTGAGTGATGACAAAACGACAGGATTGGCGTTTTGCACGCCTGCAAGGCGCCCCCATGGGTGGCGCACAGGGAGGTGCGCCATGAACGAATTTGATGCCTTTGGCGCACAGCCAACAGACCTGACAATCGCCAATGAGACGCTGGTTATCTCACCGATTCGCGTCGGTGAGATTCCCAAAATCCTGTCGGCAATCAAGCCGTTCAGTGAACAGTTGATGGCAGATCAGATCGATTGGCTGGGAATCATCACCCAACACGGCGACAGCCTGTTGGCGGCAATCGCGATTGCTGCCCGTAAACCGCAAGACTGGGTAGAGGCATTGTCGTTGGACGATGCCATCACTCTTGCCACGGCACTGTTTGAGGTGAATGCCGATTTTTTCGTGCAACGGGTGGTGCCGACACTGCAACAGGCCTCCGGCCGAATCAACGCCCAGATCAACGATCGTCTGGCTGGCATCTTGCCATCCAACGGTTGATCCGTTCCGGGCATCGCTTGCCCGACATTCTGAACTACACCCTGGCGCAGTTTAGCGCCTACCTCGAAGCCGACCTGCAATTGGAATACGAACAGGCAAGTCTGCAACTGACGTTGTTTGCGGTTGGCGCCCAAGGGGATCGACGTTCCATCGAACGATTGCAACAGGAGCTTGATCATGCGCGTTAATTTGCAGGCCTCCGGGCTGTTTAATCCCAGACAGCTCAATGCCTGGTCGACCGCCAAGCGCAAAGCCATTCGGGACGCAGTGAAACGTGGCATGCAAAGCGGTGGTCGAGAAGTCCGCGACGCGGCGCGCAGCCAGATGCGCAGTGCCTTTAAGGTTCAAAAGGCAAGCTTTGTGTCCTCCATGCACAGCAAGGTAATCGATAAAAAGCCTGAACGCCTGCCGGCATTAAAGATCGGCAGCGCGATCCCCTGGTTGGGTATTCACGAGAAAGGTGGTGTTGTCTCCGGCAACCTGCTGATCCCCTTGGTGCCAGGGCGGATTGGACCGAAACGTTTTCGGACGGTGGTGGATGGACTGATGCGCTCGGGTAATGCCTATTTCATTCAGAAAAACGGCCAGGTCATTTTGATGGCCGAAAACATCCGAGAAAACAACAGCCAACTGTCGCGTTTCAAGCGTGCGGAACGCACCCGTACTGGCGTCAAGCGGCTACAACGCGGTCAGGAAATCCCCATCGCGGTGTTGGTGAAGTCGGTAAAACTCAAGCGGCGACTGGACCTGGCTGGCAGCGTAAAGCGGGCTATGCCGCAACTCATTAAGGCGATTGAAAGGGAATTGAGCCGGGTGAAGTAATGGTTAGCTGGTCTTTCAGTCGGACCAGGGATTGATGACCGATACGCCCGCTGCCTTGAAAGGCGCCACATCCCGCGTAGCCACGGTCATGCCATTGACGGTGGCGATGGCAGCTATGTAGCCGTCAGCCATGCCGATGGCCAATCCGGTACGTTGTGCCTTGGACATCAAGTCGGCATAAGCCTGAGTATCGGGCAGACCGAAGGTCAGTATGCGTCCGGTGAAGGCTGGTATCACCTGGGTTTCCAGTCGCTCTTGCAGGATATCCCGGCGCTTTCCTTCCGGTAAGCGCGCAACACCATAGCGCAGTTCGGCGACGGTGATCACTGAAAGATAGAGCGTTTCCAGTGCCTGACCATCAAGCCACTCGACCAACTTGGGTTCCGGGTTGGCGCGCAGCGGTTCAGAGATAACGTTGGTATCGATCAAAATCATTCAAAACTCACTGGATTAGGCGTGGACTGGTCGCGAGTGGTCAATATGGCGGCTTCTTCATCAGTGAGACGGGTCTGCTGGCCAATATCGGCCAATAAGGAACCCAGCTTCAAACGCCCCTTGGGTTTGACAGCATCTTCAAGAATGGCGCGCACCTCAGCCTCTGTGCTGCGGCCATGTCCGGCGGCCAGCATGCGCAGAGCCCTGTGTACCTCATCCGGCAGATTGCGAACAGTCAATATAGCCATGACATCACCTCATCAAAATGTATTCGATGCAGTCATTTTATATAAATGACTGCAAATTGGCAAGTCGCAGTGACATTTGGGGGGCGCCCCCATCAACTTGGGAAATTTTAATGACAAAACGACAGGACTGGCGTTTTGCACGCCCTTCGGGCGCCCGTAAGGGTGTCGCACAGGGAGGTGCGACATGAAAAATCGAGCCCAACTGCTGATCACCGCTGTCGATCAGACGCGGGGTGCCTTTGATTCCATTAAGCGCAACCTCGGCGATCTCGGTAACGCAGCACGATCCATCAATGGCCTGCTGGGTACATTAGGACTGGCCGTATCGGCCGCAGGCCTCGGTGCGTTGGTGAAGTCCTCGTTGGACTCTGCTGACTCATTGTCAAAGCTGTCCCAGCGAGTGGGAATCACTGTTGAGTCACTCTCAACGTTGATTCCAGTCGCTGAGCTTTCAGGTGTTTCTGCGGAGAAGTTTGAAGGCGGTCTGCGCAAGCTGGCCACGCGCATGCTGGAAGCTGCGACCGGTACCGACGATGCGGTTCGCAGCTTTGCAGCAGTTGGCGTTGCCTTTCAAAATCAGGACGGCTCATTGCGTGCTACCGATCAGGTCCTGTTGGATCTGGCCGAACGTTTTCAAAGCCTGCCCGACGGCGCGGAGAAAACCGCTATCGCAGTGGAGCTGTTCGGCAAGTCCGGTGCCGACCTGATCCCGTTCTTGAACCAAGGGCGGGATGGTGTTGAAGCGCTGTCGGATGAAATGGTTTCCCTTGGGCTTCAGTTGGGAGGCGATACCGCCGTTCAGGCTGAAGTATTCAATGATGCCCTAGCGAAAATCCATATGGCGGTTTCCGCCATCGGTAATCGCATCATCGAAGCCTTTTTGCCCGCCATGAATGACATGGCATTGGGCATGGTGGAGTCGGCCAAACAAGGTGGCACCTTGCGTTCCATTCTGGATGGCATCTTGCTGGTATTAAAGACACTGGCGCTGGGTGCAGCCACAGTCGGCAAAGCCTTCGTCGCGTTGGGTGAAGCCATTGGCGGTAGTCTCGCTGCGGCGGCCACGGCCTTGTCCGGTGACCTTCAGGGCGCCAAGGCCATTATGGCCGATCTCAAAGGCGATTTGGTTGAGCAGCTTGATGAGCTGGCCCGTTTTCGGGACAACCTTTTCGAGCCTCAGGAAACGCCCGTCGTAGTGCCGCCTCCTGCGATAGTCCCGGAAACCACTGGACCATCGACCGGCATCATTGAGCAGTTAACGCCGGATGATCGCTCCGCCGAACGAGCCGCGAGTGCAAGGCTTGCTTTGGCAGCTGTTCAGGCCGACTCCGAACTGAAGTTACTCAAAGCTTCACTGGCCAATCAGGCACAAGCGTTGGATCTGGCGCTCGAAGATCGCTTGGTCTCCATCGGTGCGTACTACGCCGAAAAGACCGACATTGAAACCCGGGAACTGGATGCGGAGCTGACTCGCACCCGAGCCAAGCTGGCTGAGCAACAACGGCTCGCCAACTCAGCAACGGATGACAGTGATCGCCTTAAAGCCAGTGCTGAAATCACCAAAATCGAAGCCGAGCTGATCGCACTCAATCAACGCCGGGCCAGCATTGCGCAAACCAATGCGCGTGCCTCGGCGCAGGCGGAGCGCGAACTGGCAGATGCCTTGACCCAAGCTCGCCAGGAGTTAGCTCAACTCACCGGGCAAACAACAACTGGCGATCGGCTAGGCGCGATTGAGCGCAGCTACCAAGATCTGAAAGCAAGATTGTTGGCCGAAGGGGATGCCGATGGCATTGCCCTGATCGACCAACTGATTAACGTCAAAGCGGCGCAGGCAAACCTCGGCGCTTTGGAGGCTGAGTGGAGGCTGGTCACTGAGCGTTTGCGCAATGCTCAAGAAGCCATCTCCATTCAGCAACAATCGGGGCTTTTGACCGAAGCCCAGGCGCGAGAGCAGATCGTCCTGCTTCAGCAGCAATCGGCTACCGAAATGGAGCGTTTGCTGCCTTCGATGCAGCAAGCGGCTGAAGCGATTGGTCCTGATGCTGTGGTACGGGTGCAAGCCTGGCGCAACGAGCTGGAGCGTACTCGCCTGGCAGTAGATGAGCTGGCGCCGTTATGGAACCGCATTGGCGAAAGCTTCGGTTCGGCGCTGAACGGCATGATCACCGGCGCGCAAACCTGGCGCAGTGCGCTGGCCAGTATCTTTCAGCAAGTGGCCGATGCCTTTCTGCAACAGTTGGTCATTCAGCCGTTTCAGCAATGGATCGCTATGCAGGCGCGAATGCTGGCCATCAAACTGGGTTTTGTGCAGCAAGAACAGGTCATTGATGCTGCCGCCAGCACGACCAAAGTGGCGCAGAAGTCTGCTGAAACCACCGCCGTGGTGTCAATGGATGCCGCTAAAGCCGGTGCCGGCGCGGCCGCGTCGCAGGCCTCGATCCCCTATGTGGGGCCGGTGCTCGCGGTGGCGGCCATGATCGCCATGGTTGCGGCGGTGATGGGCTTGCTCGGTAACGTGAAGAAGTTTGCTTCCGGTGGATTGGTTTCAGGCCCCGGCACATCGACTTCGGATTCCATACCGGCGCGTTTGTCGGCGGGTGAATTCGTAATGAACGCAGCGGCGGTTAAACGGGTGGGTGTGGATTTTCTGCAATCACTCAACGGACTGTCGCAGGGGCCGCGCGTATCCGGCAACGCTCTGGCGTTTTCTGCCGGTGGTCTGGTACCGGATGCGCCACCACAGGCTGCATCCGAAGGCCAAGCGGTGCGCATCGTCAACGTGGTCGATCCTGCTATGGCAGCGGATTACCTCAACTCATCATCCGGTGAAAAAACCATTCTCAATATTTTGCAGCGCAATGCCGGCGCCGTTCGGCAAGTGCTCAGTTAAGTGCAGGAAGTAAAAATTCATGACCGCGTATGTGGGCTATGTCGATAACACAACGATGCTCGCGCATCACCAAATACTGGAGTTGATCCGGGATGTGTGTCTGGCGGAGGGGTGGACCATTCTTCGCTACGACACCGCCCTGACTAATCGTGAGTTGATCATGATGGCGCCGTGCCTTTCTGGCAGCGAGCAGATTTTCTGCGGTGTTTATTGCTATCAGGATGACACCAAGGACTATTACAACCTGGCGGTCGCCACCATGAAGGGCTATGTGTCGGCGAACACCTTTTTGACTCAGCCGGGCATCTCGCCAGTGTGTGGAGTGCCGGCACACAACCAGCGAATTGATTACTGGCTGTCGGTCAACGGGCAACGACTGAATATGGCCATGAAGGTCGGCACGCCGGTGTATGAATCCTTCGCCATCGGCAAGTTTTTCCCATATGCCTCGCCAGGTCAGTATCCACAGCCGTTGTTTGCAGCCGGTATGTTGAGTGGTGCACCTACGACGCGCTATTCGGATACCAGCCACTCCATGCCGTGGAAAGGCAATCGCAACAACCTGCGCATGCACTTTAACGACGGTACCTGGAAAACGCCGCTAACCACACCCTGGGGCAATAGCACCATGGCCAATAACGTGCGACCGGCCGACAACACCTATGCGCTGTATCCGGTGATGCTGTACGACAGCGGCAATATCTATGGCGCCATTGATGGCATTTTTCATATCACCGGGTTCGATAATGTGGTGGAAAACACCCTCACCATTGATGGCAAGAACTACGTGGTGATCCAGGACGTCGCCCGAACTTCGTTTGGCGACTACTACGCCTTGGAGCTCAGCTGATGCCGTATGTAACCGGTCTGGCCAACTCGGCTAGCGATTTATTGAATGCCGTTGTCACCGCTGGCACTGACAATGGCTGGAGCTGGGATGCCACTAATAGTGTGCTGCACAAAGGCCCGATTTATGGACGGCTCAGTACCAGCGGGTTGAATTTTTTAGTGCAAGCGGCACTTGGCTACAGCGGTGCAGCTCTGGACACGCCAGCGGTCAAAATGGTCGGCATTACCGATCGACTTCGCCAATCCGGTAATACGTTACTCAGCTACCCGGTGACCTATCACATCTTTGTGCATACGGACCCTGACGACATCATCCTTGCGGTGAACTATCAGGTGATGTGGTGGCAATGGCTGGCACTGGGTCAGGCGCGTACCTTCGGAGTGCAGGGAAATGGCATCTGGCATTGGGGCACCGCGACCTCCGATGTCAGCACCAATGCCGGTGTAGCGATTGATTCTAATGGCAGCACTGGCAGTGTTGGAGGCAACACATCAGGTGCGCCTTTTTGGCAGTCAAACGACACAACAGGCGTTTTGGCCAGTTCAATTTATCTGGACTTCAATGGCCATGGTTGGTGGAACAATCCGGTAGGCGGTTCTACCTCGCCGCCTAACAATGCTCGCGCCACCATCGCAGCAGGAACTCAGCTGACCACGCAGCCCAATAACTGGAACGGCGAAGCAGTATTGACGCGAGTGCATATCATGGCGGCACAACCCTCCAGTTTTTGGTCCCATGTGGCAGAGCTGCCGCACTTGCGCATGACACGAAACGACAACATCGACGATGGCCAGATCATCACTCTGGGTGCCGAGCGCTGGTTTATCGCACCGGTGTATCGCAAGAACACCACCAGTCGCAACGCATCGCCTTACAACCAGGCCAATCACTCGGGCACAGTCGCTATGGCCGTGCGCTATGACGGGCCGTAAAGCAAATTTTGTTCGGAGTGAATTATGCCCATCCTGACTGGCGCGGTACTGGAATCTGCGCAGGCAGGATCGCTGAACCCTTTGCTCGCGCAGGATGGCTACAGTGTCGCGGCGATTTATCCCTATACGGTGAGCGATACGCCGGCCGGCATCAGTGGACTGCGCACCTATGCTCCTGATGTTTCGGTACCCGCACGACGCGCCTTAATCGGGGCAACCGTCCCTAGCTACTTCGACGATTTTTACTATCGCGTGCATCTGCTGCCTAACCGCATCAGCTTGGGCAGCTTGGCGTCAGAACAAAGCCGCACGATTGAAGTGTGGAATGCCTACCTCTCCACCAACACTCTGACTGCAATTCAGGTACAAGGTGGCGAAGGCATGACCTTGCTCGGGCCGGCCCCAGCACCGACGGTTTTTGGTGCCAATGAGTCGCGCCTATATCAGCTGTCGGTCACGCCAAACGGCCCGCCAACCGTCAACGCGCGATTTGATTTTGAATTTGCCCTCGACACCGTCACCTTGCGAGCCACTGGCCGACGCATCGTGGGTTGGGTGTTTTCACCCGACTGGTCGCAGCCCGTCATTGAAAGGCTGGAGTGGCTCACTCAGGTAATGGAATCCCATTCCGGCCGCGAGCAGCGGGTGCGTTTGCGCACAGGTGCGCGACGAACGCTGGAGTACAGCCAATTACTCGGCTCGCACCGGGAGCGCGTGCGATTGGAAAACCTGCTGCATGCCTGGCAGTCGCGAGTCTTTGGTTTGCCACTTTGGCAGGAGGTTCAGCTCACTCTGCAGGCAATCAATGCTGGTGCTATTTCACTTCTGGTCAATACCGACAGTCACGATTTTGAAGTGGGTGGTCTGGTGGGTTTGGTCAAAGGGAATGACTCGGAGTTTGCCGAGATCACCGATATTCAGACAGGACTGCTAAGCCTGAAAAGCCCGCTGGAAAGAAGCTGGCCAGCCGGCAGTAAATTACTACCGGTAAAACCTGCACGCCTGCAAAACGATCTCAAGCTGAAGTACCTCAGCGATGCCATTGTACAAACACGCTCGCGTTTTCAACTGGAGGAAGAATGGCAGGTAACGCCCATTGCCGAGCCGAATCAATACCGAGGCTTTCCGGTGCTGATGACCCCGAGCAACTGGGTCGAGGATCTTGATTCCGAGCACTCGCGCAAGCTGGTGGAGCTGGATTATCTAACAGGGCGTCGCGCTCTGGATGATCTTGCAGGTTATGGTTCAGTGCGACGAGCACATCACTGGTTGCTGAACGGACGGGACGCTATCGCGGACTTTCGTGCCTGGCTCGCAGCCCGGGCCGGAAAACTGAAGCCGTTTTGGCTGCCGAGTTTTCAGGCAGATCTGGAACTTACCAGCCCCATTGGCGCTTTTGATTCAGCCATTACCGTGGATAACCGCGCCTTCGCTGCCAACGGTGGAGCCGGTATTGGACGCCAGGACATTGTGATCGCCACCACCAATGGCCAGCACTATTTCCGTCGCGTGACCGGCGTAACAGCGCTTACCGATACCACCGAAAGTGTGGCCATCGATAGTGTCTTGGGTGTGGCGATTCTGCCGACACAGATCCACTACATCGCCTTTATGAAACTGGTCCGACTTGACACCGATGCGGTGGAAATCGCCCATCACACCGATCAATTGGCCGAGGTGTCACTGACACTGCGCAGCATCAAGGACGACACCTGATCCACCGTTCGATCGACTGCCGAATTTACTTCACGAGTTTTTGCCATGAGTTATGCCAATCGAGAAGTCTCGACCGCCGACAGCAGTCCGGTCGAGCTGTATGAGTTTCGTCGCGGCGGTGATGCGTGGCGTTATACCAGCGCTGCCGATGATGCCTTGTATGGCAGCTACGAATACCTGGCGGTGCCGGTCAAACGTAGCAGCATTGAGCAGTCCACCGAGATGGGCAAAACCGGTCTGCGTATTATCTTTGCGCGTGACATCGAGGTTGCCCAGGATTTTATTGCCACACCGCCCTCAGAGATCACCACGCTGACCTTATATCGCCAGCATCGTGGTGATGGCGAAACTGTGGCGGTCTGGATGGGGCGCGTTCTTAATGCCGAATGGCGAGGCTCAGAGGTCGAGCTGAATTGTGAGCCGGTGTACACCAGCTTGCAACGCATTGGCCTGCGCCGGTTGTATCAGCGCAATTGTCCTCACGTGCTGTATGGGACTGCCTGCGGTGCCAGTGCAGTCGTGTTTCGAGTCACCGGTACTGTGGCATCGTTGAACGGAACGCTGTTGAGCGTGCCAGCCGCAGCCGGTTTTCCGGTGGGCCATTTTGCAGGTGGCTATGCCACTTGGGCCGCGAACGGCATTACCGAAAAACGCATGATCACCGCCCATAGCAGTGACGTCATCACCTTATCGGCAGTGCCACCGGGACTTGCCGTGGGCGATGCCATCACGCTGTATCCGGGCTGCGATCGAACCTTAAATACCTGCCACAGCAAATTCGCAAACAGCGAAAACTTTGGCGGTTTCCCGTTTATCCCGACCAAGAATCCCTTCGGCGGCAGCCCGATTTATTAACATCCTTTTGTGAGGCCAGCTTATGTGGGCAGCCATCGCTGTATTAGTCATCAGCGTGTTGGTGCAGTACGCGCTGCAACCCAAAACACCACAACCCCAAGCCGCTGAACTCAAAGACTTTGATGCACCCACTGCCGATGAAGGTCGGCCGGTGCCGGTAGTGTTTGGCACCGTTCTGGTTCGTAGTGCCAATGTGGTTTGGTATGGCGACTTGCGCACCACGCCCATTCGCTCCAAAGGGGGCAAGAAGTAATGCTCATTGTGATCCACGCCGATATGCGAGCTCTCGGTTATTGCAACCGTGGCGCGCGCTCCTGGTTTGCCCGACATCAGCTGGACTGGGCTGACTTTATCCATCAGGGCATTGCAGCCGAACAACTGCTGGCCACCGGTGATGCCATGGCCGAAGCCGTGGTTGCTGTGGCGCAAAGCCGTGTGAGCGGCGATACAACCAACGGAGACGAGCATGGGCGGCAGCAGTAAAAAGCAGACCGTCGGCTATCGCTATTACCTCGGCATGCATTTGGCGATTTGCCATGGCCCTGTGGATGCAGTGACCGAAATTCAGGTGGCCGACCGGCAGGCCTGGAGTGGAAATCTCTCTGGCAGTGGCCGCATCACACTGGATAAACCTGAACTCTTTGGCGGTGAAAAACGTGAAGGTGGTGTGTCCGGCGCGGTGGATGTGGCTTTTGGACAAAGCACTCAGGCACCCAACGATTATCTGGTGTCCAAAATCGGATCGCCACAGCCCGCCTATCGCGGTCTGCTAAGTCTGATCTTGCGGCAGGTGTATATCGCTGCCAACAACCCCTACATGAAACCCTGGGCGGTACGCGTTAAGCGCTGCTTTCGCAGCTGGCATGCCACCAAGGCAGAAATCAACGGTGGCGCCAATCCGGCGCACATGGTGTACGAGTGCCTGACCAATGCCGACTGGGGCATGGGCTATCCCAGTGCCAGTCTTGATGATGCCTCGTTCAAGGCTGCCGCCGATACACTGCATAACGAAGGGTTTGGCCTGAACATGATCTGGCTGCAGCAGAGCAAGATCGAGCAATTTATCAAAGAGATCATGGATCACATTGGCGGCGTGCTCACCACCTCGCCAGCGACCGGTCGCTTTGTGCTGAAGCTGATCCGCGCCGACTACGATGTGGCGAGCTTGCTGGTGCTTGACCCGGACAATGTCATTGAACTGGAAAGCTATCAGCGTGCGGCTTGGGGTGAAACCACCAACGAACTGGTGCTGATCTACACCAAGCCAGACACTTTCAAAGAAACCAGTATCGCAGTTCAGGATCTAGCCAATATCCAGGCGCAGGGAGCGGTGGTATCGCAAACGCGCCGCTACCCGGGCATCACCTCCGACAGTTTGGCCTCGCGAGTGGCCATGCGGGATCTGGCCGCAGTCTCCACGCCCTTGGCCAAGGTACGACTGAAAGTGAATCGCCAAGCCTGGAATCTCTATCCGGGTGATGTGTTTAAGCTGGTGTGGCCCGCGTTTGGTATTGAAGGATTAGTGCTTCGCATCGCCAATGTCGATAGTGGCACCCTGACCGATGGCAGCATCAGCATCGAAGCCGTTGAGGATGTCTTTGGACTTCCTGCAGCCAGCTATACCGGCGCCCAACCAACCGGCTGGATCGACCCGGTGCCCGAACCCACCGTCGCCATACCGCGCAGATTGATTGAAACCCCGTACTGGGATTTGGCGCTGGCAATGAGCGCAGCGGATTTGGACTACCTGGACCCGACCGACTGCTACCTGCAGACGCTGGCGGGTCGGCCGACACCGGGCGCCATGAATTACGAGCTTAACAGTAAAACCAGCTCAAGCCCGGTGTACACACCACGAGCGCAAGCCGAGTTCTGTCCAACGGCTGTGTTAGGCGCCGGCCTGATTCAAGAGGTCACCAGTACCACCTTCTATCACAGCGAACTGGATATCGATCTGGTCAGTGTTGGTGGCTACGCCTACATCGACAACGAAGTGGTGCTGATCACCTCGATTAACACGGCTACCCAAAGCCTGACGCTGACTCGCGGAGTGATGGATACCGTTCCGGCACCCCACAGCGCTGGTGCTCAGATCTGGTTTGCCGACGGTGCCCAGGGTGTGGACCCAACGGAATACGCCTCCAGTGAAACCGTTAACGTGCGGATGCTGACGACTACAGGCAAAGGCACGTTGGCGCTTAACTCGGCGCCGACCGATTCACTCACCATGAACCGCAGACAAGACCGGCCTTATCCGCCGGGCAATGTGCGCATCAACAACGTGCGTTACCCGCTGGCCGCGAAGAATGATCTGGTGATCAGCTGGGCGCACCGTGACCGCTTAAGCCAAACCGTCAGTTTGATTGCCCAGACTAACGGCAACATCGGCCCAGAGCCGGGGGTGAGCTACACGCTGCGCATCTATGGCGAAACCGGCAGTTTACGCCGCACCTACAGCGGCTTGACCGGTACCAGCCAAACCTACAGCTTGGCAGACGACACCGCCGACTCTGGCCTTGGCCGACCCAACGCAGCCTTGCGCATTGAACTGGAAGCCAATCGATCAGGTGTGATCAGCCTGCAGAAACATTCCATTGCTTTTGAGCGGGCAGGTTATGGACTGCATTTCAACGACTACTACGGAGGTATTTGATGCCTGCAACAACCGACCCAAACCTTGGGCTCAACTATGGCTGGACACTGGGCGAAAGTGGCTGGGGCACAGGAATGGACGCCAACCTGAAACGGCTTGGCGCCGTGGTAGGGCTTTCGGTGATCGATCGAGACCTGACCACGCCACCGGCCAGCCCTGCAAATGGCGATCGATATCTGATCCCAGCTGGCGCTACCGGTGTGTGGTCAGGCAAAACAGGACAAATAGCGGTGCGCATCGCCAGTGCCTGGGAGTACCACATACCCAAGCTTGGCTGGCTGTGCTTTATCGAAGATGAAGAAGTGCTGTCAGCTTACAAGCTTAGTGGTTGGAGCCCAGGCATAGCAATCTAACGCCACGGCAACGTTTCAAAAGACCGCCTTCGAGGCGGTTTTGTTTTTTATAGAGCGACCGTTTTAGGAGATCAGAAAATGGCACCAGCCAAAGAGAAAGACAGCGGCATGGTGATTATGCCGCGCGAAGAATTTGAGGGCCTGCTCAACTGCGCGGCCGAGCGCGGCGCAGAACGGGTACTCGCTCACCTGGGTTTAGAGAACGGCCATGCTGCGCGGGATATCCGAGAACTGCGCGACCTGCTGGAAGCTTGGCGTGACGCCCGTCGCACCGCCTGGCAAACCATCGTGAAAGTCGCCACCACCGGCATCTTGGCCACCTTGCTGCTGGGCGCAGCGATCAAGTTAAAACTGTTCGGAGGACAATAATATGCTGACGCTACTCGGCAGCCTTCTAGGCTTTATTTCCAGCGCTTTTCCGGATTTGCTGAAGATCTGGCAAGACAAACAAGACCGCGCTCATGAGCTGCAAATCCTCGATCGCCAGATGGAGCGGATGCGCCTCGGCCATAATCAACGGTTGGAGGAAATCGCCATCAACGCTGACATCAGCGAGAGCCTGGCTTTGCTCAAACACGATAGCGAACCATCTGGCGTAATCTGGGTGGACGGTCTTAGGGCGTCAGTTCGCCCCGTCATCACCTACGCCTTTTTCCTGCTGTTCACGACTGTAAAAACTTGCGCGCTTTTTGTGCTGGTAGTGGACCAGGGCATGGATTTTGTCTTCGCTCTTCCCCAAATCTGGGACCCGGAAACTCAGGCTCTGTTTGCAGCAGTGATGAGTTTCTGGTTTGGCCAGCGCGCCCTGGCAAAAGCACGTGGGCAGTGAGATGCGCCATATTACCCAAGATGGCATTGACCTGATCAAACGCTTCGAAGGTTTCAGTCCGACTGTGTATATCTGCCCGGCAGGTTACCCAACCATCGGGTATGGGCATCTGGTGAGGGAAGCGGAGCAATACGAGCAGGGTGTCACCAAGGCAGAGGCCGAAGAATTGCTGCGCCGGGACGTCCAGATGGCAGAAAAAGCAGTCCTGCGCCTGATTGATGTGCCGCTCACCGATGGCCAGTTTGATGCGCTGGTTTCCTTCACCTTTAACCTGGGGGCAGGCGCTTTGCAGCGATCGACTTTGAGACGCAAGGTTAACCGCCAAACTCACAGTGAAGTGCCAGAGCAATTCATGCGTTGGGTGTGGGCTGGCGGTCAAAAAATGATCGGATTAGTAAAAAGGCGTGGATGCGAAGCGATAATGTACTCATCGAACGATCTAAAAATTCATTTTAACGAACAAACACGCTAATATATCAGGCGATGAGGAGAAAAGACTAATGGCCACTGCAGAACAATTAAAAGCACTATTGAGGAGTCACGCCGATCACGACGATCAGCGTTTCTACTCCGTTGCTTTGCAAGTGGCTGCGAAAGAAGCTCGTCAAGGTCACCATAAATTAGCAACAGATATTAAGTCTCTGGTCGAAAAATCACAGAAAACCAATAGTTTAGGGTTGGCTACTTCAAAGCCTACCACGCTTATTCAGCAGCCTAAAGGTGACTTAAAAGGCTTGCTTGAATTAAATCACTCTTCGGTTCGCAGTAATGAGCTGGTTCTTTCCGACGATATTCGCGAGCGACTAGAGCAAGTGCTTTTAGAGCAACGTCAAAAAGATCGGCTTGCACAATTTGGGCTTTCTGCTCGACGCAAATTGCTTTTCACTGGCTCACCAGGAACAGGCAAGACTATGTCCGCTACAGTTTTAGCAACTGAACTCAAGTTACCGCTTTATACGGTTGTTCTTGATAGCCTGATTACCCGATTTATGGGGGAAACAGCGGCTAAACTTCGCTTGATATTTGACCATATAAAACAGACTCGAGCGGTATATCTCTTCGATGAATTTGATGCAATTGGTACTCAGCGAGGAGCGCAAAATGATGTGGGTGAAATTCGCAGAATTTTGAATTCTTTTTTGTTGTTTGTGGAACAAGACTCATCGGAGAGTGTGATACTCGCCGCCACAAATCATCCTGAACTACTTGATAAAGCGCTTTATCGCCGTTTCGATGACATTATTCAATTTGAAAAGCCTGGTAAAAAACAAATAAAAATTCTGGCGGAAAATCGATTGGCGATGTTTGATACTGATTCATTAATGTGGAATGAAATAACCTCATCAGCTGAAGGTTTAAGCTCTGCAGATGTTACCAGAGCTTGTGAAGATGCGGCAAAAGAAGCCGTTCTACACCATGAGACCCACCTTTCTACCGATCTTGTCATCAAGGCCATTAAACGACGTAAGACAGGATAATAAAAATTTAGATGACGGATCGCAGACCTCACCTCCTTCTCAATGGATTTAATAGCCGCGAAAAATTTCGTTCAAAGAGAACGGGAAGGAACCCTGTTATTCCGCCTCAAAATCGCTCAACTCATGGTCAGTCTCTGTCAGGCCAATTTACAAATGTACTCAATCAATATCAAGTTCATAGAGATGGGGTTGAAAACCCGATAACTCAGGACGTTGGTATTTATGTAGAGATAATTTCTGCTGATGGCTGCGAGTTGCCACTTGATAGTTTGGATACCAGCGATTTTAATCTTCGTTATTGCAAAAAAGAAAACGAGCATGAAGTGGCACTGGTTTTTATTCCAGAGTCTCGTCGAAATGCATTTCACAACAAGTTGCAACAATATTTAGACTCAAGCAAGGATGGTACAGGTGGGCCAAGGAATCACAACCTTATTGATAGTATTGCAGAAATAAGGCTGGCCAATTTAAAATCATTTTGGACGGATGATCCCGCTTTTTTTCCGGAAAACTCACAGCAGGAAATTTGGTGGGAATTATGGCTAAAAAATAGAGCCGAAAATGAAAACCCTATCGCTATTGCACAGCAGCTAGCTGAAAGAATAGGAGCAAGGCTTGGGAATACATCTATTAGTTTTTTTGACAGTACAGTTTTACTTATAAGGGCTTCAGCTAATCAACTGGAGTGTGCCGTTGAGCTGATTGCCAATTTGGAAGAATTACGATTGGCGAAAGAAACACCGAATGTCATTGTTGAATCTTCTCCTAAAGAACAACAGCAGTGGGTCGATGATTTATCAAGCAGGTTGCGAGTTGATCATGAGCTAACAACAGCCGTTTGCATCCTGGATACGGGCGTTAATTATAACCATCAGTTATTGCGATATTTCTGCAATCAGGAGCAAGCGGAGAGTTGGAATCCTACCTGGCCTCACTATGATGAATTTGCTCCACTGCAACCCTACAATGATCATGGATCTATTCAAGCTGGAATAGCCTGCTTTGGTGATCTTCAAGCTGCATTAGTTAGTGATGATGATATTTCAATTTCTCATGTCGTAGAGTCCGGACGTATATTGCCGCCTACTGGTGCAAATGCCCCCGAATTATATGGCGCAATAACTGTTGGTACGGCAGCGAAGCTCGAAATAGAAAGGCCACATTTGAATCGAGTTTACTCATTAGCTGTGACATCAGCCCCTGAGCGTGAAGGTGGTCAACCTTCATCATGGTCAGCGGAAATAGACCAATTTTCATCAGGAACTGAAGACGGTGTACAGCGACTGTTTGTCATTTCAGCCGGAAATAATACTGGAGTCGATGCACTAACAGATTATTGGGATCAAGTGCATTTAGCGCAGATAGAAGATCCTGCCCAATCCTGGAATGCACTTACTGTCGGCGCGTACACTGAAAAAACAACCAACGACGACCCAAGTTTTGTAGGTTGGTCGCCATTTGCAGTGGCAGGCGATGTCGCACCAGCCTCCCGCTCCGCTGTTAGCTGGGGTTGGCGAAAGCAATCACCTTTCAAGCCCGATGTGGTCGCCGAAGGTGGAAATCGGTTGTTATCACCAGCGCGTACTGAAGTTAGCAATGCTGAAGGTGTTTCACTACTGACAACATCAGGAAGAACAACGGGGCAGCTTTTTGAAACCACTGGTGATACCAGTGCTGCGAGTGCTCTTGTATCCAGACAGGCTGCTATTTTGATGGCCGAATATCCAGAATATTGGCCAGAGTCTATTCGTGGGCTGATCGTTCATTCTGCCACTTGGACTCGGAGAATGTGGGAGCGCTTTGGTCTCCTGAGTGAACAGCACAGCCCGAAACTAGCCAAGGAGACTATGCTCAGAACTGTCGGACACGGTGTTCCAGACCTTGAACGAGCTCAATACAGTGCGGATCATGCCCTGACATTAATTGCTCAAAATTCCTTGCAGCCCTTTATAAAGGCCCCAAATGCCAGTATTTCAGATGATCCAAAATTAAATGAAATGCAGCTTTACCAACTGCCTTGGCCAATTGAGGCGCTTCAACAATTGCCGCCCGAATTAGAGATAAAACTTAAAGTTACCTTATCTTATTTTATTGAACCAAATCCAGGGAGAAGAGGTTATCGGCGCCGATATAGCTACCAGTCTCATGGCCTAAGATTTGAAGTTATTCGCCCTGGGCAGTCGCTTGAAAACTTTCAGGCTTATGTTAATGGCGTGGCAAACAGTGATGAATATGAAGGCCCAGAAGGCAATAATGACGGTTGGACGCTTGGTCCGCAATTAAGAACCAGAGGTTCTTTGCATGTGGATACTTGGACTGGGCCAGCAGCAGATCTTGCGGACATGCATACCATTGCGATTTTTCCAGTGGGTGGCTGGTGGAAATATCGAACCGCACAAGACCGCTGGCAAAATACTGTTCGCTACAGCTTAATTGTCAGTATTGATGTCCCTGATGAAAGCATTGATATTTATTCGGTTATTGAGAACTTGATTGAAACGCAGGTTGAAATAAATGTGTAGGGGCAGGCAGTACATCTCGTAAATGTACTCCATTAATTCGGTTTGCAATGAAACGCACTTAATCACTTCCTTACAGACTCAAAAACCATTCCGGCTCAACAGTCACCTTTTCAACAAGCTCTGTCTTTACTCCTAAAGCCAGCTCTTTCAATTTGTCCGCGAGCTGGTCGCCATCCACAAGATCAATGGGGGCGGCGCCATCGCGGTTGGCTTCTTCAATAGCCGCTTTGGTAAAGCTTCCTGTGGTGATGAACATGCCTCGGTCCGCGCGACCGACGATGGCGCCTCGAAAGTTCCGAATCTCTGGCGCACCCACAGAGCCTTTGTATTTTTTGCATTGAAAGGCGATATGAAAACTCATCAAACCATTAATTCTGGCGATGCCTTTGCCATCGATGCCACCATCACCGGTACGTCCGGTAACCTCAACATGAACAAAGCCTGATTCTCTGAGCATTCGTTGTGTAAGCCGCTCAAAGGCGTCAGGGCTCATTTCCTCAATCAGAATATGATGTAACTTCTCTCGCCAGGCGAGAGCCTCTTCCGGTGACTCATCGACTGATGTGGCTGGATCGGCAGGATCAGCGCTGTCTTGGTTACTTTTTTTATCCAGTGACCGCACATGATTCACGATCTCTCGGCTATCAATTTCAGGCACTTGCCTCGCTTTATCCGTAAGCGCCCAAACACCTCGCGCGGAGTTTTCCAAATATCCTGCTTTTTTAAGATATGTTCGCGCCCAGGCCAAGCGATAGCCGATTTCTGTCTGGCTGCTTTTTTCGGGGTTGTGCAAAACGGCCAGCGTATCTTCATCAAACTTTTCAAGCTCGACCACGGCCTCATAGATCTCATCAATGCTGCCTGAGCCACCAAGGTTAACGAGCGCTTTCATCAAAGGCAGCATAAGCTGATCGTAGGTCACCATTTTTACTGCGCTCATTTGCTTTCACTCCATCCGGATGTCATCAGTTCAGTAAAATCGCGGCGTGAGAGCACGTTGGAACAATCCCGCCAATCTTTTTCGGATGGAGACATGGTTTCGGTGTAGCGCAGGTCAAAGCCATTGGCCTGTTTCTGGGCGTTGATGTACTCATCCATTTTTTCGCCCATGGTTTCGATATCCTCAATCCATTCATCTCGAATGGTATCAGGCAGTGAGCCAAACAGGTTGTAGCGATCTTGCATTCGCTCAGATAACTTTTCATAAACCTTTTCGTCGACGGTTTGTTCGTTGACGAGATTCAACATATCGACTTTTTCGCGCACCTGGCCAAAGCGCTTGATGCGACCAATTCTTTGCTCTAAACGAGTAGGGTTCCATGGCAGGTCGATATTGATCAGGGTGCCCAGCGTCTGAAGGTTCAACCCTCTGCTGCGGCTTCGGTGGCGATCATGATTTCAGCATGATTCCTAAAATGATCGATTAATGCCGAACGACGATCTACTTGAGGCGAGCCGCTGATTTTGTCGCTGTCTTTATTTTCCGCTAACCAGCCTTGATACACTTCAGTGGCTTGTGGATGGTTATTGGAGCCACTGAAGGTTACGATTTTATTCTGGTAGCCATTGGCAGACAGAAACCGGTTTAAGTATTCCTGCGTGCGCTTGGATTCAGTGAAGATAATTACCTTTATCGGTGCACCCATTGCTTCCATTTTGCTGAAACCTTGGCTCAACGCGGTGAGAAGCGCTGTAGCTTTACTGTCGGTTTCAATTGCTTTGGCTTTACTGATGTAGAGTTTTATTTCATTGATTTCGTCTTCGAGTAACTCAACGTCGATGTCTTCATCGCCACCATAAACCTCGTCGATCTCTTCCAGATATTCTTGCTCGAGGTCATCGTCATCTACCAAAGTAGCCACTACATCGATCTCGCTTTTGGCGCTTTGCCTTAACGATTCCAAGCGCCTCAAGATGGTTTCGAGGGTGTTAAGTACCGCGTACGAACTGGACGCTAGTAGCTTGCGCAGAATCAACCCCGTCAGGTGACGCTGATTGCGAGGAAGTGCATAGCTTTCATCACGCTCTAATAGCGCGGAGATACCGTTGTAGAGATCTTCTTCCTGTGTTGTGGGGGTAAAAGGTACGGTTAAGGTTTGGCGCTGGGTATAGCGTACGTATTCCAATACATCGCGCCGCAAAGTTCGGTGTATAAAACCTTTAAGCCTGCCTTTCAGTTCGGCCACTGAGCCTTGGCCTTGAATATAACTTTGGCGGAAGCTTCGTTCATCACCAAAGAGTTGCTCATCAATTAACGTGGACAGACCATAAAGCTCCATTAACGTGTTTTGCAATGGCGTTGCAGTCAATAACAGCTTCTTGCGTCCAGCAAGCGCTCGGCGTAGCGATTGACCCATGCGGTTGCTGGCACGATGAGCATTCCTAAGTTTGTGTGCTTCATCTATGACGACCAGATTCCATGGCTCTACCAACAATTGCTCTTCAAGGCGCGCAGCATAGTGGTAGGACATGATGATCACTTGCTTTTCTGCAAGCGGCTTGTAAACGCCTTCCTTTTGTCGGTTTTTCCAGGTTTTAGCGTCCAAAATTTGGGATGGCAAATTGAATTTATCGGCCAGCTCCTGGGCCCATTGTCGGCGAAGTGAAGCTGGGCAGATGATCAGAAGCTTTCGGCGACGTTCAGCCCAGTATTGGGAAAGCACCAGGCCCGCTTCGATGGTTTTACCTAGGCCCACTTCATCGGCCAGCACAACGCCTTGGCTCAAGGGGTTGTTGAGAGCAAATAGCGCCGCGTTGATCTGGTGAGGGTTCAGATCAACGCTGGCATCAAATAATGATTGCGAAAGACTATCAACCCCCCCAGCGGCATGGCGAATGGTAAGCTCGTGGGCATAGTATTTCGCTTGGTGGTTAGTTATCTGCATTCCAGCCTTCCTTTCCTTGGGATGACTGTTCAGCAATCCACTTATCGATCTCAATTTTCTTAAAGCGCCATGCATTGCCCACCTTGAATGCAGGTATCTTTTTGGCAGCGGCCAAGCGGTATACGGTGCGCTCGTTCACTTTCAGAAAATCGGCGACTTCTTTGATGGTCAATATTTCATCGCTCATTGCGTTGTCTCTTTGCTGAAATCAACAAGTACTAATAATCAAATGTTTGTCAAACTAGTACAAATGAGTGCATGGATCAATCATTTTTTGCGTAAGTGTCAACCACGGAATAGTGAGATGTGCCGTCGCTACACCAATTTACCTATCAAACTCCTTCGCCAAGTCCGATAATCAGTCACTGATTTTAAAGGGTTCTCTGTTCTCAGCTCATGGACTTGGGCTTGGCGGGATAGGGAGAGGCACTGAGAGTATTCGGCCATTTAGAGAAGAATTGCCGGTAGAAGTCCGCGATTACAAAAGCTGCGAAGTCCGTAAACCCTTGCCACACAAGGCCTGTAGCGCGGGGTGCAGGCATAAAAAAAGGTGAACTGAGATCAGTTCACCTTTTTTAATTTGGTGGCAATTATCAATATGAGAAAACGTACAGCACTATTACCCAAAACCAGTCGTGACGGGGATTAGCTGGCTATTTCAGGTGGCGCGCGGGGTCTTGGCGGCCATGTAGTACGCGGATTATTTCCACACTGGCGGCCGTAACACGGTAAAACAGAATATGGCTTTCAATTGGCAGGCTGCGTATACCGGCGAGTAGTTCTGGCCGCTCTGTGCCCAAGAGGGGATTCTCAGTCAGCGACCAGAATTTTTCTTTTAGGGTTTCCAGATAGCTATCGGATTGAGTCTGTCCCCATTGTCGAAGTCCGAACTGATAAATATCTTTAAGATCGACTTTGGCTGCCGGGGAAAGTAACAGTACGTGTTTTGGCATTCAGTTCAAGCCTTGAAATCGTCAAAAAATGCACTCAGTGCTTCTTTCGATTCGAGCGTGATACCTTCACCACGCTCCAGCTGGTCTACGCCAACTTTCAGTTGTTCGCGCAATCGAGCTAGCTTCACTTCGTGAATCCAATCTTCATGAGTATCCATAAAGCGCAGTGCTTCACGGATCACTTCGCTGGCATTGTTGTACAGGCCGCTTTCCACCTTGGCTTTAACGCGGGATTCGAGTTCTGGTGTTAGTGATACATGCATGGTGACCTCCAAAGGTAGACATTGCCATGAAAAATGCTAGGCTGGAATACAAAGATTGTCAATAATTGTACTCTATGCCTGAGCAACCGCCCAACAAACGCTGCGCCATCTATTCCCGGTCATCCGTGGAAAAAGACAAACGCGACCCTTTCGACTCGGTGAGCGCCCAGTTTATGGTCTGCGCCGAATTTATCGGCTCGCAGGTCAGCCGTAATTGGACCTTGGTGAGTAGCCTGTATGAGGATCGAGGCTATTCCGGCTGTCACCTGCGGCGGCATGTTTTCAATCGCTGCTCGCCGACATCAAACGCGGGCTGATTGATGTAGTGGTCGTTCACCGGCTTGATCGCCTGACGCGAAATCTGTCCGACTTCCAGCAAATCATTGCCGAATTTAATGCTCATAACGTTGCGTTGGTTTCGGTGACTCAGCAACTGGATATGTCGCATCATGTGGGCCGGTTGGCAACTAATATTCTGACTTCTTTTGCCGAATTCGAACGCGAGATGGTCGGTCAACGCGTGAAGGAAAAGCGCGCTGCAACGTTGCAGAATGGCCGTTGGCAAGGTACGTCCTGCCCACTTGGCTATCGGATTAAAAACGATTGCCTATTGGTCGATGCCAATGAGTCTGCCATCGTGAAGGAGCTGTTTTCCCGTTACGCCAGCCAAGAATCGGTAACTGCGCTGATTCGTGATCTGGATGAACGCGGCATTCGCAACAAGGAGTGGAAAACCCGAACGGGCAAGCTACGTGGTGGCCAGCCCTTCAACCGCAATGCGATTTATGTGTTGCTGAAGAACCGGGTTTATCTGGGCGAGGTGTTTTTTGGTGGGAGTTGGCAGCGCGGCGCTCATGAACCGATTATCGTGGGCGCCTTATGGGCACAAGTACAGGGGCTGCTCGAAAACCGAAGCCGACGCGGTGACACCCGAGCCGATACAGATAACGACACCATCTTTATGTTGAAGGGGCGAGTATTCGGGGCTGACAGTCGCGCCATGTCGCCTTGGCTGTCGTCGGCCTACAAAGGCCGCAAATACGCCTACTACATACCACAGCGAGAAATTGCCGAAGGCGCTGGTGTTTCTGGCTTGCCACGGCTGCAGGCGGCGAATCTGAATAATCAGGTTTGGTCCTATCTGCGCCGATGTCTGGCAGACCCAGCTTGGCTGCTTGAGTATCTGCCAACTGAGCTGACCGCTCATGCCGACTTTGATGCTTCGCTGGTTGTTGGGCGATTGATGAAGCTGGAGGGGATCGCTGATCTGCTGTTTCCCGTTAACCAGAAAGCATTGGTGCTCCGCCTGATTGATAAAGTGACTATCCATCCTGACCGGTTGGTAATTGAGCTGAACCTCGACGAGCTGATGGAACTGATTCTTGAGTTGCTGGTTGATCAACCGGATTTGGCCACGACGTACCGGCAGCTGTATTCGTCTGCCAGAAGTCACGGACGCTGATTTTCATATTGTTTTTGGTTTATCTGAGGGCGCTGACGTTCCGTCGCCTACCCAATTTGCCAATCAACCTCCTTTCCTGAGTCCGAAAATAAGCTACTGATTTTAAAGGGTTCTCTGTTCTCAGTTCATGGACTTGGGCTTGGCGTGATGGGGAGAGGCACTGAGAGTATTCGGCCATTCAGAGAATAATTGCCGGTAGAAGTCCGCGATTACACAGGTGGCGAAGTCCGTAAACCCTTGCCATACAAGGCCTGTAGCGTGGGGTAGGGGCAAGAAAAAAGGCCAACCGAGAACGGTTGACCTTTTGATTTTGGTGGAGGGGACGACGACCTACCGCAAAGCAGTCTCAAAGCCCGCACTCCTCGTAACTCCTTGATAATAAACGCCGAAGTCTTTTCGCACAAGCACTTCCCGCCGACCCGACCAGAGAAACGATTTTCTCCCCTGATTTCCCGGCACCGGACGAGGGTGACGGGTTTGCAGTAAAACCGGATACCTGGCGTCGAGCCACAACAACTTCGAATCAGGTTTTCGGACGCCGGTTCGGTTCCCAAAACGGGAATCGAATTGGCCCGGGCATCACCCCTTCGGCGGATACGGATCATTCCCGTGGCTGTCCTTGTTCTGGATCTTCCCGTCCTTGCCGTGGATGTAGAACTCGGTGCCTTGGTTCTGGCTGATCTTGCGCCCGGCATCGACGGCATCCTGCTTCTTGTCGAAGTGGCCACTGCTACGGGTCGCATTGTCTTTCTTGACGTCCCAGCCGCCATTGGTGTTGGGGACTACATGATGTGATCCTGGTTTCTTTGGCATGTTTGCCTCCTGTCTACTTGTGAAAATTTCCGGACGAGATTTGCAGTATGTACATCAGCCACGAATCGGTCCTGAGGAGAATGGCCCTGAGCTGTTCA